>Ga0209125_1000053_pt1 | contig 196456 bp, 177 predicted proteins | sample BarGraIncub1131A_FD_184503 | JGI IMG/M metagenome (GOLD analysis project Ga0209125, IMG submission 184503) | Arctic peat soil microbial communities from Barrow, Alaska - Barrow Graham LP Incubations 11-31A (SPAdes) (version 2) | ecosystem: Environmental > Terrestrial > Soil > Wetlands > Peat... | reverse complement strand
TCCTAAAGGAGTCTCCATTGAAAAGTTCTCAGACCAAGATATCCTTGTCTTTGCAGATGAACTGAACGGCCGGCCTCGCCGTAAGCTCGGCTACCGCACTCCAGAGGAATTATTCGAGGCGTTCTTGGACAAAGTTTACGCTGCCTAAGAACCCGCGCTCATTCTTCCGTGGGTGTCCAACTTTCACTTGCAATTTACGCAATCAAATCATCTTTCGTAATAGCTATAATTAAAAATATTAAGTTCCTCGTTATTCGACTAACGAATAAACAATATTCGCCCCACCAATTGGCAGAGGGAAGAGTTCGTGCGTTGCAATCTGCCATTTCCTTATTCTGGGACGGCGCCGTGCTTGGCAACATTCATTCTTTTTTTAGAGTATCACTTAAATATATAATATTCACAAGCAATACTTTCCATATTTCTGTATATTTTGACATAAAACAAAGGTCTCCGCAAGGAGACCTTTGTTTTATATGCTCTTCCTATTGCTCTTTTAAGTTTAGGCTGATTCTTTGATATTCCAAATAGGTCAATGCAATCATGGCAACATCGAAAATTGTAAGAAATATGAGGAACACCGACTGAGTTAGTGTATAGCGATATATCTGATAAGCGATAAAAAGGAATAAGGAAACAATGGTTAGCGGATATGCCCACAATTTTTTTCGCAACAGCAAGAAAATCAGCAAGCACTTTATTATCCCATGCGACATCAGATAAAATACGGCAAAGTGCTGCGTGTCGATTGAAACGCTGCTGCTTAAGGTTATCAGAAAATTAGCCACCATATCTTTTGGATCTTCTGATAGTTCATGCTGAGTCAAAAATTGTGTCAGCCGATTCAACCTGTTCGCGTTTAAGAATAGTAGCGAGACTCCGCCAATGATTTCGCTCAAACCGAAAATGCCCTTAAGAAGAATTCCAATTTCAAAGCTAATATGAACTACGTCCTTGCTTTTTTGAACATTATCTTTCATTTAATCTTCCTGTCGTAGAAACATCAGTTTTCATCCCTACTCTTATCTCGTTTCTTAGAACACACTAATTTTTATCCGAGAAGCCTATCGAAACGTGAGTTGCGTCGCAATAGGGTTTGATTCTTGACTTGCCGCAGCGGCACAGCACAACCCTGTTTCGAGTTTCGTAGACGAATCCGTCCGCGGACTCAATCGGAATATGTCCTTTTATAAGCAGTCCTGCGCTTGCTCCCTTTTCGGGGTCCTGAAGAATCTCAATTGCGGGTTCATATGCAATTTCAATTAAGTTTCCTGTTTTGTCTACAGGGGTCAATCGGCCTGAGGGGCACTCGCAGGCGGCTTTGATTGCCTTCTCCCTGAATTCTTTCCTGTTTGTGTATGGCATCAGTTCCCATGCGTTCCCTTTGTCGCTGTGGCAGAAACGCCCGAAGGCGCACCTGTTATCGTCCAAAAGGTCAAGTCCTGCGCCCTCAATCAAATAGGCTCTGTCTTTATAATCCGCCTTCGACGCGGTTTCAGTCCCCACGAAGCCTGTTCTGACATGAGAGCCGTCGCAAAATGGCGCGTTTTTTGACTTGCCGCAACGGCACAAGCTGTATTCTTCGGCTTGAGGCAAGTCGCGCCCCTCCATGAACACGTAGCTGTGCCCCTGAGGCACTATGATTTTCTCGGACAGCGGCACATTACCCGTTACAATATATGGTCCGTCCTTTATGATTTTGATTTTACATTTCATATTGTTTTTTCAGCATAATTCCGCCGCCTCCTGCTTTTTTGATTTTGTCAGTTCTTTTTCTTTGGGGACAATCATGCTCTCATAACTCTCGATTTTATAGTTCAGGCGGTCGAGCGTTTTTTGCATGTCTTCCATTTTTTCGATTAGCTGTCTGCGTTGCTCTGTCAGCAGTTCTTTTCTCGCCTCAATGGTTGCGTCGCCCTGCTGAAATAGCGAAACATATTCCATCAACACTTCAATCGGGAGCCCTGCGCTTCGCATACACTTTATGAACTCGACCCACTTGCAATCTTCATCGGTGTAATCGCGGATTCCGCTCGGCGTGCGATTTACATTCTGGATTAATCCGATGCGTTCATAGTAACGAAGTGTATCCGCTGTAAGGTCATATTTTTTGCTCACTTGCGCAATCGTCATATGTTTTCGCCTCTTTCCTTAAAATACAAATCTCCATTCGTACGGCAGGAGCTATTCAAACGTCTTCGCCACTTCTTTGAGCCATTTTGTGATTTCTATATGCTGGGGACAGGCGCTTTCGCACTGCTTGCATTCAATGCAGTCAGAGGCCTTGCCGTAAGTTTTGATTGCATTTTCGTAGTAACCTGCTTGCGGTGAAAAAAGCGCGTTCAGAGCTTGCTTCTCCGCATTATACAGCGCAAAATACTTAGGAATCGCAATTTTCATCGGGCAGCCTTCAACACAATATTGACAGGCAGTGCACGGAATGGCTATTTCTTCGTTTATGATTTCGACTGCCTGCTTAACAATTTCGCTCTCTTCCTGCGTCAGCGGCTTGAAGTCCGACATGTAACTTGTGTTATCCAAAAGCTGCTCCATATCGGACATGCCGCTGAGCACCATCATTATCCCCTCGTGGCTTGCCGCGAAACGGATAGCCCACGAAGAAACCGACATATCGGGATGGTAGCTTTTGAAGAGCGTCTCAACCTTTTCGGGTACTTTCGCCAGAGTGCCGCCCTTTACGGGCTCCATTATGATAACTGGCTTGTTGTGCTTGCGCGCCACCTCATAGCATTTTCTCGACTGTATGCTCTCATTGTCCCAATCAACATAGTTAATCTGGAGCTGAACAAAATCCACTTCGGGATGTGCCGTCAGTATTTCATCAAGCAAATCCGCGTTATCGTGATAGGAAAATCCAATCTGCTTAGCTTTTCCCTCGTTTTTCTTCTGCTGAATAAAGTTGAAACAGTCAAGTTTTTTTGCGATTTCATAATGTTCGATGCCCAAATTGTGAATTAGGTAGTAATCAAAACAATCTACACCGCATTTTTCAAGCTGCTCGTTAAAGATTCTCTCCCGATCTTCCTTCGTTTCCAGAAACATAGTCGGGAGCTTTGACGCAAGCGTAAAAGAGTTTCTCGGATGGCGTTTTACCAGTGCTTCTCTTATGGCGATTTCACTGGCAAAGTTGTGGTACATATATGCGGTGTCAAAATAGGTAAAGCCTTTTTCCAGAAAAGCATCAACCATGCGGTTCATGGTTTCCATATCAATACTTGTCGGTTCCTCAACATCTGTCAAGGGCAACCGCATAAGTCCGAATCCCAATATTTTCATTTAACGTTCCCCATGTTCTTAGTTCTTAGAATGTCCAATGTGCTCTTGATTGCTTTATAAGCCGCCTGCGGCTCATCAATATCCTTGACGGCCTTTTCCATCGGGCAGAGGTCTGTTCCCTCTCTGTTGATGATTGTGTCGGTAAGAGTATCATGGGAGCTTACAACGCCGTGTTTTTTAAGGACATCCTCAGCTTGCTTGCTCATGACGACAGCAAACACTTCTTTTACCCCTGCCAATACGAAAAGCATCGCCGCGGCTTTACCAACAATTTTATCAGCGGAGGAAAAACCATTTATTGCAAAGCCGTTTTCAATGAATCCAATCATGGGCGCAATGCCGCTTTTTGTACTTGCATAGACAGTTTCGCCTTTTACCAATACGCAGGTGTATTTGCCTGATTGGTAAAGCGCTTTTGCGCGTTCAATATCAGACATGGCTGTTCTTCCTGTTTCCAACCCAGAACATAATGAGAGGAATCAGGCTCCATTGAAGCAAAATGCCCGGCAGTCCAGCAGTTACACTGCTCCAAATAAGTGCGACTGGCGCCGTTGCTTCTCCTAAAGCATAAACGGAAATGAGTATTGCAAGTGCCTTAAGCGCGTGTCCCACAAGCTGAGCGATAAGGAGCTTACCTATTGTGGGCATTTTTACGTTACATAGGAGTCCTGCGACAAGACCGTAACCGGCAATCTCCGCAATCATATTCGGAAGCATCACAGCGGAGGGCATGCCAGAAAAAGAAAAGCTGATAAGCGGGCTTACTATACCGACAATAAGACCAACTATCGGGCCTGCCAGAAAGCCGGCAAGAAAGACAGGCAGCTGCATTGGCAGGAAAGCGGCGCCAAGCGAAGAGCCAAGCCCCGAAGCCACGCCCACCACATGGAAAATCTGCGGCAGCGCAACTGCGGCAACTACCGCTAAAAATGTTGTGAAAGTTCGTGATTTGATTGTTGCTGTGTTTAGTGCAATTGAATTTGTCATAAGGTCATCTCCCTAATATTTGTACAGCTATCTATTTGCTGCATTTATTGTACCTGTTTTCCCATTTCATAAGCCTGTGTCATAGCAAGGCTGCCCTTGATTTCGCTTTTATGCCAGGCTCCTTCACCATAGACAATGCCTTTTTCCATAGCTCCGGTAATGCAACTCATAAAGCCACGAAAACCAACAACAGTTCCTTCAGTTGCACGTTTTCCGGTATCCGCGGCTGTTAGAATGAAATAGAACTCTTTGTCCCGAATCTCCATATACCTTGCAACGGTTCTGTCAATCAGCGTTTTCAGCTGTGCGTCCATTGAGTAAAAATAAACCGGCGTCGCCATGACAATCACATCGGCAGCAATCATTTTTTCAATAATTTCAGCCATGTCATCCTTCTGCGGACAGACACCGCCATGCTCCTTGCAGTAGTCGCAGGCGACGCAGTAAGCGATTTTCTTATCCCTCAAAAAAATCTTCTCAGCATTATTGCCGCCTTCCTGCGCTCCCAGAATAAACCGGTCGCACAGTTGCTCGGAATTACCGCTCTTTGGGCTTGCTGACAACACCAAAATATTTTTGCTCAAAGTAATCATCCTCCGAATTTTGAATTACACTCACTTATCTAAATCTATATATAAACATAGCACTTAGAGTTGACTCAAAGTCAAGGCTTTTTTTATTTAATTCTAAATTCGCATTCCATTTCATGGTTTTCGAGCAATTTGAGTATATTGAGAACACTCCGGTATTGACAGAAATTAAAAATCCTCTATAATGAATAATGGTCTTTTAAGGGCATAATTCCAATTATTATTGAGAGGAAGGTGAAATTAGTGCCAAAGAAAACTTTTTCTAACCGATTTTTGGTATTATTTCTTCTCCTCGCTTTTTTGCTGATAAATATGGCTGTTCTTCCGATATTTTTAAGTTTGAGTGCCTCCAATTCCGAAAATGTCTCCCAGCCGGAAAATTCAAGTGGCAGCACCTCATTAAGCCTCGGTATCTTCAATAGTTTTGATTATCTCGATGCTGAAAATATGTCTTATGTAATAGGCTCAAGCCAATCTTTTCAAACAAGAAGACTGATTGAGGAAAGATTCGTTTCGCTCTCCTCCGCATTACCGCGCATTTATTCCGATATTACGTATTACACGCTTTCTTCAGAAGAGCTGTACGGTTTTCTATGTTTAAACAAAATTACCGAATTTCTGCACGCCAAGGATGGCATGTTATAAATTACTAGAACCTGTAAAGACTATACAATAATAAAGGGAGGAAATACATTGAAATCAAAAAGAGTATTCTTTATCGTGCTTCTGATAACGGCCGCGTTGCTCTATATTTCGTTTTTCGGACTGCACCTTGGCAGCCTGAATCTTAAGGGCGCAGACGAAATGCGTTTCGGCATTGATATTCGCGGTGGCGTAGAGGCCACATACACGCCGAAGGATTTGGGACGAGCTCCAACCTCTGACGAGTTGGAATCAGCCAAATCTATTATCGAAACGCGTATGGACGCAGCAAACATCACCGACCGCGAGGTCACAATTGACAGCACAAACGGCTCGGTTATCGTTAGATTCCCGTGGAAATCTGATGAAGAAGATTTTGACCCTCAGAAAGCAATTTCGGAATTGGGCCAAACCGCGCTTCTCACCTTCAAGGATCCCGACGGCAATGTTGTTTTGGAAGGCTCCGATGTTAAGAAAAGCTATGCCTCTGTAAGTCAGGAGGACGGCTCTTATGTTGTTGTTCTTGAGCTTACGGATACAGGCTCTACAAAATTCGCGGAAGCTACCGGAAATCTTGTCGGTAAGCCGATATCTATTTATATGGACGATACCGAAATCTCGGCTCCTACTGTTAAGGAACAAATCTCCGGCGGTATCGCAACTATCGACAATCAAAAGAGCCTTGCAGCCGCAAAAGATCTTGCAGCAAAGATTAATTCGGGCTCTCTGCCCTTCTCCATGGTTGCCAATGATGCAAACATAATCACCCCCACTCTCGGTAGTTCTGCACTTGATACAATGGTATTGGCTGGTAAGATTGCTTTTGCTCTTGTTTGCCTGTTCATGCTGTTTTATTATCGGATACCCGGTCTTGTCGCTTGCATAGCTCTTACGCTTCAGGTTGTGGGTCAGCTTCTGGCACTTTCAATTCCGCAGTTTACGCTTACTCTGCCCGGCATCGCCGGCGTAATTTTGTCAATTGGTTTGGGTGTTGACGCAAACGTCATAGTTTCGGAACGAATAAAGGAAGAGCTTAACTCGGGGAAAACACTTGCCTCTTCAATCGACGCAGGCTTCCACCGCGCATTTTCTTCCGTTTTTGACGGCAATATAACGGTTTCAATCGTATCAATAGTGCTTATGATTTTGGGTTCTGGTTCCATGCTTTCCTTCGGATATACGCTTCTTTGCGGTGTCCTGTTGAACTTCGTGTGCGGTGTTACCGCGTCGCGTCTTATGATTAGGTCACTCAGCGGGTTTAAATTCTTACAGAAGTCCTATTTGTACGGCGCAAGGAGGATTGCAGAATGAAAGTAATACACTTTTTTAAACACAGATATATCTATTTTGCAATTTCGCTTTGCATAATTCTAGGCGGTATTGCCGCTGCGTTAATTAACGGCATAACGCTGGATATTCAGTTTCAGGGTGGCACTATTCTAAAATACACCTATGTCGGTGCTATTGACAGCCAAGAGGCCGGGAGTCTCGTTCAAACAGCGCTGGGGAAGACAACTAACGCCAATGAACAAACTACTGTCGCCAAGGATGAGCAAATGCTTATCATCAGCCTTGCTGACAACGAGTCTATAACATCGCAGGAACAGGAAACCGTTACTTCCACTCTTACGAAGGCTTATCCTGACTCGCAACTGGCCTTAGCCGAATCGCTATCAGTTCAGCCTTATACGGGAGCACGATTCTTTAAAAACGGGATGCTCGCTATTTTCCTGTCATTTGCGCTGATTTTGTGTTATGTCGGATATCGTTTCAGAAAGATTGGCGGATTCTCAGCGGGCTGCATGGCCATTATAGCTTTGTTCCATGATGCATTTGTTGTTACAGCAACATTTATAATCTTCAAGATACCGCTAAACGACTCCTTTGTTGCCGCCGTAATGACTGTTATAGGTTTCTCAATTAATGATACAATTGTTATCTACGACCGAATCCGGGAGAACAAAACCGTTATGGGTAGCAAGACCTCTACTGAAGAGCTTGTCGATACAAGTATCACACAGTCGATGTCGCGGTCAATTAACACCACGGTGGCGGTATTTGTCAGCATTACGATTGTTTATATCTTCGCACAAATTTATAACATCGGGTCAATCAAAGACTTTGCTCTGCCTATGATGTTCGGTACAGTTACCGGCTGTTATTCAACCATTTGCATTGCCGGTCCGCTGTGGACCATGTGGAAGAACCACGAAGCAAAAGGAGCCGGTAAAAAGGCTTAAGCTAATCTTAGTATATTATATCGAAAAAAGGGGCTGTTGCAAAATAGCCTCAAGAAAAAAAGGAAGCGCCAGTTGACCGAAAGGGTTGGCTGGCGCCACTTTTTGCTGTAAAATAAAGGTGTGAAACAAAACTTTAATCTCATAGAGCATAACAATTTTGGGAGGAAAAATCAACAGTTAATACTCCCAATAAACACAGAAATATTAATACCTAAGCAAGACCCGGTGCGACTGGCAAGCGCCTAGCTTGAGGAACTGGATTACAGGAAACTGTATCGCGCCTATTCTGAAAAAGGCAGGAAATCGGCAGTCGAACCCGGATTATGTTTGAGGTATTGGTCTACGGCTACTTGTGTGGAAACTACTCCAGCCGAGAGATAGAAGAAGCCTGCCGAAAACGAGTAGATTTCATGTGACTGATGGATGGAGAACCGGTACCTGACCATACAACCATAGCGCGGTTTCGTAGCGGACGTGGAAGAGAAGCCATAGAGGATCTGTTTTACCAATATATCCGCCTTCTGGATGAGCAGGGTGAAACAGACCATGAGGCTGTATTCATAGACGGAACAAAGCTTGAAAGTGCAGCAAACCGCTACACATTTCTCTGGAGAAAGAGCATAGAAAAGTCACTTAGTCAAGTAAAGGATACTGTTCGAGACATCTTTACACAGAAGCAGATTCCAGGAAACGTTACGCTAAAAAAGCTGAGGAATCTTGTTGACGCAAAAGAAGCCTCAATATTGTTTGTGCACGGAACAGGCAAACGCAAGAGTCCGGAACAGAGGGAATGGGAAAAGCTCAGCGACCTGTTACTACGCTGGGAAAAATACGAACAGCAATTGTTCACCATAGGCAATACTCGAAACAGTTGTTCCAAGACAGATCCGGATGCAACCTTTATGCGTATGAAGGAAGATCACATGCTGAATGGACAACTGAAGCCAGCATACAACGTACAGATAGCAGTAAACAGTGACTACATCACAGGTATAGGAGCCTTCTCAAATAGGACAGACAGCGGCACGTTGGTTCCGTTTCTGCATCATCTGGAGAAGATGCAGGGGAAAAGATACGACGCTGTAGTTGCGGATGCGGGATATGAGAGTCTTGGTAACTACCTGTATCTAGATGCCGCCGGTCAGATGAGTTTCATCAAACCTATTAACTATGAGACTTCAAAAACGAAGCGGTTCAAAGCGCAAATAGGTCGGTCGGAAAACATGCAGTATCACGAGGATGAGGACAGTTATGTGTGCGCTGCCGGACGGAAACTTGAGCTACGTCGCGAGAATACCACCAAAAACAGCTGAGCCTTGGCTTTACTATACGGTTTTTTGAAAAAAGGTCGCTTGTTTTTCCACATTTACGCTACCAAATAGTAAAGCGCCCCCCTACCGATATTTGAACTTCAACTTCTATTCAGACATAGTTATAACAAGAGCAGGGTTATCGGGAGACATCCCGATAACCCTGCTCTTGTTATAATTAATAAATTGATTAATGGAAAAACAAAACGAGGAAGAGTAGCAGCAACGTGCTCGTAAGCTTTATGAGGACGTGGAGCGAAGGTCCTGCGGTATCCTTGAAAGGATCGCCTACGGTATCTCCCACAACTGCGGCTTTATGCGCGTCTGAGCCCTTACCGCCAAAGTTGCCCATCTCAACATATTTTTTTGCGTTGTCCCATGCGCCGCCGCTGTTATTGAGGAAGAGAGCTACAACGACACCAACAATGGTACATACCAGTAGATAAGCTCCTGCGGCCTCTCTGCCGAGGATAACACCAACGAGGATAGGAACAATTACAACTATCAGACCGGGAAGAATCATTTCGTGCAGTGCGCCCTTTGTGACTATATCAACGCATCTTGCATAATCCGGCTTTGCTGTGCCTGCCATAATTCCCGGAATTTCCTTAAACTGACGTCTGACCTCAATTATGACATATTGAGCAGCTCTGCTGACAGCATTGATAGCAGTTGAGCTGAAAAGGAAAACAACCATAGCCGCGATAAATGCCGCAATGAAAACTGCGGGCTTGCTGATGTCTACGGTGAACGCCTTGCCTGTAATCGCCTGTACCTCATCGGCATATGCCGCAAACAACAGGAAGGTAGCAAGCGATGCGGAACCGACGGCATAACCCTTTGTCAGAGCCTTTGTGGTGTTGCCGCAAGCGTCAAGCTTATCTGTTGTATTTCTGACTTCTTCCGGTGCGCCGGACATCTCGATGATGCCGCCGGCATTATCGGTTATAGGCCCGAAAGCGTCCATCGCAAGCACGTATGTGCAGGTTGAAAGCATGCCCATAGTGGCAACTGCAGTTCCGTAAAGTCCTGCGTTCGGAGCGCCGCCAAGAGCAGCGTTTCCGAGCTCATATGCAATATAGATAGCTGCGCAGATAAACACAACCGGAAGAGCTGTTGATCTCATACCTACGGCAATACCAGAAATAATGTTTGTGGCGGCTCCGGTTCTGCTTGCTTCAGCAATGCTTTGAACAGGTCCTTTACTATAAGAAGTATAGTGGTTAGTAAGCCATACGAAAATGTAGCTGAGCACGATACCGGTTAGACCGCAGCCTGCGAGCATCCATGTGTTAACGGCTACTCCGTCCGTAGTTGTACCGGAAAGCATGACCTTGATAAGAATCGTGAGAAGAATAGCCATGATTGCAGAGGTTATTCCGTATCCTATGTTCAAGGAACTCATGGGGTCTTTGTTCTCGTCCTTAACTTTAACGCAGAGGATACCGATTAAGGATGCTATAATGCCGAGTGCACGAGCAACCAACGGGAAAAGAATACCCTTCAGTCCGAATACTTGATAGAGTGCTACGCCCAAAATCATTGCACCAACGTTTTCAGCGGCAGTAGACTCGAACAGGTCTGCTCCTCTTCCTGCGCAATCGCCGACATTGTCACCGACAAGGTCCGCAATAACGGCAGGGTTTCTTGGGTCATCTTCTGGTATTCCGACTTCAACCTTGCCAACAAGGTCGGCGCCAACGTCGGCAGCCTTAGTATAAATTCCGCCGCCGAGCTGAGCAAAAAGGGCTACAAGCGAAGCGCCGAAACCAAAACCAATAATAAGGTTAGGCGCGCCCAAAATCAGTTCGTCTTTTCCTGATGCGCCACCGAAAACGAGAAACAGCGATGCAACGCCGAGAAGTGAAAGCGTTGTAACGGCAAGGCCTGTGACGGAGCCGCCCTTAAATGCGATCTGGAGCGACTTATCAAGACTTGTTCGTGCGCCTTCTGCGGCACGAATATTGCTGTTCACGGACATATACATTCCTATATATCCCGATAAAGCAGAACATAACGCACCGATAATAAAAGCTATTCCGGTATGTATCGCCGTGTCCATCGCAACATCAGCGCCCTTGGAAAGCTTCCCAAAATACACAGCAGCGACAATAACGACAAGAGCAATTATTGCAATCAACGCTATAGATTTATACTGCCTTTTTAGAAACGCCATTGCGCCGTCTTTAATAGCTTCAGATATATCCTGCATTTCCTTCGTTCCCTTGCTCTGTTTGAATACAAAGCGAAACAGTAGGATTGTAGCAATAATTGAAATAACAATTACACCGTAAATAATGCCAAAATACAGATTAATGTCAGACATCGTTCTCCCTCTTATCTTTCATTTATTGATTAGAGCCAAACCAATTCTAACTCCGTTGGTATAAAGATTGTATAACGAATCATCGTGCAGGTATAAAGATTGTATAACGAAAATAAGCAGACCTCGTAAATACCAATTTTTCATGGTTACAAGGTCTGCCTTTTGTTTATTATTAATAATCAATTCTCAGCCAAACGGTATCCGACGCCGACTTCTGTAATAATATATCTGGGTTTTGATGGGTCTTCTTCAATCTTTTTTCTAATATTTCCGACATTTACACGCAGCGCCTGCAGCTCGCTCTCATATGTTTCTTTAGTGCACGGACCCCAAATTCCCTTGATAATAAAGTCGTAAGTAAGCACCTTTCCAAGATTCTTGCATAGAAGCACAATAATTTTATACTCATTGGGCGTAAGATGGATTCTATTACCAGACATAGATACATTTCTGCTGTCAATGTCGATTATCATTTCTCCGACAGTTCTAATAGGGTTTACATCAACATTCTTTTGACTGTGCCGAAACCCTGTTCTGATTCGAGCCATCAGCTCGTTTGTGCGAAAAGGTTTTTTTATATAGTCATCCGCGCCAAAATCCAAAGCTTCCACCACTTCATTCTCTGATACGTGAGATGAAACAAAGATTATAGGCACATCCGACCAAAGTCTGATAGCTTTAAGAACATCCATACCGCTGATATCGGGCAAGCCCATATTAAGCAGTACCATATCGGGGCAATAGGATGCCGCCATGGATATGGCTTCTTTTCCCTTGGCAGTTTTTATTACACTAAAATTATTGGAAGTTAAGATTGCGGAAATATAGTTGCTTGCGCTGTCATGGTCTTCCACTACCAAAATTGTAGGCTTGTTTTCCATAATTATGGTGTTCCTTTTTACGGATAAGTTATTACTAAATTATCAAGTAACGCATTAATCATTCATAAATCGCAGTTTTAGCTTAATCGCCGCACGAAGATTAGTCAAGAAAAATAATCTCAACAACTGTTTGCACTTTTTTTCATCTACATTAAAAACGCGGACTCCCAGAAGAAGTCCGCGTTCAATCTTGAAATTAAAATCAGCCGAAAAGGAAATCTTATTCAGCGGTCATAAGAGCGACAAGAGCGTTCTTATAACGGAGAATTGCAACTACAAACAGAAGCGCGAAAACTACAAGAACAGCTGCAGCTGCCGACTGAAATGTGATTGCATCGAATAATTTGAAGAATGTGTTAACAATGCCGTAAACGCACGCTGCGATTGCTACGATAGCAGTAGCAAATCCAAGGATGATTCCGCCCTTGATTTTGCCAATGCTGGGCATATTTGCTGCTCCGAGTCCGAGGAAGGATGCGATCAATCCAAGGATAGCTGCAAGAATGATAGCTAGATAGATGTAAAGTCTGGTCATAAGTAAGTTGGTTGTGTCAACAGTTGCCTCTGCAAGAGCTTCTCTGCCGGCAGCTATCTTATCCATACCTGCGTCAACCTTTGCTTTTACATCGGGATTCTCAAGAAGTGTAGCGTAACCTGCTTCAATCTGAACCTCGCCTGCTTCGAACTCTGCAAGCTTTGCTTTGCCTTCTTCTATTGTCTTAGCTGCATCTTCAAGCGTAGTTTTTCCAGTTGCAAGCTGAGCAGCTGCCGCGGTAAGCTGAACCCGACCTGCTTCATACTCATCAATCTGCTTCTTGCCTGCTGCAAGCTGAGTTGCTGCTGCGTCAAGCAGCTTCTTGCCTGCTGCAACCTGAGGAGCCGCTGCATTAAGCTGAGCTTTTGCTGTTTCATATGCTGTGATCTGAGCAAGTCCAGCTTCGTATTCCTTTATTTTTGCAACAACAGCGGCATATGGGATACTAAGCTGTGCTTTGCCGGCGTCAATCGTTGCCTTTGCTGCGTCAAGCTGCTTCTTGCCGGCTGCAAGCTGAGCTGCTGCTGCGTCAAGCTGAGCCTGATATGAAGCTATCAAATCAGCCGTAAGAGAATCTTTTAAAGCTGTGAACTGAGCAAGTTGCGCGTCATATTCAGCTTTTCCGGCATTATAAGTTGCCAAACCTGCATCGTAATCTTTTTGTCCAGCATCAAGCTGAGCCTGACCAGCTGCTATGGCAGCGGCATAGCCTGCTTCGCCGTTAGCAACGGCTGCCTTGCCTGCGTCATATGTAGCCTTATTAGCTGCAAGCTGAGCCTTACCGGCTTGATAAGCAGCGGTACTTGCCGAAAGCTGCTTAAGTCCCGCATCATACTGAGCCTTTTTGGCATTGTACTCAGCCAAACCTGCATTGTACTGCTTCAGGCCTGCAGCATATGTAGTCTTTCCGGTATTGTATGCTGCTGTGTTAGCTGCGAGTTTTGCAGCGCCGGCATCATATGTTGCCTGGCCTGCTTTGAGTGTTGCCATACCTGCGTCGTACTGCTTCTGACCGTCTGCAAGAGCTGCAACGCCCTCATCATAAGTTGCGCGGTTTGATTCGAGTGTTGTAACACCTGCTTCGAGTTTGTCGAGATCTGCTTTTGCCGCGTCGCCTTCTGCGGTTTTGATGGCTTTTTGATCGTTGACATCGAGAATTCCAACAGCTCCCGCTGCAATAGCACACAGACTCACAAGAATCATTAGTATGCTAACTACCTTAAGCAATTTCTGCCCCTTCATTTCTAATCCTCCCAAAAATAATTTTACAGCTGGGTAATGCTTGTTCCATAGATTTGCTCTTTAATATAACTCTCGATTAGTATATATGAAACATATTCAAAGCGCAAGCGATAATTTTATGGTTTTTCGTAATTAATGTAAAAATTGACTTCTTCGACAAAGTTCGATATGCCGCATTGTAAATGGTACACTAAAACACAATGGCAGTCTTGAATTTTCCTGTGTTTTGGGACTAGAAAACAACTTGTTTTAGCCATATAAAGAGGCTTCAATAGTTAAAAAATCCCATCTGTTAATATTAGGTATCTATCGAATGATATAAACCTGCGGGATGTCCTTGGTTTGGGTTGCAAAAACCATGTGCTGAACTTCCTGAAAATAGTCCATAGCAAAGGTTCGAAAGTGCTTTGCATTTCTGTTATCCACAGCAAGCTCATTGTAGCTAAGCCCAAAATAAGCTTGTCTTTCTTCCTGCGGGGCATTCACTTCAACTGCGTATTGATAAAGCTCAGGACGTTCGTTCATGTATAGGCTGGGCATAAAGGCATATCCCATTCCGCATCTGACAGCTTGCGTTATTAGATGCAGATTGTTTGACTCGCACACTATGTTCATCTTCATACCGTATTTTTCATAAATCGGCTCGACCTTCCACCTAATCGCCGAACCTTTCGGACTTGTTACCAACTTTTCTCCGTCCAGATCTTTAAAATTTATTACCTTCTTTTTTAGCAAAGGATGATCCGGCGGAAGCAAAATCCATCCAACATCGAAAAATGCAATCTCAGTCTTGATGCCTCTTGCGCCACCCTCGTTAATTGGCGGACAGGTCAATGCAAAATCAGCGTCTCCGGATTTTAAAGCATCAATAATGCCGTTTTGCGAAGCATAGAATACAGACAAAGCATAATTCATATCGTTTTTATTGAAGTCAACAATAAGGCCAGACGTATATGCCTCTGTATTAGATAACAGTGTTATGTTTCTGCCTGGTTTATCAAGCATGTAATCCATTTCAGCAAAAAGGCTATCCATACTGGCTAAAACTTTCTTTGCCTGAACATAGAACGCATCGCCATATTGATTAAGCTTGATTTGCCTTCCCGATTTTTCAAATAACGGTGTTCCTATTTCTTCCTCTATTTGTCGGATGATTTTTGTCAGAAACGGCTGCGCAATTCCCAATTTGTTTGCAGCTCTTGTCACGTGTTCCATTTCTGCGGTCATGCAAAAGAAACGCAAATCCCGAAGCTCCATATACTGCCTCCCATTACCCATAAAAAATTCTACATTTAACTAAAAATTCTACATTTTATAGACAAAAAAATGAAACAACCCAAAATGGATTGAAACACAATGTAAGTCGCGCTATTTTCAGCTATTCCGGCACTAAAAAGCGACCAATTACAGCGATTATCCATAATCAATTAATTATCAAATCAATTTTTATGTTATTATGATTCATTATAAATTAAAATTATGTATTCTCTTTCAACAAATTATTTGACTTTTGTATATGTTTATTGGTATATAATAGATGAAATGCATAATTAAGTCAATATCTTTTCCTCTCCTATGCAATACAAAGTATTCTTATCAATTGCACTTCGTAGTAAAAGCAAGCAAAAATAAAGCAGTTATTCTAACAATGAAAGGTTGATATTTATGAATGATTGGAAACAGTACTACAAGGACCATCTCGTAACAATGCACAAAGCTTCGATGGCGATAAAGCCCGGTGACAGACTATGGGTCGGTCAGGCAACGCAGATACCATATGCTTTTCTTGATGAGATGTACAGTCACATGGATGATTATCATGACATCATGATTATGTATAATGTTGCTGTTGCTCCGTTTGAAATGCTTTTCGATGTTGAAACGAAAAAGCATTTCCGTCTGATGAGCGCCTTTTGTCTGCCTCTGGAGCGTATCGCAGGCTCAATGGGAATTATGGAGTACTGCGGTTTTAACTTTGACCAGCTTGGAAAAGGCCCATTTGTATACGGTGCAAACACTCTGGCGGTTCAAATTTGTCCGCCGGACGAAAATGGCTACTGCAATATAGGCAGCTACGGTGTCAGCGTTAACAAGGTTATCGCTCAGAGGCCTGAAATTACTAAGAGAATTGCATTCATAGATCCCACCGGACTTTGCCCTGTTAAGGGAGATATTAAGGATACCTGCATCCATATCACCGACTTTGCCTATATCGTTGAAAACCCGACTGAATTGATGGGTGTTCCGGCTGCTCCTCCTCAGGAAATTGATAAGATAATGGCTTCTTATATTCTTCCTTACATACATCCGGGCGACAAGGTTCAAATCGGCTTCGGCGGCTTGGGTGAGGAAATTCTTGCGAACCTTCGAAGCATCGGCAATATCGAGGTCTATTCCGAGGTTGCCTGCGATAACATGGCCACGCTTTGCCGCGAAGGTGTTATAACCAAGATTACCGCAGCAAGCCCGGGTGCTTGCACAGAAGAGTTCTTCAAGTTCTGTTATGAGGACCCAAGAGCGAACCTCATATCTTTGGAATACACAATCAATCCTTTGGAAATTATGAAGCAGGATAACATTGTCGCAATTAACGCCACCTTTATGGTTGACCTTATAGGTCAGTGCTGTTCCGAAGCTCAGGGTATGAGTCCTTATAGCGGCACTGGCGGGACCTTTGCCTATCAATATGGTTCGATAAGCGCAAAAGGCGGACGAAGCTTCATTTGCCTGCGTTCTACTTATGTTGACCACGACAGCGAAACCCATTCCAATATAGTTCCATGGCTGCCCGAAGGTTCAATCGTTACGACCTTGAAGAATTTTGTAATGTATGTTGTTTCCGAGCACGGTGTAGCCGATGTTTACCTCAGAACTTTAAGAGACCGAGTCAAGGCTCTGATAAAAATCGCGCACCCCGATTTCAGAGATTGGCTGAAAGAAAAGATCACCACCACGCCTATTATCAGCATGGAAGATTTCAACGACTAATTTTCATTAGAAATAATAAAAATAAGGAAGACTTCTTAATTTGGAAGTCTTTCTTATTTTTGATGAATTTAAGTAGCAATTAGAGTCAGCAATAATTGAATGTATGAATTATAAGGTTGATTTGAAGGCGATTACGTTATATAATTTCTACATAAAACGATAGGATGTGTATTAATATTGGACAATATCAGATATCTTGAAAGTACAAACTCTTTGTATATAATCGACCAAACACTTCTTCCCAATGAGGAGAAAGAAATTTTACTCCAAACAGCGGAAGAAATGTATGATGCTATAAAGGAGCTTAAAGTCCGCGGTGCTCCTGCAATCGGCATCTGCGCGGCTTATTGTCTTTATGTGCTCTCCCGCGAAATCAAGGCGAACAACGGTGCAGACTTCTGTGTGGAGCTTGAAAATATGGCAGAACACCTCAACTCATCACGTCCCACTGCCGTTAACCTAAGCTGGGCGTTGAAACGCATGGTTTCACTTGCTAAGGCTAATTCCACGCTTTCGCCCGACCAAATCCGCAACATCCTTTTGGCTGAAGCAAAAGCTATCCATAATGAGGACATTGAGATGTGCCGGAGTATTTCCGAATACGGCTTAACTCTGGTCAAGGACGGTGACGGCATTTTAACCCACTGCAACGCAGGTCCTCTTGCCACCTCACGCTACGGAACAGCCCTCGGTCCCATTCTTCTCGGCACTGAACGCGGTTTTAAATTTCGCGTCTTTGCAGATGAGACCAGACCTCTTCTTCAAGGCGCTAGGCTCACCTCCTACGAGCTTTTCAAGGCAGGTGTTGATGTTACCCTTATCTGCGACAACATGGCAAATACAGTCATGCGAAACGGCTGGATTCAAGCGGTTTTTGTAGGCTGTGACCGAATTGCCGCAAATGGAGATACGGCAAACAAAATCGGCACCTGCGGTGTTGCCATACTTGCGCAGCACTATGGTATCCCTTTTTATATTTTAGGACCGACTTCTACCATCGACCTCAACTGCAAAACGGGGGCAAACATTGAAATCGAACAGCGCGATCCCGATGAGATAAAAACAAAGTTTTATATTAAGCCAATAGCTTTGGAAGGCGTAAAGTGTTTCAATCCCGCTTTTGACGTAACGGATAACGAGCTTATTTCAGGCATCGTAACACAAAAAGGAATTTGCAGACCCCCGTATTCCGAAAGTTTGTCCGCATTATTTAAATAACAGGAGATAACATTATGATTGTACCATCTGCTTGCAACGAAGCCAATAAAGGTGATATTGCAAAAGTCGTTCTCATGCCCGGCGACCCCCTCCGCGCAAAATACGTCGCGGAAAACTATCTCGAAAATCCCGTTTGCTTCAACACGGTTCGCAATATGTTCGGCTATACGGGAACCTATAAGGAGAAAAGAATTTCCGTTATGGGCAGCGGAATGGGAATTCCGTCGATAGGGCTATACGCTTTTGAGCTATACAATTATTTCGATGTCGACAGTATAATACGAATCGGCAGCGCCGGAGGAATAGACGACAGTATTAAGCTACGTGATGTCGTCATAGCGATGGGTGCTTCCACTAACAGCGGTTATGCAAATCAGTATTCCTTCCCGGGGACACTCGCACCCATGGCAAGTTATACTTTGCTCAAGCACGCGGCAGATGCTGCGGATAGAATTGGCGCACACGCAGTTGTCGGCTCTGTTTTCACCGCTGATCAATTCTATGACGCAAACAAGGCTTCCGCCACAAAATACCGCGAAATGAGTATACTTGCTGTAGAAATGGAAACGGCCGGTCTTTATCTAACGGCTGCTGCTGCCGGCAAGCAGGCTTTGAGTATTCTTACGATTTCAGACCTTGTATTTACTGGCGAGGGGCTTACCGCAATTGAGAGGCAAAACAGCTTTACGGAAATGATGGAAATTGCCCTCGAAACCGCGTGGAAATCGCTTGATTAACAAATCAGTCACATCCAATATTTTTTTAGGAGAATGATGATGCTCAATCGCAAGGATGCTTTATCGGTTCCGAATATTCTCGGCTATTTTCGGATATTACTTATCCCCTTCTTTATGTACACATATATGACAGCGGAAAGCGCCAAGGATTATTATATATCCGCGGCAATTGCCGGTGTTTCTTCGCTTACCGATTTTTGTGACGGGTTTATCGCAAGAAAGTTCAATATGGTTACCGAGCTCGGAAAGCTTATCGACCCCTTGGCGGACAAGCTGACTCAAGGGGCTTTGATTATCTGCTTCATCTTCAGATACCCTAATATGCGTTATCTGCTCGCTCTTTATGTAATTAAGGAGGGCTTTATGGTGATTATGGGTCTTACGATTCTTCACCATAACGGGAAAAAGCTCAATGGTGCCAAATGGTTTGGAAAGGTCAGCACAGCGCTTGTTTATATAGTAATGTTCATTCTGCTCTTGTTCCCTTTGATGCAAGAGATAACCGTAAATTCGCTCATTATACTCTGCGGATTTGCAATGGGCACAACCCTCATCCTGTACATTCCCGAATTTGTAAAGATGTACAGAGAACCATAACTTTTGTGTTTTTTCACCTTGTGAATGAGTTGAAAGCTCACTTTAACTATTTAAACTCTAAAATTTTTATTTTTACGAAATTATCTATTGACACTCGCACTTTAAAGCGCTACAATAACCACAACAAAAGCGATGACCGGAAACAAGTAAATCACGATTTATCCTTCAGAGAGCTGTCGGTTGGTGCAAGACAGCAGGAAAGTTTTGATTGAATACATTTCGTGAGCTGTGCGCTGAAAGCGGTGACGCCGCAAGTAGACCGCATCGGGAACGCCCGTTACAGCGCTGGGGTATCACGCATATGCGCCGTACCCGACGAGGCTGTTTTTGTGAGAAAACGGCAAACTGAGGTGGTACCGCGGGTAAAGTATTTCCCGCCCTCTGTAATCTAATTACGGAGGGCGTTTTTCATGTCCTCCAGAGAGAAAGGACTTGGTAAAATGGCAATCAAACTCATTATGCTCGTCATATTCTTCGCAATTATGGTAGGTGTTGGCTTTTACTGCCGCCGCCATGCAACTGATGTCAATGGATTCGTCCTCGGCGGACGCTCGGTCGGTCCCTGGCTTACAGCTTTTGCCTATGGCACAACCTACTTCTCCGCGGTTATTTTCGTCGGATACGCCGGTCAGTTCGGCTGGAAATTCGGAATTGCAGGAACTTGGATAGGCATAGGAAATGCTATTCTCGGCAGTCTTCTCGCCTGGGTGGTTTTGGGAAGAAGAACTCGTCTGATGACGCATCATTTTGACAGCGCAACAATGCCTGAGTTCTTTGGAAAAAGATTTAACAGTACAACTCTGAAAATTATCGCTTCACTCATAGTTTTCATCTTCCTTATCCCTTACACAGCCTCACTGTATAACGGCCTTTCCCGTCTGTTCGGAATGGCGTTTAATATTGATTACACTATTTGCATTATAATCATGGCTGTACTTACGGCAATATACGTTATCGCTGGAGGTTATATGGCCACCGCAATCAACGATTTCATTCAGGGAATCATCATGCTCGTGGGAATCGTCGCCGTAGTATTTGCCGTTCTTAAAACAAACGGCGGCTTCCTTGCTTCTTTGGACGCACTCTCTAAGGTTTCGGACGAGACCGTGTCCACCTCTCCGGGAATATTTGCTTCATTCTTTGGGCCGGACCCGCTTGCCCTGCTCGGTGTAATTATTCTAACTTCTCTCGGCACATGGGGGCTTCCTCAAATGGTACAGAAGTTCTATGCTATTAAGAGCGAAAAAGACATCAAGAAGGGCGCGATTATTTCCACCGTTTTTGCAATTGTCATAGCGGGAGGCTGCTATTTTATGGGCGGCTTCGGCAGACTCTTTACCACGGTTGATGCCGTAAAGGAGGGCGGATTTGACTCGATTATTCCCGGAATGCTGTCGGGCTACTCCCCTGTTCTTATCGGTCTAATCGTGATACTCGTTCTTTCAGCGTCTATGTCAACTCTATCGGCTCTGGTTATGGCCTCGTCCTCCACGCTTACACTTGATTTTATCAAGCCGCTTTTTGCAAAGGACATGAAGGAAAAGCGTCAGCTTTTGAGCATCAGATTGCTGATAGTTGTATTCATACTTATTTCTGTTGTAATCGCAATCCAGCAGTACAAGGCAAGCGTTACATTTATCGCTCAGCTGATGGGTATCTCTTGGGGCGCACTCGCGGGCTCCTTCCTCGCTCCTTTCCTCTTCAGTCTCTACTGGAAGAGAACCACGAAGGCTTCGGTATTCGCAAGCTTCACCTTCGGTTCAGGCATAATGATTCTCAACTTGCTTTTCCGCTTATTAAAAATCGACTTTTTCCCCGCAATCCTCGTTTCCCCAATCAACTGCGGCGCTTTCGCAATGCTCGCAGGCTTCATAATCGTTCCTGTCGTATCACTTCTCTCCAAGGCTCCCGACAAGAAACTGGTAGACGACGCCTTTGCCTGTTATGACACTGCGGTAGTTGTAACCGCAAAGCATGCTCTTAGTGACTGAATAGATGAATAGAAAAAGCTCAAATGCTAAAAGCATTTGCTAAAAGCATTTGGGCTTTTTCTATTCAAACAATCTGGGTTCCGGTTCCGTTATTGGTGTCTTTTTCCGTTTTAAAAAGTTAAGCTTTGTTTCGCAGACTAAAACCGCTATAAAAATAAGTGCAAAACCTGCATACAGCTTAGAAGTCAAAACCTCATGGTTAATAAGCACCGAGAATGCCGCGCCAAAAACCGACTCAAGTGTCAAAATAATTGCGGCCGTGGACGGCGGAGTGTGCTTTTGTCCAAAGGTCTGGCACAGGAAGCATACGGCTGTGCACATAACACAAAGGTAGACGATACTCCAAATGTTCCCCGTGGATATTTGGGTCGGGAACGGAGTCGTTATGAGCGCGGAAACCCAGCTGAGAACGCCAGCCGTTGCAAATTGGAGCATCGTCAGCAGCGCGACGCTCCTTCCTTTTATATACTTGGAGGTAAGGACAATATGCACGGCGTAAAACACGCTGCAGCAGAGCGTCAGCAGGTCACCAAACTCAACCGTTTTGTCGTTCTTAAGCGAAACGAAACCGACTCCTACTAGGCAGACCACAGTTGCAATAAAGTTATACTTATCCGGACGCTTTTTGTAAATAAACCATGAGAAAAACGGTACAAGTACGCAATATGCCGCGGTCAGAAACGCGTTTTTACTTGGCGTCGAGTAATAAAGTCCATATGTCTGCACCGTGTATCCGGCGAAAAGGAACAAACCGAGGACAATCCCGTTTTTGATATATTGCCTGTCAATATTTTTCAGTTGTTTTGCAAACACCACCGCCAGCAGTATAGCGGCGCCGCTGAATCTGAATGCCAGTATGTAAAGAGTCGGAACTGAGTTGAGTGTGTTTTTGAGCACCACGAAAGAAGTGCCCCATATTAGCGTTGTAAACAGCAGCGCACCTCTACCTAGTACGGCGTTTTTCTTTTTTTCTTCGCTTGACATTTGTTTGCTTATCCTTCCCGGTTATTGCCGTAATTCTTTATTTCTTTTGCATATGTTCTGCGGCAGCTTTCAGCATCAGTCGCTTTGTGCCGGTGGTAAATGCGATTTCCACTAGGCTGTCGCCGCCCATCTGCGTCATCTTTGTTATCTCGCCGTCACCGAAAGCCTTGTGCGTAATTTTATCTCCCACGGAAAAATTGTCAGCGGTCTTCTGCGACTGAGGAATTGTGGTATATTTCGTCTTATCGGGTGAGTACGGCTTTTTAATGCCTGAGGAATACGCGCTAAACTCCGATTTTGTGCCGAAAACGTCATTTCTGGCGGCCTCTTTACGCTCAATATATTCACGCGGGATCTCCTCCACAAAACGTGAAGGATTATTTGCGCTGGTCTTGCCGAAAAGCATTCGCTGCCTTGCACATACCAGCGTGAGGTTTTTGCGCGCTCTCGTAATGCCAACATAGCAAAGTCTGCGCTCCTCTTCCATTTCCTCAGGCTCTCCGATGCTTCGTATTCCGGGGAAAATACCTTCTTCGACACCGATTATATAAACATTATCGAACTCAAGCCCTTTGGCCGAGTGCATCGTCATCATTGTAACACAGTTATTATCCGCGTCGTAATTGTCAATGTCGGAATACAGCGCGACCTCGTCCAAAAAGCCTGCAAGTCCCGCATCGCCCGTTTCTTTAATGTAGCTAATGATGTTTGTCTTGAGTTCTCCGATATTTTCGATTCGCGCTGTGTTTTCATCGGAAGGTTTAGCCTCCAGCGCGCGGGCATAGCCCGTTTTGTCAACGACAATGTCAAAAAGCTCGTCGAGCGGCGTACTTTCCGACAAAACGCGGAACTCGTCCATCATATTGGCAAACTCGCGAAGTCTGACCGAGGCTCTGCCCAAGTCCTTATATTCGTTTGCGTGCTTTATTACTTCAAAGAGAGACACGCCCAAAGACGCAGCAATCTCCTGCGCCGTTTCGATAGTTTTATCGCCGATTCCGCGAGGCGGACTATTAATAATGCGAGTAACTCGAAGGTCATCCTGCGGCATAAGAATTACGCATAGATATGCCATCATGTCCTTGATTTCAAGCCTGTCAAAAAAGCGGGTACCTCCGATAATTCGGTAAGGTATACCGTTTCTTTTAAAGGCGTACTCAATTTTGTTCGTCTGTGCATTCATTCTGTACAAGACGGAATTATCGCGCCAGTTAGTTCCTATCGAAAAGCTATCCAAAATCGAAGTAGCGACATATTGCGCTTCGTCGTTTTCATTCTGTGCAACGTATAGCGTAAGCTTGTCTCCCATATCTTTTTCCGTCCAAAGCTCTTTGCCCTTGCGCGCTTGATTGTTGCGTATAACGGCGTTGGCAGCACCGAGAATATTACCTGTTGAACGATAGTTCTGCTCAAGGCGGATTACGCGGGCTTTTTTAAACCTGCTCTCAAAGCTCAGGATGTTCTCAATCGTCGCGCCGCGGAATTTATAGATACTCTGGTCATCATCACCGACAACACAGATGTTTTCCCGACTGCCTGTAAGCGCTGCGGCAAGACGATACTGCAAATTGTTTGTGTCCTGATATTCATCGATGAGGACATATTTAAAGCGCTTTTGATAGAATTCACGCACATCTCTGTTGTTTTCGAGCAGAAGCACAGTGTTATAGATTAGATCGTCAAAATCCATAGCGTCCGCGTCCTTCAGGCGCTTAGAATATGCCAAATACGCCTCTGATATTTTTTTACGGCGAATATCGTTCGTTGCGTGTGCCTGCGCCAAAAAATCGGTCGGTGTCTGCAATTCGTCCTTCGCCTTGCTGATGTAGTTCAAAATCGTTTTCGGAGGAAACGCCTTATCGTCTATTTCAAGGTCTTTGACAATGTGTTTCATCACAGAAAGGCTGTCTGAGGAGTCATAAATAGTAAAGCTCTTGTCGTATCCGAGCTTGTCCGCATGGCTGCGCAGAATACGTACGCAGGCGGAATGGAAGGTTTGCGCCCAAATATCCCGTGCATCGGATCCGAGCATCTTTTCTAAGCGCATTTTCAGCTCTTCCGCAGCTTTATTTGTAAATGTGATGGCAATAACTCTCCAAGGCTCGCAGGGCTCCAGCACCGCAAGCCGTCTTGCCCTATTCATATCAGGATAGTTAATATCTTTTGCCGCTTTTTCCAATATCTCCAAATCGGCTTCAGAGGCGTTTTCGGGAAGCTCCTCGCTGTCACTTCCCCTGCCGTAACGCAGAAGATTTGCGATTCGGTTGATGAGAACAGTTGTCTTTCCGCTACCTGCGCCGGCCAGAAGCAGCAGAGGACCTTCGGTTGCCATTACGGCTTTTATCTGCATATCGTTTAAATGCCCGAAATCACGCTCAATAACGGATTTTCGAGCCTTTATATATCTATTTTTAAATTCCTTTTCAGTCATTGTTTCACCTTATAATTAATTATTCGTATAGCTTAGAATTATACATTAAGCTATACGAATAAACAAGGTTTATATTGAATTTTAACAAAAACCGCTACTGTACAAGCATCTCCCTAAGCCACTCAACCGCTCGCTTTTCAAGCCTTGAAACCTGTACTTGAGAAACACCCATTACGCGCGGTGCTGTCCTGAGTAAGGCTGTGGAAAAAGCTAAGCGCGATGACACACTTTTCCCTATTTGGCAAACGATCGATTGTCTCCCTTAGAGACACTTTTTCTACAAGCCGCTCTTCTTCCCCGAAGTCACCTAGAACATGCTCAAGCGTGATGCCCTCGTCCCCCGTTTCGCGTTGGGGCGATTCTGTGGGGCCGACAGCGGTTTCCGCGCTTGCAATATCAGAAACATCAAGCCCCATCTGTGCCGATATTTCGGATAGTGTCGGCTCTCTTCCAAGCCTTTGTTAAAGTGAGCTTCTCGCGTTTTTAAGCGCGTGCACCCGTTCTTTAATTCCACGGCTCACTTTTACAGCTCCGTCGTCGCGCAGAAATCTTCGAATTTCCCCCGAAATTTTCGGAACGGCATAAGTTGAAAACTGAGTCCTATTCCTCATCATAGTCCTGTATCGCTTTTAGAAACCCTACACAGCCCAGTTGGTACAGGTCGTCTGCTTCCACACCCCGTCCGAAAAAGCGTCTGGCAATACTCCTGATAAGCCCCGATTTCCCCTCAATCAGCTGTTCTGACGCCGTTTTGTCTCCGTTTTTTGCTTGTCTCAGAGCTTGCATCATTTCGTATGTCATAAACTGGACGTCCTGCGGACTATTCGCCGTGACATTGTGACGGTTGTTCCCTTTCCCTCGACAGATCGCACCTTAACCTTGTCCATAAAGCTTTCCATGATAGTAAAGCCCATGCCGCTTCGATCGTCGCCGCCGGTTGAAAACATCGGCTCGCGCGCTTTATTGACATCCGGTATGCCCACTCCGCTGTCGCGGACTGAGATTTCTATAGTACCCTCGTCGACAATTTTTGCGCGAAACCAAATTGTTCCGAGTTTCCCGGGGTATGCGTGTACAATGCAGTTCGTAATAGCCTCGCTCACCGCCGTTTTAATATCCGCAAGCTCTTTAAATGTCGGGTCAAGCCGCGCCGCAAAACAGGTAACTGTTGCTCTGGCAAAGCTTTCATTAACACTTCTGCTCTGAAACTCCTTTTTTATGTAGTCGGTGTTTATCAACATGTTCATTCCTTTCATCGGGTTTTTGCAAATATTTTAACTACTCTGTCAATTCCTGCCGCATCCAGAACACGGAGAGCCTGTCCGTATGGGTTTTCCACCCAGGCCCTGCCGTTCATATCCTTCATTCGTTTGTTAACGCGAAGAATCACAGCTATCCCCGAGCTGTCCATAAAGTTTAGCTCAGATAAGTCCATAATGCATTCGCGCGGTAAATAATCATCGATGAGGTTTTCAATCGTTTTCATTGCTGTTTTCGCTCCGTTATGGGCAAGCTCGTCTACAAAGCAGAGCCGCAGCGCGCCATTATTCTCGGTTGTGAATATTTTCATCTTCATTTCTCCGCCCATTTTTGTGTAAAAAAGAATAGCGCCGTGAGTATGTGCCCACAGCGCTATTGTAAAATATGCTTGTTTATTTATTTGTCGAAGCAACGACTTTGGATGAAATTTAGTGGAGCCTACAAAGGCTCTCTGTCAGATTGTCAATGAGCGCCTTTGCCTTGTTTGCACGATCCTTTTCTGCCTCTATGACCTTTTCCGGAGCCTTGGCAAGGAAGCTTTCGTTTCCAAGCTTTGCCATTTGTCCGTCATATTCCTTCTGAGCTTTTTCAAGCTCTTTTTCGTTTCTCTCGCGCTCTTTGGCAAGATCAACGAGATCTGCCATCGGCATAAACATCTTTGCTTCGCCCGTCACAACAGATACCATACCCTCAACATCAATATTAGTATTATTTGTCACAGTAATCTCGCCTACATAGGCAAGTTTCATCAGAAAGGCTTGTCCGTTTTCAAAAACATCTTTTCTGTCTGTAACGATGATAAGGTGCGCCTTGCGGGACGGAGGAACATTCATCTCTGCACGGCGGGAACGAATTGCCTTAATTGCGTCCATGAGAATTTCAAAATCCTGCTCATCCTTCAGAAAGCTGAGTTTCTCTTCGAATTTCGGGAAACTTTCCAGAATAAGCATTTCGCCGTCATGCGGAAGCGCCTGCCAGATTTCTTCAGTTATAAAAGGCATAAAGGGGTGCAGCAGCTTCATCATCTCAATGAGGACATAGAGCAAAACCTTCTGAGCATTTATATTGCTTTTCTCATCATCACCGTTTAATCGTGACTTAGTCATCTCAATATACCAGTCGCAGTAACTGTCCCAAATGAAGTCGCTGACTTTCTGCGCGGCAACCCCGAGCTCGAAGCTGTCCATATTGTCGGTAACTTCAGCGATTACGCTGTTGAGCTTCGAAAGAATCCATTTGTCCTCGGTCTCAAGCTCATCGGGAAACTCACATTTGTCGATAGTGAGATTCATCATTACGAAGCGGCTTGCGTTCCATATCTTATTTGCAAAGTTTCGCATCGACTCACAGCGCTCGGAGTAGAAGCGCATGTCATTTCCCGGGCTGTTGCCTGTAACGAGGTTAAAGCGTAGTGCGTCACAGCCGTACTTATCAATTATTTCAAGCGGGTCAATACCGTTCCCAAGAGATTTTGACATCTTGCGTCCCTTGTCATCGCGGATTAATCCGTGGATAAACACCGTGTGAAATGGAGGCAGCTTTGTGTGTTCGCAGCCAGAAAAAATCATTCTTGCTACCCAGAAGAAAATGATGTCATATGCGGTTACGAGAACATCTGTCGGATAGAAATAGTCCAAATCCGCAGTTTTTTCAGGCCAGCCGAGAGTGCTGAAAGGCCATAGTGCCGAAGAAAACCACGTATCTAAAACGTCCTCATCGCGGGTAATATTTTTACTGTGGCACTTTTCGCATTCCGTTATATCCTGTCTGGAAACCGACATATGACCGCAATCGGCGCAGTACCATGCAGGAATCTGATGTCCCCACCAGAGCTGCCGAGAGATACACCAATCTCTCACATTCTCCATCCAGTTTGTATAGATTTTGCTGAAGCGGTCGGGAACAAACTTTACTTCTCCGTCCTCAACAACTCGGATAGCTTCTGTTGCGAGTGGTTGCATTTTAACGAACCACTGAGCTGAAATGATAGGTTCAACGTCTGTTCCGCAGCGGTAGCAGGTGCCGACATTGTGCTGATGTTCCTCGATTTTTTCGATGAGTCCGAGAGCTTCAAGGTCGGCAACAATGACCTTTCTCGCTTCATAGCGGTCGAGCCCTTGATATTTGCCGCCAAACTCGTTAATTTTTCCGTTATCGTCCAGAACGCGGATAACTTCAAGATTGTGGCGCAGACCGACTTCAAAGTCGTTGGGGTCGTGGGCAGGAGTCATTTTAACACAGCCGGTGCCGAATTCCATGTCGCAGTAATCGTCCGCGATAATTGGAATTTCCCTATTCATAAGCGGTAGAATGCAGGTCTTGCCGACAATACTCTTGAAGCGCTCGTCATTGGGGTTGACCGCTACGCCCGTGTCGCCAAGCATTGTTTCCGGGCGAGTCGTCGCAACTATCACAAAACCGCTGCCGTCTATCATCGGATAGCGCAGGTGCCAGAGGTGACCCGGTTTAACCTTGTACTCGACCTCGGCATCGGAAAGTGCAGTGGTACAGTGAGGGCACCAGTTGATTATACGGCTGCCCTTATAAATCAGGTTTTTTTCATAGAGCGAAACAAACACCTCGCGAACTGCCTTTGAGCAGCCCTCGTCCATCGTAAATCTTGCTCTTTCCCAATCGCAGGAGGCACCGAGCTGCTTCTGCTGGTCGACAATGCGATCGCCGTATTTGTCTTTCCAGTCCCAGACGCGCTCAAGGAACTTCTCACGTCCGAGGTCATAGCGAGTAAGTCCCTCCTTGCGGAGAGCCTCTTCGACCTTAATCTGCGTTGCAATACCTGCGTGGTCTGTTCCCGGAACCCAGAGCGCGGCAAAGCCCTTCATGCGCTTATAGCGGGTAAGGATGTCCTGCAAGGTTGCGTCCATCGCATGACCCATATGGAGCTGACCCGTAACATTCGGTGGCGGCATTACTATCGTAAAGGGCTTCTTTTCAGGGTCACGAACGCCCCTGAATGCTCCGCCCTTTTCCCACATCTCGTATATTCTTTTTTCCACTTCTTTCGGTTCATACACCTTTGAAAGTTCTTTTAGCATGATTACTCCTCCATCATAAACTCTTCAACACAAACCGTTTGAAGATAATCAAAAAACGCCCCGAGCTATTGCTCAGGGCGTTCTAAAACGCGGTACCACCTGAATTCGCCGCAATTACGGCGCACTCTAATTCTCTTAACGCGAGCAAACGAACCGACATTTCCTTCGGTTGGCTTAAGGACGACCAGCAATCACCGCACACGAAAGCTCTCACCAAACGCTTTCTCTCTTTGCCGTACGGGACAATTGCACTTCCCCATCAATGCCTTTATAATTATATATTTTGTAATTATAGGGTACTTAGTCTTTTTTGTCAAGATATTCGCAGGCGGAAAGCGCGGCTGTATTCCCCTGCCCTACGGCTCTAGCAATCTGATATGGTCTTCCTACGCAATCTCCGGCTGCAAAAACGCCTCCGACCGTGGTTTTCATCGCGCTGTCGGATACTATGTGCCCATTTTCCAGTTCAAGACCGGATAGAAAACTGTCTGGAGTTATCGTGCTGCGGAGGATAAACACTCCGTCAACAGGATAAGCCGTGTCGTCCGCCACTAGTTCTGTCACCGTTTCGTTTCCGTGAATCTCAAATTTTTTCGCCCTGTTTTTGTCAAAATATTCAACCTTGCACCCAATAGAGCGCAGGAACTCAGCCTCGCTTTCGGATTCCTCATTAAGTCCGATGACCGCGACTTTTTTGCCGCGGTACAGCATTCCGTCGCAGGTCGCGCAGTAAGACACTCCCCTGCCGAGAAATTCGGTCTCGCCCGAGTAGGTGGATTGCTGTGTAATACCGACGGCAAGAATTATCACCTTGCAGTCATAATACTCCTGTCCGCAGGAAACGGAAAAGCTGCTGCCCATTGAAAGCGCATTTAGTGCTCTTGCAGTTATTACCTCTACTCCAGCATCGTCAAGCTGTTTGCGGAATGTCTTTAAAATGTCTTCGCCGCTTGAAACCGGACAGCCCGGATAATTCTCCACAGACTTTGACTTCCACAGATTACTCTGCTCTGCGCTGTTGGAGATTATTTTGACGCTTTTACCTCTGTTTTTAACTGTAAGTGCGGCGGAAACGCCTGCCGGACCTCCGCCGATTATGATAATATCCGTCATACCGCTTTCCTCCAACGTAAAACCTGTTCATCTCGGTCATTGTAAATTCATATATATGCATATATTAGCACATAAATATTGTTTTTACTAGAAATATCGCTTATAATACTATGATAATAAATAATATAGAACTTTATGATTTCTTGTTCTGAAACGAGAGGAACGGTTTTTACAATGGACGAAAACACAAGCAATTTCATACACGATTTTATTGACGAGGACTTAGCGGCAGGTGGAGCATTTGCCGGAATGAAGATTCACACCCGTTTTCCGCCCGAGCCTAACGGCTACCTGCACATAGGTCACGCAAAAGCTATATATATTGACTTTGGAACTGCGCAGAAATACGGCGGCGGTTGCAACCTGCGCATGGACGACACCAACCCTGCCAAAGAGGACACCGAGTACGTCGATGCCATTCAGGAGGACATTCACTGGCTTGGCTATGACTGGGGAGATAGGTTTTTTTATGGCTCGGACTATTTCGAGAAAACCTATGCTTTCGCCGAGGAGCTTATCTCGAAGGGCCTTGCCTATGTCTGTGAACTGACACCTGAAGAATTCAAAGAGTATCGCGGCGGCGTCAGTACGTCCGCAACAAGCCCCTACAGGGACAGATCAGTCGAGCAGAGCCTTGACCTGTTCCGTAGGATGCGTTCCGGCGAATTTCCCGAGGGCAAGTATACATTGCGCGCAAAGATTGATATCTCCAGCGGTAATTTTAATATGCGCGACCCGGTTTTATACCGCATACGCTACATCGAGCACCACAGGCAGGGTACAAAATGGTGCATCTTTCCAATGTACGATTTCGCTCATCCCATACAGGACGCGTTAGAGGGCGTTACGCACTCTTTATGTTCGCTTGAGTATGAGGATCACCGTCCGCTCTACGACTGGGTAATTGCAAACACCTCTGTCCCCTCAAAGCCGCGCCAGATTGAGTTTGCACGGCTGGGAATAAACTACACTGTCATGTCGAAGCGCAAACTTCGCAAGCTCGTTGAGGAAGGTCGCGTTTCCGGTTGGGACGACCCCCGTATGCCTACAATCTGCGGACTTCGCCGCCGTGGCTATACCCCCGAGGCTATACGTACGTTTTCCGAACGCAACGGCGTTTCCAAGACCGTTTCAACTGTCGAATTCGGATTTTTGGAGTACTGCCTGCGTGAGGATTTGAACGAGATTGCTACCCGCGTTATGGCGGTTATGGAACCGATTAAGCTCACAATTACAAACTATCCCGAGGAAAAATCAGAAGTATTTATGGTCGAGAACAACCCGAACCGTCCCGAGGACGGCGAGCGCGAAGTGACCTTCTCTCGAAACCTCTATATTGAGGCTGAGGACTTCATGGAAGTTCCCGCGCCCAAGTATTTCCGTCTTTTCCCCGGCAACGAGGTTCGCCTCAAGGGTTCTTTTGTCGCAAAATGCACCGGTTGCGTTAAGGACGAAAACGATAATGTAATCGAAGTTCTTGCTGAATACGACCCCGAAAGCGGCGGCGGCAACACAAAGGACGGACGCAAGATTAAAAGCACCATCCACTGGGTCGATGCCGATACGGCAGTCGATGCCGAGGTTCGCATATACGACAATCTTTTCTCCGATGCTGATCCAGACGGCGGAGACAAGGACTTTCTCGATTGTCTGAACCCTGATTCTCTCCGGACATTAAGGGGCTGTAAGCTTGAAGCGTGCCTCAAAGACGCGAAGTTTCCGACTTCCTATCAGTTCATGCGCAAGGGCTATTTTTGTGTTGACAACCGCGACAGTTCGCCCGAACATCTCGTTTTCAACCGTTCCGTTGCGCTTAAAGATGGCTTCAATAAATAGAATTTCTTTGATTTAACAGGGCGCGGATATAATTTATCCGTGCCCTGTTTCCACGCCTTTTGTTTGTTCGCTCATTGCACGAGACAACGCTTTAAAGGCTGAAAAAACACTTGACTAATTTCCGCAAAAATGCTACTATAATCGGGCATTCCATTTATGCGCGCGAGTGGTGGAATCGGCAGACTCGCTGGCTTCAGGTGCCAGTGCTCTTCACGGGCGTGGGGGTTCAAGTCCCCCCTCGCGCACCAAAAGAAAAGCTATGTACAGGTTTAACTGTACATAGTTTTTTTGTTTTATTATTGGTATAATTTTATTAATCTTTGATATTACCGATGATAAGTCCAATATAAGGAGGCTGCTTGAAATGAAAGAAATTCTTATTGCGCCCTGTGGGATGAACTGCGGCGTATGCATAGCATGTCAGGGAAAGAAAAACGATTTGAATAAGCGCGGCTTCAATCGAATGTATTTTGTGACGGCTGTATTCCTCGCGGTCAGGGCTGTCTTCATATGGGTGACAAGTGCGAAAAACTTGCGAATGGGCTTGTTCGGTTTTGCTATGAGTGTAAACATTTCCCTTGTAAGCGTCTAAACGCGCTCGATATGCGTTACCGCACGAAATATCACATGAGTATGATTGAAAATTTAACTTTCATTAAAAAACATAGTATGGAGGCATTCCTTCAAAAAGAAGAGGAAAAGTGGAGCTGTCCTGATTACAGCGGAACGATATGCTGTCACAACGGACTGTGCCTGAATTGCGGAATTGACAAGTTGCGCAAAAACAGAAAATACCGCTGGGACGAGGAATAGAAATTATTTAATTAATGTCTGCTCAAGAACAAGTTTTTACTTAAATCAGATATATATCAAGAAGCTCTGCGGTTTTCCGCAGAGCTTCTTGGAGCTACTGGTCAGAATCGAACTGACAACCTTCTCATTACGAGTGAGATGCTCTGCCATTGAGCCACAGTAGCACAAAATTTAATAGAGCATTACGGACAATGCGCGAGACTGATTATACCTTTTTCTATTTTCTTTGTCAATATTTTTAGGCAAAACCTGTGAGCTAATATAACGCCTAATTGTTTGTTTAGACATTAACTGCCATGTTGCTATAAAATCAATTTTATGCGGTAATCAAAAGCGCTGTAACCATTGTGATTACAGCGCTTAATTTGGTGGAGACTGGCGGGATCGAACCGTCGACCTCATGCGTGTGAAGCATGCGCTCTAACCGGCTGAGCTAAGCCTCCATATGCAGAAAAAGGGAGCCTGCGCTCCCTAAAACTGTGGTGACCCGTACGGGATTCGAACCCATGATACCGCCGTGAAAGGGCGGTGTCTTAACCACTTGACCAACGGGCCATATTGATGGGAGCACATTTTGCACTCCCATTTTGGTAGCGGCGACTGGATTTGAACCGGTGACACCCCGGGTATGAACCGAGTGCTCTAGCCAGCTGAGCTACGCCGCCATTTCGAGTTTCTTTCGAACAGGCAAGTGCTATTATACTAAACAAGTTTCGTTGTGTCAAGCCTTTATATTTACAATTTGAAACTTTCGAAAATAGCTTGCTTTCACCAAAAACAGGCGATATTTTCGCTGTAAATACCGCCTGTTTGACTACATTTTACTTTTTTCTCGCCAAAACTTTTTCGATTCCGGCGATAACGCCGTTTGCGTCAACTCCATATTTGGCAAGCAGTTGATTATACGGTCCGCTCTCGGTAAAAGTGTCCTGAATTCCAACAAACTCTGTCGGAACACCTGCGCCGCCCCAAGCAAGAACCTCTGAAACAGCTCCGCCGAGTCCGCCGTATATGTTATGCTCCTCTGCAGTTACGATGGCGCCAGTTTCCTTAGCGCATTTCAGAATAAGCTCCTTGTCAATTGGCTTGATGCTGTACATATCGACAACGCGCACTGAAATTCCCTTCTGTGCCAGAAGCTCTGCCGCTTCCATCGCCTTGTGGACAAGCAGTCCGCAAGCAATAACAGTGACGTCTTTTCCGTCGCGGACGATAGCGCCCTTTCCGCACTCGAACTTCGTATCGTCCGTATACAGGTCGGGATAAACGTCTCGTGACAGGCGAAGATATATAGGGCCTATGTGTTCTGCCGCAAATAAAGTTGCCCAGCGCGTGCTTTTTTCATCTGAGGGAACTATCACAGTCATATTAGGAAGACTTCGCATAACCGCAATATCCTCAGTTGCGTGATGAGTTGCACCATCGAAGGCGTCCGACATGCCGCAGTAAGCGCCGCCGAACTTCACATTCAGGTTGCCGTAGCAGACTTGGCCACGCGTTGCGATTAGCCCAAGCGTGGTCAGAAACACCGTAAAGGTGTTGACAAACGGAATTTTCCCCGTGGTGGAAAGTCCTGCTGCCGTACATACCATATTGCTCTCGGCAATACCCATATTAAAAAAGCGGTCGGGATGAGCTTTCCCGAAAATACCGCTCTTAGTTGAACCGGAAAGGTCCGCGTCCAAAACGACGATGTTGGGATTAGTGTCTCCAAGTTCTGCAAGAACACTGCCGTATACTTCTCTAATTGCTTTTGCCATTATTTTTCACCTCCGAGTTCCGCTAACGCCTTTGCAAGATCATCGTCGGAAAGCGGCTTGCCATGCCATGCGGCCTTGCCCTCCATAAACGAAACACCCTTGCCCTTAACTGTACTGGCAATAATTACGGAAGGTCCGTCTTTCATCTTTTCGCAGGCATCCAGCGCTGCATTGAGCTCTCTTATATCGTGTCCGTTGCACTCGATAACATTCCAGCCGAAGCTGTGCCACTTTGCGGACATGTCACGAAGAGGCATAATCTCCTCTGTGGTTCCATCAAGCTGAACCTTGTTATAATCAACTATTGCAGTTAGATTACAAAGTTTGAATTTCGGAGCGGACATTGCCGCCTCCCAAACTGAGCCCTCGTCCGTCTCTCCGTCGCCCAGAATGGCGTAGACTCTGGCCGGACTTCTGTTAAGTCGTAGACCGAGCGCCATCCCTTGCGCAGCGCCCAGACCCAGTCCAAGTGGGCCTGCCGGCATTTCAACGCCCGGGGTATGCATTGAGGGGTGTCCCTGCAAGTCGCTGTCAATATGGCGAAGCGTCATCATTGAATTCTTGGGCAAAAAGCCCTTTTCGATAAGGTTGCGATAGAGCATGGGGGCAGCATGTCCCTTTGAAAGCACCAGACGATCACGATTGGGGTCCTTGGGGTTCGCGGCATCGATGTTTAAGCGCTCCTGATACAGCAGCGTGAGTATTTCGCATACCGATAGACTTCCGCCCGGGTGACCGGACTGGATGCCGTGAATGGCCTTGAGTACGTCAATGCGGAATGTTCTGCAAAGCTCATTCAGCTCTGCTATCCGCGCTTTTGATAGTGGCATTTGGTTTCCTCCGTTTTATTAGTTTACTATATTTTGAGGATGTCCGCCGATAAAGGCACGGACATTTTCAGTTGCTGTACTTATAAGTCTTTTGCGGCTCTCAATGGGCGCCCACGCGATATGCGGCGTAATGACGCAATTCGGCGCTCCGAAAAGCGGGCTACTGTTAACGGGCGGTTCTTGTACAAGCACATCGGCGGCAAAACCGGAAAGTTTTCCGCTATTAAGTGCGTCCGTCACGTCCTGCTCATTTACCAAACCTCCGCGGGCGGTATTTATTATGATTGCACCGTCGCGCATTTTAGAAATCGTTTCGGCGCATATCAGGTCCCTGTTTTCTGGTGTCAGAGGACAATGCAGGCTGATAACATCCGATTTGCAAAGAACCTCGTCCAAAGTCGACATCCTAACGCCTTCAATTCCCGATTCGTCTCTCGGGTGCGCCACACAGGCAATGACGTTCATTCCGAAGCAAACAGCTGTTCTAGCGACTGATTGTCCGATTTGTCCGAAACCTATTATGCCCATAGTTTTTCCGGAAAGCTCCATAAGGGGTGCGTCCCAGTAACAGAAATCTCGGCTTGTATTCCACTTCCCTGCCATGACGCCTGCGCTGTGAAGTCCGGTATGCATGCAAAGTTCCAAAAGCAAAGCGAAAGTATGTTGTACAACCGAGGGCGTACTATAAGACGGGATATTGCAAACCGTTATTCCTCGCTCGCTTGCCGCTTGAATGTCAATATTGTTGTAGCCTGTGGCAAGCTCTCCAATATATTTCAAATTTTTGCAACCGTCCATCAACGCAGCGGTAAACTCTATTTTATTAAGCAGAACTATATCTGCTTCGCATATCCTTTCCGCTACAAGCTCATAAGGAGTGTGGTCATATATCGTTACATCTCCAAGCATTGTTAGCTTGTCCCAAGAAATATCACCGGGGTTGACAGCGTGACCTTCCAAAACAACGATCTTCATTACACTGCTCCTCTCATAGAATTATTTGCCTATTAATAAAATATAACAAGCGGCAACTTACGTCAAGTTGATTATGGAATTTAATATTTCTTAATAAATGAGTGCTTGATACAGATATAAATGTGTGATACAATATTCTGGCACAATATAGGAGCATCTTTCGTAAACTTTGTGTCATTATCATACATTTTGGTATTATTACAATTTGTTTTTGATGACCTTCTAAAATGTAACGCCATTTTTGTCCACGAAAGGAACGGTTTTTCATGCAGAAACAGCAAAACATCGAACATTGGATCTCTCTGCATAAAGGCGGAGCTAACTCTGAGTATCCGAATGAGAACATAGCGAATTCATGGAAGCGCAGTGATGCCCGCAATATCGATTATGAGAGAGCCGTACCGAAAGAGCTTACGCAAAGTGAGCTTGAAAAAACGAAAAAGATTTATAAGCGCTTCATGATGTGCTCCGACTGGGTCATAAACCATTTTATAGCAAACAGCAATGAGGGCGACCTGAGAGTTCTGCTTTTCAGCAAGGACGGTGTTTTACTCAGAATCTATGGAAATATGAGTGAAAATGATTGGCTAAGTCAGTGCGGAATCAAGAACGGAGCCAAATGGTCAGAAGAGAGCCTCGGCACAAACCCATTTTCGCTCGGCATACAGAGCAAACGTTCCGTTGGATTGCAGGGCTCTTTCAACTATTCGCGGTTTCTTATCGACGGTGCTTTCTATTTTGCTCCGGTTAACCTTGTCGAAAACGAGATTTTCGGGGGTGTTGTTTTTGCCGTACCTCAAGAAAAAAGAGATGAGTATCTCCTCTCGGTTGCCATTTCTGTTGCGAGAACTATCGAGCTTGATATGTTCTTTTTCCAGTGCATTGATATGTTCACAAGCAGCGATGAGGAATCGGGCTCGATATTCTTAAGGCAGAACAAGGACAGAAACGAAGTCGTTATAATAAATGATCAGGTTTTTAAAATATTGGGAATAAAAAAGCCTGATACCTATCACCTTACGCTTGAAGAAATCATTTTGCCTCTGCCCGACAACCGCGAATTCTGGAACATACTGAGCGCAAAAAAGCTGGTGAGCGACAAGGTCATGCCACTGTCCGTAACCAGCGGCAGAGTATATGTCAATATGTCCACTGCCACATACAAGCAGAACAAGTTTCATCCGGACGGCATTACCATTTCGTTCAGTTCTAACGGCAGAGCAAATAAAATGACCTCAAAATTCACCGACAATAACGCGCGTTATACGTTCAGCGACATTATCGGCGAAAATGAACTCATGCTCGAAACAATAAAACGAAGTCAGATAGCCGCACTCAGCGACAGCAACATACTTATTCAGGGAGAAAGCGGCGTCGGCAAAGACGTTTTTGCGCAGGCAATTCACAATAGCAGCAAGCGCAGCCACAAGCCATTTGTCGCAATAAACTGCGCTGCTTTTTCAAAAGAACTCATAGCCAGTGAGCTTTTCGGTTACGAAAGCGGTGCTTTTACCGGAGCGAAAAGAGAAGGTTCTATCGGGAAATTTGAACTTGCGAATCACGGAACTCTGTTTTTGGACGAAATCGGTGACATGCCGATGGAGGTTCAGTCTGTACTCCTGCGTGTTCTCGAGGAGAAGACCTTCCGCAAGGTCGGCGGAAATGACCTCATCGAGGTAGATGTCCGCATTATCGCAGCTTCAAACAAAAACCTCAAAGAGCTTATAGAGCGTAAACTTTTCCGCGAGGATCTGTTTTATCGTCTGAGTATTATCAGAATCAACATTCCGCCTTTGAAAAACAGAGGGGCCGATGTTTATCTGTTCTCGGAATATTTTTTGAAAAAGCTTTGCGCAAGAATGGGCAAAGCCGACATTCGCCTATCAAAAAACGCTCTGGAGTTCTTGGGCAAATACTCATGGCCCGGCAACCTTCGTGAGCTTCAAAACCTTTTGGAAGGAATAATAAGCACACATGAGGAAACGCTGATTACCGAAAAGGAAATTCGTAATTATCTCGGCGACTATTTCTTGGAAACACTCCCCGAAGAGAAGCCGGCCACATCTGTCCCGTTTGACATATACGGCTTGGACGAAAAGGAAAAGTTTGAGATGGCTCTCAGAAAGTGCCGCAACAACAGAACAAAAGCCGCGGACTATTTGGGGCTTTCGCGAAGTACCTTTTACAGGAGAATGCAGGAATTTGGCATGAACTGATTTGATATGCCATTCCGCTTCATACTAATATAATCACTCAACTTCAGAAAGGAAAATCAACATGGACAAGGTAAGAATAATCGAGATAAAAAAGAGCGTTTATGAAAATAACGACCTGGAAGCCGAAAAACTCAGAGGCCGTCTTAAGAAGGAAAAAACCTGCCTAATGAACCTCATGTCCTCCCCCGGCTCCGGCAAAACCACAACCCTTTTGCGCACACTTGAAATGCTTAGAGACGAATTTAAAATCGGAGTTATGGAAGCGGACATTGATTCCGCTGTTGACGCTGAAACGATTGCGGCCGCAGGCACTAGGGCTATTCAGCTTCACACTGGCGGCATGTGCCATCTCGACGCCGGAATGACTGAAAGCGGCATTAACGAATTTGGGACGGAAGACCTTGATTTTGTTGTTCTTGAAAATGTCGGCAACCTCGTCTGCCCTGCAGAATTCGATACCGGCGCCTCCTTCAGTGTTATGCTTCTCAGTGTTCCCGAGGGCGATGACAAGCCTCTCAAGTACCCGCTTATGTTCTCTCAGGTTTCCGCTCTCCTTATAAATAAAATCGATGTTAAACCCTATTTCAACTTCAATTCTGACGCTGTCAGAGAGCGCGTCAGAAAGCTTAATCCCGATATTGCAATTTTCGAGATTTCTGCACTGACCGGAGAAGGCATCAAAGAATGGACCGACTGGCTTGCAGCTAAAATTCGTGATTGGAACAAATAGGAGCGATTATGCCCTACGAAAGACTGTTCAGCCCGATTAAAATTCGCGAGCTTGAACTTAAAAACCGTATAATAATGCCAGCCATCCACCTCATGTACAATATAGACGGCTTTGCAAACGCACGCTTTAACGAGTTTTATTGGCGTCGGGCCGAGGGCGGCGCAGGGCTTATTTTTGTCGGTGGATGCCGCTTTGACGAATACGGCGGTTCACCCGGAATGATGAGCCTCGAAACCGACGACTTTATCGCGGGTTACCGTGAATTTACTGACGGTATGCACAAGCGGGGAACTTTGGTTGGCGTTCAGCTTTACCATGCGGGAGCCTATGCCCATTCAATCGCAAATGATGGTCGTGAGGCTTTGGCTCCATCCGCTGTTTTGAGCAAATTCACAAAAGAAATGCCCAAAGAAATGACAAAGGATGAGATGCGGAAAATCATTTCCAAATGGGCAGTCGCAGCGGTCAGAGCCAAAAAAGCAGGCTTCGACATTGTTGAAATTTCCGCTTCGGCAGGTTATCTAATCAGCCAGTTTCTGTCACCCAAAACCAATCTGCGTACCGACGAGTACGGCGGCTCATGGGAAACCCGCACCCGCTTTCCGCTTGAAGTCGTCGCCGCAATAAGGCAATCAGTCGGCAATGATTATCCTATATGCGTTCGTATTGCAGGAAATGATTTTGTTCCCGGCTCGAACACCAACACCGAAACCGTCATGTTTGCAAAGCTTTTGGAGCAGGCAGGCGTTGATCTCATTAACGTAACCGGCGGCTGGCACGAAGCCATTATCCCCCAGCTTACGGGTGACCTGCCGCGCGGAGGCTTTACATACTTAGCGGCAGCCGTCAAGGATGCTATCAATATACCGGTTGCGGCAAGTAATCGCATTAACGACCCACGAATCGCTGAAAAGGTTCTTGCCGTCGGTGAAGCCGACCTTGTCAGCCTCGGTCGCACCCTTATCGCCGACCCCGATTGGCCTATTAAAGCCCAAAACGGCGAGAATGAAATCATCCGCCGCTGTGTTGCCTGCAATCAGGGCTGTCTTGCAAAAACCTTTTTTGCAGAGCCTGTTGAGTGCCTTGTAAACGGCTTCGCGGGGCGTGAATACGAGCTTAAAAAGTGCAGAACAAAAGATCCTAAGCAAATCCTCGTTCTGGGTGCCGGTGTCGCAGGCTGTGAATTTGCAGTTCAGGCAACTTTATGCGGACATGGCGTCACCATTTGGGAAAAGTCCGATCATATCGGCGGACAGGTGCTTCTGGCGGCAGCTCCGCACTCAAAACGCGAATTTATGAATATCGTGTCATATTACACTGCTGCTCTGAAGAAACTGAATGTGGAACTTGTACTGAACAAAAACGCTTCTGTCTATGAAATCAAGACCGCAGGCTTTGACATTGTAGTAACGGCAACGGGAAACACACCGAAGAGTATTTCTCTGCCCGGCAACAGCAGTATCCCCGTTTACAACGCTTTCGACATTCTAAGTGGAAAGGCGATCGCCGGCAAAAATGTCGTTGTCGTCGGCGGTGCCGCAGTCGGCTGCGAGTGCGCAGATTATCTTGCATTTGAAGCGGCTCTCTCCCCCGAGACGATTTACTTTATGCTGTCACAGCACTCCGAGGAAACTGATAAAGTCCTTTCAATGATGGACAAGACCCGAAGGAAGGTCACCATTGTCGATATAGCAAAAATCGGCACTGGCTTTGAGCAGGGTACCGCCTGGCCGCTGATGAAGGAGCTTAATCGTTTTAATGTTGCACCATATTCCTTTGCGAAAATCATGGCAGTCACAGACAGCACCGTTGAAATTGAGGCTCTGGAGCCTAAGACTCGCGAGCAAAAAGTAAAAGAGCACGAAACCGGTATCGTCGGTCCTGATAAGGTTATTAACCGCAGTATTCCTTGCGACACAATCGTCATTGCGGCAGGCTCAAGTCCGGACGACAAGCTATATGAGGCTCTGAAGGCCGACTTTCCAAATGACATCTATAATATCGGTGACTCATTTCAAATCGGTAAAATTTCTGATGCAGTTTCGCAGGCGATTGAGCTTGCTAGAAAACTGTGAATCACTTTGTAACATGATTCAGTTACAGAATAAGCAAAAGGTCAATTTGCATCTGCAAATTGACCTTTTGCTTATTCTAAAAAATCTGTCATACTGTGAAACCTGAAATAATTTGCGTCCGGCTCTTTTGTCAATAAATTTCTTTATTTCATATAACGTGGTAATATCAGATCCGTATGCTCTTTGTCGTATTGTCTAACAAAATATGGAACATCATTCGAGCGCCTCTTGTCTGCTCTCATATCCTCTTAGACGAAGATCGCTATTATACAGAGCATATGAGTTCTTACCCTTTTCCTTTGCATAGTATTGGGCCTTATCGGCATATTCAAGAAGCTTGTCAAAATTGTTTCCGAATTGGCTGCTGAGAACAGCTCCGATACTGACAGACATCAATACTTCTTGATATCCGTCACCGTATTCCAACCGAAGCTCTTTAAGCAGACCGTCTAGAGTTCTTTTTAGTTCTTCTTCTCGCACGTCCTTTAGAAGCGCGCAGAATTCATCGCCGCCAAAACGTCCCAAAATATCGCGATTAGAAAAGACAAGCTTCATTTTATCGGAAATATCCCGCAACGCCCCATCCCCCGCCGCATGTCCCAATCTGTCGTTAATATCTTTGAAATTATCAACGTCAAAGAACACTATCGCGCTATTCATAGCCGGATGCCGAGTCAGGTAATCCACACACTTAAACCTAAAAGATTCCTTATTGTAAAGCCCAGATAAAGCGTCCATCTGAGCCTTTTTCAAAAGAGATTGCTTCTCTTTCATTTCCACATCAATATCGGTTATCTTGCCTATGAGCCGCTTTTGTTCCCCATCGATTCTCATTACATGGTATAGGATTTTACACCAGCATGGCGTTCCGCCGCTTTTGCAGATTCGCGCAATAAATTCTCCGTCAATCTTGCCGCCGTAAATATCGGAGAGCTCTTTTAAAAACTCCTGTCTGTCTTCCTCAAAAACCTTTATCAAATCTGGCTCTTCGTCACCCCAATAATGTCTTGGCAAGGACCAGCCAAATTTTTCTTTAAACTGAGGTGAAGCCATGACCGTCAGTTTATCATAGTTTATTTCAAAGAGAATTTCATCCGATTTTTCCATAAGGATTCTGTGGCGCGCCTGCTCAAATTCAAGCTCTTCAAGCATCGCATGCTCTCGCAAAATATCCATGACAACGCAAAACAGCTCTTTTTCCCCTTGCTTATTCCTCATAAGTGATGCTTTTACAAGCGTGGGAATGTAAGTCCCATTCTTGCTCTTTATTCGAAGCTGAGTAGAAAAATCACTATATTGTTCCTCTGACAAATTTAGAGGAACAATAAGTTTTTCAAACTCCGACCTATCCTCTGGATGAATAAATTTGAAATAAGCCTTCGCGCTTAAGTTGTTTATTTCTTCTATTGAATACCCTAACAGCTTTAAATAGCCATCATTCACATATGATATTTGATATTCCTTTTGAGGATTCAAGACAAGCACGCCGCCATTTATGTTGTTGGTTATGTTGCGCAGCATCTCCTCTTTAGCCTCAAGAATTGTATACTGCTTTTTACGCGCCAAGTGATTAAATGTCGCATACAAAACGCTCAGTATTATAATAATTGCGATTAATAATATGCGGTCCTGATACCTATCCCAGAAGTTATCGAGCAAATAATCATGTTGGTAGTTCGCAGAGCTTAGGGAATTATCGCTAGCTGATCCATTAGGGTCGCTGGCAAGGTGAACAATCACGGCGTTACCCACATTTGCCCCTGAATTTACGCCATAAAAATCAACGTCTCCTCGGCACAAAGTTTGTATTGTGATGCTTGAAGGACCTTGTAGCTGCACTGACTCCGTAAATATTACATTTTCTTTCTCATTGTCGTCTATCGCTTGTGCGTTTGCCACAGTAAATGCACATGTGACTGCATTAAATTGCAAGAACAATAGCATAAGCGCTGCAAACCCAATATATTTCTTCATTCGGAACTTCCTTGGTACGGTAATATTTTGCGATTAGTGATAAATAGGATAGTTTTAATATTTATTTGTTATATAGTCCATTTCATATTAGCATATTACAAATTTGACAGCAAGCTATTTATTGCTTTCTAAACCCATTCGCAAGAACTGTGGCAATCAAATTCTCCATGTCATCAGTAACTGTAATTTCAAAAAAAGCTATACTTCGTCCGCTCTTGATGCACTTAGCCTCCGCATAAAGAACCGGGCCTTTAGTAGCCCGCATGAAATTAATCATACTGGAAAGCGAGACCGTCTGCGGATTCCCGCTATTTGACGCTATGCCGAAAGCATAGTCTGCCAAGGTAAAGATGGCGCCGCCCATAACATTTCCGTCAACATTAAAATGGCGTTCGTCAATTTGCAGACTACACCTTGCGTAATCGATGTCGGCCTCTTCAATTTTTATGCCAGTTGTATTAACTGCATAAATATCGCTTGAAAAACGTTCTCTTGCATGTTCCGTATAGTCCATTTTTATTTCTCCTGTTTTGAAAAAGTGCACATATAGTGTATAGTACACGCTCATAAGGGATTATCGCATAATTATATAAAAATGTCATTATTTATACTTTAAAATTGATGATTTAATTATTGAAAACAGGGTGTTTCTCAATTGTAGGAAACACCCTGTTTTTAATAATATATCTTTCTATATATCAAAATTACGCCTTTTGTTTATGTTCCCAAATATGCTTTTTTAACCGCTTCGTCCTTGAGAAGTTCTTTACCGGGGCCGGATAGAGTAATGCGTCCAGTTTCCAAGACATACCCCATATTGGCTGTGTGAAGCGCCATATTCGCGTTCTGCTCAATGAGAAGAATGGTAACACCCTGCTTGTTGATTTCCTTGATGATGTCAAAAATGCCTTTTACAACAAGCGGTGCCAGTCCAAGTGAAGGCTCGTCCATCATCATAAGCTTAGGGCGGCTCATCAGCGCGCGTCCCACAGCAAGCATCTGCTGTTCACCGCCGGATAGCGTTCCTGCAGCCTGCCATGAGCGTTCTTCCAATCGTGGGAAAAGGTCATAGACCCAGCGTATGTCTTCGTCTAAATTGTCCTTACGAAGGTATGCGCCCACTTTAAGGTTTTCCAATACCGTTAGGTCTGGAAACACACGACGTCCTTCTGGAACGAGAGTAATGCCCTTGGAAACGATTTGGTGCGCCACCTTGCCCGTTATGTTTTCGCCCATAAAGGTAACATTTCCAGATTTGGCGGAAACGAGCCCTGCAATTGTGCGCAGTGTCGTGGATTTACCTGCGCCGTTTGCGCCGATTAAGGTAACTATGCTGCCCTCTTCAACTCCGAACGAAATTCCTTTTACGGCCTCGATTCCGCCGTAGTTGACTTTTAAGTTGTCAATTTTAAGCATCCTCAGCCACCCCCAAATATGCGTCGATGACTCGCTGATCGTTTTGAATCTCAACAGGCGTGCCATTTGCTATTAGTTTTCCGAAGTCGAGCACATAAATTCGATCTGAAATTTTCATAACCAAGTCCATATGATGCTCAATCATGAATACAGTCAAATTGTTCTCGTTCTTGATTTGGCGGATAAAGTCAGTCAGTTCCTGCGTTTCCTGCGGGTTCATGCCAGCCGCGGGTTCGTCAAGAAGCAGAAGTTTCGGCTCGGTTGCCAATGCACGTGCGATTTCCAGACGGCGCTGAACACCATAGGGCAGATTAACTGCCTTTTCGTCCTTTAGATGAGCCATTCCTTGACGCTCAAGCAGTTCCATGCTCTCTTTACGCATACGCAATTCTTCCTTGTGGTTAATTCGGAAGGTTGCGGAAAGCATGTTCTGTCGTGCACGCATATGCTTCGCAATCAGGACATTTTCAAAAACGGTCTGGCTGCCGAATAGCCTAATGTTCTGGAATGTTCGAGCAATTCCATACTCTGTTATCTTATCCGGTGTTTTGCTGACAACCGTACTGTATTTACCCCTGTTTTCACCCGAATAGAGTTTTTTCATCTTGCCGCTCGGATGATTTGAAACAATAATTTCACCGTTGAACTCAACCTGACCATTAGTAGGCTCATAAACACCGGTAATACAGTTAAAGGCTGTCGTCTTGCCGGCGCCGTTTGGACCGATAAGTGCAACGATTTCGTCCTTGTTAACCTCTAAGGATAGGTTGTTGACAGCGACGACACCGCCGAATTGCATCGTAACATCGGAAAGGCGCAATACATTCTCAGTCATTACCGCTCACCTCCCCCTTCTTTTTCCATAGGTTCTTCAACCATACGGGGAATCGTTTAAAACTGTTAATGATTCGCTCGACATCGAATTCTCGCTCTCCCATAATGCCCTTGCGCCAGAATAAAACTACGCACATGATAATTACGGAGAAAACTACCAAGCGAAAGCCGATTCTGAAAATTCCCGGAGATGTAATGCCAAGAAATTTGCCCATGTCCAAACCGCGTAGCCACCATTCGGAAGCGGCGATAAACAAGAACGACCCGATGCAGCTGCCTGTGACGGAGCCTATGCCGCCCAAAACGACGATAAGCAAAATCTCATATGTCATACCGGCTTTAAAATCTGCCGCTTTGGCAATTGATTGGAACATTGCAAGAAGCGCGCCTCCAACACCTGCAAAAAACGCACTGGTGCAGAAAGCCATCATCTTATGACGCGCAAGATTAATGCCCATTGCCTCTGCCGCAACCTCATCATCCCTTATTGCCTTAAATGCGCGCCCGTATGAGGAGTTAATAAGCAACACAATAATTGCTATACACACTCCTGAAATAAGGATCGGAATCATTGTGGAAAGAAATGTAGGCACCCATGGAGCAGAGGTGAAAATACTGTCGAAGAAAGGAATCTTCTTTAATCCAAATATAATAGAATCAAAGGTCGGAAAGCTTTTTAGCATGTTTGAGCCGTTTGTAACCGGTCCAAGCATTTTCCACTGGAGAATGGCCCGGATGATCTCTGCAAAGCCCAACGTAGCAATCGCAAGATAATCGCTTTTTAGACGTAGTACCGGCAGACCGATGAGGAAAGCAAATACAGCGGCTATAATCCCCGCAAAAACAAGGGCAACTATAACAGGCACTGTAAATTGAACGACTCCACCAGAAAAATACTGATAGACCGCGCTTCTCATTTCAGTCGGGATTGTAAAAATTGCGTAGGTATATGCGCCGATAAGCATAAATCCCGCCTGACCAAGCGAAAACAGACCGGTAAATCCGTTCAAAAGGTTCATAGAAACAGCGATAAGTGCGTATATTGCACCCTTTTTCAGAATGGGAAATAACATTGAGGAAGACGGAAGAACATAGCTTAATAGCAGAATTATCCCAACCAGAAAAACAATCAGAGCTACATTAATGGTGTTTTTTGTTTTTTTCTTCATCATCACACCACCCTAAACCTTATCTGTTTGCTTCTCACCAAATAGCCCTGTGGGCTTTACAATGAGAATAATTATTAACAGAGCAAACGTGAAGGCGTCAGAGAATGTTCCCAGTCCTATGACATTTTTAGCATCTATAATTCCCGAAGACACCAAAGTTGAGTCAAGACCCTTTATAACGTTCTCGCAGATGCCGATGATAAACGCACCGACTACGGCGCCCGGAATCGAACCGATACCTCCGAATACTGCCGCAACAAACGCCTTTAGTCCCGGCATTGAGCCGGATGTCGGCACAACTCCCGTATAGTTTGAAAAGTATAGCAGCGAACCGATTGCCGCCAGAAGAGAGCCTATAATAAATGTCGCCGAAATGACGTTGTTTATTTTAATGCCCATAAGCTGCGACGTTTCAAAGTCCCTTGATACCGCCCTCATTGCCATACCTATCTTTGTGTGGTTTATGAATAAAACCAGCAAAACCACAAGCACAATTGTCAAAATCGGAGTAATCAGGGTAACACGTTTTGTGATAAGTGTTCCAATGGTAATTGTATCCGAAATCCATGGAATCGAGGGATAGTTCTTATTCAAGCCACCGGTGATATACAGCGCCAAATTTTGCAGCAAATAACTAACCCCTATAGCGGAAATCATAATTGACATACGTGGTGCATTTCGCAAAGGCTTATACGCAACACGTTCAATTACAAAGCCTAAAACAACTGTAAGAATAATTACAAGCGGAATGGCAATGTATAACGGCATGCTGGCTGACAGATATACCATCATCAGACCCGCTACCATAAACACATCGCCATGTGCGAAATTTATGAGCCTGAGTATGCCATAAACCATCGTGTATCCGATAGCAATCAGCGCATACTGACCTCCAACCGAAATTCCGGACAGAATATACGGTAAATTGGCAGAGATAAAATGCATAGAGGAGCCTCCTCAAATCTGAGCTGTCTCGAAAAAGGTCGAACCTTCGTCCCCTTTCGAGGCAGCCCAAGAATGTCTTTTTAAGTAGTAAACGCAGAAAAGGGCATGGCGGGGGCAAACGCCCCCGCCTATACCACTTAAGCAAAAGTGATTAGAGACGAAGATTATTTCGCTTTCTGAACAGCTACGAATTCCCACGCACCGGTATCGGTATTTGCGGTCTTAACATATGCTGTGTCACGAACAGCGTCGCCCTCTTCATTGAATGCAATTGCGCCGGAAACTCCGGTGTATGTAACACCCCAAATTGCCTTGCCAACGGTGACTGGATCAGTTGATCCAGCAGCCTTGAGAGCCTCAAGAGCAACAAAGTAAGCATCATATCCCATTGCGGAAACAGCAGCTATAGTTGTGTCGCCGCCGTTGTTGGAAAGAGCTGTTGCATCGGAGTTGAGCCATGCTTTGAAGCCTGTATCGAAGTCCGGTGCGCCGCCTTCCTGATAGAAGGTGTCAATATAAATCTTAATGTTTTTGCCCTTAGCAGCATTGAGGATAACGTTGGAGTCCCAAGTGTCGCCAGCAAGTATGGGTATTGTCATTCCCTGCGAAGAAGCCTGATCAATGATAAGCGCAGCAGAGGTGGTAGATACAGGAGCAAAGAAGACCTCAGCGTTTGCACTCTTAGCATTTGTTACATAAGAGGTGAAGTCGGAGTTGCCTTCGGGGAAGGTTTCATAAACAACAGTTCCGCCGAGAGCTTCAAAAGCCTTCTGGAAGTAATTGCAGAGTCCGACAGAGTAGTCATCGCCGAGCTGTGCAAGGCAATATGCCGTCTTTGCTTTGAAGGTTTCACTAGCAAAGTTTGCAAGAACAGTTCCCTGGAAAGGATCAAGGAAGCAAATGCGGAAATAAGGTGTGTCGCCCAAAGTAACCTGAGGATTTGTGCAGGTAATACCGATTGCGGAGATTCCGGCATTTTTAAATGTGTCGGAAGCTGCCAAGCAGACGCTGGAACCATAGGAGCCCAGAACGACAGAGACACCTGCGCTGACTAATGTAGCAGCAGCAGAAGGAGCCTTGTCGGTTGAGGACTGGTTGTCAGCATTAACGAGCTCAACTTTATAGGTCTCGCCGCCGATTTCAACAGTAGGCTGTACAGTGTTGGCATACTGAACACCGAGAGCTTCCTGCTTGCCGCCTGCTCCATTGTCGCCGGAAGCGGGCTCGAATACGCCGATTTTTACAACCTTGTCACCAGAAGCGGTAGCCGAACCATCAGGTGATGCAGTTGTTGCTGACTGTCCGCAGCCTGCAAACAGACAAACGAGCATCATGCACGCCAAGATGAGAGCCAAAGACTTTTTCATTACTTTTCCTCCGTTTTTTTCGCAGATAAATGACCCACGAATTGTGTTGTGTCCGTCGTGCACGTACATTTGTCCTTGCACAACTATCTTATGTATTATAGCGCAAAAACGCACTATTTGCAAGGCAAAATATCAGATTATTCACATTAATTTGCACTTATTCCGTTTCCAGTTAGAATGAGCGCAAATTAATGGCATTCATGGTTATTTCACAAACGTAGTATGCATTTCATTAACAATATGTTTATCTTTGTCTATCGATAATAAATCGAATAGTATATTCCCAGCTAAGAAATGCTGCATTGATAAAAGATGTTTTTCATGCAGAATATTTTATATAAATCGCTTGATATTTTTGAATCATTATAATAGTTATGTAAACCGTTTATTAACTCAAGAAATAGCTGCATTCAAATTCAGGGTTTGTTATATTCTGGTAATTACAGCTTAGAGTGCTCTCGTTAAAGGGAATAATAGCTGTTGAAAACCCTGTGGAGAATGTTTATAACTAATTGAATATGTATTAAATTATGCGTTTTATGTAAATGTTGTTTTAAAAAATTAGCAAAAAATCCACGAACTTTTAACTGCATTTTTATTGAAGACCCATGCTCCAACCCCTATGCGAATTATGTGATTTTTATCGTCTGTATTTAGGGAATTTTCACGATCAATAATCACATTCGGTAACTTTATGTGCGCGAGTGAAAGACTCACCTTTTTGAAAACATAAAAGCCTTGGTATTAATCATCAACTGTAACGTAAGCAGTAACAAGCGGCACTCAATATACAAGCGCCGCTCAAAATTTCTTATGCTTTTGTCCACTTTATTAATTCTTCATCGGTGCATAGCACATAATGGCTTCCGCCAAGATGGTGCTGTGTGCCTACATTATAGTCAATCCCGGCTTTCTTGTAATCGTAAGACTGGGTCACTCGTGTCCTTTCTGTGCGCGGGTTCGGAACAGGAATTGCGGAAAGCAGGCTTAGTGTATATGGGTGCACAGGATTTGAAAAAATTTCGTCCTTCGAGCCTGTTTCCACCAGATGCCCCATGTGCAAAACTCCGATTCGCTCCGAAATATACTTTACCATTGAAAGGTCGTGGGCTATGAACAGATAAGCGGTACCTGTCTCCTTCTGAATATCCTTCATTAGGTTAACTACCTGCGCCTGAATTGAAACATCCAGCGCACTTATGCACTCGTCGGCAATGATGAGTTTTGGATTCATTACGAGGGCGCGAGCAATTCCGACGCGCTGCCGCTGACCGCCCGAAAACTGGTGAGGATAACGTTCTGCGTGCTCAGGAGCAAGTCCGACCTTGACAAGAATGTCCGCAACCTTTTCCTTGCGCTCTGCTCGACTGGAATACAGATGGTGAATGTCCAGCCCCTGAGCAACAATGTCCTCAACCTTTTTACGCGGATTAAGGCAAGCCATCGGGTCTTGAAAAATCATCTGCATCTCGGTACGTAGACGCTCATTATCATGCTTTGAGAGCTTACCCGAAATGTCCATTCCGTCAAAGGATATTTCGCCTGCCGTCGGATTATAGAGACGAATAACGCTGCGTCCTATGGTGCTTTTGCCGCTACCGGACTCCCCTACCAGCCCATATGTTTCGCCGGGGTAAAGGACGAAATCCACTCCGTCAACTGCCCTGCATGTATAGTTGCGGTTCATTTTGAAATATTGTCTGAGACCTTTTACTTCAAGCAAAGGTTTTTTTTCTTCTGCCATGCTACTCACCGCCCTTCATACGAGCTATTCGGTTCTTCAGCTCCGCCGGCATCTCAACCTTCGGGGCACGCTCATCCAGAAGCCACGTTGCCGCATAATGAGTATCGGAAATTTTAAACATCGGAGGCTCGGCCCGCTCGTCAATTTTGAGAGCATAGATATTACGGGGCGCAAAAGCATCACCGACAATTTCGTTTCGCAGGTTCGGCGGAGAGCCGGGAATTGTATAAAGACGGCTGTCATCCGTGTTAAGGTCGGGCATTGCGGAAAGAAGTCCCCAAGTATATGGATGTCTGGGATCAAAATAAATCTCGTCTATTGTTCCCTTTTCAACGATTTTCCCCGCGTACATAACATTGACATAGTCGGCAACCTTCGCAACAATTCCGAGGTCGTGTGTAATATAGATTACACTTATGCCGCGCTCACGCTGAATTCTCTGGATAAGCTCTATTATCTTCGCCTGAATGGTTACGTCCAAAGCTGTCGTCGGCTCATCGCAGATGAGAAGCTCCGGGTCGCAGGCAAGAGCGATTGCAATAACGACGCGCTGGCGCATTCCACCCGAAAGCTGGTGCGGATATTGCTTTATGCGCTTTTCAGGGTCGTCTATACCGACTTCCTTCAGCAAATCCAAGGCCTTTTCAAAGGCTACCTTCTGAGGGGTCCCATAATGCCAGATCATGCCCTCCATGATTTGCCTGCCAACAGACATTGTTGGGTCAAGACTTGTCATCGGGTCCTGAAAAATCATCGCCATACGCTTTCCGTTGATGTTCTTACGCATTTCTTTTTTTGAAAGTTTGAGCAGATCTACCGTCTTTTCCTCGTTTTCACTTTGGTGGTAGGTGAAGATAATGGACCCGCTGTTAACGACGGCATTCTTATCAAGTATGCCCATCGCGGCCTTCATCGTAACCGATTTTCCGCTTCCGGATTCACCGACTATTGCAAGGGTTTCGCCCCTATAGAGATCTAGATCAACGCTGCGTATGGCGTTCACCGTTGCATTTGAAGATAAGAAGGATATTGAGAGATTGCGCATCTCAAGGATTTTTTTGCGTCCTTTGTTTTCCATAACACTCACCTCACATTTCCTTGAGCTTCGGGTCAAACGCTTCGCGCAGACCGTCGGCAAGCATATTGAAGCAAAGCATCAGGAAAGCAAGCACCAGAATCGGCGGAACTATCTGATAAGGATGCGTTGTAAAGCTGTTGAAGGCGTCGCTGATAAGGCTTCCCAAGCTGCACATCGGAACAGGAATTCCAAGCCCGACAAAGCTGAGGAAAGCCTCGGTAAAAATCGCGGTGGGAATGCTGAACATGAGCTGAGTTATTATCTGCCCTATTGTATTCGGCAAAATCTCTTTAAATATTATGAAAAAGTCTTTTGCTCCGAGTGTTCGCGAAGCCAAAACGAATTCCTGCTCTTTCAGCTTTAGCATTTCTGCTCGCGCTATTCGGCTCATGCCTATCCATTCGGTTATCATTAATGCGAAAACTATGGTTACAAATCCGCGGGGCAGAATGAGCATCAGCAGAGTAACTATAACAAGGCGCGGAATGCCGTTTATTATCTCAGCGATTCTGCACATGATGCTGTCAACCTTGCCACCGAAATAGCCGCTGATTAGGCCATAGCTCATCCCGATAATCATATCGATTATTGCGGCGCAGAGCGCAATTCCCAGCGAAACGCGTGTACCTTCCCAGACGCGTGTCCATATGTCACGGCCGAGGACGTCAGAGCCAAACCAGTAATATACGTCAGTAAGACCCTTTTCTTTGTAACCGTTAATTAGCTTTGTGCCAGTGGTTGTTTGAAGTGACTCGTCACCTTTAAATATCCCGATACTTTCAAGTCCCGGAATTCTTGGAGCAAAGTTCCTCTGCACTAGGTTTTGATTTGAATATGAATAACCCGCCATAAGAGGTCCAAAAGCGGCAAGAAGAGCAATTATTATAACCAGAATCAGTGAAAACACTGCGCCTTTGTTTGAGAAAAAGCGGTGTCGTACCTCAACCCAATAATTCTGGCTCGCAAAGTTCCTGTCGATTCGCGTAACATCGGCACCCCCGCGCAAAGTAAAATCTTCAGGCAGGAATTCAAAGAAATCAGTTTCTTTCTTCGGTCCCGAAACCACTGCGGGCTGTCTATTAAATATGCTTCCCATCAGCTATCACTCTCCTTTGCAAGGCGTATGCGTGGGTCGATGACGCCGTAGAGTATGTCTACGACGAGCATAATTCCTATGTACATTGCGCTGTAGATGAAGCTCAGAGCAATAACAACGCTGTAGTCGTTTGACTGAATTGCCGTGACAAGTAGACTGCCTACACCGGGAATCGAAAAGATTTTTTCAACGACAAGGCTGCCGGTCATAAGGTCGACTATCAGCGGAGCAAGCACAGTAATAATGGGAATTAGCGAGTTTCGCAGAGCATGGCGGACTATAAGCGGACCGCCGCTAATCCCCTTGCTCTCAGCTAGCAGCATATAGTCGCTGCCCAAAACCTCTAGCATCTCGGTTCGCGTAAATCGCGCGATAGACGCTAGGGTAAACAGGCTAAGCGCGACACTTGGCATTATACTGCTCGCAAATGGGCTCCCATTCTGATATAGCATGGGTAGCCAACTAAGCTTGAAGCCGAAGGTATAACTCAGTCCCAAAGCAAAAACATAGCTTGGTACCGAAACGCCCAGTACGGAAATTATGGTGCAGAACGTATCCCAGAAGGTGTTGTGCTTAAGCGCGGCGGCAATACCCAGTAACAGACCGATAATCGCTCCGAGCGAGACAGCCATACCGCCGACAGCAATACTAATCGGCAGACGGCTAGCTATAAGTTGGCTGATTGGCGTGTTTTTACTGATGTTATAGCTTACGCCGAAGTTACCGCTGAACATATTGTATACATATTTTGCAAACTGCACCACTATCGGCTGATCCAAACCGTACTTAGCATTGAGTGCCGCCTTCTGTGTTGCCGAAAGCTTTTCATCATTGAAAGGCGAACCCGGCATTAGTTGGAGCAAAATGAAAAGCACCAATGTAATAGCCAGAAGCGTAAATATTGAAATAAGTACACGTTTTAGAATATATTTCTTCACGTCGTCTCTTTCTTCCTCTCTTTTTTGGCATAACATACATAGCGCACGCATATAAACCCGCGTCCGCGAAACAGAAATCATCCATCCGGTCGGAAACGGGTTCGTATGCGCGAGTTAGGTGTAGCCATAGTGCCGCGCGAAAGCCTTGATAGTATCTCAAAGCCACCGCGCGGCACAACGGTCTTACAAGGGCTTAATCAGTTCAGATAAACTATTAACCCTTTATAGTGTTCTTATAGACTCTGTTCAAAGCGCAGGGATGGAATTCAATTCCGGTAACGTTTGCCTTAATCATATCGGCATTAGCCTGAGTGTACAGCGGGAAGATAGCTGCATCTTCCATGGCAATCTTCTCAGCCTGCTTCAAAGCAGCCCAGCGTCCCGTAAGGTCGGATGCGAGGTCGCCTGTTGTGGTTTCTGCTATAAGTGCGTCATAATCCGCATTGCTCCACAGACCATAGTTGTTGGAGTTTCCGGTGACCCACATAGCAAGATAGGTCATAGGATCGGCATAGTCGGGACCCCAGCGGGTAAGAGCAAGGCAGAAGTTGCCACTCTGGCAGTCTTCAACGCGCTGCTTTTTAGGCTCAACTTTAAGAGCGACTGTGATGCCGGGAAGTGTTTTTTCAATCTCTTCCTTGATAACTGCTGCGACATTCTGCTGAATCTCAGTGTCGTCAACAATCATTTCGAAAGCGAAAGTGTCCTTGCCAAGTTCCGTCTTAGCTTTATTGTAGTACTCTAGGGCCTTTGCTGCGTCAAAAGCGCAGACAGAAGCGAACTCTGTCTGGTCGGCGCTGAAATCATCGCCGGCAGGACCTGTTGCAAACTGAGGAGGAACAGCGGTAAATGTTGCTACGGAGCCGTCTTTTAGAACGCTGTCAACGATTGTCTGACGATCAAGAGCAAAGGAAAGTGCCATACGCATGTTGAGGTTTGCAAGCTCCGGATACTTAGTTACGTTGGGACTTATGTACCAAAGGTAGCCGGCACCGACGCTCTTGAATTCGGGATCGTCTTTAACCTGATCAACCTGATCCCCGGAGAGTTGGATAATATCAAGGTCGCCGTTCTGGTAGCTGAGAAGTGCCTGCTGGCTTACCTTGATGACCTGATAGTTCAGCCCGTCTAGGCTGACCTTTGCGGCATCATAGTATTTAGCGTTCTTCTCAAAGGTAAAGCTTGTTGCGGCGGGCTCATAGCTTGTGAGTATGAAAGCGCCGTTCGAGAGAACTGTTTCGGGGCTGGTAGCATAGCTATCACCGCAGCTCTCAAAGAAAGCCTGATTTACGGGATAATAGGTGGGGAAATAAAGAAGCTGGTCAAAATAAGACACGGGCACTTCAAGCTGTACCTCAAGGGTCTTTTCGTCAATAGCTTTTACGCCAAGATCAGTAACAGGTTTCTCACCTGCGATGATGGCTACCGCATTCTTAACTTGACCGATATCGCTCAGCATGTATGCATATTCAGAAGCGAGTTTCGGATCAACTGCGCGCTGCCAGCCGAAAACGAAGTCAGCCGCTGTAACTGGCTCGCCGTTACTCCAGTTTGCGTCATCGCGAATCTTGAAGGTATAAGTAAGACCGTCATCGCTGACTTTCTCATCTGCGCAGAGAGCATCGATAACGCCGCCCTTAGCGTCCATCTGCTTCAGTCCGTCTGTGAAGTTCGCAATAACCTCGAAGCTGGTGCCATCGGTTGCAACCTGAGGATCGAGACTTTCAACTTCAACTTCTAACATTACATTTAGTGTGCCACCCGCAGCAGGTGCCGCAGATTCGTCACCCGCAGGAGATGTTGTCGCGTCTTTGGTTCCGCAGCCTACAAGGCCGATACCCATAACTAGTGCCAGAGCTATAACGCCTATTTGCTTTGCTAGTTTCATTCAATTTTCTCCTTTCAATTGGGCTTTTTTGCCCCAAACTCAACAAAACGATCCGTCTGTGCCATATAGTCATATGTTTGCAAGAGACAGACACGGATTATTTGTTAATTTGGATTAGGATACCACTTTGCGGCCTCAAAGTCAATTTATATAAATAAAATTCTCGAAATTATTGCAAATTCTCCATCGCTTTAAAGCAGCTTTAAACTTCGGTTGCAATAAAATTTGGGATTATATCTTATCAATTTTATAACAATCAGATTGATAAGCGTGTTTTTGAAAAATAAGCGTTCATTTTTTTTAAAATCTGATAGAATAGTTGCAAGGATACCCGCTGCTCAATCGTTTTCAAAGTAAGGAGTTGATAGCGTGCATGAATTGACTTCGTGTGAAAAAATAACTGCAGCTCTAGAAAAACACTCAAATATGGTTTACCGTATTTGCTTCTTGTATCTAAAGAATAAAGAAGAGGCCGAGGACGCCTTTCAGGATATATTCCTGAGATATATACAAGCTGACATGGTCTTTGAAAGTGATGAACATGAAAAAACTTGGCTGTGCCGAGTTTCTTTCAATAGATGCAAAGACATCTTAAAAAGCTTTCGCTTTAGGGTAGCAAGTCTTGACAGCGTACCCGAACCCTCCTATGAAACCCCTTCGCAAAGCGATGTCTTAGAGGCAGTTTTAAAACTACCGGCAAAGTACAAGGATGCTATTTACTTACATTATTATGAAGGCTATACTTCCGCGCAGATAGCCAAAATGCTTTACTGCAGCGAAAACGCTGTTTTTTCCCAGCTGTCAAGGGGACGGAAAATACTCAAAGAAAGGCTTGGTGATGATTTTGAAGATTAGGGATGCTCTAGATACAATAAACCCCGATAGGGACTTAATTGCCAGAACCGAGCTTTTGCTTATGGTGAAAACGCAAAAAAAGAAAGTGCAAATATATCGGAGTCTTGCCACGGCAGCTAGTCTTCTATTTATAATGAGTGTGTTGTCTGTTGCTGGATATGGCTATTACCAGCATCCGGTCAATTACATCGATTTTGACATCAATCCAAGTCTTGACCTACAAATTAACGCCTTTAACCGAGTTGTGGCTGTCACTTACCTCAATGAGGACGCTGAAAGTTTGATTTCTGAGGACACCTTAACCGGCTGTAAGCCTGACGAAGCGGTGACATTGATTCTTGAAGCCGCAAGTGACAAGGGTTATATTCTCGATGGCGAAACTTCTGTTGTCTCATTAGCCGCCTACGGCAGAAATGAAGAAAAAGCACAGGCAGTGCTTCAAAAATGCACCGACGCAGTTTCAAGCCAATACGAAAATGTTGCCGTATATTGTACAACCGTCTCAAGCGATTTGAAAGTAGAGGCAGAGGCAGTTTCTATGAGCGCCGGAAAGCTATGCCTTATTAAAATGATACAAACGCTTGATGCTACGGCAACGGTAGATGATTTTAGGGATGCTTCCGTTAGTTCCATAGTTCATCGTATTGCCTATCTTAGCTCCGATGAGAATACCGATGCATCCGATGATAGTAAAAAAACTGTCATCCCCGATATTAAGGATGTCACATCTCAAATGCAGCGCATTCAAGAAAAGATTCATTCCGGCGATGAACAAGCCGGCGAACCACAGTCTTTCCACTCCTCAAGTCAGCATGACGGAACAGAGCAGATCGATATATCGCCTTTGCCAAAACCTTCAGATAATGGATCTGACCATTCCAACATGGAGCAACCCGTTCCTGCATCGCCGACTCCGACAGACAATTTGCAAACTTCTGGGCAAGACACGATAAGCTCTACTCCTCCGTATAGAGGGAACGAGCAGAATAATTCGCCTAATACAAGCGGACAAAGTCATGACAACGCAACGCGAAACCTACCGCCTTCAACTAATTGAAATTTTATTTAAAAATCGATTGCCTCAGTTCAGTCGATTTTTTTATGCGATTTTTGCAAGGTTTCTTACAAGCCAATCGTATTTAAAGAAGAATATGGATAAAGCGCCGCAAAATGCTGCGTACTCCATATTAGTATCAAAAGGAGAATCTTTTATGTATCAGATAAAGAAAAAACTAATTTCGAGCATGTTGGTCACTGTACTTCTTGTGTCCTTCTCGAATACATTTGCAATAGGAAGCCAAGGCTCACAGTCCGAGTCCGGAGGAAAATCTTCCGATAGCGGTCAGAGTCATGCCCAAACGCAGGCTCAAGCCTCTACTCAGGCTCAAAACGGTTCATGCGAGAATTCCCAGCAGTCCAGTAATCGGATGAATAATCAAAATCACGATAATACTGAGAATGATGGCAATTACGGTGGAAAATTTACAGCTCTTGCCGAATACCTTAAAATTGACACTACCGATATGTCTGCCGATGAGATAGCAGCAGCTATCAAAACTGCTGTTGAAGCTCTTGACTCCACTGCTCTCACTGCTCTCGCGACAGAGATGAAGATTGATACCACCAACATGATAGATGCCGAAATTATCACGGCATTAGAAACTTCGTTGGCTGCTCATACTCAGAACGGGCAAGGCGGACAGCCGAGTAACCTTAATGCTGCCGCCAGAAGCGGAAGACTTGGCGAACTTGCAACATATCTCAATATAGATACCTCAAACATGACAATTTCCGAGATTGCAGCAGCTATCAAGACATCCGTCTCAACGCTTGACTCCACAGCGCTTGCAGCTCTCGCGGCAGAGATGAAAATTGACACCGCCGATATGACAGATGCCGAAATCCTTACAGCAGTTGAAAAGAGACTGACAGCCCCCACAAAGGATTGTAAGGGTGGTCATAGTGGAACGCTAAATAAGCTTGCAACATTCCTTGAAATCGACACCACCGACATGACTCAGAAAGAAACCACAGAAGCTATCTCTACCGCTATAAAGGCTCTTGACTCCACGGGGTTCCTGGCCCTTGCCACAGAGATGAAAATAGATACCACTGACATGACAGATGCCGAAATCCTTGCAGCTATCGAAGCTATGCTGACTCCACCGGCATGTAACTGGTAAGATGCATTAGCGCAATATCTATTCACAAAAGCAGAGGATTGGACTATATGTTCCAATCCTCTGTTTATTTATCTAATTCGTTAGCGTGTAATAAACATGAACAAAATGTAAATTTACTGTTGAAATTTATATTAAACTAAGCTATTATGACATAGGAATCTTTAAATGCGGTACTGTGATGCCGTCAAGGTTATAATATCGTTGGTACGACTATGATTTTCATAAGTCGGATTGTAACCTTGTCTGCATGTTCAGACAAGGTTTTTTTTTGGAATTCGTGAAGTGACTAAATTCTGTTCTGAGGGTGTTAATAATGAAATTTAAAGCTCAGATTATGAACGAAGAAGATGTCAACCGTGCAATAGTTAGAATCTCTCACGAAATAATCGAAAAGAACCATGGGACTAACAATTTGTGTCTTATTGGCATCAAGACCCGCGGTATTCCACTTGCATACAGAATTGCGCAGTGCATCAAAAACATCGACAACACAGACATCAATGTAGGCGAGTTGGACATTACTCTTTACAGGGATGATTTGACAATGATTGCAAAGAATCCGATTGTCAGCGATACAAATATCCCATTCTCAGTTGAAGAAAAGACAGTCGTTCTGGTTGATGATGTAATTTTTACCGGCAGAACTGCACGCGCAGCTTTGGATGCCGTTATGGCCGCGGGCCGTCCGGCAAAAGTTCAACTAGCCGTTCTTGTTGACAGAGGTCACAGCGAATTACCGATTAAGGCCACATACGTCGGAAAAAACATTCCCACCTCGCTTAGCGAAGTTGTATCGGTTCATCTTAACGAGCACGACGGATATACAAACGTAAGCATAAGTGAAAAATCGTTATAGAGGAGAACGTGTATTAAAACATAGGCAAAATGTAAATCTCATTTAGAATTATTGTTTATGTTAAGATATTTAGGTTCAAAGACATTAAAAAACGGTTCAGCAAATATCCAGCACAAAAATACGTAATGGAGGATATCAAATGCAAGGAAAAATCATTCAGGTCGAAGAAAAGGTACCACTAGGTAAGGGCACTGCACTTAGTATTCAGCATCTATTCGCAATGTTTGGCGCATCGGTTCTCGTTCCTATGCTTTTCGGAATTAACCCAGGCATAGTTCTCTTAATGAATGGTATCGGAACCCTCATTTTCATACTCGTAACAAAGGGCAAAGCTCCTGCCTTTCTGGGGTCAAGTTTTGCTTTTCTTGCGCCTGTAGCTCTTATTATAGGTAGCGGAGACACTCTCGATGTTTCGAAATATCCGCTGGCACTTGGCGGGTTTGTGGTAGTCGGTGTTGCAATATGTCTTGTCGCGCTGATTATCAAACTATTCGGAACAAAGTGGATTGATGTTATTCTTCCTCCCGCCGCAATGGGTCCGATTGTTGCGCTCATTGGTCTAACCCTTGCCGGCACCGCAGCAAGTAGCGGCGGTCTGCCGATTGTTGGAGTTGCAATGAAAGCAGGTCAGTATAAGGAGATTATCGTTTTCGTTGTAACACTCCTTGTTGCTGTTTTCGGTTCGGTTCTTTTCAAAAAGTTTTTTGCGGTTATCCCCATCCTTATATCTATTGTCGTCGGCTATCTCACCGCAGTCGCTTTTGGTCTGGTTAATTTTGATCCGGTCATGCAGTCTTCTATTTTCTCCCTGCCTAATTTTAGGGCGCCTGTCTTCAACATCGGCGCTATTTTGACTATCCTTCCGGCCGCATTGGTTGTCGTTACTGAGCACATCGGTCATCAGATGGTAACAAGCAAAATTGTTGGCCGTGACTTGATAAAGGACCCCGGACTCCATAGAACTCTTTTAGGCGATGGTATATCCACCATTATTTCCGGCTTCACCGGAGCAGTTCCGACGACAACTTATGGTGAAAATATCGGCGTTATGGCAATTACTAAAGTTTACAGTGTATGGGTTATCGGCGGAGCCGCAGTTATTTCGATAGTCATCGCATTCATCGGCCCAGTTTCAGCTTTCATACAGTCAATTCCTTGGTGTGTTATCGGCGGTGTAAGCTTCATGCTTTACGGTATGATTGCAGCTTCGGGTCTAAGACTCCTTGTTGAAGCAAAGGTCGATTACAGCCGTTCACGTAACCTTGTCCTAACCTCAGTTGTCTTTGTCATAGGTCTTTCCGGAGCATATATCCCCATTGGAAGTTATCAACTGAGCGGTCTTACCCTTGCAACGATAGTAGGTATGGCTCTTGGACTGATACTCTTTGTTTTAGATAAGCTTAAACTTACGAATGACATTGAAGAACCCGCGAAGAAATAAGTAATACTGTATTAATAATTCACATCAAAACGCCGTCCAAGTTGGGCGGCGTTTTCTTTATAAAAGCCTATCTGTATTCAAAGGTCCCATCAATGACTTTGTTGACTGTTGAGGAAATCTGTGATATTTTGTCCTCAGAAAGTGGAATAAATAAACTGTTCTTTTTCCCCCATTTTTCTGTCGAAGGAGGAGATACTTGTGACACAGCGCGCAAAAGCGGCATTAATTAGGTCTTTCAAGGATCTGCTCAGCAAGCAATCAATCGACAAAGTAACCGTTAAAGAGGTTTGTCAGAATTGCGACGTTAACAGACAAACTTTTTACTACTATTTCACTGATATAATGGACATTTTTAAGTATGTCTTTTTCAACGAACTCTCGCGCGATATTGCTCAAAACAGGACCTTCGGAACATGGGAAGGCGGCTTTTTGGCAACCATGAATTATCTGAAGAACAACACGAAAATGGTTCAGCATGTTTACTATTCCTCCTATTGGCCCGAGGCAAACGCATTTTTTTCGAGCCTTTCAGATAAGCTGATGCTCGATGTTGTGGACGAGTGCATAGAAAACATGGGTGTGGCTATCAGTGATAAAAACAAAATTTTTATTATTAATTTTTATAGGCGTGTGTTTAACGGTCTCTTTGTCGACTGGGTAAACGAGGGTATGGAGGATGAGCCCCAGGTTATGCTGAAAAAGCTCCTGCTTATGATTTCCGGAAGCATTCCGCGCTCCGTTACCGCTTTTGCGGAATATGAAAAGGAAAACAACCGCAAAATATAGTATTTTAGAAAAAATTCAGACACATTTTAGAATTTGTCTATTGCTTAACAATCCAATTAAATAATAAAATAACAATGCCAAGCAATTGGTAGAAATACTAGGTATATTATAATGAGGGGATTGTATTATGTTTGATTTAACACAAGGCGGCGGTGTCGTTACCGCTATACTCGGGTGGCTCCTTGTATTCGCAGCATTATTCGCTCTGAACGAGTTTACACGCAGATTCAAATGGGTTGGCTTCACTGCATTTGTTATACTGCCTATCGTTCTTACCATTATGTGGTTCACCGTTCTAAAATCCACCGCATACATGGACTGGTTCCATCTTGCAAAGGTCTATTCTTCGACAGCCGGCTGTATCTTTTTTTGGTGCATTCGTTTTGTCGGTGGAACCAAGAAGGATGGCTCAAAATGGAGATTGGCAGACAAAAAATGGTTCCTTTTCCTTGCCCCGCTAATCCTTGCTATCAATATTCTTGAAGCCTGCTTCCGTGATTTCCAGATTGGTCAGATGGCACTTACAGTACCTACTGCTGTTGACGGTCTAAAAGTTATCAGCGGTCCATGGAACTACATGAACGCCATTGCCGGTCTTCTTAACATCGTAACAATCACCGGATGGTTTGGTATCGTTATTAAAAAGAAAACAAAAAAAGACGGCAGTCACGATATGCTCTGGCCGGACATGCTCTGGTTCTGGATTATAGCCTATGACCTTTGGAACTTCACCTATACTTACAACTGCATTCCTTCCCACGCTTGGTATGCAGGCTTAGCTCTTCTTTTAGCTCCGACCCTCTGCGCTTTCACAGTCGGCAAGGGCGCATGGCTACAGCACAGAGCCCAGACCCTCGCTCTTTGGTGCATGTTTGCGCAAACCTTCCCCATCTTCTTGGACTACAGCAAATTCTTTGTTCAGTCTTCCTTTAACACGACAACCTACTTAATCATGGGCTCTTTAGCTCTTGCCTCCAACGTAGCTGTATTTGTATTCATGATTTATAAGGTTATCAAGCAGAAAAAGAATCCTTATACCAACGATATTTATACGGATTTAAAAGCGTATAAGGAAGTCAAAGAGCTTACCGAATAATCAGTTCATCATCACCTAAATTCCGAATAACATCATTAAGCGATAAGCATATTTTATGCCTATCGCTTTTGCGTATCTCGAAAAGGTCATTCGGGATTATACTCCTGAAAGTAAGTTTTATATATATACCCAATGTAGTAATAATTGCTATTATCAATAAAAAATTTTAGTAGTGTCTACAATTCTTATTTATCGCGCTCAAATTTAGAAATATTTCATTGCGAAATTGCAAATTCTGGTATACATTAAAGGCACAGGGAATTGAAGACTGAAAAAAACAATTATTCAAATAATCTTCAATCTTACTTAGTAAAATAACACAATTAAGAAAGGTTGGTCGACATGAATAAAGAACAGCATAAATTTTATATCTGCAAGCATTGCGGAAACATCATCGGCATGATTGAACCGTCCGGAGTCATCCCTGTTTGCTGCGGCGACACCATGACAGAGCTTGTTCCAAACACCACCGAAGCATCGGTCGAAAAGCATGTCCCCGTTATCAAAATCGATGGTAACAAGGTTACAATCGAAATCGGCTCTGCTCCTCATCCCATGACTTTAGAGCACCATATCAGTTGGGTATATATTCAGACAGAAAATGGCGGACAGCGTAAGGCGCTTGATCCTGTCGGCGTGCCTTCAGCTTCTTTTGTGCTCACCGATGATGACAAACTGGTCTCGGCATTTGCTTACTGCAACCTTCACGGATTGTGGAAGGCTGACGTTTAATATTTCTTATTGATATCAACCGAAAGAAGGCAATAATATGAAAAAATACACCTGCTCTGTTTGCGGATATGTCTATGACGAAGAAAAGGGCGATTCCGACGGCGGTATAGCACCCGGCACAAAATTTGTGGATCTTCCCGACACTTGGGTATGCCCTGTTTGCGGCGCTTCAAAGGCTGATTTCACCGAAAACGCATAACACATCCAAGCCTTAAATATAAATTGGAGGTTTGTTATGGATAACACCGCAATGTTCAAAATTTCATACGGGCTTTATGTTGTAGGAACCAAAATCGACGGCAAGAATGCCGGCAGTATTGTTGACGCGTTTATTCAGTCCACAAGCACTCCGGTGCCCACGGTTATTCTCTGCAGCATAAACACGAATCAAACCAACGCGGCAATTAAGCAGACAAAAGAATTTATGGTTTCCGTTATTGCTGATGATGTTGATCCATTTATTATAGGCAATTTCGGTTTTCAATCCGGAAGAGATGACGATAAATGGGCAAACGTTCCTTTCGAGCTTGTTGATGACTTGCCTGTTCTTTCTAAGGCATCTGCATATCTTCGTTGCAAGGTTACCGACATGAAAGAGCTATCAACCCACACTGTGTTTTTCTGCGATGTTGTGGAAGCGTTGCAAGGCGAGGGACAAAGCTTGATTTATGCTGATTATCAGAAAGACATGAAAGCAAAAACGCTGGAGGCTTTCAAGAAGTATAAGCAAACAGGAAAAGCACCCGATCCCCCTGCCAAATGGGTTTGCAGCGTTTGCGGATATGTTTACACTGGTAGCGTACCTTTTGAAGAGCTTCCTGAGGATTGGAAATGTCCGAAATGCGGCAGTCCAAAGAGCGTTTTTGTCAAACAATAGTGATATTTTCTGACCGGTATTCTGTAGATTCAATTTTAATCAATTTAAATCGGACGTTTGTTTTGGAATAATCCAAAGCAGACGTCCGATTTTTTTCTTGTCGTTGATTTTTAGCACCGATTGTTAACGAGAAGTCTATCAGTATACAGCCTGTATTTCCCAATTTGCGATTGAAATTACATACAGAAATGATATAATGTTCAATATCAGACAATATATCAAATTCAATTGCACTGACAAGGAGTTAAAAATATGCTTAGAATAAAGGAACTGACAAAACTATACGGGGACAAGCGTGCGGTTGATAAGCTGACGCTCGATATTGCTCCGGGCGAGATTTACGGTTTTATCGGACACAACGGTGCCGGCAAAACCACAACAATTAAGTCTTGTTGCGGTATTTTGCGCTTTGAAGAGGGAGAAATATTTGTCGACGGCATTTCCATAAAGGAAAACCCGTTGGAATGTAAAAAAATGCTCGCCTATATCCCCGACAATCCGGATATGTATGATTTTCTTTCAGGTATAGCATACCTCAACTTTGTTGCGGATATTTTTGGCGTTTCGGTGAAGGAACGCGAGGAACGAATCAAAAAGTATGCCGACCTATTTGAGCTTACCGAAGATTTGGCACAGCCCGTTTCGGCCTATTCTCATGGTATGAAGCAAAAGCTTGCACTGATAGCCGCTTTCATCCACACTCCAAAGCTCATCATTATGGACGAGCCATTTGTCGGTCTCGATCCCAAGGCCTCCCACACTCTCAAGGGACTTATGCATGAGCACTGCGACAACGGCGGAGCAATCTTTTTCTCAACTCACGTCCTTGAAGTAGCGGAAAAGATCTGTGATAAAATCGCTATTATAAAAGAAGGCAAATTGGTGGTTTCAGGCACCATGGATGAGGTTAAAGGAACGAGCTCGTTGGAGGACGTGTTCCTTGAACTTGAAGGTGACGTCAATGTTTAAGGCACTGCTAAAAACGAGAATGGCCGCCATGGGCGCTTGGCTGTTCTTGCGTAATAACTCGATGAAAAACAAGAGCCATTCCAAGCTAAAAATTATCGGCTTCGGTCTTTTGATGCTTTACGCCTGCTTCGCTTTTATGACGATGTTCGGCATTTACTTCCAGCAAATGGCAAAGCCTTTTTTTAGTCTGGGACTCGGCTGGTTATACTTCACTTTCTTTGGAATGACCGCCTTTGCCTTAATGTTTATTGGCGGTGTGTTCATGGCCAAATCTCAGCTCTATGAAGCAAGGGACAACGACCTGCTATTGTCCATGCCGATTCCTCCGCGGCTCATTTTAGCAAGCCGTATGCTCATGCTCATAATTATGAACTTCTTTTTTGAGTTGCTTGTGTCTATCCCTGCCGCCATTATGTGGATTCGCGCTGCACAGGTTACAGCTTTACAAATTGTATCTTTTGTACTTGTACTTCTCGCGCTGCCGTTTCTGTCAATGGCGGTTTCAGGGCTTTTTGGCTGGCTGCTTGCCATCTCCACAAGCAGAATTCGTAATAAGTCACTTATGACAGTGCTATTTTCCATAATCTTTTTTGGGCTGTACTTTCTTCTGTTCAGTCGTGCAAATGTCTACATTCAGCAGCTTATTCTAAATGGCAAGGCAATTGCCGGCTCTTTAGGCGCGGTTGCTCCCCTTTTCTGGATTGGCAACGCAGTTGCCGAGCCTAATGTGCTGCACTTGGTATATTCACTCCTGATTATGCTTGTGCCCTTCGTGCTGATGTATTATATTCTTACGGCAACCTTTATCAAGGTTACAACCTCAAAGCGTGGCGTTGCAAAGGTAAAATACGAAGAGCGAGAGATGCGCACAGCATCCCCCTCCTCGGCGCTGTTTCGGCGCGAAATGAAGCACTTGCTATCCTCCCCCGTTTATATGCTCAACGATGGTCTGGGCGTAGTTTTCACCGCCATTGGAGCTATTTTCCTCATAGTGAAAAAAATCGCTGTTTTAGCACTTGTTGATAAGATAGGTTATGACAGCGGAATGATTACCGTAGTTGTTATTTTCGGCATTTGTTTTTTGGCAACCACGGTGCTTTTCACCGCACCCTCCGTCTCCCTTGAGGGAAAAACGATATGGATTGTAAAATCAATGCCGGTTTCGGAAAAGGATATTCTTAAAGCAAAGCTGAACCTTCACATTAGACTTGCCGCACCGCCGATGATCTTAGCTTCCTTTGCCGCAGCCTATGTCTTTACACCGTCTTGGGCAAATCTTATTATAATGATTGTTGCTCCGGTGTTTTACGTTATGCTGTCGGCAAACATCGGCTTAATTTGCAATCTCAAAATCCCGAATTTAGACTGGGTCAACGAAACTCAGGTAGTTAAACAAAGCATCAGCGTTTTACTGGCAATGCTTTTCAATTTCTTACTCGTTCTTATTCCGGGCGTTTTGTATTTTGCTCTTCTTTCCGGCAGTGGAGCTTCTTTGATATTTATGCTTGGGTATACACTGCTTCTGATTTTAGGCTGGCGTCTGACGCAGAGATGGATAGCTACTAAGGGAGCGGCAATATTCCAAGGCTTAGGGTAATCTCGACGTTTATGTTCTATCGCAACAATACAACAAACGCGCAGCGGACGATAATCGTCCACTGCGCGTTAAAATTTATTTATTGCTTTTTCGTATTGTAACGTGGGCTCGGCCCATTGATATTTGCCCTTTTTGCTGCACTGCCTTGCCGATTTGGTGTTTTTCGCGGTGATCCCGCAAGCAGGCAGGAATGAGTGGGCTTGCCGCAAATTTTGCAGCCCTTCATTGATTCAAGAATCTGCTCGATTTTTTCAGAAGGTATTTCCACTAGACTCTGTTCGAGAGTAATTTCGACCTTGCCGATTTCCTTGCCGGAGATACCTGTACGGTCCGCAACAGCTCCGATTATATGGTTCGCCTTGACACCGCTGCTTGAGCCTATGTCCAAAAGCATAATTCCAAAGTCCGTCGGACGAGACTTAGGTTTCGTTGTTGTATCCCGCTTAACACCGACCCGAGGTTCTATTCTGGAGGGTTCCCCTGCATCATGCTTAAACTGAGAAATCGGAAGTTTTGCCAAAGGCTTGCCAACATCCGGGAAGCATAGCGAAAGAGCAGCTTCGGCAATACTCTGAACTGTGAGTCCTTTTTCCACCAGAGAATTTACCATGTCGGTGAAAATCGGCTTAATTTCGCTCTGAATGAGCGCTTCAATCTCGTAAGCCGCCTTGGCAGTTGATGCTGACTGAATGTCATCGGGTGTTGGAAGCGCAAGCTCCTTGATTGTTGATTTAACCGCAACAGCTATCTGTCTGATTTCATTCACTTCGCGCTTGCTGCTGCAAATGGTTATGCTGCAGCCGGGCTTCCCTGCTCGCCCTGTTCTGCCGATTCGATGTATATAATACTCCGTGTTCGGGGGAATGTCGAAGTTAATGACATATTCCACGTCATTGACATCAATACCACGGGCGGCGATGTCTGTAGCTATCAAAATGGTCGTTTTTCCGGCCTTGAAGTCACGCATTGTTGTAGTGCGCTGTGTCTGCTTAATATCACTGTGGATACTCTCCGCGCTGACATTGTGCTGGCTCAAATACTCGGTCAGCTCATCAGCCATTTTTTTCGTGCCGCAGAAAATGATGGCACGTTTCGGCTGGTAGAATTTTATCAGCATAAGCAGAGCTTCTTTTTTGTTCGCATGGGGAACGTCAATATATCTCTGCTCAATATTTTCAATAGTAACCTGGCTTTTATCAATCTCAATCAGCACAGGATCCTTTTGAAATTCCTTTGTAATCTTCATAATTGCCGCCGGCATAGTGGCGGAAAACATAATAGTCTGGCGATCCGCAGGTGTATCTGTCAAAATGGTTTCAATATCTTCCTTGAAGCCCATATTAAGCATTTCGTCTGCCTCATCAAGCACAATAATCTTCAGATTGTTCAGCTTGATAGTCTTGCGGCGCATATGGTCCATTACGCGTCCCGGGGTTCCGACAACAATGTTGGCACGGCGCAATCCGATACATTGCTGTTCGATTGAAGCTCCGCCGTATATAGCGATTGGGCGTATGCCTTCCTTAAAACGTGCAAGTTTTCTGATTTCCTCCTCGCCCTGAACAGCCAATTCGCGCGTTGGGCAGAGAACGAGCACCTGTATGGTGGGCTTCTCTTCGTGCGTATCAACTCTTTCGATAGCCGGTATAGCAAAGGCTAGGGTTTTTCCCGTTCCTGTCTGTGAGCGGGCGATAACGTCCACGCCTGTACGTATTACTGGTATGGCTTCGGACTGGATAGGCGTAGCTGAATCAAACCCCATCAGTGAAACTGCGCGTTCAACCTTTGGAGTAAGGCTCATATCAGAGAATAAAACTTTTGTCATGAAATTCCTCAATTCTAAAAAATAAAAACGGGGACCTAAATCCTCGTTTTAAAAAAAGCGATATTATTGTCAATCAAAGTATTATATCATTACAATAATGATTTGTCAAATTTGTATAGTTTATGCCTTGTTTTTGCAAAAAGACGCTAACAAATCTTACGTGCCTTGATTAGAGAATTGCTTTTGTATTTATGATACGTCATCTATAGGAGTAGTTTACGAACTTCATTTTCGTGATTAAAAAGCGTACAACCGCCCATATGCGGTTTTGCACCGTCTTTGCTGATTTCGCGAATTTCTTGAAAGAAAGACGATTCCAGAACTTCGAGCATTGAATGGTCTTTCAAATTTTGCTGCGAATATGGAGAAAAGGGGCAGGCTTCGGCGCTGCCAAAGGGGCTAATGTGGAAGAACCCGCGTCCTGCGGCAAGGCAGCCGCCCATGTACTTTTCGTCACCCGGGAATGCGAAAACGCTCATATCCAAAAATTCAGCTTTGAAATTGGCAATTTGCTCATTTAACCATTCTGTCTCTGCGTCGGAAAGTATCAGCCTTTCCGTACTGCTCTCGACCGGAACGTATTCAACGAAGAACACTGCTCCGCAGCCGAGCTTTCGCAATCCGGACAAAAAGTGTTCAGAAACGACCATATTAAGGTTCTGATTCGTGACGGTTATTGAAGCGGCAAACAATATCCCGCGACTTAATAGTTTTTCCATTGCGCTCTCGATATTTTTTGATACGCCTTCTCCGCGCCGCAAATCCGTTTGCGCAACTTCACCTTCAATGCTGAATACTGGAATGAGGTTTCGGTGCTTTTCTAACAAATTGATATAATTTTCATCGAGCAGCGTACCGTTTGTAAATATGGGAAAAACCATGTTTGAATAGTCAGCTGCAATCTTCACTGTCTCGCGGCGCAAAAGAGGTTCTCCGCCTGCAAGAATTATAAACGATATGCCCAAATCGGATGCTTCCCCGAAAATTCTGTTCCATTCGGCGGAGCTCATCTCTTTTTCAGCATGACCCTCTGAACACATTCCGTCGGCTCTGGCGTAACAGCCAGCACAGCGAAGATTGCACTGCGACGCTATACTGGCAATCAAAAACGGTGGAATATGATGTCCGCTTTTCTCGTAATTGTCACGCCTTTTTGCGCTGTTTTCCAGTGATGGAACTAATGACATGAGGAATTTACTTCCATCAGTGTCTGTTAAGTAGAACTTTGCCAAAGCTGCGGCTATAGAGCTTATCCCCTGCTCAATATAGTCATTCAAATTCATATCCGGTGCTCCATCTATATTTATACTTTATAAAAATACTGCTCGAATAAGTCTGTCCTTAAGTGGACTGTTAAATTCTATGAAAAACAGAACGGCGGAGATAAATAATATGGGCGGTACAGCCGGCAATGCCCAGCCGAGGGTAAACGCTCCATACTTGAATATGCCGATTACGACCTCAATCGCAAACGCATATATCCCAAGCGCACATATTACAGCGGCAATTTTAAACATCTGCGAAGTTTTTTTCATCTGAATTGTTTTTAGAACAGAAAACACCAGCAACGCTGCCAAACACGCGAGCGGTAGGCCAAGCAGCAAAACCCAGTCTATCGAACCGCTTTTGACTCCGATTACGTACAGATAGCCGATAGTTACAGCCGTATCGGCAAGTAAGCAAAGGCCGATTTTGGGTCTCTTGAATAGCTTGGGTAAAAAGGCAAACATGAAGAAGCAGGCTTCCGCTCCCCAAATATATGGTCCCCAACTAATATTCCCATCCACAAGAATATCAATGGCGAAGCAGCACAGCGCAGGAAAAAGCAGAACAACCAGCCCTTTAAGCGCGGTGTGTTTACGGCTTAAAGGCACTTCTTCCACGTTTGAAGGATAAGCGCCTAATGAATCCTCCGACTCTGATATTGTCCGCGTACCGCACAGCGGGCATACGGTTTCTGTGTGCGATAATTCAATTTTGCATTTAGAACAATATGAATTTTTCAATTCTTCACCTCTGATTACTTTCCAGTATTATGTGAATACCCATTCCGGCGAGCATAGTGAAAAACGCTCTTTCAACCAGCGGCTCTTCTATTGTCCTTAAGATATTAAAGCAAAGTTTATTTCCAAAGCTCACGCAGCTGCAAGACACGGGATTTATTCCGGCTCCGATCATAAAGCTTATGCGCTCAACATACTTAGCCAATTCATCGGGCAGCAGGACTAATCCCAGATTTGAAAGTGTTGTGCTATTATACCTGTCACCATTCAATAAGTAATACAGCCTCATAACGGGGTCTTTAATATATAGCGGCGTCAGTTTCATAAACATATTTTTTTCTGCCGCTACGTTTGAACTGAATTTTGCTGTCAGCATCTTTTTGTTTGCTTCCAGCCCCATTCCATGTTTTATGATAGCAATTGTTTCCTCCATTGTATAGTTACCTAAGGTGGGAACAATGCCCAAATTTGCGTACGAAGTAAAATTTCGAAGCGTTCTTGAGGAAAAGTGCTTCCTCAAATTTATAGGGATGCAGACCTTAACAGCCTGTTTTTTTCTAAAAGGATGATTTTCTTTCTGCTGAATGTTGTATATTGAAAGAATAAGCGCAGCCGTAAGGAATTCATTTATCGTTGCTCCGTATTCCTTCGCCTTGGCGTGGATTTCATCGAGCGGCATAATACCGGTCGTTATATGGATAATCCCATATTCTTCGCGCGTCCCTTTGATGTGGTATGCGGGCGCTTCCAGTCTGCTTATGCTCATACGCTTTGCGTACTTCAAAAAGCTATCTTCATATTCGGCAATCTGCGGTGTTTCATCGCAGTCCAAAATTCCGTTGACTCGCGGGATTTTCACTTCATGCTTTAATGATATATATTCGGCAACAAGCGTTTTTAAAAAAGACATACCACCCGTTCCATCGGTCAGAACGTGAAAATAGTCAACGGCGATTCTGTTCCTGTAATAACTCACTCGAAACTGAAAGCCCTTGTTTTCTCGAACATTTAGATAGACGCAGGGGTTTCTGATTTCATTCAATACGGGCGGAGCGTCCTGCTTGTGCTCGAAATGATACCAAAAAAAGCCGCGTTTAAGATGCTGGGAAAAGCTAGGCATTCTCACTAGTGTGCTTTTCAGCGACCGTTCCAGAACGTCCCTGTCAACCTCCTCTGTCAGTTCCATTGACAGCCGAAACATGGAGGGACTTCTCCTGCCTTTTGCCGCAGGATATATTTTGGCGGCGTTGTCTAGCGGCATTCTGGACGGGAACGCCGGTATATTTCTTTCGATGATATTTGTATGCATAAATGTTTACCTTTTTCGCAAACGATTTTCATTATTTAACTATCATATCAGTCTTATCATAACTTTTATATCACAGCCCGTCAATGAAAATATGAATATTCTGATAATTATTATCACTGCATGTAGTTTTGATAATCATATCCCCGTATTAATGCGTTGTCAAGCCCCGGCAGACTTGATATGACCTCCAATGCGATACGCGAGCGGCAGGCATTTCTGCCTGCCGCTTATTAACCTGATAAAATAGAAGGTGGGGAGTGACAGTGGCGCTGTCACTCCCCTGTTGTTTATATTCTCTGCCAAAGAGAGCTCAAATCGGGACAGGAAATAAGCTCCATTAACATAAACAAAACGAGCGGTGCGATTGATTAAAGAATGCCGTATTTCTTTACTAAGTCGACTACAACATTGTTGTCAATTTTGTCCTTGAGCATTAAAATAATGGGCAGAAGAACGGGCAGGAATACTTCAAGAGGCTTTCTGCCATCCATGAGCTTCATGGTCGACTCCATAAGAACGCGTACATCGTAAACAGATGCAAATACCTCGGGAACGCCGCGGTCGACATTAAGCAGGGTATAAACAGCTTCCATTCCTGTACGGACTGAATACTCGGTGGTGAAAACGGTGTCGCGCGGTGTCTGTACGTGCTGGCCGAGGAAGCCGAAGTTAACAGCGCCATCGGGAACGACCTTCGGACGGTCTCCGGCAGTTCTTGGCATGAAATAAGTTGTAACATAAGGCATCATGCATGGAATGGTGTTGGCATGGTTTGTTGCATAGTCAACAATCTTGTCCTCGGGAACGCCCATGTGATACAGCCACTCTTCGCAGATTTCGATTCCGTTGCATTCCTTAATGGGCTTTTTAATATAATCGCCGGGAACATCGCAATTCAACGCATAAATCCAACCCACAAGTTTATCTTTTGGCTGAGCCTTGAAGTGAGGCTGACGATTGAAGGTAAAGCTTAGAAGCCACTTAGAATCCTTAACGGTTATAATACCGCCGGTTACGACATTGCCGGAGAACGGGTCGCGCTTGCAGCACTTCTCAAGATACGGTGCAATTTCCTTGTCGATTGTGGTTGTTGCAGACTCCCAGAAGGTGTCGTGGATGTTGCAGCAGAACTTGTCGGGATGGCCGAATGAAGGATCCTGAGCCGCGATTTTTCTCCACATTTCCCAAGATCTTCCTGTGAAAGGCTTGTCCTTGAATTCGGGAACGGTAGTGTTAGTGCCTAGTGTTGAGTTATCGACGTTGCTGCCTAGTGTTGCAAATACAAACTCGTCCTCGGTAAGGTTAATTGTCTCTTCTTTGCCATTGCGCAGAACAAGAATCTGCTTTGCAACCTTTTTTTCATCGGTGCATTCAAAAACGATGTTTGTTACATCAACGTTGTACTCAATTGAAACGCCTGCGTTCTCCAGATATTTAACCATTGGAAGGATGAGAGATTCATATTGATTGAACTTTGTGAACTTCAGAGCCTTAAAATCGGGCAGGCCGCCGATATGGTGAATAAAGCGATGTATGTAGAGCTTCATTTCCAGAGCGGAGTGCCACTTCTGGAATGCGAACATGGTCTGCCAATAAAGCCAGAAGTTTGTGCTGAAAAACTCATCGTCAAAGAAATCGGTCATTGGCTTATCTTCGAGTTCTCTGTCGGGAGTCATGAATATCTTAAGTACCTGCGTTAGCGCGCCCGGTGTCATATCAAACAAACCATCCGTATGTGCGCTCTCTCCGCCGCTCATAATTGCACGTTCAAGAGAGAAGTTGGGATCATGTTTGTTTAGCCAGTAGTACTCGTCGAGGACTGAAACACCTTCAGTTTCGATAGAGGGAATTGAACGGAACAAATCCCAAAGGCACTCGAAATGGTTTTCCATCTCGCGTCCGCCGCGGCAGACAAAACCATACTTTTCAAGGAAAGCGCCGTCGCAGGCTCCGCCGGGAACGGGATCAGATTCAAATATGTGGATATGCGAACCAGGCATTTGAGCGTCACGTACAAGGAAGCTGGCAACTGCCAGACCGGCAAGACCGGTACCTACGATATATGCCGACTTTTTTTCAATTCCTTCAGGCTTTTCGGGATGGGCAAAAGCTTCGTAATTTCCATTGCTGTAATACACAAGAATTCCTCCTAAGTAATATTTGTTTACAAACCTTACAACTATAATCAGCTTGTATATCTCCGAATCTGATTATAAAGAAAGAATATTACTTTTTGTACAGTCAATTCATGCCCCGCTGCTTCATTTTTGGGCATGGTTAACAAATTGATTGAATTTTAGGCACGGAAGGCTGTTTGTATGATTTTCAGACATTCCGGCTGTTATGTCTATACTAATGGCAATCCTATTGCACTCTTCGATTTGCTTTTTCATTAAGCTTATATGCATATAAAAAGGGCACCCACTCGGCGAAAGCCAAATTGGGTGCCACTCAATTTGAGTAAGTTTTACTCACTTTTTCTTTTTGATAACTCTGTTGTAGAAGAACATAGCTAAGCCCGCAGCGATAAGCAAAATCGCCGCTGTTATCGCTTTTGAATGCGAAATCTTGCTTATTACCACCGAACCTTCTTTAACTATTTTGTATGAGGCGCAGTGGATATCCACATCTCCGCCATGCTCAGTGCAGTCCCTTGAGAACACTCCGGTCACCATAACCGTGTCGCCGACGTGCTTGTAGTCGCCAAAATATTTTATAGTATCCGCGTCCGAGGTTTTCATCCAGATTCCGATTGCGATAGTTCCGTCGTTGATATTCACCCAGGAATACTCTCCGCGTTCAAGCACTTCTCCAATAGCTTCGCCTTGTATGGTGACGACCTGCTGATCATAGGTTTTCGTGTTTTCGACAAGGGTGTTTATTCCAGTCACTTCCTCCTTTGCAGCCGCAGATACGATAAAGCAAGCGGAAAGTAGAATTGTTATCGAGAGCACTTTTAATGTCTTGCACATAACTTTTTAATCCCTCCGATTACAAATCCGAACAAAGCAAATACGGAAATAAATTCAAGCCTTCCGAGATACATAGCAAGAATATACTGAATCTTCAGCAGCGCCGGCATTGATGCGGTTGTAACGCCGATTGAAAGACCGACATTACCCGAAACCGAAGCCGCTTCAAACGCGGAGTCGGCAAGCGAATAACCATAAAACGTGCCCAGAAGTGTGGTAATCGCAAAAAGCACCATGTAGCAGACTATTATTAAAGCAGCCGCCTTAACGGTTGGGTCATCCAGAACGTAGTCCTTGATATGGTGGTACTTAGCAACTCTGATATTCCTCTCTGGCGAAAGGATTTTTTTAATGTCTGCTATGATTCCTTTAAAAACGATGCCGACTCGGAGGCCTTTAAATCCGCCCGCAGTAGAGCACGCAGAGCCGCCGATTAGCATTACGATGACCATAATTAGTATTCCGAAATCTCCCCACTCATTGGCAAATTGCTTTGCATAAACATTGCCGAAGCCGGTTGTCGTGTGGGCTGACAGGACATTGTAGGCAACTCTTCTGAATGCTGAAACGGCGTCAGTATAAACACCGAGCTGTGAGAGCTTTATAACCGCAAAGGCGCAAGCCAGAAAAGCGGTGATGAAAAAGCTCTGAACTTCGATGTTCCTGAGCATTTCCTTTTTCTTGCCCTGCCAGATTGCGTAGTGCAAGCCGAAGTTCAGAGAACCGAGAACGAAGAATATAATCGTAATCACTTCATATACAAAGCTGTGATAATACATCATGTTCTGCGTATTCGGAGCAAACCCGCCGGTGCTCCACGCGGATTCAAAGATATACAGTCCGTGGAAGAATGCGGAAAGCGGAGATAAGCCAATAAACATGCCGCAAATCCAAAGCGCAAAGGTTCCGACAAGCAGATAAATCACGCTGATTTTCCAGATGATTCTAGCCGTGCCCTTCACGTTGGGGACAAGCTTAATGTCCTTTCCTTCGCCGCAATAAATCTTGTAGGCGCCGCTTGTGTTCTTTACAAGGAAGCTAAGCGCGAGCACGACCATCCCCTGCCCTCCGATGAAGGTCAGCATATGGCGCCACATATTGAGTCCTGTGGAAAGATGGTCGAGGTCCTGTGTCAGCACGAGACCTGTAGTCGTAAAGCCGCTCATGACGTCAAAGCACCCGTCAAGCAGGCTATTAACATGTCCGCTCAACTGGTATGGGACGGAGCACAGAAACATCAGCATAATCCATGAAAGCGCCGCTATAATAAAGCCGTACTTCCAATCGACAGACTCGCTGTTGTTTTTGCGTCTTCCGAAGGTCATAAGGGCAAAGCCTATCAGAACTGAAATCGACATACTGATTGTAAAATCAAGAACAGGATTCCATTCGCCCATTAGAAGCGATGTTACAAGCGGAATCATCATCAGAAACGCTGTGCCGATAATTATGTATCCAGTGTAATAACTAACTATATAAACGCCGGGAGAACGTATTTCTAACTTGTTCATGGCATCACCGAGTCACAATAAATACTAACCCAAAAATGAGAGCGCAAAAACCTAAGGCGTAAAGCACTTCCGTTAATAGCCCAGTCATTTCATTTTTTCTGCTTTGCATATTGCGTTCCTCCGTTATGCAGCTGTTTCTTTATCTCATGAAAAGTCGCACGATTTGTTATTATATGAATGTTATCGCCGTTTTGAATTTGAGTATCGCCTCTAGCAAATATTGCGTTTTCTCCTCTCATTACTGATGCGATAACGCATTCGGAAGGCAGCGGTAAATCTTTGACGTATTGATTAATCCAGCGATTGCCTTCCTTGACAGTCACCTCGACAAGTATCATAGCTCCGCGGTCAAAGGTTTGAACGATTTTGCAAATATCACTGTCAAATTCATATTCTATAAGGTCAGCGATAACCTCCGTACTGCATACGGTCTGATCAACACCGAGCGCCTTGAACATTGGTACATTTTTAGGATTATTGATTCTCGCTATTGACTTACCAATATTGAATCCTTTTTTTGCTATCTGGCATATGACAAGATTTTCCTCGTCTTTGCCTGTAACCGCAGCTATAATATCTGCATTACGGATTCCGGCGTCATTTAAAACATCCAAATTTGTACCGTCGCCACAGATAACATCCGTATCAACATCTTCAGCAATTTTGCGGCATACTTCTTCATCTATTTCAACAAGCGTCACATTGTAGCCGCGATCTTTCAGCGTTTTTAAAAGGTTGAAGCCAATCTTTCCTCCGCCTATAATAATCGATTTCATTTTGGATCCCCCTCAATTTTACTTTTTATAATATAAGAGATGAGCTCCGTTGGATTGATTGTTTCGATATCAAGAACCTTGTAAACATCCTTTTTGCTTGGGTCGTTGATTCTCGCAATAACCCTGCGCACCTTGAATATATTTTTAGCAATAAGCGATGCAGTAATATTGAGATTGTCATCGGGAGTAACAGCAACAACACAGGTCGCGCGGGAAATGTTGGCTTCTTTGAGCGCGCTGTTGTCATATACGATTCCCTTGACACGAAGCCCATTGAAGCCGCTTCCCAAAGCGTCCAGTTTCTTTGAGTCATTGTCAATGACAGCGACATTGTATCCGGCGTCTGCAAGCTCCGCCGCCAAGGTGCTTCCAAGTCTTCCGCACCCGATTATGATTATGTACATACGTCTCTCCTTAAAAGCCTTCTGCTTTACAGATGGTTATTCTGACTATTCTTTTCGGCTTCCGCACGGCTCATTTCTTCCGTCTCATCACCAAAATCGTAAATTCGTGGAATCTTAGTATCAAAAACGGTGCAGATTTGCTCAAGATTTTTGCACGCAGGCGCAAATGTGGGGTCGAGCGAATAAGCCGCCCGGTAGTGACGGCGTGCCTTGTCGCCGTTTCCTCGAAGTTCAAACCATATACCGAGCAGATTGTGCGGCTGCGGTGAGTCCGGTTCTATATGCATTGCCTGCGTAATCAAATCATATGCTGATTCAAAGTCGCAGCAACGAAGGCAATCGGTCGCCTGCGTTATTTTGTCTTTAAAAACATCATTAGTAATTTCAAAAGTTTTCATCTTCTCGCCTCCTTCAGTCATCATAATATAGAGATTTAGATAATTTTGTTGTAAGGCTTTGCCCTCACTGTGTTAGGATTCTGTTAGTTTTTTCGTAGAAAAGAGGAATCCCAAAACGGGATTCCTCTTTTCTTATATTCTCACAGAGAATCTAGTCGTCCGCAAGACGGTAGCCGACTCCAATCTCCGTTATGATATATTTCGGTTGAGCGGGATCTTCCTTGAGCTTTCTTCTCAAATTGCCCATGCAGACGCGCAGAGACTGCGTATCATCGGAAATCACACAGCCCCAGACATTCTCGATAATAAATCTGTGCGTTAAAACTTTGCCCTGATATTTGATTAGCAGCGCTAACACCTTGTACTCGTTCGGCGTAAGGTGTATTTCTTCGTCGTCAAGCCAAGCTCTGTGCTTATCCTCATCAACTGTCAACCCGCTGATTTTAAAAAGAAGGTCTTGCATATTACCGGCGCTGTCGCTTAACGTCTTATGCCTCAAAATCACGCGGATACGCGCCAGCAATTCCGAAACGCTGAAGGGCTTTGTAAGGTAATCATCGGCGCCCGCATCAAGCGCCTCCACTTTTTCGCGGTCACGTCCTCGTGCGGAAACGATTATAATCGGAATTTGAGACAAGCCTCGCAGTTTTTTTATTACATCTACTCCATCCATATCAGGCAGACCGAGGTCGAGTATTAGAACATCCGGATTGTGAGATGCGGCAAACATAAGTGCATTAGCTCCGCAATCCGCCTCAATACACTTATATCCCTGTGTTTCAAGCGAAACTTTCATAAAATTGCGTATGGTTTTTTCGTCATCCGCGATTAGAATCAAAGGTTGCATTGACCTGTCCCCCCTTTTCCGGTATACAGAACCGTATGACCGTACCGTGCGGCTCGTTATTTTCTATGGAAATGATGCCCCCGTGCGCCTCAACAATCGATTTGCAAAGGGATAAGCCCAACCCTGCCCCGCGCCGCGGACTAAAGGAGTTTTCCTGCCGCGAATAAAAGCGTTCAAACACGTGCGGCAGAATCTCTGCGGATACGCCTGGTCCGTTATCGCGCACTTCAAAACACACCGCGTTCTCCTGCTTATTCAGTGAAATGGTGATTTTGCTCCCTTGCGGAGTATAGTTGATTGCGTTTCCGATAAGGTTTACGAGAACCTGTGTGATTAGTACTCCGTCAACCTCAAGCAGAATTATCTCTGAAGGCATTTCTGTTAAAATGGTATGTCCTGATGCACGCTCTTTAACATGTCCGATTGCTTGGGCAACAATCTCCTCTGCAGCTTCCTGCCCGATATTGAGCTTGATTTTGCCCTCTTCAAAGCGCGTCATATTAAGAATATTCTCCACGAGTTCGCAAAGCCAACTTGCGTCGTCGTAAATATTCTTTAAAAAGCCTCTTTTTATTTCATCGTTTAAAGAATCATAGTTGTCCATCATTGTGCTGGCAGAGCCCATTATGCCTGTCAGCGGCGTTCGTAAATCATGCGAGATTGTTCTCAGCATATCGGCGCGAAGTCGCTCGCGCTGAATTTGAATCTGGGTTTCTTCCTGCTTTTGAAAAAGCATCTCTCGCTCCAATACCACCGCCACCTGCGGCGCTATCGTATCAAGAAACTCCATCTGAGCATTCGAAAGCACCTTAGCATCGGGAAGCGCGATTCCGATGACCCCGAAAACTCCGCTTTGTCCGACAACAGGTAGGTAATAAGCCCGTGCTTCCTTGAATAGATTTGTTCCGCAGCCGCAGGGATTCCCCGATAAATATACTTCGTGACAGACTATTCGTTCCTTGTCGTCGGAAAAGCAGTCGTTTCCCTTGACGCAACTCACTTTAATAATTCCGGAAGCGTCATAAAACTGCACCAGTACATCTGCAGAAAATTGCTGCGCAATTTCGCCGGCGGAAACCTCGGCAAGGTTTTCGCCGCTTCGCACCCCCAGAAGATTTCTCCCAATATGATACAGCGCTTTGATGCGCTCTTCCCTCTCCTCTGCCAAGAATGTCTCCCGTCTTATTCTTATGGTCAGCATGCTTGTAACAAATCCGACGCAGAACATAACGAAGAAGGTTATCGGGTAATCGGGATTGTACGCAAGAAAAGTAAAATATGGCTCGGTAAAAAAGTAGTTATAGCACAATACTCCGAGAATTGACGCAATCAAGCTGAAAAGGTAACTTCCCGCCATATAGGAAAACAGCAGATTACCCAAAAGGTAGATCATAACGATGTTGGTCTCAGATGCACTGGTGTGCTTGAAAAGCATTGAAACAGCAGTACAAATCGCCATAATTGCAATAAACAGTGCTGTATTTTTAATTATAGTAATCGCTTTGCTGCGCTTCTCCTGATATTTTGGTAGAAAAACATAGCTTAAACCGAAAGCCAGCTTATTGCCTTTTTGCCTCATGCGTTTTTCATCTGCCTTCCCCTCCACGGGTTAATCCTGAATTTTGTGTATATTTTATCACATAAGCAAAATAAATGAAACCAAGAAATATCCTTTATGCTTGACAGCAGGTCGGAATAGTGTTATTTATTATTACAGTGTTATGTTTTATATTGCCGATATAATTAGTTCCCGCCAGAATATGAGTATATAACTTTAGGGAGGTGTGTTCTTGGCAAGAGAAGATCAGAAGCGACGCAGCGATAATGTCCGTCAGGCCATTTTAGATACTGCTTTGGAAATTGGACTTTCCGAAGGGTTCGAGTCGGTTTCCATCAGAAAAATCATCAACAAAATGAAATATTCCACCGGTGTTGTATATCATTATTTCAGCGATAAGCAGGAAATAATCGACGCTTTGGAGGAATCCGAGACGCAATCGATGCGCGGAGTTATAACGGAACTGCTAGACGATGAAAAAGACAGCGCTTACAATATCGCGACAGTTTTTCACATGATAATGAAGCTCGCCATAGAACAACCGGAAAAGTACAATCTGATTGTTCTCCATAAGTACAGCAGAGAAAAGCCAAGTGCTCCGATGTGGATATCTTATCTCAGTGAAAACCTAAAAAAAGATATTCAGACAGGACGGATAAGACAGTTGGATACAGAAAAGGCCGCGTTTTCCGTCTGGAGCTCCTTCATCGGGTTTATTCTAATGATTTCACGTTTGCCCAATCTAAGCGCAGAAGAAGCGGAAAACATGTTCAATGTCCAAACAAATATAATATTGAAAGGAATTCTCAACCATGAATAAAATCGGAATCTTATATGCAACAAAAACAAAGCATTCAAAAAAGCTCGCGGAAGCTATTGGTGAAGCCTTAAAAGTGAACGCGGAAAATGTCTTGTCAAAGCCCACATTCGGCGACCTTGATTTACTTTATATAGTCGGCGGTCTCTACGGCGGCGAAAGCCTGCCGGAACTTTTGGAGTTCGTGAAAAATCTGGATAGCGCCAAACCCAAAAGCGTTGTTCTGATTACCTCCAGTGTATCCGACAAAAAGGGACAGGATAGCGTCAGAAAACTGCTTGAAGAGAAGGGTATTAAGATAGTTGACGAATTCCGCTGCTTCGGAAGTTTTCTCGTTATGAAGATGGGGCGTCCCAATAAAGTGGATATTCGCCAGGCAGTGGACTTCGCCATCCGCCTTTCGGGGAAAGGTGCATAAGAATTGAAAAAGGGTCTGAAAGTCTTTCTTATTATACTCGGTGTTATAGCTGTCGTCGTAATCGGAGCCTATCTTTTAATGAAAAGGAGTGCAGACACAGCGATTGCGAACATTGTCTTTGAAGATGTTGACTTGAGTCAAACGAAAGACGGTACATATTTCGGAGAAACCGATGCAGGCATGGTATATGTCAAAGTTTCGGTTACTGTTGCTAATCACACAATTAAGACTATTGATATTATCGAACACAAAAACGGCAGGGGCGCGAAAGCGGAAGCCATAACTGACACGATTATCGCCGATAACAAGTATGACGTGGATGTTGTAAGCGGCGCGACCCTTTCAAGCAAGGCTATCGAAAGCGCCGTAAGTAAAGCGCTGAAAGAAAGCTGCATGTAGCTGCAATAAAATAACTCCATAGACAAAATTCTTTGTCTATGGAGTTATTTTATTAATTCGAATCAAAACAGTCTATATATCGGAATTAACTACCAACACAGGACACGGTGCCTCGGAAATGCCTTTTCCGGCAAACGAACCTACGAAATATTGCTTTAAGAACAAGTCGCTCATTATTATTAACTCGGCGTTATCATTTTTTGCCATGTCAAAAATGCTCTCCGATTTTTTCCCGACTAATACTTCAGATTCAAATTGGCAGCCTGTGCAATCCAGTTCGTTTATTATCAAATGAATCATAAAGAAGGCCTTTCGCCACAGTTTTGCTTCTGCTGCTTTTCCATTCTTTATTTGGGTATTGAGTTTTAAAAGCGAGCCATCCACTTGTCGCCACATTCTGATTTACCTTTTATACGCCCTTTACTCATCAGGACTAATGAAGCCGACGAATTTTATCGGGCAATGGTATGTTTTCGCAATTTCGGCAGCCTTTTTTGCTTCACTTACAGACACATTAGCGCAGTCAACAGGAAGTAATATTTTCAAATGAATCACCAATCCTATTCTCATAATTATCGGCAATCGATTTTTTTGATAATTTCTCTGATTACGCTTTTAGTATAATGATTTTGCAGAAACCTTTCTATCAGCTTTATATATGCTTTATGTTAAATCATGTTAAAGTCACGCAATACGAATATATTGAAATTTTACTATAAATTTACATGACCGCATTGCAGACTCTGATTATAGGTTGTATAATACTACCATGTAATATGTGGCAGAGAAAGGACATTTTATGGAGACACTAAGGACAAAAAAAGGGTTTATATGCGATATGGACGGCGTGATATATCACGGCGATCGTTTGCTGCCCGGGGTAAAGGAATTTGTTGACTGGCTATATAAAGAAGACAAGAAGTTTCTGTTCCTGACAAATGCCAGCGGAAAATCTCCTAAGGAACTGCAACAAAAGCTTTGGCGCATGGGTCTTGATGTTGACGAGAGTCACTTTTATACAAGCGCGCTGGCAACAGCTAAGTTTTTGGACCGCCAGCATCCCGGTTGCAGCGCATATGTTATTGGAGATCCCGGACTGTTCAATGCCCTGCACGATGTTGGAATAATGATGAATGACGTTGATCCCGATTACGTTATAATCGGAGAAACTGTCAATTATAACTTCGAAAAAATCTGCCGTGCGATGCATCACGTAATGAACGGAGCAAAGCTAATCGGAACGAACACGGACCTTACAGGTCCATCGGAAAGCGGAATCTTTCCTGCCTGCCGCGCTTTGGTTGCACCTGTCGAAATTACAACAGGCGTCAGCGCCTATTACGTTGGAAAGCCGAATCCTCTTATGATGCGCACCGGCATAAGAATGCTTGGCGTTCATTCGGAAGAAGCCGTTATGATCGGCGACAGGATGGACACAGACATAATCGCAGGAATCGAGAGCGGTCTCGATACTGTTCTTGTTCTTTCCGGAGTTACAACAAAAGAGAGCATGAAGCAATACCCCTACCGTCCGAGAATAATTCTTGACGGTGTCGGTGACATTCCGACATCACAGAATAATCAAATATAGCTCCGCAAAAACAGAAATCTCGTGACAGCATTATGTCACGGGATTTCTGTTTTCTTTGCACTATATCACTTGGAAAATATAGAACTTCAGATAATCTGTTTCGGGAACATTCCAAAGAATCGGGTGGTCGGGAGATTGCTGTCGTGCTTCAATTTGCCGCAGTTCAACCGAAGCATCGTGCGCCGCAGATTTCAGCATCTTCCTGAAAAGCTCATCGTTAACAAAGTGCGAGCAGGAGCAAGTTGCCAGATAGCCTCCTCTGGGCAGCAGCTTCATTGCTCTAAAATTTATTTCTTTATACCCGCGCAAAGCGCTCTCAATGTTTTTTCTAGATTTTGTAAAGGCCGGGGGGTCAAGTATTATAAAGTCATATGGCTTCTCTCCTGCTTTCTCAAGCTTGGGAAGCAAATCCAACACATCCGCCACCAAAAACTCCATCTTGCCGTCAAGTCCGTTACGCGCCGCATTTTTTTTTGCCATCTCGATTGCGCTTTCGGAAACATCAACGGCGCAGACAAGCTCGGCTCCGCCTAGTGTCGCATTGAGCGCAAATGAACCTGTGTGCGTGAAGCAGTCAAGCACTCGCTTGCCCCTCGACAGCCTTGCGACAGCGCATCGATTGTACTTCTGGTCGAGGAAAAAACCTGTTTTCTGTCCGTTCTCAACATCAACTTCGTATTCTATTCCGTTCTCGCAGATGACGGTTGCCGCCGAATCCGGCTCAGTCACGTCCTCTAAGGCGAACCAGCCTTTATTCTGCTCCAAACCCTCAAGCTCGCGGATAGCCACATCGTTTCTCTCGAATATTCCACTGATTTTCACGCCGTCCTGTGTCAGCACTTTGTAAATCAAAGGAAACAGCATAGGCTTAAGCTTTTCTATGCCAACAGAAAGTGTCTGCGTAACAAGAATGTCGCCGTATCGGTCAACTGTAAGTCCGGGAAAGCCATCCGCCTCTCCGAAAATCACACGGCAGGCGTCAATATCCTCCGCCATTACAGTTTTGCGATAATCCCAAGCGTATCGAATTCTGCGCTCAAAGAATGTCTCGTCAAAACTGTCGTTCGCATTGCGTGAAATAATGCGGATTCGGATTTTAGACTTTTCACTTATAAAGCCTGTTCCTAGATAACGGCTCTTATCGCTCATCACATCTACAAATGAACCATTCGGAATCCCATCAATAGGCGTAAGCAATTCAACGTCATAAACCCACGGATGTCCGCACTCAAGCGCAGCCTGAGCTTTACGTGTAACCATGATTTTTGGATATTCGCGCTGAGTCTTCATAATGTTTATTTTCCTTTTGATAATAAATCAGTTAATTTTATTTCCGTAAGTTTAATTTTTATAGATTGTCGCATTTGTTGCTTTTAAGATAACCGATGTATTCAGCTCCCCACACCTGAAGTGCTTCCAGAACCGGTTTGAAGTGATGCCCCAATTCACTGAGCGAATATTCCACCTTTGGAGGTATCTGATTATATGCCGTTCGTATAATCATACCATTGTCTTCCATCATGCGCAGCTGCTTTGTTAAAGTTGTTTGAGTCAGATCCGGCAACGCTCTTTGAAGTTCATTAAAACGCATCGTATTTGTGCTCAAATGATGCATTATGAGCAGTGTCCATTTCCCTGTAAGTAATTTCTGCGCAGTCACATAGGGGCATTCCCCGAACAAATCTTCCTGCATTCTATCTCCTTAGTATCTAATTTGATACTTACTATACTGATTAATCGTACTTGTATTTAGTGTTGTACTATGATTATATGATATAGTAATCGGAATTGAAAGTCAATTCTAATAATTAACGGAGGCAAAACAATGAAAGAAGTTTATGAATTTTTAAAGAAGTGCGAAACATTTTACCTTGCAACTATGGACGGCGATCAGCCGAGAGTTCGTCCTTTCGGTGCAATCGATGTTTTCGAAGATAAGCTCTATATTGAGACCGGTAAAGTCAAAAATGTTTCAAAGCAGATGAAAGCAAATCCAAAAATCGAAATCAGCGGTATGGCAGACGGTAAGTGGATTCGTGTAGAAGCTGTTGCTGTTGAAGATGACAGAATAGAGGCAAGGTTGCATATGCTTGAGGCTTTTGCCATGCTTCAGGGAATGTATAAAGCAGACGATGGCAACATGCAGGTTCTGTATCTAAAAGATGCCACGGCGACGATATTCTCCTTCACCGAAGATCCTGTTGTAATCAAGTTCTAATTAAAAACACAATCCATACAAGGCGGCAGACCGGTCAAGCACTGGTCTGCCGTTTTTTATCTGCTTGCAGGTTTAGCCACACAATGTTATAATTGTATTGCTAAGGGGGCTGACAATATGCCGATAAACTCGTTTGCAGATTATCCTATGGCATGGAAACCGCAGATAAGCAAAGCGTCGAAATCTCTATATAATGCTCTGGCGCAACAGTTGGAGCAGGACATCCTAAGCGGCAAGCTGCTTCCGGGGACAAAGCTGCCTCCGCAGCGTGAACTTGCGGATTTTCTTGACATTAATGTCAGCACAGTTTCAAAGGCGTTCAAGGCCTGCGAGATAAAGGGGCTGCTCAGCGCCACAATTGGCAGCGGAACCTATGTTTCCTATGGAGCGCTGTCCAATCTTCGATTGCTGACAGAGGAAACTTCAAAACACATCATTGAAATGGGCGCGGTTGTTCCCGATTACGGCGCAAACAAGCTTATTCTGCCGTATCTTCAGGAAATGGTCAACGAGCCTAATGCCGAGATGCTATTGGAGTACAGCCGTCCGGGTAACGCGCTTTGGCAAAAGGATGCCGCTGTTACTTTTATGAAAAAGTGCGGTCTTGATACCGAGCGCGATAACATCCTCTTTTCAAACGGCGGGCAAAATGCAATAGTCGCTGTTTTGGCCGGGCTTCTAAATCACGGCGATAAAATCGGTTCTCCACCACATACTTATTCGGACATAAAGTCAGCCGCTGTCAGGCTGGGTATCCAGCTTATACCAATCAAGTTGACCGATAACGAAATTGACTGTGAAGCCCTAATCTATGCCTGCAAAAACAACAATCTTAAAGCGTTTTACATAATACCTGACCATCAAAATCCAACGACGCACACCATGTCCGAATCCGCACGAAAAGAACTTGCAGAAATTGCACGAGCGCATGACATTTTCATCATTGAGGATGGAACCTACCACCTCATGAGCGCTCGTCTCAAGCCAATTGCCGCCTATGCCCCCGAGCGTACAATCTATATTGCAGGACTATCAAAAGCGGTTACACCGGGCTTGCGGCTTGCTTTTTTGTCAGTGCCAGCGCGTTACAGGGCAAATGTTTCCAACGCTCTCTACACCATGAATGTTTGTGTATCCGCCTTAATGGCAGAGCTAACGTCGCGAATGATAGTTTCCGGTCAGATAGACGCCATACTTGACGCTCACAAGGAAAAGACAGTTCTCCGCAATCAGCTTGTCGATAAGTACCTGTCGGGCTACGACTGTCGCGGTGATGAAAACTGTATATTCCGTTGGCTTAATTTGCCTAAGGACATAAGCGGCGCGGAATTTGAAGCTCTGGCGCTTGAAAACGGCGTTCAGGTATACTCGGCTGAGCGATTTGCAATAGGAAACGCAGCTCCCGACAGAGCCGTGAGACTTGCCGTCTGCGGTCCCGAGTCGCCTTCCGAATTGGAGCGCGGTCTGAAGATATTAAGGCAATTACTCGACAATATTTAGAACTTTAGCGTTTTAATCTGAAATAATTGTACGCCACACGATTTTAACATTGTGTGGCGTTATTAACTATGGTAACATAACCCTAAAATCCGGAGGCTATGTTATATGAAATCATTTCGTTTTGCGTGTAAACTAATCGTGCCCGTACTGTTTTCATACATATTTGTCGGGCTTGCCTATGGCATATTGCTTCATCAGGCAGGCTATGGCGCAATATGGGCATTTTTGTCCAGCGTATTCATTTACGCCGGAGCCATGCAAATTGTTATGATATCACTTATGGTTTGCGGAGCACCGCTTATATCAATTGCAATTATGACTTTTTTCGTTAATGCCCGACATGTGTTTTATGGCATAGGCTATATTGATGAATTTAAGAAAATCGGTGGCTTCAAGTATCCGTTCATGGCGCTAACCATGACCGATGAGACTTATTCTGTGCTCTGCTCCGCAACTTATCCTGCCGATGTGGATAAACACAAGACCATGTTTTACGTTCAGTTACTATGCTACTTGCTTTGGATTTGTACCTCAACTCTAGGAGCGCTGATTGGCGAGCTTCTGACTTGTAACATGGACGGAATCGGTTTTACCGCCACCGCATTTTTCGTTACCGTTGTCGTAAACCAATGGCGCGAAGTCGATTCGCATCTTCCGGCTATCGTGGGACTTGTCAGTGCTCTTGTATTTTTCTTTGCTTTCGGCACAGATAATTTCATTCTTCCGGCGCTTTCGATGAGCGTAATCGTGCTTGTTATACTTAAAGACCTAATTGCAACACGAGAGGAGGACACGCTGAATGTCTGACACTGCTTATTCTGCTGCTGCCATTGGAATTGCCGCGATAATGACAATGCTCACTCGCGGTCTCCCCTACCTGATGTTTGGCGGCAAAAAGAAGCTGCCGAAAATCGTTACCTACCTTGGCGAGGTGCTGTCACCTGCAATAATGATTATACTTGTCGTCTATTGCTTGAGGGATATTAAGCTTACAACCTTTCCTTACGGACTTGCAGAACTTATCTCCGTTGTATTGGTCGTAGTCATGCAGCTTTGGAAAAAGAACATACTACTCAGCATTCTTCTGGGAACAGCGTGCTATATGATTCTCATCCGCACTGTATTCTGATTGTTAAAAAAACGCGCTCCGCCTCTAACGATTATATCACAAGAGGCGGAACGCTAATTTATTCAGTTAACTCTTCTGTTTTTGAAACTGTTTCTTATGTTTTCATTAAAGTAATCATCAACTGCCGGAGATAACAGCAGCCCTTCAAAAATGGTCTTCGGCACATCATTGTAAACATGAACAGGTCCTCTGCAAAATTCAATAGCCAAGACCTGCGTTTCTTCATTGTAGCCGACATACGATAGCATTTTTGCTTCAACAAAGGTCATTTCCATTATTGTTCCGTCAATACTTTTTTTCATCGCAATTCCTCCAATGCTGTATTTATATTATTTTCAATGCTCGGCCCAATTCTTCGAGCGCTCCACAGCACGCTTCCAGTTGCTGTATAGTTCCTCGCTGTGAGTCTTATCCATATTCGGTTTAAAAACCCTGTCAATCTTGCGGTAACCGTGAATCTCATCCGTGTTCTTCCATACCCCCACAGCAAGTCCTGCTAGGTATGCCGCGCCCAGTGCGGTGGATTCGATGTTCTGCGGACGGTCAACCTCCATGCCGAGTATATCCGCCTGAAACTGCATCATAATATTGCTGACGCTCGCGCCGCCGTCGACACGCAGACTGCCGCACGCAAGAGACGCATCGCCCGCCGCGGCTCCTATCAAATCCTTCACCTGAAATGCAATACTCTCGAGCACGGCGCGGGCGATGTGCTCGCGTTTCGCTGCCGATGTCAGTCCGACGAGAGTTCCTCTGGCATACATATCCCAGTATGGCGCGCCAAGTCCAGTAAACGCCGGCACGAAATACACGCCCTCCGTGTTCGGAACGCTCTCGGCAAGAATGTCGCACTCATGCGGAACCTTTATTAGTCCTAGACCGTCGCGCAGCCAGTTAATCACACTTCCGGCGTTGAAAACGCTGCCCTCCAGGGCATATTCGACTTTTCCGCCAAAGCCCCAAGCCACTGAGGAAACAAGGTTATGCTGTGAGCGTACGGGCTTATCACCTGTGTTCATCAGAAAAAAGCAGCCCGTACCGTAAGTATTTTTCATCATGCCAGGTTTGAAGCACGCCTGCCCGAACAGTGCTGCAGGCTGGTCGCCCACTGCACTGGCAATTGGCACACCCGCAAGCTTTTCAAGCCCTGGTATTCCTCCTGCCACAGTTCCAAAAACGCAGCTTGAGGGTAGGGTCTTCGGCAGCATTGCGAGGGGTACGCCCAGTCTTCCGCAAAGCTCCGTGTCCCATTCAAGCGTATGGATATTGAACAGCATCGTCCGGGAGGCGTTGGAATAGTCGGTAACGTGAACTGCGCCTCCGGTTAAGTTCCAGATTAGCCAACTGTCCACGTTCCCGAACAAAAGCTCTCCATTTTCGGCTCTTTTGCGTGCGTTGGGTACATTGTCGAGTATCCATTTTATCTTGGTTCCCGAGAAATATGCGTCAATCAGAAGTCCGGTCTTTGCCCGTACTGTCTCTTCAAGTCCCTGTGCCTTCAGTTCATCACATATAGCGGCAGTACGTCTGCATTGCCATAAGATAGCGTTTGTAACGGGTATACCCGTCTTTGCATCCCACACGATAGTCGTTTCACGTTGGTTTGCAATGCCCACGGCGGCTATTTCGCTTGCCGTAAGACCGCTTAATTCAACCGCTTCCGCCGCCGCGCGACACTGACTACGGTAGAGCTCGAAAGGATCCTGCTCAACCCAACCGGGCTGCGGAAATATTTTAGGATATTCATAGCGAGCCTTTGCGATAGTATTACCCTCGCCGTCAAACATTATAGCACGGGAGCTGCTCGTCCCTTGGTCGAGCGCTAAAACTGCCTTCATGAAGTTTCCAACCTTTTATTAATAATTAAGCTGCTGCCGCGGCAGCAGGAATAAAGCCTTCGTTTATCGCTGCCTTATATTCTATAATATAATCGTAAAGATTTCAATAAAAATAGCTGTCGCCGAACCATATTTGGTATCTGCGACAGCTATTTTCTGTTTTTTAAGGCTTTAACCACGTTAACGCGAGTCATTATCGGTATTATAACGCCATCCTGCGAAGCTCTTTAATCAAAAGCCGCAAGTTCCTCTTCTAAGAAAAACGCCAGAGTGCTCGGCAACAACCTCGGATTTATCGACTACCTTACGTCCTCGGAGATAAACATCAATAACCCTACCACAAGTTTCAAAGCCTTCATACGGAGCATAGTCCATATTATAAGCCTGCGTCTTTGCACTGATAATGCCGGTTGCCTCCGGGTCGAAAACAACGATATCCGCGTCCGCACCGGGCGCGATACGCCCTTTTCGCGAATAAGCCCCGTAAAGCTTTGCCGGATTCTCAGAAAGCAAAAGGCACATCTGAATAAGTGAAATTTTGTTTTGCTTTACACCATACGTGTACATCAAAACCGCTCTGTCTTCAACTCCGGGCATGCCTCCCGGTACAACTGAAAAGTCCTGCTCCCCTACCAGCTTCTGCTCAAGCGTGAAACTGCAGTGATCCGTTGAAACTGTCTGAATTTGATTTTCGGCTAATGCGCTCCACAAACAGTCCTGATCCTCTTTTTTGCGCAGAGGCGGCGCGATGATATATTTAAAGCCCTCCGGATCAGGAAGATTATAAAGCGAGTCATCAAGCAGAAGGTATTGCGGACAGGTTTCGAGGTATACCGTCTGTCCCCTCTTTCTAGCCCTTAGGACTTCTTCATATGCGACCTTAGAAGTCAAATGAACTATAATCACGGGAGTATCGGCTATCTCAGCGATGCGCAGCAAGCGGCTTACGGCTTCCGCCTCAGCCTGAGCAGGTCTTGTTATCGGATGACAGTAGGAGCCGGAATGTCCCAGTTTTTTTTGCTCTTCCACAAGGGCTGAGATGATTCCGCTGTTTTCGCAGTGTACTCCCGCGATACCGCCAACTGCTTTCAAACGCTTCAAAATCTGATAGATTTCCTTGTCCGATACCTTCATGTCGTCATAAGTCATATATAGCTTGAAGGAGGTTACGCCCAAATCAATCATATCAGTGATTTCATCGCTGACGCTTCCGTTCCAATCCGATATGGCCATATGAAATCCATAGTCGCAGGACGATTTGTCCTTTGCCTTAGTCAGCCAGTGCGCAAAAGCATGTTTCAGGCTTTCGTCGTGATACTGGGTGGCAAAATCAATTACCGTCGTAGTTCCGCCTAAAATCGCCGCGCGGCTTCCTGTGATAAAATCGTCAGCCGTGACAGTCCCCGCAGCTTCAAGGTCGAAATGCGTGTGTGCGTCAATAAATCCGGGGAACAGAAGCTTACCACGAACATCAACGATTTGCGCATTGCTGTCGCTGAGGTTTTGCCCAATCTTGACAATTATTTCGTCCTCAATCAAAACATCCTGAACAAGGATATTTTCACCGGAAACCACAGTTCCGTCTTTTAATAGTGTTTTCATTTCTGTACTTTCTCCAAAGCTTAACGCTTTGTCGGCGGAATCAGTAAATACACATATTTGCTGATAACCGCGGAAATCAAATTACCGATGTCTTCAGGTATGGGCGAGTACTTATCACTGAGCGTGAAATCCATAATATCGTTATCGAGCCGAACCTTGCAGGCTCTTGTTTCCCTGTCAACAACAACGAAACCCTTGTTCTTGCTGTTTTCCATATCAGCAGCACTTATAAATAGCGTAAACTTATCAAGATACGGAGCGCTCTCATAGGGGCAAAAACTTTTGCAGTTTCCGCATTCGTTGCACATGTAATCCAAATGAATGATTTGTTTGCTGTGCTTACCGGGTACGCTAATAGATACGTTGGCTCTGTTAGGACAGACCTCAACGCAGTTTTCGCAGATGCAGACACACTCAAGGCACCGCGAAGAATCTAAGCATTCCTTGTTCTCTTCTCTCAGAACACCCTTGCGTCCATAAATGGTTTCCGGCTTTTCCTGCGTGTCATAATCAATTGCTACAGGCTTTCCGAGGATTCCTTCCGCGGATTTCCTTGCATCCCTGATTGCTTCAACAACAGTTGCGGGACCGGATAAGCCGTCGCCGATAACATATATTCCTTTTAATGATGTCTCCAACGTTACATCATTGACAATAACGCGTCCCTTTTCGTCCAGTGCAATGCCGTTTTTCTGATAAAAGTTCTTCGGGATACGCTCTCCCACAGCCGAAATAACCGTGTCTGCCATGAAAGTCACGGTTTCGTCGGTCTCCTCAAAGCCCGGACGACCGGAGGCATCAAGCGCTCCCATCTTCATCTTTTTGCATATAAGCTGTCCATTTTTCATTTCGACAGGAGAAAGCAATTCGTGTATCTCAATACCATCCTCAATAACAGTGTGGATTTCATCTTCGTCCGCAGGCATATAGCGCTTTGCTCTGCGATATATGAGCATTACTTTTCCCACGCCTTTTGTACGCTTAGCCGCTCTTGCGGTATCCATCGCCGTATTTCCGCCGCCGATAACTGCGACACTCTTGCCTAAATCCACATTTCCATTATTTTGTTTGAAGGTTTCAAGAAAATCGATTGCGTTCCATGTTTGAGTCTCACCTATTTTCAGAACGCCCTGCTCTGAGGCGCCGACAGCCAGAACGACATTTTCATAATCCTTTTTGATGTCGTCGATTGAAGTGATCTCTTTTCCGGTTTCAACCTTTATTCCCATTGAGAGAATCAGCTTAATATCTTTATCTACCGCGCTGCCGTCAATTCTAAAATCTGGGATTACGTTTTTGACGATACCGCCGAGATTTTCGCGCTTTTCAAAAATGGTTACCTGCATGCCGCCTTTTGCAAGGAAGTAAGCGGCGGATAAGCCTGCCGGACCTCCGCCCACAACAGCGGCTTTTGCTTCTGCTGAAACAATTGGCAAAACCCGCTCCTTCATCAAGGCATCAAAGCCTTTTTTCGCCGCTTCTAGCTTGATTGCACGGATGTTAACCGGTGATTCATAAAAGTTGCGTACGCATTTTGTCATGCACTTATGTGAGCAGATTGTGCCTGTAATAAAGGGAAGCGGGTTCTTTTCGACAATCACTTCAAGCGCTGCCTTCATTTTTCCGTCAAGCGCAAGCTTCATGTAGGTTGTGGTGTCCTGCTTTATCGGACAGCCTTGCTGACAAGGCGCGGTAAAGCAGTCAATCAGCGGTACACTCTTCCCAATTTTTCTGGAGGGAAGCGTTTTTATAGCTTTGACGTGATACTTTGAAACTATTGCTTCCTTGACAAGCTCCGAAACAGCCGCTACATCAACGCCATAGAATTCTCTGCCAACAGCGTCAGACCAGATATTCGCTATCTGCTCAAACCTTTGATATCCGCCCGGCTTAAGCATAGTCGTCGCCATGGTAACAGGAAAAATTCCGGCAGCCACAACTTTTTCAATGTTGAAATAGTCGAGTCCTCCAGAGAACGAAATTCGCAGCTGTCCGCCGAAATCCTTTGAGAGCTTCTCGGCAACGGACATCGACAAGGCGAACAGCGATTTGCCTGACATATACATTTCCTTGCCCGGTAATTCCTCTGCGCATATATCAACAGGGAAAGTGTTTGTTATTTTAACTCCGAATTCCAGTTCCAGGTCCTTACCCAAAGCCATAAGCCTTTTCAGCATCGGTACGGCATCCTTATACTGCAAATCGTCCTTAAAATGGAACTCTCCGAAGGAAACATAGTCGTAGCCCATTTTATTTAGTACGGACCTTGCATATTCATATCCAAGCAAAGTCGGATTGCATTTCACAAAGGTATTTAGCTTCTTCTCTGTCATAAGGTACACCGCAATACGCTCGATTTCCTGCGGCGGACACCCGTGAAGCGTTGAGAGCGTTACACTGCGGCAAACAGAGGCAGGGATAGCTTTGATGTCCTCTGCGGTGACCTTGTCAAACTTATCGGAATTTGCGGTCAGCCAATCCATGCACTCTTTATAGATTGCTGTTTGGCTTGCGTCTTTAAGACCTTCGATGAATTTATCGATTTTTTCCGTCTTAATTCCGGCAAGGTCATAGCCGACGCTCATATTGAATTGGAAGCCGTCTGCATCGCCCAATCCGAATTCCTTGGCGATTACATGAAGGACAAACCAAGCCTTAACATATTCGTCAAAAGCCTGCGGAACATAAAGCTCTGTTGACCATTCTACGTTATAGCCTTCGTCGTCGGCCTTTATACATGGCTTTGAAACCGGCAGGTCTTCTCCGTCCAGGATCTGAACAGTTTTAAGCTCAAAGAAACGACTGCCCGTATAATACGCAGCGATAATATTCTGAGCAAGCTGTGTATGAGGTCCGGCCGCTGGTCCGAAGGGGGTTTCCAGCTTTCCGCCTATACCGCTCCATTTGTGTTCGTGCTCGGATACGTATGGTCTGTTTATGCCGAATACAGTGCCTTTTCTCTTTTTTTCTTCCAATATCCACTCCATCAGATTAGCGAATGGAATCGGTGTCATTTTATCGCTCATATTTTATCCCTTCATTAGGCGTTAGCCGTTGATTTTCTTCCATAATTTCGCGGATTCCTCGTTAACTTCCGCCATAACCTTCTCTTCGTCGATTCCGATAAGCTGTCTGTCTTTCATCAAGACCTTACCGTTACAGACTGTCGTAACAACATTTCTGCCATTCATTCCGAACAGAATGTGGCCGTTGCAGTTTGAACCGTCCATCGGGGTATATGGTATATAGTCCATTACAATAACATCGGCCGCCGCACCCCGCTTTAAAACTCCCAGTTCATTTTTGAAGTAGCGTCCGGCAATTTTTGCGTTGCCTTCAAAAAGCATCTGAGGCACTTCGCTCCATGCAACGGTTGCGTCGCAAAGGCTGTGCTTGTGCAGAATATTGGCAACTTTATATGATTCTAACATGTCGTGCGTATATCCGTCAGTTCCGAGACCGGTGAGAATACCGCGATGAACAATTTCCATTGTCGGTGGGCAACCGCAGGCATTGCCCATGTTGGATTCCGGATTATGTACTACCATAGTATCTGTTTCCTTCAGAAGCTCCATCTCGTGCCCGTTGATATATATACAATGTGCAGTGATGGTTTTTGGCCCCAGAACATCAAAGTCCATAAGACGGTCAAGAATTCTTTTGCCATAATGCTTAAGGCAGTGGTGCAAGTCTTCAATGCCCTCTGCCACATGAATATGATATCCGACTCCTTGTGGTTTGCTCGCCGCGCAAAGTTCAAGCGTTTCATCCGACAAGGTAAAGGATGCGTGCAGGCCCATCATGCCGGCTATCATACCGGTATTGTCATTAAGGGCGTGCTTGATAAAGGACTCATTTTCCTTCACCGCCAGACGTGTCTTGTCCACCCCAGCGCGGTCCGAAACCTCATAGCAAAGACAGGACCGAACTCCCATTTCCTTCGTCGCGTCTTCGATTGCGTACAGGCTTCCTGTTATCTCGCCAAAGCTCGCGTGATGATCGAAAATCGTAGTTACGCCGTTTTTAATGCACTCAATGTATGTTGCTCTCGCGCTTTGCCGAGTCTGCGCAAGCGAAAGATTGCGATCCAGCGTCCACCACATACCTTCGAGAATGTCAAGGAAGCCTTTTGGGTTGTACCCGTTTATGCTCAAACCCCTTGCCATGGCGCTGTAAATATGTTCATGAGTGTTGATAAATGCAGGCATGATGACGCCACCTTTTGCGTCAATATAGTCCGCTTTTGGGAATCGACGCTTCATCTCTGCAGTTGTTCCTATCTCGCCGATTATCGGACCGTCCAAAACGACCGCGCCGTCTTTGATATAGGGATTATTCGAATCTCTTGTTATCAGCCTGCCATTTCCAATAATAATCATAATACTGACCCCCTGACTTTGTAAGTAATCACTAATTAACAATTGTAAACAAAACTTATATCGTTATATTAGCACTAAACTATTACAGTTTCAAGTAAAATCTAAAATTATTTTAGTATTTCTAAATTATTTTTAGATTTTCTCTTGAATATCTGTTTTTTTGTGATATTATGAAACCACAAACGTGAATTTAACTACAACTTCAGCAAAGTGAGGAGTTATATTTTGGAAAATATGCTGGAAATTCTAAAAACCATGGCGGATGGTGTTGCCAAACAATTTGGGCAAAAATGCGAAGTAGCCATTCATGACTTGTCATGCAATCCGGAAAATTCTATTGTTTATATTGTAAATGGTCAAGTTACTAACAGAAAAGCCGGCAGCGGTACTTCGAAAGTTGTTCTTGAAACGATGCACAAAGATCCGGCGGAGATAAAGGATCATCTGGGGTATCTCACTCAAACTCCTGACGGGCGGACATTGAAATCGAGCACAATTTTCATCCGAGATGAAAGTCAAAAAATACACTACATTTTCTCTATCAACTACGATATTACAGAGGTGCTTTCAGTTGAACGGGCTATAAAGAGCTTAATTTCTATTGAGCCCAAGCAGGAAGAAATAAAACCGGAACAAATTGTCAGCAATGTAAACGACCTACTGGAAAACCTTATCAGACAGTCCGTTGAATTAGTGGGCAAGCCTGTCGCCCTTATGAATAAAGATGACAAAATCAAGGCAATTTCGTTTCTTAATGACGCCGGAGCTTTCCTAATCACAAAATCCGGTGACAAGGTTTCGGAACACTTTGGAATATCCAAATTCACTTTATATAGCTATATAAATGAAGTTAAGGAATAAAATCATTAAAAAGAACGGAGAAACGCGCCGAATCTCATAGCCCCTCAAGGAGTTACGCGCTAAAACAAAATGGAAAATGATATATTGTGGGTAGCAAACACACTGCCGAAAACGCAGGATAAGCACCTGTCTATAATGTCTCTTAAAGAAGTCCGGAATGCCAGATCATTTCATCAAAGCATTCCGAAGTATTTGAACACCCCACTCGCAAGACTTACTCATATGGCAAAATATCTGGGCATAAATGAGCTGTTTGTAAAGGACGAATCCTACCGTTTCAATCTTAATGCTTTCAAGGTGTTGGGCGGTTCGTTTGCCATGGCGAAATATATCGCCAAACAAACCGGCAGAGATATCGCGGAGCTAACCTATGACGTTCTGATATCGGATGAACTTAAAAAGGAATTCGGACACGCTACCTTTTTTACGGCAACAGACGGCAATCACGGCAGAGGCGTCGCCTGGGCAGCAAATAAGTTTCATCAAAAAGCAGTCGTATTCATGCCAAAAGGCACTACGCAACCCCGTCTTGATAACATCTTAAAGGAAAACGCCACCGCAACTATTGAGGACGCAAACTACGACGAGTGTGTGAGAATGGCTGCACAAGCGGCGGCGGAAACGAAAAACGGTGTTGTAGTGCAGGATACTGCTTGGGACGGCTATGAAGAAATACCTTCATGGATAATGCAGGGCTACGGAACCATGGCAATGGAAGCCGACGAGCAGATGGCGGGTTTCGGCTGTGGCTGCCCAACACATGTATTTGTTCAGGCTGGAGTAGGTTCCCTTGCCGGAGCGGTGCAGGGATATTTTGCCAACCGTTATCCGGAAAATCCTCCTGTAGTGGTCGTTGTTGAAGCCGCAGCTGCGGCTTGTCTATACAAAGGCGCAGTAGTCGGAGACGGCTCGATTCAAATTGTTGACGGCGACATGCAAACAATCATGGCAGGACTTGCCTGTGGGGAACCAAACACTATCGCTTGGGACATTTTGAGAAACCATGTCAAAATATTCGTTTCCTGCCCTGACTGGGTTGCGGCAAACGGTATGCGAATGTTGGCAGCTCCGATGAAGGGTGATCCCCAGGTTATCTCGGGAGAATCCGGTGCAGTTACAATGGGGCTTATTGCCTCCGTCCTAAAAGACCCGCAGTATGAAAAATTGCGCGATGCGATTGGGCTGAATGCCGACTCGAAAGTACTTTTATTCTCTACCGAAGGTGACACAGACCCCGAACGAAATAAAGCTATTGTGTGGGAAGCGCAGGAGCGCTGACCTCATATGAATTAATAACAAAAAGGAGTAAAACAGATGGACTTTATAAAAATCAAAGAAAACGCACAGGCTTATGAAAAGGACATGACCAAGTTTCTGCGCGATTTGGTTCGTATCCCCGGAGAAAGCTCCGGTGAAGAAGGTCATGTTAACAGAATTGCTGAAGAGATGAAGAAGTTGGGTTTCGATAAAATAACAATCGATCCTATGGGAAACATCCTTGGCTATATGGGAAGCGGCAGAACGCTTATTGCTTATGACGCGCACATTGATACAGTAGGCATCGGCAACATCAAGAACTGGGAATTCGACCCGTATCAGGGTTATGAAAGCGACACGGAAATCGGCGGGCGAGGCACTTCCGATCAGCTCGGTGGAATCGTTTCTGCGGTCTATGGCGCAAAAATCATGAAGGATTTGGGAATGATTAGCGACAAATATACCATTCTTGTCACCGGAACAGTTCAGGAAGAGGACTGTGACGGGCTTTGCTGGCAGTACATTATCAACGAAGATAGGGTCCGTCCCGATTTTGTAATTTCCACCGAACCTACAGACGGCGGAATTTACCGCGGACAGCGCGGCAGAATGGAAATCCGCATTGATGTAAAGGGAATCTCCTGCCACGGCAGCGCGCCAGAGCGTGGCGACAACGCAATTTACAAGATGGCCGATATTCTTCATAATGTCCGTTCTCTCAACGAAAATGATGCTGATGACAAAACCGAAATTAAGGGTCTTGTCAAGATGCTTAATGAAAAGTACAACAAGGAATGGAAAGAAGCCCGCTTTCTGGGTCGCGGAACAGTAACTGCTTCCGAAATTTTCTTCACAAGCCCCAGCCGCTGCGCTGTTGCCGATTCCTGCGCTGTATCGCTTGACCGCAGAATGACCGTTGGCGAAACATGGGAAAGCTGCCTTGAGGAAATTCGCAATCTGCCCGCAGTAAAAAAATACGGCGATGATGTCAAGGTATCCATGTATGAATATGCTCGTCCCTCGTGGAAGGGTTGCGTCTATCCCATCGAGTGTTACTTCCCCACATGGGTAATTCCAGAGGATCACGCTGTTACCCGCGCCTTGGAAGAAAGCTATCAGGGACTTTACGGCAAAGAGCGAATCGGCGCCGATGTTACACTGGAAATGAGAAAAGCTCGTCCTCTTACGGATAAGTGGACCTTCTCTACAAACGGCGTGTCTATTATGGGACGAAACGGGATACCCTGTATTGGCTTTGGTCCCGGTGCCGAAGCACAGGCTCACGCGCCCAACGAAAACACATGGAAGCAGGATCTTGTCACCTGTGCCGCTGTGTATACCGCAATTCCAGAACTGTACTGCAAATAAATTATAAACCGGATTTTTAAGACACAATATATGGAGGTATTTTTTTGAAAACTTTTGATGATTTGATAGCCAAACTGGATAGTCTGGACTACAAGGACATGTACAACGACGATTTTTTCCTGACATGGGAAAAAACAAACGATGAGCTTGAGGCTGTTTGGACAGTAGCTGACACGCTTCGTAATCTGCGCGAGAGAAATATTTCAACTAAAGTGTTCGACAGCGGTCTGGGCATATCGCTTTTCCGTGACAACTCAACTCGTACCCGTTTCTCTTTCGCTTCCGCTTGCAACCTTCTCGGACTTGAGGTTCAGGATCTCGATGAAGGAAAATCTCAGGTCGCCCACGGCGAAACAGTCAGAGAAACAGCGAATATGATTTCGTTTATGGCTGACGTAATAGGAATCAGAGACGATATGTATATCGGCAAGGGCAACACCTATATGAGAGAGGTCTCCAAAGCGGTTGAGGACGGGAATAAGGATGGCATACTTGAACAGAGACCTACCCTTGTTAACCTTCAGTGCGACATAGACCATCCCACTCAGTGTATGGCGGATATGCTGCATATAATCCACGAATTCGGCGGAATTGAGAATCTCAAAGGCAAGAAGCTTGCCATGACATGGGCGTATTCCCCCTCATACGGCAAACCGCTGTCTGTTCCACAGGGCGTAATCGGCTTAATGACCAGAATGGGTATGGAAGTTGTCCTCGCTCATCCCGAAGGCTATGACGTAATGCCCGAAGTCGAGGAAGTCGCTAAAAAGAATGCTGAGAAATCCGGTGGTTCATTCCGTAAAACCAACAGCATGGAAGATGCTTTTAAAGACGCCGATATAGTATATCCGAAGAGCTGGGCTTCCTTTGCCGCTATGGAGAAGAGAACTGACCTTTATGGCGAAGGCGATTTTGACGGCATCAAAGCTCTTGAAAAGGAGCTTCTCGCACAGAACGCTCAGCACAAGGATTGGGCTTGCACCGAAGAGCTCATGAAGACTACTCGTGACGGAAAAGCGCTTTACTTGCACTGCTTGCCCGCCGACATTACCGGTGTCAGCTGTGACGAGGGTGAAGTTGATGGGTCGGTATTTGACCGTTACCGCACTCCCCTGTACAAGCAGGCAAGCTTCAAACCTTATGTCATCGCCGCAATGATTTTTGTAAGCAAATTCAAAAATCCGGCTAAACTGCTTAAGCAATTGGAAGAAAAGTCTGTTCAGAGAGTCTGCAAATAACATAGGCGAGGCAATAATATTGCTAAAAACCGATTTGAATTTGAGGTGAATTGTATTGGCAAAGAAAAAACGTATAGTAATAGCTTTGGGAGGTAACGCACTCGGAAACACTCTTCCCGAGCAAATGTTAGCAGTCAAGGTTACGGCAAAGGCAATTGTCGATTTGATAGAGGAAGGCTGCGAGGTAATTGTTTCTCACGGAAACGGTCCTCAAGTCGGCATGATTAATAACGCGATGAGCGCCCTTTCAAGGGAAGACCCCAAGCAGCCGAACACGCCCTTGTCTGTCTGCGTAGCTATGAGTCAGGCTTATATCGGTTACGATTTGCAGAATGCGCTTCGCGAGGAGCTTTATAACAGAGGAATCCACAACATCCCTGTCGCGACAATGATTACGCAGGTGCGCGTTGATGAGAATGACCCCGCTTTCCTTAACCCGACCAAGCCTATTGGGCACTTCATGAGCCTTGAACAGGCGAAGACTGCCGAAAAAGACTATGGCTATGTGGTAAAGGAAGACTCTGGTCGCGGCTATCGCCGTGTGGTCGCCTCTCCACAACCTGTAGAGATTATCGAGATTGAAGCCATTCGTTCACTCGTAGATTCTGGACAGCTCGTTATCGCCTGCGGTGGCGGCGGAATCCCTGTTATGTTGAAGGGAAACCATTTGAAAGGCGCGAGTGCGGTTATCGACAAGGACCATGCCAGCTGCCTTCTAGCCGAAAATCTTGACGCCGATTTTCTGATTATCCTCACTGCGGTTGAAAAGGCCGCGATAAATTTCGGGAAGCCCGATCAGAAATGGTTAGGAGATATTAAGGTCTCGGAAGCGGAACAATATATTGGAGAAGGTCATTTCGCTCCAGGCTCAATGCTTCCCAAGGTTCAGGCGGCCGTCAAGTTTGCTTCTTCAAAAGATGGACGCACCGCTCTTATTACCCTTTTGGAAAAGGCCAGCGACGGAATTAACGGAAAAACCGGAACCAGAATATCCCTATGATTCTGTAACCTAAATTAAAACACACTTGGAAATGCGATGGGACCGGTCATAATTGACCAGTCCCATCGTTAGAAAACAGATTGCTCTATAATTCCACATACTTTAAAATATCTGCGTGCCTGAGACAAATTTATGAGTCGGTTCGCGTCCGATGGATAGATGCGCGAATCTTTCAAGCCTGTCCTTTAAGGTCATTTTCCCATAATGCTTTGGCGGTTCATCATTTATTATGATTGCGTCAAGCTCATAACCTGTTTCAAAACTGCCAACTTTCCCAAAGAAATCTCCTCCGCCTCTTGTACCGAGATAAAACGCTTCTTCAAACTTAAGCGGCTTCAATTTATTGTCATATAGCCTCCACCTGATTTTTGACATCTGGATGGCGTCAGACATGGCACGGAATATTGATTCCGTAGTACAGCCCGCCACATCACTTCCAAGTCCGCAACGCAAATCCATGTCAAGGAAACTTCTGACAGGCGCAATTCCGGATGCTAGATTCGCATTTGACTGCGGACAATGCGCTATGAATACGCCGTTTTGCTTAATGCGCGCGAGCTCCTTTTCTCCGGAATAAACACAATGGGCCATTATTGTTGGCACATCATTTCCAAAGAGTTTAAAGCTGTCATATGCGTCACCGTAAAATTCGGCATTCGGACAAAGCCGCTCGACAAATTCTATCTCAGCGGGACTCTCTGAAATATGCGATTGAAGCGGTAAGCCGTATTTCTCCTGTATACCCCGCAACCTTTGCATAAGTCTATCTGTGCATGTGGGAATGAATCTAGGCGTAATTATAGGTTTTGTGTTCTTATAACGGTTAATGCAGGAAGCAACCCAATCTTGTGTGTCTGCGGCGGATTTATCGGTGTCCTCGACAATGTAGTCAGGGCAATTTCTATCCATATTAACCTTTCCGACAAAGGTTTGCAGCCCCGTTTTTTCCATGAGGTCCATTAAAATTTCGGTTGCTGGCGCATGAACAGACGCAAATATACAAGCTCTTGTCGTTGCGCTGTATTTCATCACTTCGGCAAATTGGGTGTAAGCCGCCTTTGCATATTCAATATCCGAAAATCTGCTTTCTTCCGGAAAGGCATAACTATTAAGCCATTCCATCAGCTCATTATCCATTCCAAGTCCGCGGAATGAAAATTGCGCCGCATGTATATGCAAATCTATAAGTCCTGGAATAACAAGCTTCCCCGAATAGTCAAAGACTTCCAGCGTACTATACTTTTCGGGCACTGATTCAAAAACACCTACCGACAGCCCGTCGATACATATTAAATAACGATTCTCATATGTTAGCAGTTCGGTTTTACTGATGCTGTAACAAATATCGCCTTTGATTGCAAAACTCTTTGAATTCATTCGTCTATGCCTCTTTTCATTTATGAACTTAGCGTTAGTATGTTAACATCATTTTAACATACCGAAGATTTATAGACAACTATTGAGGTAGTTTGTAGAAACACTCAACCGAATTTTGAGCATATATAAATCAAAAACCTATATTCAATTGTGTTCGTTAGTTGTTTTGTTTAGTTAAAGAAGGAGCGTGAGATATATGTTTATCAGCAGGACCGGAGGCATAATTGCAGCCGCAAGTAAAAAGGAAGCTGTCCCCCTTTTGCAGATTGGCTCTATCACCATCATCAAACGCATTGTTCTTTCATTCCAGCAAGCCGGCATTTTCCCGATAGTCATCGTTACCGGTACCGATGAATTTGAGGTTAAGAGCCATTTGGCAAATTTCGACGTTATATTCCTGCACAACGACGATTTTGAAGCTCCGCCGCTATTCGATTCGGTGAAAATCGGCCTGAAGTATCTTCAAGCCAAGTGTGAACGCATAGTATTTGTCCCTGTCAATGTACCAATGTTTTCTCCGAGTACCCTTAAGCATCTGATGGATACTCAAGGAGATATGGTAACGCCTGCCTATAAAGGTACGGGAGGTCATCCTGTATTAATATCTTCAAGTATAATACCGGAACTTCTCAATTACTCAGGTGATAACGGACTTCGCGGTGCAGCCGAAACTCTGGGGAGCCGTAGGGTCTGGATTGAAACAAACGATGAGGGGATACTCCACAGTATTCATAATGCGGAGCAGCTTAAAGCAAATCTTGAGAAACATAACAATGCTCTGCTGCATTCCTTTGTAAGTGTCAATCTTGCCAAGGAATTTGCATTCTTCAATTCGCGCACCAAGCTTCTGCTATTTTTGATTTTGGACACGAAATCCGTAAAAACCGCAAGCGAAATGATGGCATTGTCTCTCGGAAAAGCTTGGGATATGCTAAACAATTTAGAAAAGCAATTGGGCTATGCGGTGGTTGAAAGAAGACACGGAGGAAGCCACGGCGGCCGAACGGAACTAACCAATCAAGGTCTCGCTTTTCTTAAAGCCTATCAGCAATTTGAAAGCAATATATTCCAATATGCTCAGAATGAATTCGATACTCTATTTCATTCTAATCATATTCTATAGGTTTTTACTTTAATAGCAAGTTATTTGAAGAAATAAGTTGAACATAGTGCCCTTTGTTCTCTATAATAGAAGACATAAGATAATAAGATTATAGTGTTATCAAAAATGTCTTTATTCGAGAAGGGGGCAATTATGTTTTCTCTGAATATAAACGGAAACCCATATACAACCAACCACGACAAGAAGCTGCTCACATATTTACGCGATGATCTTCGCTTAACGGCTACTAAAGACGGCTGCAGTGAGGGCGCATGCGGAGCCTGCACCGTGCTTATCGACGGCAAGAAGGTCAAGGCCTGCATCCCGAAAATCAGCACGCTGGAAGGAAAGAACATCCTCACTGTTGAGGGGCTTTCACAGCGCGAAAAAGACGTCTATACGCATTGTTTCGCCGAAGCCGGTGCAGTACAGTGCGGCTTTTGCATACCCGGAATGGTTTTGAGCGCGAAAAGTCTTATTGATATAAACCCGTATCCTACCCGTGTGGAAGTGAAAGAAGCGATAAAAGGCAATCTTTGCCGCTGCACAGGTTATAAAAAAATTGAAGAGGCCATTCTTGAGGCCTCCCGTTACATCAGAGAAAATCTCCCTATTCCTGCTCCCGAAACCGAGGCAAAGATAAATACGCGTTTCAAGCGCGTTGACGCCTACGAAAAGATTCTCGGAACCGGAGAATATGTGGATGACATCATTGTTCCTCACATGATTTATGCCAAAGCGCTGCGAAGCAAATACCCCCGCGCAATAATCAACAGCATCGATTTCTCGCAAGCGCTAACCCACCCCGACTGCGTAGAGATTCTGACCGCGGATGCCGTGCCCAACAACAAGATTGGACACCTTGTTATGGATTGGGATGTGATGATTCCAATTGGCGGCACAACGCGTTACATTGGGGATGCTCTCGCCCTTGTGGCGTCCAGAAAAGAGGAAACTCTTAACGAAATTCTTAGTTTAATAAAAGTCGATTACACGGAGCTTACTCCTGTCACAAATCCGCTTGATGCTCTTAAAGCAGACGCCCCCCTCGTACATTCCTCAGGGAATATTATGAGAAAAGAAGTCCTGAAAAGGGGAAACGCCGATGCGGCAATTAAGGACTCCAAATATGTCGTTACTCAGAAATACAGCACACCGTTTAATGACCACGCATTTATGGAGCCCGAATGTGCCATCGCAATTCCCGAGGGCGAAGACGGTCTGCTTCTATACACAGGTTCACAATCCGTATATGACGAGCAGCACGAAATATCTCATATGCTCAATATCCCCCTCGAAAAAGTTCGTTCCTCATCAAAGCTAGTCGGCGGCGGCTTCGGTGGAAAAGAGGACATGACCGTCCAGCATCACGCGGCTTTGATGGCTTGGTACACAAAGTTACCGGTTAAGGTCAAATTTTCGCGCCAGGAAAGCCTCAATTATCACACTAAGCGCCACGCAATGGAAATGGAATTCACGACTGCCTGCGACGAAAATGGTTATCTCACCGGAATGAAGGCTGTTTTGATTGCAGACACGGGCGCTTATGCCTCACTTGGCGGTCCTGTTTTGCAGCGCGCGTGTACGCACGCCGCCGGTCCTTACAACTATCAAAATGTTGACATCCTCGGTATGTCAGTTTATACAAACAATGTTGTCGGCGGAGCATACCGTGGCTTCGGAGTTACACAAAGCTGTTTTGCCACTGAGAACAACATCAATCTTCTGGCTGAAAAAGTCGGAATATCCCCTTGGGAGATTCGTTACCGGAATGCCATCCGTCCCGGACAGGAGCTCCCCAATGGGCAGATAGCCGATCCGAACTGCGGAATGGTCGAATGCCTATTGGCGCTCAAGGATGTTTATGAATCAAGTCCTTATTCTGGAATTGCCTGCGCTTTCAAAAACAGCGGTACAGGTGTCGGAAACAAGGATGTCGGGCGTTGCAGACTTTCAATAGAAAACGGCATTGTCCATATTTTAACATCAGCCTCCTGCATGGGACAGGGAATTGCCACAATGTGCACGCATATGCTATGTCAGGAAACCGGACTGAACCCCGCGCTTGTCTTTGTTGACCGCCCTGATACCGTCCGCACCCCAAACTCTGGAACATCCACTGCCTCCCGCCAAACTGTTCTGACAGGTGAAGCAGTCCGCAGAGCTGGCGAACAACTCTCAGCAGAATTGAAAAAAGGACTTAACCTGTCTGACCTTGAGGGTAAAGATTTCTACGCCGAATTTTCGGCGGTTACCGACCCCATGGGCAGCGACAAGAAAAACCCAACCAGCCACGTCAGCTACAGCTACGGTGCGCAGGTAGTCATACTCGATGACAGCGGTAAGCTCTCCAAAGTTGTCGCCGCATATGATGTTGGAACGCCAGTGAACATTCAGTCTTGTGAGGGGCAAATCGAAGGCGGCATCGTGATGGGTCTTGGCTTTGCACTCACTGAAAGTTTCCCTGTTGAGGGCGGATATCCAAAAGTCAAATTTGGAACAATCGGTCTAATGAGAGCTACCGACGTCCCCGAGATTGAGGTTAAGTTTGTTCTGTCCGAAGGCGAAAAACTGCCCTATGCATTTGGAGCAAAGGGAGTTGGAGAGCTTTGCCTGATTCCCACTTCCCCTGCCTGCTCGCATGCATATTATCGTTTCGACGGTCGTTTCCGTAATTCACTGCCGTTGAAAAACACTTTTTATAAAAAAGAAAAATAATTGAAGGGAGTTGTTGCTGATTATGAACATAGGCGATTCTGTAGAGAAGAAAGATCATGCCCCAAAAATGGGCGGCGCGGCAATCTACGCTGCAGATTATCCGGTTGAAGGCGTGTTGTTCGGAAAGCTTCTTCATTCCGGTAAGGCCAGAGCACGAATCGTGGAAATAAGGTTGCCCGAAATTCAGGAAGGATATTTTGTAGTCGATAAAAACGACGTACCGGGTGATAACAATGTAAATATTGTTAAGGATGACACCCCTGTATTTGCACGCGAAACTGTGGAATATATAGGTGATCCCATTCTGATGGTAGTCGGACCCGATGAAAAAGAAACCGAGCGAATTTTAAAGGCAATCGAAGTGGTATACGAGGAGCTTCCTCCCGTAATCAATATCCGAGATTATGACACCGTGTTTTTTGATTATAATTACGGGAAGGGCGATCTTGAGACGGCTTTTGCCGAAGCGGACAAAGTTTATACAGAGCAATTCGAGACAGGCTATCAGGAACAGGCATACCTCGAAACTCAAGGCATGATTGCCGAACCGCATCCCAACAAAATTACCGTTCACGGCTCCATGCAGTGCCCCTATTATGTCAAGGGCGCTGTTGAAAGAGCAATGGGTTATACAAAAGAACAGGTTCAGATTAAACAGGACACGACCGGAGGCGGCTTCGGCGGCAAAGAGGCGTTTCCGTCAATTCTTGCCTGTCAGGTTGCCGTTGCTGCTAACAAGGCAGGAAAGCCTGTCAGAGTCATTTTTGACCGCCGCGAGGACATGGAGTTTACAAGTAAGCGTCATCCCTCTCTTTGCACCTACAAGGTGGCGATAAAGAACGGTAAAATCACCGCAATGGATATTGATGTTTTATTCAACGGCGGAGCATATACTACCCTTTCAGCTGTTGTCCTGCAAAGAGGCATCATCTGTGCAAGTGGTGTTTACAAGGTCGATAATCTAATGGTCAGAGGACGCGCTGTAAAGACTAACCTCGTCCCAAGCGGCGCTTACCGTGGGTTTGGCGCACCTCAGACATTTTTTGCAGTTGAGATGATTCTTGACCATATTGCAAAGGATTTGGGTGTAGACTCGCTTCAGTTCAAGTTGGACAATCTGGTTCAGCAGGACGACGCTACCTCCACGGGCGGCATGTACCACTTCCCTGTTCCCATCCCTCAGATGGTTGAAAAGATTGATGCGGCTTCCGATTACTGGGTCAAACGAAAGGAATATGCAAAACCGCAAACTGGCAGGTATCGCCGCGGCATCGGTTCGTCGATATTCTTTCACGGCGCGGGCTTTACCGGCAGCGGAGAGCGCGATCATATCAAGGCGGTCACTCACCTCCACAAATTCCCGAACGGCAATGTCGAAATTCTTGTTTCCAATTCTGACATGGGACAAGGTTTGAAAACCACGTTTTCAAAAATCGTCGCGCACGAATTAGATCTGCCGTATGACAAGATAATAATTGAAAATCCGGACACCGATAGAGTTCCCGATTCCGGTCCGACTGTTGCCTCCCGCTCGCTGATGACTGTTGGAGAACTGCTTCGCCGCGCTGCGATAAAGCTGCGTGAAGCGTGGGTTGACGGCGAGGATCAGATAGTTGAAGAGCGCTTTAAAGAACCCGATTTTCTTATTCCCTTTTTTCTTGACAAATTTCAGGGCGACGCTTATCCGACTTACGCATGGGGTGTAAACGCTATTGAGGTTGAGGTCGACACCTACACCGGAATTACCGCTGTACTCGGTGCATGGGGCTGCTTTGACGTTGGAACACCTGTGGACTTGAATGTTGTAGTCGGGCAGATGGAAGGTGGTTTCCTACAGGGAATCGGATATGCCTCCATTGAACAAATGACGGCTGACGACAAAGGCCGCATTAGAAACAACAGTTTTTCAGATTATATAATTCCGACCTCAATGGATGTCCCCAAACTCAATGTCATAATGCATGTCGAGAAATACCCTGATGGTCCTTACGGCGCAAAGGGTGCCGGTGAATTACCCCTTGTCGGAGCACCGGGTGCGTATGCCGGCGCATTGGAACAAGCGCTGGGTGAACCAATCAACAAGGTGCCGTTTTCCATGGACGACACAATGAAAGTACTGCAGAGAGTGAGGGTGTGAACAGTATGATTTTTATATTAAACGGAAAAGAAACTTCATACACTGGAAATCCCAGCGCACGTTTACTGGATGTCCTCCGCGATGAATTTCGTCTAACAGGCGTAAAGTGCGGTTGTAAAGAGGGCGAATGCGGTGCCTGCTCGGTGATTATGAACGGTCTTCTCGTCAACTCGTGCATGGTGGCCATGGGTACAGTTAGCGGATGCACAATAACCACAATTGAAGGCTACCGTGAAACCTCTCGTTACAAAGTTTTAGATAAGGCTTTCTCCTCTGTTTCGGCCGTACAGTGCGGTTTTTGCATCCCTGGCATGGTTTTGGCGGCGGAATGCATTTTGGCGAAGAATCCGCATCCCACAGAAGATGAAATCCGCATCGGCATTTCCGGTAACCTGTGCCGCTGCACCGGCTATAACGCTATTGTCAATGCTATTGCAATTGCCGCAAAGGAGGGAAACGGAATATGGTAGAATACTATCAGCCAACGACCTTAAAGGAAGCGCTTGAAATTCGCGTATCAAAAAACGTTGTTCCCTATGCCGGCGGTACTGATCTTATGATTGAGGGCAACGAAAACACCACCTATTTGTTTTTAAACAAAGTTTGCGAACTGTGCAGAATTTATGAGGACTCCGGTTATGTTCATATCGGTGCAACCGCTACCTACGAGAAAATTCTGAGCAGCGATATTGTTCCCCAGATATTGAAAGAATCCGTCAGCCAGATAGCGGCCCCCGCTATCCGCAACTTAGGCACAATGGGCGGCAACATCGGCAACGGTTCGGCAAAAGCCGATACGGCGCTTGTGTGCTTTGCCGTCGACGCTAAGCTCGTTTTGGCATCTGTCAACGGAACTCGTATAGTCAATATCGATGAATTCTATCTCGGACGCAAAAAACTGGATTTAGCTGAAAATGAGCTTATTACAGAAATATTGATACCCAAAGATAATTTGAGCAATTACTGCTACAGCAAGGTCGGCGCGAGAAACGCCTTAGCAATATCGCGAGTATCCTTTGCCGGAGTTTTAATTCTGAAAGATGGCAATATTTCCAACATTTCTTGCGCTTTCGGAGCTGTGGCAGATACAGTTCTGCGCTATAAAGACGTTGAAAAAATGCTGATTGGCAAAACCATTGAGGAAGCCTCCGCACTTAAACAGGACTTTTTAAGCGAATACGCGACAAGAATTGTTCCAATAAAGGGTCGTGTGAGTATTGAATACCGCAAAGCGGTGTGCCTCAATTTACTGACAGACTTCCTTACGAAAAACGACATTTAGCATAAACCAGTATATCTTCGCGCCGCGAAACGGCTATGATATAGCCACTTGCCTCATAGTGGCTCCTCCAACCAATCCATAATTCTCCAGCAATACGGCACAGACTACCGCTTGAAAGCGATATCCTGTGCCGTATATCTATTATTATGAAACTGTAAATCTTATCTTCTGAGCAGTCTAGTCCTTGAATAATAGTTCTATGTGTATTATACTTTCAACTAGAAACAATCAGGAGGTTTTTACTATGACAGGAAACATTCCCGAATATATATTGAACGACGGCTTGAAGCTTCCGGCAATAGGCCTCGGAACCTACAAGCTGAACGGTCGTGACGGCGTTGAGTCTATAAAAAACGGCATAAGCATTGGATATCGTCTAATTGATTCTGCCTTTAACTATGAAAACGAGGGCACGGTCGGTGTGGCTGTGCGGCAGAGTTCCGTTCCGAGAAGTGAGCTTGTGATTACGTCCAAGTTGCCCGGTCGTCATCACAAATACAGTGAAGCCCTCTTAACGGTTGAAGAATCGCTTTTCAGAGCAGGGCTTGACTATTACGATTTGTACCTTGTCCATTGGCCAAATCCTATAACCGACCTCTATGTGGAGGCGTGGCAGGCAATGATTGAGGCAAAAAAGCGCGGAATGATCCGTTCAATTGGCGTTTGCAACTTTTTGCCGCATCATCTTGAACGTCTGAAAAAAGAAACAGGCGTCCTCCCTAGCGTAAATCAGATTGAACTGCATCCTTATTTCAACCAGCAGGAACAGCGTGTCTATAACGCAGAGAATGGCATAGTTACGGAATCATGGAGTCCGCTTGGTCGCGCGAACAGCGTTCTTCAGGAGCCGTCGATAATCGAAATCGCCATTGCACATAACAAGACTGTAACTCAAATTATATTGCGCTGGCACATTCAGCTTGGCACGCTCCCAATACCGAAGGCAGCGTCTTTTGAACATCTGCGCGAGAATTTCGAGGTCTTTGATTTCTCGCTCTCTGAAGCCGAGATGGCTGCGATTAACTCGCTGACGCGGAATGACGGCAGGCTTAAAAATCAGAATCCCGATGTCTACGAGGAGTTCTGATTATACAAATAGTAGGTATGTATAATTCATATATGCTGTTATAAATCACCATTTCGCATAGTGGTCCTCAGAACAACCCTGTAAATGCTCTATTTTAACGACTTCGCCATCCTGTGTTTTAACGTAGCCGGAGAAATGCCCGACCATTTGATGCACCTCGGACTTTATTATGAGCATATCCGACTTTGCGATTCTTTCATAGAACGGAATAAACTCCAAATTGACGCTGTCCGTCGCACTGCTCTTGATTTTCCAGGGGTTCATATAATTCTTAATGTCGTACTCAAAAAAGAGGTCTTCGCTGATTTTAGTCAGCTTTCCGTCAAAAACAATTGCGTTCTCGTTCATTCCGGTATTATCTGTCCATTTTGCGCCGAGATTAAGACCAAGGCTTCTGCCGTTTACTATGCCGGACGCATTGGCCCAATTCCAAGTTATATTATATGGCCATTTCCCGCGCCCGAAGTCGAGACACGAAAAGGTATCCTCGGCTTGAAAACTGTACTGACGCTCACCTATGCGAAGCGAACCTCTCGTTGGCAGCGCTTCCTGTTTTGAAGTAAATTGAAAAGACTTTTTATTCCACGGTATAACTACATTGAGCGTTTCATGTCCCTCTGGTTTAACGACTTTAATATCAGCCTCCAAAGAATGTCCGTCGAAATCTTTGCATTCGGCAATAATATGTGTGCCGTCCTGTTCATTCAGCAGGCTGATTTCCATACTCTTGTTTTTGAAAACAACGGTCTCATCAACATTGTCCGGCATATCGCACCCTATTCCAAATGGGGTTATGATTGTTTTTTCAATAAACTTCTTAGTTTTAAAATCCAGAAAATATATGAACACCATTCCCGCGTAGTCAAGATTTGATATTGTCACGGAAAACAGACATTCAGCGCTCGTTGTACACCAATAGTTCCATTTTTTCTTTCTGGACCAACGCCCGGAAAGATTGCAATTAAATAGTGTTTTTCTTGCCCAGCCAATACTGTCCGGATTCAATTCACCATTGGCCATACACAAATTTACAGGCTCCAGAATTTCCTTCTCTGAGTATTTGGACTTTTTTGTCAATTGCAACACATCCCCTCAAAATTGTGGTCAATCAATGCTCTTAACATGGGATATTAATCTATTCAAAGAATATGACAATGCTTCTTAAATGTCAAGATGTGGGAACGATGCGAGGCTATAAGTATTTGTAAAAAGCACTAAACACTCAACCCTTTGCGAAACCGAGTGCAACCCAGCCGTTTTCTTCCTCCGAACCTATGAAGGTAAAGCCTGTCAGCTCAAAAGCCGAGCGCACCTCTCCGGTGCGAGTGTCGATTATTCCGCTGAGTATCAGTTTCCCGTCCTCCCTCAGATTATTGAACAGGATTTCCTTCATCGCTATATGCACATCGGCCATGATGTTAACGCAGATTAGGTCGTACCCGCCGCCGAGTGATTTTTCAAGTTTGCTGTCTGTAAGCACATTTCCCCAGCGGCTTTCGAAACGGCTTCCTACGCCGTTGAGTCGTGCATTTTCGGCAGCAACACCGACTGCATTTCTCTCAATATCCACTCCAAGCGCGAACTTTGCTCCAAGTAATAGCGCGGCAATGGAAAGCACACCGCTTCCGCAGCCCATGTCCAGCACTTTATCTCCGACAGTAAGGTTGGGTTCCATTAGCCGAAGGCATACTCTTGTAGTTTCATCCCCGCCGGTGCCAAAGGACGAGCCTGGGTCAATGGTCAGCACCACGTCCCCTTCAATTCGAGCATATTCCTCCCACGAAGGGCAGATTACAAGTTTTTTGCCGACGCGCTTGGGCTTATGATATTTTTTCCAGTCATTTGCCCAGTCATCTTCATTCACACTCTCGCATCGGAGCTTGAAGTCCACCCCTGCAGAGTCTAAAAGCTCGGTCATTTGCGTAATAATTTCTTCGGGCTGTTCGTCTGCCGGAATATAGATATGTATTGACACACGGCTTCTGTCTTTTTTCGTCAGCTTTTCGTCAATGTAGTCTGCCCCACCGATAAGCGGCAGTATTTTCTCCATATCCGAATAGTCCTCTATGTGTAACCCTAAGCTCGAGCATTGTGCTGCTATAGCTTCAGCAGTTTTGGCATCTTTTGTTTTGACCTCGAAGACAAGGTCAGTCCAGTTTGTGCTATTCATATGTCCTCCATGACTGTTTGAATTGATTTTAACACAATCGCATCGGTCTGGCAAATGTTCACACCAATGATTATGGGCTCGCAATATTGCTACGACTTATTTTCCTTCTGCGATAAAGCCGTGTTAGTATCTTTTTAAGCTGTTTGTCATTATAGCACTTTTGATTTAGCTGCAATTAAGAAAATAATAAGAGCACAAGTGTTGTAACCACACTTGTGCTCTTATTATCTTGCGGCAGTGATTGGAGTTAACCGATACACCGCCTATTGATACACGGTTAGTATACCAATGCGTGGATTAACGAAAAGCAATTGGAGGGATTATACATGAAAAAGGAGAATAAGCTATTATGATTGTGCCAGCAGATTTTTACCCGTTTCTGGGTCAAACAGGTGTATGTGGCGGCTAATAAAGGTGAATCCAACATCGGTTCCGAAGTAACCGCTGTCCTGCTGCTCGTCAGTGAGTTCCGCAGCCGGAACACGCAGCACAACATCTCCGCTGCCCGTGTTTAAATGCAGGTGCACTTCGCCGCCCATGCGTTCACAAACGTCTACGGTGCCTGTAAGAGCATTGGTTGTTCCCGCCGTAGCAAGGCGGATATGCTCGGGACGGACGCCCACTTTAACCTTTGCGCTCTGAATATCTCCGGCAAGAAAATCGGCCTGTATTCCTTCCGAGACGGGAACGGAAACACCGTTAACCGTCAACGAGAAACTGTCTCCGTTTCGTTCCAACTGTCCGTCAAAAAAATTCATCTGAGGCGAACCGATGAACCCTGCAACAAACACACTTTCGGGTCGGTCATATACCTGACGCGGCGTTCCAATCTGCATAATATAGCCGTCTTTCATCACCACGATGCGGTCACCGAGCGTCATTGCCTCGGTTTGATCGTGGGTGACATAGATAAATGTGGTATTAATCCGATGGCGCAGCTTAATAAGCTCCGCACGCATTTGGTTGCGCAATTTTGCATCCAGATTGCTCAGTGGCTCATCCATAAGAAACACCTTTGGCTCACGGACAATGGCGCGACCGATTGCCACGCGCTGGCACTGTCCGCCGGAGAGAGCCTTTGGCTTGCGCTTTAGGTAGTCGGTAATGCCCAATATTTCGGCGGCATTTTTAACTTTGGCGTCAATTTCCGCCTTTGGTATCTTTTTTAATTTAAGTGCAAAGGCCATATTCCCATAAACCGTCATATGAGGGTAAAGGGCATAGTTTTGAAAGACCATGGCAATATCTCGCTCGTTCGGCGCGACGTTATTCATAAGTACACCGTCGATTAAGAGGTCACCAGCGGATATTTCTTCCAGTCCCGCCACCATACGGAGCGTGGTCGACTTGCCGCAGCCGGATGGCCCGACCAGCACGACAAATTCCTTGTCGGCAACCTCCAGATTAAAATCATGGACGGCGGTCACCTTGTTGTCATAGACTTTTTTTATTCCTTTTAATGAAACAGTAGACATAGAATTTTCTCCTTTTCTACCGATATCAGCCCTTTACGCTGCCCGTTGTCACACCGCCCACGATGTACTTGGACAGGAAGAAATAGACAATGATAACAGGTACAATGGCAATGGCAATTGTCATATAGATTGCAGCCATATTGAATTTCAGATAGTCGGCGCTTCGCAGTTCAGCGATTAGAATAGGCATGGTTTTGTTTGTGTTGCTATCCAAAATGAGCGCTGGAAGGAAGTAATTGTTCCACGAGCAAACAAAGGTGAAGATTGCCTGCACTGCTAGAGCCGGTTTTAAAATTGGAAGCACAATAGTATTGAAAGTATGGAATTCTTTTGACCCGTCGATTCTCGCAGCTTCCACAATTTCCAGACGAAGGTTGGCCTCCATATACTGCTTGATAAAGAAAAACACAATCGGAGCAGCTATATTTGGTAAGAACAGAGGCCAAAGCGTATCTTTCATGCCCATAGAGGAAATAAGCCGTAAAAAGCCCATGGCTGAAACTTGAGTAGGCATCATCATAATCAAAAGTATGAGCGCATAAGCGAGATTCTTATATTTGAAATTATAAGCATAGATACCGTATGCGGTCAACGCTGAGAAATACGTGCTGAGCACAGCAGCGCAGACAGATATAATAAGGCTGTTTTTCAGTCCCGACAGAATCGGAATCGTCGAGTTATTCAGTACAGATTTCAGGTTTGCCATGAAGTGACTGCCAGGCAGAAGAGAAATCCCCTTTTGAATTTCATTGTTTGTGCGAGTGGCGTTGATAATAAGAATGTAAAAGAAAAATAGGCATAGGAAGCACAGAAGAACCAGCATAATATAGCTAATCGTTCGATGGACGTTCAGCCCGGTGCGGCCTTTCCTGTTCAATTCCATATTACTTGTCGAATTTTTCATAGCTTACATTCCCCCTTTTCCGCCTTTTTCAGTAAGCGACGTTCTTGGCGAGTCAACCCATCATTCGGACGGGTGAGTACCAAAAATACCCCTATACAAAGAACAGCGCAAAGCAGAAACAGGATAACCGACACAGCTCCTGCCATGCCGTAATTTTTACTGAAAAGATGATTGTTAAGGTACATCAATATCGTTGTGGTAGAGCGGTTTGGAGAACCGGTGTTGTTGGTCAGCACTTTCGGAACATCGAACATCTGCAGACCGCCAATCATCGAAGTAATTAATACATATATCAGGATGGGACGAATCAGCGGCAGCGTGATGCGCCTAAACATTTGGCCCGACTTGCAGCCGTCGATTCTGGCTGCCTCAAACAGGCCTGAGTCAATTCCCATAATACCTGCCATAATCAAAATCATAGTATTGCCGACCCACATGAGAAAGTTCATCATAGCGATCAGCCATCGTGTGCTGGCAACCGAAGTAAAGAACTGGTATGGCTCCGAAATTACACCCATTGAAATAAGAGTGCTGTTTATTGGTCCGTTATCAGCAAACAAGGCAAAAAACAGCATGGCGAGCGCGGAGGCCATAATCAGATTGGGCATATAGATGACAACCTTAAAAAAGCCCTTTCCATGGAGCCGCAAGCGGAGATCCGTAAACCAAGCCGCGAGTAGCATTGAAATCGCGAGCTGCGGAATAAAGCCCATAATCCAAATAAGCACGGTATTCCACAGATATTTAAGCAAATCGGAGCCAAAGACCGCCTTGTAGTTATCAATTCCCACGAAGTTCGGTCCTATCACCTTCAGCCCGCTTCGATAATATTCAAAGAAGCTGTAGTAAATGGTAGAGCACAGGGGTATGAGAGAGAAGAGAACGAATGCCGCGAAAAACGGCGCAATAAATATGTAGCCCCAGCGAGCGTAGCTGATGGTTCTATGTTGGCGCAAGGCTGGTGCCGCTTTAACGGCTTTCAACATACGGCTGCCTCCTTCCATTTATACGTCCGAGGCGGAACGGAAATCCCGTCCCGCCTCGGGCAAACTGCATTAATGTAAAATCAAATTGCTGTTGCCGTTATGCCGGCCAAACAACGTCAGTTATTTCTGGATAAGTCTCTTTAATCGCGGTTTCAAAGTTTGCTTTTGCAGTATCCATGTCGATTGTTCCATTGAAATAATCCTGGAATGCTTTCAGGAACTTCTCGTTGCAGCCTTGATCGTATGCGCTGATATTGCTCATATCGATTTTGGTAGCTGCTGATGCGAAGAGAGCGATGTGGTTCTGTCCGCCGAGGAAAGCAGACTTGAAGTCGCTGTTAGCCAGTTCGTTCATGCCGGATACGGTGTTGGTATAATCCTGAACAGAAGGATCTTCGGTTATAGCCTTCATTGTATCCTTGTCGCAGGTCATGTAGTACATAATGTCTTTGATTGTCTGCTGATTATCGGTGCCTGCTGCTGCGCACATCCAAGTACCACCCCAGTAATAGCTCTGAGGTCCTTCGCAGACTGCCCACTCACCGAACAGACCGTTGCCCACTTCGAGCTTGCCGCCATCGGCGACGGCTGTATCAAGCGTGTAGCCCATAAGTGTGAAGTTAATGCCCCACGTGGAATAGAAGAAACCAAAGACTTTGCTGCCGGGAGCCTGATCAGCGCACCATTCGGGGCTCCAAAGCTCCTGAACCTTGTTGTTGTACCCGCTGTCGGTGTATGTTTTAGTCTGGTCAACCCAGTTCATTATGTTTTTGTCTACGGTTACAGTTGTGCCGGTAACCCAGGGAGCGGAAACGTTATTGGAGAAAGTGCGATAGCTGTCGGCAAAACCAGAGAGCATCTTATAGCCGGCAGCGCCCATCTTAGCGGCTGTGGCATCAAATCCGTCCCAAGTAGATAGCGCTGCCTGAACGGTTGCTGGGTCGTCGGTTCCCAACACTGCCTTTGCGATGTCGCGGCGATAGATAAACAGACCCGGAGTTGCCTGCCAAGAAACGCCCTTCAGCGCGCCATTGGAATCAGTAGCAATAATCTTTGTGTAATCATACTGGTCAGAGAGGTCCTGATCCTTAAGTCCAATGTCGTTCTTTACATCCAAAGTATAGTCGGAATCGACATACTTGAGGGCGTAGTCTGCCTCAATGGCAAACATGTCAATCTTATCATCCTGAGCGGCGGAGTCCTGCGCAAGCAGAGCTTCATCAAGCTTATTCTGATAGTTGTTATCCTGGTTGGGGTTAACTGTCCATTTGATGGTGACGCCATTTTTAAGTGTGGTGGTGGAGAGATCCTCCGCAATTGATTCAACCTCGGGATAGAATTGATTTACGCGGCTACGAAGTTCGTCGTTCCAAATCCAGAAGTTCAGGACCTTACCTTCGGTGACCGTGCTAGTAGCTTCAGGGCTTGCAGAGGTGGCGGGCACGGTCTTAGTTCCGCAGCCGGCAAGCAAAGCAAGACAAAAAACTACTGCTAAGAGAAGAGCTGTAAATTTACGCATTTTCATTTTCCTTCCTCTTTAATTATTATAGAGAATCGTATATATTCTCCATGTGGTACTAATTTAGTTAGGAGCACAAAGATTCTTCACAGACGCTCCCTCCTGCAGTGTGCCCGGCACAACAACGTTTGTGGGCAGAGTGGACTTAGGCTGTTCGATATAGCTGATTAGTCTCTGTGCTGCACTGGATCCAAGAGTCTCCGTGTCCTGATAAAGCGTCGTCAAAGGTGGCTGAAGCACATGAGACAGGCGAATTCCATCGTAACCAACAACGGAAATATCGTCTGGAATTGACAGACCTAACTCACGTATGGCGTTCATACCGCCAAGTGCCGAAAAATCATCGGGAAAGAAAATGCAGCTTGGCCGAGCCTTAAGTGATAACAGTTCATGCGTCAGCCGCGCTGTACAGGCTGTGTCATGGTATACACCCTTGCGCACATATTCTTCCGGAACAGTAATGCCTCTCTGATTGCAGGTGTGATAAAAGCTTGCAAGACGTGACTCTGTGACCGAGGTCTCCTCGCCGTGGATAAAGGCCAGTTTTGTGTGCCCCATGTCGCAGACATAATTCACCAAATCACTCATGCCGCTGATATTGTCTGATATAATGGCCGACTTGTTATTGAATACATGGTCTATAACCACAACAGGAAATTCGCTGTTCACCAACTCTATCACCGCAGGATCAGCAAAATTTACACTTGCAATCATAACTCCGTCCACGCCTCGATAGCGGCAATGCTCAAGATAAGTTGTTCGGCGCTTACCAACATTACGGTTTATAAAAGTTATTGAATAGCCTTCCGCTTCTGCCGCCACTTTGAAGCTCTCCAGAACCGGTGCAAAATATTCATGTGTTAATCCGCTCATTGTCTCATCAACAAACAAAACTCCCAAATTATAAGTTCGGTTCGTTTTAAGTGCGCGGGCCGCCATATTTGGCATATACTCCATTTCAGCAGCAACTTTTAACACAAGCGCCCTCGTGGTCTCGCTGATGTCGCTTTGACCATTGATAGCCTTGCTTACAGTTGCAGAAGACACCTGACACTTTTCAGCAATATCTTTTATCGATACCATCGACACGCCGCCTTCCGATTGTTACTTAATCGTTTTCGTAATGCAATCCTATCGCATTATTTCCAAAGTTTCAAGCTAAACAACGCGATTTGTAATGCAATTTTGATAAGTTTGTGCACTCGTTAAAATCGGATGCCTATTTTCTATGCAATATTACATATATATTTCTAATATTCTCAGATTAAGTATATGCTGAATCATAAATCAAATGTGAAGTAACTAAATAAAACCATATTTTTGTCATAAATAAGGAAATAGTCTAAAGATTTACCTTGATTTTAGCGATAATATAGGTTATCTTTAGATAACGCTAATAAATAATAAGCCGTAATCGTTTACGTAATTGCTCATATTATGTTATACGGCGTTAGTCAAACTGACAAAGGAGCAACCAAACATGCAATTTGGATACTTTGATGATACCGCAAAAGAATACGTGATCACCACTCCCAAGACTCCCCTACCGTGGATCAATTATTTGGGAAATCGTGATTTTTTTAGTCTGATTTCAAACACGGCGGGGGGCTACAGTTTTTACCGCGACGCTAAGCTGTGCAGAATTAACCGCTATCGTTATAATAATATTCCGACCGATAACAACGGCCGTTACTTTTATCTTAGTGATGTGCAGAACAGTACTCTCTGGAATATCGGCTGGCAACCTGTCCAAACAGAGCTTGACAACTACACCTGCCGTCATGGGCTTGGCTACACAGTTATTGAAAGTGAAAAGGACGGAATCTTTGCGTGGCAGGAGGTTTTTGTTCCCTTGGACGATGCCTGTGAGATAAATCGCATTACTGTCACCAACCGCACTTCAGAGCCACGAAATTTGAAGCTGTTTTCTTTGGTTGAATTCTGCCTGTGGAACGCAGTAGATGACGCCGCCAACTTTCAGCGCAATTTCAACATAGGTGAAGTCGAAATTGGTGACAAGGGTCGGGTTATATATCACAAGACCGAATACCGTGAGCGTCGGAATCACTATGCTTTTTGGTCGGCCAGTTGCCCCATAAGCGGATTCGACACCTCTCGAGACGCATTCTGCGGTCCTTATCGCGGCTTTGATAACCCTGTCGCCATTGAGCGCGGCAGCTGCTCTGGTTCTGTTGCAAGCGGCGGCGCGCCTGTGGGCGTTCATCAAATTGACCTTAGCCTTGAGCCCGGCGAAAGTCGTTCTATCATTTTTTTGCTCGGCTATATCGAAAATCCCCCCGAGGAAAAGTGGGAGGGTCACTCGGTCATCAACAAGACTCGCGCTAAGACACTTATCGAAAAATATAGCATCGACTCTCAGATAGATGCGGCTCTCTCCGCGCTGGCGGATTACTGGACGGAGCTTCTAAGCCGTTTCAGTATCCAGTCTGAGGATGAAAAGCTCGACCGAATGGTAAATATTTGGAACCAGTATCAGTGCATGGTCACCTTTAATCTCAGCCGATCAGCCAGCTATTTTGAAAGCGGTATGGGGCGTGGCATGGGCTTCCGCGATTCCTGTCAGGATATCTTTGGATGTGTCCACCTCATTCCCTCACGGGCTCGCGAGCGAATTTTGGATATAGCCGCCACCCAATTTATAGACGGAAGCGCATATCATCAGTATCAGCCACTGACAAAGCGTGGTAATATGGAGGTCGGCAGTGGTTTCAATGATGATCCGCTTTGGCTTATTGCCGCAACCAGTGCTTATTTGAAAGAAACAAACGATTTTTCAATTTTAGAAGAACAGGTTGCTTTTGACAACGATTTAATCCTCTCTCAACCGCTTATGGAGCACCTTCGCCGCAGTTTTAATTACACTAAGGAGCACCTCGGTCCCCACGGTTTGCCCCTGATTGGGCGTGCGGACTGGAACGACTGCCTAAACCTCAACTGCTTTTCCGAAAATCCTGGTGAGAGCTTTCAGACCGTTGAAAACGTAAAAAGCGGCACGGCCGAAAGTGTCTTTATTGCCGGCATGTTTGTAAAATACGGCAATGAATATGCGGACTTGTGCGCACATCTAGGCCTTGTTCAAGAAACAGCCGAGGCCAAAGCTTCTATTGCAGACATCACAAAAGCAACTTTATCCTCCGGTTGGGATGGTGAGTGGTTTCTCCGCGCCTACGATGCAAACGGTGACCCTGTGGGCAGTAAGAACTGCGACGAAGGCCAAATTTTCATTGAGCCGCAAGGTATGTGCGTCATGGCAGGAATCGGTGTGGAAAACGGTTATGCGCAACGAGCACTTAAAAGCGTAGAAGAAAAATTAGATACCAAATACGGAATTGTCTTGCATCAACCTGCCTATACTTCATATCGCTTGAATTTAGGGGAGATTTCCTCATATCCTCCGGGTTACAAGGAAAATGCAGGCATTTTCTGCCATAACAACCCCTGGGTTTCCTGCGCCGAGGCGACATTGGGTCACGGTGACCGTGCGTTTGAGGTCTACCGCCGTATATGTCCCGCCTATCTGGAAGATGTCAGTGCACTTCACCGCACTGAGCCTTATATCTATAGCCAACTCATCGTAGGAATCGATGCGCCCAACTTTGGTGAGGCAAAAAACAGTTGGCTTACCGGAACCGCCGCGTGGACTTTTTTGAATGTCAGCCAGTACCTACTTGGTATAATCCCCACACTTAATGGGCTTGTTCTTGACCCGTGCATTCCTGCATCTATGAAAGGCTACAGCATCACTCGCTTTTTTCGCGGCGCTACCTATAATATTTCTGTAACCAATCCTAACGGCGTTGAGCAGGGTGTTAGCAACGTAACGGTAGACGGAATAAAAATTCAAGGAACGCTGCTACCTGCGGCAACGGTAGGCGCCGTAGTAACAGTCAGCGTTACAATGGGGTAAACCGATGATATTTCCCGATAATTTTATATGGGGCGTCGCCTCCTCTGCCTATCAAATTGAAGGCTCGCCTGATGAAGATGGCAAGGGGCCTTCTATCTGGGACAAATTCAGCCATAAGGCTGGAGTAATCTTTTCTGGCGATAACGGCGATTTTGCCTGCGATTCATATCACCGCTACGAGGAGGACATCGCTCTCATGGCAGCGATGGGAGTAAAAGCCTATCGCTTTTCCATCTGTTGGTCTCGTGTTGATCCCAATGGTGACGGCAAGTGGAACGAAGCAGGCCTCGCCTACTATGACCGTGTTGTTGACTGCTGTCTGAAGCATGGGGTTGAGCCGTATGTAACTCTCTATCATTGGGATTTGCCGCAGGCGCTTGAAAATGCCGGAGGCTGGCTTTCACGCGGAACGGCGGACGCTTTTGCCCGTTATTGCGGAGTTGTCACCAAGTGTTTACTCGGACGAGTACATAATTATTTCACCCTTAATGAGATTCAATGTGTCGTTTCACTTGGATACCAGTCTGGCCTCCATGCCCCGGGTAAGCAGCTTCCGCCCTGTGATCTTTTTAGCTCTTATCACAATCTTCTGCTGGCTCATGGTCTAGCATTCCGAACCATCCGAAACACAGATGCAAGCGCGAAAATCAGTATCGCCTCTACCGGACGGCTGTGTTATCCCAAAACAAAATCTCCTCAGGATTTGCAGGCCGCGCACGAAGCCACTTTTGCAATATCTGATGGCGACTGGATGTTTACGCATCATATGGTGCTCGACCCTGTCTGTTTAGGGCACTATCCCGACTGTTCTGGAACCTTTTTGCAGCCGCTTATTAACGCTGTTTCGCCAGAGGATATGGCAATCATAAATACAGGTATGGACTGTCTTGCGCTGAACATTTACAACGGCAGCGAGATACGTGCCGACGAAAATGGTCGCCCTGTTTATGTTCCAAAAATGGCAGGCTGTCCCCGAACAGCACTCAAATGGCCTGTCACGCCGGAAGTAATGGAGTTTGGTCCGCGTTTTCTCTGGGAGCGTTACGGAAAGCCAATACTTATCACCGAAAGCGGCGTAAGCTGTAATGATTTTATTTATCTTGATGGCAAAGTTCACGACGGTGACCGAATTGATTTTCTAACGAAACACTTGCGGTCATTGGGTAAATGTTCAGATGGCGGCGTACCGATTAACGGCTATTTTCACTGGGCGTTTACAGACAATTTTGAGTGGAACTACGGTTACGGTGACAGATTTGGGCTAGTCTATGTAGACTATGAAACCCAACGGCGTATACCAAAGGATAGCGCAGCATGGTACAGTTCCGTCATACGCCGCAACGTCACATATTGAAAAATTAAATCGCTCATAACAAAAACGGCCGCAGGTTGGGTATTCGCTACCCATACTTGCCGCCGATTTTTTATTTTCATTCTTTTAGCCGCTTTCGCATATAACATTCTTTTTTTTCAGAGATTTTTCTGACTCACCTAATCAAAAAGACGACCAAAACGCTTTTTCTTTTCCGTTACAGTTAGTTTTTTATCTAATAAGCATACTAAGGCATATTCCGATAATAAATAGGCGGAAAGCAAATGCACTGCGATAAAATAGTCGAGGACTTGACGCAACAATATGACGACTGGGTTACAACGCCCGGTACAGGAAAATGCGAATCTGCCCCCATGACAAGCGAACTGTATCCCTATTCAGAGGTATTCAGTCCCATTACGATCAATCATATGCCCGTAAAAAACCGCGTAATAATGGCGCTTATGGGCAACATTGATATGTGTGAGGAACCCGGTCACCCCAACGACAAGATTATTCAGTACTTTATTGCACGCGAAAAAAGTGGCACAGGTCTTATAACGTCCGGACTCATCCCTATCAGCTACGGTATTGACAATTCTCTGATTAAGCTTGGCAATCTTTCATATTTGTGACCATTCCTTTCGTTACGCTCAAGTCACAAAACGACCATTAACTTGAATGGTCAAAAATTGTGCATGTGTTGTGGTTGCCCGCAGGACGAACAACACGCAATTAAAATCAATTAAGTTTGAAACATGTTTCAAACTTCCCCCGCATCGACCGCAGCCGCACCGTGTTTTCGGGCTGGCGAGACATTGCTCACGGCAGCCATAACTACGGCGATAAATTTTTCATTCAGCATATACCGAGGCTTGGACGTGTAGGAAACCCGCAGTGCCTTATAACTCAGATGAAGTTTCCTGTTTTCGCTTCATTCAATCCCAATTTCTATACTACACAGATTCCTTGCATATGCCTTTCTGATTACAAACTAAAGAAAATCGTCAAAAACGCGGGTCAGACCAGCGCTGACGCTATGGCTGCCGATATTGACGGCGTTTATCTGCACGGACATGAGGGTTACCTTCTTGAGCAGGTGACGAATCCCGCTTTCAATCGCCGAAAATCGGGTCATTATGCCGACTGGCAAGCCTTCGGCGTGGACATGTTAAAAGAAATCCGCAGGCGCCGCGGCGAACGTTATCCGATAATGTACCGCATTGACCTTTCTTTGGCTCTGAATGAAACCTACGGCGACACGATGGCCAAGGGAAAAAACTTGAAGAAGTTTACTAACGGGCGCTCAATCCAGATGATTCTTGATTATATGGACAGCCTTATAAAAGCCAGCGTGGATATATTCGACGTCGACCTTGGCTGCTATGATAACTGGTGGCTTCTGCATCCCCCGCATCAATGCCTGCGGGATGATCCCTTGATATTGCTCTTATACGCCATTTTTATGAGTTTGCTTTTTAATCGGCAAATAAATCTCGGTCACATTCTCGCTTGGCAGTACATTATCTTCACAACCCTTAATGTACAATTCGATTGGCAGTCCTGAAGTGGTATAACCCTCGCGCTCAATCCATTCCGCAAGCGCCGTGTAGCACGGAGTAAAATCGTCATAAGCTCCGATATGAGTGGCAAAGCAGCAAAATTCCGTGGCAAGCTTGCGGATATTCTCGCCGCTTGATTCTGATACAACGACACCAACCTCAATATCAGTGCACTCTTGGCTGAATTCCTCGTCATAGTAGACCGATAAGCACGGTCCTGCGGGTCTTAAGTGGTTTTTCCCATGCCTGCAAATAGTTTGCCAAATGCCTCGTTAAAGTCCTTAAGGCTCATCTTCTGCCTGAGAGAATAGATATATTTCGGCTGAAACTCAACGGTTTTAATTAATAGTTTGTTTGCATAATGTTCTCACACCTTTCAATTTTTTCAATGTCCTGCTCCATTTGAAGCAGAATGCACTGCTGGGAAGAAATCTGCGACAAAAATTGACCTTTTTTATCTTGGATCAATCCGGCCAGAAAGTCGTTATCCTTTTTCGCCAAAACCGAAACTATTTCAGGCAGCGAAAACTATACTGCTTAAGCCTTGTGATAAGCAGCATGTCTCGAAGCTGTGAAGCCTCATAGTAACGATAGCCGGACTCCGAACTGACATATCCCGGCTTTAAATGACCAATCTGGTCATAATAGCGTAATGTTTTTGCGGACACTCTGCTGATTTTTGAGAATTCTCCTATTGTTAGCATTTAGTCACCGTCCGGTCGATTATTTTGTTGAGAACATGTTCTATATTGAGTATTGGACTTTCAGTAAGCGCAAAGTCAAGAGCTAATTTTATTTTTTATTTCATACACAATATTTGTGTTATAATGCTATAGGTAATATCCCTCAATGTTAGGAGAATATGTTATGTGTGACACAATGGTAGCTGTTGGCAGCGCAACAAAATCGGGACATGTCCTGTTTGCAAAAAGCAGTGACAGGGAGCCAAACGAAGCACAAGTCTTGCTGCGAATTCCTCGCAAAACATACGATTTAAGCCCTACTCCAAAACTTAAGACAACCTATATTGAAGTTGACCAAGTTGAACAAACAAATGAAATCGTTATCAGCAAGCCCGCATGGATGTGGGGCTGTGAGATGGGTTTTAACGAGTATTCGGTCACGATAGGAAATGAAGCTGTATTTACAAAAGAGAAATATGGCAAGACTAGCCTTGTCGGTATGGATATGATAAGACTTGCCCTCGAAAGGACAAAAACGGCAAAGCAGGCCGCTTTGTATATCATCTTTTTACTTGATAAGTATGGCCAAGGCGGTAATTGCGGCTACACCAAAAAAATGCAATATCACAACTCATTCATAATCGCCGACAAGGACGAGGCTTATGTGCTTGAAACGGCAGGTAAGTACTGGGTCACCAAAAAAGTCAAGGATATTTACACAATTTCCAACGGGCTTACCATTGAGAACGATTTTGAAGACTGCCATCCCGATTTAATCAGAGATAGTATAGCAAGAAAAATGTGTACGTGCAGAGCAGATTTTAATTTCAAAAAGTCCTATTCGGATCCGCTGTATTCAAAGTTTTCATGCTGTGAGCAGAGAACGTCTCTTGCTCTGAAGATTCTCGGCAGAGAAAAGGGGCATATCACGACAGACACCATGATGGAAGCGCTTAGGACACATCATCAGGGTGCAGATCATCCCTTCCAAAAAGGCTCCATGAAGGACGTTTGCATGCACGCTGGATCACTGGTAACAAGCCAGACTACGGCAAGCCTAGTCGGTGAATTGAAAACAAGCGACAGTGAATACTTTTATACGGCATCCTCCCTACCCTGTGTTTCAGTCTTTAAACCTTTCGTTTTCAACTCTGATTTCAAATTATTCGAGGAAAAAGCTCAGGAAAAAGGTATTGAATACTGGACAAAAAGAGAGAATATTTCTCGCATGATGCTGACTAAACAGTTGAACGAAGCTGATTATAAGCAGCAGCGTGGTGCCGTGCAAAAAGAAATTTGCGATACATACGGAAGCTTAAACCTTTCCGTGGCTTCAAAAGAAGAAATCGGCGATGTTTTGCGCAAATGCATGGATATAGATGACAATTTTGTGGGCAAAATGTCAGCAAAAGGCGAAATTGCAGCTCCGCAAAAGATAAAAGGAAACCTCTATTTCAAAAGATACTGGGCAAAAGAAAACACTGCTTTGAGGACGAAGGATGAAAAACATAAATAAAATCATAGTTGTTCCGGATTCTTTCAAAGGCGGAATAACATCACAAAGATTCTGCGAAATATCCGCAACGGCAATCGGCAATATATATCCGGACGCTCAGGTAATCACAATACCGATTGCTGACGGCGGCGAGGGTACGGTAGACGCCTTTATATCTGCTCTTGGCGGAGAAAAGATTTCGGCAATCGTGAAGGACCCGTGTTTTGAAGACATGGAATCCTTTTATGGGATGCTTCCGGATAAAACGGCAGTAATCGAAATGGCTGCTTGCGCGGGCTTACCCCTTGCAAAGGGCAGAGAAAATCCGCTTATCACTACCACATATGGCGTAGGTCAGCTTATTGGTCTCGCCACAGAAAAAGGATGTACAGGCATTATCTTGGCCATGGGCGGCAGCGCAACAAACGACGCGGGCTGTGGAATGGCAAGCGCATTGGGCGTCAGGTTTTATGACGAGCAGGGCACGGAATTCATTCCCAGCGGCGGCACCCTGTGCAAAATTAAAACCATTGACACACGAGGCTTGAAACTTGTTGTTCCGGTTACCGCGATGTGCGATATTGACAATCCCCTTTTTGGTCAGCATGGCGCCGCATATGTTTTCGCTCCGCAAAAGGGCGCCGATGAAAGCACAGTTGTACTGCTTGATGTCGGGCTTAGCCACTTTGCTAATATCGTGAAACACCAACTTCATATCGATGTAGATGAGCTTGCAGGAGGCGGCGCGGCAGGCGGTCTTGGCGCAGGCGCAGTTTGCTTTTTAAATGCCGATTTAAAAATGGGGATTGATGTCGTTCTCGATACGGCTGATTTTGACAGTCTTCTATCTGGCACCGATTTAATCATAACCGGTGAAGGTAAAATCGACACTCAGTCACTAAGAGGGAAAGCTGTCATCGGCGTTGCGAAAAGGGCAAAGGTGAAACATGTTCCCGTGATTGCGGTTGTCGGCGACATCGGTGACGACATAGAAAAAGCCTATGAATTGGGTATCAGCGGTATTTTTTCCATCAACCGTGTTGCCATACCGCGTGAAAACGCCAAACTGCGCAGCGAAAGCGATTTATCACTGACAATCGAGAACATTTTGAGATTTGTAAAGAGCCTCTGATTCTTTACATACTCGTACTGCAATTACAACATTATTAAAGCCTGATATAAACAAGATGTTTATATCAGGCTTTTTCACTTTCATTCTTACAGACTTGAAGCTCTGGCCCTCAACTGTTTTTTTCCAGAAGATATATCCACGCTCCGTATCCTTCGGTTTCCATACGGTTTTGGGGGACAAATTTTAATGACGCGCTGTTAATACAGTAGCGCAATCCTCCCGATTCATGGGGACCGTCATCGAATACATGCCCGAGATGGGCAGTTCCCGCTTTGCTTCGCACCTCCGTGCGAAGCATGCACTGAGCTGTGTCTGCATGTTCATCAATATGCGAGGCGTCGATGGGTCTTGAAAAGCTCGGCCATCCACAGCCAGATTCAAACTTGTCAGTTGAAACGAACAGCGGCTCGCCAGTAGTAATATCAACATATATGCCGGACTCGAACTTGTCCCAGTATTCGTTGACAAAGGGGCGCTCCGTAGCGGCGTTTTGCGTAACCTCATATTGCAAAGGGGTAAGCATTTTTTCCAGAGTGTTATCGTCGGGTTTAATAAAGCGCGGCTCAGGTCTTGCGCATTTAGCAAACTCAAACAGTTTCGGATCAATGTGGCAGTACCCTCCCGGATTTTTGTCGAGATAATCCTGATGAGATTCCTCCGCGGGATAGAAGTTTTTTAGCGGCAATACTTCAATTGAAACCGCCGCTCCGAGACGCTTTCCAAGCGCCGCAACTGAGTCTTTTATTATGGCGATCTCGGCTTCATCAGTGTAATAAATTCCCGTGCGATACTGCGTGCCCATATCATTTCCCTGCCAGTTTAGACTTGTGGGGTCAATGGTTTTGTAGTATAGGTCAAGTAAAAACTCAAGGGACGTTATCGCTTTGTCATACAAGACCTTGACGGTTTCCGCATGGCCAGTGCCACGTCTGCAAACATCTTCATATGACGGGCAAAGCGTGTTTCCGTTTGCAAAGCCAACTTGAGTTTCAATAACGCCGCGAATTTGCTTTAAGAAGTGCTCGGTTCCCCAAAAGCACCCTCCTGCAAGATAAATTTCGGCTTGAGTTTTTGTCATCGCATTGCACCTCTTTGAATTTGAATTCTAGGAATTTCCTGTAAGGCTCATGTATTTTCCCCATGCTTCATTAGCTTCGGATGCCAACTTAGCTTCGTCTGTCATTGTCAGATGCCCGTCTTTTACAACAACATAACCGTTTACTACCGTATAATCGACATTGCCCTTATAGCCCACGGTTGATAGAAACGCTTTCGGGTCGGACAATGCGCAGCTAAGCTCCAGTTTATCCGTATTTATCATAAACAAATCACCTGCCATGCCCATAGCAAGCTTTCCCAAATCATCGCGGCCCAAAAGTCTTGCGCTACCCTCGGTTGCCATTTTGAGAATCTGTGACCCTGTCGGAGCTTGCGCTCCGTCATTAAGTCTATGGAGCAAATATGCAACGCGTATTTCTTCCAACATATTTGAGCCGTCGTTTGATGCGCTTCCGTCCACCCCGAGTCCGACCGGAACCCCCAGTTCAAGCATTTTTGTGACTTTTGCCACTCCTGAGGAAAGTTTCATGTTTGAAATCGGACAATGGCATACTCCTGTCCCTGTTCTCGCAAGGAGCTCCAACTCCTTGTCGCTGAAATAGATGCCGTGAGCAAACCAAACGTCACTGCCAAGCCAATCAAGGCTTTGCATGAACTCCAAAGGCGTCATGCGATATTTCTCGCGCACAAAAGCTTCCTCATCCTTTGTTTCCGCCAAATGCGTATGCAGCCTGACCCCAAGTATTCTTGCAAGCTTGGAGGTTTCTTTCATCAGCTCCGGCGTCACACTGAAAGGTGAACAGGGCGCCAATGCCACCTGCCGCATGGAATACGGTTTTGAATCGTGATACTTTTTCACTATGCGCTCTGAATCCCTTAGGATTTCGTCCGTAGTCTGTACAACACTATCAGGAGGAAGTCCTCCATCTTTTTTGCTCAGTGACATGCTTCCGCGTGATACGTGCATACGGATACCGAGCATCTTGGCCGCTTCAAATTGCAGGTCGATAAAGCTATCACCTCGCGATTGAGGGAAAATATAATGCTGGTCAAAACAAGTCGTACAGCCCTTCTTTAGAAGTTCACCCAGGCCAACCGCCGTACTGAAGAAAACCACTTCATCATCAATAAACTTCCACATCTCATACAGAGTTTTTAGCCAGTCAAATAGCTCCATGTTCTGAACCTGAGGAAGATTGCGTGTAAATATCTGATACAGATGATGGTGAGCATTAATTAGTCCCGGGTAAGCAATCATCCTGCTGGCATCAATAACCTCATCGGCCGTTTGCTCAGCTTCAGCAATAGATACAATAACGCCGTCACGAATCAAAAGGTTGACATTTTCAAGCACCGAGTCCTTATTATCATTAGTTACCAGATATTTGATATTTTTTATTAACAAAGAATGCACAGTTTTCACCCACCCTAATTTATACTAAACTCATACTATAATTTAGTACAAAATAAGTCAAGCAAAGCGTCCCCAAAATATTGTTTAACCTCATGCGAATAGTGCCTAATAGGCCTTAATAATTCTTTCATCGATTAATTATATATGATAGATTGTAAAATGAAGTGCGCCACCCCAAACAGGGCAAAAAGATAGCCCACAATAAAACCTTCGTGTAGAATGAAACTGTTAATACACCATTCAGACGGAGGCAACATTATGAGCTACCACCATCTTAGCACATTCGAGCGTGGACGCATAGAGGAATTATTGACTCTGGGCTACACTAATCGTGCCATTGCAACACGCCTTGGCCGACATCACTCTTGTATAGACCGAGAGTTGGAGCGTAACGAAGCCGAGACGGGCTATACAGGTGTATCATCGAGTCGGCATATCGAGTTCGACGACGCAATTCTAAGCCCAAGGAAAAACAATCCCGTGACGGTGCTTGCCACTGTCACGGGATTGTTTCGCTTTTCAATTCATGTCATCGTAATCATCTAAAAACGAATGTTCGACTCCATTTTTCTTATAGCCAATCATAGTATTCAAATTGACGCATTGAATACTTTTAAATATGCTTTTTTCCACATTGGGATTGTCGCGTCGTAAGGTTTTAAGAAGTTTTTTCATCTCTTCCCGTTTTGAGCCGCCACCGCCGTTATCGCACATTGTGCAATTCTCGGTGAAGCGACAGGCGCACTGGATAAACTCCAAGTCGTTATATTGTTTCCATGCGATGATATTATCCTCGTGTACGCAGTACATGGGTCGAATAAGCTCCATACCGAGGAAATTGGTGCTGTGCAGTTTCGGCATCATCGCCTGAATTTGTGCGCCGTAGAGCATACCCATAAGCGTAGTCTCAACCACATCACTGAAATGATGCCCTAGCGCGATTTTGTTACACCCGAGCTCCTGTGCTTTAGAATACAAATACCCTCTGCGCATACGTGCGCAGAGATAGCAGGGCGATTTTTCAATATCAGCAACAACGCTGAAAATATCCGATTCAAATATTGTAATCGGAATATTCAGTAGCGCCGCATTATCAACAATCTTTTGCCGATTGATTTCGTTATACCCGGGGTCCATCACCAGAAAAACCAGCTCGAACGGCACATCGCCGTGCTTTTGCAGTTCCTGCATCAGCTTGGCAAGTAGCATTGAGTCCTTACCTCCCGAAATGCAGACAGCTATTTTGTCGTTTTCCTTAACCATTTCATAGCGTTTGATGCCTTCAATAAACGGATTCCATATTCTTTTTCGATAGGCTTTATTAATGCTTCTTTCAACCTCTTCATACTTTTGGAGCTGACGTGCCATTATGTTTTCTCCCTGTATATTTCGTCGAATATTTTGATAAATTCGGTAATCTCTTCTTGCGTTGTCAAGTGACTTAGACTAATCCGCCATGAGCACATGGCATTTTTCTTGTCGCCGCTGACGGCGTAAACTGGTCTCGATAGTGTATTAGGCACAGAGCAAGCGGATTTAATCGAAACACAAACTCCGTGTTTATCTAGCTCTGCTTGAAAATCAGTCGCCTTGACGCCTTTCACACTAATATTCAGTATATATGCTGTCGCAAGACTTGTGCTATTTATGCGGACAAGCTGATATTTTGACAATGCGTTTCGCAGCGTTTCATTCAGGTTCTGCACATAAACATAGCGTTCATCCATTTTTGAGAGTGCCAAAGACAAGGCTTTTTCTGTTGCGGCCGCAAGCGCAAGCGCAGGCGTGCCGCTTCGATAGATAGTCGTACTGGCGCCGCCGTGGATCAGCGGTTCTATAATAATTCCGTTGCGCTTCAGAAGAATTCCACAGCCGCAAAGACCGTAAAACTTATGCGGTGCTATTGAAAGACAGTCAATCCCCTCAAAACTGATCGGCACTTTTCCCACAGCCTGTACGGCATCCACATGGAAACGCACATCGGGAAATTCCTTGAGAATTTTGACTATTTCAGAAATCGGCTGAAGCGTGCCAAGCTCACTGTCCACCATGCAAATTGAAATTAGAACCGTATCGGGGCGTATAAGCCTTCGCAGACTGTCCAAATCCACGCTGCCGTCTCGCTTAATCGGAGCAAGCTCAATTTCATAGCCCTGCTCCTGTAAATACGTCAGCGCGCCGCTAACCGATGAATGCTCAAGGCAGGTGGAAATAATATGCTTTCCTTTATGTCGATAGCTGCGGACTAAACCCTTGATGGCAAAATTATTTGCCTCACTCGCTCCCGATGTGTATATGATTTCATTAGGCTTACAATTCAACAAATCTGCGATATCTTCTGTGATTTGCCGCATCTTGTCCTTTGCCGCTATACCTAAACTGTGCTGTGAATTTGGGTTTCCCGGAAACTCCACAGTTGCTACTCCAAAGCAACTCAGCACTTCCGTTTCGACCGGCGTATTTGCCGCATAGTCAAGATATATCAATGGAATCCCCCAATTACTTATATATTCTCTGATTATTTTAGTATTCTATCATACTCTCCCCTGTTTCACTAGGGGTAATATTACAATCAACAATCAGGAAAACCGGCGCAGATATTGTCTTCGCCAGTTTTTGTAAATTCGTTATTAGCCAATTTTCTTTATTTCTCAAGTTGCGTATCATCAAACTATTTTTGTTGTCCATTCCTCAAGGTTCCAAACATCCGTCACGATGTCCTGATAGAATTCCGGCTCATGGCTCACAAGCAGCAGCGTTCCGCGATAGTCTGTCAAAGCAGTTTTAAGAGCTTCCTTGGCATCCACGTCAAGATGATTCGTAGGTTCATCGAGAACCAGTAAATTCATATTACGCAACATGAGTTTACATAGACGAACCTTCGCATTTTCTCCGCCGCTGAGCACCTTCATCTTGCTTTCAATGTGCTCGGAGGTCAAGCCGCATTTTGCCAGTGCCCCGCGCACCTGCGCATTAGTCATGGAGGGAAACTCTTTCCAGATTTCCTCAAGAGCCGTGTTGTATCCCGCAGCTCTCTCCTGCTCAAAATAACCTACTTCAACGAACTGATCAAGCTCTACCGTTCCGGAGATTGGTGGCGTGATGCCCAACAGTGTTTTGAGCAAAGTGGACTTTCCCAAGCCGTTTACGCCCTTGACGGCTATTTTTTGTCCTCTTTCAAGCTGTAGATTAAGCGGAGACGTGAGTGGCTCCTCATAACCGAGAACGAGATTATTTGCCTCAATAACAACTTTGCCTGTGGTTCTTGCAGTATTAAACGAAAATATCGGCTTTATCTTTTCTCTTCCAAGCTCAATAATGTCCATCTTGTCGAGCTTCTTTTGGCGGCTCTTCGCCATATTCGTTGTGGCAATTCTCGCTTTGTTTCGGGCGATAAAATCCTCAAGCCCTGCAATCTCTTTTTGCTGCTTATCATATGCCTGCTCAAGCTGGCGCTTTTTCAACTCGCTCATAACAACAAAGTTGTCATAGTCGCCTTTATAGCGTGTAAGCGTTGCGTTCTCAACATGATACACCACATTGATTACAGAATTTAAAAACTTGACATCATGCGACACAAGGATAAAAGCATTCTCATATCTTTGCAGAAGCTTCGTCAGCCAGACAATGTGATTTTCGTCAAGGAAGTTTGTCGGTTCGTCCAGAATGAGAATCATCGGATTCTCCAGTAAGAGCTTGGTTAGCAGCACTTTTGTTCGCTGTCCGCCGCTGAGCTCACCGACGTCCTTATCCAGCCCGATTTCACACAGACCTAAACCATTGGCATATTCCTCTATGCGCGAATCCAATATATAGAAGCCGCTGTGATCCAGCATTTCCTGTATTTCTCCCACGTCCTCCATGAGAACTGCCATTTCCTCATCGCTACAGTCAGCCATTCGCTCGTACATTTCCAGCATTTCCTTTTCTTGCAGGTACATATCAGAAAATGCGTCGCGCAGCACTTCTCGAATCGTTTTTCCCTTGGTCAGTGTACTGCTTTGATCAAGGTAGCCCGTGGTGATGTGCTTGCACCAAGTTACACTGCCCTCATCGGGAATAAGCTCGCCTGTAATTATATTGAGAAAGGTAGACTTTCCCTCGCCGTTTGCTCCAACGAGGCCTACGTGTTCACCCTTCAAAAGTCGAAATGATGCATTTTCCAAAATTTGCCGAGAACCGTATCCGTGGGTTATATTTTCTACGTTCAAAACACTCATGGGTGCCTCCAAAAATTCTATATATAAAAACTATGAGGTCAGCAAAAGAACCACCGGGCATTTTATCACATATTTGCGCGGCGGTACAGAGGCATATCTCAAGAATTTAGCCTATGCGGTGCAAAATTGTGTGATGTTCCGCGTTACCGATAAATTGAGACGGTCGCTGCGGAGTTTCAGTTCCGCAGCGACCATGTATTTTGATTAATCAGCTAATTATAAAGGCTTTTTCTTTTTCGTAATCAATGTCGGCTGTGCCACAACCGTTTTTATCGGTGCCGAAGAAACTGACACAATATCAGATTTCTTCTTTTTCTTAACTTCCTTTTTTGTGCTCTTTTCACCCATAATATTACCTCCTTATTCTTAACCGTATTTTTACTTCCACTGTGCTTCCATACCATCTTCTGTGGTTTTTATCGCACCCTCTTTTATAAGCCGTCCAACCGCTCTTTTGAAAGCCTTTTTGCTCATGTTCAGCTCCGCATAAATCTTTTCGGGCGAGCTATTGTCATTTAACTGCAGCTTGCCATTACGCAATTTCAGCAGATTCAATATTTTTTGCGCATCGCCCTCAATTTCTTTGTAGGCTGCCTCTCTCCCGCTCAGTTCCAGTTTTCCGTCTTCACGTACCTTTTTGATTCTGGCTTCAACTATATCCCCGATCGCATAGGTGCCATAAACTTCCTTGTCTAATATTAAACCATGATATTTATTGTCTACGGCCACAAAGTACCCATACTGTCTATTGATACTATAAATAATTCCGCTAACCCTATCATTGTTTTTATAAGGTGATTCAGTACTCAGCAGTTCATATACTTTCATTGTTGCACAAAGCCTATTGCTGTTGTCCACATATAACGCAACTAAGCATTTATCGTCTTTTTTCACTTCGCCTTCCTGTTCTTTAAAGGGCAACAGCAAGTCTTTTTCTAAGCCCCAATCCAAAAAAGCGCCAATCTTCGTTGTTTCCACAACCTTCAATACAGCCAATTCGCCAATTGTTATTTTCGGTTTTCTCGCCGTTGCTATAATTCTGTCCTCAGAATCTTTATAAACAAAGACTTCTATATCATCGCCGATTTTGAGTTCCTGCGGCAGTTGACTTTTAGGCAGTAAAATGTCCTCAGAATTTTTTTCATTCCTTGCATTCAAATACGCACCGATAGGTGTTTGTCTGATTACTTCCAGAATTTGAATCTTTCCTAATTCTATCATCTTGAACCCTCATATAAATATTACTTATTTATGCTCTTCAACAGTTTGACAATCCGAGCAACTATTTGCCTTTTGTAATAGGCTTTGATCTATATGCGCCGCCATCTTTGCTTCTTTTAGGGGAATAAGAGCTTCTTCCTGTTCTGGAGCCCTCGGACGGAGCAGACTTTGCTGTTCTGTCAGCGTAGGTCTTATGGAAATTTGACGAATATCCACGCGAAACCGGCATTGCTTTTGGCTCAATATAGGTATTGACTAACGGATATGGATGTTCCTTGACTTCGGGTAATGTTTTACCAATAAGCTTTTGAATATCGCGCAACAGAGACTTTTCTTCAAAGTCACAAAAAGAGATTGCCTTGCCGCCAAGACCTGCTCTGCCTGTTCGTCCAATCCTGTGAATATAGGTTTCGGGCACGTCCGGCAGGTTGTAATTTATGACGTGAGAAAGTTCTTCGATATCAAGTCCACGCGCCGCAATATCCGTTGCAATAAGGATTCTTGTTTTTCTCTCTTTAAAATCGCTCAAAGCCTGCTGTCTGTTGGTTTGAGATTTGTTGCCGTGGATTGCAACTGAATCAAATCCTTTTTTTTCCAATTCTTTAACTATTTTATCAGCGCCATGTTTTGTCTTTGAAAACACCAGAACAGAATCGTATTTTTTATCTTTCAGCAAATGGACCAGTAAGTTTGTCTTATTTTCCTTGTCGACAAAGTACACTTCTTGCTCAATAATATCAATCGGAGAATACGCCGGTGTAATTTCGATTTTCACAGGGTTTTTTAATATTGTGTCTGCAAGCACACCTATTTCAGCCGGCATAGTTGCCGAGAAAAACATTGTTTGCCTTTGCTTGGGAAGATACGTGATAATCCTTTTTACGTCATGAATCATACCCATATCCAGCATCCGGTCTGCCTCGTCAAGCACGAAATGCTTTACATGACTCAAATCAATAAAGCCCTGGTTAATTAAGTCAAGAAGTCTGCCAGGGGTTGCCACAAGAATATCAATTCCCTTTTCCAGTTCCTTTGTCTGAGGGCTTTGACCGACACCGCCAAAAATGACCAGCGTTTTCTGGGTTAAGTTCGCCCCGTAAGCATCGAAGCATTCTCCGATTTGAATAGCCAATTCTCTTGTCGGCGCAACTACTAAGGCCTTGATAAGCTTTTTGCCTTTTGGCATATCTTGCCCCATTGAGAGGCTTTGCAGAATCGGTATGGCAAACGCCGCGGTCTTGCCTGTGCCTGTTTGAGCACAGCCCAACAAGTCCAAGCCTTCAAGCAGGGGCGGAATAGCCTGCATTTGAATGGGCGTAGCCTCCGTGTATCCCTGAGTTATAAGAGCCTTTTGTATCGGGCTGCTTATATTAAATTCGTTAAATAACAATGTTCTTTCTCCTTAAATCTTTCGTTTTAATTTTTCCATCTTGCGCAACGCCATAATCAGCAACAAATCATCATTAGCTCTAATTATGCATTATTCGCCAAATACTCATATCACTAAAACATAAAAGCCCGCTCTACCAATAGGCAGAGTAGGCCTAAAAATCTCGCACACTGCCAGCATCATGAAAAGAAACGGCGGGTTTGCGTGGTTACTTGGTTAAATTGTTTGCACTAATAGTATATTGATTATACCATCATTTTTTATAAAAAGCAATAATAATGAGTCATAGGCTAAATGCCACCTATAATATCATTAATTGCTCTGCTTTTCAGTGGATACGCCTCGGTCAACAATATTGTGGAAACAATTGTATATTTTAAATCGGCAATATGTTAATATATCAATTGATAAGGATACTTAATGTTTAGTATTCACTTTAACACAATGCTAGGGGGATTAATATGGCAGAATCGGCGAAACAGGCATTAGCACAGCTTAGGGACCCTTCGAATTTTTCATGGTATATCATCCCAATATTCATTTTTGTTTTCTACGTCTATGCGGTTGAGGTTGAAAGAAAAAATTGGAATGTGTTATTTGCAGGCTTGGCTTTCTGGGGAATGGATCTGTTTAATGAAATTTGGAATGGACTCGTGTTTCACTTTACCCAATTCGCACCGGTATGGGGTACCCCAACTAAATCTGCATATGAAATATTCATTGGTCTGAATATCGAAATTACACTGATGTTCTTAGTTGCCGGTATCGCATGCGCTAAAATGCTGCCGAAAGATAAAAAAGCAAAGATTCTCGGAATTCCAAACCGTTGGTTTTTTGCCGTTTTCAATTCCATTCTTTTTGTAATTGTAGAATGCGTCTTGAACAACATCGGTGTTCTAACCTGGGAATATTCTTGGTGGCAGCCCAACTTCCCATACGTTCTGTTTTTAATCGGCTACATGCCCTTCTTGGTAACATGCTATTGGGTGCACGATATGGAAACAGTGAAGAAAAAGATAATCGCTGTTGGCACTATTTTCGGCGTTGATGCATTAGGAATAATAATCTTTTCGAGTATTCTGCATTGGATTTAAGCTGAGTTTCAACACTTTCAAGATATATGCGAACATTATAATGTGTGCACAGATATATTAAATAATTATTTGACAACTTACATAAAATAATGTAATATATATAATAATTATTGGAAAGGGTTGTAGACTAAATTATGATTATTACGACAAATTCTATAGTATCAAACTCGGAAATGATAAAGAACTATAAATCATGCAGGGGAAAGGCTGATAGTTACGGCAAGATATTTATTCTAAAGAATAACCAACCGGATGCAGTGTTATTTTCGGTTGCCGAATACGATAGATTTTCAGCTCTAATCGAGTACATGGAAACTCTTAATGATGAAGAAATAGGAACGGTCATTGAATCATTGCCCATTGAAGGAATCAGAAAAGTCTACTCAATTGACCGTCTGAGACACAAAAGCTCATAGATTATGATTCAACATTCTGCACTTCAGCTTCCATGTGTCAGCTAATTAAAATTCGTGTAACAAAGTAAAAAGAGGGGAAACAAATGTTTCCCCTCTTTTTATATAGAGTTTTTCTTTATCTATTATTCAGCCGGCTTAACTTCTTCAGGCTCTTCAACTATCTCTTCCCTAACAGTTTTGATACCGGCATATATTTCATTTTCGGAATCGAGAATTATAATATCTTTCGGCAAATCGAAATCTGCTGCAGTAATGTTGTCTCCGGACTCTTTTAATGAAACGTCGACCATTACCGAATCAGGCATATTTGCGCCAATACCCGATACTTTAATTTCCGCTTTATATACTTGCAGCTGCAACATTTTGTGTTCTAATTCTGCGCTTCCATGATATGTGATTGGAAGTTGCATTTTGACCTCTTGATCTTTAGCAAGCATTTGAATCGCAACATGGATGAGTTTACCTTCAACGGGATGTCTTTGAACTTCTTTGATGAAGCCAAATTTTTTCTTATTATCTAAATCAACCCATAATTTTGCGTTTTTACCATGTTTCGCAATTATTTTGTTCATTGGAATAATTTCAAAAGTTACTGAAGTAGAGGCTGTGCCCGGTCCGTTAAGTACTCCCGGAATAATGCCCGAATTTTTTGCTATCTTAGCATCTGCACTTCGTCCAGTAGCTTTGATAATTGTCTTTTCCATAAATATTCTCCCTTTTTGGTTTTTAGCCGTTATCTAAACTGATTCTTTAATCGTCGCTTTATTTTCTATACCTATATTATCCCACAACAATTGGTGTTAAACGTAATATTGGCAATCCTTTTACTGCTCACGCAGTCGTAAAGGCATAGAAAAGGTGTTACAATTCTCGGCAGTTTCATCGACATTGATTATTTATTATACTATTATATTGATATATTGTCAAATTTTCGTGGATATTATTATATTAATTGTAGTTCTAATATTTTTATTCCCCCCCATGTTACACAATAGGCTCAATTAAAATAATGATGAAAAGGTGTTAAGTCCGGAGATTTCGATTTTGTTATTGCAAGTCTGTCGAATGTCATCGCCATTGCACTATAAAATAGAAACCAAATTTCATTAATTTATAACTTTCAGATATATCTCCGATTTCTTATTTCGATTCTAATAAAGATAAAGACTAACATCATTAAAAATCAAAGTTTCCTGACAGCATTTTTATGCGCTATCTACACGTTATGTTTTTAAATCATATACTGTGTTGAAAGGAGCAAATAATATGAATGCTAGAAGAAATTATGATGATGAATATATGTCAGATGAAATCTTTGCAGGACTCATAGGAGAATATTGCGGATTTGATGATAGAATTCGAGCAAAAAACTGTTCAAAGTGCGGTGATTGCGGTCGCTGTTCCTGTTGTTGTTGCCGACCCGGTCCTCCGGGTCCTCGTGGCGCAACCGGACCAACTGGACCCAGCGGTACCACTGGAGCTACAGGCGCAAGCGGTGCTACCGGTCCTGCGGGTGCTGCAGGTCCACAGGGTCAAACTGGTCCGGCAGGTCCTCAAGGTGTCACAGGCACAACCGGCGCTATAGGTCCCAATGTTCCTCAGGGTCTAGTGGGCTCGGCTGGTCCGCAAGGTGTCGCGAGTCGACAGGTCCTGCCTGCGTCACCGGCCCTACTGGTGGAGTTTTAGCTTTCGCTGATATCTATGCTTTGATGACGCCTGATAATCCTGCAACAGTTGCTGTCGGCGCCGATGTTCAATTCCCGCAGAATGGACCTAACGGCGGATCCACTATTGTTCGTGTAAATAACAGTATCTTTAACTTGTCTGCAATCGGCACTTATCAAGTCTTGTTCCAAGTAAGTGTAACCGAAGCAGGCCAATTAATTTTAACTCTTGATTCGGGATTTGGCGTCCAAGACTTGCCATATACGGTTGTTGGGCGCTCAACAGTAACTTCCTAAATCACAGGCGTTGCCCTTGTAACTACAACAGTCATTAATTCTCTGCTTACTGTACGAAATCCGTCCGGAAATTCAACGGCGCTAACTATAACACCGTTGTCCAGAGGAGTGCGGTCCGTTTCAGCACACCTCACTATCATGCGAATCGCTTAAGCAAAAGAATCTTAGATAAAAAAGACCTTCATAATGCGAATGCATATGAAGGTCTTAATAAAATAATGTAAACAACCCATTCTAAATGAGTAATTGCATGACGAAATTGCGTTTCCATCTTTTAGGGCTGGCGCACTTAGAAACGCACACGTGGAATTCTTCCTGCGCTTACACTCAAAAAATAATCAAGCTCGCCAAAATGATAAAAGAGTATGGCCATACCATCTATTTTTATGGCGTAAAGGGGTCCGAAGTTAGCTATGATAAATTCATACCTGTATCATCACAAGAGGTTCTTAAGCGCACTTACGGCGATATGACAGGTCTACAAATTTCTTTCAGCACGATCCAACAGACTTTGCACTTCTTTATTTTAACCGGAATGCCATCAAGGCAATTTTGGAAAACAAGCAAGACTGGGATATACTTTTGTGCCCCATGGGAAATTACCAGAAACCGATTGCAGATGCGGTTAAGCTCCTTTCCATAGAGCCCGGAATTAGCTATACCGGAGTATTTTCATCGAATCGGGTATTTGAATCATATGCTTGGATGCATTATTTCTATGGGCTACTGGGAGTAGATGACGGTGCATGGTACGATGCGGTAATCCCAAATTATTTTGATCCTGCAGATTTTCCCTATCAGCCAATCAAACAGGACTATTGTTGTATTTCGGAAGAATAATCAGCCGTAAAAGAGTTCAGGTTGCTTCCGACATTGCCAAAGCGACAGGAAATCAATTATATATCGTTGGTCAGGGATCTTTTGATAATCCCGATGAGGGGCATAGTCTGAGTAATGAATAGCACATTATCTATAAACCGGCGGTAGGGCCAGAGGATAGAGCCGAACTATTGGGTAATGCCAAAGCTATTCTTATGCCCACATATTATTTGGAGCCCTTCGGTGGAGTAAATGTTGAAGCTCAGCTTTGTGGAACACCTGTGCTTACAACCGATTGGGGAGCATTTCCGGAAACGGTATTACACGCTACAGATGCCGTGTATTTGAAGAATTTTGTTGGGCTGTGAACAATATTGACAGTATCAGCCCATTGGCTTGCCGTAAGTGGGCCGAAAATAATTATTCCTTGGAACGCGTCGGCAGGAAGTATGAAGAGTATTTTCAAAGGGTTCATCGTCTCTTTGAAATTGGTTGGTATCAGCCTAAAGAAGAGTGTAAAGAGCTGGAATGGCTGAAACGCTATTATTGAGCCTCCATAAGCATACGCGCATGTATTATGTAAACTTACAGATGCGTTTAGGTTTACATAATATCAACTCACTCCTATTTTCAAGCAGCTCAGCCAACATATATGCTATATCAAATAGTGCGGTTTCCGAAAGGAGACCGCACTATTTATCACTTCATTATCTACGATAATCGACACACAATTAATTTTGAGCATTGATTTGGTCGGCCAAATCATTCAGAAAAAGCCAACGCTCGGTCTTTGCCTCGAGTTCTGCTTTCAATGCTTCCATTTGCGACGTCAGTTGCAGTAATCGTACGTAATCACTGGAGACTTTTTCAAGCTCCCTCGTACAATCAGAAATTTGACCCTCGATTGCGACTACAACTTCGTCGATGATATCAAATTCACGTTGTTCATTAAAGGAAAACTTCAGCTTTTTCTGCTTTTGCTTTACTTCGTTTTTATCTGTCGAAGTATGCTGCGCGTGTGAGCTTTCTCTATTGTCGTTAGAATCCTGCTCAATCAGACGCTTTTCTGAATAATCCGTGTAATTTCCTGAATAGGCTGTAATTTTGCCGCCATTTGTGACCTCAAAAATCGAGCTTGCTACCTTGTCAAGGAAGTAGCGGTCATGCGAAACAGTCATTACAGCGCCGGGAAAGGACTCCAGATAATCCTCCAAAATGGTCAATGTCTCGATGTCCAAATCATTTGTCGGCTCATCGAGCAAAAGAATATTAGGAGCTGCTATAAGAATGCTAAGGAGATAGAGCCTTCTTCTTTCGCCTCCGCTCAGTTTCCCTATTGTTGTGTATTGAAGGTCCGCAGTAAACAAAAATTGTTCCAGCATTTGAGATGCGGTGAAGGTACCTTCTTCAGTCCTGACTTCGCTTGCTATTTCACTGATAAAGTCGCAAACCCTCATTCTATTGTTATGTTCTTGGCCTTCCTGCGTAAAATATCCAATCTTAACAGTAGCGCCAACATCAACCGTTCCCTCATCGGGCGTAAGCTTTCCGGCGATAATATTCAATAGCGTTGATTTTCCCACGCCGTTTCTTCCTACAATCCCGATACGGTCATCACGCTTGATATTATAAGAAAAGTGGTTAATCACACACGCACCATCAAAGGTTTTGTTGATGTCCGTGAGCTCAATCAATTTTTTCCCCATGCGGCTGGACATGGTTGCCATCGCAACGGTATCGTCCGTTACCAGTTCCGATTGGTCCCTCAAGTCATTATATCTTTCAATGCGATCTCTGCTCTTTGTGCTACGCGCTCTGGCGCCGCGCATAATCCACTCGTATTCTTTGCGCAGAATTGCCTGCCGCTTGCGTTCACTTGCATTTGCCATATCATCGCGCTGTGCCTTGAGTTCCAAATATCTCGAATATTTGGCTTCATATGTGTAGAGCTTTGCGTGTGACAGCTCTGTTATGCGGTTAACGATACGCTCAAGAAAATAACGGTCATGCGTCACCATAATCAAACCGCCCGAAAAGCGGCAGAGGCGTGCTTCAAGCCAAATGACCATATCACTGTCAAGATGGTTCGTCGGTTCATCGAGAATCAGTATTTCCGAAGGATGAATAAGAGCTGCCGATAGTGCCACTCGTTTTTTCTGTCCGCCGGACAGCGTTCCGATTTTTGCGGTATAATCAGTTATTCCAAGTTGTGTAAGCATTGATTTCGCTTCATATTCGTTTATCTCGCGAAATTGCGGCGTGAATTCCGCAAACACCTGCTCAAGCACCGTAAGGTCATCGTTCATCACCGGATTTTGCGGCAGAAAGGTTATCTGCGCATTTCTTTGAACAGTAACGGAGCCGTCATCAGGAGACTCTAAGCCTGCTAAAATCTTTAGCAACGTACTTTTTCCTGTGCCGTTTATGCCGATAATTCCAATTTTATCCTTTTCGCTCAAATACAGCGTGGCGTCCTGCAGCAGCTGCTTTGTATCATAACTTTTGAAAATATGTTCAGCTGATAATAGCATTAATTCTCCTTTGTGCTCAAAACATCCGTCTTAACTCTGTTCATTGTAGCATATTCTTTGCAGCAAATGCATTCCTTTTTTTATTATAGCAAATATGCTTTCCATAACGATTGATTATTTCCGAATAAATCGTTATAATTATGGTAATTACTTCCGGCCGGAATATCAAACATAAAACACTTACAAAATGCCGATATATCAACAACTTGCGATTTATCGGCATAAAGGAGCTGCAATGGAAAAACTGTCAAAGCGTTTATGGGCATCATTCCTTCTTCTGGGACTTATGGGGCAATTCGCGTGGACGATTGAGAACATGTATTTTAATGTTTTTCTTTACAATACGATTTCGACCGACCCCTCGTTCATAGCAGCGATGGTAGCGGCGAGCGCAGTTGTTGCAACACTTACGACCCTGTTTATGGGTTCACTTTCTGACCGTGTTGGAAAGCGCAAGGTGTTTATTTGTGGGGGATATATAATATGGGGCTTGTCCACAATGGCTTTTGGTCTAATCAGTGTCAAAACCGCAGCAGCATGGTTTCCGGCTCTGAATGCCATATCAACTGCGGCTATGATGGTTGTGGTTATGGACTGCATTATGACCTTTTTCGGCTCCACAGCCAATGACGCTGCCTTCAACGCCTATGTAACTGATGTCACAAATGATAAAATCCGCGGAAAAGTCGAGTCCGTTCTTGCTGTGCTGCCGCTTGTATCGATGCTGATTATCTTCGGTGGGTTTGATGCCATGACAAAGCAGGGTCATTGGAGCCAATTTTTCGGAATCTTCGGCTGTCTTGTGACACTGACCGGTATCGCTTCCATCTTTCTTATCAAAGACAGCCATGTTGAAACAAAGAATGAGCCCTTTGCTAAAAACCTGATTGCAGGGTTCCGTCCGAGAATTATTAGGGAAAATCCGTCGCTGTATCTGACGCTTGCCGCATTCGCCCTGTTTTCCTGCGCGGTGCAAATCTTTTTCCCGTATCTGATTATTTATATGCAAAATTACCTTAAGATTGACAACTACGCTATCGTGCTGGGGATTGTGCTTATACTCGCATCGGTCATCAGCGTTATCGGCGGACGTTTTATTGACAGAATAGGAAAGCTCAATTTTGTTCTGCCCGCGGCGACTGTAATGTTCGCGGGGCTTATAGGAATGTTTTTCGTTCGCGGAGCCGCCTTTGTTGTCGTAGCAGGCACTGTTATGATGGGCGGATACATGCTTGTAACTGCCACGCTTTCCGCCTCCATTCGGGATTTTACACCCAAAGACAGAGTCGGGCAGTTTCAGGGAATTCGCATGATATTTGCAGTTATGCTTCCTATGATTATCGGTCCTTCGATAGGAGCCGCAGTAATTAAAAACAGCGGCAGTACGTATGTGGATTTGGGGAAGGTCAATAATGTACCCACTCCCGCAATCTTTATTGCATCCGCTGTTGCCCTGCTGCTGATTGTCATTCCGATTATTATTTTGAAACGGAGAAACAAAAATGAAAACAGTTTGGGGAGATAAGCTTGACCCAAATCATATATTAGAGGAATATCCGCGTCCCCAGATGAAGCGTGACAGTTACCTGAATCTGAATGGTGTTTGGAACTATGCCATTACCGAAACGCAAACGCCTCCCGAAAAATATGACGGTCAAATCATCGTGCCTTTTTCACCCGAAAGTGAGCTCAGTTCGGTTTCCCGTACGCTCAAGCCTTCGCAAACGCTGTGGTACAGCCGTGTGCTTCGTCTGCTGGACGGCTTTAACCGTGGGCGCGTGCTGCTCCATTTCGGTGCTGTGGATCAGCAGGCGGTTGTATTTATTAACGGCACGGAGGTCGGCTCCCATGTGGGGGGCTATACCCCGTTTACGATAGACATCAGCTCCTGCGTTCAAGAGGAAATCACCGTCGTTGTAAAAGTACGTGATGTAAGCGACACCTCGTTTTATTCGCGTGGCAAGCAAAAAATTGACCGAGGCGGTATCTGGTATACGGCGCAGAGTGGTATATGGCAGAGTGTCTGGCTGGAAAGCGTGCCGGAGCAGTACATAGGCGGTCTTAAAATCACGCCATTCTTCGACGAGGGCGAGGTGGAGCTTACGGTCATTTCCGAGGGTCGGCATCCCTGTCAAGCTCAAGTCGACGGAGCTGAAATCGCCCTCTTTTCCAATGAACCTGCGCGGCTGAAAATTGCGGATTTTATAGCGTGGAGTCCGGAGAATCCGTACCTTTATTCTCTTAACATCACAATGGGAGAGGACAGCGTCGAAAGCTATTTCGGAATGCGCAAATTCTCCGTCGAGCGTGATGAAAAAGGGGTTAATCGACTTTTTTTCAACAACAAGCCTTATTTTCACACGGGGCTTCTCGATCAGGGTTACTATAGTGACGGACTTTACACTGCGCCTTCGGATGAAGCAATCATCTTTGACATTCAAACCTCAAAAGATATGGGCTTTAATATGCTGCGCAAGCATATTAAAATAGAGCCTCTGCGCTTTTATTATCACTGTGACCGCCTCGGTATGCTCGTTTGGCAGGACATGGTAAACGGCGGAGGAAAGTATAAAAACCTGACAATCTTATCCCCCATAGTTACAGGAATCCACTTCAAGGACAGCCGCTACAAACTGTTTGCTCGAGAAAGCAAGGAGGGCCGCGAGCAATACCTTCGTGAGCTTGATGAGACGGTTCTTCATTTATACAACGCAGTTTCTCTGGCTATGTGGGTACCATTCAACGAGGGCTGGGGGCAGTTCGATGCCTCCGACGCGGTGAAACGTATCCTCAGCCTTGATAAAACGCGCACGATTGACCACGCAAGCGGCTGGCACGATCAGAAAATCGGAGAAATAAAAAGTCTGCATGTCTATTATCGTCCCTATCACTTCAAGCAGGATAAACAGGAACGCGCGGTCGTGCTTTCCGAATTCGGAGGCTACAATTACCGTGAGAGGGGGCACTGCGCCAGCGAAAGGGATTTCGGCTACAAACGCTTGAAAACTCCTATAAAACTGCTGGAGGCATTTGAACACCTCTACAATAACGAGATTCTGCCTGCAAAGGAAAAGGGTCTTTGCGCCACTGTGTATACCCAGCTTACCGACGTTGAGGATGAGCTAAACGGGCTCATATCTTATGACCGCAAGATAGTAAAGTTCCCCGCTGAAAATGTGCGAAAAATAAATGACAAACTCAAGCCCTGAAGATAATTGAATATTTGTAAATACTATAATCTTGGCTTCGTTATTATCCGCTTAGCCAAGGTTATAGTATTTTTGATAAAATGATGTAAATATCCCCCTTCTCACTTAGCTGACGCACCCCACTTCCGATTAATTATAAAAGAAGTTCATGTAATATTCACAAAGATGCGCTAAAGTGAATTATCGTATAATAGAGGAGAACATGTCTGTGTCAACACTAAAGCTAATAGATATTAAAAAAACTTACAAGGCAGGAAACACATCCGTAGAAGCTCTAAAAGGCATATCTCTGGAGTTTAGAGCAAGTGAATTTGTCTCAATTCTCGGTCCCTCAGGTTGCGGGAAAACAACGCTTTTGAATATAATCGGTGGGCTGGACCGTTATGACAGTGGCGACCTTATCATAAATAATCTGTCAACAAAATCTTACAAGGATAGCGATTGGGATGCATATAGAAATCGTTCAATCGGGTTCGTGTTTCAAAACTACAATCTGATTTCGCATCAAACAGTACTTCAGAATGTTGAGATTGCAATGACCCTATCCGGTGTGCCGTCAGCAGAGAGAAAAAGAAGAGCTAAAGAAGCGCTGGGTGCTGTCCATCTTGAAGATCAAATCAACAAAAATCCGAATCAATTGTCCGGCGGACAAATGCAAAGGGTTGCTATTGCTCGTGCGCTTGTCAATAATCCCGATATTATTCTTGCCGATGAACCGACAGGCGCGTTAGATAGCCATGCCAGTTTGCAAATCATGGAAATACTGAAAGACGTGTCCCAGACTCGTCTTGTGATTATGGTCACGCATAATGCTGAGATGTCTGATAATTATAGCAGCAGAGTTATTCGTCTGCTTGACGGTGAAGTGATGTCAGACAGCAACCCGATAACCGAGCCTGAACTGAAGCCTCAAGAAACTAAACCAGATGAGCCTAAAAAGACAAGGCTTAAAAAAACTTCCATGTCGTTAGCCACGGCAACCTCACTATCCTTCAAAAACCTGCTCACTAAGAGGGGCAGAACAATTATTACCGCTTTTGCGGGAAGTATCGGAATCATCGGAGTGGCACTTGTCCTAGCTCTTTCAAACGGTCTTTCGGATTATATCAGCAATATGCAGTCAGAAGCCCTGGCAGGCTTTCCTATCTCTATCACGACAGGAGAGCAGAACGTGAATTTCCAAGATAGAAGTTTAATGGGACAAAACAGTGATGAACCAGGCTTTCAGAAATATACAAGCGATGATGTTGTTTACCGCTATGACAGCAGCGCTGACACGACCAAGCACACAAACATACTGACAGCCGATTATTTGGACTATATTTCCGGTATGGAAACAGCTCTGCCAAACACCGTTAATACCATCTCCTATTCACGAGGCGTGAATATCAACCTTTTGGCTAAGGGCGAATCCTCTGTTGTAAAATACGAGACAACTGCGACCCGATCCGGGGCTATGGCTCAGTTGATCAGCAACACCTATTGGCAGGAAATGCCTGATAATTCGGATTTTATCTTGTCATTATATGACCTTATCGGCGAAGGCAGCCGTTTGCCGATAAATAAGAATGAAGTCGTCCTTGTGGTTGATGAATACAACAGGATAGACGAAGTTTTGTTTCAAAAGCTAGGTGTTTTCACAAATTCTGATAGCTATACCCTTGAGGATTTTATAGGCAAACCCATACTGAAAGTTATTCCGAATAATGATTATTATACGAAAGACGCTAACGGTCTTTTTATAGCCGCGAATTCATCTCAATATGAAGCGCTCTATAATAGCAATGATGGAGTCAGCCTAACAATTACAGGCGTTCTACGGCTAAAAGACGGAGCCGCCAGCAGTTATCTTTCTCCGGGTATCGTATACACTACTGCCTTAACGGATTATATCGTTGGCAATGCAAAGAAATCAGATATTGCGCTAGCACAGTCAAAAGCAGATTACGATGTCGTGCTTAATGTTCCTTTTGTAAATGATGATGCTAAAACACAGAAAATGACTAGCCTCGGAGCTGTTACAGCACCCACCGGAATCAATATTTATCCCAGAGATTTCGCAAGCAAGGACAGTATTAAAACATATTTAGACGCATATAACACGGGCAAGCCGGAAGCAGACCAAATAGTTTACTCTGACCTTGCCGAAACCATCACGAGCATGATTGGAACGCTTATTAACACAATCACTTATGTGCTTATAGGATTTGCCGCAATATCGCTGCTGGTTTCCACAATTATGATTGGCATTATCACCTATGTGTCTGTAATTGAGCGAACAAAAGAAATCGGAATTCTGCGCAGCGTAGGTGCCAGAAAAAAAGACATCTCAAGAGTGTTTAATGCCGAAACGCTGATAATCGGTTTTACGGCCGGCTTGCTTGGTTTGGGTATATCGTATTTACTCATGATACCTATTAACTCAATTATCGCAAGACTTGTAGATATAAACGGTATCGCAAATTTAGCCCCCGTATCTGCGGTTATTTTAGTGATAGGCAGTATGGTGCTGACGTTTATCGCCGGACTTATCCCCTCAAGAATGGCCGCAAAAAAGGACCCTGTCGTTGCCTTGCGAACCGAGTAACAGTTAGGCATTCAAACAATATAAAAAAACGGACGGTACAGGATTTTGCTGCTTGATTTTGCTGCTCCGTCCGTTTTCTGTTATCAAATCTATCATTTCGGAATATCGAACAGCCCTCCAAACATAGGATGTTGTACGGAATCAAATTTTCCGGGAGGGATGTTTTTTGAGAGAAAACATAGAGTAAAGAGCTTGTGAGCTTGGGAATTATATTGTCGAGAACAAGTCAACCGTCCGTGCAACCGCAAAGAAATTCGGCATCTCAAAGTCCACTGTACATAAAGATCTTACAGAGAGGTTGTATTACGCAAACAGGATGCTATATAACGAAGTCAAAGAATTACTTGAATACAACAAATCACAGCGTCATATAAGAGGTGGAATCGCCACAAGAAAAAAGTATAAGGTCGAGTAATTATGTAAACCATTTTACTATTATGTTAACTAATTGAAAAACCGCGAGCGTATAATACGTTCGCGGTCATTTCTTTTATGAGCGAGCAAGTCTATAAGCCGGGTTCTGTCTTAAACGACCATCTATCTAAGCGTATTGTTGCCAACACGCTATAGCCACCTCCCGAGGACGGCCGGGCAAGCCTATTGTCCTCCCACGGTGTTGCTCCGGATAGAGTTTACAGCGACGGACTGTTCCCAGCCGTCGGGTGAGCTCTTACCTCGCCTTTCCACCCTTGCGTCGTCGCTTGCTACGCTCGGCTCGTGACTGATGCAAGCATCAGCCACTCATCGCTACGCAACTCCTCCTTTCGCATCGAAGCAGGCTTCGATGCGTTTTGAGACGACGATTCGCGGTATATCTCTGTTGCACTTTTCCTGAAGTTGCCTTCGGCGGGTGTTACCCGTTATCCTTACCCTATGGAGCCCGGACTTTCCTCACGCACAGGCTTTCGCCTTATGCCCGCGGTCGCTCGGCTTACTCGCTGATAAATTCTACAACTCAATTAAACTATTGTCAATGTAATTCATACTATTCCCATAAATTGCTTTGCTATTGCATTCTTCACTTCACAAATTTGCTAAAGTGCGTTATACTGATTCTAAAAAATGGAGGTGTGCTTTGGAAAAGCTAAATATTCACGTAGATATCCATGAAGCATACCGCTACATGGGTTGTTGCGGTGCTCTGGATGCAAATCTTGAAAAAGAGCTTCAAAATGCGGCTAAACTCATCGAAAACAGTGCGCAGCCTCGCTTTATCGAGAAAATATGCCGCATTGACAGAAGTGACGGTATTGCGCTGATAGGAACCTGTTTAAAACTTGAGGGAAAATCAATAGCCGCCCTTCTGCACGACTGCGAAATTTGTGCTATTTTTTGCGCCACCATCGGAAACTATGTTGAAGCTCTCATTCGGAAGTGGCAGTTAAAAGACCTCGCCTTTACCGCCATGCTCGACGCTTGTGCGTCAAGCGCGGTTGAAAGCCTTTGTGACAATATAGAAGCCAAGCTGACCGAAGAGTATCGCGCACAAGACCTTTTTCTCACTGACCGCTTCAGTCCAGGATACAGCGACCTGCCAATATTCATTCAGCATGATTTTTGTGCCACTCTTGACACCACGCGGAAAATTGGCGTGAGCGTCACTGAAAGTGGCATTATGATACCCCGAAAAACTGTGACCGCCATAATCGGAATATCAAAAAATCCACAGAAGCATTTTATTACCAACTGTCAGGACTGCGGACTTACAAAAGCCTGCACATTCAAAGAAAAAGGAGTGACCTGCTATGGACAAGCTATTTAGCGAAGAATTCGTAATACTCGACGGCGCTATGGGTACCATGCTTCAGCGTGCGGGTCTTCCAGTCGGTCAGTTACCTGAGCTATTCACCCTCGAGCACCCCGAAATTCTTGAGGATATTCACCGTGCCTATATCGAAGCCGGAAGTAAAATCGCATATACGAACACCTTTAGTTCAAACGCACATAAGCTTTTTGGAAGCGGTCACACTGTGGACGAAGTAATTTCCGCCTCAGTTGCAGTTGCGAAAAAGGCAACCGACGGCAAAGCACTTGTCGCTCTCGACATCGGCCCCATAGGCGAAATGCTTGAGCCTTCCGGAACGCTTGCTTTTGACAAGGCTTATGACATGTTCCGCGAAATGCTGCTTGCGGGGGAAAAAGCTGGGGCTGACCTCGTCACCTTTGAAACCTTCACCGACCTTGCTGAGTTGCGTATCGCCGTCCTCGCTGCAAAGGAGAACACTTTGCTTCCGATATTTGCCACAATGTCCTTTGAGGAAAACGGACGTACCTTTACGGGCGCACTAGCCGAGTGTTTTGCGGAAACAATGGTGGGCTTGGGCGTTGACGCAATCGGCGTAAACTGCTCAATGGGTCCGAAGAAGCTTATGCCCATCATCCGCCGCATCGGGGCTGTCACTCCCCTACCGCTCATAGTCAAGGCAAACGCGGGGCTGCCTGACGCGCGAGAGGGGCATTACAACATTAGTGCCGAGGAGTTTGCCGCCGAGATGTCCGAGTGCGCTGAAATAGGCGTGCAGTTCATCGGTGGCTGCTGCGGAACTGATCCCGAGTATATAAAAGCTCTAAGCAACATTATGCTGGGTAGAAAGCGCGCAAAGCGGGTTGTTTTAAGCGAAACCAGGCTTTGCAGCATGACGGCTATCGTTACAGTTAACGAAGTTCGTATAATCGGAGAGCGTATTAACCCAACAGGCAAAAAACGCTTTCAGCAAGCCCTGAAAGAGAGCGACTTTGACTATGTTCTGGCTCAGGGTGTTTCTCAAGCTGATGCTGGGGCGGACATTTTGGACGTTAACGTCGGTGTCCCCGGACTTGACGAGGCCTCCCTTATGCGAAAGTGCATCATGGGACTTCAGGCAACAACGGACATGCCCCTACAAATTGACTCTAACGACGCAAACGCGATTGAAGCAGGTCTGCGTGCTTTCTGTGGGAAAGCAATTGTCAACTCTGTGAACGGAGAAACCGAAAAGCTTGAGCGAATACTGCCGCTCGTAAAAAAATACGGTGCTGCAGTCGTTGGGCTTACTATGGACGAGCGCGGCATACCAGAAACCGCCGAGGAGCGCTTCGAAATCGCAAAGCGTATACTCGCCGACTGCGAGAGCTACGGAATTCCAAAAAAGGACGTTTTTATCGACTGCCTATGCCTAACCGTATCCGCTTCGCAGAGCTCCGCCCTCGAAACTCTTAAGGCTGTCCGAATGGTCAAGGAAAAGCTCGGACTTCATACGGTTCTGGGCATATCTAATATCTCCTTTGGTCTGCCTAACCGCGAGCTTATAAACAGCACATTTTTGTCCCTTGCGATGGAAAACGGGCTTGATTTACCAATTATCAACCCAAACGTAACCTCAATGACGGATACCGTTGCCGCTTTCAAACTTCTAAAAGGCTTTGACGATGGCTGCCAGAGCTTTGTCGAGCGTTTTGCAGAAGTCAAGTCCGCCCCTTCCTCGATAGCCGCAACAAGCGATATTTTTGAGGCAGTTGCAAAGGGTCTGAAAGCGGAGGCAAAGTCGATAACAATTGGTCTTTTAGAGACTAAAACAGAGTTTGAGATAATAAACGAGTTTCTGATCCCTGCTCTTGATGCAGTCGGAGACAGATATGAAAAAGGCGAGATTTTCCTGCCGCAGCTCATGCGCTCGGCAGATGCCTCCTGTGAGGCATTTGAGGTACTTAAAACGAGTATCGCAAAAAAAGGAACAGGCTCGGTTTCAAAGGGGAAAATCATCGTTGCAACTGTAAAGGGCGACATTCACGACATCGGTAAAAACATCGTTAAAACCATTCTCGCCAACTATGGCTATCAGCTTATAGACTTAGGGCGCGATGTTTCACCCGAAGCCGTGGTTGAAACCGCTGTACGTGAAAACGTCCGTCTTGTCGGACTCAGTGCGCTTATGACCACAACCCTGCCGGCAATGGCAGAGACAGTGCAGGCACTTCGCAAAAGCGGACACGACTTCAAAATCATGGTCGGCGGCGCAGTCCTAACAGCTGAATATGCCAAAGAAATCGGCGCCGACTTTTACGCAAGGGACGCAAAGCGCGCTGTTGATATTGCAAAAGAAGTATTGGGATAGGAGTGAAACCGTGGAATTTCTCGAAAAACTAAAGCGCGGCACCATCATTTTCGACGGTGCCATGGGAACCTACTATACCGAAAAACATGGTCGCTATCCCGAATGCTGTGAGTTCGCGAACATTCAATATCCTGACAGGATTGAGAATATTCACCGCGAATATATTGCGGCAGGCTGTGATGCGATAATTACCAACACCTTCGGAGCGAATACAGATGGGCTCGATTGTGATTGGAAAACAGTCTCAACAATCATCGAGTGCGGTTGGAACATTGCGCAAAAAGTGGTTTCTGGAACTGACATATCGGTTTTTGCAGATATAGGTCCAATTCCGCACATTGATAACCGTGACAGCACTGAACAGTATCTGAATACTGTCGACTACTTTTTAAGTCTCGGTGCAGAGAACTTTATATTTGAAACTTTCTCATCTCCGGAAGGGCTAAACACAATTACTAAGCATATTAAAGCCAAAAATCCAAACTCCGTCATAATCTGCTCTTTTGCAGTTTCCGCCGATGGGTTCACTCGTGAGGGCGTTTCGCTTTCAAGAATACAAAAGGCGATGTGCTCTGACACTAATGTCGACGTTTTCGGTCTCAACTGCATGTGCGGCCCCATTCACATGGTTAAGCTGATAGGCGAAATAATTAATTCTGGAAAACCTATCATCGCAATGCCGAATGCCGGATATCCCACAATGATTGGCAACCGCGTCTATTTTGAAAACAATTCCGATTATTACGCTAAGGGCCTAGTCGAAATTGCAGATGTCGGAGCGAACATTATCGGCGGCTGCTGCGGAACTACTCCCGATCATATCGGTAAAGCTCACAAACTGCTTGACAAAAAGTCTGGACCGAGCATCTCTATAACTGTCCCGAAGAAGGCTTTTCCGATTGAGAAGGCAGAAAACAGGCTTTGGGGAAAAATCGAGAGTGGTAAAAAGGTCTTTGCCGTGGAGCTCGACCCTCCTGCAAATTCCGATATACGCGCCTTTATGGACGGAGCAAGAGCTCTTCGCGATGCAGGCGCGGACGCAATTACGATTGCGGACTGTCCTATTTCGCGCGCACGAGCAGACAGCAGCATGCTCGCATCAAAACTCAAGCGTGAGCTTAACATTGATACTATCCCGCACATGACCTGCCGTGACCGCAACATTATCGCCACAAAAGCTCTTCTACTCGGGCTAAACATTGAAGGTGTGAACAACGTTCTTGTCGTCACTGGCGACCCTGTTCCAACAGCCGAGCGCGGCACAATCAAGAGCGTTTTCAACTTCAATTCCGTTGTGCTGGCAAACTTCATCCGTGATTTGGACGAAGAGTTTGCACGAGGACCTTTCCGCGTTTTCGGCGCGTTGAATTTGAACGCGCTGAACTTTGAAAGTCAGCTTAATCACGCGAAGGAAAAGCTTGAGCACGGTGTTGACGCTTTTCTGACACAGCCCGTACATTCTCCACGCGCTTTGGAAAACCTTAAAACTGCACGGCAGGCGCTTTCTGGGAAAATTCTCGGCGGAGTAATGCCCATCGTTTCTCATAGGAACGCCTGCTATATGAACAGTGAAATTGCGGGCATCAGCGTCAGCGACGAGATTATGAAGCAGTATGAGGGGTTGGACAAAGAACAGTCCTCGCGTTTGGCTGTGTCGCTCACAACCGAAATCGCGCAGAGCATGGCTGGCTATGTCGATGGATATTACATGATAACGCCGTTTATGCGGACAGACCTGATCTGCGAGATTATGAAAAACCTCATATAAAGAAACGAGTATCTGTTTTTTTCAGATACTCGTTTCTTCATATGAGCGTACAGCCATGTCGTACGGTTGTGCGATTTTTGCTTACAGGATAATGCAGATAAGACCGCCGCTACCCTCGTTTATGATTCTTTGAAGCGCGTTTCGGAGCTTTAGTCCTGTCTCCTCCAACATACGCTCGAGCTTTGCGTTCAGCCCCTCTCCCGTCATAATTCATGGCGGCTGACTATTTTTATATTACTTCGCAATTATGCTCTTATATTCAGGCAATTTCCGAGCTGATTATACATATTTGTTGCAATTTCGCTGTAATGGTGTAAATTGTTAATAGAGAGAGCTATTTTTTTGAGATAAGAATTGTTCATAAAGCGAATAATGCCTAGTCTGGGATTGCTTCTGATTATTGCAATAATGGGAAGCTCTGGCAGTGAAGTGTCATGTATATATTCAATGAGAGCCATAATTTCTTCTGAACAAACAGGAGTTAATAGTTGAGAAGACAAGTGAGGAAGACGTATGAATATTTGCATCAGACAATATACCACAGAGGACCTTTCAGCCATGATAGATATTTGGAATGAAGTAGTAAATGAAGGCATAGCTTTTCCACAAGTTGAACTTTTAACCAAAATAACTGGACGAAAATTCTTTGCCGAGCAGACTTATGCGGCAGTTGCAATAGACACTGATTCATCAAAAACATTTGGGCTCTATATACTTCATCCAAATAACATAGGAAGATGTGGGCATATATGTAATGCGAGCTATGCTGTGTCTTCAAAGTGTCGGGGACTACATATTGGTGATAAACTCGTCAATGATAGTCTTACACAAAGCAAAAAGTGCGGGTTCAGGATATTACAGTTTAACGCTGTTGTCGCAACCAATTTACATGCACGACATCTGTATGAAAGGCTTGGGTTTAAGAAACTTGGAGTGATTTCAGGCGGGTTTCTGATGAATGATGGACAATATGAAGACATTTGCCCATATTACTATACTTTATGAAAATCATGTTCAATTTTATAAAGATAATGAGAACGCTTATTAACTCGCATGGATTACCATTATCTCTATGACTTGAAATGTTATATCCCCAAAATAACGAGGAGAAAAGATGAACGGACAAAATAGAGCTGATGTAAAAATCGGCGCAAAAGTAAAAATTGTATTAAAGGCTGACCAAAGGTCAGGAAGACTTACAGAGGGAACCGTTGAAAAACTACTTACCAACAGCAGTTTTCACCCTCATGGTATTAAAGTAATGTTAACTGATGGGAACGTGGGCAGAGTACAGGAAATTGTCGGGTAATTTGCTTGTGCTTTGAGTGTCATTTCAAATACACATTACCCCATTATCCCCTCACAGGAATTGCTAATGAAAATACTTATTGACGCGGATGGTTGTCCAGTGGTGAATATAACCGTGCGGATGTCGAAAGAACACAATATTGATTGTTTTATTCTTTGTGACACATCTCACGTTTTTGAAAAGTCGGGGGCAACTACGCTGACTTTTTCAAAGGGTGCGGATAGTGTTGATTTTGCGCTGGTCAATCGTGTTTCACCGAATGATATTGTCATCACACAGGATTATGGGCTTGCCGCTATGTGTTTGTCCAGAAACGCCATTGTCATCAATCAAGACGGAATGGAATACACCGCCGACAACATTGATGCACTACTTCTTGCCCGTCACACAGCCAAGAAAATACGCAATTCAGGCGGCAGGCTAAAAGGTCCTCAAAAGAGAACAGCAGTTCAGAACGAGGCATTTGAAACAGCACTTTCCCATCTGTTGGACCGAAGGATAGATACATAATATATAAAACTAAGCAGCGGGGAATTTCCCCACTGCTTTTTCATTATTACAATTTACGACTGATACGAGAACTCCAAGTTGTACATGGAAATCACGTCGCCGTCCTTGACGCCCATGGCTTCCATTCTCTCGAAAATTTTGGCCTCGCGCAAAATTCGGTCAAAGTGCATACGTGATTCGTAATCCGTAAAGTTGATGGTTGAAATAAGCCTTTCAAGCCACGGTCCCTCAACAACCCAAACGTCGTCAAACTGCTCAATCACGACCTCCGCTGAGGTGTCTATAAGGATCTCAGGCGCAACATAATTTGCTTCATAGACCTTGATGGGTGGAAGGCTCGCAAGCCTTTCTGCGGCGGCTTTCATCAGTTCAGATGTGCCTGCGTGCGTTACGGCGGACATTTCAAAGAACTCGTAGCCAAGCTCCGTCACATAATCGCGGAATTCATTCAAAAGCTCGCTTCCCTCAGGCAAAATGTCGGTCTTGTTTGCAACGACTAGCTGAGGTCTGTCCGCAAGTTCGGGGCTATATTCTTTCAGTTCTTTATTTATCGCTTCAAAGTCTTCAATCGGGTCGCGTCCCTCACTGCCGGAAACATCGACAATGTGGATAAGCAGACGGCAGCGGTCGATATGGCGCAAAAAGTCATGCCCCAGACCCGCGCCCTCGCTTGCGCCTTCGATGATACCCGGAATGTCGGCCAGCACGAAGGAAACTCCATCGGTGACATAGACGACGCCGAGATTCGGAAACAGCGTTGTAAAGTGGTAATTCGCGATTTTGGGGTGTGCCTTGGAGACAACTGAAAGCAATGTGGACTTTCCCACATTCGGAAATCCGACTAAACCGACATCGGCCAAAAGCTTAAGTTCAAGTACTACCTCTTTTGAATCGCCTTCCATTCCGGGCTTTGCGAAACGTGGTGTCTGACGTGTCGGAGTTGCAAAATGCTGATTGCCCCAACCGCCTCTGCCTCCCCTTGCAAGAACAAAGGGCTCGGTGTCGGTCATATCTTTGATGATGCCGTCAGTTTCCTTGTCCTTGATAAGCGTGCCGCGCGGAACTCTTATGATGATGTCTTCGCCGTCTTTTCCGCTGCAGCGCTTGCCCTGACCGCCCACACCGTTTTCGGCAACGTATTTCCGTTTATATCGAAAATCCATAAGCGTCGACATGTTATCATCTGCCACAACGATGACACTGCCGCCGCGTCCGCCGTCGCCGCCGTCGGGTCCGCCGGCAGGAACGTACTTTTCTCTTTTAAATGCAACCGAACCGTCTCCGCCTTTGCCGGCTTTGACCGATATGGTCGCTTTATCAATAAACATAAAACCCCTCCATGCGTAATACGCACTAATTATACCATAACTGAAAATAGTAGTGATGTGCTAACCGCTTTGCGATTAATATACCCAGTCATATATGAAATGCGATAATCTTTTGGATTATCATTAACACTCCATTTTAGTCCAACGCTGTCTCTAACTACAATTTTATCCGAAATGTGATTTTTGGCAATAGTTTTTTAGATAAAAAATGGGTGGGCGACTCGCCCACCCAAATAAAGGTTACTGTGCCATGCCCTCGTAAACAGAGACCTTTTTACGGTCCTTGTCAAGGCGCTCGAACTTCACTATTCCGTCCTTAAGGGCGAAAAGCGTATCATCACCACCGCGGCCAACATTGTTGCCGGGGTGAATTTTCGTTCCGCGCTGTCTGACAAGGATATTGCCGGCGAGCACGAACTGACCGTCAGCTCTTTTGGGTCCAAGACGCTTTGACTCACTGTCGCGGCCGTTCTTGGTTGATCCCATTCCTTTTTTATGTGCCATGCTATACACCTCCACGTGTCAAAATTCTACGGAACTATGCGGTGATTGTACCGATTTGTACCTGAGTGTAGGGCTGTCTGTGGCCCTTTGTGTTGCGATAACCCTTTTTGGATTTCATCTTGAAAACGCGAATCTTTTTGTCTTTGCCGTTCTTAATTACGCTTGCTGTAACGGTTGCGCCCGCAATAATGGGGGAACCGAAGTTGCTTGCGTCATCATCAATAACAGCTAAAACGCGGTCAAACGTAACTGTATCGCCGCTTTCGACATTAAGTTTTTCAATAAAAACAACATCGCCCTCGGCAACACGATACTGCTTTCCGCCTGTTTCGATAATTGCGTGCTTCATATACTCGTGCACCTGCCTCTCTTCGGAGTCTCGCTCTTAGGGCGGAAACACAAGTTTCGCTTCAAACCCTCTCAATGCGGCCTTGTTAGTTTATCATGCGTTATTTGTGTTGTCAAGATAATTACTCATTATTTTATTGCGAAAAGTCCAATAATCAGCGTAATATTACAGCACTTTTCCCATGCAAACGCAGGAAAAGTGCCGCAATACTCCCCTCAAACTCTTCCAATCAATCCGGACTTATTCCTCCGGTGAACCAAACTTCTTTTTGATTTCGTTCAAGTCGCGTTTTCCGACAGCATTTTTGGGGACGCTGTCCACAAATGTGACATATTTGGGAACTTTGATGCTGCTTAGTTCCAACTTGACGGCCTTGATAATGTCTTCGCGAGTTAGTGTGGCTCCTGGAGCTCTGACGATCAGCACTCGACCGACCTCTCCCCATTTATGGTCCGGAACGCCGACTATGCATGCCTCAAGCACTCCGGGTACGAGCATTATAACATCTTCTATTTCCTGCGGGAAAATATTCTCTCCGCCAGAAATATACATATTCTTTTTTCTTCCGCTGATGTAGCAGAAGCCGTCTTCATCCAGATAGCCCATGTCGCCCGTGTGAATAAAGCCGTCCTGCATGATTGCTGAGGTCGCTTCGGGATTGTTCCAGTAGCCGGAAAACAGTAACTTTCCGCTGAAAATCAGCTCTCCGCGCTCACCTTGAGGAACATCCTTGCCTTCTTCGTCAACAAAGCGCACCTGATTGAATGGAGCAGGTATTCCACATGAATTCCACTTTGCGCGGACTCCCTCGATGTCTGTAAGCCCAAGCGGGTGGCACATATTGTTCGGACCAACTTCCGTCATACCGTAGGCATTGACCATCTTTACACTCTTTGCCCAATATATCTCCAGAAGCTCTCTTCCCGTTGGAGCAGCTCCTGTAACTAGGTAGCGGTAGCACGAAAAATCAGTCTTCTCAAAATCGGGGTGCATTGCCATTGCCTTATACATTGTTTCAACGGAAATGCCGACTGTCGGCTTTTCTTCCCTTATTGCTCGCAGCGCTTTTTCGGGATTGAAGCCGCGCATAATAATGAGTCTGCCGCCAAACATCAGAAGTGGAAGCGTAAATACGTTCCAACCCGCAGTGTGGAAAAGCGGAAGTGTCAAAATGGCAGTATCGGTTTCGCTGAGTTGGAAACCCATAATGTCGGCTACAGAGTTGTAAAAAAGAGAGCGGTAGGACATCATAGCTGCTTTCGGCGTACCCGTGGTACCGCCGGTATGTATGAGCATTTGTATATCTTCATAGTCCAACCCGGGGTTCACAGGTGCTTTGTAATCGACGATATTCATGATTTCCGAGTAGCAGTAAGTATCACCTTCGCAAGGCTGGTCAAGGCAAATGAACTCCTGCGTAAAGCCTTTTTCGCGTAGGCTTGTAACGGTGAAGGAAAATTCACCGGAATAGAATATTACTTTTGGTTCTTCGTTTGCGATGAGCGAAAACAGCTCTTTCTCGCGAAGCAGACAATTGTATGTGGTAATAATTATTCCTGTTTTGTAAGTGGTGAAAAATGCGTCAAAAAACGCAACGGAGTTTGTTGCGCAAAATCCGATACGGTCACCCTTTTTCAGCCCAAGTTTTTCTACTAAAAACCACGCCAGCTTGTCTGAACGAGCGTCCATGTCGGAATAGGTATAGCGTGCGCCGGTATCATAGTCGAAAATAGCCTCATGTTTTCCGGAAAAACGCACTCGATATTTGCCCATATTAAACAGCGTTTCAGAATCGAACATTCAAATTTCCCCCTTACATCCTTCACATCATAAAAAACAGCTTATATTTTTGTTGTTGTTTCGTTTAACTGTTTATTGATATCGACACCATTATCATGCGCCGAACAGGGCATATATAACAACATAACAATCTTATTTTATAACTTATTTACTGACAAATCAACAACGAAACGCGAAATTTACGAAATTTATCACTAATTAGATATAGATTTTGAGGATTGAATAATAGGGAGAAAGAAATTTTGTTAATAACACCGAACAAAGTCAGACACATCTATAAAATAGTTTACATAATCCAAAGTGCTGTTACGGCGAAGGCTTCCCTTATAAAGTAATTTATCATCAAAATAGGATAACTGGTATGCGCGGCAACTCCGATTGGCACGGCATTTTGCTCACGGGCCATATACTTTGCTCTGTAAAGATGGTATTCGCTTGAAACTATCGCAACCTTATCCATTGGATCGTTGCTGAATGCGTGTATTATTGCAAGTGAATTTGCAATGTTTTCTTCGGTCGAAGTGGATTTATCCTCTTTAATTATCCGCTCCGCAGAAACGCCTTTTTCTATCAGCCAAATGCGCATACATTCCGCCTCGGTTATATCTTCTCCCTCGCCCTGACCACCGGACACTATAACAGTTGTTTTCGGATAAGTCTCAAGGTAATCAAGCGCTGCCACAAGTCTGTTAGACAGAGACACTGACGGAACTGTTCCGTCAACTCCGGCTCCGAGCACGATGAGGTATGGTGCTTCCGGGTTCTTGTCGGTACGAGCTGATGCGATAATCGGAATTTCAACAACAACGAAATATGCAAGTCCGATACATAACAACGATGTTATGATAATTTTTAATCGTTTTGCCCGCTTTTCGTTCTTTTTTGCGTATACCGAAATCAGTCTGTAAAGCGCAATAAGTACCGCAAGTGATAAAACTGTTACTCCAATCGTTTTGTAAACAGTGCTGACTTCGATAAACAAACCTATACCGGCTAAGAATGCCTCTCCTGCCCAAAAGCTGAGCTCTCGCATATTATTACGTTTTTCCATATTTATGACCATTCCTTTCTCTGCTTTAAAGGCACAAAACGACCACGAAATGGAGTGGTCATAAATTGCGCATTTATTGCGGTTGCCCATAGGGCGAGCATCACGTGCATTATATCTGAGACGCTTGAAAAAAGTTTCAAACGTCTCCCTTTCAAGTACTACTACTCGCAGCTATTCGGATTGCTCTTCCCACTTGTCATAAAGTATGCCCAGTTCCTGCTGAATCTGAGCTTTTTGCACATCCAACTCCATCAGCTTATGAAAGTCGGCTGAGTGCTCCTCATAGAGCCTTTCAAGCTCTTTAAGTTTTCCCTCAAGCTTGTCGATTTCGCGCTCCGTTTTCTGGAGCTGCTTTTCATTATAAGCCGAAGGGTTCTTCTTGAACGCTTTGTTCATATCCTCTTTGACGTTTTCTCTCGGCTTTTCGTTCCGTCCCAACTCGTCCTGTCGCTTCAGATATTCGCGGTATTCGGCAAAGCCGCCTCGGAAATCAGTGATTGTACCGTTTTCAAGCACCCATATACGTGTTGCAAATCTCTCAACAAAATAGCGGTCATGCGAAACGAAAAGCAGCGCCTCGCCATATGACTCGACTGCTTCCTCTATCCATTCCCTGCTCATTATGTCCAGATGGTTTGTCGGCTCATCGAGAATCAGAAAATTGACCTCGTCGCGCATCAGAACACATAGGCGCAGACGGCTCTGCTCGCCTCCCGAAAGCGCCGATACTGGCTTGAAAACGTCTTCGCCTGAAAAGCGGAAACTTCCCAGTCTGTCGCGCGCGGTCTGCGGAGTACATTTCTCGGAATAGAGCATCGTGTCGAGCAGGTTTCTGCTCGGATAGTCGAATTTTATTATCTGCGGCAGATATGCGGTTTTTATGGAAGGTCCGCGGCGCAGTATGCCGCAGTCCGGCACGTCCTCTCCCATGATAAGCTTGATGAGTGTCGATTTTCCTGTTCCGTTGTCCCCGATTAGCGCTATGCGCTCTCCGCCCTCTACAATCAGCTCAAGGTCCGAAAAAAGCTTTCGCTCCCCGAATGACTTAGTAACTCCGTCAATAATCAAAACCTCGTCGCCCGAAAATTCGCGCTGTGAAAACTTGATTTTCATAGCTTTTTCGGCCTTTGGTCTGTCTGTTTTCTCCATTCGCTCCATGCGTGAACGTATAGCAAAGGACTTTTTCATAAGGGCCTCGTTTCCCGTGCCCCACTGGTAAAGTCTGCGTGCCGCCTCATCAAGCCGTTTCAGTTCTTTTTGCTCTTTCTCGAACTTTTTAAGTTGCTCATCATAACGCCGCTGCTTTTCCTCAACATAGAAGCTGTAGTTTCCGCTGAAGAATTCCACCTTGCCGTCCGTAATCTCAATTGTGCGAGAAACGACGCGGTCAAGAAAATAACGGTCATGTGAAATGGCCAGAACGGATCCGTGGAACTTGAGGAGGTAATCCTCCAACCACTCTGTCGCCTTTAAATCAAGATGGTTTGTCGGCTCGTCCAAAAGCAGAATATCCGTGTCCTCAAGAATCAGCCGTGCGAGGTTTACCCGCGTTTTTTCGCCGCCCGAAAGCTTCGTAAACAGCTGTGAGCGCATCGTTTCGGAAATCTCTAAACCGTTAGCCACTCTGTTCCGTTCAAAATCTGCGTTGTAGCCTTGAAGACGCTCATAATCCGCAGCAGCCTTATCATACTCGCGCAAAATCTCATCGGAATTGTTGCCCGACATTTGGGCGGTAAGCTCGTTCATTCTAGCTTCAAGTTCAAAAATTCTCTCATGCGCAGTCTTTAAAACAGTCTCAACGGTGTAGTCCTCCGGAAAAACAGGAATTTGTGAAATCAATCCCAATCTCTTGCCGGACGCAATAACGACTCTTCCCTCGTCAGGGTGAACCTCGCCCGTAATAATGCGGAACAACGTTGTCTTTCCTGCGCCGTTTTTTCCGAGAATTCCGATACGCTCACCGCAGTTGACGTCAAAAGTGATCTTATCCAATATATTCTTGTCTTGTTCAAAGGCTTTTACCAAGCCTTGAATTGATATGTCAATCATTGTTATCTCCTAAAAATAGCGAGGCCGGACGAGCCGTTTTGACCGCGTCCGGCAATGTTCTATTGTGGTATGTTGTTCATTTTGCAACAGCCGCCTGCAATACGGCATTCGCAACTGGACCTGCGTTTACAAGTCCGCCGCCGCCATTTTCGATTATCACCGTGAAGGCAAGCGGATTATCCTTGTCGTTTAGAAATCCGACAAACCAAGCGTGGGAAGTGCCGTCACCGAGCTCCGCCGTACCTGTTTTTGCGCATATATTCAGATTCGGGAACCGCTCAGCGCCATATGCATTGGCAACATTGTAGCTCATGAATTCCTGAATTTTCTGGGCAGTCTCGGTTTTCAAAAGACGGGTCGAGCCCGCATATCCGTTTTTGAGCAGTACCGGTCCTTTGGCAACGCCGTCGTTTGCGATTGCTGAAACAAACCTAAGCATGGCAATCGGAGAAATCAGGTCGTTGTATTGCCCGATTCCCATCCAACTGAGATTTGAGGTTCCAGTTTCCGCCTTGTCAAGGCTGCCTGCAACGGTATCAATTCCGCTTATGGTAAGGCTTTTGCAAAATCCGAATCTCTCCGCGTAACTATAAATCGTGTCAGCACCCAGCTCCTGCGAAATTTCCGAAAATGCGCTGTTGCATGAATTTGCAAGCGCCTGCTCGATAGTCTGCTGCCCGTGAACTCCCGTGCAGTGGACCGTGTCACCGCCAACTTGTACGCCGCCCGTGCAGGTAAATGTTCTGTCATAAAGGTCAGGAATATTCTCAATTGCCGCCGAAAGCGTGATGAGCTTGAATATTGAGCCCGGCGTATAAGTTGCGCCCAGGCAGCGGTTCATGTAAACGCCCTCGTAAGCCGAGCTTGTAAGGTCAGGAGGGTTATTCGGGTCATAGGAAGGAGTACTCACCATGCAGAGCATCTCTCCTGTCTCGTAATTTGAGACGAGCACAGCGCCTTTTCTGCCGTTCAGTGCCTTGTACGCCACCGCATTAAGCGTGGAATCGATTGATAGCTTTACTTTTCCGCCGTTTCCATTTATACTCGCAACGCCGTCAATAAAATCATATCCCGCAAGCTTGTAGTCGAAAGCCGTAATCGCGCCGGAGCCGATATTTCCGTTGTAATCGCCGACGGCGTGGAAGCAGGCCTTGCGCACAGTTTCGTCTTCCGCGTAGGAATAAACGCCGTTTCCTGCGCTCGCCAAAATAACGCCGTTTCTGTCAGTCACCGTTCCAGTGTCAAGAACGCCCTCGTTGAAAACGCTTTGATTTGCGCGCAACATAACCCAGTCTTTACCGTCGGAAAATAGTCGAATCGCAAAAATGCACATTCCGAATACGAGCCCCAGCGCAATCAGCATTGCAAAGAAGGCTCTGTTTTTTATCTTTTTCATCTGCCGCGCCCCCTTTTCTCGTTTCTTCTGTCAAAGAGATTGCGTATATCTTCATCAGTCTTCAGCGCGGTTTCATCCGCATCTTCCACCTCTGAATCGTCAAATGCTTGCTCGTTCCGCTCCGAAAACTCGTTGTAATCGTGCATTTTGGATGGGTCTTTCATGATGAAGCTAGCGCTCTTGCGCGTATCTGTTGCTTTAATAAACGCCAAAAGCGCCCAACAGGAGATTAGACTCGACCCGCCGATTGAAACGAAGGGGAAAGTAACGCCCGTGAACGGTAAAAGGTCAAGTGAGCCAAAAACGTTCAAGCCAAGCTGAACCATCATCATCGAAACAGCAGCACTTCCCGCGATTACATAGAAAGACGAGCGACCCTGAGAAGCGTTGTGAACTACAAAAGCCGCCAAAATAATGATTGCCGCGATAGCGCAGACAGCAACTATAAAGCCAAGCTCTTCGGTTACCATGCCAAAAACAAGGTCGGTATCGGCCGCAACAATATTATGAAGCCAGCCGTGTCCTGCGCCAAGTCCGAACATTCCTCCGGAAGCGGCGGCCGACAAGGCCCGAGACTGCTGAAAACCTGCACCGTTGACATCCTCCCATACGTGCCCCCATGTCGCAAAGCGCGCTGCAATATGCGGCCTAATACTGAGTGCCAGAAAGCCTGCCAAGCCCGCGCCTGAAACGGCGAGAACAACCGTGGCTATATTTCCGCTTCGCATAAACGAGATGACTAAAAATGTTGCGAAAAACACAAGTGCCGAACCAAAGTCGCCCATTAGTGCCAACGCACCGACGCAAACTGCGGAAAACGCGATGTAAACGAACAGGTTTTTGCCCTTATAGAGCCTGTCCAGCGTCGCAGCTCCGGCATAAATATATAGTATCTTTACGAACTCAGAGGGTTGAAATGTAAATCCTCCAATTGAAAGCCAGTTCTTTGCGCCAAATAGTTCCGAGCCAAATACAATATTGATTGCGAGCAGACCCACCGCAACACTTGCCGCAGGAAATATCATTGCCTTAACCCTTTTCAGGTCACGAAGCCACCAGCCCAAAATCAGGAACAAGCCTATTCCCGCAAGAAGCAGCAGTACCTGTTTGAGCATGCTTTCAGGAACGGAGCTTGCCGCTATGGAAAGACCTATCGTGCTCAGGAAAAATGCCAGAGCTTCGACCTCAAACCCTCGTCTTCCGATTGAGCGCATAATTATATAATAAAGCCACATGATGATAAATAAGGATACAAACGAAAGAGCAATCTGTGCGCGATACTTCTCATCGGAATAATAGAGAAGCTGGTATAACAACAAAAATTGAAAAATTGAAACGAAACGGAACATAGCCCCCGGCGAAATCATTTTTCCCGGCGAAGTCCTGCGCTCTGAAATAATACCGCGCTCTTCCTCCGTTAGATTGAAAAATCGCAGTTTGGCCTTGCCAATGCTTATTAAGTCTCCATCCTCGAGCCTTGCGCCCTCTTCCGGAACCGGAACACCGTTAATCTCGGCTCCGCTGTTATGCCCGATATCTGTAACTGTCCAGTTTCCGAATTCATCGCGTATTAAAACGAGCTGGGTAGCGGCAACAGAAGAACTATCCAGCGAAACATCAGAGGACCTCGCCCTGCCCACAGTACATTCCCAGTGACGCAGCGGAACACGCGATCCGTCCGGCAAGTCGAGATAGCCCCAAACTTCGGGCTCGTACCGCTCACGCAGCATGGAATAAGCGCAGCGAGTGAGTATTGCTATCGCAGCAATCGGAAGCATAAAGCGGGTAAAGTAAACAAGGTAAGACAAAAACGGACTGAAGGCACCGCCCAAATCGGGCTGTGCAAAAAACTGGTTTATACTTTGCATAAAGCTGTCCACCCCTGTCGCCTCCGTTCCAATATGCCGCGAAAATGCTAATAATTTGATAATCGCATAATGACCGCCAGATTATACCATCCGACGGTCATTATAGCACACATTTCTGCAATTTAAAATGATAAATTCATTACTTAAGAACAACTCTATTGTGGTTTTTCTTGCCGCGCTTCAAAACAATGCCTTCGCCGGAAAGCTCTTCGCATGTAAAGCACTTGCTGAATTCCGAAATCTTTTCTCCGGCGGCTTCGACTCCACCCTGTTCGATGGCACGTTTTGCCTCGGATTTTGATGGGCAAAGGCCACACCTTACAAGAAGGTTAACTACGTCCAGTCTCCCGTCAACAAGGTCTTCTTGCGTCAGCTCTGTCGTGGGAATATTTGTTAAATCTCCACTGTTTGAGAACAGAGCCTTAGCGGCTTCCTGAGCTTTTTCCGCTTCTTCCCTATTGTGCACAAGCATTGTCAGCTCAAACGCAAGAATTTCCTTTGCCTCGTTGAGCTTTGCGCCCTCCCACTTGTCCATCTCGTCAATCTGTTTGAGAGGTAGGAACGTGAGCATTCTAAGGCACTTCAAAACGTCCGCGTCGCCAATATTGCGCCAGTACTGATAGAACTCGTAGGGGGTCGTTTTCTCCGGATCGAGCCAGACCGCACCGGCTTGGGTTTTTCCCATTTTTTTACCCTCGGAGTTTAAAAGGAGCGTAATCGTCATGGCGTGCGAGTCTTTACCCAGCTTCTTGCGGATAAGTTCCGTTCCGCCGAGCATGTTGCTCCACTGATCGTCTCCGCCAAACTGAAGATTACAGCCATAACGCTTAAACAGCTCGTAGAAATCATAGCTCTGCATAATCATATAGTTGAATTCGAGGAAACTCAAGCCCTTTTCCATGCGTTGCTTGTAGCACTCAGCGCGTAGCATATTGTTTACGGAGAAGCAGGAACCGAACTCGCGGAGGAAATCGACATAGTTGAGCTGCAAAAGCCAATCGGCATTATTTACCATCATCGCCTTGCCTTCGGAAAAGTCAATGAATTTGCTCATCTGCTGCTTAAACCGCTCACCGTTTTGCTGGATGGTTTCAAACGTCATCATCTGTCGCATATCGCTTCGCCCTGAAGGATCGCCAATCATGGTCGTTCCGCCGCCAATAAGGGCAATCGGGCGATTTCCTGCCATCTGAAGACGTTTCATGAGGCACAATGCCATAAAGTGCCCTGCATGCAGAGAATCCGCCGTGGGGTCAAAGCCTATATAAAAAGTCGCTTTGCCTTCATTGACAAGTTTACTTATTTCCTCTTCGTTTGTAACTTGCGCAATAAGACCGCGCGCTTTCAGTTCTTCATAGATTCCCATTTGTGTTATCCTTTTCAATAATTTTCTCAACCAACTGCGCCGCTCCTGCCATATATCCCTCACAGCGAGCAAAGCTTCCGTCAGCTATCAAATCGCGGCAAAGCAGTGTTCCGAATTCGTCTTTAAACGCCGCCGTAAAGCCTTTAGTCAGCTCTGCAATTTTCATCTTTGCTTCTGCATCTGCACCGTCGGTATAGGGGTAATAGTTGCCGAGTGAATATACTCCGCCGGAAACCGCACCGCAAACCTCGCCGCAACGCAAACCTCCGCCAAAGCCGCCCATTGAGGCAAGCGCCGTTTTCTTATCTATACCGCTCAAGTCGCGGCACAGAACCGCCACTACCTGTGCGCAATTGAAACCTTCACTGTGAATTTCATGTGCCTTTTCCACGTCGGTCATTATAAGTCCCCCATTACAAGCCGCTATGAATGCTTTTCTTGTACTTTTCAGCCGAGTCTAGCTGTTCTCCTGCGGAAATCAGCGTGTTTTCCGTGACATTATCTCCGCCGTGAAGCCTTGCCAACTCGCGGGCTCTGCCCTCGCGGTCAAGTATAGTAACGCTCGTATATGTTCTGCCATCGCGTTCCGACTTTTCTATTACATAATGAGTGTCCGCCATCGCCGCAATCTGTGGCAGATGTGTTACGCAAAGAACCTGTTTGCGGTATGACAGCTCCGCGAGCTTCTCACCCACGCGCTGTGCGGCAACTCCCGAAACGCCCGTGTCAATCTCGTCAAAAACAAGTGTTTCGACTTCGTCTTTTTCGGAAAAGACATTCTTCATCGCAAGCATTATGCGCGAAAGCTCGCCGCCCGAGGCGATTTTGCTTATTGCTCCCGGTTTCTCGCCTTTGTTCGCGGACATGAAAAATTTAATCTCGTCTCCGCCCGTTGCATCAAAGCCATTCGCGCTGTCAATCGGTATTATGTCAACCAAAAAGCTCACTGACGGCATCGAAAGCGCACGAAGCTCCGTAACAATTCTATCCTCAAGCACCGCCGATGCGATTTTGCGCGCTTCGGTGAGCTTATTTGCGCAAATTAGAACCGTTTGTTTCTGCTTTTCGAGCTGTGCTGAGAGTTTTTCAAATCTGTCGTCAGAATATTCGATTTCGTCAAGCTGATGTTTCGCCTTATCAAGTTTTTCGATGAGTTCTTTTTCATCGCCGCCGTATTTCTTTGAAATCTTGCGTAAAAGCGAAAGCCTTGTTTCAAGTCTATCGTATTCCTGCGGTGAAAAATCAAGGCTTTTGAGGAAATCCCTAAGCGTTTCCGCGGCGTCACGAAGCATGAAACTCGCATCCGTCAGTGTTTTTTCAGCACCCGCTAAATCGGCACAGTATCGCACCGCGCGCGAAACTTCCGTTTTTGCGCTGTCAGTAAGAGAAACGGCGTTTTCGTCGCCGCCGTATAGCGCACCGTATGCGGAGCTAGACGCCTCTGTCAGCTTTTCGGCATTGTGGAGCAAGTCGCGCCGCGCTGTAAGTGCCTCTTCCTCGCCCTCACGGAGATTGGCCTTTTCAAGCTCCTCAACCATTATTTTCAGGTTGTCGGTAAGGCGCTGCTTTTCGACTTCGTCCATTGAAAGACGCTTAATTTCCTTTTTTGTTGCACCAAAAAGGTCGTAAGCCTCTTTATATTCCGCCAAAACGGATTCAAACGCGCCAAAGCTGTCAAGATACTCTCTGTGACGGGCCTCGTCCATTAACTGACGGCCGTCGTTCTGCCCGTGAATGTCCAGAAGCAAGCCCGAAAGCTCACGAAGTTGCGTTGCCGTAACCGGTGCTCCGCATACTCGGCAGGAGGACTTTCCGTCATCAGAAATTTTCCGTTGCAAGATAAGCTCTTCCTCGGTGTCAATCTCGTTATCTGAAAGCCACCGAGCGGCTTTGTCACTTGTAAAAACGGCACTTGCCAACGCTTTGTCAGCGCCTGTTCGCACCAATTCACGGCTGGTTCGTGCGCCTATCACGGCAAAAAGCGCGTCTATAACGATGGATTTGCCCGCGCCAGTTTCGCCCGTCAGGACATTCAGCCCCTTTGTAAAGCTGATGTCCGCGCGCTCAATAACTGCTATATTTTCTATGTGGAGATCTGAAAGCATATCCTTTTCCCCCTGCAAAAACCCGAAATGCTAAAGAAGTTTCTCTATCTCGCGTTCGAGATCTTCCGCGGATTGTATGTTTTTCATTGCAATAAAGGCTGTGTCGTCACCGGCAAGAGTCCCCACAAGCCCATCAATTTCCATGCCGTCAAGCGCTGCGCAGGCGGCCGGAGCAAGTCCGGGAAGAGTTTTGATAACCAGAATGTTCTGCGCGGTAGCATATGAGGTAACGCTTTCACGAAATATTTTTTTAAGCCTTAGGTCAAAATCTGTCAATTCTTCTCTGGACGCCGCAACGTAGCGGTATTTACCGGCGCTTGTCAGTTCCTTGACTAGACGCAGTTCCTTTATGTCCCTTGAAAGCGTTGCCTGTGTGCTCTTGACGCCGCAAGCCAGAAGCTCGTCTATAAGCTGACTTTGTGTTTCAACGTCCCGAGACGCGATTATTTCCAGAATTTTTTCTTGTCTTGACGACTTCATATTCTTTCCCCCAATTTCTTAAACGCAATGTCATAGAAGCTTTTGCCAGAAACGTGCGCCATGATTGTATGATGCTTTGACATTTTAATCTTCAGTTCATCCCCAGACAAAAACGGGATAAGAGCCCCACCGTCCACCGAAAGCCAAATCTGTTTGCCTTCATTTTCGCCGGTCCTGATTGTTACAATTCTGTCAGGTGCGAGGATAAAGGGTCTCGCGGTTATTAGATGTGCGCAAATCGGTGTTATCAGAATGTTATTTGCAGTTGGTTCAACAAGTGAACCTCCTGCTGAAAGGGAATATGCCGTCGAGCCTGTCGGCGTTGCGACGATAATACCGTCGCCCGTGTATTCCGTAATTTTGCAGTCATCACCGTAAGCCGAAACCTTTATAGTTGTCGCGGTTCCGCATATTACGGCGTCATTGAGTGCGCTGTCCGAGAAAACAAGCTCACCGTTTCGAATCAGCTCAACATCCAGCATCATTCTGCTTACAGGGATAAAGTCACCATTTGCCGCTGCAACAATTAAATCTACATCACTCGGTTCAAGCTCAGCCATAAATCCCTTGTGTCCGAGATTTACCCCCAGAATCGGAACAGGTGACTTCATAACAGTTCTTGCCGCCTTGAGTATCGTCCCGTCTCCTCCGAAACAGACAAGAAGGCTTGCCTTTTTCGCGGCCTCCGCAAGCGGTACGGTATCGATTTTATCGGGCAGGAAGTCTCCGCGTGTATGAGCGTCAACGCGGCTAATTACTACATCGTGTCCGGCTTTAATAAGTGCTTTTTTTGCCTCAAGCGTTATTTTAAGTCCAATATCCCGCTCCGGATTCGGGCACAAAACTACATATTTACCACCGTTTGACATAGCTTAGTTCCTTTCTTATCAGCGTTCAAACTCACCGTGTGAGGCTTCGACAACGAAAACGGGGTCAATCACAGGAGCATCAAATGTTCCTTTTCGCAAAATTGCAAGATATTCGATGTTACCTTCTGGTCCCCTTATAGGGGAATATCCGAGACCGAGCGCCGTGAAGCCCGCAGTCGGCGCAAAGTTGAGAAAATCTCGCACAACTTCTATATGAGTTGACTTTTCACGGACAACTCCTTTTTTGCCGACCTTTTCGCGTCCGGCTTCAAACTGCGGTTTTATAAGACAGATAACGTATGCCTCGTCTTTGATGAGGTCTCTCACAACAGGCAAAACAAGGCGAATCGAAATAAACGACAAATCCATAACTGCAAGGTCAGGCTGTTCACCAAGAATTTCGGGCGTGACATATCTGATATTGGTGCGTTCCATTGAAACAACTCGCTCATCGCATCGAAGGCGCCATGCAAGCTGTCCGTATCCGACATCGACGGCAAAGACCTTTTTTGCACCGTTTTGAAGTAATACATCTGTAAATCCGCCGGTTGACGCGCCGCAGTCTATGCATACAAGTCCGTTTGGATCAAAATCGAAAATCTTAAGAGCCTTCTCCAGCTTAAACCCGCCGCGGCTGACATATGGGATAGCTTCGCCCTTAAGCTCTACAATCGCGTTCTCATCAAATGACATTCCGGGCTTGTCCATGCGCTGTCCGTTTACAAATACAAAGCCTGACATTATAGAGGTTTTCGCCCTCTCACGGCTCTCTGTAAGTCCCCTGTCAAAAACGAGCTGATCAAGTCTCACTTTTTTCATAGGGCGTTCTCTCCATCAGCTTCGTTGGTTGGCTTTTCAAAAAAACTCTGTGCAGTTTTTGCTATGTTCTCGGCATCAAGGCCTTTATGCCTCAAAAGCTCAGAGACGCTGCCATGCGGAACAATACCCTCGCCCAAATCAAGCGTTTTTGCGCTCTTGAGCGCAAGCCCTGCTATCGCGCAGGCGGCAAGAAGCCTTGAACCGACGCTTCCGAACGCGCAAACGTCCTCCACGGTTAAAAGTCTGCCCGTTTTTTTGAGCGAACAGATGACGGTTTCGGCATCCAACGGATTTATTAGGTTCAGTTTAATTACTTCGGCATCGATACCCGCTTTTTCAAGCATCTTTGCCGCAGACATAACATTATTTATAATTACGCCATAGGCAACTAGCGTTATGTCTTTGCCCTCGCGCAGAATCGTACTGGGCGAAGCTCCCGCGCTCTGCTTGTATTCGCCCTCGCCGCCGCGAGGATAGCGGACGGCAACAGGACCATCAATGCGGTATATCGCTAAGCTCAGCATGTCGCGAAGTTCCGCATAGCTTGCCGGACAAAAAACAGCCATGTTCGGAACAGAGCAGAGATAAGAAACATCGAAAACCCCCTGATGCGTTTCACCGTCGCGTCCGACGATTCCCGCTCTGTCAACCGCAAAAACAACATGCAGTTTTGAAAGCGAAACATCATGTATCAGCATATCATAGGCGCGCTGCAAAAAGCTGGAATAGACAGCGAAGACTGGCTTTGCTCCGCGACTTGCCATTCCTGCCGCCATAGCGACTGCGTGTTGTTCTGCAATACCGACATCAAAAAATCTGTCTGGAAATTTCTTCGCGAATTCGGATAGTCCTGTTCCACTGCACATCGCGGCGGTTATAGCGATGATTTTATCGTCAGTTTCGGCAAGCTCCGTCATGGTATTTCCAAATGCTTCGGCAAAGCAGTTGCGCTCACATTTTTCGATGCCGCAGTCAATATCAAACGCATCCACCCCGTGATACATTTCGGGTTCCTGCTCGGCATAGCTGTAGCCCTTGCCCTTTTGAGTAATGACGTGTACAAGTACCGGAGTCTTCAGCTCTTTTGCCCAACCGATAACGGCCTCGAGCTGAGAAATATCGTGCCCGTCGACGGGTCCCAGATAGTGAAAGCCCAGATCATCAAAAATATTGCCGGGCAGAAGACGGCGTTTGAACCATTCTTTGATGGAGTGGTTTAAATTATATAGTGCGGGAACGTGTCCAAAAAGCTTGCGGTACCTGCGTTTAAATCGAAAATAGGCAGGCTTTACACGAAGACGAGACAGCATGGTGGATATTCCACCTACGTTGTTATCTATGGACATTCCGTTGTCATTTAGTATGACGACCAAAGGCTCTTTGGATTCCCCCGCATCGCACAATCCCTCGTATGCAACTCCGCCTGTCAGCGCGCCGTCACCGATAACGGCAACTACGCTGTAATCCTCATGCGCCAGAGTTCTCGCTCTGGCCATTCCCAGCGCAACGGAAACAGAGGTTGACGCATGACCCGCAACCGCAGCGTCGTGGATACTCTCGCCGGGTTTTGGAAAGCCGGACAAGCCGTCCAGTTTGCGAAGAGTTTTAAAGTCTTCTCTGCGCCCTGTAATTATCTTGTGAACATAGCTTTGGTGCCCAACATCAAAAACAAGTCTGTCACTTTCGGTGTCGTAAATACGATGAAGCGCAAGCGTAAGCTCAACCGCTCCAAGATTTGAAGCAAGATGTCCGCCCGTCTTAGAAACACTATCTATTAAAAAACCACGCATCTCCGAACTTAAAATCTCAAGTTCTCTTGTTGACAGCGATTTTAAGTCTTTGGGGGATTTTATAGACCTTAAAATATTCAAAATTGAATTACCTCGTAAAATATTAGGCAAGCATATAGCTTGCAATGAATTTTTATATAAGAACTTCTGCCATCATAGCAAAAAACGCCTGTCATTACAAGTGTAAACAGGCGTTTTCCCAAATTTTATTCATAAGAAAATGAATATTGTATTTTCGATTAGCTGCGCCGCTTGCCCATCTGTTCGGCTAAATCCATAAGAAATTGCGGGTCTGTAAAGGTTTCCGACGCGGTTTTCTTTGCATATTCCGTAAGCTTTTCGATACGCTCCTCGCACTTTTCCCCACCATAGAGGCTCATAAATGTGATCTTTCCCTCGCGTTTATCCGAGCCTATCGGCTTGCCGAGTTCCTCCGTAGTGCTCAACTCGTCAAGCATGTCGTCGCGCATCTGGAACGCTGCGCCGAGTGCCGAGCCGTAAATTAGGGCTGCTTCTCTTTGCTTCCCTGTAGCGCCTCCGACAATTGCGCCCATTAGGCAGGCCGCTGCAAGCAGGCTTCCCGTTTTTCGTGATTGAAGCTCGATAAGCTGCTGCTCTTCCAGAGCCTTGCCGTTTCCCTCCATGTCGAGCTGCTGTCCGCCGCATATGCCATCTATCCCTGCGGCGTCTGCCAGGGCTTCGGCACAGTCCGCGCGCACTTTGGCCGGCAGATTGGAGCGCAGAATCTTTCCAAACGCCTCAGCCTGTAACGCGTCTCCCGCAAGCGTTGCCGTAAACACACCGAAAACAACATGGTTAGTAGGCTTCCCCCTACGCATATCATCATTATCCATGCATGGAAGGTCATCGTGTATGAGTGAATAGGTATGCAGCATCTCAACTGCGCAGGCAACAGGCAGCGCCTTTTCAGGGTCAGTTCCGGCGGCTTTACAGAACGCAAGCACCAAAACAGGTCTAATTCGCTTTCCGCCCGCGAGCAGGCTGTAGCGCATGGCTTCAATCAAACTGTGCTGTGGCAAATCCTCGCCGCCGGCTAAAGCCTTCTCAAGCTCTGCTTCGGCCATCGCACAATATTCATCATAAGTCTCGGACACTGTCTATTCACCGCCCTCAAAGGGTACTTCAGTAGGCTCGCCGTTCTCGCCTTTTTTAAGCATTACGACCTTCTGCTCCGCACTATCGAGCATTTTTCCGCAGGCGGCAATAAGCGCTGTTCCTTCTTCAAAGAGAGCCAGCGATTCATTTAGCGGTGCTTCGCCCTTTTCAAGCTGTTTAACTATTGCGTCAAGCCGTTCCATTGACTGCTCAAAGCTTTGATTGTTCTTCGTCATCGGGTTGTCCTCCCATTTATCGGCTTAGTATAACTTCGTCTACTATGCATTTCAAAGCGCCGCTGCTTAGGCTTACATTGAGCTTGTCCCCGACACTGACGCTCTCTGCGGAGCTAATCGCGCTGCCGTTTAAATCCGTTGTTATCGAGTAACCGCGTCCCAGAACTTTCAGCGGACTGAGTGCATCTAATGAGGCCGCATAGCGAATGTAATTGTGCTTTTTTGTGCTGATTATGCGCTCAAAGCGTGACATCAGCGAATTTTCCGCGCTGTCCAACTCAAGCCGCTTCTGGTCTATATAGGCTGTCGGATGCTGCATTACGCGGCGTGAAGCCAAATCGGCAAGCCTTGTTCTTTTCTCCGAAAGTTTCTTGCGCATCGCCTGCATTGTACGTCCTTCCATTGATGAAAGCGCATCATGAAGCTCATCCTCATCAGGAACGGCAAGCTCTGCCGCGTTTGAAGGAGTGGCGGCCCGCAAATCGGCAACATAGTCTGCTATGGTAACATCAGGCTCGTGTCCGACTGCTGAAATAACCGGAATTTCGGACTCAAAAATTGCTCTTGCAACCCACTCATCGTTAAACGCCCATAAGTCCTCAATAGAGCCTCCGCCGCGTCCCGCAATGATGAGGTCGCCCACATTATATTTATTAGCGTAGCGTATGGCGCCGACTATTTCGGGAGGAGCCTCAACGCCCTGAACTCGAACAGGCAGGATAACGACCTTTGACATCGGCCAGCGCTTTCCCAAAACTCGGATAATATCGCGAACAGCGGCGCCTGCCGAAGATGTTATGACTGCTATGGTTTTCGGGTATCTCGGCAACGGTTTTTTGTGAACATTATCAAAAAGTCCCTCTTTCGAGAGCTTGTCCTTAAGCTGTTCAAACGCTATGTGCAGGTCGCCCATTCCCTCGGGCAGCAAGTCTGTGCAATAGAGCTGATAAGCGCCGTCACGGGGGAAAACAGTTACGCGCCCCACAGCTGTCGCTCCCATACCGTTTTCAGGCGTGAAGCGCAGCTTTGAGGCGTTCCCTTTAAACATGACGCAGCGAATCGAACTCTCCGCGTCCTTTAATGTGAAATAGTGGTGACCAGAGGGATAGAGTTTGTAGTTGGAAATTTCGCCCTTGACGGCAAGTCCCATAAGGAGAAGGTCGCTGTCCATCAAATTCTTGATGTGGTTATTGAGATCCGTAACGGATAAGACAGCATTTTCCATCGGTTAATTCTCCTCGGCAGGTATACTATCGGGAGCGGTTTCCGAAAAATCGGGTTCTCTCTCGGGTAAAACTTCCGTTCCGCGCTCTCCGCGCATGTATGAGCCCAAAATTCCGTTTATGAAGGAAACAGTTTCCTGGTCTTCGTAGCCTTTTGAAAGCTCGACGGCTTCATTGATGGCAACACTGTCCGGCACATCGTCCATATACAGAACTTCAAACAGAGCTGTTCGCAGAATCGAAAGCGCGGTTCGCGATATACGCGAAAGCTTCCAGCCCTTTGAATATTTTTCGATGCAGGTATCCAACTCTTCCCTGTGGCTAACTGTGCCTTCAACGATTTTTCTAATATACTCAAGCTGTTTTTTACCGGGATACTCAGCGAAAAGTTCGTTCTCCGCGCCCAGCGTTACAAAGTATTCTTTGTCAAAAAAGCTTTCCAGAACTTCCTCAACACTTTCGGGCTTATCGGCAAGGCTGTATCCGATCTGGACGGAAATCTCTCTTGCCACTGTTCTGGTCATCTCTTGTGTTCCTCCGAATTATGATTAAAAGAGTAAAATTATTGCATATATCTACGGCAAGCAAACAATTGGAAAGCGGCTGCATTACTGCTCCGCTTTCCAATTTTTACTGCTTGTTTTTGGGAAATGACACTCCGCTCACATGCACGTTGACAGCGGGCGAAAGACCTGTCATAGCCTCAATCGCATTTGACACGGCATATTGAACCTTTTCCGCAACATCTGTTATGACACAACCGAATGCAACCATAATCAGAACATCGATAACCATATGGTCTTCGGCACTAGTAATTTTAACGCCCTTTGCAAGGCTCTTTTTGCCGATTATATCCAGAATATCGTTTCCAACCGTGTTTGCAAGTCCGTCTACACCCTCAACCTCGGTGATTGCGGCACCTACCATTACGGCGATTACATCTTCCGATATGTTAATTTTCCCTTTTTCGTTTTCTGTGATTATATAATTATCAGTCATTACATGTTCCTCCCTGCAGTCTGATGATTAACATATTACCCATTTTGGGTATTTTACCACAGTCATCCGAAAAAATAAAGAAAAATCGACTTCTATTCCAGCATCTCTCCTGTATCGGTCATTGTTTCATCCGACGAGTCGCTTTCTGTATCTGTTTGATTGCCGGCTGCAGCGCTATCGTCTGCCGCCGTATTCGACGTATCCGTAACTTCCGTTCCGCTTGTTGCGCCCGCATTGTTTTTTACTTCGATAATCCTAAGCTGGGTTGCGGTAAAATCAGTTTCGGCGACTATTGTTTCGGTAATTTTTGCAACGTCTTCCACAGCAAGCCCCTCGGCAGGCGCAGGAACGGCAAGCGTTACTCCGTCGCACTGATAAACGCAACGCACTCTGCAAAGTTCTTTGCCAAAAGCAGGTTTTCAATCTGTGTTTCCATCATTGAATAATTTGCCATTGCAGAAATTGCGTTCGTCGCCCCGTCTATGGTTTCCTGCGAGGCGTTTTCCGAAGTTGTCGCCGATTTCAAGAGGCTCAGCGCCTCATCACGCGACTGCTGTCTTGTCAGTCTTGCCGATGCAGAGTAATCGGAAACTGTTGCGCTAAGTTCACTGTCGGCTGCGACCTCCTCGGCGGATTTTGCGTTTGCAAGCTCCGCATCGGACAGGTTTGTACCGCCGACGGTATCATTGTTATAAGACCAGTTGAGATATACCGCGGCGCAGACGCACAGAAGCACTGCCACGATTGTTACGTACTTTTTTGTATTATTCATTGCTCATCCTTACGTTTCGTCCTCTAATTGATCCCCCCTCGGTCAGCACCGAAAAAACTCCGTCTGCACAGCCGCCCTCGGCCGTTACAAAGCCCATTCTTATGCTGTCGGCATATGTTATGCGCTGTAGCGCGGGTTGCAATCTCCAGCGCTAGCTGAAGCTCCGCTGCCGTCACCTTGTGCAAGGGCTATATTTCAATTTCACCATTAGGCAAAACCATCGTCGGACTTCTTCCGATACAAAGGCGAATTTCCTCCGCCTCGTTTGTTACATTGTCCGGCAGATTCAAAACCTCCGTACGCAGACAAGGTGGCAATAGTCTTATGGCTCTTATAAATTCCTGTGCTGTACTTTGCATCTATCGTTCACCCCCGATAAATCTTATTTGACTTGTCCTCTTAATATGACGGCAACGTAAAATTTCCTGAATCTTTCCGAAGTAATGTGGCTCAAAAAGACCCGACAACCATAAAGGCTATCGGGTCTTTTGCTTATTTGCCAAGGATAACCAATTAATTGCTATTTGATTTTTCTGCACTCCAGATAATACCTCTTGTCGCGCGAAGGACCTATCGAGAAGCTCTTTGCCGGAAAAACTCCGCTTTCCATGATAGATGGGAAAAGCTCGTTTTTATCCATCGCGGGTAAAAGGAGTCCTGCACAATTTGAGCGAGTCGCCATCTCTAGCGCTGTGTCGTCATCATGTATATAGTCGAGTTTTCCGCCGCGAGCCTTGATATAATCAAGACAAAACTTCTGCGAAACGGCGATTAAGTTTCCGATTGTAATCCCTGTAAAATTAATTTCTTCCGTTTTGCCTCCGCAGGCAAGGGTAATTTTATGCGCTGTGTTTCCGGCTTTGCAAATACTCTTAAAGTAGCTTCTGGCCTCATCAAAATAGCTGCTTACATCGGTTTCAAACAAAACGCGATGGATAGGCTCGAAGGCAATCGAGGCATCGTGTATATTCACAAGCTCCGCCAAACCGAAACGTGCTGGGTGATTCTCCCTTTCGGCAGGCGTTAGCTTCTCCCTGATTTTTTCCCAGCAAAGCCGCGCAGTGGCAAGGCTGTGGTTGCCGTCACCCATAGCTATGACTACGGGCGATTTACCATTCAGCGCATAGCGCTTCTCAAGATAATCAGGCTCAGTTAATTTTGTCAGCTCGCTTTGCACCTTTTCGGCCTCCGCACCGCTAATTCGCATTCCCGTAATGTGTCCGCCTCCGTCCATTAGGTCGAATTCGTAGAGCTTTTTGCCCCGTACTATACTTCCGAAAACCTTGTTTTCGGGGTCGTCTATGAACACAACAATATGCGGAAGCTCAAGTGCCGCACCCTCTCGGATTTTCACTCTCGGCGGAAGTCTTGATTCAACTGTACCCTCTGTCGCGTGTACGGGTGAAACTGAATCTGCACGGTAATCATATGCTTCAAGGTCAATAAGCCCGACAAGTCCGCGGCGTGTTTCGCCGACTGTGAGTTCGCGCTCAACATATATGTAAGAATTTTCGATTGTTTCAAAAACATTTTCGGCAAGATACTTTTCCATCGTAAGCTTTATCTTTTCGGTTTCACTTGCCGTATCCTTCGTTTCAAGATACGCCTCAGGCAGAATCAGCCTCAGCGTTGACGGCGAGTGTCCAGCCTTATTATCGACATTGTCCCAGTATTCGGGAGCGGATGTATACTGGTCGCAGGCAATAACGCTCCAAAGGCCCATATCGACATTCTTAGGCAGAAGTATATCCCCGGGAATGAACAGCTTGAACATATCAGTTTCCTCCAAAATGCGTTGTGCTAAAATACTATCAAAACTGAGCGTATTTGACAATAGACAAGAGCCAAACTAAACTCAAAATTGCGCTAAATATTCAGTCGAATAATCTTTCTTTACTGTAAATTGTGTGTTATCATTACGTTAATCACCGAAAGGAGCGTATTTATCCTTATGGAAAACGTACTTACAGTAAAAAGAGAATTGATTGCCGCTTACATCCCCGAAAAAGGAATAACCACCGAAAACTGCGACACGATGGTTGTCATAATTCTGCAACACTATGCATTTCTGCCCCGACCCGATGCTGAGAACGACCCTTCCCACAAGCAGATAATTCCCTATGTAGTCATATGTCGCGGCGACGAGGTTTTTGTCACACGAAGGCTAAAAAAAGGCGGAGAGGCTCGCCTGCACGGTCTTTTGTCCTTGGGTGTCGGCGGTCATATAAATCCCGAAACTGACGGCTGCGGTGCCGATGTGCTTTATCGCGGCATGAAGCGCGAAATTGAGGAAGAAGTCAGCATTGGCAATATGGGACAAATGACTCCTCGCGGTATAATAAACGACGACACGACAGAGGTCGGCAGCGTTCACCTCGGTCTTTTCTATACCTTGGAGGTCACGGGCGAGGTTAAAGTCCTCGAAACGGAAAAACTCGAAGGTTTTTGGATTAAGCGTGCCGAGCTGGCGGATTTATCCGAACAGATGGAAACGTGGTCGCAGTTTGTAATACAGGCGCTTTCCAAATAGTTTTTATAGTATATTTTTGTGAATTGTGCAGACACTCTTTTTGAGGTGAATTGTGCAGACACTCTTTTTATAGTTAGTCACGTATAATAAAACCCACCCCTTTCAAGATGGTTTTTATTATACGTGATTGCATGAATTTATTTGAAGAACAGCCCGAAATCCCAATGGACCTCGGCATGGCGCTTGCAAGTAATCCGTATTCGATGAATAACTTTGCACTAATGACAAACGCGCAGAAACAAGCTGTTATTGAGCAAACACGTAGCATTGAATCGAAATCGGAAATGGAGGCCTTTGTCCGTACACTTTCCGCCGAATAAAAAGCGCAAAAAGAGAGCAATAAAATCTGCTCTCTTTTTGCGTTTTCAGTTATCTTTTGCCCTTGTCGTAAATCTCACCGAGCGCTCTCGGAGCGCGATTTGTAGATGAGAAGAACATAAGAAGCAGAAGCGTCAACACATAAGGTAGAATCATTATTATGTCCGAAAAAGCGCTCGAAAGTCCCAAGGTTTGCGCAAGTTTATATCCTGCCGCACGAGCAAAGCCGAACAACAGGCAGGCACCGAGCGTTGGACCGATTTTCCAGTTTCCGAAAATGAGTGCCGCGATAGCCAAAAAGCCGTAGCCTGCATATATACTCGGAGAAAAACTCGCCGATATGGAATATGCAAAGCAGATGCCGCCCAGACCGGACAATGCGCCGGAAATCATAACGGCGATAAAGCGAGTTTTTGAGACATCGCCGCCGGCGGCGTCTACAGCGTGGGGATTATCACCGCAAGCGCGTAGGCGAAGCCCGAAACGACTCTTGTACAGAATGTATGTCATAAATAGCGCTACGACAATAATAATCGGCACGTAGTAGTATATGTCCGTGAAAAAAGCTCCGAGCACAGGAATTTTAGAGATACCGGGAACAGTGAATTTTGCGCAGACGCCAAGCACGAATTTGTTGGTGGGTTTGCCGACAAGCACGGTGTTTATCTGGCTCGTAAAAAAGGCTGTCAGGGCAGCGGCCAAAATATTTATGACAACGCCGCTGATTACCTGATTTGCCTTGAAAGGTATGCACAAAAGAGCATGGAGCATAGCAAAGAGTGCACCGCCTATCATTGAGAACACAAGTGCCACCAAAAACATCGGCACTTCAATTCCCGCAAGGTTGCCGCCAGTCATAACCATAACTGAAGCGGCGCCGAAAAACGCGCCGAATCCCAAAAAGCCCTCTAACGCAAGATTTGTTATGCCGCTTCGTTCACTGTATATTCCACCGATTGCTATGATGAACAGCGGAAGCGCGAAGGCGAGTCCACTTATTATAATTGTATTCATACCTTGTCGCCCCCCTTCTCCTTGCTCTCGGCTCCAATCTGGAGTTTACCGCCTGGGAACTCTTCTCTGGCTTGAGCAACTCGATAACGGATATAAGCTCCGCAGGCCGAAAACAGCAGGATAAGTCCGGTAATAACCTGAGCTATCTCCTGCGGAATGCCCATAATGGAGCTCATATAGTTACTTCCCTTCGAAATAATCGAAATGAGAAGAGATGAGAAAAGTATTCCAATCGGGTGCGAATTTCCAAGCAAGCAAACCGCGATGGAATCGAAACCTACAGAAGTCAGAACACGCGGCTGGATGCTGTTGTAATAACCCAGATAGAGCGTTACACCTGCAAGTCCTGCCAAAGCGCCCGAAATTGCCATTGAGGTTACCATGCTTTTGCCAACTTTAATACCCGCGTACTTGGCCGCCTTTTTATTTAGACCGACGATTTTCAGCTCATATCCCACGCGGGTTTTGTTAAGTAGAAACAGCACGAGAAATGCAATCGGAATTGTCAGCAAAAAACCTAATGGAATATCCATTTTCAACCCGAAAACTGGGACATCTACAAGGGTAAGTCTGGCAGCGGCACTAATCGGCTGTGATTGCCGCGACACAGGATTTATGTAATAGGAATTTATGAAAAAACTTATTACATACTGAAAAATATAGTTTAGCATTATTGAGGTAACTACCTCGTTAATATTAAACCGATGCTTGAGCCAGCCGATGAGTGCGCCGACAGCTCCACCGCAGACAAGCCCTATGACAAGAACGAGCGGCATAGCAATTGCAGCAGGCAAATTGGAATATCCGACAGTGATGGAAGCGGCAAAGCCTGCTACCAGCATTTGTCCAGAAACGCCGATATTGAAAAGTCCCGTCTTCAAAGCCACGGCTACGGCAAGTGCCGCAAAAATCATCGGAGTCCACATGTTAATCATACTCATCAAATCGGTGATTATGCTCTTTTTGGCCGCATATTCGGGTTTCGGTAATATGCCGCTGCCTTGCAGGAAACTAAGGAACGCGGTCAGAGGATTCTTGCCTAAGCAAAGAATAACAATCGCACCCGCTATTAAGCTTAAAAGGATTGCAAACAGCGGAATTGAAATTGATTGCCGCTTTTCATCGCCCAATGTGGTTAGAACTCCGCGTACAAAGGGATTGGCCTTACTGTCTTTGTTCATACCGACTTCACCCCCATCATGTATTCGCCCACTTGAATGGCGTTCAGCGTTTCGGCAGGGGCAATGTTAAGCATTTCACCCGTATACATTACGCCTATGGTGTCGGCAAGACCTATTATTTCATCAAGCTCCAGCGATATAAGAAGGATTGCCCTTCCAGCGTCGCGCTGAGTGAGGATTTGCTTGTGAATGTGCTCTATTGCGCCGATGTCAAGCCCCCGCGTGGGCTGAACAAAAATCATGAGTTCGCTCCCAAGCTCGATTTCTCGCGCAATGATAGCTTTTTGTTGGTTTCCACCCGACATGGAACGAACTAAGGTTGAAATGCCCTGTCCGCTTCTAATGTCATATTCTTTTACAAGCCGTTCACCCTGCTCGTCAAATGCCTCATCCTGCAAAACGCCCTTTTTGCAGAACGGTTCCTTGAAATATTCCTTTAACGCAAGGTTATCGGCAAGGCTGAAATCAAGAACAAGCCCGACTTCCTGCCTGTCCTCGGGGATATAAGAAATTCCCGCAAGAGTCCGCTCTCGTACGCTTGTCCCAGAAAGGTCATTTCCATTAAGCAGAATTTTTCCGCCGCACGACGGCAGAAGACCCGATATCGCGTCCGCGACCTCTGTTTGTCCGTTGCCGGAAACGCCCGCGATTGCGAAAATTTCACCCTTGCGAATAGAGAAGGACACGTTTTTGACAACCGGAAGCCCGTCATGATTTTTGACGGTAAGATCTTCGACCTTCAAAATCTCCTCTCCGAATTGCGCTGGGTCTTTGTCAATGCAAAAGTTGACTTCGCGTCCGACCATCATGTTTGCCATCGTTTTGGTAGAGGTAGTGGCAACGTCCATAACCCCGACGAGCTTTCCTCTGCACAGAACGGCGCAGCGGTCGGCAACTTTTTTAATTTCCTCCAGCTTGTGCGTGATGAGGATTATGGTCTTGCCCGAATTGCGCAGACCGCGTATGATTTCGAGTAAAAATTCGATTTCTTGAGGCGTAAGAACAGCCGTCGGTTCGTCGAATATCAGAATTTCCGCTTCACGATAAAGCATTTTCAGAATTTCGACGCGTTGACGGGTCGAAACGTTAATGTCCTCAATTTTCTTTTTGGGGTCGACTTCTAACCCGTAGCGCTTTGAAAGCTCGGCGATTTTTTTGTTGGAGCCTTTGATGTCAACCGCGGGCAATAGCCCTAAAAACCGAGAAGATGGCTCTTGTCCCAGAACTATATTCTCAGTAATGGTGTAATTCTCCACCAGTTTGAAATGCTGATGTACCATTCCGATATTAAGCTGTGTGGCATGTGCCGGCGATGTAATGTTGGCTTTCTTCCCCCGAATGAATATTTCACCCTCATCCGGCTCATACATACCGAAAAGCATACTCATTAAAGTGGATTTACCCGCTCCGTTTTCACCTAGAAGCGCAAAAATCTCACCTTTTTTGACGGCAATCGAAACGTCATCGTTTGCGACAATCCCGGGAAAGCGCTTTGTTATGTGGCGCATTTCAACAATGTATTCGTCCATGGACGGCTTTCTCCTTATCTACGGCGGAATTCATGAAATACTGCATTTATTTTACTCGTTTTTATACTTGCTGTCAAAGAATTTTATAGTGTTTCGTCTATCATTATTAAAGCTATTCAGCTTGTTGAATCAGCGCCTGTCTATGGACCGATTTTTAAGCATCTCTTCCCTAATCAAATAAAAAGGATCGGTATGAAGTGAGGAAAGCTCGCTTCATACCGATCTGTGCAATTATTTAGTTAAAAACTTATTATAGACAATTCGCTTATCTGCAAATGTTATGCAAGTCCTACGAAATTGTCAACTGTGGTCTCGCTGAAGTTCGAGGGAGGAACGATTTTGCCGGTCTTTACAAGCTCATAAGCGTCTGCAAGAGCCTTGAGGGTTGCTTCGCTGAGTTGTTGACGGCCTTCTGCGGATACATATCCGGTAGAATCGGTATCAGCCTGAAGCAGGTAGTTGCCGCCCTTGAAGGTGCCGTCTGCAACAGCGTTAAGTTGACGCTCGACGTTGATGGCCATATTCTTGAGACCGGAAGTCAGAACGATGTTACTGTCGCCGTTAGCACCGTCGTCGTACTGGTCAACATCACAGCCGATGACCTTAACGTCTTTTGCTTCCTTGATAGCGGTGAAAACGCCGTTGCCGGAGTTTCCAGCTGCTACGAACAGGATATCGCAGCCTTCTGCGATAAGAGCAGCGCCGACAACCTTGCCGGTATCGGGATCATTGAAGTTGCCGATGTAGTTGCCGCCGACATTTGCGCCGGTGACGTCAGTTCCTGCATAGGATGCTATTTCAACACACTCAGCTTTTGCGCCAAGCTTTGCACCAGCGTATTTTACGCCTGCTTCAAAGCCGTACTGATAGTTGACGTTGGAGGGATATGCAATTCCGTTAACAACAGCAACCTTGCCGGTCTTTGTTTCCATAGCGGCAGCGATTCCTGCAAAGAAGCCGCTCTCCTGCTCTGCAAACTGCATAGCATAGATGTTGTCAACTGCAATAGTTGCAACTCCGGTTTTGTCTGCGGGATCTGTGGGATATGAGTCAACAAGAATGAAAATCTTGTCGGGGTTTTCCTGTGCGAGGGTGGTAATTCCGCCGAACTGATAGCCCGGTGTTACGATTACGTCATAGTCAGCAACGATTTCGGCAACTGCGTTGACAGCGTTTGCCATATCGGGCTCCTGAATGGGCTTGACTGTTGCGCCGGGATGAGATGCAATAAAGCTCTGGATACCTTCATAGTTATTCTGGTTAAAAGAGCCGTCATCAACGCCGGACGGGCTGGTCACGATAGCGATTTTAAGCGTGGACGGGGTTGTGGTCGTTGCGGACTCTGTAGCCGCCGGAGTATCAGTTGCGGATGTGGCAGTTTTTGTGCCGCAAGCCGCAAGGCTCAAACCCATAGCGAGAGCAAGTGAGAGCGCAAGAATTTTTTTCATTTTCTACCTCCAAAGTATTTAATTTGGTTTTCGTTCACCGCATTTGAGAGTAAAACATATTCTCAAATATACCATATATTATAGTATACATTCAAAAACTTTGCAAGTAGCTTGCACCCTATAATGATTAATTTAGCAAATATGCTCTAACTGCGGAAGTCAAAACCGACCTTGAAGGCATGGCTATCAAAGGCCTTCTCCCAGTCCGAAATTTTATGAAACTCAATCGGGGGCAGGTCGAGAAGTCCTCTGGACAGTAACCTCACCGCCGGAGCAAAAGGTCCGCATCGGCTTCCAATGACGCTCACCTCGTTTACAACGACCGCTGAAAGATTAATGTCCGCATTTCCTGCATATGTGCTTTTTAAAACAATCGTTCCCCCGCTTCGCACCAACTTCATAGCAGCGTTGAAACCCGTTGGTGAACCTGCTGCGTCTACAACCACTTCAAAACGTCTGTCTAAGGCTGTCACTGTTTTGGCGAACCTCTCGAAACGGCGAAGTTTATCCTCGTGTTTTCCAAGAACCGTGACCTCCGCTCCTGTCAGCGCGAGAACCTGCGCAATCAAAAACGCCAGTCTTCCGTCACCGATTACGCAAATCTCCTCAGATGGACGGATTTGAATCAAGTCGGGAATCTCAAGTGCCGCTGCAAGCGGCTCGGCAAAAACCGCTTTTTCATCCGATACATTGTCGGGAACGATGTGCAAAAGCCTTGTTGCCATGGTCATATATGGCGCAAAGCAGCCATCCTGCCGCGCTATGCCAATGCATTTTCGGGTTTCGCAATGTTTTTCCCTGCCCGTTTTGCAATATATACATTCACCGCAACCCTCATTGATCTCTCCGACAACACGGCGACCAATAAGTGCCGAGTCGTTTGATTTTTCGACTATTCCGACAAATTCATGCCCAAGGACGCCTGTAAAATCCGGCTTGTAGCCCTTCATAATCTCCCTGTCCGTGTTGCAGATTGCGGCAAGAGATATGCGTATAAGGCTCTCGGGAGCCTTTGGCTTCGGAACAGGCAAATCGCCTCGAAGCGCTGCGGTTTTTCCGTCAAAATATAATCCCTGCATTTGTACACCTCGTATATTTAATGGGTCAGCAAGCACCAACAGTTGCTCTTGCACTCAAGTCTAATTTTCGGTGCCTTCGCTAATCGTTATTTTAGCACATTTAAAATTAAAAATCCACACTTGACTTGCACACTCTGAACGATGATACTATATATATCAATACAATATTTTTCTGAAAGGATACAGATTTATGGATATGCGCGAAGTGCTTGTCGAAGCCGGAAAGAAGCTCATACGCGAGGGCTTCACTGTTGAGACATGGGGTAATATCAGCGTGAGGGATAACGAGGGATTGGTTTACATAACTCCTAGCGGCATGGACTATGAAGATTGTACGGTTGACGATATGGTTGTCATGACGATAGACAAAAAAACAGTCTCCGGCGCACGCCGTCCTTCCATTGAAACGGACCTGCATTTGGAGGTTTATAAGGCGCGCCCCGAAGTCAAAGCCATTGTTCATACCCATCCGATTGCCTCGACGGTTTTTTCCTGTATGGGAGAGAGTATTCCGTTAATAATAGACGAAGCGGCTCAAGCTCTGGGCGGCGAAGTTAGAACTGCGGCCTATGCTCTGCCGGGAACGATAGAGCTTGCGCACAACTGCGTTAAGGCTCTCGGAGATAAATCAAACGCCTGCCTTTTGCAGTCTCACGGAGCTGTATGCGTTGCCTGCAACATGAAAGGAGCTTTCAAGGTTGCAAAAGTTCTTGAAATGACCGCTAAGGTTTATTTCCGTATTCGCTCTATTGGGGGAAACTTTATTCCGCTTTCTGATGAGAACATATGCGCCATGCAAGACTTTGTCGCTTGCAAATACGGCCAACCGAAATAAGGAGGAAACTATGGACACATTGAAATGTATAGAAACTCGAAGAAGCATTCGTAAATTTACGGAAAGGCCGATTGAAAAGGAGCTTATTGAAAAGCTTGTTTCGGAAGCACAGTTTGCTCCCACATGGAAAAACGCACAGACAACCCGCTTCACCGCAGTTACGGACAGAGCGGTATTGGATGAGCTTTGCGGTGCGCTTCCTGCCTTTAACGCTGCTGTCGTTCAAACCGTTCCTCTTTTGATGGCCGTATCCGCTATTACAAAGCGTGCCGGCTTTGAACGCGACGGCACGCCGACAACGATTCTAGGTGAGGCCTACACCTATTTTGACTGCGGCGCGACAGTTCAGACCCTTTGCCTTGCTGCCAATGCTTTGGATATCGGAACGGTTATTCTGGGTATATTTGACCCCGTCAAAATCAAGAACATGTTAACCATTCCCGAAAGTGAGGAGCTCGTTGTCCTTGTTGCCTGTGGATACAAAAATACTGATGCGCAGATGCCGCAGAGACGCCCGCTTGAGGACATTTTAAGAATTATCTGAGTCTGACTTAACTATGTCAGACTCAGATAATATATAATAAAGCGAGGTTTTCAAAGGAATTTCAGCGGAAATCCTCGCTTTTATTTGGTCTTTTGAGCACAAATAATATGGCATACTTTAACACCACACAGTTCTAATTCGTTAAATTGCACATGTAATCAACTTGTTCGCTTTAAATAATTGCTGTATTGTACAATTTTCTCTTTATTTTGTCGAATATGTGTGTTATCATACACTCGGCTGATAATTGATCAGCCGACACATTATGAGAGGGAGAAAAAATATGGAAACTAAATTAAAGGAGAAATACGGTCTGCCGATGGCTATAGCAATGGTAATCGGAATTGTAATCGGCAGCGGCGTTTTCTTCAAGGCGGAGAAGGTTCTGAACGTCACAGGCGGCGACCAGAAGCTCGGTATCCTTGCATGGCTCATCGGTGGCGCGATAATGATTGTCTGCGCATATACCTTCGCAATTATGGCGACCCGTTACAGCTACGTCAACGGCCTAGTTGACTATGCTGAAGTAACCTGCGGCGGCAAATATGCCTATCTGCTCGGCTGGTTTATGACCTCGATTTACTATCCGACGCTGACAAGCGTTCTCGCTTGGGTCAGCGCGCGTTTTTTCTGCGTTCTGATGGGTTGGGATATTACCGGCGGCGCTTGTCTTGCAATTGCTGCGTTCTTCCTTTGTACCAGTTATGCTGTCAACGCGCTTTCTCCTATTCTTGCCGGAAAATTTCAGATTTCCGCTACAATCATCAAGGTCATCCCGCTCATCCTCATGGGCATTGTTGGCTTAGTTGTCGGTCTTTCAAACGGCATGACAGTTGAGAACTTCACGCATGTTGTTACCCCTGTGACAAGCACGGGCAAAGCTCTCTTCACCGCAGTTGTCGCCACCGCCTTTGCTTATGAGGGCTGGATTATTGCAACAAGCATCAATGCAGAACTTAAAGACGCCAAGAAAAACCTTCCGAAAGCTCTTGTTATAGGAACCATCGCAGTTGTCATCATTTACGTTCTCTACTATGTCGGTCTTGCCGGCGGAGTAACAAACGAAGTTATGATGAAGGGCGGCCAGGACGGTGCTAAAATAGCTTTTGAAACTATTTTCACAAAGACCGGCGGAACTCTTCTGTTTGTTTTTGTTATAATCTCCTGCCTTGGAACTCTCAACGGACTTATGCTTGGCTGCACACGCGGCATGTACTCTCTCGCCGTTAGAGGCGAAGGACCTAAGCCCGAGATGTTTAAGCAGGTCGACCCTGTGACAAATATGCCCACAAACTCTTCCATACTCGGACTTTTCCTCTGCGGCTTCTGGCTCCTCTATTTCTACGGAGCAATTATTATGCAGGTTGCAGGACAATCCCCTTGGTTTGGAAAGTTCTCCTTTGATACCTCGGAGCTTCCCATCGTGACGATTTACGCTTCCTACATTCCAATTTTCATTGCTATGATGATTAAGGAAAAAGAGCTTGGCGCCTTTAAGCGCATTATTATGCCCATCCTCGCTATCTGCGGCTGTCTGTTCATGGTCTTCGCTGCCTGCTATTCGCAGAAGTGGACAGTCCTCTATTATCTCGCCATATTCGCATTCTTCATGCTGATTGGTGTATTCTTCATCAAGAAAAAAGACTCAGCAAAAATCTAATCTCTTTAACAAAAGAGACCTCCGTAAATTACGGAGGTCTCTTTTTCATCAGCTTAATCCGGTGATTGTAGTCCGTTTCAAATAATCTTTTGCAATATTTGAAATAGATACGAAGAACCGTTCCGGTGAGACGGCAGAGTATCGTCCGGAACGGCTCTATTCATGCAAGGGATATATCAACAGGCAAAACCTGCCAATAAATATTATTCATCCGGGACCTTAATCTCTTTGATATAGAAGTCCCTACCGCTAAGTATATCGAAATTTTTACTCTGGCACTTCGGGCATATGCCCTCGCTTTTCAGCACATTGAATACCGTGCTGCAATTGCTGCACATTCCGTTACCCGGCATTATTTCGATTTCCAACTTGGTATTCTCCATAAAGGTTCCGTCAACGGCGGCAGGATAACATTCTTCAATGTACTTGGGAACAACCGGAGAGAGTTCCCCTATCTGCAGGACAATTGCATCCACAGTGGTAATTCCCTGCTCTTTGGCAAGTTCGTCAACCACGCGGACAATCTCCATGACAATTCCAAGCTCATGCATAGATTATAACCGCCTTATAGTAGATTTGCAATTGCAATTAATCTTTTTTGGAAAAAGAATTGCTGATCTTTTTTGCGACAATCTTGACTTCACGCTTGAGCATTGTTTTTATAACAACAGGCTTAATTTTTTCGAAGGAAACGCCCTCGCCGTCATAGACTCTTTCAAGATGAATTGCGTCAAACTTGCACTTTGTTGTGCACTGACCGCAGCCAACGCACATGTATTCGTCAACTATCGCAGCACCGCAGCCGAGGCAGCGCTCGGTTTCCTTCTTCATCTGCTCCTCGGTAAAGGTTACACGATTATCCTTGAAGGACTTGCTGCTCTCGAGATTGTGACCCGGTGCCTGACGCGGAGTATTGTCATATTCACTGATGACGAGATTGTTTTTATCAAGAGAAGTATACTCTCTGCGATCTCTTCCGAAGTTAAGATCCTGACCCGGCTGTACAAAACGGTGCAGCGAAATCGCACCCTGCTTACCTGCCGCGATAGCGTCGATAGCGAACTTCGGGCCTGAGAAAACATCTCCTCCGACAAAAACGTCCGGCTGAGCGGTCTGATATGTGAATTTGTCCGCGACTGCTGTGTTGCCACGTCCCAGTTCAACCTTGCTACCCTCAAGCAGTTTTCCCCATTCGATGGACTGTCCGACGGACATAAGGACATAATCTGCAGGAACTGTGATAACATCGTTTTCGTCGTACTTCGGAGAGAACTTGCCGTTATCAAATACTGATATGCACTTTTTAAACTCAACGCCGGTTACTTTGCCGTTTTCAGTAACGACGCGCTTCGGACCCCAGCCATTGTTGATAGAAATCTTCTCTGAAGTAGCTTCCTCAATTTCTTCGGGAAGCGCGGGCATTTCGCTTGCGCTCTCTAAACAGTACATACTAACGCTCTCCACATCAGAACGAACTGCGGTGCGAGCTACGTCGATTGCAACGTTTCCGCCGCCGATTACGACTACCTTACCGGAAAGTTTTGATTCGTTGCCGAGATTGACGTTTTTAAGGAAATCAACGCCTGCAATAGCACCGTCGGAATCCTCGCCCTCGATGCCGAGCTTGCGGCCTGCCTGTGCGCCGATTGCAAGATAGAAGCCCTTGTATCCCTGCGCGCGAAGCTCATCAAGAGTTACATCCACGCCAACCTCAACGCCAATCTTAAACTCAACGCCCATTTCGCGGAGAATTTCGATCTCGGCTGTTATAACATCCTTCTCAAGACGGAAGGAAGGGATTCCGAGTGTCATCATACCGCCGAGCTTCTCATGCTTTTCAAAGACTGTTACTGTATATCCGTCAAGCGCAAGATAGTATGCGCAGCTGAGACCCGCAGGACCGGCGCCGACGATTGCAATCTTCTTGTCGCTGTAATTATGACGTTTTTTCGGAACAAAGCGAACATCGCTTCGAAGCTCTTGATCGGCAATGAACTTCTTGATTTCGTCAATAGCGATAGGCGAATCGATTTCGCCGCGTGTGCATTCTGATTCGCAGGCGTGGGGGCAAATGCGTCCGCAGACTGCGGGGAACGGGTTTTCTTTCTTTATTAGGTCGAGAGCCTCCGTATACTTGCCCTGAGCGGCGAGCCTGATATAGCCCTGAACGGCAATATGTGCCGGGCAGGTAGATTTGCAGGGAGCCGTACCTGAATCAACGACATTCTTACGGTTGATGCGGTAATCAACATTCCATTTGCTCTCATCATCCCATTTGTAGTCACGCGGCGTCACCTTTGTGGTAATATCGGTAACAACAGCTGTCTTTGAACAAAGCTTCTGTCCGAGACGAATTGCGTTTGTCGGACAGTTCTCAACGCACTGACCGCAGGCAACGCACTTTTCCTTGTCGACCTTAGAAACATAATTTGAACGGGACATATCGTTGTTCTTGTACATCGTACTTGAACGAAGGGCAAAACAGCCGCAGCCGCAGCAATTGCAGATTGCATGCGTTTTGCCGGAGCCGTCAGTATTCGGAATCTGGTGAACCAGACCGTTTTCTTCGGCTCTCTTTATGATTTCATCAGCTTCCTGACGTGTAATTTCGCGTCCGCGTCCCGTACGGATATAGTATTCTGCCGCGTGATCAAGCTGAATACACATATCCTCTTTAAGATGTCCGCAACCCTCGCCCATGATTTCTCTCGCCGTACGGCAGGAGCAGTTGGAAACGGAGTATCTGTGGGCATCGTCGAGATACTTTGAAACTTCTTCATATGAGCAGGCGTGGGAATTACCGTCGATAGCCTTTTCAATAGGAATAACGCGCATCAATCCGACGCCGACTGGGAACAGTCCGGCTGACTTAGATCCGCGTACCCTGCCGTATGCTTCAAAAGCCTCGGCAATCTGGGGATATTTGTATGGATTCGTTGGGTGGTTTGTCATCATTTCCATGATACCGGGAATCCACGAGTCATACCAAAACACGTCAACGCCGTCAGTGG
>Ga0209125_1000052_pt1 | contig 197426 bp, 176 predicted proteins | sample BarGraIncub1131A_FD_184503 | JGI IMG/M metagenome (GOLD analysis project Ga0209125, IMG submission 184503) | Arctic peat soil microbial communities from Barrow, Alaska - Barrow Graham LP Incubations 11-31A (SPAdes) (version 2) | ecosystem: Environmental > Terrestrial > Soil > Wetlands > Peat... | reverse complement strand
GAAGTCGACATGACCGGAAGATTCAGTAAAGAAAATACTAACTTAAGCCTAATATAAGCCTAATACGAGACTAATTTAATACCACCTTATAAGGTTAGTATTAAATTAGTATTAAACTAGTTATATCTTAATTTTAAGTTTGCAGTAATAATACTTCATCTTTGGGTCATGATGACTTCACAATTCCTTTTTTAATCATAGGTTTCGGGGATTAAAAAACTGAATAAAACCATCAAGGTGGTACAAATAGATTTTTAAATTTCCACCAGCATTTTTTTTCATGCTATTCCTTGAAGCCATGTTTTGTGAATTAGTGGAGTCGGCCACAATAAAAATTTAATTATAGTAGAGAATACTATGTGGATTTAAAAATTAATATTAACTTAGCAATATCGATAACCTTATAGAAAAATCGTTATATCAGTATGAACACAAATAGAAAAATTATAGGCTTTTTGCTTTTGACCTTATGTGTCATTGTAAGAGTTTCCGCCCAAAACAACGATAGCACCATCAATAAGCTAACTCAATATGTAAGCATTATTGATCAGTTTTCCAAAAACTTACCGCAGGAAAAAGTCTATCTGCATTTTGATAATTCTACTTACTATCAGGGCGATGATATTTGGTTCAACTGTTATCTGGTGACTTCAGCTCAACATGAGGCAAGTCCGCTCAGCAAAACCCTTTATGTTGAACTTTTGAACCCCGGAGGCGAAGTAATAAACAAACAAATACTGAAAGTAGAGAATGGCAGGTGCCATGGCAATTTTACGCTGAATAAGCTTCCGTTTTATTCCGGCTTCTATGAAGTACGTGCCTATACCCAGTATATGCTCAACTTTGGGGAAGATGTTATCTTTTCAAGAACCTTTGCCATATACGATAAACCCACGAAACAGGGCGCTTACGAAGAAAAAAGCCTGATGAATTACGGAGGGGGTTTATACCCGATCCTACGGGAGAGTCCTGTGAAAGAGAAAAAGGTAACCCTGAAATTCTTTCCCGAAGGCGGGAATCTGATAAACGGAGTACCTTCCAGGATAGCCTTCGAAGCAACGGATGCGAAAGGTAATCCCATTGAAGTTTCCGGGGCTGTTGTAAACGAAAATCAGGAAGCCATAGTCCGTTTTAAAACCGTACACGACGGAAGAGGTGTCTTCACATATACTCCCGGCGATAAAATACAATCCGGCAATAAAGCTCCTAAGATAACGGTCACATACCAGAACAAGCCCTATCAGTTTGACCTTCCTGCAGTTCTGCCAAAAGGAATAGCACTGAAAGTGGATAATCTTTCCTCTCCCAATAGCATTGGAATTTCGTTGCAATCAAACAGCGAAACTCCACACGGGATATTCGGTCTGGTACTTATGAGTGGATGTACCTTGCAAAAATACCTTATACTTGATAATGCGGAAGGTAAACCCCTGGATTTCAAAATAGACAAACAAAACCTGCCCGCGGGAGTTTCCCGCATTATTTTATTTAATGCGGCAGGAAAAATGCTGGGTGACCGTTTGCTATTTATCCACCGAAATGAAAAACTGAGTATTCAGGAGAAAACAGATAAAGCATCGTATAATCCCTACGAACAGGTGAATATGCAATTTGCCATCACCGAAAAGGAGACGATTCCGGTAGAAACCACTTTTTCTGTATCGGTGAAAGATGGACAAAACGACATAAAACCCGATCAGGATATTCAATCCAACCTGCTGCTCATGTCCGAGATAAAAGGCTATGTGCACGATCCCGCTTACTATTTTGAATCGACAGACTCAATTCACCAACAGGCGCTCGACTTGTTGCTGATGGTGCAAGGCTGGCATCGCTATTCCTGGGCATGGGTGGATGGTACCAAACCATTTGAGATGAAGCATCTACCCGAAAAAGGGATTGAGGTAAACGGACAAGTGGTTTCGTATCTGAATTCGGTTCCCGAACCGAAAGTAAATGTATCAACACTTATTTGCCTGAAAAGTGATAGCAACAAGATAAAAAATAGTTTCATGGAGAACTTTGTAACCGACAGTTTGGGTCGTTTCAGTTTCAATGCCGATGTGGAAGGGAGATGGAATATGATTTTTGCTGTTACCGAAAAGGGGAAAAAGAAGAATTACCGCACTTTGTTGGACAAACTTTCCAGTCCCCAGCCCAGGCAATATCGCTACAACGATCTGTTTGTCCACATACCCAACCCTGATGATGACAATCCCAGCACAACAGATCCATTGGATCATACCGTAAACGACTCAATACTTATTGCTATCCCGAAAATCAATGATGATACAATAGCCCTAAACGGAGAAAAAATAAAAGTTCTGCAGTTGAAAGAGGTAGTGATAAAGGCTAAAACAAACAGTAACGAAATGGAGATTCTTGATGATCGTACCAAATCGGTAATCTACTATGATGTCTTAGCAGAACAAGATAAATTACGAGATGAGGGGGGAATAACGGAAACAGATCTGAATAATTTCTTAATGAAGATGAACAAAGATTTTCATCTTAAACGTGGAATTGGCTTAGACGATGATACGCTATGGTATAAAACCCTTAAAGTCCTTTTTGTGCTTGATCATAAGATAGCTCGCATAGAGAATAGCTGGAGGTTACCATTAACTATAAGAGCAGATTACATCAAATCTCTTTACATTAGCGAAAATGTACCCACAATTATTACTTACGGAGGCACCTCAAGTACAATCAGCTGTGTAGTATTTCTTGAAATGTATCCTGACTGGAACCTACCTGCTAAACCCGACAGGGGAGTCCGTAAGACCTGGTTGGATGGATATAGTGAGGTAAAGGAATTTTACAGTCCGAATTACAAAACGCTTCCACCTGAGGATGATTATCGTCGCACGTTGTACTGGAATCCTTCCGTAAAAACAGATAAAGATGGGAAAGCACTGATTCAGTTTTATAACAACAGTAGTTGCCGTAACTTCAGCATCAGTGCTGAAACCATTACGCCACAGGGAGTAATAGGAGTGTTGAAGAAATAACAAACTGTTAAATGCGATTAAAGCTGGTTTATTTATGGTTATGACGACTCATCGGGACTACTCGTTGTGATAGGGTTCGTTCTTCAGGATGGTAAATGCCCGGTAGAGCTGTTCGACAAACAGCAACCGGATCATCTGGTGGGAGAAAGTCATGGCTGACAGCGAGATCTTGCCGGTTGCTTTTTTATAAACGCTGTCGGCGAAACCAAAAGGGCCTCCGACAACGAATGCAAGATGTTTTATGCCCGTATTCATGTGTTGCTGCAGATAGTTGGCGAACTCAACAGACCTGTAGTGCTTTCCCTTTTCATCTAAAAGGATGATTTGTTCGCATCCTTCCGTGGCCTGGAGGATCAACTCGCCCTCTTTCTCTTTTTGCTGAAGTACGGAGAAGTTTTTGGTGTTCCTGAGTGCCGGGATGATCTTTAATTGAAACGATGCATAATGAGCAAGGCGTTGCTCGTATTGTGAAATCCCCGTTTTAAGATATTCATCTTCGGTCTTGCCAACGACTATCAGGCTGATTTTCATGAGGTATGGATATGAGGGTTGCTTTAAAATGATTTAGAACGATTAAAGTAACCAATTTTCTACAAAATAAACTAATTTTGTCATAGTGTTTGACAAGAACTACCGGGTATTGGTGAATAAACTGGCAATACCAGATAATTTTTAAGAGTAGAAAAACTAATTAATTAAACTATAGCCTTGTTTGGTAAGGTTTTTGTTCTTGAATACTAAAAATGGATTGCCATGAAAAAACTATTATTCTTCCTGTTGATCATTTTCTCAGCTATTGAAGTAAATGCACAAAGTGAAGAAGCATCAAAAGCTATTTTTGAAAATGTCGGGAAAGGATTTCGTGAAGGTGATGCCTCTCAGTTAGCACAGAATTTCGCATCTTCGATTGATATCATCCTACCCGGTAATGAAGGCACTTTCAGTAAACAACAAGCCGAAATGATCCTGAAGGATTTCTTTAATAAAAATAAACCCAAGGGTTTTGTGAATAACCACCAGGGAACCAGCAATGACGGATCACATTACGCCATCGGGACTTATCGTGCATTGAATCAAAGCTACAGGGCTTATATCTTATTGAAGAATATCGGAAACAAATTACTTATCAGTCAGTTACAGTTAGAAAAAGATTAATATTCCTTTATTACAGTACATTTATGACCATTGATGAAATCATTGACGCAGCCTTAAAAGAAGATATTGGTAATGGTGACCATACCTCTCTGTCTACGATTCCGGCTTCTGCTAAAGGCAAGGCCCGGCTGTTGATCAAGGAAGCAGGTATTGTTTGTGGCATAGATGTCGCTTTCAAAGTACTGAATAAGGTTGACCCTTCGCTGGTGATAACCAGAGTGCTGAAGGATGGTGACAGGGTTAAACCGGGTGATATTGCCTTCACGGTAGAGGGTTCATCTATTTCGATCCTCACTGCAGAACGGCTTCTGCTTAACTTCATGCAGCGCCTTAGCGGGATTGCTACAACTACAAACTTTTATGTAGAGAAACTAAAGGGCACGAACACAAAACTTCTGGATACGCGTAAGACGACTCCATTATTGAGGGAACTGGAAAAGTATGCCGTTAAAATTGGAGGAGGAGAAAATCATCGTTTCGGGTTGTTTGATATGATCCTGGTCAAGGATAATCACATCGACTTTGCCGGTGGGATAGCCAACGCGGTTAATGCCGTTGAGACTTACCTGAAAATGAAAGATCTGAATCTGAAGATTGAGGTGGAAGCCAGATCTATTGACGATGTAAAGGAACTACTGGGCTATAAGGGTGTACACCGGATCATGCTGGATAACTTTACGCCTGCAAGGATGAAGGAAGCCGTTGCTTTGATCGATGGTCAGACTGAGACTGAGGCCTCAGGTGGGATAACGATTGAAAACCTTCGCGAGTATGCCGAGACAGGGGTGGATTATATTTCTGTAGGAGCGCTCACACATCATATCAAGAGTCTTGATATGAGCCTGAAAGCTTTTTCCTAAATCCCTATGAGGACCTTCAATCACCGGATGATCAAGTTCTTCGGTACATTCAAGCCGATAGTTTATATTGTGAAATGGTCAAAACAATTCGTATTACCCGGTTGTGATGGTGTTCCGTTGTATGATGTGACGCGGTTCTTCTGGTCAGGAATTACGAAAGGCTCGATCGGGCTGAGGGCTTCAGCATTTTCGTTTAATTTCTTCCTGTCGCTTTTCCCGGCTATCATCTTCTTCTTTACGATCATTCCTTATATCCCCATTCCTCATTTTCAGGATACACTGATGAAGACCATGCAGGATCTGATTCCGGATATGGCATTCAAGACTGTTCAGTCAACGCTCATTGATGTGATCAAGCAACCTCATGGAGGTTTGCTTTCAATCGGTTTCGTGCTGGCCATGTATTTTTCGACCAATGGCATCAACAGCCTGATCCTTGCCTTTAACCAGAGCATTCATCAACAGGAGACCCGTCCCTGGCATATTCAGCAACTGGTATCCATTCTGTTGGTGGTGATTATCTCAGTGATTATCATTATTGCCATCAGCCTGATCACGATAGGACCGCCGGTTTTAAGGTTCCTGGTTGAATATGGGTTCATTAAAAATAATTTCACTTTTTATATTATCGGGTTTATCAGATGGATTGTGATTATCGGGATGTTCCTGTTTGCATTTTCTTTCTTGTATTACCTGGCGCCGGCAGGGCGAAATAAATTTCGTTTTATCTCTGTGGGATCTACCTTATCGACGATCCTGACTATTGCGGCTTCTGTTGCTTTTAATTATTACGTGAATAATTTCTCCAAATACAATACGCTTTACGGATCTATCGGGACATTGATGATCATTATGATCTGGATTAATTTCAATGCTTTCGTGGTGATAATCGGCTTTGAGCTCAATGCCAGTATAAGGGGGGCCAAAAAGTCATTTAAACAATGGTTTTAATTATTTTTAGTGGGTATGTGAATGAACATACTTACGATTTCCAGGGAAGGGGAATCGAATTTATTAAATTGATAATGAGATTTATATAAAAATATAAAACATGGATAACAAGGTTGTGACTTTTGGAGAAATCATGCTCAGGCTGGCTACTCCCGGATTTGAACGCATTAGTCAGGTCAAACAATTCAATGCCTCATTTGGTGGTGGTGAGGCGAATGTGGCTGTCTCGTTGGCTAATTACGGAATTAAAGTTGATTTTGTTACCCGTTTACCAAAGAATGACCTTGCTCAGTCGTGTCTGATGGATCTTAGGAAATATGGTGTCGGGGTTGACCATATCATTTATGGTGGCGATCGCCTGGGGATCTATTTCCTTGAGACCGGCGCTGTTGCCCGCCCCAGTAAAGTTGTCTATGATCGTGCCAACTCTGCTATGGCCGGGATTAAGCCCGGTATGGTGGATTGGGATAAGGTATTTGAAGGGGTTAAATGGTTCCATTGGACCGGGATTACACCTGCCATTTCTGAAGGAGCTGCACTGACATGCAAAGAGGCCATAGACGTTGCCAACCGCAAAGGAATTACCGTTTCTACGGACCTAAACTTCAGAAAGAATCTATGGAAATGGGGAAAGACGGCTTCAGAGGTCATGCCTGAACTGGTAGCCGGTTGCGATGTGATCCTTGGAAATGAAGAGGATGCTGAAAAGGTATTTGGAATCCATCCCAAGGGGGCCGATGTGACCAGTGATCATGTGGAAGCAGCTGCTTATGAATCAGTTTGTAGGCAGATGATGGAGAAGTTCCCACGGGCTAAAAAAGTGATCGTGACACTGCGCGGATCTGTAAATGCTAATCATAATACATGGTCGGGAGTGCTTTTCGATGGCAAGAAACTCTACCAGGCGCCCAGCTATAACATTACCCATATCGTTGACAGAGTGGGTGGTGGTGATAGCTTCATGGGTGGACTGATCTATGGATTGATTCAATTTTTGGGAGATGATCAACGGGCTTTGAATTTTGCTGTTGCAGCTTCTTGTCTGAAACATACTATCCAGGGGGACTATAATCTGGTGACGGTTGGTGAAGTTGAAACCCTGATGGGGGGAGATGGATCGGGACGGGTTTCGAGATAGTTTGATTACTGAACTTTAAAAGTGACCATACTTAAATAAATATTGAAAATGGCGGCCAATAGGGTTGCCATTTTTGTTTATTCGGGTTAACCGGAATGTGTGAATGATGTAATTTATTTTAGAAATTGTGTAAAACTCAACCCCATATCGACAGCTATCTTTGAAGGTAGAATTGATGGAAGGGCTGAAGTTGTGGAATCGGGATATGTTAAAGTTAAAAGATTAAACCATGGAGTTAAAGAACCAGCTTCTTCTTAAAAAAGTCCTCAAATATAGTGGTATCGTTATAGCCGCAGGGATTTTGTTTGCATTGTTTTTCTTTATGCTGGTATATATTGGCATTTTTGGCTCAATACCGGGGAAAACAGAACTGTCTGCAATTAGCAATGCGGAAGCGTCGTTGGTATATTCAACAGATAATGTTATCATTGGAGAATACTTTGCACAGAACCGTACCAATATCCATTGGAAAGATTTGCCCACTCATCTGAAAAACGCATTGATTGCTACGGAAGACAAACGCTTCTTTACGCATAAAGGGTATGACTTACAGAGTTATTTCCGTGTTATATTTAAAAAAATAACATTTCAAGGTGGCAGCGGAGGAGGGGGAAGTACCTTGACTCAGCAACTGGCTAAAAATCTATTCGGCCGTAATAATTACAGCTTTTTAAGCATGCCGGTTAACAAAATAAGGGAGATCATCATCGCCGGTCGTATTGAAAATATTTATTCCAAGGAAGAGATCCTGTTGATGTATCTCAATTCAGTTCCTTTCGGAGATAATGTATATGGGATAGAAGCTGCAGCACACCGATATTTTAACAAACATACCCGGGATTTAAAAATAGAAGAATCAGCAGTCCTGGTGGGATTACTGAAAGCCAATACTTATTTCAATCCACGGCTTAATCCCAATAATTCTGTTGCACGCCGGAATATGGTTTTAAGTCTGATGAGACAAGAGGACTATTTGTCGGCCGAGGAAGCGGACAGCCTTCGGAAACTACCCCTCGTTCTTAACTATGAAAATATCGGCATAAATGTTCCTGCTGGTTATTTCGTGTACCAGGTTAAAAAACAGGCGATGGATGTATTGAAAGGACTCAAAAACAGTGAAGGGAAAGATTATACACTGGAAAAAGATGGCTTGAAAATCTATTCGACGCTGAATATGCAGGTTCAGGAGATGGCTCAGGAAGCTGTGAAAAATCAATTAATCGCCATGCAGCCTATGCTCGATAAAGAGCTCACGAACCATAATTTCAAGAAGCAGTGGTATCAGATGCAAAGGAATTATTTCAGGGGTAATGAGGACGCATTGCAGAAAAGAGAGGTGGAGTTGTTTAATATGGATGGCATGAAGACTGCGAATATCACTGTACTCGACAGTTTATGGCATTACTACAAGATGTTGAATGCTGCTGTGCTGATCACCAATCCCAAAACAGGTGAGGTGATTACTTGGATCGGAGGCAATGACTTCAGGATGCTGCCTTTTGATATGATCATGTCGCATCGCCAGATTGCTTCTGCCTTTAAGCCTTTTTTATATGCTACTGCTTTGGAGGCAGGTTTTTCACCTTGTACTTATCTTGAAAACTCTGATAAGAAATATCCTGGTTACGAGGATTGGGAACCCCAGAACTATAACAATGAAACAACACCCAACAGCAGTGTTGCTTTTTGGTATGCCCTCGCCAACTCCATGAACCTTCCGACAGTAGATTTATACTTTAAGGTGGGTAGGGATAAATTGTTGAATACCCTCAGCAAGTTGGAATTTCCTGAGCCAACAAATAATGCGCCTTCTATTGCATTGGGAACCCTTGACTTGTCACTTTCGGAGGTAGTCAGGGCTTATGCCGCATTTGCCAATAAGGGACAGTTGAATGAACTGGTAATGATCAATAAAATAACCGACGCCAAAGGGAAAGTCTTGTACAGGCGGGAAGCTGCTAGACCTCAAAAGGTTTTCTCCCGGGAAACAACTCAGATGATCACCGCTATTCTACAGGAAGCTGTTAACCATGGTACGGGAGCTGGTATGCGTGGCCGTTATGGAATCAGGGCGGAGTTGGCCGGGAAAACCGGAACAGCGCAAAACTATTCGGATGCATGGTTTATAGCCTATACCACTGACATTGTTCTAGGTACCTGGGTTGGTGCCAGCAAACCGGATGTGCATTTTTATAGTGGTAGCGGGTCAGGGGCAGCGCTGGCATTGCCGATTGTAGCGAATGTCATTGGCAAGATTGAGAGAGACAATGAGTTAAAAAACAGATACCTCACTCCATTTAACAGTTTAGACTCTTCCTTCATGGATTGTGATCCTTACAGGGAAAATGGAGTAGGTGGATTTTTTGATCGCTTGTTTAATGGAGGTGGCGATAGGTCGATCAGGAATGAAGATAAAAAGGCAGGAAAGAAATCATTTTTTGACAGGCTCTTTAATAGAAGGAGATAGCTTTCTTATTTTGCCCTAGGGATTTATTTGTTCCTATTCTTTTTTGCCCGTAGGGCATTAATATCAATAGAAAAACATATCGCCCCTCTTATTTTGCCCGTAGGGCATTAATATTTAAGGTTAATCCCCTACGGGGAAAAGGTTTATGATGATCTGGATCTATTGATATTTATGTCCTACGGACAAATTTAAACAGTCTCTAAATGTAGTTACAGATTAAATAATCTTTTTAAGTGACGGTCAAATAAATTTTCTTCCACACAGCTTCCAACCAGTTCGTGATGCTGTTTCAGAAGTTTGGTGTAGGCTTCATCCTGTTCGGCTGCAATTTTATAGCCTACATGGATGAGCTGACGGAAACTTGGGTTGTAATCAGCCTGACCGGGGATATGGCGGAGGGTGTTAGCAAACTTCTCGCTGCTCCAGCTGTCCACTTCGCTTGCTGAGGGCAATAGATCCTGTTTGATGTCGATGACATCGGCATAGGGGGCGCAAAGTTCATCCTGACGGGTAAGACCTTCTTTGTAGATTTTCTTTGCCATCTCAAGTGCTTTTCCTCCGGCCAAAGCAAGTCCGATGACTTCTTCGAGCCAGGTTGTGCCGGCAGTCTTAACATGGATGCCCTTATCGTATTTCTTGATGATACGGGCTATCTCGGGATAGATGGAGAATTTATCGGAACCTGAGTGAACACTCAACTTAAGGTCTTTTGGCAATCCAAATTCTTTGACGGCATAATCAATGACCAGCACATCTTCTTCAAACTCGCGGGCAAACTGGCTGATGTCACCAACATAATCAACTCCTTTATTAAATCTGCCTGTGAATTTTGGAGCTATAGTCTGGACAGGAATACCCTGTGAGGCTATCATCTTCAGGATGAAGAACATTTCGACCGGAGTCTGTGGTGATTCAACTTCATCCATGGATACTTCGGTCACGAAGTTACCGGCGCCCTTCTGGGTCCTGATGTAGCTGTAAATATTCCCTGCTTCATGAATGGCAGCCAGAAACTTTCCTGCTATGCTTTTCAGCAAGGCTTCGTCAACTTTAAAAGGATGACTGATACCGGGGATATTCAGTATGCCGGTATATTTATTGCAGGAAGCAACGAATGCATTGATGTCTGCTTCTGAAGAGGGTGTTCCGATTTTATTGGCAACATCAAGCGTGAAAAAATCAGAACTGGATATAAATCCCTTGACATTACTCAGATTGATGTGATCTGCATCTACAAAAAATGAACCCTTGTAAGCTAAAGCCTTGACTGCTGCATCTGCCTCAATACGGGTGTCTTCAGGTTTCGAATGAATGTAAGAATGCTCCCTGTTGGATTTGTTCCATACCGGAGTTACCTGAACACCTGCAGCTGCTGCATTCAGAATAGCCTGTAGCTGAGCCTTACCCTGATGACCAAACCGGTCACCAATTCCTAAACTGTATTTACCTATTTCCATTTAAAAGTTATAAAATTAGTTAGTGTATTTGTCTGCCTGAATATTTCTTATCCCTGATTACAGCACTCCTGTTTTAAAGTAACTAATAAGAGTAAATTCCATTAATACTAACATAAAAAAATACAAGAATGTTATGTCTGCAAAGGTAAGAAATTATTTTTCCGTGTTCGTACACGACAAAGATAATTATTATTAATTTTGTACCGGTTTTCAAAGTAAAAAAACAAGGCTAAAGTGAAAAAAAATATCAGGATCATTGATATTGCAAAAAAAGCAGGAGTTTCTATCGGGACTGTTGACCGCGTGTTGCATGACAGGAGTGAAGTGTCAACAGAAACCAAAGAGAAAATACTCAAGATCCTTAAAGAGTTTGATTATCGCCCAAATATTTTAGCCCGCACACTTGCTTCAAAGAAGATGATTCGTTTTGCTTCACTGACTCCCTGGTTTGCCAATAAAGATTCATACTGGTCGAAACCACAGGAAGGGATCGAAAAGGCTATCGAACAAATTAAGCAGTTCGGAGTCAGCCTGAGTCAGTTTTACTACAAGTTGGATGATAACAATTCATTTAATGCAGAAGCCCAAAAGATACTCGAATTATCTCCCGATGGTGTATTGCTGGCCCCTTCAGCCAAGAGAGAAGCGCTTTTATTTACACAAGCTCTTGTAGAAAAAAAGATTCCTTTTGTTTTTATCGACTCTACCTTGAAAGAAGCCACTCCGCTTAGTTTTATCGTTCAGAACTCTTTTCAAAGCGGTTATCTGGCAGCGAAAATGCTTGATTATGGTATAAAGGAACAAAGTACAATTCTTCTGGTACATATTACGAGGGACCTCAATAATGTGAACCATCTGGTGCTGCGTGAGAAGGGTTTTATGCGTTATTTCGAAATTAAAAAGGAAAGAGGACATCAAATTATCAAGATCGAGGTTGCGGGTGATGACAATGAACTGAATGAGAAGCTGATTGAAAATGGGATAGCTTTAACCGCTATCGATGCAGTATTTATCACCAACTCGAAGGTTCATCATGTTGTACGCTGTTTCAAGAGTCTCGCTAAAGGTCCAAAAATCATTGGTTACGACTTGATCCCTGGAAACATTGAGCTGCTGAATGCCGGTAAAATTGATTTCCTGATCTGTCAGAAACCTGAGAAGCAAGGATTTGTTGCTACCAACCTTCTTTTCGATCATATTGTTAAAAAGGAACAGGTAAGCCCTGAAAATTATACTCCCATCGATATCATTACAAAAGAAAATATTGAATATTATTCATCATTTTAAGGGTGAATAAATCAAACCATTAGGATACAAAAGAAGAACTAAAAAATAAATTATAATGAAAAAAATCTCATTTGCTGACCTTAAGGGTAAAGTTTGTGTTATTACAGGAGGAGCCGGCGTTATTGGCATCTCGATTGTTAAAGCACTGGCATCTGTTGGAACGAAAGTAGCCATTGTTGATTTGAATGAAGACCTGGCTAAAAAAGTAGCACAGGAAATTTCTGAAGAGTTTAATGCAGTTGTTATCGGCGTTAAGGGAAATGTATTGGACAAGGCATCACTTGTAGCTGCCAAAACAGAGATCAACGACAAACTTGGACTGATCGATTTATTAATTAATGGCGCTGGTGGCAATTCACCACAAGCTACTACGCAGGTTGAACAGATTGAGGAAAAAGATCTCGATAATCTGGAAAAAACATTTTATGGTCTTGAAATGGAAGGTTTCGACAAAGTGTTTGCACTTAATTTCAAGGGAACCATTCTTCCAACCATGGTGTTTACTACAGACATGCTTTCACAAAGAAAAGGTGTGGTTTTGAACATCTCCTCCATGAACTCATACCATCCTTTGACAAAGATTCCGGCATATTCAGCTGCCAAGGCTTCTGTCAATAACTTTACAGAATGGGCTGCAGTCCATCTTGCTAAAGTTGGGATCAGGGTGAATGCTGTTGCTCCCGGATTTTTCATTACCAGTCAGAACCGTTTCCTGGTATTGGACGAAAAGACCGGTGGTTATTCTGAACGTGGTAATAAAATCGTTACCAACACACCAATGGGTAAGTTCGGTGATCCGGATGACCTTCAGGGCGCTTCATTGTATCTTCTATCAGATTTGTCTTCTTTCGTTACAGGGATTGTTATTCCGGTTGACGGAGGTTTTAATGCATTTAGCGGAGTATAAATTATCAACATTGACTGTTCAAAAACTTAATTAAATGAGCTTACAATTAAAAAAAGATTTTGCTTACTCATTGCTGGTTCCTACCAGCATGGGTGTTAGAATAACTCCTGTAAACGGACAACCCGTTCACAGCAGCGATACCTTTAAAATGCAGGCAACCAGTGCCGAAACCAATGTGGCAAGTATTTCTTCATACCTTGGCCTTCCTGTAAAAGTGCTGACTACTTTTGTGAAGGACAGCCCGATTGCTCAGTTCATCAAAAGCAACCTCAAGAGCCGCAATATGGTTTTCGAAGGCCCTGAAGTAGCACAAGGCAATCCCTGGGGTTACCGTCACCAGTTCAACATTGCCGATAGTGGTTTTGGTACTCGTGGTCCACGAGTACAAAACGACCGTGCAGGTGAAGTGGGTTGTACATTGAATGTGAAAGACTTTGATCTGGAACGGATCTTTGGAAAAGAGGGTGTACAGATTGTCCATCTGTCAGGTTTAATCGGAGCCTTGTCTCCTGAAACCAGCAACTTTTGTTTACAGATTGCTCGGTTTGCCAAGAAATATGATACCCGCATTTCTTTTGATCTCAATTACCGTGCTTCTTTCTGGAAAGGACGCGAGACTGAATTACGTGAAATCTTTACTGAAATCGCTTCAGTTTCTGATATCCTGATTGGTAATGAAGAAGATTTTCAACTTTGCCTTGGGATCGAAGGTCCTGAAGCTGGTGGTAAAGGAATTGAGGCCGAGATTGAAGGTTTCAAGGGTATGATCAATCGTGTAAAGGCTGCATTTCCCAATGCTTCTGTCTTTGCAACAACACTTCGCCAGGTGGTCAACGCAAATGAACACCTCTGGGGTGCTATTATGCTTGAAGGTAATGACTGGCAGGTGATAGAGCCCAGGAAAATCCCTGTACTCGATCGTATTGGTGGAGGTGATGGTTTCGTTGGTGGATTGCTTTACGGGATTCTCAAAGGATGGGAACCCGCTAAATGGCCTCAGTTCGGATGGGCAACAGGTGCATTGGCTACTACATTCCTGACCGACTATGCCCAACCTGCCGACGAAGAAATGGTTTGGAGTATTTGGAACGGAAATGCCAGAGTAAGGAGATAAGACTATGATGTACTATGAAATCGGTTCTGTCAATCACGTATTGAGTGCTGATGACCTGAAGAAGGGATTGTTTGAGGCGTTGGATAAGCTGGGAAAGCGGGACAAAGTATTGGCTATTCCTCCCGATTTCACTAGGTTTCCAAGTCGTGCCGGAGAGCTGACTGAATTTGCCTGGCAATATTATGGAGAAAGGCTGACGGATGTTCTGCCAGCCCTGGGAACTCATTCACCCATGACCAGTCGCCAGATTGCAATTATGTTTGGCGAGATGCCGGCTTCACTGATTCGTGAACACGACTGGAGAAATGATGTGGTCACAGTTGGCGAAGTGCCTGCTGAATTTGTAAAGGAAGTTTCGGGTGGAGCTGTAGAGTTTCCCTGGCCTGCACAAGTCAATAAACTACTCCTTGACGGTAACTTTAATCTCATCCTTTCAATTGGTCAGGTAGTTCCTCATGAAGTTGTGGGAATGGCCAATTACAACAAGAATATTTTTGTTGGGACAGGTGGGGTTGAGGGTATCAACAAGAGTCACTTTATTGGCGCTGCCTATGGAATGGAACGCATGATGGGTCATGCCGACACACCGGTACGCCGTATATTTAATTATGCTTCCGAGCATTTTACTCAAGATCTTCCGATCGTTTATGTTCAGACAGTAGTGGGGCTTGATAAGACCGATGGCCATATCAAGACACGCGGAATGTTTATCGGTGACGATTTCGAAGTCTTCGACAAGGCGGCTAAACTGGCCTTGCTGGTGAACTTCGAGATGCTCGACAAACCCTTAAAAAAGGTGGTGGTTTATCTTGATCCTGCTGAATTCAAAAGTACCTGGCTGGGCAATAAATCTATTTACAGGACACGCATGGCCATTGATGATGAAGGTGAATTGATTGTTCTGGCTCCAGCCTTGAAAGAGTTTGGTGAAGACAAGGAAATCGACAGACTGATTCGTAAATACGGATACTTTGGTACTCCGGCCACCTTGAAAGCTTGTGATGAAAATGAAGAGTTGCGCAACAACCTGAGTGCGGCAGCTCATCTTATTCACGGTTCTTCAGAAGGGCGTTTCAGCGTGACCTATTGTCCCGGCGACAAACCAGAAAACCTGACCCGGACTGAAATAGAAAGTGTTGGCTTCAAATATGCCAATCTGGATGAAATGACTAAAAAATATGATCCAAAGGTTTTGAAGGAAGGTTACAATACTCTACCCGATGGTGAGGAGATCTTTTATATCTCAAATCCTGCCTTGGGCCTTTGGGCTTTTAAAGATCGATTTAACTACTAAGGATGAAGATAATCATTGATGATAAGATCCCATATATCAAAGGTGCGCTCGAACCTTTTGCTGAAGTGATTTACCTGCCCGGTAATAAAACCACCCCGGAGGTAGTTAAGGATGCCGATGCAATTATCACCAGGACACGAACAATTTGTAATGAAAAACTTCTGGCCGGCTCGTCTGTAAAGTTTATTGCATCTGCTACCATTGGATTTGATCATATTGATACCCAATATTGTGACAAAGCTGGGATTGCATGGACAAATGCACCGGGGTGTAATTCAAAATCAGTAGAACAATACATTGCATCTGCATTGGTTGTTCTTGCCAAAGAGAATGACCTTATTTTGTCAGATAAGACAATCGGGATTATCGGTGTTGGAAATGTAGGATCTAAGGTAGCGCGTATAGCCCGAATCCTCGGAATGAATGTATTGCTCAATGACCCACCCCGTGAAAGAGCTGAGGGTGCTGAAGAGTTTGTTGAACTGAGACATTTACTTCAGGAATCAGATTTTATTTCGCTTCATGTTCCTTTAAACATGGATGGCATTGATAAAACACTGCATCTTGCTGATGAAGCTTTCTTCGCCGGGACTACAAAGAAACCCTTTATCATTAATTCATGCAGAGGCGAGGTTGTCAGTAAAAACGCCTGGAAAAATGCCGTTATTTCAGGTAAGGTTTCAGGTGTGGTGATTGATTGCTGGGAAAATGAGCCCGATATTGATATTGACTTATTGCATATGATTGATCTGGGTACACCGCACATTGCAGGTTATTCGAAAGATGGTAAGGCAAAAGGGACCAGCATGAGTGTTCAAGCAGTCAGTAGATTCTTTGGGCTGGGAATTGATAACTGGGAATGTTCAGGAGTTGAATTACCTGACACTACAGTGATTGAGATTAACGGACAATATAAATCCGTACAACAAATTTTGAGCAGTGCTATTTTGGCTACCTACGACATCCGGAATGATGATCATGCATTAAGAAATGCAGTTGCATCCTTCGAAAAGCTCCGTGGTGATTATCCTGTACGGAGAGAGTTTCCGGTGTTTGAAATTAAAGCTATAAATGTGGATCAAAGTATAATTGAGAAGCTTAGTGATATCGGATTTAATGTATAATAATTAAATAACGAATGTTAAAACCAACTAAATAAATGAAAAAAGCAGATATTGGCCTGATTGGGCTTGCAGTAATGGGAGAGAATCTCGTCCTCAATATGGAAAGTAAGGGATTCACAGTTGCAGTATTCAACCGTACAGTAGACAAAGTTGATAAATTCATTGCAGGACGTGGAGCAGGAAAGAATTTCATTGGATGTCATTCAATTGCTGATCTTTGTGCTAACCTTGAGCGTCCCCGTAAGGTAATGATGCTGGTGAAAGCCGGCAGCCCTGTCGATGAATTCATCGAACAGATCATTCCTCACCTTGAAGAAGGCGATATCATCATTGATGGTGGTAATTCACATTTCCCCGATACCATTCGTCGTGCAAAGTATGTTGAAAGCAAAGGTTTGCTTTACATCGGTACCGGTGTTTCGGGTGGTGAAGAAGGCGCTTTACTCGGCCCCTCTATGATGCCGGGTGGCTCACCTGCAGCATGGCCTGCCGTTAAAACGATTTTCCAGGCAGTGGCAGCCAAGGTAGATGGCGAACCATGTTGTGATTGGGTTGGGGAAAATGGTGCAGGACACTTTGTTAAAATGGTCCACAATGGCATCGAATACGGTGATATGCAGATTATTTGTGAGGCTTACCAGTTGATGAAAGACCTTCTGGGTATGAGTGCCGACGAGATGCATGATGTATTTGCTGAATGGAACAAAGGCGACCTGGATAGTTATCTGATTGAAATCACCCGCGACATTCTTGGCTTTAAAGATGAGAAGGGTGAAGTTTTGGTAGAAAAGATTCTGGATACAGCCGGACAAAAAGGAACAGGTAAATGGACAGCTGTAGCTGCCCTTGATCAAGGTATTCCTCTTACACTGATTGGAGAATCTGTATTTGCACGTTGCCTGTCAGCACAAAAAGATTTACGTGTCAAGGCTTCTAAGGTATTAAGTGGCCCTGAAAAATTATTCAAGGGTGACAAGGCTCAGTTCTTGCTTGATCTGAAAGATGCCATTTTCGCTGCAAAAATCATCTCTTATGCTCAGGGATATGACCTCATGGGCGAAGCTGCCAAAGAATATCATTGGAAACTTAACAATGGGGGGATTGCTTTGATGTGGCGTGGAGGTTGTATCATCCGTTCTGTATTTTTGGGCAAGATCAAAATTGCTTTTGACAAGAATCCTAATCTTGAGCATCTGTTGCTTGACGATTACTTCAAGACAACAATTGAAAAGGCTCAGGCTGGATGGAGACGTGTAGTAGCTACTGCCATCACAAATGGTGTGCCGGCTCCTTGTCTTGCAACGGCTTTGACTTACTTTGATGGTATCCGCAGCGAGAGACTACCTGCTAACCTGCTACAAGCTCAGCGTGATTATTTTGGCGCTCATACTTACGAACGTGTTGACAGTCCACGTGGAAAATTCTTCCACACCAACTGGACCGGTCGCGGTGGTGACACTGCTTCTACTACTTACACCGTATAAGTTATAATTGTCTTTTTTAAATGCCCTGGATGCCCTTATAGCCTTCCAGGGCATTTCTTCTTAAAACAGATTTAAAGTAAATCCTCCCATCAAGACCCGTCCCGGCATGGGGTAGCCTTTCATGATCTGGTATTTTTCATCAAACAGATTATTCCCGGTTACTTTTAATTGAATCTTTCTGGTTAAAGGATAGACCAAGGCCAGATCAACAACACTGTATTTTGATAATGTTGTAGCCGGATAGTCGGTGTACATGCCACTGATGAACTGGTATTCCAGATTCATCATCAGTTTCTGAACAGATGATTGCAATTGAACAGATAGCTTGTGCTTTGGAGCAAAGGGTAGGGGTGTGTCGTTTTGTTGCAGATACATATAGTTGACGGAGAGCTGTGTAGAGGAAGAGACAAACTTAGTCGATAATTCCAATCCAGTGTTCGATACTTTTTTAGCATTGAGATTCTCAACAGGAGGCACGCTGCCTGCAGGAGCAGGAACAGTGAAAATGAGATCGGATGCCACGGTAGAGAAAAGCGTAAAGTCAAAAGAAAGGTGATCTTTGAATAGCTTTGAGTTCATTCCAAATTCAATGTTCCCGGCTTTCTCGGGTTTCAAAGTTACATTAGCCGGAGGGAAATAATAGAGTTCTCCGATAGTTGGATTTCTGAAGCCCTGCGAAAACAATCCCCTCAACGAACTACCCTTGCAAATAGTCAAAGTAGCGCCTATGGAAGGACTGGTCGTATAACCAAACAAGACGTGGTGATCAGTCCTCACCCCTGCATTGAGCGTGAGCAATTCACCAGCCTTCTGTTGCATGATCGCAAAAGCGCTTTGTTCTGATTGCCGGATCCATACATCATTCAACGGTGAAGTTGGAAACCCGACTGGTGATCCTTTCCCTCCATACCAGCGTGTTTCAGCGCCAGCAAGCAAAGTGTTTCCGGTGAAAAGAGGTAATTGTTCTTCAAGTCGTGCACCACCCATATAGTCTTTGGAATTCCAGCCATCTGAGAAATGGTTGATTCCCTGTTGATAATACAATGTGAGTCCACCTTTTAATCCCTGAAAGTTATTGGTCAGTTTATAGGATGCCAGTGTTCGCTGGACATGGGTAGTAGTCAAAAATGGAGCATCCGTTGTGCCAGGATCATTGTTTGTGGCGTGCGCGAGATATAGGGTAAAGATCCTCTGGAAATGTTTTGAGAAGTTCACCCCATAACGAAAGAAATAATCATCACTCGTAAAGGCTGAGTTATCCCTGAAACCATCCGTTGCATTGTGCGAATAACCGGCCTGAAAGAAATACTTCTCCTTACCGAAAGAAGCTGAGAACGATCGTTTATCGGTTCCAAAAGAGCCCCACTGCATCGAAGCCATCAGATTATGGGTCCCCGGAGCAGGATTAGCAGAGATAAAGTTGATGGCTCCTGCCATAGCGCTACCTCCATATTGCAATGAGGAGGGGCCCCGTAGAACCTCGATTCTGTCAATGTTCGTTTGTTCGATAGCATCCGGAAGGGGATGTCCAAAGAGTCCCATCATCATGGGGACCCCATCTATCAGGATCTGTGTGGCAGAATTGGATGAACTCGTCAAACCCCGCATTGAAATCTTTCCTGACATCAAAGGGCCTGCACCGGTACCCATTATTCCCTTGCCGGCAATGAATAATCCGGGAATGGATTGTTCGGCTTCTTTCAATACATCGGGTTGCGGAGATGCCTGCAATGTGGCATTATTGATAACAGACAGAGAGGAAGGCAATAATTTCCGGCTATCTGCAACCTGTTGTGATTCTACGACCACTTCATGAAGCCTGATAACAGCAGAGTCCTTTTTTAACTGAGCTTTCGAGTACTGAGGAACCAGACAGAAGAAAAATATGACAGGAAACAATATAAATTGAGCCTTAACGATTAAGGCGTTGTGCTTTAGTTTCATAAGATAAATTGATTGAACACAATAGTGTTTAAAATGCTACATTGAGCTCACCGATTTTAAACCAACCAGGGAACCCTGAAACAGGGTTCATTATAGAGACAGTAATCGGCATTGCCGTTAACTGCAAAGGTCTTGATTAACCCTGCTTTGGCAAGGAGTTGTTTGGCATAGACAATCGTAGTTCCTGTCTTGATGCGGTCATCCACCAGCAGTATAGATTTCCCTTCAAAATCAAACTTTATTTCTTCCAGTAACACAGGAGTGTCATACAATTTATTCTGTTGGGCATCACGCAGATTCAATTTGAGGAACTGTACATCAAAACCAAAACGCTGATTCAAGAGCATAGCAGGAATGATACCTCCGTTTGCTATGGCAACGATAAAATCAAACTGTTCGTTAAATTGAATGGTCCGGATTCTTTCTGCTATTTCGTTCCAGCTTTTAGTTTCCATGTTTATCCAGCCATTTCAAAAGAAAGTAACCACCAACGATTTGGATCATGATACCCGGAAGACCTAGTCTGAAGTCCTGAGTGGCTGCAAAAAAACTATGTGCTGAAACGCCTTCAATGAGCATACCGGGGAGTTGATATCCTAATACCACCAGTACAAGTGTAAAAATTGAGAGTTTGCCTGTGCGTTGGGCAATCATTGCTGCAGCAACTGCCAACAGAATCGACTTGGCCAAAAGAATGGGCAGCATGGCTGCAGGGGGCATTCCAAACAATAAAAAGTTGATCGTTGGAGACAGAATAGCAGTCATTAACCCTGTTATCAGACCATACTTATAAGCCGCGATAAGGGTAAAGAAGAATATGGGCAACAGTATCAGTCCGCCATTTGGAATGAGATGACAAATTTGCGGTAGGATCAGGTTGCCTGCTATAAAAGCAGCGCTTAAAAGATATGTATTGACGTTTGCCAGTCCCTGTTTCTTTTGCGTAAATTGAATTGCTGAAATCATCTCTTGTGGTTTTTAGTTTTGAAAAGCATTGGTTTGCTTAAATACCAGAATGATATTGAATACAAAGGTACTCTAAAAACATACAAAACCTGCCAATTTGGACCAAAACACTTATAATATTTGATTCAAATGAAGACATTAATTCTAATGATATATTTTCCAATGCAATCGTTTGTATTGATAAAAAGATTTATCTTTGAATCGGGGTAATCCTATCGGTGAATCTCTCCCTGAATCAAATTGAGCTGTTCCAAAAAATATCTGTATTTTTAGACAGTGAACTATTTAATTTAAATATTGGAATTATGGCTAGGTTTACCAGGATACAGGTTGCTACCAAAATGGCTGAAACAGGAATGGTTCCTGTATTCTTTCATAAAGATGTAGAAATCTGTAAGCAGGTAGTGTCAGTATGTTATAAGACTGGCGTGAAAGTATTTGAGTTTGCGAACAGGGGTGATTTTGCCCATGAGACTTTTGCAGAACTGAATAAATGGGCTGCGATCGAATGTCCGGAAATGATACTGGGAGTTGGTTCTATCATTGATGCTCCGACAGCCGCACTTTATATTCAATTAGGCGCTAACTTCATCGTATCTCCTCTAATCAATGAAGAGATCGCATCAGTCGTCAACAGAAGAAAGATCTTATGGTCACCCGGATGTGGTTCGGTAACTGAAATATCCAGGGCCGAATCGTTGGGTGTAGAAGTTGTTAAGATATTCCCGGGATCTCAGGTTGGGGGACCTAAGTTTGTAGCTGCCGTCAAAGGTCCGATGCCATGGACGAGTATCATGCCAACGGGAGGTGTCGAACCCACTGAGACCAACCTGACAGAATGGTTTAAAGCCGGGGTGACTTGTGTTGGAATGGGATCACAGTTGTTTACATCAGAAATCATTAAAAATAAGGATTATATAAAACTTGAGCAGGATGTCAGGAACGCGATGAACATCATTGAAAAACTCAGGAAGTTGTATCCCGTGAAAATATAATATTACTTTCTTAACTGTAAATCATGGAAAATATCAACCAAAAAATTGGAAAATACAGGTGGACGATTTGTGCACTGGTATTTTTTGCTACTACTGTCAACTACCTCGACAGGCAGGTCCTCAGCTTGCTGAAAGACAGGCTCGAAGTGCAGTTTAACTGGAGCGATTCTGATTATGCAAATATCGTATCGGTTTTTCAGTTTGTTTATGCCATTTCAATGCTTTTTGCCGGCAGGTTAATCGACTGGCTTGGAACAAAATTGGGTTATGCATTATCGCTGGTCGTGTGGTCAGTTGGAGCCATGATCCATGCGCTTGCAAGGAGCACCGGCGGGTTTATGTTTGCCCGCGGAGTATTGGGTTTTGGCGAGTCAGGTAACTTCCCGGCAGCAATCAAGGCCACTGCAGAATGGTTTCCTAAACGTGAACGTGCTCTGGCAACAGGCATCTTTAACTCGGGAGCGAATGTAGGCGCTATCCTGGCTCCACTTACCGTTCCATGGATTGCAGATCGTTTTGGATGGCAAGCGGCCTTTCTGATCATCGGTGGTTTGGGCTTATTATGGTTGGTTTTTTGGTTTTGGTTGTATGAAATTCCCTCACAAAGCAAAAAGGTTAAGAAAGCTGAGTTTGATTATATCCACATCGATACTGAGAGAGATAAAGATGGAAACGATACTACCAATAACGATAAAATATCATGGTTTCAGCTTTTAAAATATAAACAAACCTGGGCATTTAGTTTCGGGAAGTTTATGACCGATGGTGTCTGGTGGTTCTTCCTATTCTGGTTACCGGCATTCCTGAAAGCACAATACGGAATGACAGGCATGCAGGTTGCTTTTCCTCTGGCGGTCCTTTACACCCTGTCATCAATTGGCAGCATCTGGGGTGGTTGGTTCCCGATGCACTACATCAAGAAAGGCTATGAGCCTTATGAAGGACGCATGAAGGCAATGTTAATGATTGCTTTGTTTCCGTTGGCGGTTTTAAGCGCTCAGTATCTTGGGACGTATAGTTTCTGGTTCCCTGTGTTGATCATTGGTATCGGAACAGCTGCTCACCAGGCCTGGTCTGCCAATATCTTTACGACGGTCTCAGATATGTTTCCTAAAAAAGCGGTAGGTAGTGTTATTGGAATAGGGGGTATGGCCGGTGGATTTGGCGGTATTGTCGTTGGTAAAAGTGCAGGTTGGCTTTTTGATGGATACCGCTATGCCGGTATTGCAAAATCATGGGTTGAGGCAAAAAGTGAGAACCTGAGCGACTTTGTCGAAAAAATCAGGGCACTCCATCTTGTCAACAAACACGGCGATGTCATCAATCTGAATCATATTGAATTAAGTGATCTCCCTAAAGAAGTAGCGGCTCAGATTCAGTCTATTGATCCCAGCTCGTTTGCATTGTTGAAACATCTTCAGGCGCCTATCGTACAAGGTCATATGACGACTGCCTATACCATTGTGTTTGCATTCTGTGCTTTGGCCTACCTGATTGCCTGGTTTGTTATGCACCTGATGGTTCCCAAATTTAAAAAGATCGAATTGTAAAGACCGGGTTTTGATTATCTTAATTTAAGATTTGTTTAGCAAAAGAAGCTGCCTTTTCAACGGGACAGCTTCTTTTGTTAATAATACCTAATTTGTTTGATTAAACCTTAATGATATGTTAATAAAATAAAAAATTAGATTAATTTAGCCGATTCAAAGAAAGATTTATGACTGAAAAATTGAACATTGAACTATTCAAACGATGCAAGTCTAAAAATCTTTCATTCAATCATGTTTGTGAAGTAGGGGTCTATTTACCTCAAACTTCAAATATTCTGGAATTTATTTTGGAGGGGATAAAGACTACACTGGTAGAGCCGGATCCTAAAAATGTAAAGGCCATAAAAGCTTATTTTAAAAATAATACCAACATTTCAATTTTTCCATTTGCCGTATTTGACTATAATGGGATCATCGAATTGTCGCAACGTGAATCGTCAACTTTTGTTAGCTCTCTCCAATCAAGCCCTGCCCTTGTAAACGACAGCTACCAGGTTAATAAGACCGACAATTTTGAAGTTGAGTGTAAGACATTTGATCAGATTGATGATGGTACAATTGATTTACTGAGTGTTGATACAGAGGGGTGTGAATGGTATGTGATGAAATATATCAAGAGCAGACCCAAGGTCATTTCGATTGAAACACACGGGAAATCATACATCAACCCTTTTATCAACGAAATAACCTTTTGGTTTCAAACCAATCATTATGTCGTTTGGTACAAGGATAAAAGTGATACTGTTTACGTCAAAGACGATGTGTTCAGGATGACTACCAATGAAAAATTAACCCTCAGCCTCAAAATATTTACGCTTGCATTAAACAGGCTTAAATATAGAATGAAGAAAGTAATCAAAGGTTGATCTTTTTCCCTAAAAAAGAAAGAACACCTTTACACCTGATGTTGAATGTGATTTGAAAATATGGAATATATGTACTTCTTGATATTTTTCGTGCTTGTCATATTAGTACTCTTGTTTGTTTACGGCAACGAGGGGGTTCCAGTATTCCTGTTTCATAAAACTCCCGCTGGTTTTGAGGCTTTAGTTAAGATTCTTAAGCACTCCAAAGTTCATACCTACACTTTTTCAGAACTTTACGATATCGATCTTCCGGGATTACATCTTCAGACCAACTCATGCCTGCTTACTTTCGACGATGGCTATGCAGACAATTTCTACTATGCATTTCCAATACTCAAACGTTTCAAAATAAAAGCAACCATATTCATCAATACTTCGTATATCGGCTCTGATCCGGATTACCTGACCTGGGACCAAATAAAACAGATGTATGCAAGTGGACTGGTTGATTTTGAATTGCATTCAGATCGCCATATGCCTGTGTTCATTGACAATAAGATTATCAGAAAGGCCAATGAAAACGATCTGAACGACAAAGAACTGCAGTATTTGTATCATGACAAACTTAAGATCGGAGATCCGATTTTTAAAACAAGATCTGCTTATAGTGAGAAAGGCATTATTTTAACGGATGCTTTTTTTGACAGTCGTGATATCAACGAGATTCGTTTTGAAACAGATAGGGAAGCTGCAAAAAGGATTACAGAAGATGTGGTGCTCAATAAAAAACTCATTGAAACTAATCTGGGGAAAGAAACACACTTTTTTTGCTGGCCCTGGGGACATCAGTCCACTTTTGGAAAAAATGTGATTAAAAATGCAGGGATTAACGGGTTTGTGACCACATGCAAAGGCACAAATCCAAGAAGATTTAATCTTGAACACATTTATCGCATCGAGCATAGGGTATACACCCCATTTAAGTTTTGGATTACATTAAAAGCTTGTCAGAATTTGTTTTTAGGTCGAATTTATCAAATATTTTCATGATATGACTTTATCAGTTTGTAGTGTTTCGTATAACGAGGAGTGGATTATCGCCAAGACATTCAATGCGGTGAAAGATATTGCCGATGAAATGATTCTGGTTGATAGCGGATCCACTGACAGGACCAGGGAAATAGCAGCTCATTTAGGGGTAAAGGTCTATATTGAAAAACCTTACAAGGGTTGTGGTCTGCAAAAGAATACAGCTATTGAAAAATGTACCGGTGACTGGATCTTGTTTATCGATGCCGATGAGGTGATCACGGGTGAACTCAAAGCCGAGATTGTCAGAATAATTCATCAACCTGAGGCAGCCGACGTTTACAAAGTCAGGTTTCAATCTTATTGCTTCGGTCGGTTAGTCAAACACGGTGGGTGGGGCTCTTTTTATAAGATCAGGTTTTTTAAAAACGGTGGTGGGAAGTTCAGCCCTCACATCATTCACAGCTATTTTGAAACCCGTAAAAACGCGGTAATCGATAAGATTGACGCAGATATCAATCATTACACTTATAGGGATATAACGCACTATATTGCCAAAAATAACCGTTATACCAATGAGAAAGCACAGATGCTCTTCGAAAGGGGTCAGAAACCGCAGGTCATTAAGTTGATTTTTTCACCTCCAATCAGGTTTGTAAAAAGTTATTTCATTAAACTGGGCTTTCTGGATGGTGTTGATGGTCTGGTGATGTCTATTCTTGGTTCATGGTATGCCGTGCTTCAGTTTCTGAAGTTACGCGAGCTTTGGATCATGGAAAAATCCCGGGTCCATAAATCCGTAATCGCTTTGGAATCTAAGACCGAAGTTGAAGAACCGCGTGTTTTACAAGGAATCCAATAAGCCTGTTTATTACTGAGGAGACCTAAGGATAATGCTCATACGACTTAGGGAATACCTAGGATTACTCCGTATTTACTTCGTGTTTGTTAGGGGTTTGTTAGGGGTTTCCTTGGTACATGTAATACGAAGCTACATCCTAACAAACACCAAGAAAACACCCCAAAAACAGCTTACTGACCTAAGTATTCCTTAAGTCATGTAAGCATTGTCCTTAGATTGTATCAGGATAGTCTGTTTTATCTTATTTTGGAAATGGCATCCAGGAAGGCTTCTACCGAAGCCGTGATGATATCGGTATTGGCAGAGAATCCATAATAGATACTTCCCTTGTTTTCAACCTGAATATGTACTTTTCCCAAGTCATTGCTCCCTCTTGTTATGGCCTGCACAAGAAATTCCTCAAGACTGATATTCTTTTGAATCAATTGCTTGACAGCGCTGAATGCAGCGTCAATCGGGCCGTTACCTGTTGCTGAGGATGAAAAACTTTCTCCCTCAATGTTTAGTGTAACAGTTGCAGTTGGGATTGTAGACTGGCCACAGACGACCTGAAGATGTTCAAGTTTAATGTTGCGGTTCAGTTGCGACATCTTGACTCCTGCCAAAAGGTACAGGTCTTCATCGGTGATGTCTTTCTTGCCGTCGGCAAGCTTCAGGAATTTATTGTAAACATCATTCAGCTCTTCGGTGTCGAGTTCAATGTGTAACAGCTCAAGATGATGTTTCAATGCCGCTCTACCACTGCGTGCGGTCAGAACGATAGATGATTCATTGATACCGACATCTTTAGGATCGATAATCTCATAATTCTCCCGGTTTTTCAATACCCCGTCCTGATGAATTCCTGAAGAATGTGAGAAGGCATTGCGTCCTACGATTGCCTTGTTAGGTTGAACTGGCATGCGCATAAGGTTTGAGATGAGCCTGCTGGTTTCGTAGATTTGCTCGGTCTGGATCCCGGTAGTCAGATTAAGATGTGAACGGCATTTCAAGATCATAGCGATCTCTTCAAGCGAGGTATTTCCGGCACGTTCACCGATTCCATTCATCGTTACTTCAACCTGACGTGCGCCATTGATCAGGCCCGACATCGAATTGGCTGTTGCCATACCCAGGTCGTTGTGACAGTGTGTTGAGAGGATTGCTTTGTCGATGTTCGAGACATGCTCGCAAAGGTATTTGATCTTGGCGCCATATTCTTCGGGCAGACAGTAGCCGGTGGTGTCGGGAATGTTGATCACGGTGGCTCCTGCAGCTATGACGGCTTCTACAACCCTGGCCAGGTATTCGTTTTCGGACCGGCCTGCATCTTCGGCATAGAATTCTACATCTTCGACGAATTTTTTTGCATATTTAACCGCTGCCACTGCCCGTTGGATGATTTCCTCGGGGGTAGATTTGAGCTTGTTGAAGATATGATAGGGTGAGGTGCCAATACCGGTGTGTATGCGTTTACGTCGTGCATATTTGAGCGAGTCGGCTGCTACTTCTATATCTTTTTCAACTGCCCTTGTCAGAGCACAGATAATGGGTTCGCAGACTGCCTTTGAGATTTCCACAACCGATTTGAAGTCACCGGGGCTAGAGATCGGGAAACCTGCTTCAATTACATCTACCCCGAGTAGTTCAAGTTTACGTGCTACTTCAATTTTCTCGATTGTGTTGAGTTGGCAACCCGGGACTTGTTCACCGTCGCGCAGTGTTGTGTCGAAAATATACACTCTGTCATTCATAGGATATGGTTTTTAAAGACAAAAAAAAGCGGGCCACTTATTGAGGTGGTCCGCTTGAATGTTTTCACTTGTTGTGTGAAGTATTATTTACAAACAGCCACTATCTTGCCCCAAAGTATGGAGTAGAAGGTTACTGAGAAGAAAATAATGATGTTGACTGTTTTGCATAAACTTACACTTACGCTGCAAAAATAGTCAGAATTTTATTTAAAAAACATTTTTCTCAAAAAAAAATTTCTCAATATAGAAAAGTATCTTTGTAAACCTTAACGAAAATACAATGATAGAGCTAGTATTTGCTACAAATAACCTGCACAAGTTGGATGAATTGAGCAAGTTAGCAGGAGATAATTTTCATTTACTCAGTCTGAAGGACGTCAATTGTACCGATGATATTCCAGAAACTGCCGACACCCTTGAAGGGAATGCGGCTTTAAAGGCTCGTTTTATCTGGGAAAAGTTCGAAAAAAACTGTTTTGCGGATGACACCGGAATTGAAGTAGAGGCATTAAATGGTCAGCCGGGTGTATATTCGGCAAGATATGCCGGTGAGGATCAAAATTCGGAGGCTAATTTAGCGAAGTTGCTGCAGGATATGATATGTGTTACCAATCGTAAGGCCCGGTTCAGGACAGTGATTTGCCTTATCCTTAAAGGAAAAGAATCTTATTTTGAAGGAATCGTTAATGGGGTGCTGTTGGCAGAACGTCATGGGGAAGAGGGATTTGGTTATGATCCGATCTTTGTCCCTGAGGGTTACGAGCAAACCTTTGCGGAGATGGACATGGGCCTGAAAAATTCAATGAGCCATCGCGGAAGGGCAACTGAAAAGCTGCTGCAATTTTTGAAGAGCGTGTAGATTTATTTCGAAATTAGTGAAAATAAAAAGGGGTGGACTAAAAGACCACCCCAATATTAACTATCGACAAAACTTTATTTTTTGAGTGTTCGTACATAATTTACAGTAGCCCAGATGTCTTCATCACCCATTTTGGCCTTGTAAGAGGGCATGTCTTCTCGTCCGGTCTTTGTTTTCCAGAAGAGCTCTCCATCCGTTTCAGCCTGGAAGGATGCCTTAGTGAAATCACCTGAAGGAGTATCGAGGGTCTTTGCTTTTGGACCGTCACCCACACCTGTCTTACCATGACAATTTGCACACTTGTCCAGATACAATTGTTTTCCATCGGCTATCGATGCAGCCGAAGATTTTATTGGATTAGCTTTGCTCTTAAATTCTGCTGGTACCGGCCAGGGTTTAGCTTTCTCTTGTGAAAAAGCTGCCATGGGTATGAATGCCAAAACAAAACATGCTAAGACTATTCTGGATTTAATCGTTTTCTTCATAGGTTTTAGATTTAAAAATTATTTTTTTGAGATTTGCTACTCCTTCAATGAAGGCAAGATACAGGTGTATCACAAGGAAAACTGATATCATGAATGCAGAACACAGATGAATGAAATCGCATATCTGGTAGATAATGATGCTTTTATCATCAACAAGTAACCGCTCAATGTTGAGCATGATAAAGCCTGTCATCACCAGCAAGGGAGCAAATAGGTACATCGTTGACCAATAAGCAAGCTGTTGAAGCGGATTGAATTTACGGTCTTGGTCTTCTTTGAAAGGTTTTGGTTCACCTTTGAACATGCCGTATGCGTAATACCTGAACTGAATCAAAGATTCTTTGAATACTTTAAACTTCGGCCAATAATAAGTGCCATTCCCGGAAAGACCATTGGCAATGATGAAGAAAATCCAGCTTACGATCAGAATGATTCCACTGAAATTATGAATCACGATCACCGTATTATATGAGATTTCAATTCTTTCAGGTGAAGCATACTGCATCATCAGCCCCGTAGTGATTAAAGTAAGGCATAATATCCCGTTTACCGAATGCCATAAACGAAGCCAGAAAGGATATGATTTAATAAGATTAGCCATTTTTATGCAGTTTACGGTAACGAAGAAGGAAAAACATGTGAGTAAATATGACAAGCAGTATAAACCCAAACAGGACAGCACTGATGATATTCAAGGTGATGCTTCGGTTAGCGCCCATGATGAATGCATATTCCATGATCCTGCTGTTAGAGAAGTTTAACATGCTGGCATTTCCCTTTTTAGACTTGAACAAACTGGTTGCAAGGATGCTATTTTGGGAGTGACAAGCAGTACATTCACGGATAGACTTTTCTGCCGGAAGGATATCATGATTGGTGAAATCACCCGCTGTTTGCTGTACATGACAGTCAATGCAACGGATGTTTTTTAAGTGCAATTCAGGATGAATCAACCAGTCATGACTCTTCAGGAGATTAATCTGTAGTTTATCAGAAACTCTTTTGTAATTGACAGCGCTATTGTGGCAATCCAAACAGGCTGAATTACTTAATGTAATGGCCGCCATGATGTCCAGGGAATCCGATTTTGCTGTTACAAACGAGTGTGGATTGTGGCATTTCCAGCAAGTGAATGGTTTTCCCATTGCCCTGGCATGGACGCTCTTGTTGAATCCTGCCTGGATAGAATCAAGATGAAATTTCCTGAACTTTTTCCGTCCTTCATGACAGTCAGAACAGGTAGCAAGTGAATCAAACTTTAAAGATGCAGCGTGAGGTACTTTGGCATAACCTTCAGAATGGCAATCAACACATTTCAGACTTCCATGAATAGCATTCTGAAACTTCTTCTGAGGAACAATCCTTGATTCAGCCATAGGCTGCCGCATGTGTTTCCTGGCATCCACTGAAAAGACAGTATAAACTGCCTGTCCATGGCATTTTATACATTCGTTGTTTTCAGGAAGCACAGGATTTTTCCTCACTTTTTGACCCGACACAGTAAGCATCGAAACCAGAATGCAGATTAATATTATTCCTTTTCTAACCATTAGAATCTTACAGTTATATTCAATCCGACAAGAATTCCGTTGTGTTTATATGTGTTCGTGTTATATGCCAAACCATATTGATTGACCAAATAATCAGAGTTGGCAACGAATATTTCAAAAGTATGGGTCGGACTGCCTATTTCTATACCTAAGGAAAGATTGCTCTTAGGTTTGAATATTTCAGGCGCATTAGACTTAAGAACAGGTAAATCATATCCACCGATCAGATTCATTTTAGAGGTTATTTTGTATTTGCCTGTAAATGTAAGATCATAGTTGACATTGTCATAGCCTGGGTTAACGGCATTGAAATAAGACATGGAGGCTGCTGCCTGCAATGAGAATGCATTCGAAAATTTCCTTGCGATCATTAACTGATTGAAAAATGACAATCTGTGTACATATTTGTAGGTTTCGGGAGGCCCGAAATTATCCTTTGTTCTACCATCAATCACTATATTTCCATAATAGGATAATGAAAAGGGCATACTGCCTGAACGTTTCTGAGTTAATAAGGCCACTTTCCAGTTGAAATCCTGTAGTTTATAATAGCGGGTGGTTCCAAAACCTAAAGTCAGGTATTTGGTTAATGCCCAATTGACGCCAAGCCGCACATTTGAAGAGGAATAGATACCATATAAATCCTGTATTCCGTTTTTGATAGTACCAAATCTGTGTTGAATTAATATTTCAAATGAGCCGGGTAAAGGTTGTCTTACGGTCTGTTGATCAAACATAAGACCACTTCCAAAAATATCCTTAACGGGTCGGTTGTCTTTCTCGGTTGCAGGTTTAGCCTGTGTGGTATCAGGTTTAACCTGTGCACTTACCGTTAAAACGGAAAGAGCAAAAAAGGCTACTGTTGCTGTTCTTTTGAGTAGGTTCATTCGTTAATTATTTGAGTATTGAATTGAGATATATTGACTTACAAATATAACAATAACTGAACATTATTTGTTCTTAATTGACAAGGTAGGAAGAAAAGAAAATTATATCTAATCATATTCTCATCTTTTAGCTCCTGTAATTTGTTTTTTAATGTCACTTATAACCAAAAAATGAACTTAGAAATAGTCCTAATAAACACTTTTGTTATTTACTTAAACGGGATTTTTTAATTATATTGTTTGAGGTATAGATAAAGATTAATCAGGATAAAGCAAAAAGTGCATCCAGAATAGTGGGATGCACTTTTTAATAAATAGTGTTCTAACGGTTTATGGCCTTTAATCTTCTGTTTAGCAGAATGATCCAATAGGGGGACATGTGCAGAAAAGATTTCGGTCACCATAGGCATCATCGAGTCTTCCTACCGAAGGCCAGAATTTATCGTCATGTTCCATGGGGAATGCTGCACGTTGCCTGCTGTAAGGACGGGTCCATTCATCTGCAGTTACGACTTTAGCGGTATGTGGAGCAAATTTCAGTACGTTGTTGCCCTTCTCTGCCTTGCCTTCTTCAATCTCACGAATCTCATTCCGGATAGAAATCATGGCATTGATCAACCGGTTCATTTCACTCAGTGGCTCACTTTCAGTGGGCTCAACCATCAATGTACCGTGAACAGGAAATCCAACCGTGGGTGCATGGAATCCATAATCCATCAGTCGTTTGGCAATATCGCTGACACTGATATCGGCGCTCAGACTGAAAGCATTACAATCCAGGATCATTTCATGTGCACAACGGCCGTTCTTCCCGGTATAAAGAGTCTTATAATCATCTGCAAGACTGCACATGATATAATTGGCGTTCAGAATGGCGTACTCAGTCGCCTTCTTCAAACCTTCTCCTCCCATCAGCAGAACGTAGGCATATGAAATGGGCAGCACGAATGCACTGCCATAAGGCGCTGCGGCAACTGCAGTAATGGCTTTTGAGCCCCCTGTTTTAATGACTGAATGACCCGGCAGGAATTGTGCAAGATGAGCTGCAACACCAATTGGGCCGATACCAGGACCACCACCACCATGAGGGATGGCAAATGTTTTATGTAGGTTAAGGTGGCATACATCAGCTCCAATGGTTCCCGGGTTGGTCAAACCGACTTGGGCGTTCATATTGGCGCCATCCATATACACCTGTCCACCATGTTGATGGATAATATTGACAATCTGAAGGATGCCTTCTTCAAATACACCATGTGTTGAAGGATAGGTAACCATCAGGGCTGCCAGATCATCTTTATGCTGTTCTGCCTTTGTCAATAAATCCTCCATATCGATATTTCCATTATCATCGGTCTTAACTACGATGATCTCCATACCGGCCATTGCGGCGCTCGCAGGATTGGTACCATGGGCAGACTGAGGGATGAGACAGATTTTGCGATGACCCTGTCTGCGGCTGATATGGTATTGACGGATGACCATCAATCCGGTATATTCACCGGCAGCGCCAGAGTTGGGTTGAAAAGAAATGGCTGCAAAACCAGTGATCTCACAGAATAGCTTATTCATTTCATCAATGATGATGTGATAACCTTCAGCCTGATCAGCAGGAACAAAAGGATGGATGGCTCCAAACTCGGGCCAGCTCAGGTGAAACAGCTCCACTGCAGCATTCAGCTTCATGGTACATGATCCCAGTGGAATCATAGCACGGTTGAGTGAAAGATCTTTCTCTTCCAGTTTCTTGATATAACGCATCATCTCAGTTTCAGAGTGATTACGGTTAAAAACAGGATGGGTAAGATATTCGCTCTTGCGTTGCAAAGCAGTAGGAATGGTCGTAATCAGCTCACATTCTGCCGGGTTACAGACAAATGTTTTGAATGTTTTCTGATTGGCAACTGCACAGATCTCGAGGATATTGTTGATATCGGATAACGAAGTGGTTTCATCCACACTGACTCCAAAAGTAGTCGCGTTAATGTATCTGAAGTTGATCTCAGCCTTTAAAGCGGCTTTATGGATAGTTTCCAAAACTGCAGCAGAAGGAGCCTCAATAGACAGCGTATCAAAACAAGTTGTATTGAGAACTTTGTATCCATATTTCTCGACTTCATTCGATAACACACCTGTAAGGATATTGATATGTCGAGCTATTTGACGGATTCCTTTGGGGCCGTGATAGACCGCATACATTCCAGCCATAATGGCAAGCAAGGCTTGTGCGGTACAGATATTGGAAGTAGCACGTTCGCGCTTGATGTGTTGTTCACGGGTCTGCAGTGCCATACGCAATGCCTGATTACCCTGTGAGTCAACAGAAACACCAATAATACGTCCCGGCATATAACGTTTGAATTCATCGCGGGTAGCCAGGAAACCGGCATGCGGTCCGCCATAACCCATCGGGACACCAAAACGTTGTGTAGAACCTGTTACAATATCGGCACCCCATTCAGCAGGAGGAGCCAGCAAAGCAAGGCTCAGCAGATCGACAGAAACAGCAACCAGTGCATGAACAGCATGAGCTTTTTCAACAAATGCTTTATATTCTTTTACTTCACCGGTCAGATTTGGATACTGAACCACAGCTCCAAAAAACTGATCTGTGAATTTGATTTCATCTGCTTTGCCAAATACCAGCTCAATTCCAAGCGGAGCTGAACGGGTGCGCAATACATCGATGGTTTGTGGGAATAGTTCCAGATCTACAAAAAACAGGTGAGCGCCATTCTTCACAGCTTGTCTGGAGCGGGCATTGAAAGCCATGATCATTGCCTCAGAAACAGAAGTTGCCTCATCCAGCAAAGAACAATTCGACATCGGCATTCCTGTTAAATCAGATACCATGGTTTGGAAAGTCAACAACGCTTCTAACCTGCCTTGTGAAATCTCAGCCTGGTAAGGTGTGTAGCTGGTATACCAACCGGCGTTTTCGAGAACATTACGGGTAATGACGGCAGGAGTGATGGTGTTATAATAACCCATCCCGATATAACTTCTGAAGATTTTGTTTTTAGCCCCCAACTTTTTGATGTGTTGGAGATATTCGTATTCATTTAATCCATCCGGTAAATCTAACGGCTTTTTGAGCCTGATAGCTGCAGGTATTGTCTCATTGATCAACTGATCGAGTGATGAAACACCTATTTTTTTTAACATGGTATCAACCTCTTCCGGTTGTGGCCCGAGGTGACGTTCAACAAAATTGTTGGTTATCATTGAATTATGTTTTATTGAATAGAAGTTATTAATTAGAGTTCAAGGTCGATATCGTGCAATTCGATCCAGGGCAATCCATGAATGTTGAGTTCTGCCATAAATGGATCGGGATCAAACTCTTCAACATTGAAGACACCCGGTTTCTTCCATAAGCCCTTCATAAACATCATGGCCCCAATCATTGCCGGGACACCTGTTGTGTAACTAACACCCTGTGTGCCTGTCTCTTTATAGGCCACTTCGTGACTGCAATTATTGTAGATATAGTAAGTTTTTATCAATCCGTCTTTGATACCACGGATGCGGCAGCCAATTGAGGTCCAGCCTGTATAGTTCTCGCCAAGATCACCCGGATTAGGTAAGACTTCCTTCAGAAACTGAATCGGGACGATTTCAATACCTTTATATTTAATAGGAATGATGCTTGCCATACCGATATTCTGGATAACGCGCAAGTGGGTAAGGTATTCCTCTCCAAAAGTCATCCAGAAACGGGCACGCTTAAGGGTAGGGTAGTTTTTAACCAGCGACTCCAGTTCCTCATGATAAATGACATATGATTCTTTGGCCCCTATTTCTGGATAGTTTAAGGGTTTGTGCAATTCATGGGGTTCTGTTTCAACCCACTTGCCATCTTCCCAGTATTTTCCTTTTTGGGTGACCTCGCGGATATTGATTTCGGGATTGAAGTTGGTTGCAAAAGCCTTGTGATGATCTCCTGCATTGCAGTCCACGATATCCAGATATTGAATCTCATCAAAATGATGTTTGGCCGCATAAGCTGTATAGATGCTCGTCACACCCGGATCAAAACCACAACCCAGAATAGCCGTGAGACCTGCTTTTTTAAATTTATCCTTATAAGCCCACTGCCAGCCATAGGCATATTTTGCCTCATCTTTTGGCTCATAGTTGGCTGTATCCATGTAACTGACGCCAGCCTCAAGACAGGCATCCATGATGACCAGGTCCTGATAGGGCAGGGCAACATTGATGACCAGTTCGGGCTTGAAAGCTTTGATTAACTTGACCAGTTGAGGGACATTTTCAGCATCAACAGCTGCAGTTGTTATGCGATCGCTTCCAATAGCGCGTGCAATGTCATCGCATTTTGACTTTGTACGGCTGGCTAATAATATCTCAGAAAAGACATCAGGATTAGCTGCCACTTTATGTGCAACAACGGTTCCGACTCCGCCTGCACCAATGATTAAGACTTTTCCCATTATTTAATTAAGGATTTAATTATCAGTATGTTAAAATAATAATATAGCGTTTGAGCCTTTCTTCTTCATGAAAGACTTTTCAATGCAAAGTTAATCAATTATCGTGTTTTTTCCCTTATTTTTCAGATCTTCATTATTCTGACAGATACATGTTTAACTTTGTAGAATCAAAGAGATGTATAATGGACAAAACAAATTTCGATCCCAATTCAGCCGCGGTAGCCAATGGTAACTATTTTGGGATGCCTTATCGTGCAGAGGATACTCCAATTGTCCTTGTATCAGTCCCGTGGGATGTAACCACTTCCTACAGACCTGGAACGGCAAAAGCTCCCGAGGCAATTATTGCGGCCTCTGCGCAGCTTGATTTCTTTGATTTTGATGTGGAAGAAGCATGGAAGATTGGGATTGGAACCATACCTGTTGACAATGAGATAGAAGTATTGAACACTAAGATGCGACCTATTGCAGAACAGGTTATTACGCATCTTGAGCATGGATGGGATCCTTCAATAGTAGCAGGTGAATTAGAAAAGGTCAATGGGGCCTCTGTACTCTTAAATGAAAAGATTTATAAGATTACTACCGAATTGATTAAAAAAAAGAAATTGGTTGGTATAGTAGGTGGCGACCACAGCGTTCCCTATGGATTTATAAAAGCCCTTTCCGAGTTGAAACCTGCTTTCGGTATTCTGCAGATTGATGCACATGCCGATTTGCGTGAAGCATACGAGGGGTTCACCTTTTCGCATGCCTCGATCATGTATAATGCCTTAAAATTAAGTGGGGTCAAAAAACTCATACAAGTGGGGGTCCGTGATGAATGTGAAGATGAAATCAATCTTGTTGCTTCCAATGAACAGATCATTCAATATGATGACTACCTGATGGCAGCAGCAGAATTTGAAGGGAAAACCTGGGGAAAGCAGTGTCTTGAAATCATCAGCAAACTTCCTGAACGGGTCTATATTAGTTTCGATATCGATGGTTTATCCCCTGAGTTTTGTCCCAATACCGGCACACCAGTACCGGGTGGTTTAAGCTTCCAGAAGGCGGTTTACCTGTTGCGCAAGTTGGTTGAATCCGGCAGGAAGATTATTGGATTTGATGTTTCAGAAGTGGCTCCCGGCAAAGATGAGTGGGATGCCAATGTCGGTGCAAGGATCATCTACAAATTGTGCAATTTGATGTATCTTTCTAATAATAGCTAAAAAAGAGTGTCATGAAAGTAGTATCCCGTGAGGGTGTAGAAACTGTGTTTAGTATAGATATTTAGTGCAGAACGGACAGCAACGCATCGTAGCTATATCCAAGAATAATTGAACCGGCGACGATAAAAAAGACATACAACAATATCGCCCTGCGTTTCATGATGATATTCAGTCCTCCTATGACGCCAAGACTGGTTGCCGGGCCCGAGATCATGAATGCCAGCAATGTGCCGTCACTGGCGCCTGCATCTCTTAAAACTGTTAACAATGGGACAACGGTAGCATCAGATATATAAAGCGGTAATCCGATCAGACTGGCCAAAGGCACAGAATAAAAATGATCTCCTGAAAACAGGGTCATCACCCAGGCATCCGGAACATAGGTTTTGAGCAAATAAGCAATCGCAACAAAAAGGATGAACAGCGGCATGACTTTCTTTACGCCCAGATCGATGAACGCATTGACGATCCCTCTTACTTTCAGCTTTTCAATCCATGAAGGTTTTGCTTCAAGCGTTACTGCACAACAATTATTTCCATCTCGCGATATTGACTTGACCTGTACTTCGCAACCACAAAAATTATCAACAGGTAAAGGTGTTGGGGTAGCAGCATTGCAGCAACTTTTAACCGGTTCAACCTTTTTGATCCACAACTGGTCGTTGAGCAGTGTGGTCCTTCTTTCAATCCAATGTGTTGCAAACCCGCAAACCAGACCCAAAATGATAGAGGCTGCCGTCAATGCGATGGCAAATTTTATTCCCATGAATCCTGATAGCAGTACAAAAGTATCCGGACTCATCAATGGCGATGATACCATGAAGGCCATGATGGGTCCCCAGGGCAGGGCTGTGGTCAGCAATGACAGAATGACGGCCATTGTCCCGCAAGCACACAAAGGTGTAACAGCTCCGATGGTGACACTGCCGGGAATCATCCATTGAGGACGTCTTAGAAAAAGTGCCTTTGCTTTTTCGGGCTTGATAAAAACCGACATCAGAACGGCAATGAAAATACTGACGAACAGATAGAATCCGTCGTAATAGAGCGTATGGAATATATATCCGAATAGCCCGCTGAAAAATGAAATGATGCTTGTAAACATGATTGAATCTCCTTTTGCATTAGTGGTGAATGAATGATGCAAAATTGGAGAGAGCTCAGGCCATTTCTCTTGATCTAAGTCAAGAAATGCGGGAGACCAGTTTTTTTCTCAACCGGCTGAGTGTTTCGGGCTGAATGCCCAGGTAGGAAGCGATAAATTGCAAGGGGACGCGGTTGACGATACCGGGATTTTCTTTCAGCAGGAGCTGATATTTTTCCATGGCCGGGCGCTTGCTGTTTCGCCACTCATTTTTCTGCATGAACATGAGCTCTTTTTCTGCAATGATGCGTCCCACTTTCTGCCAGAAGGTTGATTTGGTATAAAGATGTTGCAGATCATGATATGAAATGGTCAGCAACACGACATCATCCAGCGCTTGAGTGCTGGTATTTGAAGGGGTTTGAGTGATAAAACTGACTGTGGAGGTAGCGAAGGTGTTAGTGCCACACAGACAGACCGTTGCTTCCTCGCCATCATCGTTTCGATATGCCCTCACCAGTCCCGAGACCATGAATGCAAAATGGGTGCAGGTCTTGTTCTCTTCCACAAAATGCATCCCTTTCTTTAGTTCACGGATCGAAAAATAAGGCAAGGCCAGATCGAACTCATCCGCATCGAATGCGATGATGTTTTTCAGATAATCCCTGAATAGTTGTATGGCTTCTTCGATCTGCATTTTATACTTCAAATTTGAGGTGTCCCTTATGCTTTAACAAACTTACTAAAAAAAGTATGGCCAATGTAAAACAAGTTGGCAAATAATTCAAGGTCAATACCTGATTTAAAACATCATGATCTAAGCACGAAAAACCTGAATTATAACCCCAAAATGACTTAAGATTATTGCCAACATAAAATCAAAACATAACCAACTTAATACTAATATAATACTAAGTCTATAAGGTAGTATTAAATTAGGTTCACACTAGGCTTATATTAGGCTTAAGTTAGTATTAACTCTGGATAAAATTTGAATATTTTTAACCTCGTCAGGGGTGATTCCGGGAAGGTTTTAAATGGGGCATTTTTGGCATGTTTAATTCGTTTTTTAAAAAGACTGTTTCATGATATCTTTAGTTTGACATCCGGACATATAAAATGTTCGTGTAGCTTTGCACTTTATAAATAATGCACCGATGAAAGAGATTCCTGAACATATTCCATGCGGATTATCAATACCCACTGACAACCCTCACGCGGTGTCTGTAAGTCTTCCAAAGATCGCAGACGTCATTGGATATGAGGATAAGATGCTTCCTGTGATGCAGAAAATGCAATCGGGTTATCCGCGTTTCTTTACGAATAAGTTTGTTTATGAAGCAAGAATGGATGTTCAGCAGAAAGAGAGTCTACCGGCTGATTATAACCTGATACCTGTTTCATCGGTTCATGCAGTTACATTGATTAACAAACAATTGGGTAATGAATTCCAAATAGTCAGTGTTAAAGGTTTTGACTTTATTAAAATCAGTAAGACTTCAGATTATTTGACTGAAGTTTCAAAGTGTATTCAACACAACGGGTTGAATCCTTCTTCCAGAAAAGCTGAGGACTATTTGTTGAGCAATGGGTTATTGACGGAGGAGTTCAGTGAGGAAAAGGAACCGGCAGAATTTGCCGAATCTGTTATAAAGAATTATCTGGCTGATGCTTATGAGGTCAAATCAGCTGATGAGGTCACGCTTTGCAATACCGGGATGAATGCGGTTTATACTGCATTTGAAGCAATAAAGACGGTTCAGGCAAAAAAGGGAAGGAAGCTTTTTGTACAACTGGGTTGGTTGTATCTGGATACCATCGAGATTATCAAGAAGTATGGTGGAGGCACCTATTTTCAGATCACTTCCAACAATCTGGATGAATTGGAGAGCTGGCTTGCAGATCATCATAAAGACGTAGCAGGACTATTTACAGAAGTTCCCAATAACCCGTTGATTCAATGTCTGGATCTGCCGCGTTTGCGCAGGGTTACTGCAAAATATAATATTCCGCTTGTCATCGATGCCACGATTGCAACACCCTTTAATATGGAGGTGTTGGAATATGCAGATATTGTGACCGATAGCCTTACGAAATATGCCTGTGGAAACGGAGATTTGATGATGGGGGCAATCGTATTGAATCATAAAAGCGAAATTGCTTTGGAATGCAGCGGGTTAATCCCATCTATTGTTGAATTACCTTATATCAAAGACATTCAACGATTAGCGTTTAGGATAAAGAATTACAAATCAAGGGTTGAGAAAATTTCATTGAACACAATTGCCTTGCTGGATTATCTTAAACAGTCAAAGAAAATCACAGCCATCTATTCTGCCTTGAACCCGGAATATCTGGATAATTTTCTCCAGGTCCGCAAGCAGGACAATGCCATGCCTGGATTGATTTCAATATTGTTTGACAAAAAATTACATCATTATTACGATCAGTTGCGGTTACCTAAGGGACCCAGTTTTGGGACTGAGTTTACCCTGGCTATGCCCTATGTTTATCTGGCACATTTTGATTTACTGCACACTCCCGAAGGGAGAAAGTATCTGGATAGTATAGGTTTAAAGCCTGATCTGTTGAGGATTTCAATTGGAACAGAGCCTATTGATGAGATTATCAGGGTATTTGAGGAACTGAGGTAATTGTTTCATGTCATGCCTACGGTATTAATCGTGCCTTTATTTGGAATTTGGGATTTAGAACATAGAAGCTATATTTTTTAATAGGGAAACATTAAAAATTACATAAAAAAACCTGTAAACGTTTGTTATTGTGTGGCAAGGAATTGTAAATGATTTGTTCATCTTTGTAAATCGCAAAAGCGATATTAATGATGATGCAAAACCATTATCTTTATAATTAATAAATCTGTCATACATTTTTAAAAACATCACAAGTATGCAAACAGTCAAACGGTTATCAAAGCAATCTCTTTTTTTAGTTGTCATGGCATCCATGATCGTCCTTTCAGGTTGCAAAGGCAAAAAGGCAAGTTCAAACAGTAAGCTTGAAGGCACCATCAGTATTTCAGGTGCTTTCGCATTGTATCCACTTGCAGTGAAATGGGCGGATGAATTTAAAAAGATTCACCCCGATGTGAAAATAGACATCTCCGCTGGAGGTGCAGGCAAAGGGATAACCGATGTATTATCCGGAATGGTTGATTTAGGGATGGTTTCCCGTGGAATTAATGAAGCCGAGACAGCCAAAGGGGCATGGCCAATTGCTGTTGCCAAGGATGCAGTGCTTCCTACTATCAACGATAAAAATCCTTTACTGGCTGATCTGCAGCAAAAGGGGATGACAAAAGACAATCTGACACAGATATTCATTACCGGGAAAATCACGTCGTGGTATACCAGTCTTCAAAAAGTTGATACGAAAGCGGCCGGGAAAATAAATGTATATATCCGCAGTGATGCTTGTGGAGCAGGCGAGATGTGGGGAAAATATCTGGGCAAAAACCAGGAGGCATTAAACGGTGTTGGTGTTTTTGGAGATCCGGGTGTCTCTGATGCGGTTAAAAAAGATCCTTTAGGAATTGGATATAATAATGTGATCTATGTTTACGATATTAAAACGCGCAAGTATTTTCCGGGGATTTCAGTGATCCCGATTGATGTAAACGCAAACGGAAAAATAGATAAAGAGGAAAACTTTTATAACACGCTTGATGAATTGATGGCTGCCATCCGTGATGGTCGTTATCCTTCTCCACCAGCCCGTGATTTATATTTCGTTTCAAAAGGAAAACCAACCAGTGAGGTGGCGATTGCATTCATGAACTGGGTGTTGACCGATGGACAGAAATTTGTAAATGAGTCGGGATATGTCCAGCTGGCCGATGAAAAGATAATCATCGAAACGCTGAAATTGAAATAACAGTTCTCAGGGAAACCTTATTCATTATTCTTTGAATTTACTTTATGAAAATTAATTTCTACAGAATTTGTTTTGCCCTATTGATGATGGCTTCGACAATTTCTTTAAAAGCACAAACCACCCTGGATGGGGAGTACAGGCCGCGCTTTGAATACCGTAACGGATTCCGTAAACCTCTGGCAGATACATTATTGCCATCAAATATGGCGACTCAGCGAACCAGGTTAAGCGCGGGTTATAAAACAGGTAACCTGATTACGCAGTTGACTATACAGGATGCCCGGGTATTCGGAGCGAGTGATCTGAAGTCAAACGCATCGAAACTGGAAATATTTGAGGCCTGGGCTGAAATGGTATTGACTCCCGGCGTGGCGGTGCAGATTGGTCGTCAGAAATTGAAGTATGATGATCAAAGAGTATTTGGTGAATCAAACTGGAGCAATACCGGCCAGGCACATGATGTGGCGTTATTGAAATACAGTTCGAAAACTTTCCAGGCTCATCTGGGTTGGGCATATAACAATGCAAAGGATACTGTACTGGAGGTCAATTATACAGTCGCCAAGATGTATAAATCGATGGGTTTTCTATGGCTATCCAAAGATTTTGGAAATGGGTTGAGCTTGACGGCCATCGGAATAAACGAAGGACTACAGACAACGGAGGATTATAAAAAAACAAACTACCGGAATACCCTCGGATTAAATCTGGTGTCTCAAAAGGATCAGTCGCGATGGGGGTTGAAGTTATCCGGATATTATCAATTTGGAAAGAGCAATGCAAATGACACCGCAAAACTGGTCAAAAATACGACATATGCTGATCTCAGCGCTTATATGTTGGCGTTAAAGATAACGTATAAGATTTCAGCCCCGGTTGTCATACAGGGCGGGATAGACCACTTCTCGGGAACAGGGTCTACGGTGGCCAATAATAAATCGTATACTTTTAACCGGTTGTATGGTACCAACCATTCGTTCGGAGGCAACATGGAGTTTTTCGTGAGTCTGCCCAAGGCCGGATTGACCGATTATTATACCGGGTTGAGTTACATGGCGAATACCAAATGGTCGTTTGATTTTAACCTGCATTTCTTCAGCCTGGATAAAGACATGTCGTACAGCACCAAGGCTAAAAACGGAACGGTATCAAAGACAGTCGTCAATCCATATATTGGAACCGAACCGGACTTTGTCGCTAACTTCAAGTTAAGCAAAGAGTCGACCATTCAGGCGGGTTACAGTGTGTTTTTGAATTCGGGTTCTACAAAGAACTATTTCAAAATGGGGAGTACGGTAACGCATTTTCCCCAATGGGCTTTTGTGATGTTTACCATCAAACCACAGTTCTATAAGTCGCCTGAGGTTAAAGTGAACTAAAGGCAGTTAGAATTTTATTTGTTGCATAGAGCCATTGTAAACGATGGCTCTATCAATTTTGTCTGTAGTTTCAACACCAATACCGTGATTTTCCTTTACCAATATAACATTGAATGTCCGTTTCATGATCATGCCAGGGAAGCTGCCCTCACGCTTTTTAATGGTAAGTGTTCTGGTTTGGTCATTCCAGGATAAACCAATGGTTGAATGGAGGCCTTTTTCATAGTTGTAGTTATCGTTTTCATCTTCATAGATGGTAAAGTCTCCGGATGCTCCGGGATAAATGCGTAACTCGATCGGGTCAGCAGGTTTCTCGGTTGCATATTGAAGATAGGGGCCCATGGGTATAATAGAACCGGCTTTGATGTATAGCGGAATTGTTTCAATAGGTGCATTTGCTGCGATGGTTTGTCCCCCCTCCAGTACTTTTCCGGTCCAGAAATCGAACCATTTTACTGATTTGGGGAGGTAAACGTTCCTGGCCCTGAGCTTTGAACCGGTACTCATTTTACCGCTATAGAGTTGTTCCGTCACGGGATTAACCAGAAAAGCAGGACCAAACATATACTGATCGGGAATATTATTGACCGATGCATCGGTTCTGAAGTCAAAAGCGAGCGACCGCATGATGGTGTAGTTCTCATTGGTGACTTTCCAGGCCAGGGAGTAGATATAAGGCATCAGGCGATAACGCAGGTTGTCATAATTTAAGAGGATCCGTTTGGTGTCGGCATCCCAATTATCTGAAAACAAGGCACGCTCACCTTTTCCATGGATCCTGAAGATGGGGGAGAAGGTGCCAAATTGAAACCAGCGCGTAAACAGTTCCCTGTTGGCCGGTGTAGACCAGTTGGGGGCATTCCAGTTGAAATGATAGCCTCCAATATCTGAAGTCCAATAGGGAATTCCTGAAGTACAGGCGTTAATTCCTTGAGGTACCTGCGATTTAAAGGCTCTAAATGTACAGGTAATATCTGATGACCAGAGGGTGACTGAATTGCGTTGTTGTCCTGCAAAAGCCTGCCGAACCAGAAAGAAGGCCCGTTTATCCGGAACATCTTTTCTCCAGTTTGTGTATAAACCGGTGGTATGCATCAGGGAATAGGTATTGAAGAAATCAATCCCCTTGCCTAAAGCAAAAGTGCTTTTTCTGCGTTCATCCAAAAGTGTTCCATTGTCGGGTTCACACTGATCTACCCACCAGGCATCCCATCCATCGGGTTTGATCAATTGTTCGTAGGCTTGTCTCCAGTAGACCTGACGTGCTTTTTCACTGTGTGCATCATAATAGTTGTCATACGTTTTGGTCATTATATTTTGCCAGGTGATATCTGTCAACAGACCCTCTTTATTCATCTCATCATAGTTCGGAGTCCCTTTGGCCATTACCGGCCAGATGGATATCATGGCATGAAAATTCTCTTTATGCAGTTCATCAACCATGTCCTTAGGGTTGGGATAACGTTCGGGATACATCACATGAGAGCCTATCACATTGGGTTCCCAGTAATACCAGTCCTGGACAATACAATCTACAGGAAGCTTGTTTTTGCGATAATTCGCTGCTACAGCTAAAACCTCAGCCTGACTTTTATACCGGTCCTGAGATTGAAAGAGTCCAAAAGCCCATTTTGCAAACATCGGAGCTGCACCTGTAGTCTGACGGTATAGGGAGATGATTTTATCAAAATCGGGGCCATAAAAGAAATAATAATCAATCATGGCGCCGCTTTCAGAGACATAGCTGTATTTTGTGTTTCCATTTTCGCCACCATAAAAGTTCGATGCCGAATAGTTATCCCAAAGAATTCCATAGCCCTTATTTGAAAGCATGACCGGTATGGCACCCGTCATATATTTTATGGCCATACTCTGATTGCGTCCTTTGTAATTGATGGAGAGCGTGTCTTCAGGATGGCAACCCATCCCAAACAATGCTTCATCAACTGGTGAATTAAATTTGGTTTCGCAGTTATAGGTGTCAATGCCTGCAATTTTAACCGGAGTCATCTTCTTGCCTTCTGACCCATCTTCGGCAAGAATTAAGAAATCTTTTAGATCAGTATATTTTATTGCATTTGTGGCTTTGTCAACTTTTATTTTTAGTCTGGAAGTTGTAATTACAATCCCTTTTGCATCTTCAGAAACCTCAAAGACATTTCCTCTCTTCGATGCATAATTGACGACTAAGGAGGTTTTAGGGGCAAATGTATCCAGGAAAGTGTATTTGACTTCAATGATGTCGGCAGTGAGAATATGAATTTTCATCAATCCCTTGTCCAGTTTGAATGTTACTCCATCGGAATTTTTTGAATAACTGATGACCGTTGCCTGAATGCAATTGATCATGAATAGAAATGAAGTCAGTAGAATAACTCCAACCCATTGTTTTACACCTTGTAATTTAACTTTCATTATTTCAAATACATTAATCTCTGGTTTGAAAATCTGTTGTAAATATACAAATAAAAAAAGACCGTCCTTTTTGAAGACGGCCTTTTTAATTTGATATTAACGAACAGATTTTAGCTCTTTGTTCTCATTTTGTAGAATGAACGCCATACAAAATAGAGGGCAACTACAAAGAATACGCCACCAACGATTGGGGCAACATCTCTGAATCCTTCTGAGATTGCAATTTCCATTGCCAGCATACCAAACAATGTGGTAAACTTGATGATCGGGTTCAGTGCTACTGAAGAGGTATCCTTGAAAGGATCACCGACTGTATCACCAATAACGGTTGCATCATGTAGCGGAGTGCCTTTTTCCTGCAGGTCTACTTCAACAACTTTCTTGGCATTGTCCCAGGCACCACCGGCGTTAGCCATGAACATAGCCTGGAAAAGTCCAAATACTGCAATTGAAATCAGGTAACTGACAAAGAATGCAACCGGTGCATTGTTTGCTCCATGAGGAGCTGAGAAGAATGCAAACGCAAGTGCAAAAGAGAATATAGCGATGAAAATGTTAAACATACCCTTTTGTGCATACTGGGTACAGATTTTAACAACTTCTTTTGATTTTTCAACAGAAGCCTTTTTCTCAGCATTCGGATCAAGGTTGATGTTCTTCTTGATGTATTCAACAGCGCGATATGCACCAGTTGTTACAGCCTGAATAGAAGCGCCTGTAAACCAGTAAACGACAGAACCACCACAAATAAATCCAAGGATTGTATAAGGATTCAGAATATTAAGAATGGCTTCAGGTTCTACACCCAATTTGTTCTTGATAACCAGAATCAGAGAGAAGATCATGGTAGTTGCACCTACTACAGCTGTACCAATAAGTACAGGTTTTGCAGTTGCTTTAAAGGTATTACCTGCACCATCATTGGCTTCAAGATAATGTTTGGCTTTTTCGAAATCTGGTTTGAAACCAAAATCTCTTTCGATTTCAGCACTTACATTAGGAACATCTTCGATCAAAGATAATTCATAAACTGACTGTGCATTATCGGTAACAGGACCATAACTGTCAACCGCGATTGTAACAGGGCCCATGCCAAGGAATCCAAAGGCAACAAGACCAAAAGCAAAGATAGATGGATAGATCATGAACTCAGACAATCCAAATGTGCTGGCTACATAAGCGATGAACATCAAACCAAAGAAAACCATACCCTGCCAGAAAGCACTGAAGTTACCAGCTACTAAACCTGAAAGGATAGTTAGTGAAGCACCACCTTCGCGGGAAGCTGTAACAACTTCCTGAACGTGTGTTGATTTAGGACTGGTAAAGATCTTTGTGAATTCAGGAATCAGAGCAGCACCAAGTGTACCGCAACTGATAATGGTTGAAAGAACGATCCAAAGATTATGTGTTGATGAAATATCTCCAATCTCTGTACCTGGGCCAATAATGAAATAACTGGCAATGAAAGTAACAATGATTGAAAGAATAGAAGTGATCCAGATCAGGTGGGTGAGTGGTCTTTCAAAGTCAAGATCGTCCACCTTACTGTACAATGCAGTACTAATCGCGCTATTAATCCAGAATGCTACAACTGATGTAATGATCATCAGGATACGCATTACGAAAATCCAAACGAGGAATGTAGCTTCAATAGTCATACGAGTTTCTGCTGGGAAGGAAAGGCCAACAGCGAGTACAATAAAAGAAATCAGTGCAACACCAGTTACACCATAAGTTTCAAAACCATCGGCAGTAGGACCTACACTGTCACCAGCATTGTCACCGCAGCAATCTGCAATAACACCGGGGTTACGGGGATCGTCTTCTCCGATTTTAAATACTACCTTCATTAAATCTGATCCGATGTCAGCAATTTTAGTGAAGATACCACCGGCAATACGAAGTGCAGAAGCACCCAGTGATTCACCAATGGCAAAACCAATGAAACAAGCGCCTGCTTTGTCACCCGGCATAAAGATAAGGATGATAAGCATCATGATGAGTTCTACGCAAACGAGAACAACACCAATACTCATACCTGCATTTAAAGGTATCTGTAACAGCTTAAGCGGCTTGCGTTCCAATGAGGAAAACGCCATGCGGCTGTTGGCCAACGTGTTCATCCTGATGCCAAACCAAGCTACTCCATAGGAACCCAGGATACCAATTACGGTCCATGACAGGATAAGAGCTACCCCACCAACACCTTGATCCTGCAGGTAACCAAAATAGAAGGCCACACATACAGCGATAAACATAAAAAGAATCACAAGGAATTTACCTTGTTGAATCAAATATGTCTTGCATGTTTCAAAGATTACTTTTGAAACATCAAGCATAGAACTATGTGCTCTAATGTTCTTGACCCTAATGAACTGGTACAGTCCAAAGACAAGACCTAAGACACAAATTAAAAATCCCCACATCAGTAAGCCGTGCTGGCTGTCTGAAAATGTGGGGATTTTCAAGTCGGCTTCACTTGCGAACAGCAGTGCTGGTAGCAATAAAGCCGAGAAGAGGGCAATTATTTTTTTCATGGTATTAATTTATTGAATAAGAATTTAACCAAAGTGGCAAATGTAGGAACTATTAAAATTACAACCAAGAAAAAAAATATACTAAGTGTTTATCAGATATGTAGATAAATAAATATGTAGCCGTGATTACATAATGCATAGGAGTGCGTAAATGGTTGACATGTATCTAAATATAAAACCCTTTCATTTTTTGATTTATATATTTACATAAAAATTGTTAAATATATTTTTAAGTGGACTTATTTTAAATAACGCATCCTGTTTTTTATTTGACTAGCGTTTTACTAAACATCTTAAAACAATTCTCTTTATTCAATATTTTTGTTGGAAATGATGAAATAGGAATTAATTTTGTGAAGGGGTAAAACCATTTTCCAAAACGTGCTTAAAGCATTTTTGTTAATACATTATAATGGATAAAATAAAGCTTGAAATAAAAGGACTCTCATACAGTCAGGCCAGTAGTGGTGCATATGCTTTGATATTGGGCGAAGTGGATGGAAAAAGAAGGCTTCCTATTGTTATAGGAGGTGCTGAAGCTCAAAGTATTGCAATGGAGTTGGAGAAGATAAAACCTGCCAGACCCTTGACGCATGATTTATTTAAGAGTTTTGCAGATGCCTTTAATGTCAGGTTGCTTGAAGTTGTAATTTATAAGTTTTCAGAGGGAGTTTTTTATTCTAAGTTATTATGTGCGAGTGATTCACTCGAACTAAGCATAGATTCCAGAACTTCTGATGCTGTTGCATTGGCTATCCGGTTTGGTAGCGATATTTATACTGTTGCAGAAGTAATGAGTGATGCTGCTATAGTCATTGATGAGGAGACTGAACAACAGGAAGAGACTACAGAAGAGGGAGATACTGAGGCTGCAGGTGAAAATCCTCTTGGATCCCTCTCATTAACTTCGCTGGATGAGGAATTGCAAAAAGCTGTAGCAGAAGAAAACTACGAACGAGCTTCAAATATAAGAGATGAAATAAATCGCAGAAAAAAACTCTAACCCTCGTAAAAATTTATTCATGGACAGATACTTCGGCCTTATTGGTATAGCCGTCATTTTAATTATTGCTTTTTTGATGTCGAACAATCGTAAGGCAATCAATTACAGACTAGTTGTTTCAGGATTGTTACTTCAGCTTGTATTGGCGGTTTTTATATTAAAAGTTCCTTTTGGCCAAATGCTTTTTTCGAAAATCGGTTTCGGAATCACTAAATTACTTGATTATGCCACCAAGGGTGGCGATTTTGTTTTTGGTATATTGATGGACGATAAAGCTTTGTCCAATGTTTTTGGACTTGGTAAAGGCTTTATTTTCATGTTTAAACTAGTCCCTACCATCATTCTGGTTAGTGTGCTTGTTTCTGTCGCATATCATATTGGACTGATGCAACGAATTGTTGCTGTTTTTGCAAAAGGGATGCATTTTATCATGCGAATCAGTGGTTCAGAGGCTTTGTCGAATGTATCAAGTGCGTTTGTCGGACAGGTCGAAGCACAGATTTTAATAAAACCCTATATTTCGACGATGACCATGTCGGAGTTGCTTGCTTCCATGACCGGAAGTATGGCATGTATCGCGGGAGGCGTAATGGCAGTATATATCTCAATGGGTGTCCCAGCTGAATACCTGCTTGCTGCAAGCATTATGGCTGCACCGGCTGCTTTGGTAATCGCGAAGATCGTTTATCCTGAAACCGAGGAATCAAAAACCAAGGGAGTCGTTAAACTGGAAGTTAAAAGGACACATGCAAATCTACTCGATGCCATCTCACACGGAGCCGGAGATGGATGGAGGGTTTCCCTAAACGTGATTGCCATGCTGATCGGCTTTATTGCCTTGATAGCTCTTGTCGATGGTGTACTAGGATGGAGTGGACGTCTTCTGGTTCAGCATACGGGATGGTCAACCAGTGCAATAGGTATCAATCTCCAAGACTTAAGTCTGAAAAGTATTTTGGGAAGTTTCTTTTCCCTTTTTGCTTATGTAATCGGCGTTTCATGGGGTGAAGCACACACAGTAGGCTCATTTATGGGAACTAAATTTGTTATCAATGAATTCGTTGCTTATACTGATTTAGCTGCCTTGAAATCAACTCTATCTCCTAAAGCATTGGTTATTGCTAGTTTTGCTCTTTGCGGCTTTGCGAATTTAAGCAGTATTGCCATTCAGGTAGGTGGTATTGGAGAACTTGCACCAGACCGCAGGAAGGATTTGGCAAAACTTGGTTTTACAGCATTGATCTGTGGAACCCTTACTAATTATCTTTCTGCAGCTGTGGCAGGAATTTTGATGTAAATATGCATATTCCGTAATACTCTGCAGAGCTATTACGGAAGCTTTTTTCAACAAACTTTAGCATTTAATATTTTTCAAATGAAACAATACCTCGATCTCCTGCAACATGTTGTTGATAAAGGTATGGAAAAAAGTGACCGCACGGGGACCGGAACATTGAGCGTGTTTGGATACCAGATGCGGTTCAACCTGCAGGAGGGTTTCCCTATTCTGACAACTAAGAAGGTGCATTTACGCTCCATCATTCACGAACTGTTATGGTTTCTGAAAGGTGACACAAATATTAAATATCTCAAAGATAATAAGGTTTCAATTTGGGATGAGTGGGCCGATGAAAATGGAGACCTGGGACCTGTCTATGGTCATCAATGGCGTTCATGGGATGCTGAAGATCGGAGTATCGACCAGATCAATGAAATAATAGAGACACTCAAACACAATCCGGATTCCCGCAGAATGATTGTCAGTGCCTGGAATGTTGGGAAACTCCAGGAAATGCGCTTGCCTCCCTGTCACTTGCTTTTTCAGTTTTATGTAGCAAATGGCACACTCAGCTGTCAGCTTTACCAGCGTAGTGCAGATATTTTCCTGGGCGTTCCCTTTAATATAGCATCATATTCTTTACTGACCATGATGGTTGCCCAGGTTACCGGTTTAAAACCGGGTGAATTCATTCACACACTGGGGGATGCACATATTTACATGAATCACATGGAGCAGGTTAAATTGCAGTTGACGCGTGAAACAAGACCCTTACCACAGATGATCATTAACCAAAATGTGATGGATATCAATGATTTTGTGTTTGACGATTTTAAGCTTGAAGGATATGAACCGCATCCTGCTATCAAGGCTAGTGTTGCGGTTTGATAATATAAGAATATGGCTGAATTGATTATTATAGCAGCAATTGATCAAAAAAATGGACTTGGTTATAAAAACCATCTCTTGTGTCATCTCCATGATGATCTTAAGAACTTTAAGAAAGTGACCAGTGGTCATACCGTTGTGATGGGGCGTAAAACATGGGAGTCTTTATCTATGAAACCACTGCCCAATCGTAAAAATATTGTCCTGACGCGGCAGTCTGATGCAACCTTTGGCGTGAATATTGCATCAATGTCGATGTCTGAGATGCTTGAATCATGCGAAAATGATGAGAAAGTATTTATTATTGGTGGAGCTGAAGTTTACAAACAATTTATTGACATAGCTGATCGTTTAATCATTACACACATTCATCATTCATTTATTTCAGATGTTTTTTTCCCGGAGATCAACGATGGGAAATGGATTAAGATTACTGAAATCGAACATCCTGTTGATGAGAGACATGCGTATGCTTTTACGATAAGTGAGTATATTTGTCGCATGCAAAATCACAAGGTTTAGACACCACTTTTAATTAATTATTCAAAATGAAAAAATTACTAATTTCACTATCAATTCTTGTTGTTTTTGGATTTACTTTGAACAGTTGCATTAAAGCACCGAATGAACCTACTGCAGGGTATGATGTTGTCACAACCGCTGCTAATTCTGTGCAATTTCTTGAAGCTCCACTGGATCTCTATTTGCAAGCAGACAGGGCCATTCGTTTTCAACGTGACTCTATCATCGCTAACCACATTCATCAATCTACTTTTAGTTTCAAAATCGGATATGTTAATCTTACTGTATCTCCTGCTGATACGACTACCTACCCAAAGACCATAATACTTGATTTTGGGGCGGATACTACTAAATCATATACCGGTAAAATGTATATCACTATGCTTGGTAATATGAGGGTTTCCGGATCAAAGTGTGCACTGGTTTATCAAAATCTTATTGCAGGGAATAGCCTTATAATCGGTAATGATTCAATTATATCTTCAGGGATCAATGCGAGTGGTTCAATTGTTTCCAGATATAATATCCATGGTGGTCACCTTAATGGTTATGGGAATCAGGTCATGATTTATGATGGAAGAGTAATTGCAAAATACAATTTAACATCAGGGGCTAATGTTATCGATTCATTGGAAATAAAAGGCACAGATATAAATTCTGTTGGTTATAGACTTTACTCTATTCCAATATATAAACTCCAGATCACAAGCGATTGTAATTATTTTAATACCGGTATAATAAAAAGTGATATATCGATAAACAATACCCTTACCGGACAAATGGTTTTTGATTACAGTTACAGTTCCTCGGGTGTGTCTGGGGTTTGTGATTCGGATGGTGCTCTTTATGTATACAGTTACATTAGTAAAACTTTCTCACAACAATATTTATTTGCTGCAAAGAAGTTTGAGTGAAAGTGCTTATGAGGATTAAAATATGAATAATTAAAAGTGTTTTGTAGTTTATGTTCATATTTATACTACTTTTGCTTCAAATAAATATAAAAATGAATTTAATGATCCAGTTTCATCACCATCATCATACTTGCGAAAAGGCGAGCTGGTAATAGTATGTACTGATTGAAAAAGATACATTAAAAACCCGCCCGTCTGATGACAGGCGGGTTTTTTCATTCCCCGCTGAAATCAGAAGGGCATAAAAACAAAATCAAATGCCTGTAAAACTTAAAATTGCCGTCCAAAAGTCAGGAAGACTGACTGAAGACTCTCTCAAACTACTGAAAGAATGCGGTATATCAATAAATAACGGTGGTGATCAGCTTAAAGCATCTGCCCGAAACTTTCCTGTGGAAATTCTTTATCTGAGAAATTCTGATATCCCGCAATATGTGGCTGATGGAGTAGCTGATGTAGCCATACTTGGAGAGAATGTGGTCATCGAAAAGCGAAAAGATATCAGGCTTATTGAACGGTTAGGCTTTTCAAAATGCAGGTTATCCATGGCTGTTCCAAAAGGAGTTATTTATGATGGGCCCGAATTCTTTAACGGAAAACGAATCGCAACATCCTATCCCAATTCATTGGGAGATTTCCTAAAAGCAAATAACCTTAAAGCTGAGATTCACGAAATCTCCGGTTCTGTTGAAATTGCACCGAATATTGGTTTGGCGGATGCTATATGTGACCTGGTGAGTACAGGAAGTACTCTTTTCTCTAATGGGCTCAAGGAAGTTGAGGTCATATTGAAGAGCGAAGCATGTCTTGTTGCCGGAAAAAATCTTTCAGCTGAAGTTCAAGGGATCCTCGATAATCTCTTATTCAGGTTTCGATCGGTATTGGCTTCACGGAGTAATCGATATATTCTGCTCAATGCACCCAATGAAAAGATTCCTGATATCATTAAAGTACTCCCCGGAATGAAGAGTCCTACAATTATGCCATTAATTGAAGAGGGTTGGAGTTCGATACATTCTGTGATAGGTGAAACTGATTTCTGGGCTGTGATTGACCAGTTGAAAGCAAATGGTGCTCAGGGAATTCTTGTTATGCCCATTGAGAAAATGGTTTTATAAAACAGCGTTAAATAATGATAAATTATAAGGCAAGCTATAATATTTAATCCTCAATCAATATGAAAATAGTCTATAATCCGGATAACGACGCATGGAATCAATTGATAAACAGACCAACTGTTGATATTGCCAAAATGGATGAATTGGTGCGGGGGATCTTTTCTGAAGTTAAAATGAAAGGTGATATCGCTGTTAAAAAATACACTCGTTATTTTGATCGGGCTGAACCGGAGCATATGTTGGTCCAACCTGAAGAATTTGTAAAGGCTGAACTGCTTGTCAGTGAAGAATTGAAGGGTGCCATTCGTATTGCAGCATCAAATATTGAAACTTTTCATGCCTCACAAAAAATCAATTCTATTCCAGTTGAAACTACCCCGGGTGTCAAATGCTGGCAAAAACCATCACCGATTGAAAAGGTTGGATTATATATCCCGGGAGGAACAGCCCCTTTGTTTTCAACGGTATTAATGCTTGCGTTGCCTGCCCGTATTGCCGGTTGTAAAGAAGTGATACTTTGTACACCTCCTTCATCTGATGGAACCATTCATCCTGCCATACTCTTTGCCGCTATGGTTGCAGGGGTGGCTAAGGTTTTTAAAGTCGGAGGGATACAGGCGATAGCTGCTATGACTGTTGGAACCGAATCAATTCCTGCAGTTTATAAGATTTTTGGCCCCGGTAATCAATATGTGACGGCTGCCAAACTGGAAGCATTTCGTTATGGTATCGCAATTGATTTACCTGCAGGTCCTTCTGAGGTGATGGTAGTAGCCGATCTGGTTGCTAATCCTGCATTTGTTGCTGCTGATTTACTCTCACAGGCAGAGCATGGACCCGATAGTCAGGTTATGTTAGTCACATGGACAGATGGTTTGATCGATGAGGTAGTTGCTGAAATTGAACATCAGGTTACAGATCTACCCAGAAAGGAAATTGCAATGGCAGCGCTTGAAAACTCGTCATTTGTCAAGGTAAATAACAAGGAAGAAGCGCTTTCGTGTATCAATAGTTATGCTCCTGAACATCTTATTTTGTCGGTGACTGATGAAGATTTCTTTTCTGACCGGATTGTGAATGCCGGATCAGTATTCGTGGGTAATTATTCTACGGAGAGCGCCGGTGATTATGCTTCCGGAACCAATCATACATTACCAACTGCAGGTTTTGCACGTATGTATAGTGGTGTTTCATTGGATTCTTTTATTAAGAAAATCTCATTTCAAAAGCTCAATAAAGAAGGGTTGATGCAATTGGCTCCGGCAATAATGGCGATGGCGAAAGAAGAAAAGCTTGAAGCACACCGGAGAGCAGTTGAAATAAGGTTAACAAATCAATAAGTTTATGTTTGTACTTGAAAATAAGATTAGAGAGAATATAAAGGTGCTGAAACCTTATGCTTCGGCACGGGATGAATTTAGTGGTGAGGCTGAGGTGTATCTCGATGCGAATGAGAACCCATTTCCGAATGGAATGAATCGTTATCCCGATCCGCATCAGCGACTATTACGGAATAAACTTGCTCAACTGAAAGGGGTAACTTCATCAATGATCTTTACCGGGAATGGATCTGACGAAGTGATTGATTTGTTGATGCGGATGTTTTGTAATCCGGGGGTCGATAATATTATTATTTTACCGCCAACATATGGTATGTATGGTGTTAGTGCAGCAATCAATGATGTTGAGATTCGCCAAGTTCCTCTCACCACATCTTTTCAGCCTGATGTAAAAGCTATACTTGCTGCTGTAGATGAAAAAAGCAAACTTTTATTTATTTGTTCACCCAATAACCCGACAGCTAATCTGGTCAACCCCGAAATTATTGTTGAATTATTAAATGGTTTTGACGGACTGGTTGTCATCGATGAAGCTTATATTGACTTTAGTCCTTCAGCAAGTTCTGTTGATCTGATCAATACATTCCCGAACCTGTTTGTTATGCAGACACTTTCGAAAGCCTGGGGTTTGGCAGGAGTTAGAATTGGGATTGGAATTGGTAGGCCTGAATTGATTCAGGTGTTCGATAATATAAAACCTCCATATAATATTAGTGTATTGAATGCATCAGCTGCACTTGAAGCACTTTCAACATCAAAATCGATGAAAGAGAAAGTGGATATTTTGCTTGCTGAGAGAAATTGGTTGATAAATGCATTGGAGGGACTTAATTCGGTGGTGAAAATCTTTGCTTCTGATGCTAATTTTATCCTCGTCAGAATTAAAGATGCTGATCAGGTTTATAGAAAACTAATTGAACAGAAAATTGTTGTACGTAACAGATCCTCAGTCATTCTCTGCGAACAAAGTCTAAGGATAACAGTTGGTACGCCTGAAGAAAACCGAAAACTTATTAAAGCACTTCATAAATTAAAAGCATGAGGAAAGTATTATTCATTGATCGTGACGGTACGTTGATCCTGGAGCCTTTCGATTTTCAGATTGACAGCATTGAAAAACTTACATTTTACCCTGGAATGTTTAGATATCTGGGACAGATAGCCCGTTTGTTGAATTATGATCTCGTCATGGTTTCTAATCAGGATGGGCTAGGTTCTGATGGTTACCCTGAAGAAATTTTCTTTCCGATCCATGATTTGATCATGAGGACACTTGACAATGAGGGTATTCATTTTTCTGCTGTTCATATTGATCGCAGCTTTCCGGAAGAAAATGCTTCGACCCGTAAACCTGAATTGGGAATGTTGTCCGATTATCTGAAAGGAGATATTGATTTGGTCAATTCTTTCGTGATTGGTGATCGTAGTACAGATGTTAAATTAGCAGCAAATCTGGGTTGTAAAGCAATCCGTCTTCTACCTCCTGATCAATCTGATTTGGCCATTTCTATCCCTGATGACCTGAAGCCTTTTATTGCATTGGAATCACAAACCTGGGAAGGAGTTTGGAAATACTTAGCCGGGCATATGAGAAAAGCGGATATTGTCAGGAAAACAAAAGAGACCGAGATCCTGATTAGCTTGAATCTTGACGGAACAGGAAAATCAGAAATCAATACGGGACTAAAGTTTTTTGATCACATGCTTGAGCAGATTGCAATGCATAGTGGTGTTGAATTGAAGATAAATGTTAAAGGAGATTTAAGTATTGATGAGCATCATACGATTGAAGATACTGCCCTTGCACTTGGAAAGGCTTTTGCACAAGCAATCGGTGATAAAAAGGGGATGACCCGTTATGGATATTGTTTACCGATGGATGATTGTCTGGCTCAAGCTGCCATTGACTTTGGAGGACGCCCCTGGCTTGTATGGAAGGTAAAATTTAAACGGGATTATGTTGGGGATGTCCCCACAGAGATGTTTTATCACTTCTTTAAATCGTTTAGCGATGCCGCTCAGATCAATCTGAACATCCAGGCCAAAGGAGAAAATGAACATCATAAAATCGAAGCTGTTTTTAAAGCAGTAGCCCGTGCTATTAGAATGGCAATCAAGACTGATTTTGAAAATGCAAGCTTACCTTCAACGAAAGGAATGCTATGAAAAAAGTGACAATAATTGATTATGGTGCTGGTAATGTAGCCTCAGTAAAATATGCTCTTGCCAGAATGGGAGTGGAGGCTGAATTAACTTCAGACCGTGATACATTATTAAGAGCAGAGAAAGTGATTTTCCCTGGCGTTGGGCATGCTTCAGCTACCATGAATGCATTGCGTTTAAATGGTCTTGATGTTGTGATACCGGGCCTTAAATGTCCTGTTCTTGGCATCTGCCTGGGGATGCAACTCATGTGCAGTCATTCTGAGGAAGGAGATGTTGCCGGTTTAGGTATATTCCCGGAAAAGGTTCTGCGTTTTGAAATGGGTCTTAAAGTACCGCATATGGGATGGAATAATATTTTTAAGATTTCTGAACCATTATTTGATGCTATTTCAGAGAATAGTTCAGTCTATTTTGTTCATAGTTATTATGTACCGGTTTCTACGAATACTGTTGCAGCTTCTTTCTATGGAACTGCATTCAGTGCTGCCTTACAGAAAGATAATTTTTACGCTGTTCAGTTTCATCCAGAAAAAAGTGGTGATGTTGGAGCACAGATACTTCAAAATTTTATTGATTTATGAATATGATCGAAATTATTCCGGCAATTGACATTATCGCAGGTAACTGCGTGAGGTTAGAAAAAGGTGATTTTACCAAGCGTAAAATCTATGATACAGAGCCTGTTGAGGTTGCGAAACGCTTTGAAGACGCAGGTCTCAAGCGGTTACATCTGGTTGATCTTGATGGTGCACGGACAGGGAAAGTAGCGAATCTGAAAGTCCTCGAAGACATTGCAAAATCAACTCAACTGATTATTGATTTTGGTGGTGGATTGAGAGAATCTAAAGATGTTGAGATGGTTCTGAATGCTGGAGCCAAAATGGTCAATCTTGGAAGTATGGCCATTAAGAATCCTCATATTGTTCAAATATTATTGGATCATTTTGGTTCAGACTGCATAATCCTTGGAGCTGATGTCAAAAATGAAAGTATTGCAGTAAATGGTTGGACTGAAGGCGCTTCTATAAGCCTCTGGGCTTTTCTTGAAGATTGGGCTGCCAGAGGAATCAAAAAGGTTTGTTGTACAGATGTCTCAAAAGATGGAATGCTTGCAGGTCCAGCTTTTGAACTGTATACAACCATCATGGATGATTACCCTCATATAAAACTAATTGCAAGCGGGGGCATCAGTAAAATTGAAGATGTTTATCAATTAAATGAGTTGGGCGTCCCGGCTGTAATTATTGGTAAAGCAATCTATGAAGGAAGAATTACTTTAAAAGAGCTCACAAGTAAGTTTGTAGTTAATAACTAAGCTGCTTATTAAAAAAACAGTTAGGGGTGAAGGGTTAATATGTTATGTAAACGAATTATTCCCTGTTTAGACGTGATGAACGGAAGAACAGTAAAAGGGGTCAACTTTTTAAATCTTCGTGATGCAGGTGATCCTGTTGAACTTGCAGCACGTTATGCACTAGAAGGAGCAGATGAGCTTGTGTTTCTCGATATTACAGCAACCCACGAAAAAAGGAAGACGCTGGCTGAGCTAGCGTCAAACGTTGCACAGGCTATCAATATTCCATTCACAGTTGGTGGAGGTATCGTTTCAGTTGACGATGCGCTTGTCCTCCTGCATTCTGGAGCCGATAAAATTTCAATCAATTCTGCAGCCGTAAGGCGACCTGCTTTGATTAGTGAATTGGCAGCACAATTCGGCAGTCAGTGTGTCGTTATAGCTGTCGATGCCCGTCAGACCGAGAAAGGATGGGAAGTCTATCTCAACGGGGGCCGGATCCCAACAGGTATTGAATTATTTACATGGGTGAGTGAAGCGGTGGACCGGGGGGCAGGTGAGATCCTTTTTACATCAATGGATCATGACGGAACGAGGAATGGTTTTGCCAATGAAGCCTTATTAGAGATGTCGCAGCGCTTTTCAGTTCCACTCATCGCCTCGGGAGGTGCTGGGAATATGCAACATTTTGCCGATACTTTTATAAACGGGAAAGCTGATGCTGCCCTTGCAGCAGGAATATTTCATTATAGGGAACTTGCAATTCCTGATCTCAAACAATTTTTAATTAATCAGAACATCCCAGTCAGAATAGTATGAAGGAAATAAGATTTGATGTGCAAACAGGACTTGTCCCTGCAGTTGTACAAGATGCCTTAAGCGGACAGGTATTAATGCTTGCATATATGAATGCTGCAACCGTTAAACAGACAGAAGAAAGTGGTTTGGTTACTTTTTATAGTCGTTCTCGTCAGGAGATATGGGTAAAGGGAGACACCAGCGGAAACTACCTAAAGTTTGTATCAATGGCTGTAGATTGCGATGGTGACACACTACTGGTGAAAGCCAATCCTGTTGGACCAGTTTGTCATACCGGTGATTATACTTGTTGGGGTGAAGAAAAACAAGCCGGGTCATCACCTGATTTCCTGAAACAACTTGGATCGGTCATTCATCAAAGGCGCAGTCAATCACCAGATACCTCATATGTGGCTCGGTTGTTCTCGAAAGGGATCAACAAAATTGCCCAGAAAGTGGGAGAGGAAGCTGTTGAAGTGGTCATTGAAGCCAAGGACAGTAACGATGATCTGTTTCTGAACGAAGCAGCCGATCTCCTCTTTCACCTCATGATATTGCTTGAAGCAAAAGATAAAAGTATAGATGATGTGGTGACCATATTAAAAGGAAGAGTAAAATGATGAAAGTACCTCTTTTTAAAAAGGGGTATCGAAATTATCATCATTCATCTTACTGGGAAGAGTATAGGTATTAGGCGTTGCCGGTTTTCCTGAATTTGATGCATAATCAAAGGCATGGTTAGCCGGGATCGTAGAATCAGTCCTGTTTCCTGAATCTCCAAACATATTATCTTCGGGATCAGTAAACTTTGCAAACTTACCAATAAACCGGAGTGGGATATCAGCAAGACTACCATTTCGATGCTTTGCAATAGAAATCTCAGCCGTACCTGCTGTAGAGTTACCGGTTTCATCTTCGTCGAGTTTATAATACTCAGGACGATAAATGAAGATAACCATATCCGCATCCTGCTCAATGGCTCCCGATTCACGAAGGTCGGAGAGGACAGGTTTTTTTGTCCCTCCACGTTGTTCTACAGCACGACTCAACTGGGAAAGAGCAATGACCGGGATACGCAATTCTTTTGCAAGGCTCTTAAGTGAGCGGGATATCAAACTGATTTCCTCTACACGGTTTCCCTTCATATCGGTTCCAGAATGCATCAACTGAAGGTAATCAATGACAACCATGTCAATGTTGTATTGTTGTTTTAACCTCCTGCATTTGGCTCTGAGTTCGAAGATAGAGAGGGATGGGGTATCGTCAATATATATTTTAGCATCTTCAAGACTCTTCATCTTCGAAAAAAGCTGTTGCCATTCATGACTTTCAAGATCACCCCGGCGTAGTTTCTCGGCTGGGATTTCTGACTCTCCGGAAATAAGACGAGTAACAAGTTGTACAGCTGACATTTCAAGTGAGAAAAAGGCTACTGCTTTTCCATAATCCACACATGCATTTCGTGCTGTGGTCAGACAGAATGCCGTCTTTCCCATACCGGGACGGGCAGCAACAATGATAAGGTCGTTGGGTTGCCAACCTGATGTAATGCGGTCCAGTTCTGTAAAACCTGAAGGGACACCAGTAAAGTTTCCATCTTTTTTACTTGCAGTCTGCACCATTTTGACTGCTTCCTGGACCAATGTTGGCATATCCAGAAAACTTCTTCTCAGATTTGTTTCGCTGACAGAGAAAAGACCTTGTTCGGCTTTGTCAAGCAAATCAAAAGCATTGGAAGTGTCTTCGTAAGCTTCTTTTATGACATCGGATGAGATGCGGATTAATTCACGTTGAATGTATTTCTCAATGATGATACGTGAATGGTATTCAATATTGGCTGCTGATGCAATTCGGTTTGTCAGACGGGTAATATACCAGGGACCCCCAACCAGTTCAAGCTCTCCACTGGTCTTCAATTCATTTGTAACCGTTAGAATATCTACTGGCTCCGATTTGCGGAATAGATTTGTTATGGCCCTGAATATTCTCTGATGCGTTTCTTTATAGAACGCTTCAGGTCTTAATATATCAATAACTTCGGTAAGGGCGTCTTTTTCAAGCATTAACGCGCCCAAAACGGCCTCTTCAAGATCTAGTGCCTGGGGCGGAATTTTTCCAGCCTCAGGAATTAATTGTGTTGAGGGTTTTCTCTGCCCAAACTTTCTTTTGTTATCCGGTGATTCTGAAGGATTAAAACCGGAAGGTTGTGATAAGTCATCCATATGGTCAAAAATACAAAAATCCCTCCAAGTAATTGGAAGGATTTTTATATTTTCATTAAAAAAAACTATTTTAGATTAAAATTCTCCGCCGCCTTGCATTCCGCCGCCGCCGCCACCTCTGTTGCCTCTTTGGAAGCCACCTGGTGGCATACCACCCGGCATACCATTGCGCATCATACCTGGTGTTCTTTCTTCCTGTGCTGGAGTTTTTTGTGCAGCTAAGAACTTATTGAAGTTATAAATAAAGCTTACAAGGAAATAACGGGTAAGTACTTTAGATTGTGTGTCTTCAATATAATTCTCTGTAGTTGTACGTCTGATACTTACGGCTTGTCCAAGAATATCATATAACTGGATTTTAATCTGTGCACGTTTGTCTTTGAAGAAATCCTTTGTGATATTGGCATTCCACAATGTAGTGTTCTGATTGAACCCAGCTGATAAACCATTGTTTGTTGTGTAAGAAACATCACTTGCAAGACGGAGACTACCGAATAATGTTATTCTGGCATCCGTAGTTGCTGCATAATTGGTATATTCTGTATTTTGTGTAGATGAAATACTGTAATCAGCTTTACTGTAGGTTGCACGAACAGATGATGTCATGGTAAAGGTTTTAATATTAATTGTAAAACCTAAATTATACATCGCTGATAGGTTAGTAGTTAAATTCTGAGGAGGCATGTTTGAAAGAATATCCGTTGAAGTTCCACCTACTGGTGGACGACCATTACTGGCAAAACTGATACTCTTATTGTAACTTAACCTACCCATTGTATTCAATACAAATTTATTGTTTTTGAATGGACGACCTAAACCTAACATGACCATGGTGTTATATCCTCCATTTACGTTAACAGGAATCGTTGTCTGAACTCCACCAGCACTATATGAGTTCAGGTTGGTAATCCTGTTCAGCGTGTTACTGATCTGTGCATTCGTGTAGAAGTTAGTGAAGTTGGTGTAGTTCATTGTATTGAAATTCACACTAACACTATTTGAAAATTCAGGTTTCAGATTTGGGTTACCCTTTGTGATTAACAATGGGTTTGAATTATCCTCGATAGGTTGTAGCTGTGAAATGTCAGGTTGATTTGCACGTCCCCTGTAATCAAGTCTGAATGTAGTGTTTTTCGAGAACTTATAGTTTAAACTTGCCATAGGTGCAAAGTTTACTGCATTCAATTTAGGGTAACGCATTGTGTCATTGATCAACATCTTGCTAGATATCGTTGTAGGCTCCATAGCAACACCAAATGTGTAATCAGATTTTACACCACGGGTCTGAATACTTAAACCAATGTGTTGGTTGACGTAAGTATTTTCGAAATGATTGGTATATCGTTTATTCAGGATCGTATAATCGGTACCATCCCAATCGAGTGTTCTTTTGTCCGAATTGGTAAAACTGTAATTATAAGAATAATCCAACTGAAAGCTTGCTGTTTTCGAAAGCGGTTCTGTATAGGCCAATCTTGCTCCAAGGCTATTACTGATTGATTTTGTAATGTTATCCTGTTTGATGACTATTACTGAATCAACTCTTGGAGGTTGGTTCGTTTGTGAATAATAACTGGTAGTTGATCCATTTAATCCATCAGAATTATTCTTACTGGTATTGCCGGAGAGGTTCAATGAAAGTGTTCTTCTTGGTTTCCTGAATTGTTTTCTGAGTAAAATGTTTCCACCAATATTCTGGTTGTCACCAACTGTATTTGTAGTCGAGACCATTTTATTAATCAAAAAGTCAGGATTAATACTTCCTGTGGAAGTTACACTTTTTTCAGTTGAACCGGTTGTATTGCCGATACTGATTACAGGAATAAAACGGATAGAAAATGATGAGTCTACCTGATAGTCCATTTGCATATTAAACCTGTGATTCATGTTATTAGAATGACTGGCGTTTACAGTGTTTGTTAAGAAACTACTATCGGCTAATAACGTTTTTCTGTGAGCAGTTGAAGAGTTGTCATTATTCCTTCCATTAAAGAAATAACTGGCTGCAAAATCAACTTTGCCTATTTTATCTTTAAAGTTCGCTCCAATACCGTTAGTAATATTGATTCCATTACCACCCATACCAAAGCCACCGCCGCCACCACCACCGCCGCCGCCGCCACGATTTCCGCCACCGCCACCTACGCTTGCACCCATGTCAGCAGTAAAACGTGTAACATTTGTGTTATTCGACATTCCAATGATTGAGAACTGACGATCATCTTTAAATGAATTAAACATACCGCTTAAGTCATAACGATCATCTGCGCCAGATCCAACTGAATTACCACCACCCAAAGCGAGTTTTCCAAAATTTCCTCTTTTATAACCCATCTTAGTAATGATGTTGATTACTTTTGCTGAGTTTCCATCATCAATCCCGGTAAATTGTGCCTGATCGGATTTTTGATCTATAACCTGAATTTTATCAATCATTTCAGCGGGAAGGTTCTGAGTAGCAAGTTTTGGGTCTGACCCAAAGAAAGGTTTTCCATCCACCATTACTTTAGTAACAGACTTTCCTTGTGCCTGAATGTTTCCGTCTTTATCAACTTCAACACCCGGAAGTTTTTTAATCATTTCTTCAACAACATCGTTTTTCTCTGTCTTGAAATTGACAGCTGTAAACTCAATCGTATCGGTCTTTACTACTACAGGGGCTTTTTGTCCAAGAATAACAACCTCACCTAACGTTTTAGCATTGTTCGTCAGATTAAAAGGTCCGATTGTAACTACACTTGCGCCGCTTTTGATTGTAATCGGTTGCAGGATACTCTGGTATCCCATATAAGCAATTTTAAGTGTATAGTTTCCCGGCTTAACATTTGGGATATTAAATTCACCTTTAATGGTAGTCAGTCCACTCATGACAGCTGAAGAATCCTTTATATTTAATAGAGCCACAGTAGCAAAAGCTAATGGCTGTGCGGTAACACTATCGCCGACCACGCCTTTTAATGTTACAGTTGTTGCTTTTGTTTGTGCCAGAGTGGGTAGGATACCTATCACACTCAACATCATAGCAAAAAGTAATTGTTTGATTTTCACGGTTATTAGTTTTTGTAAAGGTTTACGTTGCAATATTATATAATAAAAAGCGATTAAAATCTTAAAGGAGTGTTAATTAATTTTAATTAAAGTTTAATTAACATTTAATATTTTTTTATGTTTTAATAAGATATATTGTAAGGTCAATAGTTTAAAATGTAAAGCTTAAAGTATTGTTAAAGTCTATTTTTGCTTAAATTGTATGACTGGATTTCAATGGATACTTACTTGTTTAGTTTTAATCTATGATCAACTTTTCCTGTTTTGAAATCATTAGATTAAGCGTCTGCATGTTTATTCGTTAATCTGAATTGATGCCAAAGGAAAACAAAAATCCCCGAAAACTAAATCAGGTTTAGTCTTTCGGAGATTTTTACAAAACAATATAAATTTATTTCTTAACTGCTGGCTTCACTGCAGTTTTTGCAGTAGCTGGTTTTGCAGTAGCTGGTTTAGTTGCTGTTTTTTTAGCAGGTGCAACTTTTGCAACTTTAGCAGGTGCAGCTTCAGGCGCAGCAGCTTCGATATTTAACAGTTCAACTTCAAATATAAGTGCAGATCCTCCTGGGATTGGACCTGTTGTTTTATCACCATAAGCGAGTTCACTTGGAATGAAAAGTTGAATCTTGCCACCCAATTTACATTTCTGCATACCTTCTGTCCATCCTTTAATAACTTGATTTAAAGGAAATGTAACTGGTTCGCCACGATCAATGGATGAATCAAAAACGGTTCCGTCGAGCAATGTGCCTTTATAATGTACGGTAACTTTGTCTGTTTCAAGAGGATATTTACCAGTTCCCTCTTTCATAATTTTGTATTGAACACCACTGGGAAGTTCAATTACACCGGGTTTAGTTTTGTTTGCTGAAAAAAATACTTTTGCATCGTCAGCTGCTTTCTTTGCAGCAATGTCAGCCTTGTCCTGCATGATCTTCATCATTTCATCCTGATAGACCTTCATAATTACAGTCACCTGAGCTTCTGTAAAAAGGGTGTCCTTTTGGGCTGTACCATCGTTAAATCCTTTGAATAACATATCCTGATTGACAACCATTTCATTTTTAATAAAACTTTTGGCAATATCGGCGCCCAGAATATAACTAATGGTATCCATACGCGTTTTAAACATCGATGCTGGAGCATTCGGTGTAACGGTCGGGTTAATCTGTGCAATAGCTGAACTACTAAATACGATTGTAGCAGCCATCAGGCATGTAAATAAAATACTTTTTTTCATTTCTAATAATTTGTTTGTTTTTTCGAGGTCGAAGGAGTGGGTTGTTAATTAAGGTCCTTTTTAATGGTTTAGGATCATACCAAATAATTGAATGTGGTTTTAAGCGACAAATATAATACATTTTAGAATTGAAAGCTTACTGTCTTATGTTAACAAAAAGCCAAATCCATTGAACATTTAAGATTTTTTAACCATGATATCTGACTGAATTGTATTTTTGCTGAATGAATGAAGCATTGCGTCTATGTGAAGATGGGTCTCACACCTTGTATTCTGAAAAATCAGGTGAGTGCTATCACAGCATACATGGGGCCTATACCGAGAGTTTACAGATTTTTATTAATTATGGTTTGCTGGCTGTTTTTGAAAGTTTAACTTTAAAGACAGTGAGAATTCTGGAAGTTGGTTTTGGTACCGGATTGAATGCCTTGCTTACATCGCTTGAAGCTGAATCAGGGGCTGTATACGTTTCTTACCTTGGGATGGAACCCTTTCCGGTAGAACCGGAAATCATTCGGCAGTTGAATTATTGTACATTGCTCAACGGGAATAGTCAACAATACTTTGATTTAATGCATGAAAGTGAATGGAATTCAACACAGAGCATTCACCCATCTTTTAGTTTTAAAAAGCAACAACTCGAATTCATGGAAGCACCTTTGGAAGATAATGGATTTGATTTGATTTATTTTGATGCCTTCTCACCTGATGTACAACCCGAATTATGGGAGCAGCAAGTTTTCGACAAATGTTTCAGGTTAATGGCAAAAGGAGGAATCCTGGTGACCTATTGTGCAAAAGGAAAAGTAAAACGGGCATTAAAGGCAGCCGGGTTTACCGTAGAGAATCTTCCGGGACCTCCCGGGAAAAGAGAGATCACCCGAGCCCGCAAATTGGTTTAAAAGGCATTGAATCCTGATAGACCTTCCAGATTGCTGATACTGACATGTACATCAATGACCCTAGAGCCTGATGGGCCCGCCTTGCACCAGCCCACAAACTCATCCAAATCTGAAATGTTTCCTTCAACTTCTATATATACACTGCCGTCGGACATGTTTCTTACAAAGCCATCCAGTCCCAGGGACAATGCCTGTCGTCGGGCATTATAACGAAAACCGACTCCCTGGACGCGACCCTTGACCGAAATGTTGTAGTGTTTCTTCATGGCAGTTAAAATTAAGATCATTCAGACCAGCGTTTAAGCCGGCAAACGCTTTGCAAACCAGTCATTTATCTTGTTGTATAAATGTACAGGCATGTAACGGCGCCAGGTCACTTCCTCAAACGGTTCACCCATCGCGATATAGTAATCAAGCCGGGCCTCTTTGAAATCCTCAATAACCTGTTCTCTGAAGTTTATAAATGCTATCCAACCATCTTCAACATCATCAAACCATTCTTCATAATAGGCATCATCAGAAGAGTGAAAGACCAGAACATTCTCGCCAATCAGAATGAATTTGTTGATCCCCTCAGTTTCAAGCGGTTCGATGACATTGCGTTTGAAAAACATGATATCGTTATACAAACAGTCATTCCATTCACCCAACATCTCGATGATACAAAAATGTTCTTCATAATTGATGAACAGTATTTTGCAATAGAGGGTGTCGGATCCAAAATGATCCCATTGGGGATGGATGAGGTAATTATAAATCTGGTTTGTAAATTCAAATTCACTGTAATTACGCTCATAAAAGGGCGATCGTTCATCTTCGGATGCTATATAAAGATGGCGCCAGTTATAAAAAGGTTCAAGCGTATGCACCTGGATTCATTTATTATTTGCGAAAATAATTCAACAAGGATTGTGAAAAGAAATAACCTGCAAAAACCAATAAAATACCCCCTACATTGCTAATTGTTAGGTAGGTAATGGCCGTACGGAAATCGCCCCCTCTGATCAGATGAAAATTTTCAAGGGCGAATGATGAAAACGTGGTAAATCCGCCAAATAACCCGATGAACAGGAATGCCTTGGTCTCTGGTTTGACTTCCTCCTTGCCCAATAAGCCCCATGAGAAGCCAATCAAGAAACTGCCAATCAAGTTAACCAGTAATGTCCCAATGGGAAAGCTGGTGCTATTCCAACGTGATCCATATTCCACTACTGTGTAACGCAGAAACGTACCCAATGCTCCACCGCTTATCAACAAGATTATTTTCATTTGCGAAAAATCTTCTTAGAAATTATTTTTGCAAAATTATGTATTTAACCAATACAACTTTATCTTTAAAGCCGCAATTAGTCAGGACTCACAATTTACCAATCATTCTCAAACAACCAATTTGTGATTATGTTGTAATGATTGGTTTTTGCTCTACCGGGTCTGAGTTACAGAAATAAATCCGGATGGGGGTGAATTGATTTTCAGGTAGTCGTATATCTTTTAATTTATAGTTATGAATGAAGATTTAATGCGGGCAATTGGGTTTGACACACCCGGTGACCCAGAAGTCTTAACGGTAAGAGAAGTCCCGAGACCATTACCGGTTGAAAAACATGTAAGGATAAAAGTTGCTGCAGCCGGAGTCAACCGGGCTGACACTTTACAACGCAGGGGAAAATATCCTCCTCCTCCCGGCGCAAGTCTGATTCCGGGTCTTGAGGTCTCAGGAATTATTGATGTCGTTGCTAAAGGATGCTGGAAATGGAAGCCGGGAGACCGGGTGATGGGATTGCTTTCGGGTGGAGGGTATGCTGAGTATGCCATTATGCACGAAGATATGGTCATGGCCGTTCCCGATACACTCAATTTATTGCATGCAGCTGCCATACCCGAAGTTTTCCTGACTGCTTATCAATCCACGGTGTGGTTGGCTCACCTGCAGGCCCGCGAGACAATTCTTATCCATGCAGGGGCCAGTGGTGTTGGGACCGCCGCCATTCAACTTGCTCTGGCATTGGATGCAGTTCCTATCGTTACGGCTTCAAAGGAAAAACACGACCTGTGCAACCAGTTAGGAGCCAGGGCAATGATCGATTATAAAACCATGGATTTTGCTGCAGAAGTTAAAAATATCACCAATGAAAATGGAGTCGATGTAATCATCGATTTTATCGGGGCACCTTACTTTAAAAAAAACATTGAGCTTCTCAGAACTGACGGCAGGCTTGTACTTTTAGCTGCCATGGGTGGCACAAAAGTGGAAGAGTGCAATCTTGGAAACATACTGATGCGGCGTATTTCAGTAATGGGTTCTACTTTGAGAGCCCGAACTATCAATTATCAGATCCGCCTTTCGAATGAATTCTGGAAGTTTGCACGACCCCTGTTCGAAGATGGCTCCCTGCGGCCAGTTATTGATACAATTCTTCCATTTGAAGATGTTGCAAAAGCACATCATCTAATCGAAGAGAATAAAACTGCCGGAAAGATCGTTCTCAGGATGAACGATTCACTCATGCATAATTAAATAATGCGGGAGTGCGAACCTGAATTTTTATGAACTTGTGGTTTAATAAAACGATTCAAGGCCGGGAGAAACCATTTTTGGCTTAATCTTTGCTAAAAGTTAGTCCTATTATCCTTAAATTTACACAATAAAAATTTTAAAAATGATATCTGCAATTCTGCTTCAAGTAACGAATACTGCAACTACCGTTGCAGACACCGCAAATAGAGTCGCACAAAATTTGCCTGTTGTTGCTGCTCCACCTACTGAGTCTTCAATTTCTGTTTGGGATATGGTTCAAAAAGGGGGGCCGTTGATGTGGCCATTGGCGCTGATGACTGTTATAGCAGTATATATTTTTATAGAGCGCTTTCTGGTAATCCGCAGGGCTTCAAGAGTAGAGCAGAATTTCCTGAACAATATCCGCGACAGCATTTATTCGGGTCGTATCGATTCAGCCGTTGAATATTGCCGCCGGTCCTATACTCCAACCGCCAGGCTGGTCGAAAAAGGGATTAAACGGTTGGGAAAACCCCTCAAGGAGATTGAAGATTCCATCGAGATCGTGGGAAAGTTTGAAGTCTATAAGCTCGAAAAAAATATGGCCATCCTTTCGATTATTGCGGGGATTGCTCCGATGTTTGGTTTTGTAGGTACCATATTAGGTGTTATAAAGATTTTTCATGATATATCGCTAGCCGGTGATGTCAGCATCACGAGTGTCTCATCAGGTTTATATGTCAAGATGGTCTCCAGCGCTGCCGGTTTGTTAATAGGGATGTTCGCATTTATTTGTTTCCATTGGCTCAACATCATGATCAACCATCAGGTGCAAAAGATGGAACAGGATACAATGGAGTTTATTGATATGTTACAAGAACCTGTAAAATGAACCTTAGAAAAAAAAGCAGGTCTGTAGCAGAGGTAAGTACTTCGGCAATGAACGACATCATGTTTTTCCTGATGTTATTCTTTCTGATCATCTCTACGCTGCTCAATCCCAATGTCATTAAACTGACGCTACCCAGTTCGCGCAATAACCAGGCCATCCATCACAAGGAAGTTGTCTTGTCTATAACCAAAGACTTGCAATATTTTGTTGATAATAAACCTGTTGCAACTGATCAGCTGGAGTCAACCCTGCAGATGAACGTTGCAAAGAATGCTGATGCTATCGTCATCATCCGTTGCGACAATGCGCTTACTGTTCAGGATCTGGTCAATGTGCTTCAGATTGGTAACAAGTTGAAAGTGAAAATGATTCTGGCTACAAAAACTCCAAATGGAACAGCAGGTAAGTAATAATCAGGATACCCGTTACAAGTTATACGGACTTTTTGGAACGATTGTGTTTCACACGGGTCTCTATTTCTTGCTGAGATGGCTGCTTTTGGTCACTCCCATACCACCATTTCCGGAAGCCCCGGGTGGGGGAGGGATGTCCATTGAGGTAAACCTGGGTAATTCTGACGAAGGCATGGGTGCCATACAACCTGAGAAGCCGGCTGTTGAAAAAATTAAAACACCTGCCCGTCCTGTCGAAGTCACAAAAGAAGCCAGGAATGTTAGAACCAGAACTAGTGGTGAACAGATACTTGCAGACGAAAACGGTGAAGCCACTAAAATGAAAGTTGTGGATAAACCTGCCAAAAAAGTAGAAGTGCCTAAACCCGAACCGGTCATCAATCCCAATGCCATGTACAGAAGGCCTACGAATGTAGGGGCCAGTCAGGGAATAACTGGTAGACCGGGTGATCAGGGAGTAGCCGGTGGAGTCGCTGATGCAAAAGTCTATAAAGGAAATCCCGGTAGTGGAAACGGGGGAGGTTCAGGAAATGGAACCGGTGGTGGAACAGGTAATGGAAACGGACCCGGTGTCGGTCCTGGAACAGGTTCAGGGATCTCTTACGACCTTGGCGGACGCTCTGCCCGCAGTCTTCCTAAACCATCATACAACTCCGCAGACTACGGCAGGGTAGTTGTCACCATCTGGGTTAACCGCGAAGGCAGAGTCACCCGTGTGCTCAGTGGCGCTAAAGGAACAACGGTAACCGATCCATCCCTGATCCATCAAGCCGAATCGGCAGCTCGCCAGGCACTTTTTTCATCCAATCCCAGCGGACCGGATGAGCAGGTAGGTAAAATTATTTATAATTTCCTAAAACTGAATTAACTGACTTGTCGTCAAAAGCCAATAAATTAATCCTATTGGCAGTTTCTCTTTTATTTTGATTATTCAAAGTTATTCCTGTAAGCCGGAAAAGAGTTCCTGCTCAAGAACTATGTCTATAAATAACCCTCAACTCCCTCAATTTGTAGTAAGAAATTTCATCTATAATTTAGAGATAAGGTGGGTATAAGGTGGGTATAACTTGAGTATAAGCCGAGTATAACTTGGGTCTTAAGACCCAAGTTATATCCATATTATATTCTGATTATTTTCATCTTAAATTCACTTTATTCTTAAGTTTTTAACTAAGCAGCGCCTAATATTGTAGCTTAATTATCATGATTGAACAAAAAAAGTCATGCCCGACTTGTTTTTGCATCCGGTAAAAGATGCTCAAAACAAGCCGGGCATGACCAATTCGGTAAACCCGGAATGAAATGTTTTTAGGGTTAGCGCATATCGACTACTTCAACTTTTGGATAATTACTAGCTTTGAATGCAAATTCAGTATCGGCTATAGGTTGGTTGGTGACAAAACTTTCGATGTTATAGGTGAAAACAGCTCCATTTTTATCGAATACCTGCATACTTTTGACTTGCTTGGCATCTTTGTCTAATGTGAGATTAACTTTTGATAATTTTTTAGCACCTTTAACGGGTGACATTTCAATTACATCAAGGTTCCCTTTATCAGAAATGAGTTTTGATTTATAATTGCTGCCATACGAGGTCATGAATTTTGTGGGTGTGGATGCATCATCGGCGTCTGAGACCTCATTGATCTGTACTTCATTTGCATCCTTTTGGTAGGTCCAGGTTGTCTTGCCATCAGAAAATATCTGCTGTCCGCTTATGCTAAGCCTGTACTTGTCCCCTTTAGCGATCAAAGATCCTTTAAAACTTTCGTTGATCTTCTGACTTTTGTTGACCATACTGTAAGTAAACTCAAGTTTCATCGTTTTATAAGCCTTCATCTTGGCTGTAACCTCATCAAGTAATGCTGCAGCTTTCTTTTCAGCTGACTGTGCTTTTACGAGCAAAGGAAAAAATGAGACAACTGTAATGAATAGTACAGCGGTAAGTGATTTTAGAATATTGAATTTCATAGGTTGTTTTTAATGTTAAGTTCAAAAGTTATTGTCCTGGCGTTTGCCTTCCTTCATGTATAAATCCTTCAAATATTGTTCCAAAGCCATCTCACCTGCAACTTTTACATCGCGGGCCTTTGAGCCTTCAAAAGGGCCTACGATTCCGGCTGCTTCGAGTTGGTCGATAATGCGTCCAGCACGATTGTATCCTAGTTTTAACTTGCGTTGCAACAGTGACGTGGAGCCTTGCTGGGTCTGGACAATGATACGGGCTGCGTCTTCAAACAGGTCGTCACGTTCGTTGGGATCCATGTCGGCAACAGGCTCACTTGCCTCATCATAAAACTCGGGTAGGAGATATTCCAGTGGAGCGCGTTGATCGCCGATGAACGAGGTGATCCTATCTATCTCGGGCAGGTCGATAAAGGCACATTGCAGACGTATCAGATCGCTTCCTGTCGAGAGAAGCATATCGCCACGTCCGATTAACTGATCGGCGCCCGAGGAGTCGAGAATGGTGCGTGAGTCAATTTTAGAAATTACCCGGAATGCGATACGGGCCGGGAAATTGGCCTTGATAGATCCAGTGATGATATTTACCGAAGGACGTTGTGTGGCAATGATCAGGTGGATTCCGATAGCACGTGCCAGCTGAGCCAGACGTGTGAGGGGAATCTCGACTTCCTTACCGGCTGTCATAATGAGATCGGCAAACTCGTCAATCACAACGACGATGTAAGGTAGAAACCTGTGTCCATGCAAGGGGTTCAGTTTGCGGGCCTTAAATTTCTCGTTGTATTCTTTGATGTTACGGACCAGCGCATCCTTCATCAGGTCGTAACGGTTATCCATCTCGATGCAGAGTGAATTAAGGGTGCGGACTACGACACGTGTATCGGTAATAATGGCTTCTTCACAATCGGGCAGTTTAGCCAGAAAGTGTCGTTCAATTTTTGAAAAGAGGGTTAACTCGACCTTTTTAGGGTCGATCATCACGAATTTGAGTTCGGACGGGTGCTTCTTATAAAGTAAAGAGGTAATAATGGCGTTCAGCCCGACCGATTTTCCCTGTCCGGTAGCGCCTGCCATCAGGATATGGGGCATTTTTGCAAGGTCAGCGATAAACGCTTCGTTGGCAATGTTTTTACCCATCCCAAAGGGAAGCTCATAGTCTGAATTCTGATAGGCATCCGATTCTATGATCGACTTCATGGAAACGATATCGGGTTTCTGATTTGGGACCTCGATACCAATGGTGCCTTTCCCGGGGATAGGTGCAATGATGCGGATCCCCAAAGCAGAAAGACTCAGTGCAATATCATCTTCAAGGTTTTTTATTTTTGAGATGCGCACACCGGGAGCCGGAATGATTTCATAAAGTGTAACAGCAGGGCCAACCGTTGCTTTTATTTTTTCAATTTCGATAGAGTAATTGCGGAGCGTATCGACGATGCGTTGACTGTTTGCTTCAATTTCTTCGCGCTGCACCTTGCTTCTACCACCATACTCGTTCATTAGATCGATGGGTGGAAACTGATAATCGGATAATTCGAGCGTCGGGTCAAAAGGTTCGTCGATCGAAAAGTGATCTCTTGAGGTAACTGGTTTTTTCAGACTTGGAGATACCGGTGTAACTGCAGGATTCTCAATCGTTAATTCAACTACGCGGTCTGAAGCCGAGGCAGGATTTGATCTTTTATCTTCCCCTGTTTGCATATAGGGGATGTCGTTGACATTGATTTCAAAATCAGGTGTGCGTAGTCCTGGTTTATTTTTTAAAACAGGCGCTTCATATTCATCATCCGGAATATCTTGGTCACGCTCGTCATCGTCTTCGTCCTTCACGGCAAATTCGGCGGTGTTGTATTTATCTTCTTTCAGGTTATTGCGGGATGCGTACCTTGAATTTGACACAGGGATAATTTCTCCGGTTTCTTCATCAATATAGGTATCCTGATTTTCTTTGGCTTTTTTGTGAAAATGAATATTGATGTTATAGACCAAAACCAGAAAACTCATCAGTGTGAAGAACAGCAATATTCCCAGTCCCGACTTACCAAATATGCCCTGCATCCAGATCGCAGTCTGATAACCAATGGTGCCTCCAAGGATGAGCAGTTCAGAAAAAGATTGGAAGACAAAACCAAAAGTGATAGAGGTCCATAACAAACAGAAGATCGAATACCAGAAAACGGTCATCAGCAGAATGTTCTTGTATTTGAGTAACCTGAGCCCTACTGATATAATGAAGATGCTGATCAGAAGCGATGAAATTCCAAACCACTGTTTAACGAATACATCACTGATGAATGCGCCCATTCGGCCCATCCAGTTATGGACTTCTTCAGGTGATTTAAGGAGTATTTTTTGAACCGTAGCCTGACTGGTAAATGAATCATCGGTAGCAAAAGTAAAATAGTTGACTACAAAACTGATGATAGACATAGCCAGATACACGCCAAAGAGCAGAAAGAACATCCCCGCTATCTTATGGAACCGGTCATCTTTGAAAAATTTAAGACTGAAAGCAGGCTTTGATGAACCTTTCGTCTTTGCTTTAGGAGGTGACTTAGGTTGAGCAAGCTCGTTTTTTAAGGTGTTTTTATTTGGAATGCTTCTATTATCAGATTTTGCCATTAACCGAATCATTATTTGACAGACAAAGGTAATAATTTCTAGTCGAAATCATTTGTTCATCTTAAATTACATGGGTTTAAAGATACTAACAATTCTTAAAAACAAAACAACCTCCGGGTTGGGGAGGTTGTTGATAAAATAAGATTGTGGATGGATTATTGTCCGCCACCTCCAAAAATTGTTTGCAGATCATCTTGTGAAACTTTTTTGAAATCGGTAGGGATTGCAAATTCAGATGCAGGAATATTTTCTTTTTTAATGCTTTTAGCAGTCACTTTCATTGAAAATGGTCCCTGGTTCATGGTGAATTCCAATGGTAATCCGTTGACTTCAGGAAATGCACTACCATAAGTGAATTTAGAAATGTCAAAATCTTCACTGTAATAAATATCAGATGACGTTTCAGCACCCTGATTCGACTTGACGGTCATGATAGCCCTTTTGCAATTATACCCAAGAATTGTCTTGGTATCAGTTGTTGCTTTAAAGGTAGTTACTATACCTGCCTTTTTTTTCTGGTCTGCAAGTTGGGCTGCTGTATTTTCAATGTTTAATTTTTGGCCCATCATATCCATCAACATGTTAGAAACCTGTGAGGTAGCATCCTGGATGGTTTTAATGTCCATCATACTTGAATGCATTATCGCAACCATTTTGTCCGGAGTCATTTTCACGGTTTCTTCTGTAGGCATCATCGCTGCTGCCTGTTCAGGAACATCACCGACGGTTTTTACATCATAGACAATCGTTCCTGTAAAGGGAACTTTTTGTGCCTTAGCTAAAGGCATGAGGCTAACCATTGTTATAAGAAGCAAGGTAACGCCTATCAATAATTTTTTCATGGGTTGGTTTTTTTTTATAATCCAAATATACATATTATTTTACGCTTCTGAACATACGACTCCATCTTATTTTTCCACCTAACAATGATTTGTTTTTATCGAGTGAAAGCCATACATACGAAGCTTTACCTACAATATGATCAATCGGGACAAAACCCCAGTAACGTGAATCGGCAGAATTATGACGGTTATCTCCCATCATCCAGTAATAATCCATTTTGAATGTATAACTCTTTACCTCTTTATCGTTGATGAAAATCTTATCGCCCTTGATTTCAATCTTGTTGTTTTCATAATTCTTGATAATGCGTTGATAAAGTTCAATGTTTTTTAAGGTCAATTGAACCGTTGCACCAGCTTTCGGGATCCAGATCGGACCATAATTGTCACGATTCCATCTTAGTGTAGAATCATAAGGAAATACACTTCTATCCCCTTGTGACTTTGGAGCAACTTCTTTTTCGACCAGCTGAACGAATGGAAGTTGTTTCATCTTTTCTGCTGAGCTCGTCGAAAGTGTCAGGTTGAAATTTCCCTGGTCTTCTTCAGGCAATACATCTTCTGTGATATCCAATTCACTGAGGAGTTTAGTGTTAAAACGGCTACCATCGGTGCGGACCCTGTAAGTGGATTGAGCGTGTAATGGAGTAGGCATCGCTGTTTTATTCAGGTAAACTTGCTGATCAATGATTTGAAGTGAATCGCCTGGAAGTCCGATACAGCGTTTAATGTAATTCTCACGTTTATCAACAGGACGATACATGATTCGACCAAAGGTTTCCTCATCCGTGTTTACCCGTTTCCATCCGTATTCGCGAACCAGACGGTAGTAGCTATCATCCTGTACCTTAAGTGCAACGGTGTCGCCATCGGGATAATTGAATACCACAACATCTCCATGTTTAATCGTTTCAAAGCCGGGGAAACGGTAGTAAGACATTTTTATCCATTCAAGAAATGATGGGGTGTATTGTGTGAGGGGAAGGGTATGATGTACAAAAGGAAATGAGAGCGGGGTATTGGGTACTTTGGGACCATACGCAATCTTGCTGACAAGAAGGAAATCACCAACTAGTAAGGATTTCTCCATGGACGAAGTAGGGATGGTGTACATTTCGAAAATAAAGAGGCGAATAATACTGGCCGCAATTACGGCAAATAAAATTGCATCAACCCACTCTCTGGCGGTTGATTTCTTTACTTTTGGACGAACACTGAGCGGGACATATTTTTCAGTGGCTGATAAACCAAGCCAGGGAAGATAAATATAGGGAAACAAAACGGCAATAACTTGTTCGCCAAGGTTATTCTTTCCATAGGTCTTCACCAATTCTACAACCATGAGCATTACCATGAAAACGTTGAAGAAAGGTATCAATAAAAATATAAACCACCAGATTGGCTTCTCAATAATTTTCAGCCATATGTAGTAGTTATAAACAGGAACTGCCGATTTCCATCCCTGATGGCCGGCTTTTTCAAAATTCTTCCAGCAAATGATCGGAAAAAATAGAAAAATGATGATTAGAAGAAGGTTTAAACTCATAGTCTTATATGATTCGTTATGGTGTTATGATAATAATACGGATAATCTGACAACTTTATTGTATTAGAACTTTTAATCTTTCATTTACAGTCGCGTTGAAGCTGATTAAAGATTTAATAAATCCTTCATTGTATAAATTCCTTTTCTCTCTTTGAGCCATTCAGCCGCAATCACAGCGCCAAGAGCAAAACCACGTCTTCCTTTTGCCGTATGGGTAATTTCAATGACGTCAATAGTTGATTCCCAGCAGACCGTATGTATGCCCGGAGTGTTGCGGTGACGGATTGGTTTGATAAAGAGTTCCTGCTTTTGAGCAGGTAATTCGATGGTCCAGCTTGTTTTTGAATGGTTGTTGGCCATGATATCTTCAGCCAGTGTGATTGCAGTTCCACTTGGGGCATCGGCTTTGTAAATGTGGTGGGTTTCCTCCATAACCACATCATAATCATGATGGTTCTCCATTAATTGAGCGAGCTTCTTGTTGATGGCCATAAACAGATTCACCCCGATACTATAATTGGAGGCATAAAAAAAAGCACCATTTTTTTTATTACAAAGATTGGTGATCGATTCTATTGCAGCATACCATCCTGTAGTGCCACACACAAGTGGAATACCGGTTTCTAGTGTACGTTGAATGTTGTTCAATGCAACCGATGGGTGAGAGAATTCGATGGCTACATCGGCAGATTCTACTAAACCGAGTCGTTCAGACCATTCTGTTTCATTGTCAACAGTTACAATTATCTGATGTCCACGCTCAAGAGCCACCTGCTCTATTTCATGACCCATCTTTCCATATCCGATGATTGCCAGTTTCATAATTTAATTCTAATGATGAATAAGAAAAGACAAATATAGTGAATCCATTAAAATGAAAAGCAAAGAGAAACGCCCGCAACTCCGGGTGTCAGCTTTTGAGGTTGTTGGATAAATGGTTTAAGGTTTAGTGACAACTCATTACTCACATCAAAATCAAAAAACTGAGCATCTACCTGTGCATCAATAGCAACTAATAAATAAAGTACACCAGTTGCTATGTAAGTGAGTTCGAGATTTCGCCGATAATAGTCGCGCCCTGAAAGGAGCAACGTTGCATCTTTATTATAGCGTGTAACATAATCATTTACCGGAGGGAGATTTTCTGTTCCGGGTGTAGTCACAAAGTTATAGGCATTTCTGAATTTGATGTATTCACCATGATTTTGTTGAAAGAAGTAAACGCATGCGCCAAACCCTCCATATACAATGGGTAGCTTCCAATATTTGTGATTATAGATCTGACCCAGACCGGGGAAAATTAAAGAAAGCATAGTCGCCCTATGGGGAGAATGCTTTTTAATAAATGTAGTATCAACAATTTTTTTGGAAGGAGTGATTTTGATAGGAGCAGGAATAGTATCAAACACAGGTTTCACCTGACCCGATACTGACTGGATCAGAAGAAATCCGATTAAAATAATGAGCGAAGCTTTATGGATAAACAAAGCTTCGCGAATTTTATTGAAACAATATAAACTGATTCTAATCATTTAGGTTTATTCAGTTGATTCACCCATCAAGGTTAAAATCCTGTTCAGTTCGTTGTCATTCTTAAATGCAATAACGATAGATCCTTTTCCTTTTTCATTGCGATTAAGATCAACTTTTGTGCCGAAGATATAAGCAAGTTTATTTTTTGAAGCCTTCAGCGGTTCAGGAAGTTCTGCTTTTTTTTCTGCTTTTTTATCGGGTTGTTTATTCAGATTGCGAACAATTTCCTCGGCTTCACGAACCGAAAGATCCTTGCTGATGATGTTATTTGCAATGGTAATCTGTGTCTGGGTATCCTCTATAGTAATTAATGCACGGGCATGCCCCATGCTGATCTGGCCATTGCGGATTATTACCTGTACTTCTGGAGCCAGTTTTAGTAAACGGATAAAGTTTGAAATTGTAGTCCTGTTCTTACCCACCCGTTCGCTTAATTGTTCCTGCGTGAGATTGCACTCATCGAGTAAACGTTGAAAACTGATGGCAACCTCGATTGAATTCAACTGTTCACGTTGAATGTTTTCGACCAACGCCATTTCAAGCATTTGCTCATCGTTAGCAATCCTGATATAAGCAGGAATAGAGGTGAGTTTTGCCAGTTTTGAAGCACGTAAACGACGTTCACCTGATATCAGCTGGTATTTATCGTAACCAATTTTGCGGACTGTAATGGGCTGAATAATGCCCTGTTCTTTAATCGAATGGGATAATTCTTTCAAACTGTCTTCTTCAAATTGATCCCTGGGTTGAAAGGGATTGGTTTCGATCAGATCGATAGGGATGTTCGCGATAGCTCCCACAACAAATTCGCCGGAAATATCCTTAGAGGTAATATCGGTTTCAGGACTTTCAAGAATGGCACTTAAGCCACGACCAAGTGCTCTTTTTTTATTTGCATTCATCATCAGGCTTTAACTTTTTTGTCCGAATCATTGATTTTGGTCAGCTCATTATTCTGCAGAATCTCCCTGGCCAGGTTGAGATAATTAACTGCACCAGTGCTGTTCACATCATGCATGATAATTGACTCACCAAAACTTGGAGCTTCACCCAATTTCGTATTACGGTTTATTATCGTATCAAAAACCATTTGTTGGAAATGTGTCTTTACTTCATCGACAACCTGATTGGCTAATCGCAGTCGGGCATCGTACATGGTAAGGACAATACCTTCGATTTCAAGATCAGTATTTAGGCGCGACTGAACTATTTTAATTGTATTCAAAAGTTTGCCAAGACCTTCAAGCGCGAAATATTCACACTGAACAGGTACTATAACAGAATTGGCTGCAGTTAAAGCATTCACTGTAATTAAACCAAGCGATGGTGAACAATCGATAATAACAAAATCGTAGTCATCTTTGATCTTGGAAATCACACGGCGCATCATTTTTTCCCTGTTGGGCAAGCCAATCATTTCAATTTCAGCACCTACCAGGTCAATGTGAGCAGGTAAGAGATCAAGGTTGGGGGTACTGGTCTTTAAAATAATGTTTCGGGGATCGATATCGTCAATGATGCATTCATAAATACTGGTCTTGATATTTTTAGGATCAAAACCAACCCCTGAGGTAGCATTAGCCTGAGGATCTGCATCGACGAGTAGTGTCTTATACTCCAGTACCGCAAAAGCTGCGGCAAGATTAATAGCTGATGTAGTTTTACCCACACCACCTTTTTGATTTGCGATTGCAATGACCTTTGCCATAATTCTGTTGATTTAGAGTATTTTAACAGATTAAAGGCAATTTCACAAAAGCCTTTTACCTGTTTACAAAAGTACGACTTTAGGTCAAACCAAAATGAGTAATGAAGTAAAAAATCGAAGAATGTTATGAACTCTTAAAATATAAGCCCTTGAAAACTGGACTAGAAAAATACTTTAAAATCCTGATCAGGCATTCACCGAAAGGTCTTCAAAGCTCACATCTATCTGTTGATCTTCGTCTAAATTTTCATCCCTTAATGGAGGTGCCTGACCGGTTTCGACGAACTCAATGGCATCGCTTAAACCATTTGCGAACTTTTCAAAATCTTCCTGGTACAAAAAAATCTTATGTTTTTCGTAAGCGAACTTACCTGTAGCAGTATCAAATCGTCTTTTGCTTTCTGTAATAGTAATATAAAGTTTATCGTTAGAAGTTGTTTTAACATCAAAAAAATAGGTTCTCTTGCCAGCTTTTACTGCCCTGGAAAATATTTCTTCTTTATGTTCTTTTGGGTTAGTTTCTTCCATCTTTGATTAAATTAAGGCTAAAAAAACGGGTTATGTTCTTGTCAAATAGTTCTGTAATGGCAAAATTAAAAATAATCTCCGATTTTACAACTTTTTTTAGTCCAATCATGAAAATATAGAGCATGTCAATGAAATAATTTTCCGAAAAAAAAATCAAGGATATGTTTCAAAAATTCGTTAATCTGAATCCCGATCCATTAAATCAGACAAATTGTGTCCGTTTTTGTTTCAAATCTATTGAATTAGCGATTATGTATGATGACTGAAGATAAAAAGTAATACCTTTGCGTCATCATTTTTGTTTAATCTTATTGTTCATTCCCATACGTTATGCTTACCAGAAGGCAATTCCGAATAAAAGTTTTACAAGCCGTTTATGCTTTCCATCAAGGTGAAGGTGAACGTATTGATGTAGCTGAACGACAACTGTTAAAAAGCATAGAGCGCATCCACGAACTCTATATCTATCAACTTTCTCTTCTTGTTGACTTAATGGAATTCTTTAAGACCCGTCTTGAAGAATCTAAAAGCAAACATCTTCCTTCTGCCGACGATCTGAATCCCAATACCCGTTTTATTGATAATCTATTTATGAGCCAGCTGGCTTCAAATATGCATTTTATCAAGTTCAGAAAACAGTTCAAGATTTCCTGGGCCGATGAAACTGAATTGATCCGTAAGTTTTATCAGGCAATTCGTGAGTCAGCTCCATACAAGAGCTATATGTCGAATCCGGAATGTGGCTACAAAGATGACAAGGATGTTTTATTGCGGATTTTTAATGATATTATTGTAGAATCAACTGTTCTTCAGAGCATTTATGAAGAGAAGAGCATCTACTGGATTGATGATTTGGAACTTGCAAATTTTATGGTAAATAAAACCATCAAGGGGTACAGGGCATCCTGGGATAATATGGCTGACTTACCCTATGTTTATAAACCTAATGATGATCAGGATCCGGATAGCGATAAAGATTTTATTGTTCGTCTTTTCAGAAAAACTATTCTGAATAATACGGAGTTGGAGTCAATGGTAGATCAGAAAGCTCATAACTGGGATGTAGAACGAATTGCAATTATTGATATCCTTTTATTAAAAATGGCTCTGGCTGAATTGCTGGAGTTTGAGAATATCCCGGTTAAAGTGACACTCAATGAATATATTGAATTAGCAAAAATTTACAGCACTCCCAGAAGCAACGTTTTTATCAATGGGATCCTGGACAAGCTCATTCTTGAATTGAAAGAAAAGGGCCGGATTGTTAAAACCGGAAGAGGCTTAAAGGAATAAATGTATGTTTTGAACTGTTTTTGATCAGAAATTTAAATGATTTGCATGCATCCCTTAACTGTTGAACTTTAAATTTGTTAAATTTGTACATTCAAACTTTTAAATAATGAAACCTGTCTTTCGTATTACTATGATTCTTTGTTTTTTCATTGCTATGATTGCCTGTAAATCAAATTCAAGCAACAAGGCAACTTCTGCAAAAGAAATAATCTCAAAGGGGCCGGCTCAGATAAAGTTTGATACTGATATGCATGATTTTGGGGAAGTTATTGATGGTGAGAAAGTTTCTTTCAGTTTTAAATTTACCAACACAGGCAAAGGTCCGCTGATCATTACGGGGGTTGCCACATCATGTGGTTGTACTGTTGGCGAATATACGCACGATACCATCAAATCCGGGAAACAGGGCGACGTCACAGTGAGTTTCGATAGCTGGAAACGGGTGGGCTTTCAACAAAAGTCGGTTACTGTGAGTTCGAATACCAATCCCCCATCTCAAATATTGCGCATTAAGGCAATGGTGCTTCCTGCTAATCTCAAAGATAAATAAATTGTATAACTTAAATAATAATGATAATGAATCTATTAAGTGTTTTATTGCAAGCCGCAACCCCGGCTGCCGGTAGCCCATATGCATCATTGGGTTTTATACTTTTAATCATTGTAATCTTTTATCTGTTTTTTATCCGTCCTCAGATCAAACGTACCAAGGATCAGAAAAAATTCAGAGAAGCCATTAAAAAAGGTGATAAGGTCATTACTATTGGCGGTATCCATGGTAAAATCGTTGAAGTTCAGGATACAACTTTCACGATTGAAGTCGAAGGGGGTAACCGTCTGAAAATGGAAAAGAGTGCAATTGCAACAAGTGTTGAAGATCAGATTCAACAAACTCCGGGTAATTAATTACCGGGTTAAGCAGAACATAAAAAAATAATGTGAAAGCTGATAACGCTAACCGGGATAAGCATATACGAAAGTTTGCAGATGCCCGGTTGCGGTATCAGTTTTTTGTTTTTATCATTTGCCTGCTTGCTTCAATATCTTTTTGGTTACTGATTAAACTATCAAACGAGTACACACTTTCATTTACGATCCCTATAAAATTTGAAAATGTGCCCAATAACAAAATGCTTACAAATGTGAGTGATAGCAGTATTCAATTTACTTTAAAAGCACAGGGTTATCAGCTTATTCAATTAAGGTATTGGAACAATTCCAAATATCTTTCTATAAATCTTTCGAATAGCAATAAGGCTCAGAAATCTGATGAGATGACTACTGATTTGTTGTTGATGCCATTTGTCAGAAAGTATGCAACAACACTTGGATTTGTAAATGAGGTGCGTGCTGTCAATCCTGAACAGGTTACCCTAAAGTTGAATAAGATATACAGTAAGTCTGTTCCCGTAAAACTGTTTACCGATATTACCTTTTCCTCACAATATCTTCAATTTGAACCCTGTTTGATTAATCCTTCTAATGTTATGGTCTTTGGGACAAGGAACATGGTGGATTCTGTCCGCTTTGCTCAACCCGAAGTCATAAAAATCAGGAACATGAATGAAAGCGTGGTAAGATATGTTCATCTGAATTCCAACACACAGGGTAATCATCCATTTTTCATCCCCTCACGCATTAAGGTCACGATCCCGGTTCAGAAGTTTACAGAAGAAAGTGTTGAAGTTCCCATTAAAGTGCCGGTACAGGTTCCCGGTCATAACATAAAGTTATTTCCCGATAGGGCTGTCGTTTCCTGCATTGTTTCGATGAAGGATTATAAAATACTTGAATCCAGACTCTTCACCGTCACGGCTGTACTGATGAAATCAGATAACATGTTTCATTTAAGTGTTACGGCCGCTCCTGACTTTGTGCGTAATATTAAAATAACCCCAGAGAAAGTTGAATATTTAGTTTTACGTTAACCATGATAAAAGCCGGGATTACAGGAAACATTGGAAGTGGGAAAAGCACGGTTGCCCGATTGTTTGCAATGCTTGATGTTCCCGTTTTTTATGCTGACCTGCAAGCACGACACATCAGTGAACAAAAAGATGTTCTTGAAGAAATCAGGCAGACATTTGGAAATGAAGTGGTCGGCGAAAATGGGTCACTTGATCGAAAACAACTAGGGGCTATCGTGTTTAAAAATGCAGATCAACTTACACTCCTGAATAAAATCATTCACCCAAGGGTTATAAATTCTTATAATGAATGGTGTGGTCAACATGTTAACGTTCCTTATATCCTTCAAGAATCGGCAATTTTATTTGAGTCAGGATTAGCTTATCTTTGCGATAAGGTAATTGTTGTCAGTGCTCCAGAAGAAGTCAGAATCAATCGTGTAATGAATCGTGATTTTCTGTCACGGAATGAGGTTTTGGCAAGGATGAGCAATCAATGGACTGAAACAAAATTATTAAGTTTAGCTGACTTTGAGATCGTTAACGACGATTGCATGTCGTTGATCGAACAGGTCGCAACTATTCATGCATTTTTAAATTCAATTATCGTTTAGCATTATCAACAATAAGCTTAATTTTGTTTTCTGATTTATGTAATCAGGTACCTGTTTTGAATTACACTATTTATAAAATTTTTAAATCAATACTATGCTTTTTGATCTAGAACTTGTTCAGTCTGTTTATCGTGATTTATCCAATCGCGTTGAAAAGGCCCGCATTATGCTGGGCCGGCCATTAACCCTTGTAGAAAAAATTCTATATTCGCATTTATCAGATCTTGAATCGAATGAATACAAAAGGGGAGTAGATTATGTCAATTTTGCACCCGATAGAGTGGCAATGCAGGATGCAACAGCGCAAATGGCTCTTTTACAGTTTATGACAGCGGGAAGGAATAAAGTTGCCGTTCCATCTACTGTGCATTGCGATCACTTGATTCTTGCAAAGTCAGGTGCAGTCGAAGATTTGAATCAGGCAAAAGATCAAAACAGGGAAGTTTATGATTTTCTGGAATCTGTTTCTTCCCGCTATGGTATTGGTTTCTGGAGACCGGGAGCCGGAATTATTCATCAGGTTGTGCTTGAAAATTATGCTTTCCCCGGTGGATTGATGATCGGAACAGACTCGCATACTGTAAATGCAGGTGGGCTTGGAATGATTGCCATTGGTGTTGGTGGGGCAGATGCTGTCGATGTGATGGCCGGAATGCCATGGGAACTAAAAATGCCCAGCCTTATTGGTGTTAAACTTACAGGTAAACTCAATGGCTGGACTTCATCAAAAGATGTTATCCTTAAAGTAGCCGGGATATTGACCGTAAAAGGAGGCACCGGAGCTATTCTGGAATATTTTGGTGAAGGGGCTGATAGTTTATCGGCAACCGGAAAAGGCACTATCTGTAATATGGGAGCCGAAATCGGAGCAACAACTTCAGTTTTTGGCTATGATGACAAGATGGGAGACTACCTGCGTGCAACAGGACGTGAGGCAATTGCTAAGATGGCTGATGAGGTTCGTACTGATCTCAGATCAGATAGTGATGTTTACCGTCACCCTGAAAAATACTTCGATCAGGTGATAGAAATTAATCTTACTGAACTAGAGCCCTATATCAATGGCCCTTACACACCAGATGCCGCATTCCCAATTTCTGAATTTGGCACAATGGTAAAGGAAAAGAATTACCCGGTAAAGCTCGAAGTCGGGTTGATCGGGTCATGTACAAATTCATCATACGAAGATCTTACCCGGGCTGCTTCCATTGCTAAACAGGCCAGTGAGAAAAAACTGAATGTACAAAGCGAATTCATTATCACACCTGGTTCGGAAATGATCCGTTTCACGACAGAGCGTGATGGAATACTGGGAAGCTTTGAACAAATTGGCGGAGTCGTGATGGCAAATGCCTGTGGCCCTTGTATCGGGCAGTGGAAAAGACATACTGATGATCCTCTTCGCGCCAATTCAATTATCACTTCGTTCAACCGTAACTTTGCAAAACGTCAGGATGGCAATCCAAATACCCATGCTTTCGTTGCCTCACCAGAAATTGTTACAGCTTTATCAATTGCCGGACGACTTGATTTTAACCCTTTGGCCGATACCTTGATCAATACAGAAGGGAAAGCCGTTAAACTAGATGAACCTGTAGGAATCGAATTGCCTGTGAATGGTTTTGATGTTAAGGACCCCGGTTACCTGGCACCTCCTGCCGATGGTGGAATCCTAGATGTAAAAGTAAATCCTGTTTCTGAAAGATTACAACTGCTGGTTCCTTTTGAAAAGTGGAATGGTCAGGACTGGAAAGGGTTAAGATTATTAATCAAGGTAAAAGGGAAATGTACAACAGATCATATCTCGATGGCGGGACCCTGGTTGCGTTATCGCGGACATCTTGATAATATTTCAAATAATATGTTGATTGGCGCTACCAATTTCTTCAACGATAAAATCAATCTTGTTGCCAATCCAGTAAATGGAGAATTTGATACTGTTCCTGCTACAGCACGTTTCTGTAAAGCTGCCGGTATTGGTACCATCGTTATTGGAGATGAAAATTATGGGGAAGGTTCATCGCGCGAACATGCTGCCATGGAGCCAAGGTTTCTGGGTGTACAGGTCGTTCTGGTGAAGTCGTTTGCCCGAATCCATGAGACCAACCTGAAAAAACAAGGGATGCTGGCTTTGACATTCATTGACAAGGCTGATTATGAAAGAGTAAGGGAAGACGATCAGATCGATATAACCGGTTTGACAACCTTTGCCCCAGGAAGCCAGATCGAAATTGATTTACATCATGCTGATGGTACTTCCGAGAAATTTAAGGTAGCACATACCTATAGTGAAAACCAAATTGATTGGTTTAAGGCTGGCGGTGCATTAAATTTGATCCGTTTACAGCAAAAAGTGTAACCTTTTATAAGAAGTTGCGTTATATTTGTAAAAAGAGAAAATATGATACGCAACATTCTTTCTGTCATTATGCTGATGCTAGTGGTCAGTTCGTGCAATATGAATTGTATGGAAGGTCGGGGTGACCTTAAAACTGAAACACGGGTGCTTAAATCTTTCACGAAGATCAAGTTGGGTATAGATGCCCATGTGATCATTACCAAAGACTCCGTTCAGAGTGTGCGAATAGAGGCTCAGCCTAACATTCTGCAAAATCTCACTACTGATATTTCAGGTGGCGAGTTGGAAATTGGTACTGACGAATGTATAACTGATTACAAAACGATCACCATTTACATTTCGATACCGAATTTAGAAGGAGTGGATGTAAATGGCAGTGGAACTGTAGAAACGCGGGGGACTTTTTCACCTGACAAGGTTGAACTTACCATAAATGGTTCAGGCACAATCACTGCTACGTTAAGTGCTAATGAAGCTTTTGCAGTTATCAGAGGTTCCGGGAATATTAACTTAAATGGATCAGCACGTAAATTTAAAATCGATATTGCCGGTTCGGGAGATGTAAATGCACAGGACATGCCTTCTCAAAATTGTGATGTAAGTGTCGAAGGTTCAGGAAACTGCAAAGTTTTTGCCATTAGTAAACTCGATGTAAATATTGCAGGAAGCGGAAATGTTTACTATAAAGGGAAACCTGATATTTCTAACAGCATCGCCGGATCAGGAAAGTTAGAAAAGAGCAATTGATGATTATCTTTGCTTAATGCAAAAATGGAAATTCTTTTTTATGATATTGCTTTTTTTGCCCGTTTGTGTGACAGCACAGACGGGTGGAAGGGGTGTTTTCCCATTTTTAAATAACAATGCTTCGGCACGTAGTGCGGCGCTGGGTGGCAATATGTTGGCAATTGACGACAATGATCTCTCACTGGCAATTATGAATCCCTCACTCATTAACTCAGCGATGAACAATAATTTCACCCTGAATTATACTGATTTTTACAGCAATATCAAGAGTGGATTTGCTGCTTATTCGCATACATTTGATAAAGCAGGATGTTTTGCAATGGGACTTCAGTTTGTGAACTATGGAAATTTTATAGCAACCAATGACAATGGGGATCAGATGGGTAGTTTCGGTGCAGGGGAATATGCCGCCTCCCTGGGATGGGGACGTCGACTCGATACTGCCTTTTCAATCGGCGCTGATCTGAAGTTTGTGTACTCCTCATTTGATATTTATAATTCATTTGGAATCGTAGCCGATGTGGCGGCAACTTATCATTCTGACAATAACACGGATATTTCTTTTTTGGTTCGCAATATTGGCAGAGAACTAAAGTCATATGAATCAGGATACGAAAGAACCGTTCCCATTGAAATTCAGTTAGGAATCTCCCGGAAACTGGAACATTTACCTTTACGCTACAGTCTCCTTTTACATGATCTTCAACGTTGGGACTTACGCTATAATGATCCTTCGCTTAATACATCTGATCCCCTGACCGGTGAACCGGTTAAACAAGATAAGTTGATGAACATCCTGGATGAAGGATTCCGGCATGTCATTTTAGGATTCGAACTCATGCCTGTTAACCACTTTGTGTTACGGGTGGGTTATAATCCACAATTACGTAAAGAATTAAAACTCGATTCCAAATCTTCAACGGTTGGTTTTTCATGGGGGTTTGGGATCAGGATTAAAAAAATAAGTATAGATTACGCACGGTCAACATGGCATTTAAACGGTTCTCCCAATTACATTACGATTTCAGCTAATCTTTCTGAATTTTTCAAATAGAAAGAATGCTACTATCCCTCTAACAATTGTTTATCTTTGTATCATGCAAATTACTATTGACAATAAATCGGGTTTTTGTTTCGGTGTCGTTAACGCGATCCGGATTAGTGAAGAAGAACTGAGCAAAAATAATATAGGTTGTCTTGGTGATATCGTTCACAACAGCCGCGAAGTAGATCGTCTTAAAGAAAAAGGTCTACAGATCATCTCTCATGATGATTTATCAGAATGGTCGGGCAAAAAAGTTTTAATCCGTGCACATGGTGAACCTCCATTTACCTATCTGAGTGCCAAAGAAGCCAATGTTGAAATCGTTGACGCAACTTGTCCGATAGTCCTCAAGTTGCAGGACCGGATCAAAAAGAGTTATTATGAGATGAATGAACTCAATGGGCAGGTTGTAATCTTTGGGAAAGAGGGTCATGCTGAGGTTATTGCCTTGATGGGGCAAACCAAAGGAACAGCAATTCTGGTAACTAGTGTGAAAGACATTGACAAGATTGATTTTACTTTGCCTGTAAGACTATATTCGCAGACAACCAAGGATCCTCATAAATATGCCGAGATCAGTGAACTGATTTTAAACCGTATGCAGTCAGTGAGTGGTGGAAACGCTGATTTTAAACATTATAATACAATTTGCAATCAGATGGCCGGACGCGCACCTCATCTGTCTGTTTTTGCAAAGGAACATCAGGTGATTATCTTCGTGGGTGGTGATAAAAGTTCTAATGCCGTTGCCCTCTTTTCGGTTTGTAAAACTAACAATCAAGCCAGCTATTTCGTGTCCGATGCTTCTGGTTTACAGGAACAATGGTTTGCGGGGATCGACGATGTCGGTATCAGTGGCGCAACCTCTACACCCACATGGCTGATGGAAGAAGTAGCTTCAGCGATTAAAGAAATGACCCAAGACTAACCACTCTATGTATCTTCAACGACTGACCATCAATAATTTCAAGAATTATGAAGAAGCTGAACTGTCATTTTCGAGCAAGATAAATTGTTTTGTTGGTAATAATGGTGTTGGAAAAACCAATTTACTCGATGCTATTCATTACCTTTCAGTCACGAAGAGCTTCTTTAATCTTGCTGATAATCAAAATATACGACATGAATCCCCTTTCTTTGCAATCCACGGCAATTATATTACCGGTGGTGAAATGCAGGATCTGGTGAGTTGTATCCAACAGCGCAATCAAAAGAAACAACTAAAAATCAATAAGAAAGATTACGACCGGATGGCCGATCATATCGGCAGGTTTCCTGTTGTCATGATCTCTCCTTCTGACCGCGACCTAATCAACGATGGTAGTGACTTGCGCAGAAAGTTTCTCGATGGCGTGATAGCTCAGTTTGACCGGGCTTATCTGGATGATCTGATTGCTTATAATAAAGCGCTCATGCAACGGAATGCGTTGTTGAAGCAATTCGAAGAAATGCGTTTCTTTGATAATACGTTGATTGAAATATGGGATTATCAACTTAACCAAACCGGGACACGCATTTACGAGAAAAGAAAAACTTTTCTTGAAGGTTTTGTTCCACTGTTCAGACATTATTTTGCGTTTATCAGTAACAGCCGGGAGCAGGTTGATGTGGTTTATGAAACACAACTAGGCGAACTCAACATGGAAGGATTGCTTGCTGCAAATCTGGACCGTGACCGTGCTGCCCGCTATACGACAGTTGGGATTCATAAAGATGATCTTGATTTCAGGATTGATTCATACCCGGTTAAGAAATTTGGCTCACAGGGACAACAAAAGTCTTTCGTGATTGCAATCAAACTGGCGCAGTTTCAATACACGCGTCAAATAAAAGGATTTACACCCATTTTATTACTTGATGATATTTTTGATAAACTCGATGGTTTACGTGTCGAACAAATCATAAGGCTGGTGGGTGAAGATGGATTCGGGCAGGTTTTTATTACGGATACACAACGTGACCGCATTGCAGGGATCTTTTCGAAAATTGAAATAGATCACAAGATTTTTGAGATCGTCGATGGCAGTATTCACGAAACATTACAGTATTCCTGATTATGAAATCATCCAATGAGTATACGCTGAAGCAAGCCATCGAGGCATTGATTGATCAGTATAAGATTGAGGAAAGACTTAGTGAGACTGTCGTGATTAACGATTGGGAAAAGATTGTAGGTAAAATGGTCGCCCGTCACACAAAAAACATGCATATAAAAAAGAGGGTGCTGTTCATCGAGTTTGATAATGCAGCCCTGAGGAATGAGATGAGTTTTGCCAAAACCAGATTGATAGACGCAATAAATAAATCCCTCAAGAACGATGCGATAGAGGAAATCGTATTTACCTGATCTGCTGTCTGGAAATTTATAGCTTTTCCAGTTTTTATTTTACCTTGAAATCCATCATTTTACGATTATCCAGATAGACTTCAAGCCTGTCATTCAGCTTTACCGGTCCCACTCCTGCAGGCGTTCCGGTAAATATCAGATCACCGATTTTCAGTGTCAGGAATTGTGAGATGTAGGCAATGATTTTGTCAAAAGTAAAGATCATATCTTTGGAAGAACCATCCTGAACAGTCTGTTCATTCAGATCGAGTCGAATATTCAAATTATCCATCGACGCAAACGATTCTTTAGGGATGAACTCACTGATGGGGGCCGAACCGTCAAATGCCTTTGCCATTTCCCAGGGCAATCCCTTTTCTTTGCACTTCTGTTGAAGGTCACGGGCTGTAAAATCAATACCCGTTCCGATTGCATCGTAATAGGTGTGCGCATAACGCTCCTGGATGTATTTGCCAACTTTGCAAATGTGTAGGACAATCTCTGCTTCGTAGTGGATTTCTTTGGAGAATTCAGGATAAAAGAAGGGGAAATTATTCCTCACGATTGCCGATTCAGGCTTCATGAAAAATACCGGTTCTTTTGGAACCGGGTTGTTTAATTCCTTTGCATGTTCAATATAGTTGCGGCCAATACAGATTATCTTCATGTTGACTTTGGAAATATTTTATTAATTAGTTTTGAAAAAATAAAATTTATATTTTGATAAAAAGCCCGTAATATTCTTCAAATATTATCCCTTGAAGCATAGTTAAAGCATACTTGAGACATATTTGAGGCACACTTGAGCCACACTCATAGAATATGCCTTAACCATACTTCAATTATTGGACAACTCTCTTTCAATTGATTGTTATATTTCCCTTTTGCCTCTTTATTATGCATTATTAATTTCATTAAACTTTGAATGTTTAGCGATTGTTGAAAGCTCTTAATTTAATGGCGGTGATCAGTTTCTTGGTTGACAATGGGAACTCGGCTTTCATCATCCAGTCATAATATGCAGGTTCAATACGAAAGACATCTTCTACCGTTTTGCCTTTGTGCTTGCCGAAATTAAATACCTCGGCATTGTTCTGATTAAATATGATTTGGCCTACAAGGTCAGCACTCTGGTTGTAATAGGAAAATTCTGAAAGAGTCTTGATGTTGTTTTCAATTGGAGATGTGATCTTGCCGTGTTTATCGGTGTATTCAGTTCCAGCATAGCGGTCGAGTTGAGACTTTAATATCTCATAAGTTGCAACAGTATCTGCTTCAGCGCTATGGGCATTATTGAGATCCAGGTTGCAATAGAAGCGATAGGCTGCACTCAATGTCCGTGACTCCATCTTGTGAAATATATTCTGAACATCAACAAGGCGTCTTCCCTTTAAATCGAAATCGACATCCACTCTTAAAAACTCTTCGACCAACAAGGGGAAGTCAAATTTGATGGCATTGTAACCGGCTAAATCTGCATTACCAATAAACTGAGCAAAATTTGAAGCCATTTCTGCAAAAGTCGGCTCATCTTTCACATCCTCGTCACTGATTCCGTGGATGGCAGTTGTTTCGGGTGGTATAGGAACAGTCGGATTGATCCGATGCGTATGGACTTCATGTTTGCCATCGGGCAGGATCTTGAGCATGCTGATTTCAACGATACGATCATTGGCAATGTTAATTCCGGTAGTTTCAAGGTCTATGAATACTATTGGTTTTGTCAGATTCAGTTCCATTATTAAAATTTATGGTTAAATATAAAAAGCTTTGCAATCCCAAATAAGTTTGGTTTTGCAAAGCTCGTTAATTTTATGATGTGTTAATTAAATTGTCTGATTTTCATCAAAGTTCTCTAATATTTCTGCTACCCTTTTTAGAAACTTGCCCCCCAGAGCCCCATCTACGATGCGGTGATCAAAGGCGAGGGAAAGAATCATACGTTGTCTGATGGCAATCACATCACCTTCTGGTGTTTCGATCACAACTGGCTGTTTACTTATCGTTCCAAGTCCCAGAATGGCTGCATTGGGTTGATTGATGATTGGTGATCCCGTCAGGCTTCCGAATTGTCCAAAGTTTGTGATAGTAAAAGTGCCTTCCTGTATATCATCGGGACTCAGCTTGTTATTGCGTGCCCGTTCGGCCAGGTCATTCACTGTCTTTGTGAGTCCAAGCAGGTTTTTCTGATCAGCATCCTTTATGACCGGTACTATCAGGTTGCCACTTGGCAAAGCTGCTGCCATTCCAATATTGATGTGTTTGCGAAGGATAATGTTGTAACCATCTACCGATGCATTCACTCCGGGGAAGTCTTTCAACGCTTTTGCGGCTGCCTCAATGAAAAAAGGAGTAAAGGTTAATTTTTCACCATCCCTTTTCAGTAGAACATCTTTCATCTTGTTGCGCCAATTCACGATCCTGTTCATGTCGACCTCATGAAACATCGTGACGTGAGGAGATACATGTGTAGACATAACCATGTGATCGGCTATCAGTCTGCGCATACGATCCATTTCGACGATCTGATCACCTGTAGCCGCTGTTACAGTGGGCGCTTTTGTCTGAGATACCGGCTGTGCTGATGGTTGAGGTGCTGGAGATGGGGTAGTGGATTCTGCTTTCGGCGGAGCAACTGTAGGTGCAGGGGTTGAAACAGGAGCTGGTGCAGCGGTTCGATTCTTTAAAAATTCAAGAACGTCCTCTTTGGATACCCTTCCTTCTTTTCCACTTCCTTTGATAAGTTCAAGTTCTTTGGCTGAAATATTTTCCTGTTTAGCGATACTTTTTACTAAAGGTGAATAGAAACGATCAGATGTTGCTTCAGCAATATTTTGGTCTTCAACAACTGGTTCCGGAACTACGTCTGGGACAGCTTCAGGTGTTGCTTTTGAATCAACAACAGGAGCCGGAGCTGCATCTGGAACAGCTTCAGGTGTTGCTTTTGCTTCAACAGCCGGAGCCGGAGCTGCGTCTGGAACAGTTGCCGGTGTTGCTTTTGCTTCAACAGCATGAGTCGGAGCTGCGTCTGGAACAGCTGCCGGTGTTGTTTTTGCATCAACAACCGCGGTTTCACCATCTAAATCAATAATAGCGATCAATTGACCTACCGGAACAACTTCACCTTCTTTACATAGTATTTGAATCAATTTGCCCTCAACGGGAGATGGAATTTCAGAATCCACTTTATCAGTCGCCAGTTCACAGATCACTTCATCTTCGCTGATCATGTCACCTTCAGCTTTTAACCATCGTGTAATAGTTGCTTCTATAATACTTTCACCCAGTTTGGGCATTATAATATCAAATTTTGCCATGTGGTGTTAATTATCTTTTTTATTAGAATAGAATACCGTTTTATATGTGGGAATGATAACAACTGATTATCAAAAATGTTTCAGAGAGTGGATACAAATGCTATGCGAATGCGGAAAAACGAATTGTCCAGATTCAGGCGCTGACTTTAATATCAGGATGTGTGATAACAAAATTGGTCCCGATAATTGTATAGATATCGGTATGAGCTATTCGAAAAGGAATGGAATAATTTTTTAACAGAACCATCAAAGTGATGATTTGGTCTGTCGTTAAATCGGAAGCACTGAAGACTATTTCAGCTGGATGATTTTGTTCTATTTGGTCTTCAATGTCTTTTATAAGACTTTTTCCAGTGACTATTTCAAAAGAAAAAACAGGGTCCCTAATAGCATTGTTAACGAGAACAGAGAAGGTTGTTAACCTACCTGCAGAATCTAAATCGAGTAAATCTTTAATCTTTTGAGATTCAGATTTATTGCCAATAATTAATACAACACGATTTATTGCATTATCATGTTTCCTTAATTTATGTTGAGAAAAGAAAGACACAATTGAAAAATGTGAAATGTAATTCAATAATCTGTAAATCACTGCTATCAGGGCACGGAAATAGACTCCAGGTAAGATGACCAGTGAAAGGAGCAGTTTATTCTTTCCAACAAAATGTTTCCTTGCAAATATCAACATGGCTCCGTAAAAAAGCCTTACATAATTCAGGCTGCTTTTGCGGGTGCTTTCTCCCTTATAATGTATCATCCGGGATTCAGGGAAATAGTAATTAATATATCCGGCCTGAGTGATGCGAAATGAAAGGTCAATATCCTCACCATACATGAAGAAATCCTCATCCAGCAATCCAATTTCATCCAGTACTTTTCGGCGCAACAACATGAATGCACCTGCCAGAACCTCGACTTTGTTGATCTTGTTTTCGGACAAGAAACCCAAGTAATAACGGTTGAAAAATTTAGATCGTGGGAAAAGTTGAGAGAGATGACTCATCTTGCAAAAAGAAGCCCATGGGGTTGGCAGTCCCCGTTTGCTTTCGGGTAGGAAATGACCTTTACCATCAATCATTTTAATGCCAAGACCTCCTGTCTCGGGATGATTCTCCATGAAACCCAGTATACGGATCAAAGTCGTTTCTTCAATTACAGTATCGGGATTAAGCAAGAGGATATAATCACTTTCCGATTGACGGATTGCCTGATTATTGGCCTTGCTGAATCCTCTGTTGTCCTGGTTTACCATCAGTTTTACCTGGGGAAAAAGGTTCTGAACCATCTCTACCGAATCATCTTCTGATCCATTATCGACAACAAAAATATCAATATCGAGGGTGTTTGAAGCACTGATAACAGACTTCAAACATTGCTCCAGGAAATGTCGGACATTGTAGCTGACGATGATAACTGTGAGATTCATCTGTAAATTAAAAAAACAAAGATAACATATTGTGCTGAATCACCCTTGTCACTGACTTCAGGATATAGGTTAAGGCTATTGCCGCAATTTTTTGTTTACTTTTGCTTTTCAAAAAAAATGATTTTATTATAGTTTATGGCTAATGGAGTAAAAACAAAAGAGTATTTCAGACTTTCGCTCATCTATACCCTGGTTGCAGCATTCCCAAGTGTTCTTCAATTGATTGTTCAACCGGTTATTACAATGAAGGGACGTCTGGTTGCTACTGATTTAGGACAAATAAATTATGTTGAAGCCATAGTTACCCTTTTATTTACTATTTGCATTTTCAGTATGGAAAATAGTATCTCAAGATACTATTATGATGTACGGGAAAATAACCATAAATTCAATCAATTAGTTTCCACCATTTTTACGGGTATCCTCATGCGAGGGGCTATCTTATTGGTTTTTGTTTATATTGTTTCACCCTATGTCGGATTTTTCTTTAAACAAGAAGCCTTACAACATTTTGGGACGTGGGGTATTGCGGCTACCATTTCTGCTATTAACAGAGCAATTGTAACAACTGCAATATCATTATACCGGAATGAAAAAAAGGTAAAATCTTTTGTTATAGTCAATTTATCTTCAGGAATCTTCAGGGCTCTTTTTCAGGTAATTGGAGTGCTATTCTTTAGCATGAGTTTCCTTGGATATGTGTGGGGAACGGCGTTAGGGAGTTCAATCGTTTCTATTGCAGTCATCGTTTATGTTTACCGTAGAAGTGGTTTTCATTTTGTAAAAAGCATTAACAAGGAGTTATTGCGTTTTGCCTGGCCTTTATTGGAATATGCCGTTGTTGGTTGGGGGTTGATGTGGGCCGACCGACTTTTTCTTGAAAAAGGAGATTCAGTAAAGCTGGGAATATATTCCAATGCGATGATGTATGCTGTTGGGATACAGCTAATCATAACCGGGTTGTCGAGTGTTACTCAACCGGAATTATTTCGGTTCATGGCTGAAGGGATTAAGGAACGGGTTGAAGAGATTAAGAAGATTTCCAACATGTTTATTATTCAATCGTTGGTGATAATTATTGGCGCCATCATTCCGACCATTCTTTTTTTACGGATATTTTATTCCGGTGACTTGCGGTTATCTGCCTCAATTATATCCATTGTCTTTGTTCGATATATATTACGATCACAATATCAGATTTTTGCATTGCCTATCATGTTTATGAAAAGAACGCGTATCTTTTCATATGTCAACTACATTGCCCTTGTTGTTAATTTACTTTTAAATTGGCTGTTGATACCCACTTACGGTTATTATGGAGCAATTGCAGCTTTTATAGCTGCAAACAGTACACAAGTAATGGTCGTTTATTATTTTCAACAAAAAATAATTCCTATTCCCTGGAATTTAAATAAAGTATTGCTGTTTCCCTTTATAATCGTTCTGGCATCTGTCATTTGTGAAATATCCAAAGTTTATCTTGGTTTACCGGTAATGATTGGTGCAATTATCTTAACAGTTGTTACCTTTGCCGGGATTGTTTTTCTTTATAAGAATGAAGTTCATCAACTTCTGCAGAAAAGTTTTAAATTGATTCGCAATGCCTGAACAATTAACCATCGGAATGGTCGTAGACAATGAGTTCTATGGAGATCCACGCGTTTATAATGAAGCGAAGGTACTTCTACAGGCCGGGTATTGCATAAAAGTGCTTTGCTTGAACTATGGAAAATATCCGGTTCGTGAAACGGTAGAAGGCATTAAGATTGTAAGGGTGCCAATAAAGAAAAAAACAAAGAATCGTCTTTCTGCACTCATGCTTACCCTTCCATTCTACAGATGGTTTTGGAGGAAAGCAATTTCGGAATTTATTGTTTCAGAGAATATTGACGTCCTTCATGCACATGATCTGTACATGGGTAGGTCTGCTAAAGAAGGGATTAATAATAAAGGAATTCCTCTGGTTTTAGATTTGCATGAAAATTATCCTGCAGCTATCATGGGATATAACTGGGCAAATCGTTATCCTGCAAGGGTAATCGTTCGTCCTACACGATGGAAACGACTCGAGAGCCGGTATCTCCAGATGGCTGACAAGATTATCATGATCAGTGAAGATTTCAGAAAAGATGTTTTAAAAAGATTCCCTTCTTTAAATGAAAAGGATCTGATCGTCTATCCCAATGTCCCTGATTTGGAAGAATTATTATCGTATCCCATTGATGAGGATATAATTGATAAAGAGAAACGTTATTTTGCATTCTATTTTGGAGGTATCGCAGAACGGCGTGGAATATTTACTTGTTTTGAAGCTTTAAAACTACTTGTCAAAAAGTATCCCGCAATCACTTTATTGTTGATAGGCCCTGTTGATAAAGCAGATCAGGAACGATTTAATCAGTATTTGAAAGACCCTATCCTCATTGGGAATGTGATTTATTATGAATGGAAAGATATTTCATTGCTTCCTTCATTTATTGCAATAAGTGATGTCTGTTTATCGCCCTTGATAAAGAACGCACAACATGAGTCCGGAATAGCAAATAAAGTGTTCCAGTATATGTTGTTTGAAAGGCCTGTTATCGTTAGCGACTGCCGTCCACAACAAGAATTGATCGAAAATGAAAAATGTGGATATGTTTTTACTAATGAGGACGCAGAGGATTTGGCACATAAAATCGAAAAACTTTATAACGATCCTGATTTATCAAAAAGGATGGGTGTCAATGGTCGTATGGCCGCTTTAACCAAATACAATGTAGGCGCTTTCAGAAAAAATCTGGAAGGTCTTTATACACAGTTCAAAAAAATTAACTAGCAGAAACTCTGATGAAAAAGATTGTTATAATCGGAAATTCTGTGGCGCTACGAATTCGTCCACCACGGCAAAATGAGAATGATTTGTCATATGCTGAAATTCTTGACAACAGGCTGCCCGAGACGCTGGTAGTCAACCGCGCCATTGGGGCCACCGTTATGCCTCATGAATCTAATTGGTTAGATGAGTTAATCGCATACCATGCCAATTGTTACATCTTAAATTATGGGGTCGTCGATGCCTGTACCCGGTCAGTGCCACGCTGGATGTGGGACTTCATCAACAATGATAATCCTCACCGGAATTTCATCATGAAAATATTTCGGTTTCTTTTCAATTTTTTTGAAAAGAAATTCAGAAGAGGACTGACTGTTCTCAGGGGAAAACGAGCATGGACCAGTAGAGCAGCCTTTGCCTATAAGTACGAAAAGATGCTCAGGTTGTTACAGAAAGATTCAAACGCACAGTTAATCTGCATCGGGATTAATCGTCCCTCAGCACGCATTGAGCGTTTTCTACCTGGCAGTGTACGCAATGTGCAGCGATACAATGAAGTAATCCGCCAGTTGGCGAATAAATATAATTCTGTTTATGTTGAAACATTTTATGATTTTGATGAATCACTCATCCCTGATGGCGTTCATTTTAATGCCGAAGGACATCGCAAATTAGCTGACATGCTATTCGATGCGATTAAATTGTAAAAAATAGATATATAAATCGAATCAAATTTCATCTAAGTTTATCATAAAAATGGCTAATAAACAACATGTTGTATTTGTAGGTGCCGGAGCTATTGGAACCTCAATGGGAAATATTCTGGCTGCCAAAGAAAACCTCAAAGTAACATTACTTTCAATAGAATCAGATGTGGTAGATGGTATCAATAACCTCCATCTAAATCAAAAATATTTTCCCGGAGTACCCCTGCAGAAAGCATTGAAAGCAACGACTGATAATAACATTCTCAGTTCCGCTGAAGTTGTTTTTCTGGCTATCCCATCAGTGGTTACAGTTAGTTTTGTGCTCAGGATCAAAGAGCTATTAAAGCCCGGCACGGTATTGGTCAATCTTGCAAAAGGTTTTGCCGATGAAGGTATGACCATCGCTGAGAGCCTGATGCAGAAGGTAGATTTCCCAATCTGCTCAATGAAAGGTCCAACCTTTGCCCGCGAGTTGATGAACAATATTCCAACCAGTTTCACGCTGGCTACTGTTGATGAAAAGCTTTATCCTTTTTTCAACGAGATCTTTAACGATACCTGTATTTTCATTGATTATTCTTCTGATGTCAGAGGAGTAGAGTTGTTGAGTATTCTTAAGAATATCTATGCCATAGTTATGGGGATTGTGGATGCTCAATTCAACTCTCCTAACCTTCGTTTTCTGGTTTTCACAAGGGCCTTTTCTGAGATCAAGAATATCATGATGAAGTTTGGGGGTAATAAGGACACAATCTTTAATTATTGTGGGATTGGTGACTTTAGCCTTACATCATTGAACGATTTAAGCCGTAACCGGACATTGGGATTATTGATCGGTAAAGGATTCTTTACTCAGAATATTTCCGATAAGGTTGTATTGGAAGGTAAGATTGCAACGGGTGTCTTTTACGAAGAATTGAAACGGATGAATATTCCGGAAGAGGAATATCCTATTATTGCTGAGTTATATCAGGTATTTGGAGATAACTATGATGTCTCTACTTTTGTAAGTCGTTTGCTGAAAGTGTTTCATCCTTAAGGAATCTGAGCAGAAATATGATATAAATCCCGATATCCATCAAGATAACGGGATTTTTTTATTTTGCAATCATTTCATTAAGCAATACTGCCAGGCTTTTGGTGAGTTCCGGTCTGGAGAACCGGTTGATCTCGGCAGGGGAGACAACCAGTTCGTTTTTCTTATACGCGTTGTAAAGTGTTTTTATGTGTGCACAGATCAATTCTATGTCTTCAAATCCTGCTGTTAAACCACATCCTGTTTCATGAATAATAGTTGCTGAATCTCCATCTGCCGGACCGATACAAAGAATGGGCCTTCCTGAAGCCATGTATTCAAAGAACTTGCCAGGCAAGATCATCCGCGCATTGGGTGTATTATTGATCTGAAGCAATAACACCGCTGTATTCTTCTGCAGATTAACCACCTCGTTATGGGGTAAATAGTCAATCTTATTCAAACAACCATTCAAACCACATGTGTGGATATTTTCTAAAATAACGACATCAATATTTCCCGCAAGCCGAATCTCAAGATCTTCTTTAAATCCCGGCAACTCCAACGAAAATTGTTGCAATGCTTTCCATAATGAAACCGGGTTACGCGAAGCTGCCATCGTCCCTATATGGGCAATGCTGAATTTTCCTTCGGGTTGAATAGTAACAGGCTGTCCTGTATCGTCAGGATCGAAACCATTGGTAATGACCCGGTACGATCGATCCAATAGCCGTTTGAAATCTGTCGCCATGTAAGGTCCAATAACCGTAACGCGTGATGCTTCTTTCAAAACCTCCAGTTCCATCCGGTGATGGATTTTGTTGGCAACAGCAGTCAACTGAAGCTCTTTATAGAAATCGATATTGGTCCAGGGGTCTCTGAAATCGGCCAGCCAAGGAGTCCCGGTCTTCCTGTGCAAGTGAAGAGCAATACGGTGCATGCTGTGAGGCGGTCCTGTACTGACGATGGCATCGACAGGATGTTTTACCAGGTACTGCGAGAGGAAGGCTACGGAGGGTTTTATCCAAAAACACCTTGGGTCAGGAATTAAAAAATTCCCTCTGATCCAGAGTGAGAGCTCCTTTAGTTTGCCGGGTTTCTTTTTAGTATTCACAAAACCGGCTCCAAGCTTATCGCCTTTTTTAAGCCCTGCAAGTCTTTTATAAATGAGATAAGGCTCCCATATAGGGCGCCTTATTATCTCAACACCTTCCGGGATATCTTTTTCAAGGGAGGCGTCAGCCTCCGGCAGTTCGGGGTTTTCCGGAGTATAGATCACCGGTTCCCATCCGGACTGCCGGAGGTATTTGACGAATTTCAACCATCTTTGTACACCGGATCCGCCACTGGGAGGCCAGTAATACGTAATGATCAGCAGGCGTTTCATCCTTTTTTCTCAGCTTTTCTCAACTGACATTCCTTACGCATTTCTGTTCCGGCAACACCAAAAAGAAGCAGCAATAATAAAATGGAGGAAGCAAGAGAAAGTTTCGTTCCCAGAATATAAGAACGCGGTTCAAATTTATATTCAATGGTGTGATTTCCGGCAGGAATAACCATTGCACGCAAGACGTAATCAGACCTGAAATAGGGAGCCGGTTTGCCATCGATAAATGCATTCCATCCCTTGGCATAATAAATCTCAGAGAACACGGCAAGCTGATCGGTTTTAGCTTTTGATTCATAAACCAGATCATTAGGTGCATACGATTTCAAAGTAATCATTCCTGTAGTGTCATCAGAGAACTTGAAGTTTTTCAGTTGATCTTCAAAACGGCTATCAATAATGGCAGTTTCCCCGGCTTTGAAATTGGACAATGCATTCATTTCAGCATCTGCATTGGGAACCATTTTATAGCCTTTAACGAACCATGCATTACCACAGGCATTTGGATTCCTTTGCGGAATTCCTTGGTTGGTTGAATCCGGAACAATGATGTACTTGGCGTTGAGCATATTGAAAACTTCAAGATTGCCCTTGGCGAGCTGGTACTGAATGAGTTCATCGTAACGTTTCAGCTTCGCAGCATGATATCCACCTATTGATTTATGATAAAAGGAGGTGCTGGCGTCCTGATAAGTATTTACAGCCATGTTTAATACCCTGTAATCCGGGTCTTTATCCAGCAAAATCATTTCATCAGCATTGGTCTCAGGGAAAGGATTTTCGACAACAGATTTACGTTCATAGTTTTTCTTACCCAGGTAGCGTGAATCTACCGGAATGAGGTCAGCCATGATCAACACTGCAACAAGGATCATTAACCAGGTAGCATTGATGATTTTACGTGAGAACATCCACAGGAAAGCAGCTCCAACCATGATGAACAGAAAACTTCTGATGGCATCTGCACTCAGGATAGATTTACGAACCATTTCCAGATTGGAAGTTATTTCATTGATCACTGCATCAGATGCCCCTTGTTTGGTATATGCGGCAAAAGCTTGCGTATCAGCATTGTTGATCAATCCGAATATACCAGGGAAGATATAGAAAATCAAAGAGACACCAGCTGTAAGACCAAGACTGATATAGAAATACTTTTGTTTGGTCTTGAGTATTTCGGGTTGTTCAATAATTTTCTTTAATCCCATCAGCGCTATAATTGGCATTACCAATTCGGCAAGTACCAGTATCATGGTGGGGGCTCTGAATTTATTGTATCCAGGGAAGAAGTCGAGGAAAAGGTTGGTCATGAAAGAAAAATTCTTTCCCCATGCCAGCAACAACGATAATACAAACAATGCAAATAACGGCCACTTCAGTTTATCTTCAACAAGAAACATCCCCAGTACAAACAGGAATACAATAAATGCTCCAACGTAAACAGGTCCTGAAGTAAAAGGCTGATTGCCCCAGTATGAACTGTGGTTCTGAGCGATGACGTTTCTCAGCTCTTCTTTCACAGGAGCTATATCAGCAGGATTATTTCCCAAAGCATCTGAAGATCCTCCTTTGAAGTTAGGGATCAGCAGTGTCAGTGATTCATCGATGCCATAACTCCATTGGGTGGCATAATCCCTGTCCAGACCACTTGTTTGTTTATGTTGTGTATCTGTTAACTCAGACTGTCCACGAGTGGAGTATGCAGTATACTCCATAGTAGTCCAAAGATTTGAAATGTTTGGACCCAAAGCAAGTAAAGCGCCTGCAAACAAAATCCCAATTGCTTTAAAGAAGTCAGGCAATTGTTTCTCTTTTATCTTTACTACCAATTGATAGATAACCACGGCTAATGCAGCCAATGCAAGATAATAAGTTATTTGAAGGTGATTGGCGTTGATCTGGAGTGAAAGGAAAAGTGCCATGAGTGCTCCACCAATCAGATATTTCTTCCTGAATGCCAACAAGATGGCCGCAATGACCGGAGCCATGTAGGCAATGGCATGGGCCTCGCTGTTGTGCCCCGCCACGATCACAATAAAGAAGAAGGAGGAAAAGGCAAATGCAATGGACCCCACTATACTTAACCAGGGTTTCATACCCATTGTCATCATCAGGATAAAAAATCCAATGAAATAAAGAAATACAAAACCCGCTGGTCTGGGAAGACCCACTTGAAGAATCTGATCGATATAATTTATCAGGTTGCCTTTGTGGAGCGTTGAAATCTGGTAAGCCGGCATACCCCCAAACATGGAATTTGTCCACAAGGGTTCTTTTCCGGTACTGGCTCTGTAGTCCACAATTTCTTTTGACATTCCCCTGAAGTGAGAAATATCGCTTTGGAACAAGCTTTTTCCTTCAAAAAGGGGGTGGAAATAGGCTGCTGTGATGAACAGAAAAATGACAATGGCTGCTGCTACTGGCCATAGTTTCTGATAAACAGGATTCTTCATAAGGAATGGTCGTGTTAGATTCGGTTTGAGTTATTTAATTTCTTCATAATCAACATAGTCGTCGTCATCTTTCGGCTTCTCCGGCTTTTGTGGAACTTTTTCTACAGTAACAGAACCTTCTTTTCGACTCTGAGTTTGTTGAGAACCCTGATTCTGTTGATTATACTGGTCCTGAAATTTATCCATCTGTTGTTTAATGACATGTGGCAATATCATTTTGACCAACCATTTAATCAGGTAGTATCCAATAACAATGAATATAAATATTCTTATAAATGACATGGTAATAGTATTCTTTATAAATGGCGTTCAGTGCCATTTGCGTGCGAAGTTATAGCTTTTTGTCTAATAATCGAAGAGATATAACAACAAAAAAGGAGGCAAGGCCTCCTTTTTTGTTGTTATATCTCTTATTTTAATAGGATATTCGTTAGCTTACTTCAAATTTTTCTCGTCTGAAGTAGTCAGTTTCGTTCTTCCTTTAGCACGACGGTGAGCCAATATACGGCGACCGTTTGCAGATGCCATTCTTTCACGGAATCCATGCTTATTAGCTCTTTTTCTTGCAGAGGGTTGAAATGTCCTTTTCATTGTTTAATTCTTTTTTGGGAGTGCAAAGTTACCAAGATTTTCATTAAATCCAAATAGCCAGCGAAAAAAAATTTAAAATAGTTATTTGACCGGAATAGCCTTCAAAGTTTCGATCAGATATTTCCAGAATTTATCAACTGAAGCAATATTCACTTTCTCATCCGGTGAATGAGGATAGCGAATTGTTGGTCCAAATGAAATCATATCCCAGTTGGGATAAACGCCACCCAGCAGACCACATTCCAGACCGGCATGGATTGCCATAGTTGCCGGAACTTTGCCATATAACTTCTGGTAAACATCCTGCATCGTCTTCAGAATAGGGGAGTCCATGTTGGGCTTCCAACCTGGATAACTTCCGGTGAGTTCAACTTCAGCGCCAGCCAGTTCAAAAACACTGCTTACCATTTCACCCAGCGATTCTTTAGCAGAATCAACCGAACTACGCAACAGGCATTGCATGAGAACATAACCATCTTCTGATTTTACGCGGGCAAGGTTAGTGGAGGTCTCAACCAATCCCGGAACGGAATCGCTCATACGCATGACACCATTGGGACAGGCATAAATTGCATTGACCAATTTCTTTGTGGCTTCAACATCTAAAACATATTCCGGTAAGTGAGCCTGCTCGATCTTGAAACTCAGATCGGGTTCTACAGCCTTGAATTCATTTTTGAAAGTTGTTTCAAACTCAGTTACACTTTTGATCAGCTTTTCTGCCTGATCATTGGCTATGGTAACAATTGCAAATGACTCTCTGGGGATTGCATTACGCAAACTTCCACCATCGATTGAACCCAAACGCATGCCTGTTTTGATGGTTTGCTTCATCCATCGGTTCATTATCTTGTTGGCGTTGCCGCGTCCAAGGATGATTTCCAGTCCCGAATGTCCACCCTTGAGGCCTTTGATAAATACTTTAAATCCCACATGACCTGCAGGGACCGATTCTTTTTTGAATGCCAACTTGAGGTTTGCGTCTGTACCACCGGCACAACCAACATAGAGTTCGCCTTCATCTTCAGAATCCATGTTGAGTAAAATATCTCCTTTTAGAATTCCTGGTGTAATTCCGAAAGCACCTGTCATACCTGTTTCTTCATCTGCCGTAAATAATCCTTCTATTGGACCATGGGCGATATCTTTCGATTCCAGAATTGCCATGGCTGCTGCAACACCCATTCCATTGTCGGCTCCAAGAGTTGTTCCGTTGGCTGTGACCCATTCATCATCAACATAAGCCTCGATAGAATCGGTGTTGAAATCATGTTTCTTGTCACTGTTTTTCTGTGGAACCATGTCAAGGTGTCCTTGCAGGATCACCCCTTTTCTGTTCTCCATTCCGGGAGTGGCAGGTTTGCGGATGATTACATTTCCAACATGATCCATAGTCGTCTCTAAGCCAAGCTTTTTGCCGAATTCAACCATGAATTGACGAATCTTTTCTTCGTGCTTTGAAGGACGAGGAATCTGGGTTAAGCTGTAAAAATTTTTCCACACAGCCTGTGGTTCTAGTTTGAAAATATCTTTGTTCATAAGAGAAATATTAAACTTTTAATTGTTTATAAGATATGCTGTAAAATTAGAGAATTATTAACTGGAAGTAAAGGATAATACATCAAAAAATCCATTTGTTTTTAAACCTGCAAATTGTTAATAGCCAAACATTATTTCCTGCAATCAATCAACACATAAGGAAGTCTTTTTGTTATATTTTCAGGTAACATCAAAATAAGTTGCAACTTTATCTTTTTATAAGACGCTCATAAATATCGATCCATTGCTGGGTTGTTATTTTAGTTGCTAATTCTCCAATGAGTGTATAAGGAATCTGATCCATTTTCTTGAAATGGATGCAGCCTTTACCCATATCCAGTTTTGACTTAACATATTTGGGGTATTCCAAAGTAAACCACTCTGTCAATTCACGGCTTGCATAGATCCCCATATGATGGAATGAAATGAAACTTTTCTCCGAGCCAATATTTATGAATCCTAACGGTAGTTTAGGATCAGCACGATACCCTTTAGGATAAATCGAGTGGGGGATGACATAACCAATCATTCCGTAATTCATGACTTCTGTGAAACCTTCAGGAAGATTCTGTAGTATGACCTCTCTTAGTTTCCGAAATGGTTCTTTTCTGTCTTCAGGAAGTTCTTTGATGTAATCTTCCGGTGTTTTTGCTGTGGATTTCATAATGTGCGGTTTTTTGTACAACCCATCGAAATTTCAAATCGGGAAGGTTCTGATAACCATCTCGTGGTATTCCACGAAATGGTTTTCAACAATCTGTCCACTATTCTTGCATGATTCCTTTGCTTTTTCTATAACTGGTTTGAAATTACGGAATTCTAAATAGCCCAATGCTTTGGACAATTCGCGGGCACTCCAGAACTCATTTCCGTTTTCATCGATTTGCTTTATTTGTTCAAAAACATTTAAAGCCTGATTTGCTGATTTCTTTAACATGGTTTAAATTTTTTGGTCTAATTGTAGCATCCTGATTTATAAAATTCAACTTTCTAGAAAGAATTCACATTCTGAATTTGTTACTTCAAATATAATATGATTAAAGCCAAAATATTGGTTTTTGGACAATAAAATATTTGAACAGGATAATTCATCATGGTGAATCACCTTAAGCAATATTTCTTAAACTGTTTTTAATTCAATTATTTCCCGCCGATTTTCGCATAGATCTTTTCGATCCTGGTGGCCAGGTTGAAATCCAGATCGGTTACATTACCCGCGCTGTGGGTACTCAGGCTGATGTTAACCTTGTTGTAGACATTTGACCAATCGGGATGATGATCCAGTTTCTCAGCTTCCAGCGCTATTGCTGTCATAAAGGCAAAGGCTTCCACGAAATTTTTGAAGGTGAATTCCTTGTTAATGCTTTTGTTCCTGAACTGCCAGGAGGGGAGTTGTTGCTGAAGTTGTTGTTCAATGTTTGAGATTACATGCGTTTCCATAAGGCTTTTGGGTTTAAAATTGAATTGATACCATCATATTTTTGAATACTTTGGATGTACTTTACTTATTTAAGCTCAATTGAATAAACAATCCATTGTTAATATTAGTTTCGTGCCTTCCAGAAATCCTGAAAACACCTATTTTGGTTTGGAAAAATTAATTTGCATTTTTCCTTTTTCTTGATTAATATTGTAATGAAAATATCCAAAATCCGGTTCTTGATTGTTCAGGGCTTTTTATAGATTGCTGTCTTTTCCTTTTAATTCCATTCTTTTTTCATTGTCTTAATCTTCCCGGATGAGGGTTCCTTGAGGGGGATTTTTCTTTCCCATATAGTAAGGATAAAACCAACATAAAACCAGGATAAAACCAACATAAGACCAATATAAAACCAACTCTATAGGCTTGGTTTTATATTGGTCTTATGTTGGTTTTGTTCTGGTAGTGTTTTGGTTTTATGGGAAAGTTATCCCTGGGACATGACAAAGTCATCCGGAGGATTTACTTCCGGGGTGGGATCATTGTAAAAATGGGGTTGGGAGATGGTGGAATTTTATTTCCGGGGAATTTGATTGCAATGGGAAGAAGGACTGAAAATTGTTTGTGGGGGTTAAGATTTCAGGTTTGTTTTCTTTCCGGTCGGGGTTATAAAAGTAGGTGAAAAATAGGGGGATTGCAAGTTTTGCCCAAATTATATTTAAGAATTTTATGCCGCCCCTTCAGGGCTAAGAGGGAGGAAGGGTGTTCGTTTGCTACAATCATGACGTGCCTTCGCTACAATCATGACATGCCTTCGGCATTAAAAAGAATAACCTTCGGCATTAAAAAGAAGTGCCGGAGGCATTGAAATATGTTTTCAAGTTACACCAATGATGTTTTAGAATATATCCATCAACAGTCCGGGGAAGATACCGAGGATGAGGGTTATCAGGGTTGTGATGAATATTACGGCTTTGAATAACGGAGTGAGTTCGAGCTTTTCGGTATCACCTTCTTTGAAGTACATGGCCACTATGATGCGGAAGTAGTAGTACACTCCGATCAGGGCAGCAACTACACCGACTACGGTGATCCAGATAAAGTCATTCTGGATGGCAGTGACGAAGATATAATATTTTGCAAAGAAACCTGCGGTGATGGGGATACCGGCAAGGGAGAGTAGCGATATCGCCATTGCAGCGGCAAGAAACGGGTTATTCTTAGCCAGGCCATTAAATGAGTCGACGGTTCCAATGGATTGTTTGTAGTTCTTGACGCGCATAAGGATACCGAAGATAGTGATCGAGGCAAATGAGTAGGCACAGGCATAAAAGAGGATGCTATCGGGACTGAGTTTACTCATTGCCATGACTGCAATCAGCATGAAGCCTGAATGCGAAATAGACGAATAGGCAAGCAGTCGTTTCATGTTTTTTTGATTCAACGCAGCCAGGTTGCTACCCAAGAGGGTTAAAGCGATCAATACCCATAGGATATCCTGCCATACATGTCCAACCGGAACCATGATCTGGAAAAAACGGTAGAAGGCAGCAAACCCTGCTGTCTTTACAACCGTTGCCATGAATAGGGTTACCAGCGTTGGCGATCCTTCATAAACATCGGGTGTCCAGAAGTGAAATGGCATGATGGCTACTTTGAATGCAAAACCCATCAACATGAGGATGAGCCCGATATAAAGGATTCCTGGTCTTACTCCGAAACCGTTTGCCACTTGGTTAGCAATGGCATGCATGTCGAAGGTGCCGGTAGCGCCATAAACCAGCGCAATTCCCATTAAAAGGATGGCGCTTGAAAAGGCTCCCTGTAGAAAATATTTAAACGAGGCTTCATTCGATCGTAAAGAGAATTTCTTGGCACCAGCCAAAACATAGAGTGGAATTGAGAGGGTTTCGATACCGATAAATAACATCACGATATTGGAGAATGAAGTCATCAGGAAAACGCCAAAAAGGGTAAATACCATCAGGGCATAATTCTCGGCAATGTGTTCACGAACACCTTCAAAATAATAAACAGACAACAACAGGATCAAAATTGTCGTCACTATCGCAATGGTATTAAATGCAATAGAGAAATTGTCTATCAGCACCATTTGGTTATAATAGCTATGTGGATGACCCCACGACCTGAACAGGAGTCCCAGGGTCAACAACAATCCGCCGACCGCAATCGGGACAAGAATTTTATTATTCTTCGTTAAACCTGCATAAAGCAGGATAACTCCTAAAACAGCTAAAACAATAAATGGAAGCATAATTCTATTTTATAAGCTAATCAATGTTAATACTTTGTTTTAAAGCGGTAGTTTGAAAAGTTGGCCCATCACTGATGATGTCAAATCGAGTATCGGTTGTGGATAAACCCCAAGCACGATGACGAGCGCTGCCAAGGGTAAAAGCACTGCAAGTTCCACTCCTTTGATGTCTGTAAAAGTAGCCGTCAGCGTATTGATCTCACCCAACATGACTTTCTGGTAGGCATAGAGCATGTAAACCGCACCCATCACCATCGTGAGAGCAGCAAAGACTGCATACCAGATTCCCTGATGGATGATCCCGGTGAAAAGCAAGAACTCACCCACAAAACCATTCGTTAACGGAAGCGCGATGGTGCCCAACATGACGATCATAAACACGGCCGAAAACAAGGGCGCCTTGTTTCTGATGCCTCCAAGCTGAGAGATTTCACGTGTGTTTAATCTTCTTTCGATCAGTTCGATGATATAAAAGAGCGCTACGATGTTGATTCCATGTACCAGCATTTGAAATGCAGCTCCCTGAAGGGCTATCAAAGTTCCCGAAAAGAGCCCGGCTGCGATAAGGCCTACGTGAGCTATGGAAGAATAGGCTACAAGCGTCTTTAAATCATTTTGTTTCAATGCGATGAATGAAGCGTAAATGATGCCAATGATAGAAAGGGTCATTGCTGTTGTCCCCCATTGTGAACAACCCAATGGAAGCACGGGTAATAACCAGCGTAAAACGCCAAAGACTCCCATTTTCAGCATGATGGACGAAAGCATCATCGTGCCTTGTGAAGGGGCTGTTGTGTAAGTTTCAGGTTGCCAGGTGTGCAGTGGGAAGATGGGCATCTTGATGGCAAAAGCCAGGAAGATAAACCAGAATAATACGCTTTGCGTTTCGGGAGCCAGGTTTAGCCGGATGAAATCTGACAGTTCCCAGGAGCCGCCCGGAGTTTTAAAATAGAGAAAGATAAAGGCAATGAGCATCAGCAGTGAACCGAGCAGGGTGTAAATAAAGAACTTGAGCGTGATAATCTGACGGCGCTTTCCACCCCAAAGCAGAATAATAAAGTAAATTGGAATAAGCGATAGTTCCCAAAAGATGTAAAACAAAAAGCCATCCAGAGCAGTAAAAACTCCCAGCATTGCAGCCTGCATAAACAACATCAGCGCATACAAAATATTTGCACGGGGCTGTTCTTTGTTTAGTCCACTAAGGTAAATAAATGGTGATAACAAGTTGGTCAACAATACCATCAGCATTGAAAGACCATCTATCCCGATATGGAAATCGACTCCTATGGCCGGAATCCAGACATGGTTGAAGTCCAGGTTACCGGTTTTCTTTATGAATGCAACTAAAACAAGGAATGTAAAAGCAAGCCCCACAAAACTTGTTGCAATCGTAACTTTCTTTACCAGATCCGGATTTTTAATAAACAAGACACCCAGTCCGGTTATAAAAGGTATTAAAATCAATATTAATGTCAGCATAATTTCTTTTTTAAAAGCTAAATGCCTGCTTAGTGAGTACTCGGATGAATAGAAATAACCAGATAGAGAAGCATAAATATTACGCCAAATACCATGATGAATAAGTAAAGCCCGGTGTTACCGGTTTGAACACGTTTCGACTGACTGCCAATCCAGATTGCAACAGCGCCTGTGGTGTTGACGATCAAATCGATGACGTTTTTCTCAATCCAGCTGTAAAGCCTGACCGAAAGAAAGGTATAGGGTTTGACAAACAGAAAGTCATAGATTTCATCCACATAATATTTGTTATAGACCAGTTTCGCAATACCTTTCAGTTGAGAAGCATCGGCTTCAGGAACCTGTTTATTCACAATATAATAGCGTCGGGCAATAAAGATGATCAGCAAAAGTAACACCACCGATACTCCCATCAATGAATATTGGGTCGAAGATGCGGTTATCAATGTTTCAGCCTGAGGATATTTTGACATCACCGGACTCAGGAAGTTATGAAAGCTTTCATGTCCACCAAATAAAGCGGGGATATTCAGAAATCCACCTGCAAAAGAAAGGACTGCAAGGATAATGAGCGGAATTGTCATTACGCCGGGGGCCTCGTGAAGATGAGAAGCCTGCTTTTCTGTCCCGCGGAATGTGCTGAAGAAAACCAGATAGACCAACCGGAACATGTAAAAACAGGTAATCAGAGCGGTTAGCATTCCGAGTCCCCATAAAACAGGGCTGCGATCCCAGGCTGCTGCCAGGATTTCATCTTTAGAGAAGAAGCCTGAGAAAGGAGGGATGCCTGAGATAGCCAGTGTTCCAATCAGAAATGTGATAAAGGTGATGGGTAATTTCTTGCGGATACCACCCATGAAACGGATGTCCTGTTCGCCTCCCAATGCATGAATGACAGCCCCTGCACCTAAAAAGAGGAGGGCCTTGAAAAATGCATGGGTTGTAACATGAAACACTGCAGTCGAAAAAGCGCCCAATCCCAGTGCCAGGAACATATAACCCAATTGGCTGACCGTTGAGTAAGCAAGCACCTTCTTGATATCGTTTTGTTTCAGACCGATGATTGCTGCCAACAGGGCTGTCAGAAGACCAATCACGATGATGATATTCATGGTCATAGGGGCCAGCACATATAATGCGCTACTACGTGCGATCATGTAGATACCTGCAGTGACCATCGTTGCTGCATGGATCAGTGCCGAAACAGGAGTTGGGCCGGCCATGGCATCGGGCAACCAGGTGTAGAGCGGAATCTGTGCACTTTTTCCTACAGCGCCTATTAAAAGTAATAAGGTAATCGCCGTAATCACTGGTTCTCCGGAATGCATTCCTGCAGCCTTACCAAATACATCGATGAAATTAACAGAGCCGAACTGATAGTACATCAGGATGATGCCAATCAGAAAACCCACATCACCAATGCGGTTCATGATGAATGCCTTTCGGGCAGCATAGTTATAATCGTTGTTCTTGAACCAGAAACCTATCAACAGGTATGAACAAAGACCTACACCTTCCCATCCAATAAACAGGATCAGGAAGTTGGCGCCGATAACCAGCATCAACATGAAGAATATGAAGAGGTTCATGTATTCGAAGAAGGTATTGGCATGCTCATCTTCTCCCATGTAACCAATCGAATAGATGTGAATCAAAAGGCCTACGCCGGTCACAATCAACATCATGGTTACGGACAGGGGGTCGATCAGGAAGGAGAAAGGGATATGCAGGTTACTGACACTTAGCCAATTGAACATGTCGAGTGTAGCGCTTTGCAAGGTACCGTTCATCACTTGTAAATACAGCGCACCCACTACCGCAAATGAGAGAAAGACCGCCACGCTGGCAATTATTCCCGAGCCCTTCCGGCTGATGGTTTTCTTTCCGATGCCGTTGATGACGAACCCAAGCAGGGGGAAGAGCGGAATCATCCATGCGAATTGTATCATATTTCCAGTTCTTTTAAAATTCTTATTTAATTATTATCACTCAGTCTGTTCAGCAGATTGATATCCAATGAATGGTTGTTTCGTTTCATCATGACCAGAATAGCAAGGCCCACAGCAACTTCAGCTGCCGCAACGACCATGATAAAGAAAACAAAGACCTGTCCGGAGGCATCAGCATGATAAGCAGAGAAGGCTGCCAACAGCAGGTTCGCGGCATTCAACATCAGTTCGATACACATCAGGACAATAATTGAGTTACGGCGCAGCAGTGCTCCGATAATTCCAATTATGAACAAAATCAGGCTGAGATAAATGTAATGCTGTATAGGCACTACCTGTATGGCATTGGTAATTTTTTCCATAGCTTAAATTTTATGCTTATCGTGTTTACCAAGCATCATGGCGCCAACCATAGCTGCAAGGAATAAAACGGATGTGGCTTCGAAAGGGAGTAAAAAATCTTTAAACAAGACCTGTCCCAGATCGTGGACCAGTCCCATTTTGTTGTTCACCACATGCTGGATAGGCATGATGGAAAGTCTTTTTACAGCGGCAAGCAATACCAACAATAACAGACCTCCAGAAATGACAGCTGCCAGTTTGGTTGTCCATTTCTTATGGGGCTCATTTTCACGGTTCATATCGAGAAGCATGATCACGAAAAGGAACAGCACCATGATTGCCCCGGTGTAAACGATGACGTGTACGACAGCCAGAAACTGTGCGTTGAGCAGGACGTAGTGTCCGGCAATACATAGAAAAGTCACGATCAGGGCGATGACGCTGTTGACCGGGCTCTTTGAAAAAACGACTACCAGTGCACTAATTATGGCTATGGCTGCAAGGATATAAAATATCAGACCCATGATTCTTTTGTTTTTGCGGGCGTTAGATTAGCGATTATGTTTATAACGTTTGTTTTTCTTGAATGCCAATACTTCTTTTGTCTGACGTTTGGTCACATCGATGCGGTTTTCCGTCTTTTCTACCAGTTTGTCTTTTCCGTAAATGAAAGACTCTCTCTCATATTCGGTAGGAACAAGGCGGTCGGTTAGGAATATGGCTTCTTTTGGACAGGCATCTTCACAATCGCCACAAAAGATGCAACGCAACATATTGATCTCGAAAACGGCTGCATACTTCTCTTCCCTGTAGAGGTTTTCTTCGCCGGGTTTGCGTTCGGCAGCTACCATCGTGATGGCTTCCGGAGGACAGCTCAAGGCGCAAAGGCCGCAGGCGGTACAACGTTCACGTCCTTGATCATCGAGTTTCAAAACATGAAGACCCCTTGCAACCGGACTCATGGGGCGCTGTTGTTCAGGGTACTGAACAGATGCTTTCCTCATGAAGAAGTGCTTGAGAGTGATTGCCATGCCTTTTATAATAGCCGGCAGGTAAATGCTCTCAAGAAAAGTCATTTTGTTATTCGTTACTACCTTTGATTTATTTGACAGACTTTTCATAATATTCGTTATTCAAAAGCTAAAACAACAGGATAGCTGCTCCTGTAATGATGATATTCAGAATAGCCAGTGGAACCAGTACTTTCCATCCTAAATTCATTAACTGATCATAACGGAAGCGGGGTAAAGTCCACCGCACCCACATGAACACAAAAATAAAAAATAGTATTTTAATAAAGAGGAATGCAGATCCCAACAATGTGACGGCATTGGCCGAAAGTCCCATCGATTCGATGAATGGCATATGGTATCCGCCAAAATAAAGGGTGGAGATGACTGCCGAGGAGACAAACATATTGATGTATTCTGCAAAGAGATAAAATCCAAGTTTCATGGAACTGTACTCGGTGTGATATCCACCGATTAACTCTGTTTCACATTCGGGCAGGTCAAATGGTGCGCGGTTGGTTTCGGCAAAGGCGGTTACCAGAAAGATCAGGAATCCAAGAGGCTGAACAAGAATGTTCCATAATCCGTTTTTCTGATGATTTACTATGTCGGCGAGGCTGAGTGAGCCATTGGCCATGATCAGGGCAATGATGGCCAGTCCCATGGCGAGTTCGTAACTGATCATCTGTGATGCAGCCCGAATTGCGCTGAGCAATGAGTATTTATTGTTGGATGCCCATCCACCGAGCATGATGCCATATACACCTACCGAGATCATCGCGAAAACATACAGGATACCGATATTGAGATCAGAAACCTGCATGGAATATTCTTTTCCGGAAATGGTCAGCGTGCCTCCCCAGGGGATAACGGCGCTGGTCATACAAGCAGTGAACATCGCTATGCTGGGACCCAAAATGAAGATCCCTTTATTGGAGGCCAGCGGGATAATCTCTTCCTTCATAAACATCTTGACTCCATCGGCAACAGGTTGAAGGAGACCGTATATTCCGGCGCGGTTAGGTCCGAGCCTGTCTTGCATGAAGGCTGCAATCTTTCGTTCACCATAGGTGCTGTACATCGCAACGACCAATGAGATCGTAAATATGACGATTAATAATACAGCCTTGAAAATGAATTCGTTCAATTCCATCGATAGATAATATTAAGGATTAGCCTTTTGGAGGAGTATCTTTTAAATTGTTGATGTTTTCGTAAAGATTCACTGAGATGACCGATTGACGTTTGATGTGACGAGGGCCTTCTATCACCCAGTCTGAAACCAATTTCTTTTCGAACCTGCATTCGTTGCAGATGAAATCTTCGACTTCTCCGAACTCATCCTTGCGACCGGTTATACGTACAACATCTTGACCTTTGGCCCAAAGCACAACCTTGCCTACACATTTTGGACAGTCATGGTGAGCGTCGTAGGGCTTTGTAAACCAGACCCGGCTCTTGAAACGTGAACTCCGGTCGGTGAGCGCCCCAACAGGACATACGTCGATGACGTTTCCTGAGAAATCATTCTCAACGGCTTCGTTGATATATGTTGATACTTCAGAATGATCGGCACGGAACAAAACACCCAGGAGCCTTTTATTGGTCAGCTGAGCTGAAAGATAAACACAGCGGTAGCAGAGGATACAACGGTTATTATTGAGGGTAATATACTTTCCAAGATCGACGGATTGAATGTTTCGACGCTCTTCTTCGTACCTGCTTTCGCCTTCACCAAAACCATACGACAAATCCTGTAGGTCGCATTCTCCGGCCTGGTCACAGATTGGGCAGTCGAGAGGATGGTTCGTTAACAGGAATTCTACCACTCCATTACGGGCTTCGACCACCTCGGCCGAGAGATTGTTTTCAACCACCATGCCATCCTGAGCAGGTGTTGAGCATGAGGCAACCAGTTTAGGCATGGGGCGCGGGTCGGCAGCAGAGCCTTTCACGACCTTGACCAGGCAGGTGCGACACTTGCCCCCGGTTTCTTTGAGTTTGGAGTAATAACACATCGTTGGAGGAACGACCTTGCCACCTATTTGACGGGCTGCATTGAGTATCGATGTCCCTTTCTCAACTTCAACTTCTATATTATCGATTGTTATTTTAATCATCATTCGGTCAATTTTTAATTGAGAAAACAACTATTCGAACCAACAGCCCTTGCGGGTGACATGCTCTTCAAACTCTGCACGGAAGTGACGGATTGCGCTGGCTACAGGCCATGCAGCCGCATCACCCAATGGGCAAATTGTTTTTCCTTCGATATTTTTCTGAATACTGAACAGCAGGTCAATGTCGTGCATTCTGCCATCACCATTTTCGATGCGGTAAAGGATCTTTTCCATCCAGCTGGTTCCTTCGCGGCATGGGCTGCATTGACCACATGACTCGTGACGGTAAAAGCGGGTGAAATTATAGAGATTGCGCACGATACATGTGCCCTCATCCATCACGATGAATCCACCCGAACCAAGCATGGTACCTGTTTCGAATCCACCATCGGAAAGAGATTCATAGGACATTAAACGGGCTTCTCCCTTTGCGGTTGTGGTAATGAGGTTTGCAGGAAGGATGGGAACAGATGATCCACCTGCTATGACAGCTTTTAATGGTTTACCGTTTTTCATTCCACCGCAATAGTTGTCGCCATAAATGAACTCTTCGACCGGGACACCCATCTCGATTTCATAGATGCCTGGATTTTTGATGTGACCGGAGGCTGAAATGAGTTTGGTTCCTGTGCTGCGACCCACCCCTATTTGTGAAAACTGATCACCCCCATTGTTGATGATCCAGGGAACAAGGGCCAACGTTTCAACATTATTGACAACAGTAGGGCAATTGTACAAACCGGATACAGCAGGGAAGGGGGGTTTTAGTCTTGGATTACCACGTTTGCCTTCTAGCGATTCGAGCAGGGCGGTTTCCTCGCCGCAGATATAGGCTCCAGCGCCAGGGTGACAGTAGAGGTTGAGCGAATAGCCCGAACCCAGAATGTTTTTACCCAGATAGCCTTTTTCTTTCGCCTCAGCGATAGCACGTTCAAGAATGCGCAGGATATAGAAGAACTCGCCACGGAGATAGATGTAGGCATCGTTCACACCCAATGCATAACTCGATACAATCATCCCCTCTATCAGCGCATGGGGATTGAATTCCATCAGGTAACGGTCTTTGAATGTGCCCGGTTCTCCTTCATCTGCATTGCAGACCAGGTAATGTGGGTTTTCGGACTTGCGGTCAAGAAAACTCCATTTCATGCCCGTAGGGAAACCTGCTCCACCACGACCACGAAGACCTGATTTCTTCACTTCTTCCATGACACCGTCGGGAGACATGGTTTTTAAGGCCTTCTCAACAGCGGCATAGCCGCCTGTTTTTCTGTATACCTCAAACTTATGAAGTTCGGGGTTGAGTATGTGCTCGGTTAATATCTTGATCCCCATTTATAGTGAGTGCTTCGGATTAGTCTTTATAAGGGTTAGTATGCGATGATTTTCCACATTTACACCACTCATCAATCAGTGTATCAACTTTTTCTGTAGTTAGATTTTCGTGATATTTGTCTCCAACCAGCATGACAGGGGCAGTACCACAAGCTGCAAGACATTCAGCGGTTTTCAGTGTGAACTTTCCGTCTGCAGTGGTCTCACCCGGTTTGATGTTGAGTCGTTTCGAGATGTGTTGAATGATCTCACCAGCACCATTTAGCATGCATGGCCCGGTCTGACATACTTCGATGACACACTGACCAACGGGTTCAAGGTTGAACATGGTATAAAATGTTGCCACTTCATACACTTCAATCTGTTCCAGTTTGAGTAAACCGGCAACATAATTCATCGTTTCTACACTTAACCATCCACCGAATTCGGCTTGAGCAATATGTAATAATGGTAGTAAAGCTGATTTCTGTTTCCCTTCGGGGTAACGTGCAATTATGCTTTTAACCAATTCAAGCGATTCAGCAGAAAATTTGACTTCATTATCCATCGTTCAGAAAAAATCAATCATTTATTAGTAAAAAATTCTTTTCAGCCTTTAAGCATCAAGCTCTCCGGCAATCACGTTCATGCTGCTTAATGTAATAATAGCATCTGAAAGTAGGTTGCCTTTTATCATATCGGGATAACCCTGATAATAAATAAAACAGGGTCGGCGGAAATGACAACGGTAAGGTGATCGACCACCATCGCTGACAATGTAAAAACCGAGTTCTCCGTTGGCGGCTTCAACAGCGCTGTAGATCTCTCCCTTTGGGGGATCGATTTCGCCCATTACCTGTTTGAAATGCCAGATAAGGGCTTCCATATCGTTGTAAACCTTTTCCTTGGGCAGCATGACATAGGCCAGATTATTGGCATTGAAGGTCTCTTTGTCGTCCATGGCATCGAGTTTGGCAATGGCCTGGTTGATGATACTCATGCTCTGCCACATCTCTTCCTCACGGACCATGAAACGGTCGTGCGTGTCGCCGGTTGTGCCAACAGGTACGATGAATTCAAAGTCTTCGTAGGAGCAGTAAGGTGATGCAATGCGCACATCGTAATCGACACCTGCTGCACGTAGATTGGGGCCGGTAAAACCATAATTGAGCGCTTTCTCAGCAGAGATAGCGCCAACACCAACGGTACGATCCAAAAAGATCCGGTTTCGCATCAGCAATTTCTCAAACTCTTTCAGTCTTGGCGGATACTCTTTCATGAAAGTACGGAGAAGGCTCCAGGACTTTTCGTTCCAATTACGTTCAAATCCACCGATTCTACCGATGCTGGTAGTCAAACGTGAGCCACAGATCTGTTCCCAGATCTCATATATTTTTTCACGGTCCTGAAACATGTAAGTGAACACGGTAAGTGCTCCTGTATCAACACCAATAACAGAATTACAGACATTGTGATCGGCTATCCGGGCCAGTTCCATGATGATGACCCGCATGTACTGAACACGTTTGGGAATCTCAAGGCCGAGCAATTTCTCGACAGCCATCAGCCATCCCGTATTGTTTAAAGCCGAAGAACAGTAGTTCATACGGTCGAGTAGGGGGAGGATCTGATAATACGCTCTGCGTTCGGCAATCTTTTCAAATGCACGATGAATGTATCCGATGGTTTGAGTCGTGTCAACCACATACTCTCCATCCATGGTCATTACATTTTGAAAGACTCCATGCGTGGCAGGGTGGGTGGGTCCAACATTGAGTGTAACAAACTCGTGTACCTCACTTCCGGCAACGTCTGCAGGATCAATATTTTTCCGGATATCTTCTTTCATTTCCTGATACCTAACTTCAAAGTTTAAATTATTTATTCATTTGGTTCCTTAAGCCTAAAGACCTAGCGACCAAAAAAGTCATCATTTTTGTCTTCCCTGGTCCCATCCTCGAGTGGATATTCTTTCCGCATCGGGAAATAATCCATTTCGTCAACGTTGAGAATGCGTTTTAAATTGGGATGTCCTGAAAACAGGATGCCATAAAAATCATAGGTTTCACGCTCCATCCAGTTGGCCCCTGCAAAAACAGGAGTCGCCGAAGGAAATGTGATGTCTTCAAGGGTTGTAAAGGCCTTGATCCGGATCCGCTGATTGTTTTCAAGACTATGCAGGTGATAAATTACCCCGAATGGTTCATCATTATCGGGGTAATGAATGCCGCAGAGGGTCGTTAAAAACCGGTATCTTAAGGTTTCGTCGTCATAGAGAAAACGCAAAAGATCCAGAATGATCTCTTTTTTGACAACATAAACCGGCATATCCATTTCTACTTCTTCGGTAAGAATGGCCTCACCGAATTGGTTCCTGAGCTTTTCTGAAGTCAGGTCTACAATCTCCCTGTTGATTATGAACATTATTCGATACCGTAAGTTGCTAATAATTCTTTGTATTCGGCTGAATTTCTACGTCGCCCGGATTCATTGTGTGCCAGATCCTGAATCTTTAAAATACCATTGATGATTTGTTCTGGACGCGGAGGGCAACCAGGCACATAAACATCTACAGGGATCACCCGGTCTATGCCTTGTAAAACACTGTAAGTGTCAAATATACCCCCACTGGCAGCACATGCCCCAACAGCAATCACCCAACGGGGTTCGGCCATCTGAACATAGACTTCCTGCAGGATAGGTCCCATTTTCTTAGCGATAGTGCCCATCACCATCAAGAGATCACTCTGACGGGGAGAGAAACTCAAACGCTCCATACCAAAACGGGCCAGATCGTAATGAGGTGCCATTGTTGCCATGAATTCAATACCGCAGCATGAAGTTGCAAAGGGCAGTGGCCATAATGAATTCATTCGGGCCAATCCAATTGCTTTATCCATTCGGGTGGCAAAAAAGCCGTTACCCGAAAGACCTTCAGGCATGTCAACAATTGTGATTTTATTATTATTTGAGTCCATTGATTATGCTTTTTGTTCGCCTTCCGGCTGATTAAACCGATCCCAAGTGAAAGCTCCTTTCAAAAACAGATAAAGAAATCCTGAAAGAAGAAATCCCATGAAAATCAACATTTCCCAAAAACCAAATGCCCCCAGTTCCCTGAAATTGACTGCCCAGGGATACATGAAAATGACTTCCACATCAAAAAGAACAAAAATTATGGCTATCAAAAAATATTTTACAGAAAATGGACTTCTGGCATTGCCAATTTGTTCTATTCCGCATTCAAAATTTTGAAGTTTACGTTTTGTCTTTCTTTTTGGGCCTAAATAATGGGTAGCCAGCATGACCGTAACTACAAATCCAATGACGACTGCTGCCTGCATTAGTACGGGTACCCAATCAGAGGGGGTGTGTTGAATAATTGGTGCCATAGTTTATCTTTTCAAAAAAATGGTTTAACATATTGTTATTCACTGAAATGCAAATCATTTAAGTAATAAAGTGCCTTTTTCCTGTTTCAGGAATAACAATGAGCAAAAGTAAACCGTTTATAGATACAATTGTTTGACTAAGATAAAAAAATTGTTAGCGCACTAACAATAAGATTTTAAATATTTTAAAAATCCTTTTACCCTATTTCCAAAGGTGTACAACTTTCTTGGATTCAAAAAAAGGTTCAGAAAAGTAATCTTGCAGATCGAAAACTTTCCAGTAATTGTTTAATGGCGTAAGTTCGTTGTCGATATCTCCACCTTTGAGATAGAGGATGCCGTTGTTTAAGCTGTTTATCCCTTTTTGTTTTATTTTCCCCGAAACCCATTTTATGAAATCAGGCAGGGCAGTGACAGCGCGGCTTACCACGAAGTCAAACTTTTGGTTTACTTCTTCTGCTCGTATCTGAAGGGCTTTTACATTTTGTAATTGCAGCGCTAGTGTTACTTCATTCACAACTTTGATTTTCTTGCCTATTGAGTCAACCAGTAGGAAATCAACCTCTGGAAACAAAATGGCAAGTGGGATTCCCGGAAATCCTCCACCTGTTCCAACATCGAGTATTTCGGTTCCTTTAACAAACGAACCGATTTTGGCAATTCCCAATGAATGAAGAACGTGACGTTCCATCAGATGATCGATATCTTTGCGGGAAATGACATTGATCTGACTGTTCCAAAAAGCATATAATTCGGGTAGCATTGCAAATTGTTGCTTCTGCAGGTCAGTAATGTGTGGAAAGTATTTTTGTATTGTATCCATAGTGCTGATTGCAAAAGTAATAATTTTAAAATAAAAGTATTTGTGATAAAAGAGCAAAAAAGATTTAAGTAATTACAACTTTTTCTATATTTGACCACCAGAAAAAAACGACTATGTCTGATAAATTATCTATCAAATCTATACTGCTTATATTAATAGTGTTATTTTTTTCTTCCGAATGTATTGCTCAATCGCCTTCTAAACGTGATATCTATCTCAATTATATTGACATTTATGCAACTGTGGCTATCAGGGAGATGAATCAGTTTCATATACCTGCAAGCATTACATTGTCACAGGGTCTGATAGAATCCGGAGCCGGAAAGAGCGAAATGGCTGTGAAGGCGAATAACCACTTCGGTATTAAATGCCATGATGGATGGGATGGCGCCACTTATAGTCAAAATGACGATGCACCTAATGAATGTTTCAGGAAATATAAGACGGCTGAAGAATCTTTTAGAGACCACTCATTGTTTTTGACACAACGAACACGATATGCTTCACTATTTAAGCTTAATATAACGGATTATAAAGGATGGGCCAATGGCTTAAAACAGGCCGGTTATGCTACGAATCCACGATATGCTGATATGCTGATCAAAGTTATAGAAGACTATGAACTCAGTAAATATGATAAGTTTGAAGGAATGGTACCATTGGAGATCCGCAAAAAGGAGAAAGTATTGAGGAATGCTACCATTTATAAGTATTATAATCCGGGATATGAGCAGCCCGGTATTGAGAATTTTACTTATGTTGCCGATGATAAATCGGGTCGGAAAGTCTATATCAATAATGATATACTTTTTGTGTATGCCGTAAAGAGCGATTCGTTTCTTTCGATTGGGAGTGATATGAATGTCAGGGCAGGAAAACTAGCACGTTTCAATGAGATGAAGCGGAATGAGCCATTGATAGAGGGGCAGGTTGTTTATATTGAAAAGAAAAAATTGAATGGAATAAGGGATACCTATACTGTTAAGTCATTTGATACCTGGTATTCCATTTCTCAATTTACAGGTGTTGAAACAAGCGCATTGAAAGAACTCAACCCGACATTCGGCGATGTTGTTCCCATCATAGGAACAAAGTTGAGCCTGAAAGGAAAAGTAAAAAGATCTTTCCTGGAGCGGTTGTTTGGGAAGAACTAGTTTTTAAAGATTTGGTCAATGAGGTCTTAGATAATAGGCTTTTGCCAGTGAATAATTGTGTAATCCGATCCCAATGAAATGTTAATTGTTCTAAAAATTTCATATTCAAAGGTTTGAAATTATATTTTTGCACTACCTTTAACCTTACATACTACGACAAACTTTATAAATAGATATTAAATAAGCATGAAGCATACTTTTCTTTATTTTATTCTGCTCTTTACATTAATCAGATCAGCAGCAATCGCACAGATAGAAATGAGGCATGTGAAGAAGGATTCTTCATTTGTGGCACTACCTGTAAAGCTACGGGTTAATGCTGTAGCAACAATGTTAGATAGTCTTTCAAACCTTCAGTTTTTTGACAAATCAAATAACCTATCTGGTTTGAACTATAGCAATACCCAAAATTATGTCAAAGACTTTATCCCCTATTATTCGGATAATGTTTACATGGATCGCATTTCCCAGCTGGCTAAGACCTCGCCAATTCCATTGGTTTATAATCAGCAGGTGAAGGATGTGATTGAACTCTATGCTGTTAGGAAACGTGCATTAACAGAACGGATGCTTGGGCTTGCTCAATTGTATTTCCCGATGATTGAAGAGCTTCTGGATAGATATGGTATCCCGCTGGAAATGAAATATCTGGCAATAGTGGAATCTGCATTGAATCCTATTGCCAGATCACCTGTCGGTGCCGGAGGGCTATGGCAATTTATGTATGGTACCGGAAAACAATATAGTCTTGATGTCAATTCATATGTTGATGATCGGAGTGATCCTTACAAATCAACAATTGCAGCCTGTAAATATCTGAACGATTTATACAAAGTACATAAGGACTGGCTCCTTGTAATGGCTGCTTATAATTGTGGATCCGGCAATGTAACCAAGGCTATACGCAGATCAGGAGGTAAGACCGATTTTTGGGATATAAGTCCATTCCTGCCACAAGAGACAAGAGACTACATACCTGCCTTCATCGCTGTGACCTATGTGATGAACCACTCCAGTGATCATAACCTTGTTCCTATAATGCCGATTTATAAATATCATGATATTGATACTGTAATTGTTAAAGACTACCTCACTTTTAATTTGCTCTCTGAAAAATTAAGTATCTCCAAAGACGAACTATTATTTCTTAACCCGGAATATCGCAAAGGGGTTATCCCCTCGAACAGTGACAAATCATACATCCTTCGTCTTCCTAAAAGGTGTATAGGAGATTTTGAGAATGACGAAACAGCGCTTTATGCATACAATAACCAGAAAGGAAAGTTAAATGTTGAAAAAACATTGGCTAAAATGGGTAAAAGATCTTCCAATACAAGCAAAGACAATCAATTTCACAAAGTTGAAGCCGGTGAGTCTCTTGCCTTGTTATCTAAAAAATACAATGCTACAATTGCTCAGTTGAAGGAATGGAATAACCTTAATAAAAAGGGAACGATCCTTCAGGGTCAACAATTGATCGTCAACAGATCAGCATATGCACAAACCGAAACTGTTTTGGCTTCTAATGAACGTGAATCCAGAAATCAGACCACTCAGGATAAGGCTCAGGGAAAACCATACACAGTTAAAAAAGGCGACACTTACTCCTCGCTTTCCACAAAATTTTCAATTTCAATTGATGATTTAAAAACACTGAATAGTAATATTGGGAATAATCTTGTGATTGGGCAAAAAATTATTGTCACCGATACTCAACCTCATGCAGAGAGTGTAAACCTTGCACAGAATGCAGATCCTTCAGATATTAAGAAACAACAGGGGGAAACAAAATACATCACCTATAAAGTACAACCAGGTGATACACTATTGGATATCGCTAATAAAAATGAGACCTCCATTTATAAGATTAAAAAATGGAATAAACTTAAAACCGAAAATGTAGTCCCAGGACAGGAGATTAAAATCAAGGTAACTACATAATCTTTTAAAATAAAAGATGAATTAAGGGGGAGCCAGTGACTTCCCTTTTTATTTGAATTAAGTATTGTAGATGACAAGTTGGTACTCCCTGGATTTTCTTTGATTAATGATCGAGCCAGTCTTTAAACTCTGCTACTTTTTGCCGGCTTACGATCACTTCCTGATCTGGAACAGGGGTTAATTCTATTTTTAGTTTATAGTTGAAATAGTTATGAATCTTATGAATACTTCGCATGGCAACAATGAATTGCCTGTTCACCCTGAAAAATGAGACAGGGTTCAATTGCTTCTCCAGCTGGTCAAGGCTATAGTTAAGCATAAACCTACGGTTATCTCTGGTGATCAAGAACACCACCTTGTCTTCAGTATATAAAAAAGCAATGTCTTCGGCTGCAATCGGAATCATGCTATCGGCTTTATTGACCAGGAACCGGGATCTATAGGTCTTGTTTTTTTCATGATAATCTACAATCATGTTTTGAAACTGTGTTGTAATCTCGTTGGGGGTCATTGTAGGTCTCAGCCGCTCAAGTTTTTCGAGACTTGCTTCAAGTCTTTCCAGTTTTATCGGTTTTAGCAGGTAGTCTATACTATTGATCTCAAATGCCTTGATAGCATATTCATCATAGGCGGTTGCAAATATGACGGGGCTTTTTACTTCAACCTGATCGAAGATAGCAAAACTGAGACCGTCGGCTAACTGGATATCCAGAAAAATTACGTCAGGATCGGGGTTTTCACTTAACCATTTGATGGAGGATTCAATACTATCAAGCGTATCCAGTATTGTTATATCACGCCCGGTATCGTTTAAAAGACTTATCAGCCTTTGAGCTGCATGTTGTTCGTCTTCAATTATAAGTGCTTTCATCATGATGGAGATAATTACTTTTCACCCCGGGTAGAATCAATTTCGACCAAAGGAATAGAAACTTTAAATTTTAAGGAAGACTCGATAAATATGACCTTTCGGTTTGTCAGATACTGGTATCTGTTTTGGATATTTTTTAACCCAATACCTGTCGAACGACCCGGTTCAATTTTTTTCTGGAGATTATTTTCGACCGAAAGATAATTGTTATTAGAAATAAATATATTGATAATTAATGGTTTATCCTTTGAAATAATATTGTGTTTAATTGCATTTTCGACCAGCATCTGTAGGGCAAGTGGGGCAATGAATAAGTTTTGTGTCTTTTCGTCCACATCAATATTGATAACCAGATTCTGTCCAAAACGGGTCTGTTGAAGGTATTTATACTTTTGCAACATTAGAATTTCTTCTTTGAGGGGAACCAGTTCGCGACCTGTATTGCTCAAGGAATATCGTAAAAAATCTGACAGGTTTTCAACAAATGAAACCGCTTCGGGATTGGATTCTACCTGAGCTGCGAGTGTGTTCAGACTGTTAAAAAGAAAATGTGGGTTGACCTGGCTGCGCAGATTTTCATATTGTGCTTCAAAAGTTGACTTTTCAAGTTCTTCCGAACGCTGGATATTGTATTTCCATTGGATATAAAAAAAGATCCCTTCATGAATTGTTGTAACGAAAAAAGCAACAAAATTGGCAATTAAGACATTATGCCAGAATGTAGAAGTCAGATAAAACGATTTATGAAAGAATGAAACAGTAATCCACCAACTGATGAGTACACTCAATAATGTGACCCAGACAAATATTCCCGGTATTTCTAGTAATAAATGAAGTCTTGGCTTTTTATCCCAGGGACAAATCTTCCAGAGTGTGAATACAATGTGCCTGCATCCTATCCAACAAATGACAGAAAAGAGCACACTGATACCCAGTGTAATCCAAATATTTACACTTGATAAATACCTGTTTACGATCATAAAAGGCGTGACTGCCAATGCGATACCCAACAATGGCGCTCCAATGATCAGGAGCCACCGATCATTGAAATTATGTTTCTGTGCAGTTTTGAGACTATTAGGATAAGACATGTACACCGAATTTATTGACAAAGGTCAAACTTAAATCAAATTATTCGATTTACAAAATGAAGAAGTGAATAGAATAGGTGCTGAAGTGAAAAAAAACAGGATTAACTGTTTTTTTTAAAAAAGCCCCAGACATGGGGCTTTTTTAAAATTAATAGGCTAAAATTTCTTTAGCTGCATTGTAAATTCGTTCTGCATCAGGGAGAATTGCTTTCTCGAGGATGCGGTTGAAACCAACGGGTGTAAAAGTTGAACCTACTCTTTTTACAGGGGCATCAAGGCTATTAAAGGCTTCTTCAGTGATTAGCGCTGCGATTTCTCCTCCAAAACCACCGAAGACTTTATCCTCGTGGACAACTAATGCCCTACCAGTCTTGCGGACCGAAGTCAGAATTGTATCGTTGTCAAGTGGTAACAATGAGCGTAGGTCCACTACTTCAATGCTTTTACCTGTTTCAACAAAGATGCGGTCAGCAACAGCCAGGCTCATATGGGTGGTATTCCCATAAGTAAGAATAGAAAGATCTGTGCCCGGACGACGAATCCTTGCTTTTCCAAATGGTACTTCAAAGTCTTCCGGAACAAATGATTCGGCTACTGGATCGTTGTACAATGCTTTGGGTTCCATGAAGATGGTTGGTCCTTTTGAACGAATGGCTGTGCGGAGCAAGCCTGCAGCATCGTCAGCAAAACTCGGGTATACAACCCTGAGTCCGGGGAAAGTTGTCATTGTTCCTTCGATGGTTTGAGAATGGTATAAACCGCCTCCGATATATCCACCTGAAGCCAGGCGTATTACCACATTGGGTGAGAACTGACCATTTGTCCGCCAGTATTCATGCGACAACTCGACGAGCTGTTCCATAGCTGGCCAGAAATAGTCTGCAAATTCAGCACCTTCAACAATAATGCGGATATCATCACGAAAGCGGCTCATCCCGTTTGCTGTTCCAACGATATAATCTTCTGCTATGGGTGCATTGAAAACTCTTTCCTTACCGAACTCCTGCTGTAATCCTTTGGTGACATTGAAAATGCCCCCTTTTTCTTTGTTGGCCAGATCCTGTCCCCAGATGAATGTATTGGGGTTGTGCCTGAATTCGGCTTTGAGTGTTTCATTTAAAGCCTTGATGAGTTTCCATTTTTCCCCCGTCTGCAAGTTGTGCAGTCCCAGTGGATAGATTGTTGAAACATAAGGTTCGGGTGTGACGAATTTAAAGATCGAATCAGGATCAGGGTCAGCTGCAATGATAACTTTTTTGTGTGCCCTGGAAACTTCAGCCTGAGCTTCAGTATCTATTTGATTCAGTTCAGCTTCAGTAAACCTTCCCGACTTGATAAGCGTCATACGGAATCTGTTAAGCGGATCTGCTGCAACGGCGCACTGCAATTCGTTGACATCACGGTACAAATCTTGCCGGTCAGAGTTTGAATGTGAATGAATACGCACAACACTGGCATGAACAATAACCGGTGACTGAGTCTCTAAAGCATGTCTTTTAGCTTCGGTCATTGCATTCATCGAATCGAAAACATTTTTACCATCACAGTAAATAATGCGAAGATTTTTAATGCCCTTGTAGTTTTCGGCTGCAAAGTAATTTGCAGTCTGGTCACGTTTTGGAACAGAAATGCCGTAATGGTTATCCTGGATAACAAATATTACAGGCAACATCTCATTCGAAGCACCATTGATGGCCTCGAAGACGTAGCCTTCTGAAGTAGATGATTCGCCCTGAGAACTGATCGAAACTCCGGGAGCATTATATTTTTTAATCCCTCTTGCAACACCCACTGCATGTAGCGTGTGGTTTCCTGTTGCTGAGGATACATTATGAATATTCCATTCGGGTTTAGCAAAGTGATTAGACATGTGACGACCGCCACCTGCCTTATCCCCAGCTTTTGAAATCCCGTTCATAATAATTTCTTCTGCTGTCATACCAGATGAGATGACTGTAAGCATATCTCGGTAATAAGGAAAGAGATGATCAACGTTTTTTTCAAATACCTGACCTATTGCAAGTTGAATTCCATCATGCCCCGCATAGGGTGCATGATAAGACCATCCGAGTGCCTGTTTAAGATAGTTAGGAGCCCTGTCATCTAATTTACGGCCCAGTGTCATTAGGTAATACCATTTCCGAAGAACCTCTTTGTCGGTGGCTTTTATGCTGAATAGCTGTTTTTCCATTCCTGGTTGCTTTAACTTTTTATATCAATCAAAAATCCAAACAGATAATTATAATGATTGTTCAGAAAGGAGCGGAAATGAATTTAAAATTATGTAATAATTAACCAGGAATCAGATGTTTAGTTTCTTACAATAATGAATTCTCCATTTTCAAAAAGCCGGATGATGGTGGAGGGTTTGGGACTATTCATTCTTCCATGGTATAGATTGACAATATAATCAACACCATTAAGCAAGTCTTCGGGAACATCACGATAAATGACAGGACTCGCATCACCGGAAATATTTGCAGATGTGGATACTATAGGCTTTCCGAAAAGTTTAATTAATTCACGACAGAAAAGATCTTTGGTCACACGGATCGCTATTGAGCCATCGGAAGCCACAACATTGGATGCAAGATTTTTAGCTTTGGAATAGATGATCGTTGTTGGTTTATCAAGACTATTGATCAGATCAAATGAAATCTCAGGCACTTTCTCAACATAGTCATGAAGTTTGTTCTCATCACCAATAAGTACAATCAGGCTTTTACTCTCAACCCTATGTTTCAGCTTGTATATGTTTTCTACAGCTTCAAAATTAGTTGCATCGCAACCAAGACCCCAAATAGTATCTGTAGGGTAAAGTATGGTTCCGCCTGATCTTAATATTTCAACGGTCTTCCATAATTCCTGTTCATATTGATTATTTTCTTTCATCGAGGGTATTCAACAAGCTATTAATAACAATTGTTTGAGCGCATTTAAAATGTTTTAAAGGACATTCATTATAACCATGGATCCCGCAAGGCCGACATGATAAATCCAATTCAGTTTGAATAATGGTAGAATTGTCAGATAAAGGTCCAAAACCAAAACCGGGAATCGTGGAACAGAATACAGCAGTAACCGGGGCATTCATGGCTGAGGCAATATGCATCGGGGCCGAATCATTCACATAATTCATCTTTGCATCTTTGATAAGTGCACCGCTTTCAAGCAGACTCAATTTACCCGATAGGTCAACAACAGTTTCTTTTCCTGAAGCAGTTTTAATTTCATTACAAAGCGCTGCGTCTGCTGGTGAACCAAGTAAATAAACGATAATACCGTTTGGGATTTTTCTTATCAATTCGATCCAACGCTCAGCAGGAAACTGTTTTGTGTTCCATAATGAAGCAGGAGCAATGCAAACATAAGGATTGGCTTTATAGATATTTGTTGCTTCAAAATCCTTTTTCTCAGGATATAATACAGGACGGGAGGCTTCCTTATCGGTCAATGAAGCAATCAGCTTCTGGTTGCGCTGCGTTTCATGTAATCCCAATGACTTTTGACCTATGAGATGTTTTATTTTATGGGTGAAAAGAAATGAAAGAGGGTTTTTGTCGAACCCGGCGCGTATAGATGCACCAGACAGTCCTGCCAATAATCCTGTTGTAATAAAACGCTGAACATTGATGACTGCATCATAATGATTATGGCGAACTTTCATTAAAAGCCTGTACAGGTTTAAATACTTTTCCTTTTTCTTATCCCAAATCAACACATTTTTTATAAAGGGGTGACCCGTGAATAAAGCTTCCATTCCTTTCTTAACCAAAAAATCAATCGCTGCATCGGGATAAGAAGCATGGAGCTTTTCGGCCAAAGCAGTAGATAAAATCACATCTCCGATAGATGCTGTTTGTATGATAAGAAACTTTTTCAAATGGGTTAGTTCATTATGTTTTTTAATAAATCCCGTGAAGAATCAATGCGAATAATGTCAAGAAAGTTTAATTTCTCTTAAATGACAAGTTTAAACTGAAACGCCGAATTCTCTGAGTGCTTCGTTTAATGATGTCTTGAGGTCGGTTGAAGGTTTCCGTTTGCCAATGATCAATGCACAGTTGACCTGAAATTCTCCGGCTGGATATTGCCTTGTGTAGGATCCTGGAATAACAACGGAACCTGCAGGAATAAAGCCTCTGTATTCAACGCGTTCAGGGCCTGTAACGTCGATGATTTTGGTACTTTGCGTGATAGTTACATTTGCACCCAGTACTACTTCACGTTCCAGATGAGCGCCTTCGACCACGATGCAACGTGAGCCAATAAAACAATTGTCTTCAATGATTACAGGTGCTGCCTGAACAGGTTCCAACACACCACCGATTCCAACACCACCACTCAGATGGACATTCTTCCCGATCTGTGCGCAGGAGCCTACCGTGGCCCAGGTGTCAATCATGGTTCCGGTTTCAATGTGTGCACCGATGTTGACATAAGAAGGCATCAGAATAACTCCCGGGGCTATAAATGCACCATAACGAGCTACTGCAGGAGGAACAACACGAACTCCCAACTCTGCATAATTGTGTTTCAAGGGAATTTTATCATGATACTCGAAGGGACCTGCCTCAATTGTTTCCATTTTCTGTAACGGAAAATACATGATGACGGCTTTTTTTACCCATTCGTTCACTTGCCAACTGTCTCCGACAGGTTGTGCTGTACGAAGAGTCCCTTTGTCGAGCAATTCAATAATCGCATAGACAGCATTCTGAACTTCCGTCTCTTTTAAAAGAGAGCGGTCATCCCAGGCCTTTTCAATAATTTCCTGCAAATTCTTAACCATAACATTTATTTGAGTCTGCAAAATTAGGTTGAATAAGTTAAAAGTCAAATGTGATTAGACGTTTTGTACCTTTGCAGTATCATTCAAACCTATCTTTTAGTTATGGGACGCATTGTTGCAATCGATTATGGTCGAAAAAGAGTGGGACTCGCGGCTACCGATGAACTTCAGATTTTTGCTACTTCGCTTACAACAGTCCATTCAAAAGATGTAATAAATTATCTGAAAGAATATGTTTTAAGGGAGCCTGTCGACTGCTTTGTAGTCGGGCAACCCCGTCAGATGAACAATACTGACAGTGAGTCAGTAAAGTTCATTGAGCCGTTTGTCAAGATGTTACGGAAACAATTTCCAACAATACCTGTAGCAAGAATCGACGAACGCTTCACATCTAAAATGGCAACAGCTGCCATACTGGAGGCCGGATTAAAAAAGAAAGATCGACAAAACAAAGCGCTGGTAGATACTGTTAGTGCAACTATTATTTTGCAATCTTATCTTGAAATGAGATCAGGCGGATTTATTTAGTTATAAAAAAAAATAAATAATGATTTTACCAATTGTTGCATACGGTCATCCAATACTAAAAAAAGTGGCCGCAGACATTACTCCGGATTATCCGGAGTTGAAAGCATTCATCGAAACGATGTGGGAAACGATGTATGCCTGTGAAGGTATGGGGCTTGCAGCTCCTCAGGTTAATCGTTCTATCCGCATATTCGTGATTGATTTAACACCTCATGCTGAAGATTTACCGGTTGGAACGCAATTGAAGCGTATCTTTATAAATCCTCATATCATCACTGAAGAAGGGGAGGAATGGCCATTTAATGAAGGGTGTCTTAGCATTCCTGAAATCCATGAAGAGGTCATGCGTAAACCCGCAATTCGCATTAAGTATGTGGACGAGCAGTTTGTTGAACATGATGAGCTATATGATGACGTCATGGCACGTGTGATTCAACACGAATATGATCATTTAGAAGGGATTCTTTTTGTTGACCGGTTAAGCCCTTTGCGCAAAATCATGCTGAAACGAAAACTTTCTGATTTGGTACAGGGTAAATTTAAACCGAAATACAAGATGACTTTTGCGCCCATTGCAAAAGGAAAGAAATAATAAAAGTTGATTGAGAACTTAAAATCCATTTCAGAGATACTACTGGAATGGATTTTATGCTTTATCCCTAAAACGGAACTCAGCCTCGAGAATCTGCTTTAATTGAGCAGGCTCAATATTTTGATAGAGTACCCCTTTCAAACTGTAAGAAATCTTTCCGGTTTGTTCTGAAACGATGATTGTAAATGCATCGGTGCGCTCGGTTAGACCGACCGCTGCACGATGGCGTAATCCCATATTCGAAGGAAGATCAGGAGTTGCCGAAACCGGCAGGATACAACCTGCAGCCTTCATTCTATTGTCAACAATGATTAATGCACCATCATGCAAAGGACTGTTCTTGAAAAATATATTCTCGATCAGTTGTGATGAAATACGTGAATCAATCAGCTCACCGGTATCTGTAAATTCTTCCAGTTGATTGTGTTGGGCCATTACAATCAAGGCTCCGGTTTTTGATAATGACATTCTTCTGCAAGCCTGAATAATGGGGTCTATTTCAAAAGGTTCAGCACGGTATGAAAATTTCCAGAAAAGAAACCTGCGTCCATTCCGTCTGATAAAAGTAGGTGTTCCCAGCAAAAGAAGGAAACGGCGAATCTCGGGTTGAAAGACAATGATCAAAGCGATGAAACCCACACTAATGAAAGCTCCCAGGATTTCAGACAATAATTCCATTTCAAAGAATCGAACCACGCGCCATAAGACAAAAATAGCTGCAATCCCCAGCAAAATATTGATGGCGGCTGTCCCTTTCAACAATTTATAAACTTCGTAAACCAGAACGGCAACTAGAATGATGTCTATCACATCCAGAAAACGGATATGCAGAAAATCAGTTGGGAAGGCAGTCAGCATATTCATTATAAAATTTGAAGCAGGTATTTAAGATTAATAATTATGGTGTTTTTGAGGATAACAGTTTTCAAAGATACTTTTTTTAGTTGCATCTTGCTTTATCACCGGATAACTTTTTTCTCGACCCGATTAATATAAGGCATTTAATTCTTCCTGATAGTCATGTTGCAGATCTTCATGAAGCTTTTCCATTACCTTACTGATTTTCTCTAATTGTCGTTGATAAAGATTTGAAAGCGATTTATCAGCATGCGTGAGCACTCCTGACTTTTTAATCTCCGAACAAAAATGAAGGCGTAATTCTACTTCAGTTTGTTTGAGTTTCGAATACCGGATATAATTATTGGCAATCTTTTGGATTTTACGGATTGTCTTTTTGGACAAGTAAAGTGTGAAGATGATGCTATCTTTAAACAGGAATGAAATTTCTTTTTTGACTTCATCAATATACGCTTGTTCATCATGGGAATAAAACAGCAGATAATGGAGCAATTCTTTGTTCTCTTTTTTATACCTGACAACTTTCATGCAGATTTCCACGATCTCTTTGGGCGGCAAAAGACTCAATTCCTTTTTAAGTTCGCTTAATGAATTTGTTTCCATTGGATCAGTATTTACCGTTTTTCTTTAAAGGTTTCAACAAATACTCCAGTCCATTTGACTTTATGACAAAGATGGTTTCAAGCAGCATTCCCAACTTCCCTTGTGGAAAACCTTTACGTTGAAACCATTCGAGATAGGAAACCGGCAGGTTGCACAACACGGTGCCTTTATATTTCCCAAAAGTCATTTGCATGCTGACTAATTCCAATAATATTTTTGGATCAGGTTCCATTCTTGTTAAAATAAAATTTTATATACTGTGAGGTAAATCCATTATGTGATGAATAGAGAATACTTCCATGACTCGAGTTGTTTTGAAAACATGACTTAATTTTTTAATATGATCAAAGATACTATTTTTTTGTATTGAAGTAATCTGACCTCAAAGTGAAGTGCTTTTAATGTATTTGGTATTGATTATAATGGTAATTTAGAATGAAAAATTTAAATCTATTTAATCCACTTCAGTTGAATACGCACATAGTTTCCTTCATTTCTGTGTTTATTTTAAAAAAACTTTAGAAATCATTGAGCAAAAAGGGATAGTTATTGTTAATTATAAAAAGCAAAACCCAAAAGCAATTCTAAAGAAAGGAGCTCATCATGGCAGATCTCAGATCTACGTATATGGGGATTAAACTAAAAAGCCCCATCATTGTTGGTGCCAATCATTTGGTATCGAATTTAGACAATCTAAAACGCTTTGAAGATGCGGGGGCTTCAGCCGTCGTTTACAAGACGTTATTTGAGGAACAGATTTCTCTGGAGAAAATACAATTTCAAAATGAATGGTCGCAATATGATGAACGTGGAGCTGAAATGATACACATACATCCAAAAGTTGAACATTCCGGACCTGCAGAACATCTTTTTAATTTGTCAAGGGCAAAATCAGCGCTGGGTATTCCACTTATCGCGAGTTTAAATTGTGTATATCAGGAAACCTGGTTAGAGTATGCAAAAGAGATTTCTAAAACAGGTGTTGATGGATTGGAGATTAACTTTTTTGCAGTTCCTAAAGATTTGCAAAGTGATGGAAGCCTGATTGAAGATATGCGTGTCAATATTCTGAAAGAGATCAAGCGGGTTGTGACTATTCCGGTTAGTGTAAAGCTCAGCTATTTCTATACCAATCCTTTGAACATGGTATCGAAACTTGCTAATGCGGGCTCCGATGGGTTCGTGCTTTTTAACAGGCTCTTTGAACCCGAAATTGATATTGAAACTGAGAGTCATGTATCTTCTATAAAATTAAGCAATGAAGGTGATTACCGTTTATCATTGCGTTATATCGGGATGTTATATAAAAATATTAAATCCAGTCTATGTGGTAATTCGGGCATTTTTCACGGGAGTGATGTAATCAAACTTATTCTTGCCGGTGCTGACGTAGTTCAGGTTGTGAGTGTACTCTTCAAATATAAACCTGAGCAAATTCAAACTATGCTTGATGAGATCAATGAGTGGATGGAAAGAAAAAATTATGCCTCTATCGATGATTTTAAAGGTAAGCTTTCCAAATTCAATACAAAGGATCCATTTGTTTACAAGAGAGCTCAGTATATCGACATCATTCTTCGATCAGAGGAATTCTTAAAAGGAAATGCTTTGGTTTAATATTCGTTTTTTTTTTTTGTTTTTGAGGCTGCATGTAATGGGCAGCCTTTTTTATTTTCAGTAGTTAAACAGAGTGGAGTTATATTTATAGATACTTTTATAGGGTCATTTTTTTCTTTAAAAAAAGGTTAAGGACAATTATTTATTTATAACTTTGCACGGGTAAGTTCGCGGGTAAGTATATTAGTTTATAAAAAAAGAATGAATCATATTACGCAGAAGGATATTGCTGACACATTGAATGTTTCGAGGATTACAGTCTCAAAGGCATTACGTAATCATCCTGATATTTCACCAGCGATGAAAAAGAAGGTTTTAGAAGTCGTTAAGGAAATGGGCTATACTCCTAATCTGATTGCAACGCGACTTACTACCCGTAAAACGCTTACCTTGGGAATTGTAGTACCTGATCTCGAAAACAATTTTTTCTCCTTTGCGATCGACAGCATCATAGATGCTGCAGCAGCCCGGAACTATCATGTCATCCTGACTGTATCACGCGAAAATGAGAAAAATGAAAGGAAGAATATTGAGAATCTTATCGGGATGCGGGTCGATGGTTTGTTGGTTTGCGTTTCGCAAGCTACCTCTGACCCCGAAATCTTTGAGTACATCCGTAAATTTAATACTCCTCTTGTTTTCTTTGATCGTGTCTTAAATGGGTTGGGATTCAGTACCATCGTATTCAATGACCGACAGGGCGCAATTGATGCCCTGGATGAAGTTATCAAGGCAGGGTATACCCGGATTGCACACTTTGCAGGATACACGTCACTGAGTATAGGCAAGGAACGCTGCGAAGGTTATAAAACAGCATTGGTAAAAAATGGTATCCCTGTCCGCGATGAATGGATTATTGAAGCCGGATATGAAGTGGAAGATGGTTACCAGTCATTTTTAAAATTACAGAAGTCAGGCAATTTGCCCGAAATAATATTGGCAGTAAACGACCGGGTTGCCCTGGGCGCCTACAAAGCGATCAGGAAATCAGATTTGGATATTCCCGGAGATATTGGAATTATCGGATATGGTTTTAGTGAGACGGCTCAACTTTTCAGCCCTTCTTTGACCATCATCAACCAGGATCCCCGTATAATGGGCCAACTAGCAGTGAACACATTGATTGACGAGATCCTCAATGAATCAGAACAAAATAAAATCGAGATGGTCATTGAAGAAGACTTCCAATGGAAGACCTCTGTTTTGAAAAAGTCTTGAAAATCAAAAAGATAGATTTGTTATTGAATTACAATAATCTGTTTGAAGAAAGAAATTTTAAACCATAAAATAATAATAAAAAAATAAATTGAAGATGAAAAAAGTAGTAGTAGCCGGTGCAGGTGGATTTATTGGCGGTCATTTGGTCAAGGCTTTAAAAGGTAAAGGTTATCAGGTTCGTGCTGTCGATATAAAACCACTCAATCAATGGTATCAGGTAACTGAAGATGTTGACAATCTGATTCTGGATTTGAAGGTGAAAGCAAATTGCTATCAAGCGCTTAATGGATATAATGAAGTATTCAACCTGGCAGCAGATATGGGTGGAATGGGTTTTATCGAAACGCATAAAGCAGAATGTATGTTGAGTGTTTTAATCAACACCCACTTGTTAATGGCTGCTAAAGATTCAGGCATAACACGTTATTTCTATGCCTCCTCTGCATGTGTCTATAATGGTGACATGCAGACCGATGTTCAGAATCCCGGATTAAAAGAAGCAGATGCTTATCCAGCTTTGGCAGAAGATGGTTATGGTTGGGAGAAATTATTTAGCGAACGCATGTGCCGTCACTTTTTTGAAGATTACGGTCTGGTGACACGTGTTGCCCGCTTCCATAATGTTTACGGTCCTCATGGTACTTTTGACGGTGGAAGAGAAAAAGCACCTGCAGCAATATGCCGTAAAGTAATTGATGGTCAGTTTAATGGCAAAAAGGACATTATCATCTGGGGTGATGGTGAGCAAACCAGAAGCTTCATGTATATTGATGATTGTATCAATGGTATCCAAAAAATCATGTACAGCGATATCAAAGAACCACTCAACCTGGGAAGCAGCGAAATGGTTTCAATCAACCAACTTACCGATATTACCGAAGAAATTGCCGGTTACAAAATGACCCGTCATTATGATCTGGATGCACCCAAGGGTGTTCGTGGTCGTAACAGCGACAATACATTGATCATGAAGTTATTGGGTTGGGAGCCAAGCATCTCTTTGCACGATGGTCTAACCAAGACATATAACTGGATCAAGGGTGAAATGTTGCCTGCAAACGGAGCAGGAGCAGATGCAAAGCCTCATTCATGCAATTGTCAATAATTCTGAAATGATTTATCTTTGAACCCCCAAAAGCTTTCCGCTCTGGGGGTTCATTTTATTTTGGATGATCTATCCAACAATGTTTTTTGAAGATGAAAGAAAAGAAAGTAATGGTAAGTGGTTGTTACGATTTGCTTCATGGAGGGCATATCGCATTCTTTAAAACAGCTGCTGCTTATGGAAAGTTGTATGTCTTTCTGGGTCAGGATAAAAATGTATTACAGCTAAAGGGAAAAGCACCTTACTTTTCTGAACAGGAACGTAAATTTATTGTGGGTTCCTGCCGCTATGTAGAAGAGGCTGCTGTCAGTTCCGGAATGGGGATGCTTGATTTTGAGCCGGATATGCGAAGATTGAAACCAGATATATTTATTGTAAATCACGATGGACATACTCCCGATAAGGCTCGTTTATGTGCTGAACTCGGAGTTGAATATATCGTTCTGGAACGTATTCCCGAAGAAGGTTTGCCTGCCCGGTCAAGCTCAGAAACAAAACGTGATCTGCGGTTTCCTTACAGGGTATGTTTAGCCGGGGGGTGGATGGATCAACCCTGGGTTTCCGAAATCTATCCCGGTTCGGCCGTCGTTGCCCAGATCTGGCCTACCATTGATTTTAATGGCCGCTCGGGAATGGCAACCAGTTCACGCAAAGTTGCGATGGAACTATGGGATCAGAATTTTCCAAAAGGCGATCTCATTCGCAATGCTCAACTGCTTTTTGGCGCCGAAAACCCTCCTTATTCCAAATACATTTCAGGCTCCCAGGATCAGATAGGCATTTTGACACCCGGTGTCAACAGGCTGTATTATAATGGTGGTTTCTGGCCCGAAAAGATTGATTCCTGTGTGGATCCGGAAATCTGTGAATGGCTATCCAATGTACTTCACCTGGTTCCACTGGAACCCAGACCCGAAGGATATGATCCGATCAAAGTCAGGAACCTTGAACCGGATATTGTAAAAGCACTGGCTGAGTCAGGAAATAACTGTTATGACAGCATCTTGCGAAAGGATGTCATTGGTCTTGGAAAGGCGATGACCCAAACGTTTCTCTCATGGAGGAAAATGTTGCCCTTCACGGTCCCCGACTGGGTACTGGAAGAGATGGAAAACAAGTACCTGTATAACTTCCCCGGAGCCATAACATCCGGTAGTGGTGGAGGTTATGCGGTTGTGGCATCAGAAACAATGATTGAAGGTGCAATAAAGATTAAAGTTAAATTTTGATGATAATTAATTTAACCCGTGTGCGCACACGGGTTAAATATGTGTTATATTTGTAAAAAAATTAGCTTGCTGAATTGAAGAGCTTCAAAATGTAACAATGATGAAAAAATTTAACGACGAATTCTTTTTACTTAAGACGGATTCTGCTGCAAAACTCTATCACGACTACGCTTCTAAAATGCCAATATTGGATTTCCACTGTCACCTGAGTCCAAAAGATATTGCAGAGGATCGCAAATTCAATTCAATAACCGAAGCATGGTTGGGGGGTGATCATTACAAATGGAGGGCCATGCGTGCCAATGGGATCAGTGAAGACTTCATTACGGGAAATAAAAGTGATCGGGATAAATTTGTAAAGTGGGCCGAAACAGTACCAGCTACTTTGCGTAACCCTCTGTATCACTGGACGCATCTCGAACTGAAAAGATACTTTGATATTGATACGCTACTGAATGCAAATTCTGCACAAAAGATCTTCGATGAGGCTTCAGAAAAACTGAAAAGCAACGAATATTCAGTTCGTAACCTGTTGACGAAAATGAATATCGCGACGATCTGCACCACCGACGATCCTATTGATACACTCGAATATCATCAAAAAATAAAGGCTGACGGATTCTCTATCAATATCCTTCCTGCATGGCGCCCCGATAAGGCTATGGCAGTCGAAAATGTTGTTTTGTTCAACGAATATATGGATCAATTGGGAGCAGCAGCCAATATTTCGATTAACAGTTTTAACAAGCTTCTCGATGCCTTGAAAAACAGGCACGATTTCTTTCATGCAAACGGAAGCCGCGTTTCTGATCTTGGACTCGATACTTTCTATGCTGAAGACTATACAGATGCAGAAATTGTCAACATTTTCAATAAAATAAGAGGTGGTAAACAGCTTGATGCTGTTGAGATATTGAAATTCAAATCAGCCATGCTTTACCAGTTTGCCCTGCTTGATCATGAAAAAGACTGGGTACAACAGTTCCATATTGGCGCTCAAAGAAACAACAGCACGCGCATGTTGAAGAACCTTGGACCCGATACCGGATTTGATTCAATCGGTGATCTGCCTGTCGCACAAAGCATGGGCAAATTCCTTGACAAACTGGACAAGGAAAACCAGTTGACCAGAACGATACTCTACAACCTGAATCCTGCCGATAACGAGGTGTATGCAACCATGCTGGGTAACTTCCAGGATGGAACCTTTCCCGGAAAAATCCAGTGGGGTGCTGCATGGTGGTTTCTGGATCAGAAATTCGGTATGCAAAAACATCTCGATGCCCTGTCTTCATTGGGACTATTGAGCCGTTTTGTCGGAATGCTGACCGATTCGAGGAGTTTCCTTTCCTATCCCCGTCATGAATATTTCAGGAGAATCCTGTGCGATATCCTTGGAACCGATATCGAAAACGGAGAAATCCCTGCAGATTTTGAACTCGTGGGGAAAATGGTTCAGGACATCAGCTATAACAACGCAAAAAACTATTTCAAAATCTAAGAAGCTATTTACAAATAAAGGGGTCAGGTACAATTAATTATAATTGTTCCTGACCTTTTTTTTTGTGTAGATAGCTGAGGTTAAAAGAAGAATAATGCGAAAATAATCAGGAAATAATCAGGAAATAATTAGGGTATAATCCGGGACCTAGACCCAAGTTATACCCACTTCATACTCAGCTTATACCCCAGTTATACCCACCTTATCTCTCGCTCTTATAAGAATATTCAAATCCTCATTTATACACAAAAAGCGGTTGATGTTTTTAAGGCATCAACCGCTTTTTGTTTCTATAAAAATATTCGACTTATTTTATGATTCCAAGTTTTTGTGTTTCAACTGCAGCCATAATAAATGGGCCTACGCCTTTTAAATCGTTGCTTACAATGGGTTCGCTCATATAGTAGTCGTAAGATCCATCGCGGTAAGGCTCTCCGCCCAGACCCGCACTGCGACATGTGCCAGTGAGTGTCAGTACTCCATTAGGAGCTGTTGTGATGAATGTTTTCAGCAGTCCGTTCCATCCCTTCGTGACAGCCGGGATATAACTTTTAGACAGGTAACCATTATTGATGGCCTTGCTCATTGCGTAAACAAACATGCAGGAAGCCGAGGATTCCAGATAGTTTTTGGGTTGATTGCCCCGATCCAGAATCTGCCACCAGGCACCACTCTTTGTATCCTGAACTTTTAATAAGGCATCCGTTTCCTGCTTAAATATTTGAAGAATTTTTGCTCTCTTGGGATGATCTTTTGGCAGGTAATCCAGTACATCTACAATAGACATCATGTACCAACCAATGGCACGACCCCAAAACATAGGAGCACACCCGGTTTGTTTGTCTGCCCATTTTTGTTGCTTGCTTTCGTCCCAGGCATGGTATAACAACCCTGTTTTCGGATCGAGGGTATGTTTACCAACCCAGATGATCTGGTTGGCAATATCATCATTGTTTTTGGGTTCATTGAAGAGTTGTGAAAACTGTGCATAGAAAGGATCTCCCATGTAAAGACCATCCAGCCACATCTGATAGGGATATCTTTTCTTATGCCAGAAGCCGCCTTCGTTCGTTCGGGGTTGTCCTTCCAGTTGTTTTTTAATGATATAAGCCGCAAGTTTGAATTTTTCCTCTTTGGTCTGTTTCCAGATGGTAAGGACCTGCTTTCCGCTACAAACATTATCTAGACTATAATCATCCGCCTTATACGTCAAAATAGTTCCGTCGGATTTAATGAAAGAACCAATAGTAGAATAGATATAATCGAAATATTTTTTATCACCTGTCTTTAACCAAACCGCTTCAACACCCTTTAAGTAAGTTCCTTTATCATAGGTCCAGACGGATTTGTATTGTGTATTATAGGCCAGGGAGTCTTTATTCCGGTATATTTGAGAGAGTACCATTCTCTCGCCCAAGGACAGTTTTGGATCTATGACTTTTCCATTCGTTTCTTTTGCCTGATCACACAAACCATTGGTTGTAAAGGAAAGAAGGGTAATGATCAGTAATAAACAAACTTTTAAAAGACTGCCTGAAATGTGTTTATGTTTTGACATTATGATACCTTTATGAAATGTTATTTGAATAGTCTCAATGGTTTGCATTAAGACTATTCAAAATTACAATTATTAGTTGACGTTTACCAACTTGCCATTAATATAGAAATCTTTAAATGTAAGATCCTTGGTGAATTTCATGAGGTTATTGCTCTTTACACCGTTAAATTTACAATTTTCAATCACGACATTGGTAACCGGGCTCCTTTCATAACAATCAAAATACAAGCCATATTCGCTCTTTTCACTGGTAACATTAGAGACAAAAACGTTTCTAACTATTGGGGTGAATTTTCCGGTATCGCCTTCCTGATAAGTGAATGAGACAAGGACAACGGCTTCCTTAACCTGACCTACCTTGACGTTTCTCATGAAAATATTTTCAATTATGCCACCACGGACAGAGTTTGTCTTGATGCGTAAAGCCCTGTCGAGGTTTGGACTATCCATCGTACAGTTTTCAGCCCAAACATTGCGGACAGATCCTGATACTTCACTGCCGATAACAACACCCCCATGACCATCATTCATTCTGCAATCCTGGATAACGATGTTTTCGCTTGGCACATTTACACGACGACCATCATCATTCCGGCCTGATTTAATGGCAATACAATCATCGCCTGTACTAAAGTCGCAATTTTTGATCAAAACATTTTTGCAACATTCAGGATCGCAACCATCGTTGTTTGGACCCAGACTGTTGATTTTTACATTTTGAACCGTGATGTTTTGTGATAAGACAGGATTGATTTCCCACATTGGTGATCGAACAATCGAGACACCGTCTATTAATATGTTTTTACATTTTACGAACTGAATAAAGTTGGGACGCATATAATGACCATCACCCAAAATTCTTTTTTCGACAGGTATGCCATCATCGCCCATTTTATTTAACATCTTTACACTTTCGGTCTGGGTCTTGGCGAGGGGATCTTTAGACCCTTTCCATTTCCACCAGTTGGTGTCATCAGCCTGACCATCGAGTTTCCCTTTTCCGGTCACTGCAATATTTTGCTGTCCGATTGCATAAATCAAAGGAGAGTAATTGTAACACTCAGTACTTTCGAAACGTGTAAATACTACAGGAAGGTATTTGTTTGGATCGGTTGAGAATTTTATGGTTGCCTTATCCGAAAGAAAAAGATTTACGTTGCTTTTCAAATGAATGGCTCCGGTTAAAAAATCTCCATCGGGCACAACAACTCTCCCACCACCTGCTTTGTTACAGGCATCGATTGCTTTTTTGAAAGCATCGCTACAATCAGTCTTTCCGTCTCCCTTTGCTCCATAGTTAACAATTGAGAAATCTTTTGCAGGAAAAACAGGAGCCTTGATTTGTGCCAACACAGTTTTTAACTGGCTCCATCCTATTAAGGTAGATGTCGGAATTTGCTGTGTCCTGCCTGTCAGGAAAACAAATGAAAATAACAAGAGCAGCGCTCCGGTTTTAAGTGTTCTAGAATGATTCATGTTTAGGTTATTTAATGAGGCTAAATTATCATTAACAGTTGTGGTTTAATATTCTGAATTTGCTAAATACTATTCCTGTTTCCTTTTCGATTCGGATGTCACTATTCCATTTGGGATAGTTTTTATTTGTATGGGGTTGATTAATAAATGACTTTTTACTGCTAAAAGTTGATTGAGTATAAATTTAATAATTAATTAAAATGGACAAAGCGGAATAGCAAAAAGCAAATTTGGAATATCAAGTGGTAGTGGTACCCGATATATTTGCGATCAATAAACCTATCCAAAACAATTACGGGAAAGTAGCCAAGGCAAGCATTAATTTAATCGTCAAAGCTAAATCCGGTGATTGTAATTCAAACATCTTTATCCAATAATTTTTAATCAATAAATTATGAAGTGTTTATACAAAAATTTAAATTCTTGGTTTAAGTTTAGCATTCCACTTTTATCCTTTATTATGTTGTGCAGTGTGTCGGTAATGGCGCAAACTGTTGATATTAAAGGGGTAGTAACGGATGCAGCCACCAAAGAGTCAATTCCAGGTGTAACTGTTAAAGTTGAAGGCAACAATTTAGTTGGGACAACAACAGACCTTAATGGTAACTTTAAGTTAAAGGTTAATGCAAAAGCTGAAAAGCTTTCATTTTCATTTGTGGGGTATATCACCCAGAGTGTTGCAATAGCTGGACAAGCTGTTGTTAATGTAGCGCTCGAAGCAGATGTCAAAAGACTCGACGAAGTAGTCGTTATCGGTTATGGTACGATGAAAAGAAGAGACGTGACAGGCTCAATTTCTTCAGTAAGTGGAAAGACACTTCAGTCAATCCCAGTAACTTCAACAGCGCAGGCTATTACAGGTAAAATGGCAGGTGTACAGGTTACGACGACTGATGGATCACCAGATGCTGATGTATTGATTCGCGTACGTGGAGGTGGTTCTGTAACACAGGATAATTCACCATTATATATTGTTGATGGATTTCCGGTTAATAAAATCAGTGATATTGACCCAAATGATATCGGCAGTATTGATGTACTGAAAGATGCTTCTTCTACCGCCATTTATGGAGCACGTGGAGCAAATGGTGTTGTCATCATTACAACAAAAAATCCGGTTGGTGGTAAAACAACCGTTACCTATAATGGATATGTGCAAGTAAAAACATTGCCTAAAAAATTAGCAGTACTCTCTCCGTACGAATTTGCAATGCTGCAATATGAATTGGCAACATTAAAAGGCTCATCAGGTATCAGTTCATACAATACTTATTTCGGCTCGATTGCCGATATAGATATTTATAAAAACCAGATTGGGACAGACTGGCAACGTCAGGTATTTGGGCCCTCCGATTTAAGTGATGCATTAAGTACTCCAGGTAATTTTTCGCAGTCGCATAACGTAAGCATTATGGGAGGCACTCAGACTACGAAATATAACCTGAGTCTTACGCAAACAAAAGATCCTGGTTTGATGATAGGTACCGGAAACTCCAGAACCAATCTTAACTTCAGATTGTCACATGATTTACTGCCCTCATTGAAAATGGAATTTAATACCCGTTTCTCACAAACGATTATTGATGGTGCAGGTACATCAGACTATAACAAGTCTTCAACTAAAATCAGGAATGCCGTAACCTATCGTCCAATGAACGGTCTTGCCGCAGTAATTCCGGTTGACGAAAATGATATTTCAAGCGCCATTGATGTGACCAGTGGTTTAGTCGATCCTGTTACACTTGCTCAACAAAGTTATCGTAAGCAACGCCAGTTCGCAATGAATTTGAATGGTGCATTATCCTGGAATATTCTAAGCAACCTGGTCGCCCGTTCTGAATTTGGTGTTGATTATCATTATAATAAAGATAACTGGTTCTATGGTCCTTTGACGCTAACGGCAAAAAATAATGGAAATCTTCCATATGCTCAGATCATCACAAGTACAAACCCAGCTTATCGTTGGTCAAATACTTTGAATTATTCTATTAAAAATCTGACAGGAAAAGATGAATTGAGTCTTTTGGTAGGACAGGAAATACTAAGCCAGAATACTACATCCATAACCAGTACAGCCCGTTTATTCCAAAACCCCGCCATTGACCCGACAAAAGCATTCGCCTTGATGACTTTGGGATCACAGGAATACACCAATACCAGTGAATCAGCCAATAACAATCTGGCCTCATTCTTTGGTAGAGCAAATTATTCATTAATGCAACGTTACCTGTTGACTTTGACCTTGCGTGCTGACGGATCAACCAAGTTTGCACCCGGACATCAGTGGGGCATTTTTCCTGCAGCAGCCTTTGCATGGCGAGTCAGTGATGAGAATTTCATGAAGAACCAGCATATTGTTTCGAGTTTGAAACTACGTGCCAGTTTTGGTGAAGCCGGTAATAACCGTATGAATGATGATATGTGGAGAGCCCTTTATGGTTTGAGTTCAACTAAACCAATTGGTTTTAATGAAGTTCCTCAACCCTATTATCAGGCAGCATCTTCAATACTTTATAATCCCGATTTGAAGTGGGAAACAACAATTACCCGTAATACTGGACTCGATTTCGGTTTATTGAAAGATCGTATCAATGGTACCCTTGATGTTTACTGGAATACGACCAAAGACCTTTTGGTACAATCAACGATTCCTTCAAATACAGGATATTCAAGCCAGATGCGTAATATCGGACAAACTTCAAACCGTGGAGTTGAACTTACCCTGAATACCAATATCATTAATAAAAAAGATTTCACTTTGTCTGTTTCAGTGAACATTGGAATGAATCAAAGTAAAATTGATAAGTTGGATGGTGTAAATTCAAAACCCTTTAATTCGGGTTGGGCAAGTACAGACCTGAGAGAACAGGATGATTATATTTTGCAGGTAGGCCAGGCAGTCGGACAGATCTATGGATATGTTTCTGACGGTATGTACACTGTAAACGATTTTTATTACAACGCTGTCACAAAAAAATATACACTGAAACCAGGTATTCCTAATGATGCCAGTATTATTTCAGCAGTAAATTTTGGACCTGGAAGTATGAAATTAAAGAAACTCAGCTCTGACACCAGTATGATTATCAGTCCTGACAAGGATCGTAAGATAATTGGTAACACGAATCCTCTGAATTCTGGTGGTATTAACTTTAATTCGACTTATAAAGGTTTTGATTTTTCCTTGTTCTTCAACTGGACATACGGAAACAAAATCTATAACGCGAATAAAATTGATTTTACAACCTACTGGAACAGAACATTTACCAATATGTTAAGCATTGTAGATTATCAGAACAGGTTTAAATACATTGATCCAAGCGGTAATCTCGTTACTGATCCTACAGCTTTAGCCGCTTTAAATAAGAATGCAACAATGTGGAGTCCATTCATGGGTAGACCGGTTGTTACAAGTTGGGCAATGGAAGATGGTTCATTCCTCCGTTTGAACAATGTGACTCTTGGTTATTCACTACCAAAGAACGTTATTTCCAAGGTTGGCATGTCACAATGCAGGTTCTATTTCACTGTTTACAATGCATGGATCTTGACAAACTATTCAGGATATGATCCTGAAGTAAGTACCGTGAGAAGTTCTCCACTTACACCCGGTGTAGATTATTCTGCTTATCCAAAGGCACGTTCATACACACTTGGAGTAAATCTTTCTTTCTGATAATAAAAAAACTTAATATCTAATACTATGATTCGCAGGTTTATATATTTCATGGCAATAACAACGGTGTTGTTTACATCATGTAAAAAATATCTGGAAACAGACTCACCTTCAACATTTTCAAATGATTACGTGTTCTCTCATGAATATGACATTTTCAATGCAGTGAAAGGTGTTTATGCTTTGTTAACCCAGGATGCAGGATATTCCACACGTTTATCCTTCTACAATACAGTAAATTCTGATGTTGAAATCATTACTGGCGCTTCTGACGGAGGACGTCGTGACATTGCTGAATTTACTTGTAATACTTCAAACAGCGAAGTATTAAATCCATGGAACAATTGCTATCTGGCAATTAACAGGGCAAACGAGTGTATCAAGGGGATCAAGAACAGCTCGCTTTATTCAACTAGTGCAAATATTAAACAGATGTATGGTGAAGCCATTGCACTTCGTGCCCAAATGTACTATGAATTGGTCCGTAACTGGGGTGATGTACCTTTTAAAATCACACCTACAGTTGCCGGCGATAATTTTTATCTGCCCAGAACAGATCGTGATACTATCCTTACCAGTATTATCAATGATTTGATTACTGTTGAACCCGATATGTATTATGCAGATCAGATGCCTGAAGGGATTGAACGCATGAATCGTGGTTTCGTTCAGGGTTTGATCGCTCGTATTGCACTTGCCCGTGGTGGTTATTCACTGCGTTCAAATGCAACGACTCCTATGGCAATGAAAAGAAATGAAGCAGATTATTTACAATATTACCAGATTGCCAACAAATATTGTAAGATGTTGGTTGCAAGTAATAAACATACATTGTCTCCTTCTTTCAAAACCATTTTCCAGAATGAATGTAATTTTGTTACGCCCAAAAACAGCGATGTTTTGTATGAAATAGCATTCCCGGCTACCTATAGTAGTGACCTTGGTTATTATAATGGGATTAAGATGCTTGCCGGCACGCATCCGTACGGAAGTGCAAGTGGATCAGTCGCATTTACACCAACTTATTTCTATTCTTTTGACACTACAGATACTCGCCTACCTGTGACTTGTGCGCTCTATTCACTAGATGGCACACTTAAGCAAGTAGTCGTTAATCCTGCTGGTGGCATTACAACCGGGAAATGGTGTAAGGCATTTATGGCAATACCTCAGGGGGCAGCAAGCACAAAATATACCGGTATCAACTGGCCAATTATGCGCTATTCTGATGTTCTGCTGATGTTGGCTGAAACCGAAAATGAGATTAACAACGGACCGACTGATGTTGCAAAAAATGCATTGATCCAGGTCCGGCAACGTGCATTCCCAGCAGCATTTTGGGATAGCAAGGTTACTCAGTATGTCAATACTGTTTCAGCATCCAAGGCTTCATTTTTTACGGCTATTGTAAATGAACGTGCATGGGAATTTGGTGGTGAGTGTTTAAGGAAATTTGATCTCATCCGTTGGAATCTTTATGGTAAAACAATTGCTGCAACCAGGACGAAATTGATCCAAATGGGTCTGGATACCCGTCTGGGAACAGGATTGGGCGCTTATGCAACATTCCCCGATAAGGTATACTGGAAAACAAACAGCGATGGTCTCACCCTTTCATATGCGAATCTGTACAAAAAGCTTGCCGTTGCTCCAGCGGGATACACCACATCCAATTGGTTGTTGAATCTTGCAAATGTCGATGGAACAGCCCCTTCTTTTATTACAGATATGTACATTGGTTACACTGATAATACTGGAACTGCTCCGGTACGCTATATTCTACCTATTCATCAGTCTGTAATTGCAGCAAGTTTAGGGAATCTTCAAAATTATTATAATTATTAAGCCTGATACAACTAATGATTGACATCATGAAGACAAAAATAATGACCAAACACATCTTCTTTTGGCTGATTGCCGTAGCGATGTTCCTGGGCGCTTGTACAAAGAACCCAAGTGAAAATCCTTACATCAGACTATTTATGCCTGTTGTATCAACCAGTCCGGCTGTAACAGGAAATTCGATTTCGTTTTCCTGGCTTAAAATAACGGGTTCTGCATCTTACAAAGTGGATATTAGTCGTGATACAACATTTGCGACTATAGATAAAACCGTAAACGTAAGTAAGGATACTGCCATTGTTGTTTTTAATAATCTCTTATGGGATACCGGTTATCGTATCCGTTTACAAGCTATTTCCAGTGACCCTACAAAGAATTCTAAATATGCCCTGGTAGATGTAAGAACAGGTAAATTTCCAACCATTTTAACCGTTCCAACAACCAATGATCTAACGGATTACTCTGTTGTAGTACGTTGGACCAATACCGGTGCAACTGCGACTTCAATTAATGTTTCTAAAACCGATGGGACACTGCTTAAAACAGTTCCTATCCTTGCAGGGGATGTTACTAACGGGTATAAGGAAATTCAGGGACTAACAGGCGCTACTACTTATATGATTACAATATTTAGTGGAACTACCCTCAGGGGGACTCAGAATTATACAACTATCGCAACTCCAAATCTGGGTAGTCATGTTATCGACCTTCGCAGTATTACAGGAAGACCGACACTTTTGACAGATACAATGTCAACCGCTGTTTCGGGAACAGTTTTCGTTTTACGTCGCAGTGAAACTTATACCTGTAACACAGCTACTATGGTTTTGACAAAATCAATTAAAGTGATTTGTCTACCTGGTTTAGGTAATCCTGCACAACTTAATTATCTGAACGAAACCGATTTCTCTGGAAACATTGACTCTGTTAAATTTTTAAACATATCTATTTCAGGGATGAAGCCTGATGGAATTACTAAAGTTGCATACATGTTTAATACTACATCATCTTTGAGCAGTAATGTAGGAATTGTAAGTTTCGAAAATTGTACGGTAAAATCATTTGGCAATTCAATCCTTCGTATGCAGTCAACATCAGCAATTGTTAACAAAGTTTATGTAAATAATTGTGTCATTAATGATATTGGTATTGCAAGTGGATATGCGATTTTTCATTGCGGAACAGGTACAGGGAATAAAATCAATATTTTCGAAATGCAAAGTTCTACTTGTTACAACTTTAGCAAAGGTATTTTGATGAATAATATGGCAAATTCTACATCTGCACTTGTCAATAACTGTACCTTTAATGATTTTATAACCAGTGGTAATTACTTTATGGACTTCAATACTTTTACTGTAGGATCAGTGAATATCACTAATTGTATTTTTGGTAAAACAAAAGATCTCCTTCTTTCAAGAGGAGTCCGTGCAAGTGCAACTACTACAGTTAGTACAAACAATTGTTATAATACATCAGATTTCGTTGTAACAACCAATGTTATTCCTGGTTTGAATGCATTTAGCGGACTTTCGACCGACTTGTGGACAGATCCAACAAATGGAGTGTTTAGTTTTAAATCAGCTACTTTTGCTGGTAAAGCAAATTCAGGTGATCCACGCTGGCGTTAGGTAAAGTTGTTATTAAATCATAAGGGATGTGTTTATTATCCCTGAGGATTATTGTATGACTATGATTAATGAGCCACGTTTTTTGCGTGGCTCATTAATTAACCACAAGATAGATCACATTAAAAAGATGAGGCATGAAAAAGGTACTTTTTATACTTTTAGCTGTGGAAGGGATAAAAGAATTGGGCATAAACCTTAAAGATTATTTGAAAAATGAATAATTGTCTACCGGTTGTGCTGATCTGCTGTTTGTTGGGATTACTGACTTCCAATTTGTGTGCTCAGAAACAGGAAACCAATATTTCAAAAGTTTGGGTAGCCGATAATGGTGACGGAACTTATAAAAATCCTATTCTCTATGCCGATTATTCTGATCCCGACATTGAAAGGGTCGGAGATGATTATTATATGGTGGCTTCAAGCTTTAATTGTGTTCCAGGGTTGCCTATTCTCCATTCAAAAGATCTTGTAAACTGGCAGGTTATTGGATATGGATTCAAAAAACAAAGACCTGTTGACATCTTTGACAAACCCCAACATGGCAATGGAGTCTGGGCTCCGGCAATCCGTTTTCACAAAGGTGAGTTTTATATTTATTATCCCGATCCCGATTATGGTATTTATGTGATAAAAGCAAAGAATCCTTCTGGACCCTGGACGGACCCTGTTTTGATTAAATCAGCTAAAGGATGGATTGATCCTTGTCCTTTATGGGATGAAGATGGCAGAGCCTGGTTGGTGTCAGCATTGGCAGGTAGCAGGGCAGGTGCAAAAAGTGTGATCTTGTTGAGTAAAATGAACCCTGAAGGTACAAAACTGACAGATGATGGAGTCATTATTTATGACGGTCATGAAAAAAATCCTACCATTGAAGGACCCAAAATTTATAAAAGAAACGGTTATTATTATATTTCAGCACCTGCAGGTGGTGTGCCTACCGGATGGCAACTAATTCTTCGTTCAAAAAATATCTATGGCCCTTATGATGAGAAAATAGTCATCGATCAGGGTAAAACGATTGTTAATGGACCACATCAGGGTGGTTGGGTGCAGACGCAAAGCGGAGAGTACTGGTTTATCCATTTCCAGGATAAAGATGCCTACGGACGTATTATTAACCTGCAACCGATGAAGTGGGTCAACGACTGGCCAGTGATAGGAATCGATAAAGACGGTGACGGAAAAGGAGAGCCTGTTTTGACTTATAAGAAACCAAAAGTTGGGAAGACCTATCCGATTAGCACACCTTTGGAATCGGACGAATTTAATAAACCGAAATTAGGTCTGCAATGGCAGTGGCACGCCAACCCTCAAGCCAACTGGGCTTTCACAACCGGAGGACTTGGATTTCTGAGAATGGTTTGTGTTCCACAGCCAGCAACGTTTACAAATTTCTGGGATCTTCCCAACCTTTTATTGCAGAAGTTCCCAGCTCCTGAATTCATGGTAACTACCAAAATGACATTTAACCCGCTCAATAAAGATGAACGGACCGGGCTGATCATAATGGGACAAGATTATTCATACCTATCTGTAAAGCAAGCCGATAACGGTATTGCAGTTTCACAAACCATTTGTTTAAATGCCATCAAGCAAGGTAAAGAAACTGAAAGCAAAACCTTTAAACTCAGTTCTTCAACATTTTATTTAAGAGTAAAAGTGAAGGAGGGTGCAATATGTCAGTTCAGTTATAGCAACGATGGTAAAGATTTCTTTGATGTTGGCGATGCATTTAAGGCAAAGAAAGGATTATGGATTGGCGCTAAGGTTGGTTTATTTGCAACCAAGGCAATCTACAAGGCCGGAGAAGTCGGATACACCGATGTTGACTGGTTCCGGATTGAAAAAATACAATAAAGAAATACTGATTTTAAAAAATCATAACGTTGAATTTAACTTTTAATACCTTTAATTCTTATGACAATCACAACTCAAAGGCTTAAGTCTGATCATTACTTTAAAGCAATCATGTTTGGACTATTCATGTTTTGCTCTTTATCCATATATGCACAGAAAAGTACGACTGCACAACAATTTACGATGATTGATCCTGCTCCATTTGCTGATAATACCAGCCATTGGTATTCTATTTTTGATAAGAGCAATATGATCAATGCTATGCAGGGTAGACCAAAATATAAGCCGACAGAGATTTCTAATATAGCCGATAATATGGTACTCTTTCAAAAAAATAATGGAGGTTGGCCCAAGAACTATGATTTTTTTGCTATCCTGACCGATAAACAAAAAGATACGGTTAGAGCAGCAAAAGGAGTGTTAAATACAACTTTTGATAATGGCAACACCTATACACAGATTGCTGCCCTTTCGATTGCATATACCGCAACCAAAAATGAGAAATATAAAGTATCTGCCCTAAAAGGTCTTGATTTTATATTAGCAGCTCAATATAAAAATGGTGGTTGGCCTCAATATTATCCGCTTGAAAAAAATTATAGCCGTTGCATTACTTACAATGATGGTGTTTTTGTGGGAATCATGACTTTGTTGAAAGATATTTACGAAGTCAAACCACAGTATGCCTACATTGAAAATAAATATAGATTAAAATTAAAGGGTGTATATGATAAGGGTATCGATTGTATTATCAAAACTCAGGTCAATGATGCAGGAAAACCAACCGCCTGGGGTCAGCAATATGATGAAGTCACGCTGCAACCTGCCTGGGCGCGTAAATTTGAACCTGCCAGCATCTGTAATAAAGAAAGCTCTGACCTGGTGATTTTCCTAATGAGTATTGATCATCCTAAAAAAGAGATTGTCGGGGCAATTCAAAATGCTGTTGCCTGGTTTGAGGCTTCCAAAATTTATAATACTAAAGTAAATACGATTCCAGCAGAAAGAATAGTGACACCGTTCAGGGTTTCTGTTTCCGACAGAGTTGTTGTTGAGGATAAAACTGCACCTCCCATCTGGACCCGTTACTATGAACTCAAGACGCATAAACCTTTGTTTTGTAACAGAGACAGTAAAGTGGTTTATTCCCTGGCAGAAGTTTTAAGAGAAAGACGTGATGGTTATGGTTGGTATACCTATTCACCTCAACAGGTGCTTAATATGTATCATGAATGGCAGAAGAAATGGGCTCCAAATAATGATGTATTGAAGAAATAGCAGCTTCAAATTAGCTGCGATTCTTTTCAACATATTCTGAAGGGCTCATCCCGAATTCTTTCCTGAATGACCGGCTCAATGAATTGGGGTGTTCAAATCCAACCATGTAAGAGATTTCTGAAATGGAGATTTTACCCTGTATCAATAAATTAGAGGCTCGTTTAAGCCTGAAAGAAGTCAGGAGCTCAATAGGGGATAACCCGGTCAGCTGTTTTATCTTACGGGTGAAGTGAGATCGGCTGAGATAGAATTGTTTGCACATCTCATCTATATTGAACTCTGATTGTCCCAAATTCTTTTCTATCAGGAGAATCACATTATTGATGAGTTTCTCATCTGCAGAGGCCAGTTCGATTTCCTTAGGCTCCAGAATAAAGTCCTTTAAGAATCGCTCACGCAACTTCTTACGGGAGTCGATCAGATTTTTTATTCTGGCAAGCAAAAGGATGTCATTAAATGGCTTTTCAATATAATCATCAGCTCCAATTTCAAACCCTTCGACTTTTTGTTCTACTAGCGAACGGGCTGTTAACAATATAATCGGAATGTGACTCGTAATAAGGTTTGATTTTAGTTGTTGACACATTTCGAGTCCATCCATTTCAGGCATCATGATATCACTGATGATCAGATCCGGTTGTGTTTCTGTCGCCTTCTGATACCCTTCTAATCCGTTTTTAGCAAATGAAACATGATAGTCAGACAGACTGTTGCCCAAATAATTTAATAAGTCGGCGTCATCTTCAACAATCAATATATTCAAAGATTTTAGAGCTGAATGATCATTATTGATGGATTGTGAATTTAAAAGTGGTTCAGTTGTTTTATGGCCATCATTAAGTTCAGCTATAGACAGAATATTTCCGGAAGTCAGATAGTCATCGTTTTCCATTTTAAACTGAATTGAGTCATCGTCTATCGTAATCGTGGGAATGAAGACATTGAAAGATGTTCCTTTGCCTGGAATACTAGAAACAGTAATCTTACCACCATGGATTTCTATCAGTTCTTTGATATAGGCCAAACCCAGACCACTTCCGCTGGAGAAACGTTGGTATTCACCCACCTGATAAAACTTCTCAAAGACATGATCAATATGTTCTTTATCAATTCCTATCCCAGTGTCTTTTACTGTGATCCGGATAAAACGGTTTCCTTTAAGACTCAATTGGTCAGTATGTGTAGCATCAGGATTGTTTTTAACAACCTCTACAGATATTTTACCATTATCAGGTGTGAACTTGAAAGCATTTGAAAGCAAGTTGAAAATTACCTTTTCTATTTTATCATAATCAAAAACAGTATTGATAATGCTTTCAGAAGAATGAAAAGTAAGTTTGATATTCCGCTGTGATGCCTGACCCTTAAACAGGTTTGTGATATTACTTAGAAATTTTACCATGTCACCCGGACGAACACTCAATTCGATAGCTCCAATTTCTATTTTTCTGAATTCAAGTAACTGGTTGATCAGCCGTAATAAACGTTGAGCATTCCTGTAAATCAGATTATAAAGATATTTGCGTTCAGTTCCGTCATTGGTCTTCCCTGCTAAAAGTTTTTCAAGAGGCCCCAGTATAAGCGTCAAGGGTGTTCTGAACTCATGCGAGACATTGGTAAAGAAACTCAATCGGGCTTGTGACAACTCTTCAATGGTCTGGACCATCTCTTCCAATTTGTCACGCTGGCTAGCGATTTCTTCATTCTGATGTTCAAGGAGATTGTTGGTAATTTCCAGTCGATCCTGATGTTCAATGATCTGATGTTGTTGACCGATGATTTCTTCTTTTTGCTGGGTCAGTTCCTGATTGGCATAATGAAGCGTGTCGTTCAGACTCAAGAGCACCTTGTTTCTTTGGACGAGCTGATACCCGGTATAGGTTAACAATGAAATAAAGGTCAGCAGAAGCAATATGAACCAGGGTCTTCTCCACACGGGGGGTAAAACACTGAAATGAATGGTAGCAGGGTTTTTATCTACATTGAAATCATAATCACGTGCTCGGATTTCAAAGGTGTAATTTCCTGAATGCAGGTTTGTAAATGTATGATAAGAAGCATTTTCAAAATCAGACCATTTCCCTTTATTGATTCTATATGAATAGTAAAGTTGCCCTGAAGGGGTATCTTCCCAATAATCATTGCCTTCCCAGTTGATAACCGTATTGCCGGATTGATCCACTTCAGGAGCAAAGACCTTTATTTTTGTACTTGGAGCCAATGTATCAGGCAGATAACGAACGGTATAGAAGTTTTCCCAAGCTAATTTGGGAGTAGTGTTAAAAGTAAAGGCCCTTCTTTTCCATTCACGCATTGATTTGTTGATCCAGATAGCGCCATTTTTTGCCACTACTATTGAACCACCCTCTCTGGTCATTGTCAGTTTAGAATGAAAAATGCCATTTACCCATGTCTTCCCATCAAACCTGCAGATTCCATTATCGGTAGAAACCAATACACAGGTATCGGAGACTGCAAAAATGCTGATGATCGAATTGCTCGAAAGCCCTTTATTGGCGCTGTATTGATTCCATGATTTCCCGTCGTAAGAAAACAACCCATAGAACCTAGAACCAACCCAGAGATTCTGGCCTTCTTTACTGTAAATGCAATTCACATATTCATTTAAGACTTCAAGCTGGTTCGATCGCTCCCAGCTTTTTCCATTGAAAGAAAGCAACTTGGCTCCCCCCATCCACATCGTTCCATCTTTTGATTGTCCAATACCGTATGCATTGGATTGAGCAATACCCTGTGCTGCCGAAAAATGGGTCCAGGTAAGCTTGTTGTCTTTTGAAATAACCAGACGAAGGATCCCCGATAACTGACCTTTGTCCTTTTGAGCATCAACACTGCCGCCAAACCAGATAGAGCCATCAGCGGCTTCAAATACATCCCGGTAGTCAATACCCCATGAAAGATAAGGATGCAGTTGCATATTCCATTTACCTCCATCTAAATAGGCTGTAGCGGCTATGCCATGATGACTTCCGGCTACCCACACCTGTCCTGAGCGGGTTGTGATGATTTTAACGGGATTTTCAATCAAACCGTCTTTCGCAGAATAGGCAAACCATTTATCCTTTTTCTGAACCACCACTCGATTGTCAACAGTGAGGAACCATTTATCTCCATTTGGAGCCTCACATTCAAGGTTCAGGTTTTTATAGGTCGCCCATTTTTTTAAGGAATAATCGAGATAATAGACTTCATTCTGCACACCGGCAATCCAGATAATACCTTTTGAAGATTCGGTAAAGATTATTTTGGAATAGGGGATAGGCAGTTGAGGCGCTTCATAGAGACTCCATTTATTATTCTTGAAAACGTATAATTTTCCTAATCCTCCAATCCAGATCGATCCATCTTTGGCTTCCATGATCCCGGTGTGTTGTTCATCACCACCGAAAATGCGGCCAAGTTTTATTGAATTCCATTTCTTGCCATCATAAGTGACTACCCCTGAGTTATAATAGCCACTTTCAATCCAGATCTTATTATCCTTTGCCTTGATGATTTTCATCTTGTTACCAAGAGGATTGTTGAGGACTTTCGAGGTGATGGTATAATCCTTGATTCCTTCGTTCAGCGCTTTATTGATATCGAAGCGGAAAATGAATCCTGATGAAGACTGAGAAAACAATACCCACAACTCTGATTTGGTATATTCAAAGAAATCATCCACTTTTGGGAACTGGCCTTGAAAAGCTTCATATTGGGGTAACTCAATCAGTTTTAGATCCGGAAAAAGTTGTTTGAAGGAAACAAAATAAGTCTTGGATGTTATCAGATATCTCTTTGAATCTTTGAATACCAATATCCCCTGATTGATACCGGCCAGGATAGTTCCATTTGAACTATATTTAATGCAGGATATATTGGTGTGCACTGTACTTGTCCCGGCTATCAGCGTTTTCCAGGTATTATTATGAAAGGTGTACAGCCCATTTGCAGAACCTACCAGTATACTGCCATCCTCTGCTTTTGATAAGACATTGACAGGACCCTTTACAGGACTATTTCCGGTGTCATAAAAAGTCCAGTCTTTTCCGTTGTATCTGTAAATGCCATTATCAACACCAAACCATACAGAACAGTCGTTAGCTTCAAGTATGCATCGGATTCCTTTTCCTCTTAATTCCGGAATTTGTTTCCATCTCCAGGGTTCAAGCAAAGGGTCGGCAAACTCAGGGTTAAAATTCTGCTGTGCAAAAACAGCATGTTGACATAAAATCAGCAAAAGAAAAGAAAACAAATACAGAATCCTTCTTCTCATCCGTAACAGTTTATTGTATTAAAATTCAATGTAATATAAATTGATTAAGACAATAATGCTTACAATCAATAAGGCATCGAAGGAAATTTATTCCTTTCCAAAGGTAAACTAAAATTAGATTTTCAGAATGCCCTGTAAGATTCTTTAACAGAATCATCCTGGGTATTCTGAAAGAATAATTTTATTTGACATTCAAAGAAATACATGCTTTCTTATTAGCCTTACAAATTTTTCTTCTTCATCATATACACGTAAAGTATCTTTGCTTTTATTAAAGGAAGAGTTTTTTAAATCAGTGATCCCATTGAGTGCATTATCGTATTGTGTTCCAAGAATTAATAATTTTTTAGTGTTTAAATTTAATGTCTGTTTTTTGCACAGATTAGAGTTAATGTTTCTTTACACCAGTTATCCCCGGTAAATGTCTTTTCGATGGGCTATTTCAATGAAAGTTTTGAGGTGATTATTTCAACATCTCAAGTAACTTAACCGTTTCAACTGCCTCCTTAACATCGTGTACCCGAAGGATATCAGCGCCATTAAGCAACGCAAAGGTGTTTAAAACTGTCGTCCCGTTGAGGGCCTCTGAGGGTTTGGTTCCAAGCACTTTGTTGATCATTGACTTTCGGGAGATGCCGACCAGCAGGGGATGTCCTAAGGCTTTAAACAGTTTCAGATCCTTCATCAATTGAAAGTTGTGTTCATTGGTTTTCCCGAAACCAAATCCCGGATCCCAGATGACTTGTTGAATCCCGGCCCGGTTAGCATGCTCTGTCTGTTCTTTTAAGAAATCAATTACCTCTGAAGTAATATCCCCATATACAGGATTTGCCTGCATATTCCGGGGGGTTCCTTGAATATGCATGACAATATAGGGAAGTCCGGCCTTGGCAACAACTTTTAATATTTCCGGATCAAAGGTGCCTCCCGAAATATCATTGATCATTAAAGCGCCTTCCTCAATGACAGCATGTGCAACCTGTGAACGGTAAGTATCCACAGAAATAATACATTCAGGAAAATGTTTGAGAATGCTTTTTACAGCTGGGATAAGTCGTTCGAGCTCTTCATCCCGGCTCACTTCTTTCGCTCCAGGGCGTGTTGAGACTGCTCCAATATCTATTATTTCAGCGCCATCATTCAAAGATTGTTCAACCTTATGATGCCATGCCTTTTCAGTCATGTTTACCCCACCATCAAAAAAAGAATCTGGCGTAACATTTAGTATAGCCATTACAATTTTATGGCTTAAATTAATATCTTTGTCTCCACACTTGAGTATGGTTAAGGCGGAATTATGTTTATCTTTGATCATTGATTTCATATGTTTGCACGATTATGTCTGTGCAGATAGGTGATTTACATTTTTATTATAATACACATACCAGACCAGGAACGGGATTGCTAAATTAATACATTCAATGACTTCGAACACTTCAGAACAGTTTGATGGCATAATTGCCAGTTGTAAAGAAATATTTATGAAAAAGATGGTGGATTACGGTACAGCCTGGCGCATCCTTCGTCCTTCATCTTTGACCGATCAAATATATATAAAAGCCAATCGCATTCGCAGCATTCAGGAATTGGGTTCTCAGAAAGTAGAAGAGGATATAAGGGGTGAATTCATCGGAATCATCAATTATTCTGTAATGGCCCTGATCCAGCTTGAACTGGGAACTTCTGAAAATACAGCAATGCCTTCAGATGAAGTTGAAAAATTGTACATGGGATATCTGAAGGAATCAAAAAGCCTGATGGAGAAGAAGAATCACGACTATGGTGAAGCATGGAGAAACATGCGGATCCCTTCGATCATTGATATTATCTTAATGAAAATACTCAGGGTTAAACAAATTGAAGATAATCAGGGAAAAACCATTGTTTCTGAGGGTATTGATGCCAACTATTATGATATGATCAATTATGCGGCATTCGCATTAATTTTACTTGACCTTAATTAAACAGCTAACCATAATGAGACTAATCGCTAACATTAGCAGAATTTTGACCGGACTGGTTTTTGTATTTTCAGGTTTTGTCAAAGGAGTCGACCCTCTCGGGTTTTCATATCGTTTAGAAGATTATTTCCAGGTATTTCACATGTCCTGGTTAATGCCTTCAGCATTATTCTTTTCAATATTACTCTGCACCCTTGAATTTGCCCTTGGCGTAGCGCTCATCTTTAGCATCCGGTTAAAAGTTACATCCTGGATTTTATTGGCTTTCATGAGTTTCTTTACGGTATTGACTTTTTTTGATGCAATTACTAATTCAGTCCCCGACTGTGGTTGTTTTGGCGATGCACTCAAATTGACTAACTGGCAAACATTTGATAAGAATGTCGTATTAATGGCATTGACCCTGATCATATTTTTTAGAAGAAAACGCACCGTACCTTGTTTCCTGCCTAAATATGAAATCAAGTTCACTTCAATTATAACCGCAGTGTTTGCTGCTTTTTGTGTTTATTCCTACGCCATGTTGCCCGTTATTGATTTTCTCCCCTTTAAAACAGGAACACGAATGATCAGTAAAGTTGCTCCTGAACCCCAAATTTATCTGACTTACAAGAACAAGAAGACGGGTGAAACCAAAGAATATTTGTCTCCGAATTTCCCCTGGAAAGATAAGGTCTGGATGTCAGAATGGGAGTTTGTAAGCCAGAAGGTGAGTACAATGGCTCCAACTGATTTGCTCTATATTCAGGACTTCCATAATCTGGATGTTACCCGGCAAATTCTGGGTAATAAAAATGGTTTGTTATTGATTGTAAGTTGGAACCTTGAAAAAACGAGCCGCAAAGCATTGAGCAAAGTTATTGAATTGGGTAATCAGGCAACACGACAATATTTGAGTACAGTGATGCTTACTTCCACCAATGCTCAAAATCATAATTTTATAGCCATACCAATCCCTATGCATTATGAGTTTTATAATGCAGATGATGTGGTATTGAAGATGCTAATCCGGGCTAATCCGGGTATCGTATTGGTGAAAGATGGTGTGATAATGGGGAAATGGTCTTCCTACGAATTGCCAACAGTGAACGATCTTTACAAGATTCTGCTTAAACAACCCGCAAAAAAGAAATGAGTGGTTTTATTTTAAAAAGGTTGTTTTATGGTATACTGGTTCTCTTTGGAGTAATCACACTTGTGTTTGTGCTTTTTAATGTATTACCGGGTGATCCTGCCCGAATGATGCTTGGCCAACGTGCAGATGTTGCCACCGTCGAAGCCATCAACAAAGATCTGGGTCGTGATAAACCCATCATCACACAGTATCTGAACTTTCTGAATGATCTTTCTCCACTTTCATTACACAACCGGGATGATAAAAATAGCTACTGGTATCTGGATAAAGCGAAATATGGAAATCCTGTTTCCCTGATTAAAATTGGAAATGGCGTACTGGTTCTTAAAATCCCTTACCTCCGGCGTTCCTATCAAAGCAACCGCAAAGTCACCGACATACTGGCCGAAGCATTACCCAACACGTTTTTACTGGCCATGGTCTCCATCGTTTTTGCTATGATCATCGGGGTCATTATCGGGATTCTGGCCGCTGTATGGAAAGGAACCCTCTTTGATCATCTCTCATTGTTTTTCTCGGTATTGGGAATGTCGCTACCCTCTTTTTTTGCAGCCATCCTCTTCGCATGGATCTTTGCTTTCCTGTTGGCCGATTATACCGGGCTCAGCATGTTTGGCAGCCTCTATTCTGTTGACGACATGGGAAGGGGAGAATACCTTGATTTAAAAAATCTGATCCTTCCTGCTTTTACACTTGGGATCCGTCCTTTGGGTATTGTCGCCGAACTCACCAGAAACTCCCTGTTGGAAGTTCTTTCCCAGGACTTTATCCGCACAGCCAAAGCCAAGGGCTTAAGTAAAACCCGCATCATTACCCATCATGCTTTAAAGAATGCACTCAACCCTGTCATCACAGCCGTCTCCGGATGGTTTGCCAGTTTAATGGCCGGCGCAGTGTTTGTAGAGTATGTTTTTGACTGGAAAGGAATGGGTGTAGTCATAGTGGATGCGCTTGAAAAGTATGATTTCCCGGTTGTTATGGGTTCTGTACTTACAGTGTCGGTTATGTTAGTAATCATCAATATCTTTGTAGATGTTATTTATGGTTTGCTCGATCCCAGGGTCAGGTTTGACTGATAACATTTTTAAACTGCTTTTTTACATTTTTTAAAACATAATAACTCAATCTAAAACGCTTTAATTTCTTGCTTTATGAGAAAAAACATTGTTGCCGGTAACTGGAAAATGAACAAGAGTTTCAGTGAAGCTGAAACCTTAATCTGTGATATACTGGATGGATTAGACAAAATTGAAGAGCCGTTGGCAGACGTAGTAATTTGCCCACCTGCTGTATATCTTGAAATGGGTGTTGACCTGGTTCGTGAAACTCCGGTTTGTGTTGGTGCACAAAACATGAGTGAATTTGCATCAGGAGCCTATACCGGTGAGATTTCTGCTTCCATGCTTCAATCTATGGAAGTGACTTATTGCATCCTTGGCCATTCAGAACGCCGTAAATATTTCTTTGAATCAGATGCACAACTGGCAAAGAAAGTCGACATCGCTCTTGCAAATGAAATCTTACCTATTTTCTGTTGTGGAGAAGAACTTTCAGAACGCGAAGCCGGAACTTATCAGAACGTGGTAAAAACCCAGATCGAAAACGCTTTGTTTCACCTAACTCCAGATCAGTTTGCCAATATCGTGATTGCTTACGAACCAATTTGGGCTATCGGTACCGGCGTGACTGCTTCTCCGGAACAGGCTCAGGAAATGCATGAATTTATCCGTGGATTTGTAGCCGGAAAATATGGAAAAAAAGTTGCAGATGAAACTTCAATTTTATATGGCGGTAGTTGCAACGCGAAGAATGCAAAAGAATTATTTGCAAAACCTGATATTGATGGTGGCCTGATTGGTGGCGCTGCATTGGTAGCCGAAGATTTCCTGACGATCATAAAAAGTTTCTAACACCCTACAATGGACTACATTGAACTTTCCTGCACTCTTCGTAACGACGAAGGGTTGCAGGATATCCTTATTGCTAAACTAGGCGAGATTGGTTTTGAAAGCTTTGTTCAGGAAGATGAGTCTCTGATGGCTTATATTCAAGGTGAACTATATGCTGAACAGCCTCTGAAAGAGATATTTGCCGATCAACTTTATCATGATATACCCTACCTGATGACCCAGATCGAAGAACGGAACTGGAATGCAGAATGGGAAAGCAATTATCCGTTTGTATTGATTGATGACCGTTGTATGGTGAGGGCTCCTTTCCATGAACGAAATCCTAATGTAGAATTCGATATCGTCATAGAGCCAAAGATGTCGTTTGGGACCGCACATCATGAGACTACGGCACAAATGCTTACACTCCTGCTCGACGAAGACGTCAAGGGGCTCAAAGTGCTTGATATGGGTTCCGGAACCGGCGTGTTGGCTATCTTGGCCATGATGAAGGGCGCCTCCTCTGTAACTGCTGTTGACAATAACGAATGGGCTTTTGAAAATGCGGTAGAAAACATGAAACGCAATGGTATTCTTGATCAGACTATCCTGCTTGGTGATGCTTCTGCAATTAAATCCCTGACATTTAACCTGATTTTGGCAAACATCAACCGGAATATACTGTTAAAAGATATGCACTGCTATTTCGATAGTTTGGCTGATGGTGGAAAGCTTTTTATGAGTGGTTTTTATGAAGCAGATTTACCTGCAATTAAAGCCGAAGCCATTAGACTTGGAATGAAATTTGTAAAAAACATATCAAGCAATAATTGGGTTGCTGCTGTGTTTTCACGATAATTTATTCAGGGGTTTATAATTTGTTGACACAATGAAAAGAAACTCTTTTATTTACACATGTCTGTTCATGTCGCTGTTATTGCTTACCGCAATAACGGTGAAGGCACAGCAAATAAAGAGTTTTACTCCTGATTCAGTAAAATTTATTCAGGAAATGGTCCAGTATGGTTCCATATCATATAGTAAAGAGGCGCTTCCAAAATACGAAACCATCATTACGACGGTTTGGACCGATAAAAGGTTGCAACCCGTCAACAGGCAGCAACTTTATAAACTGGCTAACACCATGTTGGCTAACCGGCTGCGTCCTGATCCCCATTTCGTCAATTTGTTCAACGTCATCTCTCTATTCCTGAATAAGAATCAAACTCCAAAAAGCCTTACCAACTGGCTCAATGGAGTGCAATTGATCACGAATACAAAACTTCAACGACAGTTTGTCCAGGTGATAGATGCAACAGCCCGGCTTTTTGATAACAATACCCTTTACAAGTCTGCAAATGCACTTTGGACCATCCGGCAAGGTACTTTTGCTTTTGAAGCCGATAGTGTCCCTTTTGCTGTATTTAAATCGATTGACCTTGTTTGCAGGGGATATCGTGACAGTACACAGATTATGCAGACCTCAGGACGCTTTTATCCATCCAATGATACCTGGAAAGGCAAAGGGGGAACGGTTTACTGGGATCGTGCCGGTTTTGCCCATGCCGATGTCTATACCCTGTTGGATGAATACACCATCAATCTTCACTTTTCCAGTTATAAAGCAGACTCTGCAAAACTGATCAATAAAAAATATTTCAAAGCGCCACTCCCCGGCAGGTTCGAAGAGATGGTGCAGGCATCTGTAGTTACGCCCGATCGTGCAGTCTATCCAAAATTTGATTCCTATAGTAAAAAGCTGTTCCTGGATAAAATCTTTGAAAATATCAATTACGAGGGTGGATTTTTTCTGGAAGGCAGTCGCTTTATCGGAACCGGTTCCAATAAAACCGATGCAAAACTTGTTTTCCTGAATGCAGGCAAACCCTTTGCAAGCGTTACATCCAATACATTCGTCATTCGTACTGATCGTATTGCAGCAGCCCGTGTAGCAGTGGCTGTTTTCTATGAAACGGATTCCATTTATAATGGCAGTGTACAGATGCTGTACTTGAATTCTTCAAAGGAGGTTTCGTTTACCCGAACCGAAGATGGAGCCCCATCGAGTCCTTTTTATGACACCTACCATAAACTGGATATCCAGGTTGAGGCTATGACTTTTAAACTCGGGGATCAAAATATTAGATTTGAAATGAGCAAGGGACTCAATAAATCCAGCAAGGCTTATTTTGAATCGGCTAATTTCTATAATGAACAAAAATATGCACGCCTGCAGGGAATTGATGAAGTAAACCCGATCAACGTGGTTTATTTCTATACGCAGATGACCAAAAGTGAGGAGTTTTTATTGCAGGACCTGGCTGATTACATGAAAAAACCGGTCGAACAGGTCAGGGCGATGCTCTCTACACTGGCAGCCAATGGGTTTATTCTCTTTAATTCTGAAACCAATCTGGCAATTCTTAAACCAAAAATAAAAGATTTTCTTGCTGCACGGGCCGGTAAAAAGGACTACGACGTTATTCGCTTCAATTCTGATGTAACCAATACGGCAAATGCTACCATGAATTTGAAGAATGGTGATCTTACCATATTTGGAGTTAGCGAAGTTGCTGTCAGCGATACCAAGAATGTCTTTATCTATCCGGTCGATCAAAAGCTTATCGTTAAAAAGGGGCTTGATTTTGTCTTTACGGGACGCGTCCGTGGTGGATTCTTTGACTTTTATGCAAGTAAAAGTTCATTTGAATATGATAAGTTTAAGCTCAATATGCCCATCATCGATTCAATGACCTTTGTGGTTAAAAGCTTTAAGTCAGACAATGAAGGGAATAGAGCAATGGTGCCTGTGAGGAGCTCAATTCAAAAACTCAGTGGCGAACTGCTCATCGACTCAGCTCAGAATAAATCAGGTCGAAAAAAATACCCCCAATTTCCTGTGTTTGTTTCAAAGATCCCATCATTCGTTTTCTATGACCGGAAAGATATTTTGAATGGCGCATATCCCAAGGATAAATTCTTTTACACCGTTTCCCCTTTCCGGCTTGATAGTCTGAATAATTTCTCTACCGATGGGTTAGCCTTTAAAGGATCCCTCACAACAGGAAAACTCTTTCCTGAAATCAACGAACCTATTAAGGTTCAACCTGATTATTCTCTTGGTTTTGTGAAAAAAGTACCGGCTGCAGGTATACAGGTTTATGGTGGAAAGGGGACTTTTTATGATAAAATCAACCTGAGTAATAACGGTCTCCATGGCAATGGACGCTTAGAGGCATACACCTCTGAAAGCGAGTCGGATAATTTTACTTTCTATCCCGATTCTTTAACCGGGGTGGCCAGCAAATTTTCATTGGCCAGCAAGCCTTTACCGGTGGCTTATCCTTCAGTTAAAGGAGAAACCGTCAGTGAGAAATGGATTATTGCCCAGGATTTGATGTTGCTGACCAGCGCTAAGGATAAACCATTCTCGATGATAAATGATAAAGTGTCCTTGAGTGGCCAGCTGAAACTAACTTCGAAAGACTTGAAGGGAAATGGACATGTTGTTTTCAATCAGGCTGATATGAATGCTAAGCTTTACGCATTCCGAGAAAAAGGTTTTACAACCGATACCACTGCCTTTAAGATAAATGCTGCCGATGGGAGTGGAGTTTTGCTTCAAACTGTGGTATCCAGATCGGATGTCGATTTTGTTAAGAATCTCGCTAACTTTGCAACCAGTGGACAGGGAGCCCGGATTGAGTTTCCTGTCAATAAATACATTGGTTCGATGAATCAGTTTACATGGATGATGGATCAGGAAAAGGTAGTTCTACAAAACAATATCGCACAACGTATTCAGAATTTCAACAAATTGACTAAGAAAGAGTTGATTGATGCTGACCTGAGTAGTTCTGAATTTATGTCTACCCTGCCCGGTAAAGATCCATTGCGTTTCTCTTCTCTCCAGGCAACGTACGATTTGAAACTGAACATCCTTTACGGTGAAGATGTAAAGATCATCAAGGTAGCCGATGCTGCTGTCTTTCCAACCGATGGCCGCGTGACCATACTCAAGAACGGTTCCATGAAAGCATTTGACGATGCTACGATCATTGCCAACCGCGTGAACAAATCGCACACAATTTATGGCGCTAAGGTCACCGTTCAGAATTCAAAGAGCTATTATGCTTCCGGTAATTACGATTATGCTGATGAATCAGGACAATCACAACAGATCCGTTTTGCAAAAATTGGTGTCGATACCACCGGACAAACGATTGCCAATGCATCAATTTCAGATTCTGCCAGTTTCAAATTAAATCCGGCTTTTGGATTCATGGGGGATGTTGAACTCAGGGCTTCGTCAAAATTCCTTTCATTCAAGGGTGGATTCAGGATCAACAATATCTGTGAAACCAAGAACGATCCTCAATGGGTTAAGTTTAAAGCAGAGGTAGACCCGATGAATGTAATGCTCCCGGTTACTTCAGATCCACGTAATCTGACGAATGAAAAGCTTATGAGCTCTATCGCTTTTTCGATTACTCAAAATGTGGTCTACGCTCCATTCTACATCAAGCCGGTCACTTATTCAGATTTACCAATAACGCCGGCCGAAGGTTTTATTCGTTACGATAAGAAATTACAGAGTTATATCATTGCCACCGATCCAAAGGATTTAAAAAACACGACCGGTAACCAGTTGATTCTCGATACCCGTCGCTGTATTCTCAGTAGCTCGGGCAAAGTAAATCTGGGTGCTGAATTTGGCAAGCTGACAATGGATATGATGGGTAACTCCTCATATAAAATGATTCCTGACTCTTTGAATCTTGATGTGCTTGCTTCGATCGACTTTTTCTTTTCCGATCTTGCTCTTGAGAAATTCAAGGATGATCTACAACTTGCTAATCTGAAGGGCATCAATCTGAATGGCGAAGTCGTCAATAAGGCATTGAAGCTGACCATGGGTGATACCGATTTCAAACAACTTGCCGAAGACATGAGTCTTTATGGCGCCACCAAAAAAGGCAACGAAAAGCTGTCTAAAACAATGGTGCTTACCGATGTTAAACTGAAATGGAATGCCGATACCCGATCTTTCATTGGCACAGGACCAATCGGGATTTTTAGTCTTGGTAAATTCCCTGTCAATAAATATGTGAATGGATATGTTGAAATCACCCGGCGCCGTTCAGGTGACATACTAAATCTTTATTTTGAACTGGCTAAAGGCAATTGGTATTTCTTCACTTACACAGCCGGAGTCATGCAAACCATCTCTTCAAATGAGGATTACAACAAAATACTTTCAGATCTAAAAGACGATAAGCGAACACTTTCTGTAAAAGCAGGAGAGGAAACTTATCAATACATAATATCTACGCCGGAAAAACGTTTGGCGTTTACACGTAAGATGCTTCAGTTATTTCCACCAACACAAATTAAAAAATGACAATAAGTTTTTTTCTTGGTATTTTGGCGGCCTATCTTCTGGGTTCCATCCCATCGGCCGTATGGATTGGCAAAATTTTTTATGGAGTCGATGTCAGAGAACATGGCAGTGGCAATGCAGGTGCAACCAATGTTATCAGGGTTTTAGGTCCCTGGGCCGGACTTCCCGTTTTGTTGTTTGATGTCTTTAAAGCCTGGTTGGCAGTATATTTAGGCAATGTTTTTGTTCCTGATTTCTATTCAGACAACCAGTTGGTTAATTTTAAAATTGCTCTTGGGGCAATAGCTGTTGTTGGACATGTATTTCCGGTCTTTGCCCATTTCCGTGGCGGAAAAGGGGTGGCTTCCATAGTAGGAGTTATACTCGCATTATTTCCCGTTGTTTTTCCAATCATTCTGGTATGGTTTATATTGATGCTGATTACAACGGGTTATGTTTCTGTTGGATCAATCACCAGTTCTATCCTTTTACCGATACTGGTTATCGTTATTTTCAGGGAAGAACATATCAGTCTGATTCTCTTGTCAATACTCATTGGGATTTTTATTCCTCTGATGCATAGAAAAAATATTCATCGTTTATTGCGGGGAGAAGAATCAAAGTTCAGAGTACATAAAAAATAATTTATAATTTGAACAAGATTTTATAACTTTACCCGATCAATAATCAGGAAAATTCATCACATATGAGATTTATTATAAATAGTACAGCATTGCTTAAAGGTCTTCAATCGATAAGTGGCGTGCTCAGTTCGAATAATACGTTGCCTATTCTCGACGACTTTCTTTTCGATATCGGTGAAACGGTACTCAAAGTTACCTCTTCTGATCTCGAAACCACCATGACAGTTGAACTCGAGCTGATCAAATCAGAGGAGTTTGGACAAGTAGCTATTCCGGCTAAAATATTATTGGAAACGCTGAAGACCTTTTCAGACATTCCTATAATATTCCATATCGATGAAGATACTCAGTTGATTGAAATTTCAGCAGGCGAAGGTAAGTACAAACTTACCGGTCATAAAGGAGAGGAATATCCAAAGACTCCCGAGCTTGAAGATACAACTACAATCACGCTGGAATCGGCTGTACTTGCCAATGCAATCTCCAAGACCATCTTTGCCACTGGCAATGATGAACTAAGACCTGTAATGGCCGGTGTCAATTGTGAACTGGAACCTGATTCAATCACCTTTGTAGCGACCGATGCCCACAAGCTGGTGCGTTACCGTCGTACAGATGTCAAGGCAGAGGCTTCAGCCAATTTCGTTCTTCCAAAGAAACCACTCAACATGCTCAAGGGGCTGTTAACCGGTGATGCTACTTTGGTACGTATCGAATACAACCAGAAGAATGCTTTGTTTTTCTTCCGTAACTTTCAATTGATCTGTCGTTTGATAGATGGAAAATATCCAAACTACGAAGCAGTAATCCCGGCGCTGAATCCAAACAAGTTGTTTATTGAACGTCTGCCGTTTCTAAGTTCAATCCGACGTGTATCTATTTTCGCTAACCAAAGTACCCATCAGATCAGGCTTAAGCTGAGTGGTCAGGAGTTGATTCTTTCTGCCGAGGATATCGATTATTCAAATGAAGCAAAAGAAAGACTCAATTGTAACTATGAAGGCGACAATATAGAAATCGGTTTCAATTCAAAGTTCCTGATGGAAATGTTGAATAATATGGATACCGATGAAATCCGTCTCGAAATGTCAGCGCCCAACAGGGCAGGAATTATTCTACCTGTTAATAATGACAATGAACATGAGGATATCCTGATGCTCATCATGCCGGTCATGCTGAATTCATAAATAAATATTGGGGTGGCCACCGGCCACCCCAATTTGTTTTAATATCCGAACACATCCTCCAGTTTCAATTCCGTAACCGGACCATAGCTTTCCAAAACCTTCCGATCCAGTTTATCTGTACTTCCAACAATCAGGATACTAAACTTCTTATCCTTCAAATACGTTTCATCGAATTTCTTCAGATCGGCAAAAGTGAACTTCGGAATCTGATCGAAAACATCTTTCCTAACATCATGATCATAACCCATATTTCTGGCTTCAATATTACTGTTGATCAATCCCATCTTGGTTATACGTTCTGTGCTGATCTTGTTCAGCAAAGCAACCCGTGAATTTTCAAGGTTTTTCTCGGCTTCAGGCATATCATTGAATAACCCGAACATGGCCTTCATGGCCTCAGGCAATTTGTCGCTCTGTGTTCCGATATAACCACTGATGTAATTGTTTTCTCCGGCATAGGCGGGCGTGGTGTACATTGCCGAGGAGGAATAGGCGAGGGCCCTGGCTTCACGTATTTCCTGGAATACAATCGAATTCATGCCTGCTCCAAAGTATTCGTTAAACAGCCTTAAAATCGGTATTTCAGTTTTGTTAAACACGATGGACTTCGAAATCATGGCAATCTCGACCTGCTTCATATCGTAGTTGACCATGAACACCTTATTGTTGTCGGTATTCAGCATTGGATAGATGACACGGGTAGGAACCGGTTTGAGGACTGCAGGAACCCGGTGCAGTTGGTTAACTACTAAAGTAAGTTCTGCGGGTGTCTGGCTTCCATAAAAAATCACCTCATGTTTGTAGCTATTCAGGCCTTTGATTAATTGGGTTAGTTCGGTTGCCTTTAAAGCCTTGAGCTCGTTTTCGCTTAATATATTGGTTACGGGATTTTTGGCGCCATACCTTCCATACATTCTCAGGTTGGATAAAATGATAGCCTTGTTCAGTTTATTGTCCTTACGGGCCTTTAGAATATCACTAACCATGTTATCGAGTACTTTCTGATCGGGTTTCGGATCGGCCAGTAAGTTTTCAACCAATGTGAGCGCCTTACTCATGTTTTCACTCAGGCCACTGACCGTTACGGATAATTCATTATCCCCGGTTGATACCGAATAACTACAGGCCAATTTATACATTTCCTCACCCAGCTTTTCCGGTGTCATTTTGGAAGTTCCCAGATAACTGAGATAATTCACAGCCATTGCCAGTTTCTTGTTATTTTGAGCGCCCATTTTAAAATGATAACTCATCTGGAAAGTCTTGTTTTCAATGTTAGGGACATAGAGTACTTCGATCCCGTTCTTGACCTTGAACCTTTTAATGTCCTTGTTGAAATCTACAAAAACCGGTTTAACCTCGGCAGGCTTGCTATCCCTGATGCTTTTCAGGAAATCAGATTGCGCTTCACGGTTCATTACCACAGGAGTGATAGCCGGTTTAACTACTTTGGTGACATTCTTGTCTTCACCGGTCAGCTTATAAATGGCTACATAATCGTTATTGGTAAAGTTTTTGTTTGCAAATGCAACAATTTCCTGCTTAGTGATTTTAGAAAGACGATCAATTTCATTGACATATTCAGCATAAGGGATTTCGGTAATGAATATATCTGCAAAACCCAAGGCGCGGGCGTTGTTGCTTTCCATGCGTTTTGTGCGCTGCAGTTTCATGTTGTTGATGACTGCAGTAATCATCCAATCCGGGAACTGGCCCTTCTTAACCAGTTCGAGCTGACCGAGTAACAAATCTTTTACCTCGTCCAGATTCTGACCCTGTTTTGGGCTTCCCATCAATACTAAGGATGAATAATCAGCCAGTACATCTGCCGAAGCTCCGGCATCCAGTACTTTTTGAGCCAGGTTTAGGTTTAAGTCGATTAAACCAGCTTTGCCGTTATTCAGTATGCGTGAAAGAAGATTCAGTAAATCAGCATCCTTTGTATGGATACCACCCGATCTAAAGCCGATTGTGATATTCTCAGCATCCGGACCATATATTTTTTTAAAGATGGGTTGCTTGATCGGATCTTCGACAGGAGGGATGAAATGTTGTACAGGATGTTGTTTCCAGGTTCCAAGATACTTATCAACCAGGGCGATAGTCTTGTCGGGGTCCAGATCGCCGGCCAGACATAACCCCATGTTATTGGGCGCATAACGTTCATTGTAATAATTGCGCAATGCCTTTAATGAAGGGTTCTTCAGGTGTTCGATAGTTCCGATGGTGGTTTGAGTTCCATACTGATGTTTCTGGAAAAGGCCCGCATACAAGGCTTCCCAGACTTTATCGCCATCACGGTCGAGGCTCATGTTCTTTTCTTCGTACACTGCTTCAAGTTCGGTATGGAAAATCCTGAATACCGGATTTGCAAAGCGATCCTGCTCAATCTTCAACCAGTTTTCCAGTTGATTGGAGGGGACATCATTGATATATACCGTCTGTTCGTTGCTGGTGAAAGCATTGGTTCCCTTGGCGCCAATGATCCCGACGAGTTTATCATACTCATTGGCAATTCCTAAATGAGCAGCAGCGCCTGACAATGAGTCGATCTGGTGATAGATTGCTTTGCGTTGAGCTTCATCCGTGGTCGAACGATAGACTTCAAAAAGGTCTTCAATCTTTTGAAGTACAGGAGCTTCTTTTGAATAGTCCGCAGTGCCGAAATGAGTGGTCCCTTTGAACATCATGTGTTCGAGATAATGCGAAAGACCCGTGTTGTCGTGAGGGTCGTTCTTGCTTCCGGTCCTGACAGCCATAGCGGCATAGAAGCGGGGGGCGTTTTTATAAACCGAAATATAGACCTTCAGACCATTATCTAAAGTATAGATACGCGCTTTAAGCGGGTCGTTAGGTACAGTTTCAAACTTGTATTGTTTCTGAGCGCTGAGGCTTTGGCTGATTGCGGATATCAGCAGAAAAAGCAGTACCGGAAATAGTGTAAATTTTGTTCTCATGTTGGGTTGGTTTGTTTTTATAGGCGTTGATTATTTCTCAAAAAATAAATATGTTTTTTGTTTCAATGATCAAATTTAATAAATAAAAAGGCTTTTGTCGACATAAAGATCATGTTTATCGAAAAATTTTGTTTTAAGATAATTGTTGCTGTTATTTTGTCAGAGTTTATTACCTTTAATACTCAGAAAGATGAAAACAATTATTTTAAACCAGCAAACCGGTAAGATGAATAATGAACATCAAATAATCACTTTACCCGAGGTAAAGTCCCAAAAACCGGGGATGAAAAAACGATTTTTGATTGGAACAATCTTCATTGGCCTTTTGATGAGTGGCTGCCTCGTGAAATCTCTCCATCCTTTTTACACCGAATCAGATATCGTTTTCAGAAAAGATATTCTCGGCACCTATACCGATCAGGACAAAGGGACCTGGTCGATTGAATCTAAAGAAGAAAAAGGGATGTTCGGAAAAGGCAAATCTGACAAGCCAACAAAATTTTATCTTCTTAAACTTGTCGATGAGAAAAATAAGACCGTAACCTTAAAAGGGTGCCTTTTTAAGTTAGACAATGATTATTACGTTGATTTTTATCCGGAAAGTGGAAATAATGATGATAGCCAAACAGATTTGTATAATTTCCATGTGTTGGGTGTTCATACTGTTGCAAAAGTTCTCATCGCCAAAAATGAATTACGGATCAAGTGGTATAGCGAAGAATGGCTGGGGAATTTATTTAAAGAAAATAAGATCAGGTTGGCTCATGAAAATACAGAAAATGATAATATTGTCCTTACCGCATCAACTCAAGAGCTTCAGAAATTCATGCGCAAATTCGCCAATGATCCCAATGCTTTTAAAAAGGAAGAAGGCAAGAACTTTGAATATATATTGACCAGAAAGTAAATGATGAGGAAAATGTAGGGATTGCCCTACTGGCCATCCTTAACTATTATAAAAATAATTATCATTACATTTTCTGGATGGCCACAATCGTCGTCCCTGCATTAATACAACGATCAATCAAATGAAAATGATAAACAAGAAACTATTGCTCCAACTCGCCGAGCACTTCATCTTCTGGCTGGCCGCATTTGGCATACAGTTGAAATTATTCACGACTTCCAGCGAGATCCTGAAAGTGGATTACATTTATACTTTCCTGTTTTTGATCACCATTTCATTTGGCGTCTATTGTAATCTGCTGTTATTGGTTCCCCGGTTTCTTCAGAAAGCAAAATACTGGTTCTATATTCCCCTTTTTCTATTCAATATTGCCTTCTGGTCCTGGTTTAATATCCTGTTTTTCGATAAACTGGTTGATTATGTTCTTCCCGGCTATTATTTTATTTCCTATTATTCCTTTATTGACATCTGTTGTTTTGTTCTCGCCTTTACCGGAATGACCACGTTGCTTAAAATGGCCCGAAGCTGGTTTCTGCTTGCCGAGACCGACAAGAAACTGGCCCAGATGCGGCAATTACAGGCCTCAACGGAACTGACTGCCTTGCGGGCACAGATCAACCCCCATTTTCTTTTCAATAGCCTGAACAGTATTTATTCACTTGTTTTGAGCCGGAGTGAAAAAGCGGCCGGCGCTGTCCTCAGGCTTTCAGATATTCTCAGGTACACCATTTACGATACCCGTGATGATTTCGTTCCACTACAAAAAGAACTGACCTATCTGAATGATTATATCGAATTACAACGATTTCGTTCTGGTCCCGAAACCCGGATAAATTTCAATATTGAAGGAGAAACCGGTTTGAGGAAAGTAGCTCCCCTTCTTTTTATTCCTTTAGTAGAAAATGCATTTAAACATGGTATCAAAGGCGATACCGAAAATGCATTTGTGGATGTGGATTTTTCAATCAAAGAAGATTATCTTTGTTTGACGATATTGAATAACAGGGGAGTGGTTGCTGAAACCATTATTGCTGAAGGTAATGGTGTAGGCCTCGATAATGTGCGCCGGCGTCTTGAACTCATTTATCCCGGCAAACATGCGCTGGATATTTCTTCAGATGAAAAGCAATTCAATGTAAAACTCACTATTCAGGATCTATAGCATGAACCTTCGCTGTTTAATTATTGATGATGAACCCCTTGCAATAGACGTTTTGCAACGTTATATCGCCGATTGTCCCAATCTTGAATTGGTGGCTTCGTGCACAGATGCCTTTGAAGCAGGGGCTGTCATACAGACGCAACAGGTTGATCTGATCTTGCTCGATGTTACGATGCCTCGACTCTCCGGAATCGGCTTTATCCGCAGCCTGCTGGATCCACCGATGGTTATCTTTACGACAGCCTATCCCGAATATGCGATCGAAGGTTTTGAAGTCGATGCGGTAGATTATCTTGTCAAACCTATCTCGTTTGAACGATTCCTGAAAGCCATTAACAAAGCTGTGGGATTGCTTGAGTTGAAGAAACGTCCAAAGACCGCTACTCAAACCAGAAATTCCGAAGACCAGGAATACATCCTGCTTCGATCGAATAAAAAGGTTTATCGTGTAAAACTGGACGACATACTGTATCTTCAGTCACTTGGAGACTATGTACAAGTTTATTTGCCTCATAAACAACTGATAGTCCACGAAACATTCCGGAACATCCTCTCAATGTTGCCCGAAAACGAATTTATCCGCATCCATAAAACCGTGATAGTCCCTGTCAACAAAATAGAATACATAGACGGCAACCAGTTATACATCGCCAACACTGCTCTCCCGATTGGACTCAATTTCAAGGACGAACTGATGAAGCGCCTCAACGGGGAATAAACTCAAGTAAACGACTAACTTATGAGGTCCTGAACACCCAATTACCCCGAAATCAATAAATCAATCATCCTATTTAGCTTTATATCGTTTGTGTGGTATTTATTAAAAATTAATGCAATATTTAAGTTGCATATTGATCTCGTATTTCATAACTTTGTTTCTAAATAAGGCATCAGATTAACCCGGAAATTTATAAAAGGAAGTCAGTTGGTAACCAGTAAGGTTATTCAAAAAAAACGGTCCAAAATAATAATCTGTCCACTCAAAAATACCCATTAAAACTTCTTTAAATCCACTACTTACAGCCTAAATACGCTTAATTCATGACTTTGACTTGATTCTGAGTTGATTTATGGTTATAACCAACACTTAATCAACATAAAACCAATATAAAACCAACATAAGCCCAACTCTATAAGATGGTATTATGTTGGTTTTATATTGGTTTTATATTGGTTTTATGTTGGTTTTATCCTTTCCTCATCCTTTCTTTAAATCGAAGTTTTCAAAACTGCATCTTCAGTTCTTAAAATCACTATTTAGAAATGATTTTTTAATGAAAATGTGGGCAATTATCCGGGGAAATTTAAATTTTAATCCAGGTCTAAAATTGGAGCAGATTTGATTTTTGGAAAATTAAACGTTGCACTATTGAAAAACCATTGTGTTAAATTTATGATACCTGTTGTAATTGACAAATTGTTGTATATTCGTTTTGTTTATGATTAGGTCTAAAAATAGGGTCTAATAACAATATGCGAAAGCGGATATCATCAGGGCAATTGATCAAAACAGTCAATTTGGAGCTGCTACCAATGAACAATACTCGGTTCAACTGGGGGGATATCATTCAGAAACCGATGCATTGAAAGATCAACAAGAGATTTCGATCAAAAAGGGTCTGTCTTCAATCATTGTTTTAGAAGAGGGTGTTTATAATCTGTGGATTGAAGGCTTCAAAAGCAGGAGAGATGCCAGGACCTTTTTAGCTTCAATGGGGAAAATGGAAACGCAAGTAAGTGCTGATCAGAAAGAAATAGCTTCAAATAATTTTATTGTTGATTCCTCTCCTGAATCTAAGACTAGGCCTGTTCCTGTTAATTCAGCAAATATCCTCAATCCCGGAGAAGATAAAAATCAGCTGATAGATTACACAGACAGCATTGCTAAAATATTTACATTTGAACCGGAAGGTAGTAAAACCAGAGGTTTCCCGGATAAAATAAAGCAAACAGGAATAACCAACATTGACGCAAAGGCTGATACTAAACCTTTACTGGTAAACAACAAACCTACTCCATTGACCGTTATATCTGTGAATCCCAATGCCCAGATCTCCGTGGTTAATGGACAAAAGTATGCAATTCAGATTGATGGATTTATCTTTGATAAGAGTGCAACTGCAGCTTTACGACGGATATCAACCGCTACCAATTTGCCCATCATTATTGTGATTAAGAAGGGGTTCTATAATCTGATGATTGAAGGGTTTACAAGTAGGAAAGAGGCCAAAATGTTTGAAGATAAATTGACTCAAATGGGATTTAAGGGGTCTATTATCAGAGGAAATTCATAATCTTCATAAAGGATAATTGCTGAAAATCCATAATGAAGAAAGGTCTTCGAACTTTTTTTAAGTAATCCAATAACATTTTAAAACTTTACACTGTGTGACTTTAAAATATTACGTGATGTAAAGAAATATTGGTTTCAAGTGATTCTTCACTTTCCTATAAAGAGTTTTTCAGATTAATAAATATTTAAATAAATATAATAAATAGCTAAAATATAATAAATTATACAATTATGAGAATTCTAAAATATGTGGTTCAAGGTTAATTCTTATGAGATGGCACGGTTTGTGTTGTAGAGGTAATTACATGAAAAACTTACAGCCTAACTAACCAACATAAGAAATTTAATAATTAAACTTTTAAACCATGAAAAAATTAATTCTCCTTGCAGTAGTGATCTTAGGATTCACTGTGACTTCATTTGCTCAAAATCTCAGTGCTGATGCTGCTGTTTTTGCCATAATTCAGTCATCTACTAGTGGTGGTGGCGCTAATAGCGGTGCCGGTGTCGGATATTTACATGATATGAACTTTGGCAGTATTAATGTTGCTACACTTACGAGTGGTGCCGGTTCGGTAGTTATCGATCCTAGCGCATTAAGCCCAAATACAGCTGATCAAACAGTTCCTGCAGTATACAGTAACGTTGCTGTTGGATCAAACTCGGCAACGGTTATTCCAGCTTCATTTTCTATTACAGGATTACCAACTTCAATAATCATTACATCGAGTGCAACTTTGAAAAGTGGTACAAATACGATGATTGTAAATAATATTAAATCAAATAAAGCACTTATTACCAGTGCTACCGGCACAAAAACACTTTATGTTGGCGGGACTTTAAATTTAGTTGCTAACCAGGTTGTAGGTGGCTATGCTAGTTACGGGGATATACTAGTAACTATTGCATATTAAGAAAAAATATAAGAAAAGAAGCGTACTCAGAATATAGTTGCGCTTCTTTTCTTAATAATTTGCTTTGAAATCCGGATTATTTACTTTTAACCCATGATAAGTTTAAGTACAATGAATAAAATAATCTTTATATTTTTTGGACTTATCTTGTTTTGCAGCTTAAGCGTAACAAACGTAATGGCGCAAAATACTACGGCAAATGCTGCAGTATTTGCTATTGTTGTTAATACATCTCTGAAGAGCTCTCCTCAGATTAATTATATCAGTGATTTATCTCAAACAGTTCAGACAAATAGTACGGTTCCGGAGAAGTCATTCCAGATTTCTGCTGATAATGTGAAGCAGGGAGGTGCCATTTCTCAGAATATTGCCAGTTTTTCAATTACATATGAAAAGCAAAGCTCTTTTTCACTTTCTCTACCATCAAGCCCCATCTTACTCACCAATATAAAGAATGGCAATACCATCGAAGTGAGCGGTTGGAAATCGGATTCACAAACAGGGCAGGGAGAATCACAAAAGAATGTAAAGGTGGTCAATCTGGATGCGTCGTTAAAAATGGGATCGGCAAGTGGAGATAAAACCGGAGAATATATTGGTACTTATCCTGTTACATTTGTTTATAATTGAAATTAGATTTTTTGGATTACTCTAATCAGTATATATAGGTTAAAAATACATCCGGCCTTGTTACTTTTCAGTTTTTATTTTCTAATTTTGATTATCTTTTATTCAGCAAAGTAACATGGTCAATTTATTCATTCTTAAGTTTTTGAAATTGAAATTAAGTACTCATTATGCGGGGATTTCCTTTTTAATATTTATTGGCTTATTACTTTTAGGTATTATTCAGGTCAAAGCTCAGGGAAACCTGTTGGTTGATCCTCACAGGGTAATCTTTGATGGCGATAAAAAGATAATGAATGTGAGTTTAATAAATAGTGGAAAAGATTCAGCAAATTACAGCATGTCATTTTTACAATACAAGATGACTGATGACGGATCTTATGAGGAGATATTAACTCCTGAACCTGGTCAAAATTTTGCTGATAAATATATTCGACTATACCCACGAACAGTTACATTGGGGCCTGATGAAACACAGGTTGTTAAATTGCAGTTGATAAGAAGTGAAGAATTACAGACTGGGGAATACCGTTCACATCTTTATTTCAGGGCTTTACCAATACAGAAGGCTCTAGGAGAAGAAGCTGCTAAGAAAGACTCCTCAGGAATTTCAATAAAAATAATACCTGTTTTTGGGATATCGATTCCGGTTATTATTCGTTCAGGTGAGTCAACTTCTGCTTTGAATATCACTGATCTTAAGTTTGAAAAGGCGGACAATGTTTCAAACAGGTTGAATTTGACAATTAATCGGAAAGGGAATATGTCTGTTATATTCGATATAACTGTCACACATATTGCTACGAATGGTAAAGTAACACAAATAGGTTTGATGGAAGGGACCGTAATTTATACTCCAAATTCGTTGCGTAAGTATAAAATGGAACTTGAAAGTAAACCATCAGTGGATCTAAGTAAAGGTGTAATACATGTTGTGTGTACAACAAAAAATGGCACGAGTATTTTAAAACTTGCTGAGGCGGAATTGGTGCGTTAATCAAAAATTAATTTGAATGTTAATTCAACCCAAGTTGACAGAGTTTATTGAAAGTTGCAGATTTTTTGTAAAGGATAGCATTATGTTTTTTAACTTTATTAAAATTTGCATATCATCTTTATTTATTTAATTTTGGATAATAAAGTTAAATCTCTAATTGTGGCCATAAGAATGGGAAGTAGCATTAAAATCTTACAGAGATGAAAAAAATAATTATATTAGTTACAGTAATAATATTAATGACTGGTTTTGCATTTACAGCAACGGCTCAGCAATCCAAACGGAGGACTGTTTCACTTGGCGGATCTGCTACATGTGTACCGGCGCTAACAATTGCAAATATTGATGATATGAATTTTGGGAAAATTCAATCTGGTTCAACTTTGGGAACAGTAATTTTGACACCAGCAGGCACCAGGACTAGTACAGGGGGCGTAACATTACCAGCAATATCAGGAACAGTTAGTGATGCTTCTTTCTCCGTAACTGGAAATCCATCATCAACTTATGCGATTACTTTACCCACTACTAACTTTATTCTTTCCGACGGCTATGGCCATAGCATGATTGTGAATGCTTTTAAAAGTACCCCTTCGGGAACAGGAACACTGACTTCGGGTTGTGCACAAACATTAACTGTAGGAGCTACACTGAATGTTGCAGCAGGACAAGTTAGTGGTGTTTATATTAATAATACCGGCTTTAATGTAACAATCATTTATAATTAACCCTAGGGTTTAAATAAGTATTGTGTAAGGTTGTACTTATCTCATAATATTCAGAAAGCGCTTTAAATAAGGCGCTTTTTTTTTATGTCTATTTGAAGATCGTATTCTATATTCCATGTATTAAAGAAACTTTACGTTATTTGATTTTAAAACATTACGTGATGTAAAAAAATGATAGGATAATGTATTTAACCAGAAGAGAAATAGACCAATTAGAGAATTATTTTAATTTTATTTTGATGTATAAAACGCACAACGGTAATAATATAGCTATTATTATATATTTTGTTTAATCATGGCACGCGGGATAAGTAATAAGTTGGCACGTTATGTGTTATAGTGTAAATAACAACAAAAACTTTACAATCGAAACCAACCAACTTAAAACATAAAGAAATTTAAAAAACACAAAGCCATGAAAAAATTAATCTCATTATTCGCAGCCATCGTTTTAGTATCTGGATTAACCTCAACAGCAAAAGCACAAACACAAGGCGTAACAACAACCGCAACAGGATCTGCAACCATCGTCACCACACTTGCCATTGCAAAATCAGCTGATATGAATTTTGGAAGTATCGCAGTAAACGCAACAGCAGGGACAGTAGTTCTTTTACCAGCAGGAACAAGATCAGCAACAGGTGGAGTAACACTTCAAGGTACAGGTACAGGCGTTGCAGCAGCAGCTTTCAATGTAACAGGATTAAACAACGCAACCTATACGATCACATTACCTACAACCTACACAATTACAAGACAAACCGGAACAGAGACTATGACCGTTAATGGTTTTAACAGCACCCCATCTTCAACAGGTACACTATCAGCAAGTGGCGCACAAACAGTAGCCGTAGGCGCAACACTTAATATAGTTGGAGGACAAGTTCCAGGTACCTACACAGCAGCAGGATTTCCTGTAACTGTTAACTACAACTAATCCCAGGATTAATATCCAGCAAAAGACATAAACTAAGTTCATTAGTCAAATAAAGGAAGCGCTTTAAATAAGGCGCTTTTTTTTTATGTCTATTTGAAGATCGTATTCTATATTCCATGTATTAAAGAAACTTTACGTTATTTGATTTTAAAACATTACGTGATGTAAAAAAATGATAGGATAATGTATTTAACCAGAAGAGAAATAGACCAATTAGAGAATTATTTTAATTTTATTTTGATGTATAAAACGCACAACGGTAATAATATAGCTATTATTATATATTTTGTTTAATCATGGCACGCGGGATAAGTAATAAGTTGGCACGTTATGTGTTATAGTGTAAATAACAACAAAAACTTTACAATCGAAACCAACCAACTTAAAACATAAAGAAATTTAAAAAACACAAAGCCATGAAAAAATTAATCTCATTATTCGCAGCCATCGTTTTAGTATCTGGATTAACCTCAACAGCAAAAGCACAAACACAAGGCGTAACAACAACCGCAACAGGATCTGCAACCATCGTCACCACACTTGCCATTGCAAAATCAGCTGATATGAATTTTGGAAGTATCGCAGTAAACGCAACAGCAGGGACAGTAGTTCTTTTACCAGCAGGAACAAGATCAGCAACAGGTGGAGTAACACTTCAAGGTACAGGTACAGGCGTTGCAGCAGCAGCTTTCAATGTAACAGGATTAAACAACGCAACCTATACGATCACATTACCTTCAACCTATACAATATCTGATGGTAGCAGTCATAGTATGACAGTTAATAATTTTACCAGTACACCTTCAACAACAGGTGCTTTATCAACAAGTGGTGCACAAACGATAAAAGTAGGTGCAACACTGAATGTAGGGGCGTCACAAGTTGCCGGTACCTATACTGCAGCAGGTTTTCCTGTAACTGTTAACTACAACTAATCCCTAGATCAAGACCAAAGAAATGTAAAAAATCCATTTAAGTAGTTAATATACGGTAAACGTTTTGAAGAAAGTGCTTTGCATTTTGTACCGGTTTAATAATTGTAAAAAGTAATATCTGGATTCTAAAACGAAATTGAATTTAATAATTGTTTATTCTTTGCATTTAATTTATTCTGAAGTTGAATTTTTAAAAGGGCTTTTTTTTCTATATAACCACTTATTTAGAAAAATACTAAATATGATATTGATAATTATCCAGTTATAAAAACATATTAAAAAATCTCTCTTAAATATGTAAAACTACTTGAATATTTTACATATATTTGAATACGTTTTCATTAATTATAAGACCTATGTCAAATTCAGTTTTACCCAATAAGCAGAATGTTAAATGCTGGAATCTTTTAACAGGATTATCATTCCTTCTTTTAATAAGTTTAACATTACTAAGTGGTTCTCATTTAATGGCACAGGGAAACTTGTTAATCTCACCTCATCGGGTAGTATTTGAAGGTTCCAAAAGAGTAATGGAAATTAATCTTGCGAATACAGGTCAGGATTCGGCAAAGTATAGCATATCTTTTTTACAATATAGGATGAATGAAGATGGGGGTTATGAAGAGATCACAGCCCCTGAAGCGGGATTGAATTTTGCAGATAAAAACGTTCGTATCTTTCCTCGTTCAGTCATGTTGGGACCTAATGAATCACAGGTTGTAAAGATCCAATTGACAAAAACAGAAGAACTAGCACCTGGCGAATATAGATCTCATCTTTACTTTAGAGCAATTGCTAATCAAAAAGCATTGGGTGAAGAAGCAGCCAAAAAAGACACTACAGGTATTTCAATTAAACTTGTTGCTGTATTTGGGATAACAGTTCCGGTTATCATCAGAATTGGAGAATCAACAACGACATTAAATTTGACTGATCTTAAATTAGAAAAAGGGACGGATGGGAACAATAAATTCTTCTTTACTATTAATCGAACTGGGAATATGTCAGCGTATGGTGATGTTAAGATTATACATAAAGCACCAAATGGCACAGAAACACAAATTGGAGCAGTAAATGGGATTGCAGTATATACCCCTCTTTTATTACGAAGAGCAAAAGTAGATCTTGAAAACAAATCAACTGTTGATTTGAGTAAAGGATCAATTCAGGTTGTGTTGTCTTCTACAGATGATACTCATGCAATAAAGCTTGCTGAAGCTGAACTTAAACTTTAGTTTAATTAACTTAAATACTTAAATTAATGAAATTAATTTTAAATATGAACGCTTTTTTAAAAGGAATAACCATTGTTACAATAGGTTTTCTCTTATTAATTCTTAATATGTGCATTGCAGAAGCCCAAAATGCAGTAACAGTACATAACCCACTGGAATTTGGTAATTTCTCAGCTTGGGGAGCAGGTAATCTTTATATTTCAGCTGATGCTAACAATACTGTTACTCATGACGGAAATGTTATGGATTTGCCAAATGCTACTCCAAGGATTTCTCCACAATCTGGATTGATTTATGTTCAGTTTTCAAGATATGACACTTATGGCCATTTTACAGTTACCTATAGTACAAATAACATTTTAACTTCTAATGGAAATTCAATTTCTTTTGTTCCAAGTCCAGCCAGTGGTTACTATTATACTGATGTTAGCAATAGTAATAAAAACGTGTTTTTATACATCGGAGGAAAATTAGTGTTTACTCAAGCCATGCCTGCTGGTCATTATTCAGGTACCTTAACTGTTTATGTGACTTATACCCATTAATTACTGTTCTATGAATTATATTTACAAGAATTGATGAAAGATGATAAGGCATACACAGTCACTCAATATCAAAGTTGTATGCGCATAACTATCTTTAGATTGGTTAGAGTTTTCACACTGCTTTCTGTCCTATTTTTAGTGCCATCTTTTAGTTTTTGTCAGAGTGATCCTCAATATGACGAGGTTACCGTTTATTTAAAAGTACAAGGGATTGGAGGAGCAGATATACCGGCCCTGATAAAAGATGAAGTAGCTTATCTTTCCATATCTGATGTCTTTACCCTATTAAAAATTAAAAATACTGCTTCAGCCAGATTAGACTCACTATCCGGATTTTTTATTAATCCACAGGATGAATACTTAATAGACCGTATAAAAAAACAAATTATTTTTCAAGGGAAAAAAATAGAATTAAAACCTGAAGATCTGATCTTAACACAGACCAATCTTTATATGAAAGCTAGTCTTTACGGAGAAGTTTTTGGACTTAATTGTACCTTTAATATGCGTGATTTAAGCATTTTGTTAACTACAAAATTAGAATTGCCGCTGATCCGTGAGATGAAGATGGAACAAATGAGAAATAATCTAAAAAGATTAAATGGGGATATTAAAACTGATAGTACAATTGGGAGACGATATCCTCTCTTTAAATTTGGAATGGCAGACTGGGCTATTACTTCAACGCAGCAACAAGGGATTGAACCCAATACTCAGTTAAGTCTTAATCTTGGATCGGTATTAGCCGGAGGTGAGATGAATCTGGGCTTAAGTTATAACCAAGGTACTAAGTTTGATTTAAATCAACAAAATTATCTATGGCGATATGTCAATAACGAAACTAAGGTATTAAGACAAGTCCTCATTGGGAAAATTGGAGCTCAAACAATATCTCAATTAAATGGATCATTAATAGGTGTCCAATTAACCAATACGCCAACAATTTACAGGAGATCATTTGGTACCTATACCCTCAGTAATATAACAGAACCGGGATGGTTGGTTGAACTGTATGTGAACAATGTATTGGTTGACTTTATAAAGGCTGATGCTTCTGGTTTTTATAAGTTTGAGGTGCCATTAGTATATGGTATATCTGTTCTAACGGTTAGAATGTATGGGCCTTGGGGAGAAGTGAGAACTAGAGTTGAAAATGCAAATATTCCTTATAATTTTTTACCATCTGGTGAATTAGAATATGATATTAATGCAGGTGTAGTTGAAAATATGCCCGATGCACACCTTTACAGAGCAAATGTGAATTATGGTATAAGCAGACATATGTCTATTGGTGGGGGCTATGAATATTACTCATCCTCATCTGTTAAAAACTCATTACCATTTGTAGGTTCATCAGTTATGTTATTAAGTGACTTACTTGTGGCTGCGGAATATACTTTTGGTGTGCAATTAAAAAGTTCACTCAGTTACCGTTTGCCATCTAATTTTCAAGTTGATTTTAATTATACTGATTATGCTAAAGGACAAAAAACAATACTGGGTGCACCTAATCAGGAACGAGGCTTTTCATTATCAGTTCCAGTTCAAAGTAAGAATTTTTCATTGTATACCCGTGTATCATTGTCTCAAATGATGTATAGTGATTTCAAAACTACAAATTCGGAATTCCTAATTTCTGGTAATCTTAAGGGGGTTAGTTCAAATGTGACGACTTCACTTACATTTGTTGATCCTAAACATATTACTGCGTCTAGTAATATCTCAGTTTCATTTGGACTCCCGGGTCATTTCATAATGATGCCTGCTATATTATATGATTATAATCACAAAACGGTTATGTCATATCGTTGTAATTTAGAGAAACCTCTTATAGGTAATGGCTATCTGAATATTTCTTATGAACGAAATATTGCCACTAAGATTAATAGTGTAAATGTAGGTTTGCGTTATGACTTCTCATTTATGCAAGCAAGTATTGCTTCACGAATCAGTAAAAATTCAAATTCAATTTCGCAAACTGCACGAGGTAGTCTTCTTTTTGATGGGAAAAATCATTATGTTGGATCTTCTAGTACAAGTATGGTAGGTAGATGTGGTTTTACTTTTTTAGCTTATCTTGATCTAAATGGTAATGGGAAAAGAGATAAGAATGAACCAATTATATCGGGATTGAATGTACGAGTAAACGGTGGACGTGTTGTTAAGAACAAGAAAGATTCTACCATTCGCATTCTTGATCTAACTCCCTATACCAGTTATCTAGTAGAATTAGATAAAAACAGTTTTGAAAATATTTCGTGGCAGATAAAGAATAAAACATTAAGTGTATTTGCAGACCCCAACCAGCTTAAGATGATTGAAGTCCCTATTTCAGTGATGGCTGAGGCTGCAGGGACTGTCAATGTTAAGTCTAAAAATGGTAGTAGAGGCTTGGGTAGAGTTTATGTGAATTTCTATCGAAATGGTAAGACTCTTGTTGGAAAGACACTTACTGAGAGTGATGGATATTTTAGTTATATGGGACTCCAACCGGGTAAATATGTCGCCAGGATGGATAGTGTCCAGTTAACCAAAATCAAGATGGTTGCTACTCCTGATTTTAAAGAGTTTAAAGTAAAAGAGTCCAAAGATGGTGATTTCATTGAAGGGCTTGACTTTACTCTTCAATCTACTGTGAAGGATTCAACAAAAGGTACAACACCGAAAGTTGCCCCTAAAGAAGAAAAGGTGGCTGAAAAAATTATTAATTATGCTTCTACTGTTATTAAAAAAGCAGATACTATTTCGGTTGCTGTTAAAAAACAAGTGATTGAAAAACAAAACCTGGCTGAAAAGAAAACTCCTGTTGTTGAAAAACAAGCACCAAAAACAGACACGCAAACGACTATTAAAGAATCAAATATCGGGGGTATAAAATACTCACAAGGTTTTCCAGTCAAAAACAAACAGTATGAAAGTAATATAGCAGTTTCAAAAGCTATTCCTTCAAATAAGAAGTCTGATTCGTCTCATGTAGAAATCGAAAAACTTCAACCTATGATTACTACTGCCGGACAAGCATATTCAGTTCGGTATGGGTCATATAAGTCTGAAAATGACGCTCTTTTACTTCAACAGAAGATTACAACTACTACTGGTAAACCTGCAATATTAATATTAGAGGATGGGGCTTATGCACTTTGGATTGAGGGTTTCTCTACTAATCGTGATGCCAGGGTATTTCTTTCATCATTAGAAAAAAATGAGGGTAAGTCAAATGTTAATGAGAAATTGGTAACTCCAAAAAATGTTAATTCTGATTCTGCTTCAGTAATTAGAAATAAAAATCTAGCTACTACTGTTACTAAAGGTAAAACTATTAATTACGGACCCTGGAAGATTCAAAATGATCTGGTAGTCTATGCTGACAGTGTATCTAAAATTTATGCTTTTGAACCTAAGGGGAGTAAAACAAGAACCATTCCGACAAGAGTAACTCAACCCCGGATCAGTAATATGGTCTCGACTTCAACAGTCAAACCTCTCCCTTTACCTGTTACAAAATCAAGTATCATTGAACTGAACCAGAATAATAAAATAACTGTCATTAATAGTCAGCAATTTTCAATTCAGGTCGGTGATTTTATCTTTGACAGGAGTGCTCTGATTGCTCTTAAAAAGATATCTACGATTACAAAATTGCCTGTTATTATTGTAATTAGAAAAGGTTTTTACAATTTAGTGATTGATGGATTCCCAACCAGAAAAGAAGCCAAATTGTTTGTCGATCAATTGAAACAAATGGGATATAATGGTACGGTTATAAAGGATAATTCCTGATGACTAATTATTAACTAATAATGAACGGAATACTTGATTTTAATGATTCATGCTATCTAATTTTATATATTTGATTTTTCTTTTCACAAAGGGAATCAAATTATTAACCATGAAAAACATTTGTCCTTTCCTGGTATTGACTTCATTGGTGTTTTTTGTGTTACCTCTTAAAATAGCAGCCCAGCAAAAGAAAACAACTTCTTCAAATAACCCTGTATATGTTATTTCAGATGATGGGTCATCACGCATTATGGTGGATGGGCTCACCGCGACATTTAAAAGTAAACCGGCAGGAATAGATAAAGTTATAAAATATGGTCCCTGGAGGATGCAGAATAAACTGAGATTAATGACCGATAGTTTAGCAGGAATTCTGAGATTCGGTGTTAATAGAAATATAAATGTAAGTTCAGACTTGCAAGGTACAAGAAAAATAAAAGTTCCCAGAACTGACATGGAGACCATTCTGAAATTGAGTCCCAGAACTCAGATTACGGTTTTAGAGGGCCATTTGTATTCTATACAAGTCGGTCAGTTTGTTTTTAAGAAGAACGCTTATTCTGCAATGGATAAGATATCAGCCATCACGACATTACCGGTTGTTGTCGTAATAAAAAATGGATACTTTCATTTATTGGTTGAAGGGTTTCAAAACCTAAAAGATGCCAATATTTTTATTGGGCAGTTAGCAAAAATAGGGTACAGAGGCGCAATATTCAGAATTAGAGAGATCGGAAAAGCAAGTGATACTTCAATTTAGAAGTTTGGATGGATGTGGTTGTTTTTTAATTCTGTTCCAGATGATATTTTTCGATTTTAGCATTAAGTGTAGGCCGGCTGATATCCAGAATACGTGAGGATTCTACTCTGTTCCATTTCGTTTGATCAAGTATCTTCTTAATATGGTATGCTTCAACCTCTGAAAGAGATTTCAGGTTAGGCATCTTTTCTCCCTCTCCATGTTCGGATGGATTCCTGAAGTTCAACATGATATTTTCTTTTTGTAAAACATCACTCTTCGAAACGACGATTGCTTGTAGAAGGGTGTTTTCAAGTTCGCGGACATTCCCATACCAATCGTGCTCCTTAAGCATGTCAATGACTCCTTCGCCAATCTTAACAACATTTCTGTTGAATTTTTTATTCAATTTACGGAGAAAATGAATGACGAGTCCACCAATGTCATCTTTTCGGTCACGCAAAGGAGGAATCTGGATAGTGAAGACTTTTAAACGGTAGTAAAGGTCCTCCCTGAATTTGCCCTCTTTGATCAATTCTTCAAGATTACGGTTTGAAGCTGCAATGATTCGAGCTTTCATTGGGATGGTTGCTTCTCCGCCAACCTTTTCAAATTCTAGTTCCTGAATTACGCGCAGAAGTTTTACCTGTGTATTTAAAGATATTTCAGAGATTTCATCGAGTAGGATTGAGCCTTCTCCGGCCAATTCAAACTTGCCCTTTTTATCTCTTATTGCTCCTGTAAATGAGCCTTTGACATGTCCAAAGAGTTCACTTTCTAATAAGGATTCAGCCAGAGCACTACAGTTAACAGTAACCAGAGGTTGATCTTTTGTGACACCTGTAGAATGAATCAGCCTGGCTATAAGTTCCTTACCAGTTCCGGTATCACCCAAAATCAAAACATTTACTTTGTTCAGTGAAATGCAGCCAATTTTCTTAAATACCTCTTTCATTGGAGGTGTATTCCCAACCAGGATATTTTCTTCTGTAACATTGCTCGAATAGAGTTCGTCGTTAACGACCATGTCGAGGTTGCTACTTAAATTAGCAGAATTAAGTGCAATTTTAATGGCTGATTTTAGAACTGAGGGATTTACTGGTTTTTCCAGATAGTCAAAGGCCCCCATTTGGATGGCTTTAATTATATTCTCTGTGTCACTAAAACCTGTGATCATAATGACAGGAATTCCTGTTTTCATTTTGATGATGGCCTGCAATACATCCAGACCACTTAGACCAGGCATTTGGAAGTCTGTGATCACAAGATCGGGGTGCTCACTCTTTACCATCTCTAATCCCGTCTCGCCACTATTGGCCTCCAACATATAGTAACCTTCTTTGATAAGCGTTTCCTTTAATATGATCCGGAAAGTCTTGTCATCATCAATGATCAGAATTTTCTTCATCCGTGAAATGGTTTAAATATTTATAAATCATTTAAATTAAGAAGTATGGACAGGTATAGTAGTAATCCTTTTTATTCAATTTCAAATGTACGTATTATATGATTAAAAAATCAAGGGGTATAAAAAAATATTTTACTGATGTAAATAATTATTATTTAATGTTAATAAATGAACAAATAATTATCTTAGGAGTCTAATGGTAGGACAAAGAATTATTTATTTTTGATTTGCATTAAGACACTCTAATTGAACAATTGGCATTTAATTTGTTGAATTAATGTTTATGTAATTAAATCACACAATATGAAAACGCTCGGGATCATTGGTTTTTTGTTGGTTGTTATGTGTGGGTGTTCTTCTCAAAAAGATATTGTTAGAATAGCTCAGGCAAATCGACAGACATTAAGGGATAAAACTGAATACGAACTTATTGTTTTTGATCCGGAATTTGAAACCTGGTTCATGACCAACTTCAGTCCTGCAAAAGATCACTCAAATGAGTATTATCAAAGCTGGAATAATCAGTATGTGAGTGATTGGAATTATCATTATATGGCTGGACATATGCCAAAAGTTTTCGAAAATTATATTGATTATGATTCTACCATAGATTATGGTATCAATCTAAATCGGGAACTTTATTATTATTTCAGGTATGTTGAAACGTATCTCAAAGTCCCGATATTACCAAAGGGGATGAAAAATACAACTTAAATTTATCTTCCCTATGGATAAAAAGATGAGGATTCTATAAATAGGTGAGGTTAACTTCTTTAAGGAATTTCTCTTCAAGGAGTCGGGCAATGCGTTTTACTACCGTTCTTCTGATTTCTAATTCGACCGGTAGATTTGGATCCTGATGCGCTATATTGATCCTGGTGCCAATGATCAGCGTTATTTCATCGCTTTCTAACAGATATTTTACGATCTGATCAGCTGGTCCTTTACCCAATCGGGTATTATTGTCGTACTTTTTAAGGATTTCATTGACTTTACCCAGAGTAAGGATGCCTTCTGTAATCAAATCAATTCCGGGCATGAAAGCTATGGGCGGTAATTCGGGGTCATCAAATTCGAAACTATCGGTAATCTTTTCTCCCAATTCCCTTGAAATAATATCACCTGTAGTGGCTCCACAAATGATTTTACTGCCTTTAAAAGAATGAACTATATCACCTAAATGCTTGTCGTTATCTTCATTGAATGGAGGACCGGTACAAATCAGCAGTTTTCGTGGATCACGAAGATAGATCACTACACAACTGGTATCGTCTTTACTGTGATAAAAGTCGTTTACATGTGCCATGTTTACCACTTTTGCGGCGAGTTTTGGAGCAGATATTTCGGAATCCTTATTCACTTGAAGTTCAACATAAGCTGCCATCAAGTCAACGCCCCAACCAAAAGGATACTTTTCAGAACCCATTCCCGATTGAGCCACACCATCGCTCCAAAAGACAATTCGGTCTTCTTTGCGAGGATAAAAACTGCAGGTACGTAATTGTTTGTCCTTATTCAATTCGCTCTGCATGGTTATCGTTTTCCAATTAGGAGTAAACAGGTGCTGACCTCTTACGATAATGCAATGAGGGTTGTCATATTCCATGATATGTACCATTCCATCCATCTCAATGTCTATAATGGTAAATGTGGAATAGCTGATGTGGCGATCGCTGCAAACCGGCAATGTATTCATGATGATTTCTGCTGTACGCTCTATCTCCTTATGTTCTATTGTAAAGTTGAGCGCCATAGTTGCAGTAAGGGTTGCCAATACATTCGCCTTTACACCATGGCCCATACCATCTGAAAGAACAACGACTACACGGTTCTCTTCCTTGATGCGACTAGATAGAAAAACGTCACCACAAATACGTTCCCCGTTATAATACTTTTGCTGACAATTTACTTCAATATGGAACTTAGCATCCATCTTTACCTCATTCTTCCTTTTTCTTGTTCTTGTGGCTCTCGATGACCGAATTCAGCATCTTTTCTGTTTTAGCTGCACCTTCACCCAATAAGAATGCTATTTGTTGAACCATTTGCATGTTTTCATTGATGACTTCACTGACACGACTGATCACCTCTTCTTTCTGGACTTCAGGGGCTGCAATGTCACGAATGATAGCCCCTATGATCTTACCTTTTCTGATCGGAAATATTGAAACACTCAAAACAGTATCTTCATAATGAATATCACGATTAACAACGTCTTCACCTGTTTGGAATACAAATGAAAACAGATTGTAGAATTGGTAGGGTAGGAGGGTCTTTAAATCTGCTCCGACAAGTCCGGGAATAATTTCATTGATATCTCTTGCATCATCACCTAATAGATCAATAAAACTTTTATTCGACTCAATGATCTTGAGCTTGTCATCAGTAATGACTACCCCTGAAGGTATCTTTTGTAACATTGCTGAAACCGTTTCGGAGGCTTCTTTTGCCAACAACTGTTCCCGACGAGCAATCTTTTCAGATACTTGAAGTGCTTCTTGTGTTTTTGCAAGTTTTTCGTTGGTAATCTTCAGCGCTTTGATATATTCCTGGCGGTTCCGAAGTGTAAAATTTACACACATATCCGTTCTGGCCAAACCTTGTGCTACTGCGATTGCGAAGTCATGACACGATGGATATCCGCAAGCGCCACAACCTACTGCTTCGTCCTGATCCTTCTTGCCTAGCAACTTAAAGACCTCACTGATTTGTTCTTCTCCCGGCATTGCTAACCGTTTATCATTGATACGGAAAGTGCGTGAGAAATCGAGCGAATCATATTCACTGATATGTTTATTCCATTGGTCAAGATCAAATGTCTTGAGTCTCTTTCTTGAATATTTGGTAACCAGAGAACGACGAAGAAACTTGTCACCGTTAGAAGATGTACCAGGTCCCATTAAACATCCATCGCAATAAAAAAGGTTAAAATGATTATTGATATTTTCCAGGTGTTGTTCAAACTCCCTTAGTGCATTCAGTGCGTTGTCTCTGCCTTCAGCTGTAATAACAGATGATGTGAGCAGGTCTTCACTAATCTCTCCGGCCTGTAAAAGTCCATTGCTGATGGGGTAAAGTGATCCTTTGTAGCCAATGGGCTCATCAAACTCAGTGAATTCCTGATTGCTTTCTGAAACCGAAAATTCCTTGAAAAGCTCCCTGAGTTCTTTAAAGGTGAGGACTGCATCCACATGCCCATCTTCTTCCGAATAGGCTGCTTCGTTTTTGAAATCTATACAGGGTCCAACATAGACCATCTTTATTTCCGGCCCATATTTTTTGTGTACTACTTTGGCCGATGCTATCATCGGAGAAATGATCGGAGCAAGATTTTCAACCAGTTCAGGATGATATTTTTCAATCATGGTCACGATGGCTGGACAGCATGAAGAGATATAGTATTTCCCTTTGAAATTGGTGAATAGTTCAAAATACTTTTTTGCAACCAGATCAACAGCAAATGCTGCCTCGATTACGTATGTGAATCCGAGTGCTCTTATCATCGATACGAACTTCCGGTAGTCTGTAATATCAGAAAACTCACCTGATATGCTTGGACCACATACTGCAGCTATCTGTTGTCCGGATTGAAGCAGTGCTTTGACTTCTTCTTTGGAATCTGCATATACAACGGCATCAGATGAGCAGGCAATAACACAACTACCGCAACCAATGCAGCGATCTGCTACAATGAAGGGTGTTGCTTGTGTTGCTTTTACCTCAATGGCTTTAACCGGGCAAATACGTACACAAGCATATGATTGGATGCATTTATTTTCTAGAATCCTTACCAGTGCCATGTGATGTGTATTATCGATCAGACTAGATGGTCAAAACACCTGACCATCAATTCAATTACATTATTATGATCAACATGTTCATAAACATTTCCGGCAATCTTTATTTTCGGACCATTCTCACAGCTACCGAAACAATGACCACCATGAAAATAAACTTTTTCTTCCAGATGATTTTCAGCGATAAATTGTTTAATTGTATCCACTGTTTTTTTGTTTCCCCTCGAAAAACAGGAACTGCCAAGGCAGATCATTATCTCAATCCTGTTATCTTCCATGTCATTTCTTGCAAATTAATCTCAAATTATCATACCTTTTGTATTTGAACGATAATTATTGTTAAATATTGAATTCGATTCTGTAAAATTACCTGTTTGTTCTTTATTAAACGACTTAATCACTTTCTTTTATTTTTTTATTTTATCAAAAAAATGCATTTTGTTTTTGAAAACAGAATTTTTTTGAGAATACTAACCTTATATGGGATATTAAGTGTAATAGTTTTTGAATTATTGTTTGATTAAAAACGGAAATGACAGGGGTCCCTGGGATGATGAATGGAGGGGAGCTTTAAAATTATGGATATCTCGTTGGAGACATTCCTGTTTACCTGTTTCGAGGGGACCAATAAATCGAAACTGTAGTTCAGCTGCATGGATGAAAATGATCGCTCATGGAGTTGAAATTCTGTCCCGATCAACATCATGACTTCAGTGGCATTCAGTAAACTATTTT